>Ga0335081_10000004_pt1 | contig 588983 bp, 504 predicted proteins | sample Lox_Sample_35_FD_206713 | JGI IMG/M metagenome (GOLD analysis project Ga0335081, IMG submission 206713) | Soil microbial communities from Loxahatchee National Wildlife Refuge, Florida, United States - Lox_Sample_3.5 | ecosystem: Environmental > Terrestrial > Soil > Wetlands | place: USA... | reverse complement strand
TTCCTGCACGATCTGCCACTTTTCTTCGGGGGATCGATCTACTCGTGGTTTCCTGCCCATGTTGCCTCCAGTTGGAGGCCCTGATTCTACCTACGTGAAGTGTCCAGTTTCAGCGGGGAGCCCTACATCGCCGTCCTTTGTTTTCTATGAGTTAGGGCGAATCCTGTTTCCACGTGTGTATCGATCAAGAATCGAGCCTGGAGGCTAGAAGCTGGAGCCTCGAAGGAAGGGCGCGCAGCTGAGGAAGAATGTGAACATATGCGAAACTGGGAAATTTGGCGATTAGAGAGGGGTGCGATCCTTTGTTTTGAATGACTTAGGGTGGGTTCTAATACTTGAATTTGGCGATTAGGGTTTGAACCGAAGGCCGGGGAATTTGCCACAGAGCCACAGAGCGCACCGAGGCAAGACAGTCCGATCCGACGGCGTCCCTCTATCTCGCCCATCTGTCCTCCTTTCGTCGTCTTTAGATCAGGGTTTGCAAGTACAAACCCTGATGCGTCTTCAGGTTAGGGTTTGCAAGTACAAACCCTAAGACCTCGCGCACACACACCCGCGCACAAATCGATTATTCTGATTGTTAAGGATAGAATTTTTATATCACAGTTGAGGGGTGATTTCAAGACCCAGTACTAGGGGTACGCGGGAGAGACGGCCGAAAGTTGACAGTCGATAGAGAACCGCAAAGGCCCTGTTTCCGGTTAGGTTCTGGAAAGGGCGGGGCGCGGGGTTGGAGGGGCAGGAGGTCTCGCGGGGACGGGTTTCAGAATGGCGTCGAGTAGACCGAGGAGGGCGAAGGCGTTGGGGATGGTGCGAATCTCGGTGCCGCCGCTCCTCTTTTCGCCCCGGCTAAAGATATAGAACTTCCCTCGTTCAATGCGGTAACTGGCCACCTGATTCAGAGCCATTTTCTTCTTCAGCGTCAGCGTTCGTATTGTGATTCCGTCCGTGCGGCTGACCTTCACCGGGCCAAAAGAAACTTCGACGCCCGAATTGTAGTGGCCGATTGCCCGGGTTAACAGGGGCTTTTGGGTGAATTGGATCAATTTCGTGCCGAATTGCTCGGGACGTTCGACGGTGTGACCTAATGAGATCTTCGTTCCCTGACGATCGATCAGGCGGAACGTGTAGTAAGTGCCTGCGGGAATTCCGTTCACTCTCTGCTGGATGGCCGAGTAGTAGAACCGGTCGACCTCGTCCCAACGAACCTCTTTGCGGCCAAGAAAAGACTGGACGGAGATGCCGTCCGGATGGAGGCCGATCCGGACGGTCAGGAGCCAGCAGAGAAAGAAGGCAGAGATGCCGATCAAGGCGACCGCGATCATCTCGAGATACTGCCAGTCAAGCGGCTTGTAAGCCTGGGCTGCGCCGAGCCCTCCGACGGAAACGAGGAACCACAGGGAGGCTTGCGTCAGTGCGAACCTGTTTCCGCGGTACGTTTCGAGGGCGGGACTGAGCATGACGCCTCCTAAATTCGCACTTCGAGCGAGCGGGAGATCTCTCTTGTCTCCCAGTCTAGCGGCCCGCGGGAGATAGGCCGAGGTTTGCAGGGGGAGGGTGTTAGGAATCCGTACCCTGGCCGCAGGAACGGGGAGAGAGACTGGCGGCGTGAGGGGAATCACGTGGGCGAGTGCGCGGGCGCACTGCGGCCCCGAGGTCGATCGTGCCTAGCTGTTAGAAGGGAGAGTGTATATGGGCACGGCACTAGAGCTCGAGGTTGACCGGGCGATATCGCACTATCGCGTGATGGAACGTCTCGGCAGCGGCGGGATGAGCGTGGTTTACAAGGCCGAAGATACGCAACTGGGCCGCATGGTTGCGGTGAAATTCCTTCCAGAGGATCTGGTGCGGGATTCGACTGGGTTCGAACGTTGCCGGCGCGAAGCGCGCGCCGCGTCCGCGTTGAGCCATCCGAACATTTGCACGATTTATGAAATCGGGGAGCACGAGGGGCGGCCGTTTATCGTGATGGAGTACCTGGAAGGCCAGAACCTGCGCGAGTTGATCCACGGACACCCTTTGGAGACGGAACGACTGGTGGATCTTGCGCTGCAAGTGACGAACGGACTCGAGGCGGCGCACAGCAAGGGAATCGTGCACCGCGATATCAAGCCGAGCAACATTTTCATCACGAGCAGCGGATACGCGAAGATTTTGGACTTCGGGCTGGCGAAGGTGAACGGCGCCGAGGGGAGAGGGCGCGCGGAATCGACGCTGAGCGACGACCTGATCACGAGTCCGGGCACCGTGCTGGGCACGGTGGCGTACATGTCGCCGGAACAGGCGCTGGGGAAAGAGTTGGATGCGCGCACGGATCTTTTCTCGTTCGGCATCGTGCTGTACGAGATGACCACGGGAGTGCTGCCCTTTCAGGGAGACACTTCCGCTGCGATTTTTGATTCGATTCTGCACCACATACCTGCCCCTCCAGTGCGATTCAACCCCGGAGTTCCCGTGGAACTGGAGCGGATCATACAGACGTGCCTGGAGAAGGACCGCGAGACGCGCTATCAGAGTTCCGCGGAGGTGTGCGCGGATCTGAAGCGGCTGAAGCGGGAAAGCAGCTCGTCGAGTGTGGCCCCGGCAGTCGAACGCCCCGCGCCGAAGCGGCGCGGGTGGCTCTACGGACTCACGGCTCTTGCAGCGGTGGCAATGCTGGCGGGGCTGTGGATCGGATTCTCGTTTCGCGCGCCGGTACCGCGAGTGACGGAGATTACGAAGATCACGCACGACGGCCTGCCCAAGGACATGCTGGTCACCGACGGGAGCCGGATTTACTTCTCAGAAAGCTGGAACGAGCGCTTTGCGATCGCGGAGGTTTCCGTCGCTGGCGGCGAAGTGTCTCATCTCACCCCACCGTTTTCGAACACGGTGCTGCGCGACATAGCGGCGGACGGGTCGAGCCTGCTGATTTCCGAGCACCTGTTCACCGATCCGCTGTCAGGCCTCTGGGCACTGCCTCTGCCGGCCGGAACGCCTCGGCGCCTGGGAGAAATTGAAGGGCGCGACGCGTCGTGGTCGCCCGACGGGACGCAGCTTGCGATCGACCGGGGTTCGGACATCTATCTCGCCCGAGGCGACGGGTCGGAGCCTCACCATCTTTTGAGCGTGGCGGGAATTCCTGGCGACGTCCGGTTTTCTCCCGACGGGCGGAGGCTCCGGTACACGCTCTACGAAACTCAGAACACGCTGTCGCTGTGGGAGGTGAATGCCGACGGCACGAATCCTCATCCGTTGCTGACCGGGTGGAGCAAGCCGCCATCGGAGTGCTGCGGCCGATGGACACCGGACGGGCGTTACTACATGTTCCTGGAGGAAAAGACGGGCGACATCTGGACTCGGCCAGAAAGAAACGGATTGTTTGAACGACGAACGGCCACTCCGGTGCAGCTTACGAGCGGACCGGTGGCGTTCTACAACATGACGCCGAGCGCTGATGGAAAGAAGATCTTTGCTGCCGGAACACTCCGGCGAGGAGAGCTTGTCCGCTACGACGCGGCCTCCCATCAGGCGGCGCCGTATCTCTCCGGCATTTCGGCCGGAGAGGTTGCGTTCAGCCGCGACGGGAAGTGGATCGCATACGTAAGCTATCCGGAGGAGGCTCTCTGGCGTTGCCGGACGGACGGAAGCGAGCGGGTTCAGTTGACGTACTCGATGGCCGCGACGTTGCCGCAGTGGTCTCCGGACGGCAGTAAGGTCGCTTTCATTTCGGCTGTGTGGGGCAAACCCTGGAAAATCTACGTTGTTTCTGCGCAAGGCGGGACGCCGCAGGAGGTTGTCCCGGAGAGCAGGAACGAAGTGGATGTGAGCTGGTCGCCTGACGGGAACCAAATTGCATTCGGGCGAGTTTCGCAACAGTCCGACGCCGAACCGCTCCAAATTCAGTTGTTCGACCTGAAGACACATGAGTTGTCGGTTGTCCCGGGCTCGACGGGGAAGTTCAGTCCGCGGTGGTCGCCCGATGGGCGCTATCTGGCGGCGCTGTCGTCGGACTCGAAGAGCATCTGGCTGTTCGATTTCCGGAGCCAGGGTTGGTCGAAGTGGTTCGAAGCAAAGGAAGGCAGCGTCGGATATCCGACATGGTCAACCGACGGCCGGTCTGTCTACTACACGACGTATCTAACCGGCCATGGATCGGTGTGGCGAGTTCACCTGGGAACGGGGCGGCCGGAAATCGTGGCCGACCTGACGGGCGAGCAGCGTTACGGTGAACGATGGGGCACGTGGACCAGCGTGACTCCGGACGGCGGCGTGCTCTTTGTGCGGGATGTAAGCAGCCAGGAAATCTACGCGCTGGATGTGCAATTGCCGTAGCAGCGAACCGCGCTCAAGCAAACTGCTCGGAGCGTTCAACTGTGGTGCGAGGCGGGGGCAGTGCCGTCTGCGACGCGGCGAGCCAAGTAGGATTCGAGTAGGTCATCCAGTACGCGGGGCATGATCGGTTTGGTGAGGTAGCCGTCCATCCCTGCGGTCAAGCATTTCTCCCGGTCGCCCTGCATGGCATGAGCCGTGAGGGCAATGACGGGGACGCGAGCCTTGCCATCATCCTTGAGGGCGCGAATGGCGGCGGTTGCTTCGAAGCCGTCCATTTCGGGCATCTGAACATCCATGAAAACGAGGTCGAAGTTATCTTTGGCCAGGGCGGCGAGCGCCTCGCGGCCGTTACCGGCGAGCACGACGCGATGGCCCCGTTTTTCGAGCATGCGTGTGGCGAGACGCTGATTGACCACGTTGTCTTCGACGAGAAGAATGCGCAGAACGCTTTCCGGATCGCGAGCGTCGTAAAGGGAGTACCGGGTGATGAGGGGAATCGCGCCCTGCTGCTCCTTCGCGCCGAGGAGGCGGGCGATGGCCTCGCGCAACTCCGATTGCCGGATCGGCTTCAACAGGTACGCGGAGATGCCCAGCGCCTTGCAACGCTCCGAATCGCCGCGATGGCCCGCCGAAGTCAGCATCATGATCGTGGCGGTTGAAATTTCCGGACGCCGGCGAAGGTGTTCCACAAACTGAAAGCCATCCATTCCGGGCATGTGCATGTCGAGGAGAATGAGCCTGTAGGGCTTTCCGGCCTCGATCGCAGCGGGAAGCTCCAGCAGGGCTCGGGGTCCGCTGTCGACGGAAGCAGGCTTCATTTCCCAGCGGTTAAGCATCCCTTCGAGAATTCTGCGGTTTGTGCGGTTGTCGTCGACGATGAGGACACGGACGCCGCGGAGGATCTCCGAAGGAGCCGGTGCGCCGACTTCAATGTGCTTGGGATCGACGAGCCCGAGCCTGGCGGTGAAGTGGAAGCGAGTGCCTTTGCCGACCTCGCTCTCGAGCCAAATCTTGCCGCCCATCAAGGTGACGAGGCGGGTGCAGATGGTCAACCCGAGCCCGGTACCTCCGTACTTGCGGGTGGTGGATGTGTCCGCCTGAGCGAAGGGATCGAAAATCAATGCGTGCTTATCCTGCGGGATGCCGATCCCTGTGTCGGAGACCGTGAAATGCAGGAGGGCATCGCCGACAGTCCTTTCGGAGACCTCGACGCGCAAGGACACCTCACCCTCATGCGTAAACTTGATGGCGTTGCCGACAAGATTCAAGATGACCTGGCCGAGACGATTCGGGTCCGAGCGGACCGTTTCCGGCGTGTCGGGCGCGAGCTCACAGAGGAGCTCGAGTCCCTTTTCGTCGGCGCGCAATGCGAGAGTCCTCATGACGCCTTCCACTGTGTCGCGCAGGTTGAAGGGACGGACGTCGAGTTCGGCTCGTCCCGCTTCAATCTTGGAGAAGTCGAGAATGTCATTGATGACGGTGAGAAGAGTATCCGCGGAGAGCTTGACAGTTTCGAGGTATTCGCGCTGTTCCGGTGTGAGGTCGGTGCCGAGGGTCAAGTCGGTCATGCCCATGACGCCGTTGAGCGGAGTGCGGATTTCGTGGCTCATGTTCGCGAGAAACTCGCTCTTTGCACGGTTCGCCTCTTCCGCCACTTCCTTAGCGTGACGCAGCTCGGCTTCGGCAAGCTCGTGCTGCTCGATCTCCTTCAGCAGCTCTACAGTGCGCTCCTGGACACGAACCTCCAATTCGTCATGCGCGCCCTGGAGGGCGGTGTCGCGCTCCTGAATGCGTTCGAGCATCTGGTTGAAGGATCCGACGAGAAGGCCAACCTCATCGCTTCCTCCCGGAGGGGCGCGCAGGGAATAGTCCTTCTGCGCGGAAACCCTGGAGGCGATGGCGGAGAGCTGGAGAATCGGGGAGATGGTCACGCGGAGCAGAGGGGCGGAAACGAGGAAGGCGACGAGAAGGGACAAAATCAGGACGATGACGGAAATCTTGGCGTGCTCGCGGAGCTGCGCACGAAGGAGGCCGAGGTCAGAGACGATGGCGATGGAGCCGACTTCAGCACCGTCAAACGTAACGGGACGAAGCAGCGTGAGGTCTTCCTCGCCAAATCGAGCACCGGGTTCCTTCGAAGACGGCATCGCCGGAGCGGCGGGGACTCCCGGGCGAATGTATTCCGCGAAAGTATTGCCGCGACGATCGTATAGGCGGGCGGCGACAATGTGATTTTCGCCGCGCAGCGCGCCCAGGATGTCACGCGCGGATTTGCGATCATTGAACATCAGCGCGGCAGCGGTATTTGCGCCCAGTGTGTCCGCGAGTGTCACCACCTCCGTGACCATGGCCGCGCGATAACTGGAGCGCTCGTACAGCGTAAAGGCCACGGTTGCGAGCGCGAGAACCAGGCACGTGGTGGTCAGGATGACCGCAGCCAGCTTCCTTCCAATCGAGGACGTGCGGAAGAGTCGCATGCTCATCGTCTCCGCGGAGAATCACTGTTGGTGCCGATGGAGACCAGAGTCTCCTCCGAATCTCGCTGGGGGGCGTTGCTGCGTGCCGAGCGCTGCGAGGCCGCAACTTCGAATGCCTGCGACCAGACTGCCGAGCCTTCCTTGCGAGGTTTGCTGTCGTCCTTCACTATTCGGGCCAGGAGAAGTAGGCGGGAGCTGATCTTGAGGTCGGCTCGGGACGCTGCGTTGAGGTTTATGTCGAGACGAACCTGCTTTTCCTCAAGCGCAAATTGAACGATGCCGCCGCGCGCAGCGAACTGAGCCATATCGCCGACGGTGAGGACGGCGGAGCCTCTCAGACTCGAAAGGATTTGAACGACGTTCTTCCGTTCGGAGGAGCTGACGTAAAGAACATGGCAGGCGCGAACTCCGTCGCTATTCTGAAAATGAAGAAGCTGGACGGGCCTGCCATTGACGGTCTTTTTCGAGACGAGGGATGAGAGGGAGGTGCCGAAGGGATCCCATCCAAGCACGCAGAGAAGGCTGGGCGCCTGTGGATCGGGATAGGCCGACGGCGGCCATTCGACGAATTGCATCATGTTGTAAAGCATTGCGGCTTTCAGTTCATATTCATCGGCAGAATTCTGGGCGCGAACAACGCCGGGAAACAGGGCATAGAGGATCGCGACGGACACGCACAGAGACACGCGGCGGAAATGACCCTTCATCCGGGGGATGAAGGTATCGTCCCGGCGTGCTCGGGGCCCGTTGTCCGAGTTTTCTTGTGGTTCCATCACTTATCTGAGCACGCCCCGCTTTCTATTTCGCACTCAAGAGCGGCCGATAGGTCAATTCGATCCGGAAATTTCGACCGTCTTGAGGAATGGATGCTTCCACGGTGTTGATGCTGCCGGACTCCGCATAGCGTTTATCGAAGATGTTGTAGAAACCGGCGGAGACGTCGAGGCGGTCGGTGAGTCTGTGGGCGAAGAAAGTGACATTCGTGAGGAAATAGCCGCCGATATTTGTCTGGGCCACCGTTCGTCTGGGACTTACATACTGGGCACTCGCGCTGGCGAATAGCTTCTTGTGTATCAGAGGAACGCTGAAATTTGCCTTCGCCAATTGCGTGGGTGAGTTGGTCAAGACGTTGCCAGTGACAACGTCCTGGGAGTTCTGCAGGGTGTGCGAGAACGCGACTTCGATGCCGTCGGTCCAGTTCGCGCCTGCCTCCCATTCGAACCCCTTGGTTTGGATGGCGTTTGGAGAATTCAAGTAAATAGGGTTGCCGGTGGATGGGTCAATCGTGGGAGCGACCAGGGAGTTGATGCGGTTGAGGAAAGCGGCCGCGGAGACGTGGTAGGTCTTGTGGAAACGGTGGTCAACGTCCAGCTCCCAACTGCGAATCCCCTCAGGCTTGAGGGCCGGATTGGCGGTATTGCTGTTGTTGCCGGCATAGAAGCTCTCATAGCTATTGGGAGCGCGAAACGCCCAGCTATAGTTTGCGCGGATGTCCGTGCTCGGACTGAGGGCAAAAAGGAGTCCCGCGCGGGGACTGAGCGTGGCCTGGAATCGTTGGTGCCAGTCAGTGCGAAGGCCGACGACGAAAGAGAGATTCTTGCGAAGCGAGTATTCGTCCTGAAAATAGAACGCGGCGATCCAGGCGGAACGCTGATCATCCAGGTAGAGGTGATAAGGCTGGATGTCGTAATTGGTTTGTTGTTGCTGAAGGTCCTGGCGAAATTCGGTGCCGAGGGTCACCTTGTGGCGCGCGAAGAAGGTTCGAGAGGCGTCGCCCTGAAAGTCCCACCAGGTTCCGTCCGCGGCGTCGTAGTTCTGCGTGTATGGCGGGCCCGTGTGCGTGTAGTCGTAAATGTAGATTCCGTTGTAATCGTACCAGTCGTAGGATAGGCGCCCGAGCGTCTCCCACAACCCAAACGTGTGGTGGTATTGGATGTCGACGTAGCCGCGAGCGTCGGTGGTGCGGGTCCGCGGGTCGTCGAAGACGGTTCCGAACGACGCGGTGGGAATGTGCTTGGTACGAGACGCTTGAACGACGTGAATGTCGAAATCGCGGTAAAGAACCTCCGCGAAGAGGTTATAGGACTGATCGGCGTCGGCGTCCTGGGCAATGCCGTTATTCGTGGCGGGACTATCAAATTCGGGAAAGAAGAGACGATCGTGGCCGAGGCTGTTGTAAAACGAGCCCGAAGCGAGCGTTTCCAGGCCGCTGTCAAACCGTTCGCCAAAGGTGAGGCGGGCCTTGTAGGAGTTCCAGCTTCCAGCCTCGGCGGAAGCCTCGGTGGCGCTCACGTCGCGTCCGCGCTTGGTGATGACGTTGATGACAGCCGCGAAGGCGCCTGTGCCGTACAGAGAAGAGTTGGGGCCGCGAATGATCTCGATTCGCTCGATCAGGTCGACGTCGACCGGAAACTCAGTGCCGACATAGGCTCCGTCGAAAATGTTGTCGTTCACGCGATGACCATCCACCAGAAAGAGAATGCGCGCGTTGTAGTCACCTGGTTGGGAGAAACCGCGGACGCCGACGTAGGTGTAATTGCGGTCGTAGATTACATAGAAGCCGCGAACGCTTTTTAGGACGTCGGCAAGAGTGCGATAACCGTATTTCTCGATTTCCTCGCCGGTTACGACTGTAACGGAGGCCGGAGAGTCGGAAGCCTTCTGGAGGAACTTGGAGGCGCCGTAGACGGATTCGACCTGGACCTTGGCGAGATCTTCAATGCTGAGCCCGCTGAGATCGACCTGTCCCTGTTTTGGCTCCTGAGCCGCTAGTGAGCCGACGGCGGGAAAGGCGAGGACGCAGAGCGCGAGAGCGGCATATTTATGGGCTGCTTTCTGGGCGTTAAGACACACGACGGCGCTTCGCTCCGCTTTCGCGTCAGCGCACACCAATGCCCAAAGGGAGCGGGGATCGAAGGAGTCAGGCCTCTAGAATCAATACCTTAGCTACCGCTGCCACGGGCGCTCGGCGAACCGTTGCCGTCGAGCGTTCCGAATTGGCCCGCGTGTCCCCAATCCGAACTGCTGATGGCCCACATCGAAGGGCCAACTCCGCAAAAAGGGTTCTGTTCGTGAGCCACGGAGCGGACCCCAGGGCGATGGTTGACCTGGGGGATAATCGCAACATCGGGATTGAACCTTGGGCCGAGAAAGGGTAACTTGTCGCGTCCCGGTCTGGGATGGGCCGGGGCTTCCCTCCCGGAACAGGGGGTGTGCCAGGCCCTAGTGCGGGGCCTGCCCGGGATGATCTCCGTGCGTCTGCCTAAGGAGCGGCTTGATGAGAATCGCGAGCATCGCGAGTGCTTTTCCCGAGAACTACTATAAGCAGGAGCTGTTGACGGAGGCGCTGAAGAACGATTGGCGCAGCCGTCTGTCGAATCCGGACATTCTCGACCGGCTCGACGAGAGCATGAAGGTCGACGGGCGATTCACGGTGGAGAAGATCGAGTTCTACGAGCAGATGTACACGTGGGGCCAGGCGAACAATTGCTGGATCAAGCACGCGCTGGACCTGGGAGAAAAGGCGCTGTGCCGGGCGCTGGCGCGGGCGGGGCTTGAGCCAGAGGATCTGAGCGCGATTTTCGTGACGTCGGTCACGGGAATTGCGGCGCCCTCGATCGATGCGCGGCTGGTGAATCGCATGGGGCTCTCGAAGAACATCAAGCGCGTGCCGATTTTTGGGCTGGGATGCGTGGCGGGCGCGGCGGGGATCTCGCGGGCAGCGGATTACGTCCACGGGTATAAGGATCAGGCGGCGGCGCTGCTTTCGGTCGAGTTGTGTTCGTTAACACTGCAGCGCGACGACCTCTCGATGGCGCACCTGATTTCGGCGCTCCTCTTTGGCGACGGCGCGGCGGCGACCATCGTGGTCGGGTCGGAGATGGAATCGAAGGGGCCGGAGATTGTCGCGACCAAGTCGATTTTCTATCCGAATACCGAACGCGTGATGGGTTGGGACATCTGCGAGAAGGGATTCCGCATCGTACTTTCGCCAGAAGTTCCGGACACGGTCGTGAAGCACCTGGGCCACGACGTCGACGAGTTTCTTGGCGAGCAGGGCCTGAAGCGGCGCGACGTGAAGAGTTGGGTGATGCACACCGGCGGCCCGAAGGTGCTGGAAGCGACCGCCATCGCGTTGGGGATTACGGCGAAGGACCTGGAAGCGTCGTGGAATTGCTTGCGTAAGGTGGGCAACATTTCCTCGACGTCGGTGCTGCTGGTGCTGGAGGACGTTTACATGCACCGGCGCCCGGAGCCGGGCACGTTGAGTATTCTCGCGGCGATGGGACCCGGCTTCTGCTCAGAATTGGTGCTGCTGCGATGGTGAAGCGAGGAAAGCGAGGTTCATGCAGCCGGACGCAGTCGTTGTGGGCGCAGGGCCGGCAGGAATCGCTACCGCTATTGCAGCGCGCGACTAAAAGGTCTTCGAGTTACCGTCCTAGATTTTCGCAATCCACCGATTGACAAACCATGCGGCGAAGGCCTGCTTCCCGAGGGAGTGGCCGCGCTGCGCGCATTGGGGATCGACGTTTCCTCCACGGCGGCCTTTCCATTTGCCGGAATCCGATTCTGTGACGCGGAGTCTTCCGCAAGCGCGGCTTCCGCTCGGGCAAGCGTACGGGTTGCGCCGCGCCGCGCTGCACCAGCTCCTGGTCGAGCGAGCAGCGGAATTGGGCGTGAGATTCATGTGGGGCTCGCGCGTTTCGGAGATACGCGCGGATTCTCTCTATGCGGCTGGCGAACGGATATCGTTTCGGTGGCTGATTGGGGCGGACGGCCAGAATTCGAGCGTGCGGCGCTGGGCCGGGCTCGACGGGCGGCGCCGGAAGCATTCGCGTTTCGGGTTTCGGCGGCATTATGCGACTGCGCCGTGGAGCGATTTTGTCGACGTCCACTGGGGCAGGCGGTGCCAGATGTTCGTCACGCCAACGGGCGCGGAGGAAGTGTGCGTGGCGCTGCTATCGAGCGACCCGCGGATGCGAATCGAGCGCGGGCTGCAGGAGTTCCCAGGCGTCGCGGCCCGGCTTCGCGGCGCGAAGGCGCTGACGCAGGAGGCGGGAGCGGTGAGCGTGTTGAGCCAGGCACGAGCGGCGGCGCGAGGGAATGTGGCGCTGGTGGGCGACGCGTCGTGCGCGGTCGACGGGATCGCGGGGCAGGGGCTGAGCCTAGCGTTTCAGCAGGCGGTGGCGCTGGGCGAGGCGCTATCGCGCGGGGATCTCGCGTGCTACGAATCGGCGCACGGGCGCATTACGAGAAACGCCGTTCGGATGACGCGGCTACTGCTGCTGATGAATTCAAGCGCGTGGCTGCGGCGAAGAGCTCTGCGATTGTTCGCGAAGAATCAGCGACTCTTTTCGCGCATGATCTCCATTCACACGAGCGAGCCGGAAGGCGAGTCACTGAGGGCGCGAGACATGATTGGCGTGGGCTGGGGGATCCTGTGGGCGTGAGTGCGCGCGGCCGGTGCCGGATCATGCTGCTGGTGGCGTTGTCACTGGCCTTATGCAGCGCGGCGAGGGCGCAGGAGACGACCGTGGTGTTCGATCCGGGGCGGACCACGATTCAATTCACCGTCGACAGCACGCTGCATCTGGTTCACGGGACGTTTCGCCTCAAAAGCGGTGAGATTCACTTCGATTCCTCCACGGGCGAGGCGAGGGGCGAAATCCGCGTCGATGCGGGAAGCGGTGACACCGAAAACAGCGGCCGCGACAAGAAGATGCACAACGAAATCCTCGAGAGCCCGAAGTATCCCGACGTAGTCTTTTCGCCGACGTACGTGAAGGGGCCGATGCCGGCGCAGGGAACGTCGCAAGTGGACGTCGAGGGAATTTTTCGGCTGCACGGGCAGGACCACGCGATGACGCTGACGTTTGCGGTCGAGCGGCTCGGCAACGGAGACGTGCAGGCGACGACTCACTTTGCGGTGCCGTACATCAAGTGGGGCCTGAAGAATCCAAGCGCGTTTGTCCTGCGAGTGAACGATACGGTGAACGTGGAGATACACGCGACGGGGCACGTACAGATTCAGTGATGACTGCGAGAATTGCACCGGCGGTCCTGGGAGATGCTTCCGCCGAGGCTCGGAGCTACTTGTCGGTGAAGAGGAGTTCGCGGGCGCGCTGCGAGGCCTTTACGATGGCCTTGATCAGCGTGACGCGCAGGCCGCCTTCCTCGAGTTCGAGAATGCCGTCGATGGTGCAGCCCGCCGGAGTGGTTACGGTGTCCTTGAGGAGGGCGGGGTGGTGGCCGGTCTCGAGGACTACCTTCGCGGCGCCCAGCGCGGTTTGCGCGGCGAGAAGCGTGGCGAGTTCGCGCGACAATCCCATCTTCACGCCGCCTTCGGCGAGCGATTCCAGAATAATGTAAATGAATGCCGGGCCGCTGCCGGAGAGGCCGGTGACGGCGTCCATGTTTTTCTCGTCGACGACGACGGTGGTGCCAACCGAGCCGAAGAGCGCGCGCGTGGTTTCCAGGTGGCCGGGCGTGGCGAGCTTGCCTTTCGCGATGGCCGTGATTCCGGCGCCGACCATGGCCGGAGTGTTGGGCATGGCGCGAATCACGGGAACGTCGGCGGCAAGGCGCTTCTCGATGTATTCGGTGGGCACAGATGCGACGATCGAGACGACGAGCTTCTGCGCGGTGAGTTCGGGCCGAATCTCATCAAGCACCTGCGCCACAACCTGCGGCTTGACACACAGCAGGATCAAATCGGAGGCGCGTGCGGCGGCGCGATTATCGGTACCGAGTGCGACGGGACTGCGCGCGGCGCCTTTACGGTCGGCGTTGGTATGCTGGACCGTCGCCAGAATGTTCTCGGGCGGAAGGAGATTGTGCTTGAGGAATCCGTCGATCAGGATTCCGCCCATTTTTCCGGTGCCGATGACGGCGAGCCGGAGCTGGTTCAAAGGACGCGTTTGCGCGATGCTTTCAGGCATTTGAGTGTGGAAATGATACAGGAGAAGAACGAAGGGAGGCAAAGGCACTCAGGCGGGCGCGATGCTTTCTGGAACTTCGAAGGGACGCCGACGGAATAGTGGATGTACCGAAACCCGACCCGGAAGCGTCTCAACTAAAGATGTGCAGAAGCCAGGGAGGAAGAAAATCATGGCACGAGAAGCAAGGTGGGCAGGTCGCAATTGTTTCGGTCTTCTTAGCGCTGTATGCGCTGCGGCGCTCTTCTTGATGGTGCCCGGACAGATCGCCAGGGCACAGTCTTCCGGCGGAGGTTCGGTGCAGGCTCAGAGCCGGCCTGCTGCGCAACCGGCTGCGCAGCCCGCGGCGAAGCCGAACCTCGCAGGCACGTGGAAGCTGAATCAGGACCAGAGCGACGATCCGCGGGCCAAGATGCGTGAGGCGATGGGCGGTGGAGGCGGGGGAGGCGGAAACGGTGGAGGTGTTGGGATGGGGCGAGGCGGCGGACGTCCGGGACGAGGACAGGGCGGCGGGGGCGGCATGATGGCCGAATGGGAGCAGTTGACCATCGCACAAACGGACGTCGGCGTGAAGGTCAACGGCACGACAGGGCGGTTGCTCGCGACCACCGAGGCCCAGTCGAACTCGAACGGTGGCGACGGCAGCGGCGGAATGGGAATGGGCTTTCCGCCCGCAGTCGCGACGTGGCAAGGGACCCAGCTTGTGGCCAAGAGCCAGGGGTTTGGCGGAGGCACCACGACGAGGACGTTCGAGCTTTCACCGGATGGGAAGCAGCTGATCGTCACCACAAAGGTCGAAAACCAGCGGTTCAATGAGCCGGTTACGTACAAGCTCGTGTTCGACCCTGGCAAAGCCGCAACAAACAGCCAATAGAAGTTGGACTCTGGTTGAATCGGCCCGCCGCCATGATTGGTGCAAGGTATCGTGTTGCGGCGGGCCGAAGTTTTGGAGCATGCGTGAGTCTGGAAGTGTCGCGGCGGCTAACATGGCTCCTCATGAGCATGCCGATCATGTGGGTGCCGTGCTTCGCCCAGCAACCGCCGCCGCAGCAAGCTTCGCAGCAGCAGAGCGGGCAGGGTTCGCAGGAAAAGAACCAGCCAGAGCAGCCCGTGAACTCGCAGGCGGGCGATGCGTCGCAAGCACCGGCTCCGGTGGTGGCGTACACGACGGGGCAGGTGCAAACGGCGGGCGGGGACGGAGTGCCGGGCGCGACCGTCCGAATCACAAACACGGACACGCACAAAGTCTGGCTCAGTTGGACGGATGAAACCGGGAAATTTGTATTTCCGCAGCTTCCCGAGGGCTATTACCACGTCGAAGTGAGCCAGCTGGGCTTCACGGGTTTCTCTATGGACGTCAAGCTGCCCGTGGTTCCTAGTGGGCCAATTCCGATCGTCTTGAATGTGGCGACGCTCGCGCAATTGGAGGCGCCTGCGGCTCCTGCCGAGAACACCTCGGCGCCTTCCAAGCCCGCTGCCCCCACGACTCCCGGAGCGCAAGGTCCACCGGCGAACGCTTCGGCAGCTTCAAATCCGCAAGAGGCAAAGCAGCAGTCGAACGCCCGGCCCGGTCAGGGACAGGCAGGTCGAGGCGGCGCCGGCGGCCGGCGCGCAAACGGAGGTCGAGGACAATTGCCCGCAGGCGTTGCTAACGCGCTTCAGCAGGGGATCGCGGGGGCGTTTCAGCAAACGGACCTGACGGGAGCGGGAACTGGCGGACAGGAGAACGAGGGCCTTGGCCAGACGAACGAGGGGGGAAACGCCACAGCGGAGGTTTCGAGCGAGAATCTCTCGAGCGCGTCGTCCAACTCATTTCTGCTGCAGGGAACGGTGGGACAGGGAATGGCGATGAACGGGCCGGGAGGATTTGGGGGGCCCGGCGGCTTCGGCGGGCCGGGAGGCTTCGGCGGACCAGGGGAGTTGGCTCCGGGTGCGCCGGGCGGTCCCGGCGGAGCGGGCGGGTTCGGCGGAGGAGGAGCGGGAGGCCCTGGGGACTTCGGTGGACCCGGCGGAGGCGGGCCGGGAGGCGGGCGCGGATTCGCAGGGCGAGGAGGGCCGGTTCCGCGCGGCGGGGCGGGCCCCGACAATGGCGGCATCTTTGGCGGGCGAAGCCGGCTGGCGCGGCAAGCCATCAATCGAATGCGCTGGGGCTTCTACGATCAGTATTCGAATTCCGCGCTGAATGCGAAGCCGTACTCGATCACCGGCCAGGATTTTCCGAAGGTCGCGAACTATAACGAGCGCCTGGGGGCAAATCTCGGCGGGCCGTTGAAGATTCCGCATGTGTATAACGGCAGCGACAAAACCTACTTTTTCCTGAACTATCAGCACCAACTCGTGAAGAACGGCGTCGACACGTTTTCGCTGGTGCCCACGATGGACGAGCGCACCGGAAATTTCTGCAACGTTGGAAACGGATTCACGCTGTACGATCCAATGTCGAATCTCTCCAATCCCTCGAGCCCGAAAACGATCCTCGGCAACGGCTGCCAGATTCCCAGCATCGAGAGCGCCGCAAACGGCTTGCTGTCCTACCTTCCGCTGCCAAACATCACGCCGACCCTCGGAGCGCAGGGACAGACCTACAACTACCTGTTGCAGGCGACGACCCCGCAGAACACCGACACAGTCAACCTGCACGTGCTGCACACGATCAATTCGAAGCTGAGCTTGAACGGCGGATACAACCTGAGTTCGTCACGCTCGGACACACTGGGGAATTTTCTCAGCATCGCGGGAACGCAGTCGACGCTGAGCCAGAATGTGAATCTGGCGCTGAATCACAACTGGTCGCCGAACATGGTGGAATCGACGAGCTTGAACTGGAGCCGGAGCCGCGTGCAATCGCTCAGCGATAATTCGTTCGTGAACAATATCGCGGGGCAACTGGGGATCATGGGAGTTTCGACCGATCCGATGAACTACGGCATTCCGGGGATTCAATTCACGAGCCTCGGCGGCTTGAGCGACCCGGTACCGTCGCTGGTCCGCAACCAGACGCTGCGGTTCATGGAAGGCTGGACGTACATTCACGGCCCGCACACGGTGAAGTTTGGAGGCGAGATTCGGCGGATTCAACTGAACTCGGACTCCGATCCGAATCCTCGCGGGAGGTTTCTCTTCACCGGGCAGATGACGAGCCAGGTCGGCGCGAATGGGCAGCCGCTCGAGGACCCGACCACGCAGCCCTACTACGAGTTTGCCGATTTTCTGCTCGGCCTGCCCTACAACACGCAGCTTCGCACCGGCGACCCGAACACGTACTTCCGCAACTGGGAGTTCATCACCTACGGGCAGGACGATTGGCGCGTGAACAAGACATTTACACTGCTGTTTGGGCTGCGGTACAGCGCCGTGACGCCGCCGGTCGAGCTGTACGATCACATTGCGAACCTGGACTTGAACGCGACGGCGACGGCGGTAGACATAGTCACGCCGGGCCAGACGGGAACATACAACGGCGCGTATCCGCAGGCGCTGGTTCATGGTGACTACAAGAACTTCGCTCCGCGGATCGGTTTTGCGTGGCAGCCGCCGATTCGGCCGAAGACGGTGGTGCGCGGCGGCTATTCGATCTTCTACAACGACTCGGTGTACACGACGCTGGCGCAGAACTATCTGGCGTACCAGCCGCCCTTCGCGGCGTCGGACAATTTGTATACGTCCGCGGCGCAGGTGTTGACGCTGGAACAGGGATTTCCGGCGACAACTTCGACGAGCGGCGTGACTGTGCTGAACACGGCGGGCGTGGACCCGTTTTATCGGGACGGGTATGCGCAGATCTGGATGCTATCGACGGAAACCGATCTGCGGCCGAACTGGATCCTGACGCTGACGTACACGGGCACGAAGGGAACCGACCTCGATCTTTTTCGCGCGCCGAACCGCGCACCGCTTGGCACGAATCCGCTGGAGACGCAGGCGAATCTGGCGATCCCATACGCGACGGCGTTCGACTATGACCAGTCCGGCGCGAACTCGTTGTACAACGCGCTGCAGGTGCGGCTGGTACATCGGTTCACGCACGGAATCATGCTGCAGGCGTTCTACACGTATGCGAAGTCGCTGGACAATGCCAGCTCGATCGGCGGCGGCTCGCCGATCGTGGTGCAAAACGACGACGATTTCGCGGCCGAACGCGGCCTCTCGACCTTCGACATGCGGCATCAAGTGCGGTTGATGTCGATGTGGGAGCTGCCGTTTGGCGAACGGCACCGGTTTGCGTCGCACGGATGGGAGAATCACGTTTTCGGTGACTGGCGGCTGATGAACATGATCACCTGGCACACCGGATCGCCGTTTACGGCGTATCTCGGCGGCGGAGCATCCAACAATTCGGGAACGGGCGCGAATTTCTCCGAGCGCGCCGAGCAAGTGGGCGATCCGAATGTGGGAATCTGCGGCGGAGGACCGCTCGACTTTTTCAACACGGGTGCGTTCGCCGTGCCGGCGGCAGGAACGTACGGCGACGAGCGCCGGGGCACGATCGAAGGCCCGTGCAGCTTCAGTTGGAACTTTTCGCTGGCGAAGTCGTTCCGGTTCGGCCCGCGCGAGCGGCAGCATCACATCGACGCCCGCTGGGAAGTGCAGAATCTGACGAATACGGCGAGTTTTTCAGGGATTGCGACAACGTTCGGCTCGCCGCTCTTCGGGCAAGTGACGAGCGCGGGCGCCATGCGGTCCATGGATTTCATGCTGCGGTTCAATTTCTGATGAAGCACATGCTCCACAGTTCGCTGAGTTCGTGCCTGATCGCCCTGCTGGCGATGGCTCCGACTTCGTTCGCCCCGCAGCAGGCTGCGACTCAGACGGCGGGCCAGCAGAGCGGCCAATCGACGCAGCAGACCACGCCTGCGCTGGTTCCTGCGCCGACGGCACCCAGGCAGGCGAACGCCTCGAGGCGGCGGAGATCGGTCCCCTTGCGATCTACTTCGGATCTCGTGCGCATCGACGTCGAAGTGATAGATCGCTCCGGAAAGTCGATCAAGGGATTGAAGCCGGAGCAGTTCGTCGTGACGGACAACGGTAAAACGGAAAAGGTGACGTTCTTCACCTACGAGGACATCGAGGCCGTAGAGACAGCCGGTGCGGACAACGCAAACGCGAAGCCGATCGTGGTCCCGATCGACAGTCCGACGCCCATCCCCGAGGACGATCTCAGCAACCAAGTGCGCGACCGGCGGATGATGGTGCTGTTCTTCGACCTGACGTCGATGGGGAACGACGACATGATGCGCGCGCGCGACGGCGCAAAGAAATTCATCGACAAGCAGATGAGCGCGGCCGATCTCGTCGCGGTCGTCGTCTACGGGTCGCGGCTTTCCGTGTGGTGCGACTTCACGAACGACCATGCGAAGCTGCAGAAGGCGATCGCGCAGCTCACTCCCGGGATCTCGGCCGACCTCGCCGAAGGCATGTACGCGGCGGCGCAGGAAGGCGAATACGACGTGCAAGGCTACACGGGGGCCGCGTACACGCCGGACGAGACCGAGTTCAACGTCTTCAACACGGATCAGAAACTGGCGGCGGTCGAGGGTTTGGCCAACGTGCTTGCGACGATTCCAGGCCGCAAGGCGATCGTCGAATTCACGGGCGGCGTAACACAGACCGGGGAAGAGAATCGGACAGAATTGCGCGCCGCCACGGATGCGGCGAATCGCGCGGACGTTTCAGTCTACTCGATCGACGCGCGCGGGCTGTTCACCACGCCCCCCGGCGGCGACGCCACGACGGATTCCGCGACGGGGACGTCGCTGTTCAGCGGCGCGGCCGTGTTTCACCAGAACGACCAGCGCCAGGATTCGCGCGATACCCTTGCGACGCTCTCGACGGACACTGGGGGGAAGACATTCTTCGATCTGGGCGATCTGAGCGACGCCTTCCCGAAGATCCAGCAGGACAACACGGGCTACTACCTGATCGGCTACTACCTTGGCTCGAGCGTGAAGCACGACGGAAGCTGGCGCAGCGTGCACGTGAAGGTTAACGTGCCGGGGGCGCACGTGCGGTTCCGCAACGGGTATTACGCGCCGCGCGATTTTCAGCATCTGGAGAAGGCCGATCGAGACCAGCAGCTCGCCGACGCGATTCATTCCGAGGACCCGGTTGTCGAGCTGCCCATCGCGGTCCAAACTGCGACGTTTCGGCTCGGCGACGGGCAGGCGTACGTGCCGATCGACGTCAAGCTGTCGGCAACGGCCCTCGACTGGGCGCAGAAACACGACAAGCGAGAGGCGGAATTTGATTTTGCGGCGGAGGTCCGCGCGGGGTCGAGCCCGATGCCGGTGGCGCAGCTTCGCGACACGATTACAGTGCACCTCGACCCGGAGCGGTTCCAGGAAATCAGCCAGGCGAACCTGCAATATCAAGGCGGCGTCGTTCTCTCGCCGGGTACGTACCACCTGAAATTCGTCGCGCGCGAGAACGAGTCAGGAAAGATCGGCACCTTCGAGCAGGACATCGTTGTGCCGCAGCGCGCCGACGACAAGCTGACGCTGAGTTCGGTGTTGCTCTCGAGCCAGATCGTGCCGGTGGTGAAGTCTGACGAAGTGCAAACGAAGACGGAGGGCGCGAAGGCGAAACTGGCATCGTCGCCGCTCGACGTGAATGGCGAGACGATCGTTCCGAGCGTCACGCGGTATTTTACGCAGGACCAAACGCTCTACATTTTCTTCCAGGCGTACTATCCGGAAAAGGCTGCGGCGTTTGACGCGAATGTCTTGCGGGCCGGACTGATTTTCTTTCGCAAGGGACTGCAGGTGAACGCGACGCCGTTGCTCGCGCCCACGGAGATCAATGCAAGCACGCACACGGCATCGTTCCGCATCAGCCTGCCACTTGCGAAGCTGCCGACGGGCCGCTATGCCGTCCAGGCGGTGGTGATCGGCGCGGGAACGCAGCAGGCGGCGTTTGGAAGGTCATACCTCGCGCTGCAGAAGGCGCCGGCAGCGCCGAATCCCGCGGTGCCCACGGCTCCCCCGCCAATTTCCCCAAAGCCTCCCCTACAGTAGCGCTCGGAGCAATTGATCCTTGTGCGCCGCAAAAGAAAAGCGGGCTCCAAACTGCGGAGCCCGCAATGCTGGACATCGTTTGTAGGCTTTCGAAACCGCCTAGAACTCGTACCGCAGTGCCATCTGCAGCACGCGGGGCGAGTTCTCCTGCGATGTGATAATTCCAAAGTTGGCGTTGATGTCGCCGCCGGGAGGCGCAAAGCTGACGTTGTTGAACACGTTGAAAGCGTCGGCCCGGAACTGGAGCTTCTGCGACTCCGACCAGGGCATCGCGAAATACTTGAAGATACCCATATCCACGTCGGAATAGTTCGGCCCGCGTAGAAAGTTGCGGTTCCCCGTGCCTCCGCCGAACGGATATGTGAAGGCGGCCACTGCGTTGCTCTGATTCGCGAAGAACTGCACCGTTTGACTCGCCACGTCGGTCGTGATGTGTTGCTTGATGTTGGACGCCGGACCCACGTAAACGGCCGGTGCACTCATCGTGAAATCGATGGGGAACGTGTCGGTGCTCGTGTTCACGGGGAAGCCCGAGTGCCACGTAATGATTCCGGAGTTTCCCCATCCGCCGACAATTGCATCGAGCCATTTTGGAGCGTTACCGAGAAACCGTTGGCCCCTGCCTACGGGCAGAGTGTAGATGTAGTTCGCGGTGATCGTGTGCCGGGCGTCGAAATCGGAACTGGCACGGCAGAGGCGCAAGTTGCGAAGATCGCAAACTAGGCCGTTCGCAGAGTACTGGAAGTCAACAAAGAGGTTGTTGACGTCCGACACGTTGTCGATCGAGTGCGCGAAGGCGTAGTCGAAGTCGAACTGGAGATTGTTGGAGAGCCTCTTTCGAAGAACCAGGATCAGGCTGTTGTAGCTTGAGGCAGAGAAGTTTCCGATGTAACCAGCCGATCCCGTCTGAGCGAGGAGGCCGGTGTTCGGATTGAGCAAGCCAAACTCTGAAAGCACCAGATCCGTGCTTGAAAGATCGCCGTACGGAATAAGACCATAATCGAAGACCGCCGCGGCTTGCGTGCAGTTGACGTTCGGTCCCGGTCCATAGTATGCCTCCAGTACATCCTGACAGGTAGGGCCATACGGGTTCTGCTGCGCTGCAGCGCTCATTTGGTTCTCGAACCACGGCTGAGCGGTCACCGCGTACGGCGAAGTTCCGGCCTGGAGCTGCGTCTGGACCGCGCCGAATGCGTCGTTCAAGAACTGTCCGGATGTTGCGTCCTTGAAGTTCAGTTGCTGCGCTGCGTCGCCGATGCCTGCCAGCCGACGTCCGAAGCGGCCGAAGTAGTCCGCCTCGAAAAAGAAGTTGTTCGGCAACTCACGCTGGAAGCCCAGGGACGCGGTAATCGAATAGGGTGACCTTAGTTTCGGATCGAAGTTGAAGAAACCCGGGAAGCCACCCAGCTCGGCGAGTCCAATCGGATTGCCCATCGAGTCAACGTTGGGCGTGTAAGGGTGGGTGATGGGAGTCGCGGCCGGGGCTGGGGCGGACGACAGTGACGTGAATCGGGGGTCATTCGCCAAGGCATCGTGAGCCGAGGATCCGGTGCCGAATTCCAGGGGAACTCCAATCGAGCTGAACAGGTAATTGAACTGGTCGAGCTCGAATTCGAGCGTGTTCATCACGCGGTCGTATCCGATGCCCGCGCCGACCCGCAGGCTGCTCTTGCGGTCGCCGAAGAGCTTCCCGAGAAGGCCGCTCGTGAACGACGGCGAGTACGCCAAACCGACACGCGGAGCGAAATCCCGGTAGTCAGGATTGTAATAACCGGGAGTGTGATTGGCCGGGCCTGCAAGGTTAATGGACATGATCGGCGCGGCAGCGTTCCCGTTGACTCCTGCCAAAGCATTGGCAACCCGTGGAGCGAAGAGCTGCTGCTCGCTCAAATTGCCGGTGGACTCGAAGCCGTTTTGCTCGTAGGGAACGCCGTGGTATACCCAGCGCAAGCCGTAAGAAAAGGTAAGGCCCGCTGAAATGTGCCAAGTGTCCTGAGCGTAAAACTCGGCCTCGTTGGAAACGTAGTTCCGAATCGCGGCCGAGCCGAGCGCCAAAGGGTTGCCCTGTGTGTCGTAATAGAAATTGGTGCTGGCAGCGCTATAACTTCCGAGAATCGAGGTGAAAGTTCCGTCCCATTCGTTCTGAGCCCCGTGGTCGGCGTTGATGTCCAAGGGCCGGAGGCCAGAATTCAACTGTTGGAAATTCGGGCCGAGACCAATTGTCAGGAAATTGATGCTGTTCCCGAGCTCCGAGTAGTAGCGGACCAGGCGGATGTCTCCTCCGAAATCGAAACTGTGATGGCCTTTCTGCCAGATGAACTCGTCGCGGATTTCGGGAACGCCGACGCTGCGTCCCTGGCTGCCGAAGCCGCCGTAGGGGGAGCTAAAGCCGGTGTAGTACCCGAAGCCGAAATTATTCGGGGCCGTTGGGGCATAGTCCGCCGGGAAAAATTCCACGCTGCGCGTCAGCCCGGCGTAAATCTTGTTCGCCATGGTGCCGGAAATGTCGTAGGTATAGCCGACGACGAAGGACCTGTTGTGGCCGACGAAGCTGGTGAGCGCCTCCGGATCACCCGGGAACTGCTGTGCGGATTCATCCCCGTTGTCGCGGTCCCACGTGCCCCGAGCAAAAATCTGGTGCTTGGCACTGAGGTTGTAGTCGACGCGGCCAATGAAGGTGTTGTCCCGCGTTTTGAACGGCGCGTTGAAGATGAATCCTTCCGAGTTCACTCCGTCTCCGCCACCCGGGGCGTTTGGCTCGGGATAGCGGCTGCCAAAAAGGCTTACAAGGCCCGGATCAGCTCCGATTCCGGCAGGATCCATGGCCTGGACTTGCGCCGCCGTCAGAGTAGTGATGCAGGAGGGGGTGGTGTTCAATCGTGACGAGCTCGAGCATGTGCCGCTGTTGTTGATGTAGTTGATTCCTCCGTTGCGAACCGCATCAACTGGAACGCTGCGATGTTCTTGTTGCGGCTGTGTCGCCCGAAGGCCATCGTAACTGAAGAAGAAAAAGAATTTATTCTTCTGTATAGGGCCGCCCACGCTCCCACCGAACTGGTTGCGGATGAGCACAGGGCGATCGACTCCGGACAGGTTGTTGAAGTAATTGTTGGCGGCAAAGTCCGTGTTCCGGTTGTACTCACGAAGCGAGCCATGGAATTCGTTCGTTCCGGGCTTGGTCGACAAGTCCACTTGGGCGCCGGCGGTTCGACCGTAGGAGCTGTCAGCACTTCCGACAATGGTTCGGACCTCCTGGATAGAATCGACAGGTGCAGCGCCAATCGTACTGAAGGCGAAGCCACCGACCTCATCGGTTACGTCCAGGCCGTCGACGGTGATCGTTTGTTGGTCAGCGCGGGATCCAGTGACGGACCCGTTCTGGTTCGTCCCGCCCTCGGATTGGACGCCGGGCTGGAGGGTCAAGATAGCGCTGGCATTCAGCCGGAATTGCACCGGCAGTTGTTCTACCTGGTTGGGCTGGATCACGTTGCCGATACTGGTGTCTTCGGTATTGATCGTTCCTTCGCCCTGCGCTGTCACCTCGACCTGCTGTACGGTCTGGCCGACTTGCAGCTGGACGTTCCTTGTCTCGGTGATGCCGACGCCCAAGGCGACGCTGGCCAAGGTCAGCGTGCGAAAATTCGGCGTGGAGAATGTAAGTTGGTAGCCATCACCGGGCAGAACCAGCAGAAACTGATAGATGCCTTGATCATTGGTCTTTGTAGAGGCTTGAAAGCCCGTGCGAGAATTCGCCAGCGTCACGTCGACGCCGGTCATGATTGCGCCCGTGGGGTCGGTTACCACGCCGGTGACACCGGAGGTTGTTTGGGCGGCAGCGCGTGTGACGGTCATCAACATGACCGCAAGGACGATAATAAGCAGTCGCGCCAAAAGGCTCGAGAGTGAACGGAGAATAAGACCATCTGCGGACTGGATCGAGTTCGTTCGCATACACACCTCAGTTCGTTGAGAATTGACCCGCATCAACTTTTTGGACTGCTCGGCGACGCCCTTGAGCACACACCCCGGGCGCACCTGGAAGCTCTGCCGACCCACTGAAACTCAGGCACTTTAATCGCCACTTCTTGTCACGTGTATTTTCGCCTGTAAGATGCACAAAACAAAGGGCCCCGGATGCGAGTGTGTCCAACACAAAGCCATTTTGTCCGAACCACAATAGCGCCTGCCTATGATTTTCGGTAGGAGGGACTCTTGCCTTGGTTTTCAACGAGTTACCCCGCGCATGCTTGGTGACTTATGTCACGGGCTGTGGCCGAAACCACAGCCCGTGATCGAAATGCGAGCAGACAGCGGTCCTATGCGCCGGAATGAGGCTTGCCTTCGTGAGGTTTCTCGGGCTTGGGCTTAGGTGGAGATTTTGTCTCTGTCTTGGGCGGCCGCCTCTGATTATTGAGGGGCGGGTGGACGTCATAGTTCTCGTCCTTGGCCTTGACGGGAGGCGTGTACCGGATGGCCGGGCGCGCTTCGTTCGTCGGCGGCTGTGGCGGCGGGTTGTTGCCCCGATTGAAATTCTCGTTGGTCCGGTTCTCCTGCACGTGGGTCATGTTCTGGTTATTGGCAGGCTCGTTTGGCTTGTTCGCGTTCGGCGGAGTGAACGGACGGAAGCCAGGATTTGGCTCCGCAGTCCGATTGTTGTCCGTCGGGCGATTCTCCGGCCGTTGGTTGAAAACGCGGCTATCGTTCGTGTATTCGGGAACGCGCCGGTTCACGGGCACTGGAGGAGTCAGCCGAGCGGTCACCGGCCGCTGCGTGAGGGGAATCGACGGTCGTGCCGTCGCGACGCGGGCGGTGGAAGAAACGTAGCTGGTCCGCGTGGGAGCCAGAGGAGCGTTCTCCACCACGCGCACATTTCGCATCTGTTCATCGGAGACGCGGACCGCCGACGATTGAACGGGCCGCGCGCCCACGAACGTCTCGCGCGACACGGCTGTGACTGCCCGCGAGTTGTTTTCGTAGGTGTAGTGGTTCACTTCCGTCCGGTTGACGATGGAGGTCCGGTAGACCCGCGTCACTTCCGTCACGTTGACGCGCGTATTCGTCACGTTCACGTACTGCACGTACCGCTCGCTGCAATGATACCCAGGAACGAAGACATCGCGCGGACCAAGCGGGAACCAGGCGACGCCCGCAAAACCTCCGCCGAAGGAAACGGAAAGACCGAATCCGGGTCCTCCGACGAAGCCGACAAGGGCAGGAGCGTAAACCGGCCGCACGACGCGAGGCCCGGGCACCCATCCCCAGTGCTCGCCGACGAGCACCCAGCGGCCGTAGTGAAACGGCGCCCAGCCCCAAGGCTCGGCATCAACCCAGGTCCATCCCCACGGAGCGATCCAAACCCAGTGGCCCACGTGGTAGGGTACCCAGCCGGGGTCCACGTTTTGCGGAATCCACACGGGACCGTAATCCGGGACTTCGCTCCAGACGCCGTTGCGATCCAGGTCGTAATAGCCGTCGACGTCGCGCGAAACGTATTGCGCCGAAGGCGAACTGTTTTCCATTTGGTCGCGCGACTGGCACCAGTTCGAGAAGTCGTCGAAGTCCGGCGCCGGCTGCGCATCATAGGTAAGCTGATCGGTGCCGGCGAACGTATACTGCTGGCCGGCCTCGAGATTGTAGGAGTCACCTCCGCCCGTAACCGAGCCCTCGCCTTCGCGGACGACGATGATGGTCGTGTTCGAGTTGGGATCAGTCGAGATGCGATATTCGCCGGCTCGTGTCAGCGTGAATGCAAGATTGGGAGTGTCGATTTCCCACGCGTCGCCAGCCTCGAGATCCCGGAGGTGGACCTCAATGTCTCCCTGCGCGAGCTGAATCTGCGCGGTGCGGTCATCGAGGTTGAGGAACGAGATTCCGGTCTGGCTCGAAAGGCGAATGGCCGTGCTGCCAATGTGAACTTCGCCGCGAGAGTTCTGGTCGGCCCAGAGATTGTCGCCCGTGGTCAACGGGCGATTCGGATCCGCCTGGACCCAGTCGGTATCTCCAGAGACCTGGTAGGAAATCGAACCCTCACTGTAATTCAGGCGGGCGACTCGTCCCGGAGGGTCAGCCTGAACGTCCGATTGGGCCGCGGCCGCCGCAGGGAAGATCGCAACCAGCCCCGCAATGAGTAACAAGAATAGGGAGAGCGAGTTGAGCTTTTTCATGGCGCGGACTCCTTTCACGTACCACCTTCTGGATAGCATAACAGTACGCTCGACCCAACCGGCGGCGAAAAAGCATGTCTGCCAAAAGAGAATAAACGCACTCATCGTTTCGCTCCACTGATAAAACACCGAGCAGAGCCTTTTGTTTCTCAGTCATGCTGTTGCCGCACATTGTGTGGGACGTTTTCATACGCTGCTTTTATGCCGTGACGCGCCACGGCCCCGAACATCTCCGGGGCCGTGGATTCATTTCGTTTATATCAGTGCCCGTGGCCGTGACCGCCGCCACCTGAGTGACTGCTGCCACCGCCACGCGAACCGCCGCCACCGCCTCCGCGCGAGCCACCACCGCCACCGCCGTGGAAGCCGCCGCCCGAACTGCGGGGCGCGCTATAGCTTCGCGGTGCACTGTAGCTGCGTGGTGCGCTATAGCTTCGAGGTGCGCTGTAACTCCGCGGCGCACTGTAGGACCGCGGCGGGCTATAGCTGCGTGGCGCACTGTACGTCTGGCCGCGCGATCCGTACGGCGACGAACCGTACCCGCGGTTGTTCCGCGGCGTGACGATGGGCTGCCGCATGTTTAGCGCCGGCCGGCTGTTGTTATAGGCAGCGCTCTGCCCCGATCGCGAATTGCCGGAGGGCGGGCTGAAATGCTGCCATCCACCGCCTCTCATCGCCGGCTGATTCGAGTTCGAGGGCGAGTTGAACGAGCCGCGATTCGAGTTCATCGAACCACGGTTGGCGTTGCCCGTCGAGTTGTTGAACCCGCGCGAGTTCGAGTTCGCGGAGTTCGGCGGAGTGAAGGTTCTCCAGCCGGGCCGAGAAGACGTAATCGCCGAGCCGCCACGAGTTCCGCCAAAGGACTGCGCGGGCCGAGCCGAACTCATCGCGTGCGACGAGTTGAAGCTCGTTCCGCCGCGAGATGCGAACCCGTTCGACGCGCCGTTGCTGCGCGCCGAGCTGAAGAAGCGCTGCGAGTTCGACGGTGCATTGCGGTACGACGCCGGGTCAGCCCTGCGGCTGCTGGTGCTGTAGCTCTCGCGGCCGGGCTGAACGGGCATTCTGCCGGTGCTCATGTGCGCGCCGCGCAGCGTCGCTTCGCTGATGCGCTCTTGATGCGCCGACACGGCTCCACGACCGAAGTTATGGCCGTCCATCGAGCTTATGCCGCCGCGAATGCGATCGTTGCGAAACGCTTCGTTGAAGTTCGAGTACTGGTGCCAGCCGGATCGTCCGAGCGGGCGGAAACCGTCATGGAACGTGTTGATTCGGTCGAAACCAACGAAGGTGTTTCGACCGCCCCATCGGCCCCACCACGGGTGATACCAATCGCCGGGTCCGCACGGCAGCCAACCAACATGGCCCCATCCAAATCCGAAGCCAAAGCCGAACCCGAAGCCGCCACCGCCCCAACCGAAGAACGAGACGTAGGCAGGCGACCAGATCGGATAGTAGCCGGGATAACCATAGACGGGACCCGGCCACCAAGCCCAGTTGCCGCCGTAAACGAACCAGCGGCCATAGTGGTATGGCGCCCAGCCCCAGGGCTCATAAGAAACCCAAGTCCAGCCGTAGTACGGTTCCCAAACCCAGCGACCGTCCCGGTAAGGGGCCCAGTCGCCGCCCTCGGACGGAACCCAGACCTGCCCGTAGTCGGGGACGTCGGTCCAGTGGCCGTAGGAATCGAGGTCCTGCGTGCCGACATAGTAGCGGTCGGTGTGCTTGGACTGCTCCGCTGCGTTGATGACGTTGTCGCGGTCGTTGTTCCATGAATCCCAATCGTCGCGGCCGGGCGCTGGATCGATCTTGTACTGCGGGTTGTCAGTGCCCTGGATGGTGATCATCTGGCCCTGGTCGACGTGAGTGCTGCCCTGCGGCGTGGAGACTTCCGCGGACCCGGAGCGCACGATGGCCACAGTCTCGCCGTCCGAGTTGACCATGATGCGATACTCGCCCTGGCCGTTCGGATGAATCGCGGCGTTCGGCGTGTCAATTTCGGCCGTCGCTCCACCGTTCTGCAACACGGAGTACGTGACGAGGCCCTGTCCGACCTGAAGCTGAATGTTGCTGCGGTCGAGGGTCACAACCTTCGCAGCGGCGTTGTTCGAGAGGCGCAGAACGTTCGCCCAGTCGAGCTGGAGTTCGCCCTTCGCGCCATCCGGTCCGGTGGAAACTCGGTCGCCAGGCATGATTGGAGTGTTCAGCGTGACGGCGGTCCATTCGCCGTTATCGCCGCGCTGCATCGACACGCTTCCGTGGATGAAGCTGACGCGCGCGACTCCGGGCTGATTCTGATCGGCCTGGTCCGAGTCAGACGCAACGACCTGGGACTGGTTGTTCGGCTGTTGAGGCTCGTCCTGCGCGAGAACGGTCCCCGTGGCCGCCATGAGCAGAACCGCTAAGATCGTCAGATACTTTTTCATGATCCACCTCCTGGCCTGAGCGCCAGGAATTCTCTAATTCCACCCCTGATATGGCACGGCCTGTACCAAACCGACGCCGACACGCGGTGGACCTATAAGTGCTGTGGGCTGTGTTACTTACGGGATGCTCGACTGATTTCTTTCAGTGCGGGAGATCGTCCGTGGCTGGTGGTTTTCAGGCGACCTGGTGGTTTTCAACCACCGCTGGCGGGCGTGCGGGAATGACTAGGGAACAGTCACACCCTTGCTGACGGCCCCCAACTGATCTGAGTTGCTGTCGCCCACAACTGCGCGGACCACATACGTGCCGGGTTTCAGGGTCAAGTCCACCGTGGTCTCACCACCAGAGCGCCTGAGCTCCTGGAACGCCTGGTCCGGCAAACGCAGCTTGATTGTTTGGCGGCGGGCCGTGACGTAATTCCCATCCTGATCGAAGACCACAACCAGAACCGTCATGTCATCGATATTGCGGCCCGCCTGCTTTACAAATTGAGCCGCTTTCATGTCCACATCCACGACGACGCTGAGCTTCTCCCCGCCCCCGTCTGCCTTGGACATTCCGGTGCTGACTTTCAAGGCAAATCCATTCAGACTCTCCTGCGAGAAGACTGCCTGCGACATCCTCTCCTCTTGGGTGGCGGCGCTGTCCCCCGTGTTCTCAGCGGCAACATAGCCGCGCCGGGCTTGAACCGTGAAGTGAGAACCGCCCGAAACTTTGACCTGCAGACTGTGGAAGCGACCGTCCAGCTTAACGTTTTCAGGAGAGAACCCGAGCAGGTAGGAGGCGGCGTTCAGTCCCGAAATCCGGGCCAGTCCGATCTCCATGTCGTTCGTGTTCTGGATGAAGACCCCTCCTGTAGCCTGCGCAACCTCGTTTAGAGGGTCGGAATCAATCTGCGCCCCTGTGTGTTTCACCTGGTCAATCCTGGTCTGTATCTCCGGAGGAAGAGCAACCTCCCAGAGTTCCCCTCCAGGAGCTTCGGCGTACAGGCCCCGTGTATCGAGGGTGCTGACAATCACGTTTGCGCGCAGCGCGCGGTTGATCAGCTTGTCCATCTTGTATTGCAGGTTTCGGTCGAAGAAGCCGTCCGATACCATGGCGATCGTTCGCCAGTCGCCCGGAGTTTCCGCCAACCTCTGCACCAGGTTGTTGAGAACTCGCAGAGTTTCTTGAACGCCGAGATCATTTTCGGTAACCAAGTTTCTCGCGCGGGACTGGATGTCTTCGTCTGGCAGAGCCGAGGAAACGGGGCAGTGTTGCTGTGCGGCGATCACCTCCGCGAGTTTCAACGGCGTGTCCAAGTCTGAGGGATCGGCAGAACCGGACGATCGCGGCACGCCTTCGGCCCCTCCTACGGCGTCCAAAACCAATTGAGCAAAGTAGGGCGGAAGCCTCGGACACTCCGCGGGCTCGAACCGACGGTTGAAGTTAAGCTGCGACAACCCATTGTCGATTCTTTCAGGGTCGCTCGTAAACTCGACGTCGGGCCTCCCGGATGCGCTGAAAATGGCCACTCGCGCTCCGGCGTCTAGATTCTTGCGCAGGTATCGCCGCGCGGCTTCGCGAACTTGAACCAGATTGCCGAACGAGATGTGGTAGTCGTCGAAGAATATGGCAGCGAACGCTCGCGGCACCGCGGTTGATGTTGTTGGTTCCGAGGGCTGCTTTTCGGTTCCTGGCCGCGTCGTAGCCTCGATTCCGGAGCCTGGCGGTTGCGTCGAGAAATAGGAGATCACCTGCTGCTTCCGGTTGTCCAGTAGTTTGAAGTCGTTCTTACTGAGACCGGTGACGGGAGTCCCGTGGGCATCCCTGACGATGACGCGAACGAGGACCAAATTGCTCTCCGTGCGGATCGTGCCGGGATTCTGTTGCGTCGCTGCGGGTCCCGGCGTTTGCTGCGGGGCGGCTGCCCAACTCCAACAGAGCACCAGTAGGGCGAGGTGTGCGGGCCGGAGAGTGGCCCGGAAACACGTTCGTATCCGCTCTGGCACGCGGCGCCGGCAGGAGGCGTCGAAGATCATAGCCCCTGCTCCGGCGGGTCGGGGACGCCCATTCTGGAGAGGCGGTAGCGCAGGGCGTTGCGGGAAAGTCCGAGGGCGCGCGCGGCCTGGGACTTGTTCCCATTGGCGTGGTGCAAGGCTTCGCGAATCGCTTCCTCTTCCCACTGGTCGAGGGTCATTCCGGGCGGCAGGGTGTGCGGCGAACCGGCCGCGCCGGGCCGCGACGGGGGATGGTCGATCTGAACGTCGGCAACGTCTAGCGCCGCGCCGGACGAGAGAGTGACACCGCGCTGAATCACGTTCTCGAGCTCGCGCACGTTGCCGGGCCAGTGAAAATCCATCAGGGCTTTCCTGGCTGCGGGAGTGATGGTCTGCACCGGCTTGTTCATCTCGCGGGCATATTTCTGGAGGAAGAAATCCACAAGCGCGGGGATGTCTTCCTTATGGTCGCGCAGCGGCGGGATATCGATGGCGACGACGTTCAGGCGGTAGTAGAGGTCCTCGCGAAACGTGCCTTCCTCGAGGGCGGCGCGGAGGTCGCGGTTCGTTGCGGCGATCAGACGCACGTCAACTTTCAAGGTCTTCGTGCCGCCCAGGCGCTCGAATTCGCGCTCTTGCAGCACGCGCAGGAGCTTGACCTGCGTGGCGGCCGGCACGTCGCCGATTTCGTCGAGAAAGAGCGTGCCTTTGTCCGCGAGTTCGAATTTACCCGGCTTGCTGGATGCGGCGCCTGAAAACGCGCCCTTCTCGTAACCGAAAAGCTCGCTTTCGAGGAGATTCTCCGGAATAGCCGTGCTGTTGATTTTGACGAAGGGGCCGGAAGCACGCTGCGAATGCTGGTGAATCGCGCGTGCGACGAGATCTTTGCCGACACCGCTCTCGCCGCCGATCAGCACCGTCGCGTTCGTAGGCGCCACGCGCTCGACGAGCGCGAGAACCGCCTGCATCTTGTCGGTGTTCGCGACGATGTTGTCGTACTTGTACTTCACGCCCAGGGCTTCGCGAAGCGACCGATTTTCGTCGCGCAACTGGCGCGCCTCGAGCTCCTTGCGAATCACGACCACGAGTTCGGCGAGAGAAAACGGCTTGAGGACATAGTTGTTGGCGCCGGACTTCATGGCCTCGACGGCCGTCTCCACGGTGCCGTAGGCCGTCATCATGATGACGGGAATGTTGGCGTCGGTCCGGCGGACGGCCTGCAGAAATTCGAGGCCGGTCATTCCCGGGAGTCTGAAGTCCGTGACGATGAGGTCGTACGGCTGTTTGGAGAGCATTTCGAGGCCGGTTTCGGCGTCGGGCGCGGTCTGGGCGACGAAGCCTTCGTCGCGCAACTGCAGCTCGAGCAGGCGGCGCATTTTGGCCTCGTCGTCAATCAGGAGAATGGCAGGCTTATCGGGCGTCATAGGCAGGGAGGCTCCGGGGCGGACAGGGACGCGCCGGGATCGGGATGGGAAAAGGTCCGAATGCGAAATCGCAAATTTTGGCGATTAGAAGGGGGTGCCGTTCTTTGTTTTCTATGACTTACGAGGGGTTCTAATATTCGAATTTGGCGATTAGAAATTCGGCTTCGGAGAGCCTGGGTGCTGGGCCGGTTGCCCTTGCGGCCGCCGCCTTTGGCCATTCAGCCTCCCACTCAAGCCTCCAAGAGCCATTATAACACGCGATGCAAGAGGGCCCTGGTTGACGATCTCAAAACTCCAGGGTTCTTAGGGCACATTCACCGGGGTAAACTGCAATGGCGGGTAACGAACACGGTCACTTGGGCGCCGGCCCGAGGAGTACCATGTCACAACGCGTGGCGATCTTCTTGAATTCCGCTATAAATTCCGGAGTTCCTGGCTTCAACTGCTTCAGGAGCGCATCCACTGCCGGAAAGAGTTTCTCAAAACCTGCGGGCGCACCCGATCCGACGAAACGGACAGGCTTATCGCTGCGATTGCCTTGCGCGTGCGGCTTCCCATGCGGCAATACTCCGAGTGTCCCTGGACCAAGTTCGTGCCATCCGTCATCAAAGTAGACGGAAAGGACCCCCTCCAGGACATAGAACTGTTCGTCCGTGTTGGGGTGGTAGTGCAACTGTGTCGTGAACCCCGGATCTTCGCGGAAGTGGCCCATCCACCAAGCGCCTTCGCTCTTGTCGCCGGTCATAAACAGGCGGGCTTCCCCGCCTCCCATCTGGCTGTATACCTGCGCGTCTTCGGGCGAGATGATCATTGCCGACCCCTTCGTCCCCCGCTGGATGTTAGCATACGAGCGTGGCCTACGGAGAAGGCGAAGGCTGGTGGGCCCTAGTTGACGATCTTAGAACGCTTCCGCTGGGTCAGATCGTCGCAGGAATTTCGCACATTGGAGAGCTCTCACTGCTCTGATTCGAACGAAGAGCATCGATTTGCTAGGACTGGTGCAACGGGTCCCCTCAATTCAGACCCGTCACCCTAAGAGACCTAAGCTTGCCGGTCTGCAAATCGAGCAAGGAAACATCCGTGCCGACCGTCTTCCCGTGCCGGTCCTCAGGCCACTTAAGAAACGCAGCAGTCTTTCCGGCCGGGAACAGCTTAAGCGCGCCAGCATACCCGTTCCCTTCTGTCAGCCTTTCAGTTGCCCCGGCCTCCACATCTAGTAGATAAATGTCGTAGTCATCTCCCCGTTTTCCGCCAGTAGCCGCAATAAAGAGAATGCTCTTTCCATTCGGCATGTAGTTGGGAGACTCAAAGACATGGTTAAGCGGGACCTTTCCTGGAAGGTGAACCTGAAGTATTCGCTCTGGTTTCTCGGTGTGGTCGAGCGAATAGATCGCGATCTGTTGCTGAGGTGCATTCCACCCCTGTAGCACTACAACCATGCTCTTGCCGTCCGGCGACAGCGAAGGATCGTAAACGCTATAAAACCCTTCATGAGTCAGCTGCGTTAGGTTGCTGCCGTCGGTCCCGATCGAGAACAGGTCCCACCTGTGTTCATGAGGGCGCGGCTCCGCTTGGCGGAAGTAGATTCTCTCGCCATTGGGCGCAAAAGTCGGGTCCAAATTAGCCGTGCCTGATCCGGGCAAGGTGCGCGGATTTGAACCATCAACATTCATTACTACTATCCGCTGGTAGTCCGCGTACGCTGTGTAGGAGTACGCGATTAGTTTGCCATCTGGTGAGAAAGCCGGGCTAGATTCCTCACCGGTAGTTGCGTTAGTTAGCCTAGTGGCGTTGCCCGTACCCATATCGATTTTGTAGATACGCCACGAGCTGCCTTTGACGTAAGTGGTTGCGATGAACTTACCATCAGGAGAGACACTCAGGCCGAGCATCCGACCAGGGGAGTCCCCGCCCTGCGTTGCGGGGGCAACGAGGAATAAAAGCAGCAAGCCGAGTTTTAGAACCTCGGGCATGGCAACTCCGTTCACGAGTATTCTAATCATAGTCCGGTTGGGCGAGTTGCAAGGACTCGTCTATCTGCGCCTGGATCGCGGAGCTGGAAGCGTTCTGCTTATGAGTGGCGGATTGGCGGGATGACAAACGCACGGGGAATTCGGCGGTCGAGCGTTGCCAAGACGGCGTCGTGGGCCCTAGCGAGCTCCGCAAGGTGCCCGTCGGTCGTCTGCTTTGGAGTTCGGACCCACCTGGGGAGGTGGGCGATGTCGTGGTCATCGGGAATGAAAATCCCGCGCATCCGATCACTCTTTTTCACCTTGAGCAAGAACTCGCGCGCCTGTGCGACGGAAGAGCCATACTGTTGAGCCTGTCCGAGCACACGCACGAAGCCCAACTCGGTGATCGAACACGTTGCCAGTTCCGGAACGCCGCTTGCGCCGAGGCGTTCCACCCAACTTGCAACGCGCGCATGAAACTCATGCTCCCATACGACGAGCGCCAGCAGAGTATTCACGTCCAATAGGTATTTCATGGAAAATCGGCAAGGATTTCGCGCACCTCTGCGCTCGTCAGCTTGGGAGCTTTTGGACCTGCGGTTAGAACCGGCAATCCAGTGACCGGATCTCGAATGATTCGTGCGTTTCGCGGACGAACTTTTCGCGGGGTGAGGACAATATGTTGTCCTTCGACTCTGGCCTCCAGCGAATCTCCCGGTTCCAGTCCGAGTTTGCGCCGGATCCTGCTGGGGACGACAACCTGGCCCTTTGTTGAAACTGTTGTGCGCATGGTAAGGTCATCTTACCACAACTGAGGCTCCTGTAAGGAGGATTGGCGGGCCCGCTTGACGATCCTAGAACTCTTCCGCCGGGTTAGGGCGTGGCAGAGATCCCACACATGGGAGATCTCTCGCTGGTCTGATCCTAACGAAGAGCATCGAGCGCCGGTTATCGACTGCGTCCGAGTGCCCTCCGGAAACGCCCCTATTGGAAAGCGCGTCCCGATGCCGACTTTCCAACGAACGAATCGTTTTCTCGCTCTACTGCGTCGCCAGTCATCAGGCTCTCACACCTGACCGCTCGTCCAGGTCCGTCGTGAGTCCGGAAATGCTACAGTGCTAGATCATGAGGTACGTTTGGCGGATCGTAAATACCGGCCTCGTCACGATTGGGTTGTGGGATGGGTACAGGACAACGGCCTCGGAGACGCTGCGGCGTACGAACCCTGACCCGATTCTTTGCGGCATTCTGCTGATCATCATCCCGCTGTTCGCACTGGGAACCGTGTATTACTCGAAATACCGCTGGGACCAGGAGAACAAGATCCTCGCGCGGCCCTTCACGCTTCGGAAACCGTCTTGGAGTCGTAACCCTATCAATTGGTGGGGCGATCCGCTGCAATCGCTGTTCATTTCAATGTGCTACATGGGTGCGATGGCCATCGGGGCGTCCCTGCGGCACCCCGAGATTAGTTCTGTGGGCTTCTGGACATTCGGTGTCTATTTTTGCTTCGCAATCGGATTGTTGGTCGGACAGTTGCTGGCGTATCGAGTTTTTCGAGAGCGCATCACCGTGCCTGATGCATGAGGCGCCTCCTACTCAGCATTATGCAAAAACGAAATCCGAGCCCTATCGTACATGGCCACGCACGATCCGGCCGTCATTGCCGGGTGGATTTTGATTGGCAGTTCCTCGGTACTGTACATCCACGTCGAGCTCAAGATGGTCAAAGCTGGGCATAAGACCCCCTTCGAGGTTCTTAGCGGACCGCTAAGTTCGAAAGGAGCTATCCGTACGTTTACGCGGTATCTAAGGGTCTGCATCGAACGATGCTGGCCCCCGTGGCCCGTCTATCTATTCTTGCAGTGCCTGGTTGCCGGAACTGGGCTTCTTGTATTCGGACTCCTTCGTCTCCAGCCCCTAAAGACAGGCGTTCCGTTCACCTGGGCCGCGCCACAAGGCTCCGCCGAAGAACGCGCCGCACAAATTAGCTCTGCAAAAAGACCGCGGACGAAAGCCTCGATTTGACCAAAAACAGGGCAGAGGGCATCCCGCTGGGACTCGCGGGACGCCCCACTGTTGGATGCGGCCGTTCGGCACTCCTAGGCTTTGGCTGCGGTGGCCGGTGGCTGAAACGGAAAGTCGAAGCTGCCGCCGTAGATGGACGGACACTTCGCTCCCATCGGGCGCAAATAGGTGGATAGCTGACCGCGATGATGGATGCAGTGGTTGTTGACGAACCCGAGATATATCACCGCCGGGAAGTTGAAGACGCCAGCGAAGTTGACGGGTGTGAGCAACTGCTCCGCGGTTAGTCCCGCCACGCGGCCGGCGGCGCGCCTGGTTTGCGTGTCGTACCAAGCGACGAGTTCAGCGACGGTCTTGGGCTTGTTCTCCGGGGTGGCCATCTTGAAAGTCAGGTCGGCAATCCCGTCGAGGAGCTGGACGTCTGTATTGGCAATGTGCCAGCCGAGTTCCCACGCGCTGCGACCATTTGGATCGTGGCGATAATCGGACTTGGCGTCGGGAATGGCGGCGAGGACTTTCTTGGTGATTTCGATCTCACGCTGGATGCCGTCGAGCATGATCGCTCGATAGCCGAGGGCAAATTCAGGAGTCAAAGCTGGTTGCTCGGGCATGGTTTCCTCCGGTGCGGAAATTCTGGATTCGGCTCGTTGGGCCAGGGCATGGATCATGGCCTCAAGAACAAGCGCAATTCTACACCGTTGACGGGGTCGCGGCGAGAGGGCACAAGGTGGAACGAGCGCGCGGAGAATCAAGCGCCGCAGAGGATGACGATTACCGCTTCTTCGGCTTCGCCTTCTGTTTGGGTGGCTCGCCGAAAAAGCCCGCGAGTATGTCGGGCGGAAGCGGGCCGTCGAAATCCTGAGCAACGCGCACCCGCCCCTTCTCACTCCCGAGCTTGCGACCGGGGAGGCTGGACGCTGACGGTCTTGATCTGCGGCTCATCGCGCTATTGTACTAGGGGAGTCGAGTCAAGGAGAAGGCGGGGAATCGGCACTCGCAACCTCGCCAGCCCTCTGCGAGTCGCGGCACGGGAGTCACGGGACACCGCCTCATGATCGGGTTCAAGTCAGGTCGCGGAAGGATTGAGGGGAAGGAAGACGCGGAAGCGGGCGCCACCGGCGGATGCGGGTTCGAGGCGGATGGAGCCGCGGTGATCGTCGACAAATTTCGCGACGATGGCGAGGCCGAGACCGACGCCGTCCGTCTTTGAGGTGAAGAACGGATTGAAGATTTGCTCGCGGATTTCAGGCGGCACGCCGGGTCCGTTGTCCTCAACGACGACGCTCACGCCCGGTTGGCCACTCGCCGAGTCCGGGGCGATGCTGAGGCGCAGCACAGGCTTCCGGTGCGCGGGCTGGCCTTCGGCGTCTTTCATGGCCTGGAACGCATTCAAGATCAAGTTGACAAAAATCTGCTCGCAGAGTTGCTGGTCGGCCGAGACATCGGGCAGCGCGGTGGCATAGTTGCGCTCGACCGTGACGCCGGCATTCGGAAGCTGATTCTGCACGGCTTCGAGCGCGCGGTCGACCACCTGCGGGATTTGAACCGGATGGAGATCGACGTGTTGCGGGCGCGCGAAATCGAGGAAGCGCGCGACGAGTCCGTTGAGGCGGTTCACCTCGGACGAAATGTAGCCTGCTAACTCGGCCGCGAGCGGCTGGGCCGTCTGCAACTTCTGGGCGAGCATTTCCGCAGAGCCCTTGATGACGCCGAGCGGATTGCGAATTTCGTGCGCGAGTCCGGCCGAGAGCTGACCGAGGGCGGCGAGGCGCTCGGCGCGGCGCGCTTCGGCCTCGGCGCGCTGAAGCTGGCGGTTCGTTTCCTCGAGGGCGGCGAGGAGTTCCTGGGACTTCTTCACCTGAAGCCGATTCTCGACGGCAAAACGGTTGACCAGAATCGCAGCGATGTAAAAAAAGAGGATGCGCAACGCGAGGTATGCGGCTCCCTCGGACGTCAGCTCATTCTCCGGCAGAATCAGGGCCGGGATGAGCAGGGCACAGTAGGCGAGGGAAGCAAGCGTAGTCCAAAACAAGGTCGCGACGGTGCCGAACTCCATCGCGGCGGTGATGACGGGCAGGTAGTAGATCGGGTAGTAGGCGCTGTTGATGGCCATTTCGCCCGTATGGTCGAGCAACAGCGTCGACAGGGCGATTTTGAGAAGGACGCTATAGATTGGGCCGCGCGTGGGAAGCCAGGCAATCAGCCTGCCCTCGAGCAATTGCAGGACGGCGATCGCAAGGAGGATGAGCTGTTTGTGAATCTCGTCGACCGGCGGAAGGAAGGCGAGGCCGAGAAGCAAGAGAATCCAGAGCAGGTCGATCCACTTTGCGGTCGATCGTATGCGCTGGAGCATGTCGGCTGTGCGGCCTCGGCGAAGCATGACGAATCTAACACGAGCGCCGGGCGTTTTGTTTCGCGGAGGCAGGCGAAGTGTTGCGGCGACGGAACAAGGAGGGTGCGACGGGTCCGCGCGACGGCATTTGAGTGGAACTGAACGGAGAGTGCGTTAGAATCTGGCGCCAATCCACCGGGGGGAAGAACCGATGGCGACGCCAGTTGAAAGCGAAGCGACGGGAGGGGCGGTCCAGCACGATGCGGGAGCGGGAGCGCGGCGCTGGAGCGGGGCTATGCGCGTCGCGTTCCGCTTCTGCTTCACGTACTTCATCCTGTTTTCACTGAGCAACCAGATCTTTGGCGGCCTCTTCCTTATTCCGAAGGTGGAGATTCCCGACCCGGGGACGATTTGGCCGATGCGCCAGATCACGTTCTGGGCGGCGAAGCACATTTTTCGCGTGACGCACGACCTGGTTTACACAGGCAGCGGAAGCGGCGACAAGACGTTCGACTGGGTGCAAGTATTTTGTCTGGTCGTGATCGCGCTGATTGTCACGGCGGTGTGGTCGATGCTGGATCGGCGCCGCGAGAATTACTCGACGATGTACAAGTGGTTCCGGCTGTTCGTGCGGTTCGCGCTGGCGTCCGAGATGTTCCTCTACGGCTTCGACAAAATGATCCCGCTGCAGATGCCGTTTCCGTTCCTTACGAAGCTGATCGAGCCGTACGGCAACTTTTCGCCGATGGCGGTGCTGTGGTACTCGGTCGGCGCGTCATCCGCGTATGAGATCTTTGCCGGAAGTGCTGAGGTGCTCGGAGGCGTGCTGCTGCTGGCCCCACGGACGACCACGCTCGGCGCGCTGGTCTGCCTGGCGGACATGATCCAGGTGTTCATGCTGAACATGACATACGACGTGCCCGTGAAGCTCTTTTCGTTTCACTTGATTCTGTTCGCGGTGTTCCTGCTGGCTCCGGATCTTCGGCGGCTTGTGACCTTCTTCTTCGGCGACCGGGCAACGCCTCCGAGCGCGCATCCGCAGTTGTTCCGGACGGCGCGGGCGAACCGTATTGCAGTGGCGGCGCAGATTCTGCTTGGCGTTTACCTCATCGGGATGAATCTGTACCAGGGACGGCAGAATTGGTACGAGTACGGCGGCGGACGGCCGAAGTCGGCGCTGTACGGAATCTGGAATGTGGAGCAGATGTCGATCGACGGGACCGTTCACCCGGCGCTGCTCGATGACAAAGACCGCTGGCGAAGGGTGGTGTTCGAGTTAACGACGCGTACGACGTTTCAGAAAATGGACGAGACGTACACAGGCTACGGGTCGGCGATCGACGAAAAGGCGAAGACGCTGACGCTCACGAAAAGCGACGACGCGAAATGGAAGGCGAGCTTCGGGTTTGAGCGCCCGGCGGCGGACGAGCTGGTGCTCGACGGGACCATGGACGGGCACAAGATTCACGCGCAGATGAAGCTGTTCGACCGGAAGCAGTTCACGCTTGTGAACCGCGGGTTTCACTGGATCAACGAGTATCCATTTCAGCGGTAAACGAGTGGACGCGCCGACGGTGAAGAGGTGGGCGGCGCGCCCCTGCGGGTATTTTCAACGCGCTCGCCGTTCGGCAGACGAATCGAATCCATCTGACGTTTGGATTTCGGCTGGAAGAGAGGTAGTATCGGCGCCCGGGAGGGTCGCGTGTTCGAATCAAAGAACAGGTCCTACAAAATCGTTTTAGGTGTGCTCGCGGGCATTCTGCTCGTGCTGCCGGTGGGCGCCGACGACTCGGCGCCTCGGATCGTCAACAGCGAGATTTTTCTGCGGCAAAACATGAAGCCGGCAGGACCTCCCGCGAGCAAGTTCAGCGCGCAAGTGGAGAAGCTTCTTCGGGAAATGACGCTGAAAGAAAAGATCGGCCAGATGACGCAGCTCGAAATCGGCATGGTCACGGACGGAAAGGACCAGAATCTGCAAATCGACCCGGAAAAGCTGCACAAGGCCGTGGGCGAGTACGGAGTCGGGTCGATCCTGAACGTCGATGACGAAGCACTGCCCGCGGAGAAGTGGCAGGATCTTATTCGCGGAATTCAGGACCAAGCGAAGAAGACGCGCCTTCACATCCCCGTGTTGTACGGGCTCGACAGCATTCATGGCGCGAACTACGTGCTGGGCGCGACGCTGTTTCCCCAGCCGCTCGGGATGGCGGCGACCTGGAATCCGGAGTTGATGCTGCGCGACAGCCAGATTTCGGCGGCGGAGACGCGCAAGGCGGCGGTGCCGTGGTCGTTTTCGCCGGTGCTCGACATGGGCCGGCAACCGTTGTGGCCCCGTCTGTACGAGACGTTCGGAGAGGACACCTACCTGGCCACAGTGATGGGCGTGGCGACGGTCCGCGGGTATGAGGGAACTGATCTATCGAGCCCGACGAGCGTCGCGGCCTCGATCAAGCATTACATCGGCTACAGCGACCCGACGACCGGCGGCGACCGCAGCCCGGCGCTGATTCCGGAGCGAACGCTGCGCGAATATTATCTTCCGTCGTTCGCGGCGGCGGTGAAAGCGGGCGCGCACACGGTGATGGTGAATTCGAGCGAGGTGAACGGGATTCCGGGTCACGCGAACAAGTACCTGCTGACGGACGTTCTGCGAAATGAACTCGGATTGCGGGGATTCGTGGTCTCCGACTGGGCCGACATCAAGGGCCTTGTGACCATCCACCACGTCGCGGCGACCGAGAAGGACGCCACCCGCATCGCGGTCCTCGCGGGCATCGACATGAGCATGGTGCCGACCAGCTACAGCTTCAGCGATCTGCTGCTCGAGCTCGTGCATGAGGGAAAGGTGCCGATGAGCCGTATTGACGATGCGGTGCGGGGAATCCTCACAGTGAAGTATCAGCTCGGGCTGTTCGACGATCCCATGCGAGGAGCCGATGCGCCGGCCCTCGTTGGCTCGCCTGCATCGCGCGAAGTGAGTCTGGAGGCGGCACGCGAAAGCATCACGTTGCTGAAGAACGAGAATCACGCGCTGCCGCTGTCGAAGAGCGCGCACATCCTGGTGACCGGCCCGGATGCGGATTCGCTGGTTCCGCTGGACAACGGGTGGAGTTACACGTGGCAGGGCGGACGAGAGAACTTGTACCCGAAGGATCTGCCGACGATTCTCCAGGCCATCCGGGACAAGGTGGGCGCGGACAATGTCAGGTACGAGCCTGGGACGGACTTCGACAAGGAGATCGATATCGCGAAGGCGGTCGACGCCGCCTCGAAGGCCGACGTGGTGGTGGCCTGCATCGGCGAACGGTCCTATGGGGAGGGAGTGGGCAATATTGCGGACCTCACTCTGCCGGACGCGCAGCTCGATCTGGTTCGCAGGATCGAAGAAACGAAGAAGCCTGTCGTGCTGGTGTTGACCGAGGGCCGGCCTCGCATCGTTCGGACCATCGTCGATGGCGCTGCGGGGATTGTGATGGCCTACAATCCCGGAGACGAAGGCGGGCAGGCGATTGCAGACATTCTCTTCGGTGACGTGAACCCCAGCGGAAAACTGCCGATCACGTACCCGCGCTGGCCAAATCGGCTGTTCACGTACGATCACAAAGAATTCCTGGGGCAGGAATTCGGGCCGGGAAAGGCGCTCTCGACGCCGCAATTCGAATTTGGCGAGGGGCTGAGCTATACGACGTTTGCGTATTCCGACTTGCGCGTTTCTCCTGCGACGGCATCGGGGAAGCAGACGATCCACGTTGACGTAAGCGTGAAGAACACCGGCGACCGCGAGGGCAAGGAAGTGGTCGAGCTGTATTTGTCGAAGCGATTCGCGAGCATCACGCCGCCGCTCAAGCGGCTGAAGCGCTTCGCGAAAGTGGACCTCAAGGCCGGCGAGGAGGAGCGGGTGTCGTTCGACCTCACGCCCTATGACCTGTCGTTCATCGGCCTCGAGAACAAGCGAATTGTCGAGCCCGGCACTTTTGATGTCAGCGTCGGCGGCTTGAAGCAGAGCTTCGAGTGGAAATAGAACGCTTCGAAACGTTCGCGAGCCAAGTCGGCCGCTGACTCCACGGCGCTCTCGCGCATCGCAGCAGCTCTCAGGGTCTATAATCGGAGCGAACACTTGTCTCGCGGAGGTGCCCTCATGGACGCAAGAGCCGGCGCGCAGGAGAAGTTCCGGACGATTCAGCAGGACATGCTCGCTTTGAGCCATCGGATCCACGCGCATCCCGAACTCGGGTTCGAGGAGGACAAGGCGTGCGGATGGCTGGCCGACGCGCTCGATGAGGCGGGCTTTCGCGTGCAGCGCGGAATCTGCGGCCTGGAAACGGCGTTCGTGGCGAAGGCGGGCTCGGGGCCACTGCACATCGGAATTTGCGCCGAGTACGACTGCCTGCCGGAGATCGGCCACGCCTGCGGGCACAACATGATCGCGGCGATGGCGGTTGGCGCCGGAATCGCGGCGGCGCAGGTCGCGGACGAAGTCGGCTTGACAGTCAGCGTCTTCGGAACGCCGGCCGAGGAAGTGGGCAACGCGAGCGGCAAGATCGTGATGCTCGAGGGGAACGCGTTTGACGGCGTGCACGCGGCGATGATGGTCCATCCGACGCCGGTCGAGATGCTCGAAGGGCACCTGATCGCGGCGTCGATGTTCGACGTCCATTACACGGGAAAGGAGGCGCACGCCTCCGCGTTTCCGGAGCAGGGAATCAATGCGGCGGACGCACTCACCGTTGCGCAGACCGCGATCGGCCTGCTTCGGCAGCACATTCGCCAGACGGACCGCGTCCACGGAATCACGACGCACGGCGGTGACGCGCCCAACGTCGTTCCAGCGCACACCTCGGCGCGCTATCTGGTCCGCGCGGAAAATCTGGAGGAGTTGAAGGACATTCGCGCGAAGGTGTATCGCTGCTTCGAAGCGGGAGCGATCGCCACGGGAGCGAAGCTCGAAATCCGCGGCGGAGACAAGCCGTACGCCGACGTGAAATACGACCACGAAATCAGCCTGCTCTACCAGCGCAATGCGGAAGTGCTCGGGCGGAAGTTCCCGGACCTAGGCCAGATGGCCCAGCGCATCACGGCATCGACGGACATGGGCAACGTTTCGCACGTGATTCCGTCGATTCATCCCGGAATCGGAATCAATTCCTTGCCCGCTTCGAATCACCAGCCGGAGTTTACGGCGCACTGCGTGAAGGCTGACGCCGACAAGGCCGTGCTCGACGGTGCAATGGCCATGGCGTGGACCGCGATCGACATCGCGCAGAACGCCGCGCTCCGCGAACGCCTCATCCGCCGCGGCGCGTCCGCTTAGGAATCGCGAGCAACCACGCGAACCACAACCTAGCGGGTAACCTTAAAGAGAGACGAGGAATGGCGCGCCCGGAGAGGCTCGAACTCCCGACCTTCTGCTTCGTAGGCAGACGCTCTATCCAACTGAGCTACGGGCGCCCTAGCGGAACTGGTTCAGTTTACGATGCTCGCAGTATTCTTCGCAACGGGCAACTATGCTACCGCTTTGCGTGTGCGAATATTCCCGCCTAGCGTTGGCGGATGGGAACGGGCGCTTCGAGGGCCGTGTCGATCGTGGGCTCTGAGATCAGGTCGAGCGGAAGCAGCGACCGCACCGCCATCTCCAGCTCGCGAGCGGTGGCGGCTTCCTGCGGATAATTGAAAACCTTTACAACGGACGAAAACCGATTCGCGGCGCCCGCGGCGTCGTGAAGTCCTTCTTCGAGCCGCGCTGAGAGGACGTGAGCTTCCTTCGAGTCCGTGCGCGGCAGCATGACGCCGAACACGTCAGGACTGAATCTGTAGAGTGAATCCTCGCGGCGCAGTTTGCGGCTGATGGCCTTGGCGGCGTCGCCGTAGGCCGCGGTCGTTTCGGCCTCATCCGCAACGTTCATTGCGGGCGCAAGAGAAACCACGAAAACGGAGAAGGAATCGGAGACGCGCGTCGCGCGCCGGTATTCCATCACCAGGCGATCCTGGAACTGGTTGAAGGCCGGCAATGCGCTCAGGAATTCGCGGCCCGCCTGCTGCCGCAGTTCCGCGTAGCGCTTCTGCTGCGATTCGATTTGCTGCCGCAGCCGGCAGGACATCCGGTAGCGCTCCCACAAGTAGCCGACCAGGAGAATGTAGAGCAGGCAAAAGCCGAAAAAGCAGACCTTTGCGGTCGAGCCGACAAGGACGGCTGTGCCCGAGAAGATTGCCGGATAAGCAAGCACGGCAAATCCCGCGGCCGATACAAGCATGCTGATAATCGCGAGAACAAAAAGCTGCAGCTCGCGGCGGTCCAGACTCTTCCGTTCCGTGTTGCCAGACGAACTCATCGACTATGGCTCCTTGCTGAAACCGCAGAGGCGGCCTGTGTGGACCCCCAACGACCGGCGCCTGCGCCCTCTGAGCGCGTAGAGCAGCCACGCGCGTCCAACTCCCGCCGATTTCGGCGCCAAAACCAGACTGCCCCACCGCGGAGACCGGAAGACCTCCGGGGCGTGTTCTGCTCATCATACCAAGCAGGTTCTGGAAAATCCGGCCGTTGAAGCCTTGCTGTGATGGACTCGCCAAAGGGGTTGTTCCTGTTGGAGGGACACCATTTTGCTTTGCAGACTCTCGGCGCAAGCATGCAAGGTGATCAGTGGGATTCGAGGCTAACTAAGAGCAAGGTGCCGACCGTCGCGTGGATATTCGTGACGCTCGCGCTCGGAGCGCTGGTAGCCCTGCTGATTACCTTGTTCTTTGGGCGCTAGCATCGCGCGAGATGGCCCCACGGCGTGAACCGAGCGAGGGAGACGAGACTTTGGCGCAAGACTTCGCACGAAAGCAGCCGGACGCGGGGGCGCGTTTTGCAGAGCGGCGTTCGGCGCCTCGCTTTCCCATGGTCGCCGACGCCGACATCGTGGAACCGATCACACGAACCCATCTCAGCGGCCGCACCGCCGAGGTCAGTGTCGGGGGCTGCTACGTGGATGTGCAGAATCCCCTGCCTGCGGGCACCGTTATACAGATTTGCATCCAGCGCGAAACCGGCAGCTTCGCGACATGGGGCCGCATTGCCTACGCGCAGCAGGGAATCGGGATGGGCATCGCCTTCTTCAACACCGTGCCGGAGCAGGCGGTGATTCTTCGTGAATGGATTGCGGGACTAAGCGCCTGACGTCTTTGGTTTCGCCTTCGCGTTCGCCGAAAAAAAGTCGCGAATCCCTTCCGGCGTCAATCGTCCCTTCGAGAAAAGGTCCAGAACCTCCGGCGCGGTCAGGATGTGATCGCCAATCCGAAAGAGCGTTCCTTTGGAAGTGTCGAACGGTCCGCGGAAGTCGATGTGCGCTTCGTCCAGTGCTAGCAAGGCGGCGATTACGTCGGATGACACTTCACGGTCATGCGGATCCATGCGGCGCTCTATGCGCCAAATAGTGTCAGAGCGCCTCGAAGGAGGCATTGACAACCTGTTCTTGCTCGGTACACCAAGCAAACGCTGAAGACAGCGCGCAAACTGGGTCCATAACCCACCTGAAAGAAATACAGGATTTGCTGTATTGGTCCAAGCCTAGGCCTGTGAAAATAATCGGTTTAGGCTCGGATCCGGCCATTGGCCTTCGCTGCCACAAGGCGCGTCCAGTGCGGGATGTACCGACAACGGCTGCGGGTGCCACGACACGTTCCCGAAGGGAGAAAGGCACGAACAATATGAGCATTAGCCCCACTGAATCGCGCCCGTCGCTTCGCGGCCGCCTTCGAAAGGCAGGCCAGGGCCATGTGGTGCAGTTCTACACCGATGATGCATTCGTGACGGACGGCGTCGCCCATCTGGTGGCAGAGGCGCTCGACGCGGGCGACTCGGCCGTGGTGGTTGTTACGCCGGCGCATGCGGAGGCAATCGCGCAGCGATTGAATGCGGAAGCGCCGCTTGATTTCGCCAGGGCGCTCGAAGAGAGGCGTTACGTATCGTTCGACGCGGCGACAACGCTGGCGAGCATCATGGATGAGGATCTGCCGAACGAGGAGCGGTTCGTCGATGTGATTGCCGGCGCGGTCGAGCGGGCCAGAGATGCGGCCCTGAGCGCCGACCGGCACGTCGTGGCTTTCGGGGAAATGGTGGTGCTCCTCTGGCAACAGGGCAAGCGGGAAGCCGCAATTCGCCTCGAGGCTCTGTGGAATCAGTTGGCTCGAACGCATTCGTTTTCGCTTCGCTGTGCCTATCCCATCGAAAGCTTTGCGCGGCAGGAGGATGCGCAGTTTTTCGCGCGAGTCTGCGCGGAGCATTCCGCCGTAATCCCGGAAGAGAGTTACACGGCGCTGCAGACAGATGAGGAGCGGCTTCGCGCCATCTCCCGGCTGCAGCAACGGGAGCGCGCGCTTGAGACCGAGACCGCAGCCCGGGAGAAATTGGCGCGCCAGGTGGAGGAGCACAAGCGCGTGGAGACCCAGCTTTCGGGACTTTCAGCCCGGTTGATGCGCACGCAGGATGAGGAGCGCCGGAGCGTCGCGCGAGAGCTTCACGAAAGCATCGGTCAGGACCTCGTGGCGCTGCAGATGAGCCTGCAAAGCCTCGAATCGGAACGCCACGACGCGGCGCGCGCCGCGCTGATCGCAGAGGCGAGAGAAACGATATCGCGGTCCATCCGGGAACTTCGCCTGCTTTCGTACGTGCTGCACCCGCCGCTGCTCGACGAACTCGGCCTGGTCGCTGCGATTTCGTGGTATGCGAACGGATTCTCGCAGCGCAGCGGGATTCGCGTTGGGCTCGACCTGCCTTCCGATTCGCTGCGTCTGGGCAATCGAACCGAGCTGACCCTGTTCCGCGTCGTGCAGGAAGCCCTCGCCAATGTTCAGCGGCACTCGCAAAGCGCGACGGCGGAAATTCTGCTCGCCGTAACGGCGGAGGAAGCACTGCTCGAAGTAATCGACCGCGGGAAGGGATTCCCGCAGGACATCCTCGATCGGAGCTGCCCGCGGACCGAGGGACTGGGACTCGCGAGCATGCGAAGCCGGCTGGAAGATCTCGGGGGGCGGCTCGAAATCGAGACAGACGGCGCGGGCACGCGCCTCCGCGCAAGTATTCCGCTGCCTCACAGCGTCGTAGTCAACTGAAGTCCGAAATCGTCGGATCGGCGGCTTCGCCGCGAAACACTCGTTCAAGCCGTGCAGAACTCGAGCGATTCCGCAATCCGGTCGTGGATGTAGTTCAGGTCGTCCGCCGAAATCACGTAAGGTGGCAGGACGTATAGGATGTTGCCCAGCGGCCGCAGAAGAATTCCCGCCTCGAGAAAGAAATCGTACAGCCTCGGCTTCAAAGCGGACAGGTAGCCCGCGTCGTCGGCGCGCAACTCGATGGCGGCGACCGTCCCGATGCTTCGAGCGTCGCCAACGGCGGGGTGATTCCGGATGGCCGCGAGCCTTTCTGCGTGGATTCGGGAAATCATCGCGATGTGGCTAAACACCGGCTCGCGCTCGAAGATCTGAAGACTGGCCACCCCCGCAGCTGCGGCGATCGGATTCCCGGTGTACGAGTGGCCGTGAAAAAAGGTGCGCGTCCGGTCGGTACTGACGAAAGCGTCGTGAATCGCCGACGTGCAGGCAGTGGCTCCCATCGGCAGCGCGCCGGCGGTCAACCCTTTCGACAGGCAGACGATGTCCGGGGCGACGCCGGCAAAGTCGCACGCAAACATCTTGCCGCACCGCCCGAAGCCGGTGAGCACCTCGTCGGCGATCAGCAGCACATCATGCTTCGCGCAGAGTGCGCGCACACGCTGCAGGAACTCGACGGGATGGATGATCATCCCGCCGGCGCCCTGCAGGAGTGGCTCGACGATGACGGCGGCGATTACGCCGCTCTTGGCTTCGAGCAGCTGCTCGAGCTGGCCGACGCAGTCGATGTCGCACGTCGCGCGCGTCTTTCCGACGGGGCAGCGATAGCAATACGCGGAGTGCACGCGATGTACCGGGAAGCGCATCGCGCGAAAGGGATCGGTGAACGTCGAATCCGCGCTCACGGACATCGCGCCGACGGTGTCGCCGTGATAGGCGTGCTCGAGCGCGACGAGCGACCGTTTCTCCGGGCGGCCGACGTTCTGCCAATACTGCACGGCCATCTTCAGCGCGACTTCGACGGCTGTAGAACCATTGTCCGAAAAGAAAATGTGCTGAAGCGACGGCGCCAGGATTTTGCGGAGTCCGGCGGCCAATTGCTCGATGGGCTCGTGCGAAAAGCCCGCCAACAAGACGTGATCGAGCTTTCGCGTTTGTTCGGCGATGGCGGACATGATGGTCGGATGATTGTGCCCGTGGATATTCACCCACCAGGAGGAAATGCCGTCGATCAGCCGGCGGCCGTCGGCGGTGTAGAGGTACGCTCCTTCGCCCTTCGCGATGCGAATCGGCCGTGGATCAAGCGCCTCCTGCGTGAAGGGATGCCAGATGTAGAGCGCGTCGTTCATGTCGTGAACGCCCGGCGATCAAAGTGGCGCGCAAATGTGTCGAGGAGCGAGCGGCGATTGATTCGTGCGAGCACGGGAACGGTTCCAATCACTTCGGTTTTACCGTAGCGCTCGATCGCCTTCCGATTGTCGGGATTCGGCTTGCCGACCATGACGACGCCACGCACCTCGATCGACGCCGCGCGCAACGCGGCAAGCGAAAGCGTCGTATGATTGATCGTGCCGAGCGAGCTTCGCGCGACCAGGACGACTGGGAGCCGGAGATGCTTCATCAGGTGCGTCATGAGTTGCGTCGCGTTGATAGGGACGAAAACTCCGCCTGCGCCCTCGACGATCAAATTCTCGCTGCGCGCGAGCTTCGGCATCCGGATTCGTCGCAGGTCGATGCGCGCGCCGGCCCAGCGCGCCGCAAGATGCGGTGAAACGGGCGGCGCAAAGTAATACGCCTCCGGAATCGTCCGCTCGCGAGGCAGCCCCACGAGCCGCATCACGGTCGAGCGGTCGGTTCCTTCGCGCGAGCCGGTTTGAATCGGCTTCCAGTAGATCGCGTCGAGCGCAGCACAGAGCAGTGCGGACACAACCGTCTTGCCGATTCCCGTGTCGGTTCCAGTGATGAAAAAACGGCTAGGCATGCACGGCGGACTGCGCTCCGGGGAGATTTGCGAACGCGGCTTGCGTCGTGCGGGCGAGGCGATCGATATCGTCCCGCGTGATTCGTGCCGTCAGCGAAAGGCGGACGCGGGCGTTGCCGGCGGGCACCGTGGGAGGCCGAATCGCCTTGACGGCGAATCCGTTCGCCTGCAGATGCGCGGCTACGGCGAGCGCCGCATCGTTGCTTCCGCAAAAAACGGGGACGATCTGCGTCGCGCTCGTTCCGCAATTCAGGCCGGCGGCCGCGAGATACGCTCGCAGCTCGTCGGCGATGGCACGCAGATGCGCGCGCGAAGAATCTGCCTCGATCGCAAGATGCAGCGCGGCGCGGATCTGCGCGGCAAAGTAAGGCGGCATCGCGGTGCTGAAGATGAAGGTGCGCGCGCGGTTGACGAGATAGCTCTTCAACTCCGAATTGCAACAGACGAACGCGCCCGCGCTCGCGAGCGCTTTGCCGCACGTGTGCACGGTCGCGAGGATCTCGCGCGTGGCGCCGTGCTCCGCCGCGACGCCGCGGCCTTGCCGCCCGAGCACGCCAGTGGCGTGCGCTTCGTCGATGACGAGCTCGGCCCCATGATCGCGGGCGACCCGGAGCAGGGAAGCGAGCGGCGCAACGTCGCCCTCCATGCTAAAAACGCTCTCGGTGACGATCACCTTCGCCCCGAAGCTGTGCGCGTGCTCGCGCAGTGCGCGCTCGAGGAATTGCATGTCCGCGTGGGGATAGATCACTTTCGTAGCGCGCGAAAGGCGAATGCCGTCGATCAGGCTCGCGTGATTGAGCGCGTCGGAGAAGACAACGTCGCCCGGCTCCAGAATCGAGCTGAGAAGGCCGACGTTCGCGGAATAGCCCGAACTGAAATAAAGAGCTGCGTCCGTTTGCGCGAACTCCGCGAATGTGGCTTCGAGCTCCTCCCATTCGGGGGCGTTGCCGGAAAGAAGACGCGAGCCGGTCGAGCCTACCGTTCTTGCGTTTGCGGCCGCGTCGGCGACAGCCTTCTTCAGGCGCGGGTCGGCCGCGAGGCCGAGGTAATCGTTGGAGCAGAGATCGACGCCGCGTAGATTCTCGAGCGCGCGCAGTTCCGAACGCTCGCGCAATTCTTCGAGTTCGCGCGCCATGCGCTCGCGGAGATTGGCGTGCGTGCGTTCAGGCACTTTGCATCGCCCTCATGCCGAGAGTCTTCAGCAGCTCCGCGTCCTCGTCGTCGGCGGGATTTGGAGTCGTAAGCAGCTTTTCGCCCGTGAAAATCGAGTTGGCGCCGGCCACGAAGCAGAGCGTGACGGCCTCCTGCGACATCGAGCGGCGTCCCGCCGCGAGGCGCACCATCGACGCAGGCATCAGGATGCGCGCCGTCGCAATCGTGCGCACCATCGCAAGCGAATCAACCTCCACGGCTTCTGCGAGCGGTGTGCCCGGCGCGCGCACGAGCATGTTGATGGGAACGCTCTCTGGATGCGGATCGAGGTTCGAAAGCTCGTGCAGCAGCCCGATGCGATCCTCCTCGGACTCGCCCATGCCGAGAATCCCGCCGCAGCAAACGGTGATGCCGGCCTTGCGGACGTGCGCGATCGTTTGCAGACGGTCTTCGTAGACGCGCGTCGTGATGATGCTGCCGTAGAACTCGGGCGACGTATCGAGATTGTGGTTGTAGGCGGTGAGGCCCGCCTCCTTGAGGCGCACCGCCTGCCGCTCGGTGAGCATGCCGAGCGTGCAGCACACTTCGAGGTCGAGTCCGGCGACCGAGCGCACCATTTCGAGGACGCGGTCGAATTCGGGGCCGTCGGGAACCTGCCGCCACGCCGCGCCCATGCAGAAGCGCGTCGCGCCGTCGGCCTTCGCCTGCTGCGCCGCTGCAAAAACCTCGGCGGGATCGAGCAGGTCTTGCCTCGCGACGCCGGTTTGGTAATGCGCGCTCTGTGGACAGTACGTGCAGTCTTCGGGGCAGCCGCCCGTCTTGATCGAAAGCAGCCGGCAGAGCTGCACTTCGCGCGGCGAGTGAAACTGCCGGTGAGCGACCTGGGCCCGGAAAATCAGCTCCGGCAGCGGAAGCTGGAAAATGTCGCGGATATCGTCGCGGGTCCAATCGTGGCGGACTTCCATTGGGTGGTCCTCTCTCGGGCTTCCAAGATACCAAAATCGCGCGGTTTCCGGCGATAAAGTGGAAGCACAGACCGCGAAACCACAGATGAACGCGGATGAACACTGATTCCCAGAAGCAGTGACCTTCGTTCGCCCGGATTTGTATCGATTAGAATGGACGGCCGCCCTTTGTTTTCTATGAGTTAGGACGAATTCTGTTTCCACTTGTGTATCGATCAGGGCGACCCGAGTGCGATAGGTGCGGGGCGAGGGGCGAGAACGCGAAGCGGAGCCCGGTGGGGCGCACAACCGTATATTAGACATGGTGCCGGCCCTGTATTTTCAATGAGTTAGCTCGATTTCTAATCCCCGTACCGTAGATTAAAGCGAGGGATGGGGGTCGGGAGGCGACCACGGACCCACACCCGAGGAGTCCCCCTATCGCAGTGAGCCCGCGATCCGGCGACCCACGTCGGCCAATTCCTCGATCCTTCCCTTCGCTCTCCACGCCCTCTTCCTCCGTTGCGCGCATTTTTGCCGAGCGCGAAAACGGCCCACGGTAGCACGGAAATGAGAACTCGTACAGTTACAAAGATTCGATAGTACGGCTAGGACCAGGGTACGGGCTTCGACCGGGTTCGTCTGCTATAATGCGCGCCAACGGAGCGTGCCTCGCATGGAACGTCCGCTCTTTGCCGCGCTGGTTTTCGCTGCGGGAAGTTTTTTCGCGTCCGCGTCGCAAGCCCAACAACAAGTCGTCCTGCTTCCGTACGCCGGGCCGATCAGTCCCGCCAGCGCGGAATACATCACCCGCGGAATCACGGACGCGGAGTCGCGCAAGGCGGCCGCGGTAATCCTGGAACTCGATACGCCCGGCGGCCTCGATTCATCAATGCGCAAGATCATCCAGGCGGAGATGAATTCGAGCGTGCCCGTCGTCGTGTTTGTGGCCCCGGCGGGAGCGCGGGCGGCGTCGGCCGGATGCCTGATCGCGCTTGGCGCCGACGTGATCGCGATGGCGCCGGGAACGAATATCGGAGCCGCGCATCCCGTGTATGCGACGGGCGGAGTCGTCTCCGACAAGATCGTGAACGATGCGGCTGCTTACGCGCGCTCGCTCGCGAGTGCGCACGGGCGAAACGTCGAGTGGGCGGAGCGCGCCGTGCGCGAAAGCGTGTCGGCATCGGCGCAGGAAGCGCTGTCGCTGCAGGTGAGCGATTTGACTGCGGCGGACGTGCCGCAACTGCTCGCAGCGCTGAATGGCCGCGCAATCCATCGCGCGGCGGGCGGCGAGACGCTGGCGCTCGCGCGGCCCGAGATCACGTCCATCGACATGGACACGCGCGAGAAATTCCTCGGTGTGCTGACGGATCCGACGGTCGCGTACCTGCTGCTTTTGCTCGGCATTCTCGCGGTACTCGTGGAGATTTTTGCGCCGCACGGATTCGTCACTGGGACGGTTGGCTTCGTGGCACTGGTCCTGGCGCTTGTCGGGCTGATGGACCTGCCCGTGCAAGTCTCGGGCCTGGCGGTGTTGCTGCTGGGGATGATTCTGCTCGGCCTGGAACTCAAAATCACGTCGCACGGCGTGCTGTCGCTGCTAGGGCTCGTGGCGTTCGTGTTCGGGTCGCTGCTGCTCTTGCCGCGCATTCCGGGCTACCGGATTTCGCCGTTTGCGATTGGCGTGACGGTTCTGCTGTGGGCGCTGATGCTGGGCGTGGTGGTGCGAAAAGTGGTGGCGTCGCGCCACAGGCCGGTTCTGACGGGAACGCAGCGCGTGGCTGGGACCACCGGCGTCGCGAAGACGGAGATTGCGCCGCGCGGAGTGGTGCTTGTGAACGGCGAAGATTGGAACGCGCTCGCGGACGCTTCGCCGATCGCAAAAGGTGACCGCGTCACGGTGGTTTCGGTCGAAGGGCTGACCTTGCACGTCCGCAAAGCGGGCTGAGGCTTCGGGACTCGGAAGAACGAAGGGAGCACCAATGGATCTCGCGACAGTGGGCGTCGTTGTGCTCGGAATCATCGCGATCATGTTTTTGTTTCTTCTGATGAACATGATCCGCGTGGTGCGCGAATACGAGCGGCTGGTGGTGTTCCGCTTCGGGCGCTGCATCGGGCAGAAAGGGCCGGGAATCATCTTCCTGATTCCGGTGGTGGACGTCGCGAACCGGGTGGACCTGCGCGAGCAGTACCTGGAGGTGCCGCGCCAGACGTGCATCACGAAGGACAACGCGTCCATCTCGATCGACTTCCTCGTCTACTGGAAGGTGACGGATCCCGTGCAGAGCGTCGTGCAGGTGCAGGATTTCGGCGGCGCGACTCGGGGAATCGCGATGACGACGCTGCGCGCCGTCGTGGGCGATATTCCGCTCGACGACGTGCTGGCCAAGCGCGAGGAGATCAACAGCGTCCTTCGCGGCAAGCTCGACGAGGTGACGGAACGCTGGGGCGGCAAGGTCACGTCGGTTGAAATCCGCGAAATCGATCCGCCCAAGGACGTGCAGGACGCCATGACCAAGCAGATGAGCGCCGAACGCAGCCGCCGCGCCATGGTGACCGCCGCGGAAGGCGATCGCACCGCGAAAATCACGGTCGCGGACGGCGAAAAGCAATCGGCGATTCTCAAGGCGGAAGGCGACAAGCAGTCTGCAATCCTTCGCGCGGAAGGCTATGCGCTGGCGCTGGGCAAGATTTTCGAGATTGCCAAGACCCTCGACGGGAACACGATGAGTTTGCAGTATCTCGAGACGCTGAAGACGCTCGGCGCAAGCCCGTCCGCGAAATTCATCTTTCCGATGGAATTCGCGAGCTTCCTGAAGCCGTTCGTCAACGTGCAATCGTCCGCGACGCCCCAGAAGTAGCGCATCCGGTTGACAACGCTGGACTTCCGGCGTTCTTCGCGCTCGGTGTGTCTGACAGGCGACACGGCGCATTCAGTTCTCGAAACGTGAGCCGCATCACATCTACAGGCAGTCAAGGTCACCGTGCGAGACGCCCGCTCCACGGTATAAAGAGTGTTCCTCAAAGTGCCGTGAAAACAATCCGGACCACGCGCCGTGCGCGGTCGGCTGGGGAGACAGGTTATGACCGAGCAAACGAAAGAGGAGCGGTACCTCGGAGTTGAGTGTCTGAGTTGCGGCGAGCCGATTCCCGTTATGGGCCGCGTGCTGAACCGGCAAATCGTCGTGGACGAGAACGATTCCGATCCACTGGGCCGGTATGTTTCAACGCTGTTGAATCTGCGCTGCCGGGCGTGCCTTGCGGAGCATTTTTACGATGTGAGCGAGATTTCCGAGATGCAAGGAACGCCGCGGCCTTTCTCAGCGCACGGGCATGGGCACCACGGTCATTCGACCCATTATCACCACGCAGCACACCGCAACTGAAGTCCCCAATCACGAGTGAGAAATCGGCCGCCGCCTTGGCGGCTTAGGCGCCACGCTAGCCGGGGCCGGCCTTCGATTTCTCGAATTCTTCGGTTTGCAATTTGAGACTCTCCGTATCCGCTTTCGCCGCGCGAATGGCGGTGACAAGGTCGGCGGTCCACGTCTCGGTGTCGATTGGCGCGGTGCCTTGGTCCGCTGGAAGCGCACCAGCCGAGTTGCTCGAGACGTTCGGAGAACCGCTGCCGAGCGAAATCCCCGTGTACAGAAACGGCGGCAGATTCGGATGCGGCGATTCAGGCGGCGTCTCCGATTGCCCCGCAGCCATCCCGGGAGACGATTGCCGCGCGGAGCCGCTCGGGACGCCTGCGGCGGAAGGCGCGAAAATGTAAACGACGTAATCGTGCGGCGCCTTGAGCTGCGCTTGCGCGAAGGCGAAGAGCATTTGTCGGATGCTGCCGAGCCCGCTTGCGACGATCACTTTCTTGCAGCCGTTTCGCGCCATCTCGTCGGTCGTAGCCTGCAGCAATTCGAGCGAGACCTTCAGGTCGTACGCGATTCCGCCCGGCGCGCGCGCGGCTTCTGTGCTATCGCCGAAATAGAATGCCGGGAAGACGACGGCATACTCCGACCGGGCCGCGTTGATCGAAACGTAGCGGATGTTGGTCAGGTCGGTTCCGAGCGGCAGTTGGTCGCTCTGCCTCTGAATCGTGCCGAATGGAAGGATGCACGTGCCTTGCGCCTGCTGGACGGCTTTCGGGAAGTCCGTGGAGCTCAGCGATTCCCACTGCACGGGCAACGGCAGTTGCGCAAGGGCGGCGGGCGAGACAAACACTGCAAGCAGGAATCCGAGCGCGAACGCGAGGGCCTTCGCGCCGTGCGTCCGTTCACACCTGGGAATGTTCATCGTCGGCTTGCGCACCTGCTCCGAATTGTACTGGACATCCACCCGAAAGTGGCCGGACCGCGTCATGGGACCGGCTGATTCGTCAGGACGACTTTGCCGCCCTGCCGGGCGAACACGAAAACCTTGGCGCGGTCGACGTGCGCCAGCGCGGAATCGGCAAGGAAGTCCTCGCTGAACAGAAAGACGCGGTTCGGGCCGTTCCAGAGCTGCGCGAACGAGGCGTCGTCCTCAAAAATCTGCGGCGCGCCGGGAAAGAACGAGCCAAACCATAAATTGCCGTCACGGCCGTTCAGCACGTGCAACTGGATGCCGGTATAGTAGTTCAGCGTCGAGCCCCACTCGTATTTGCCGTTGATGACGATCGTGTCGCCGGGACGGTACGCCTTCTCGATCTGGAGCGCGATGCGCTTCGACGAAAGCTCGGGCGAAAAAATCACCAGTCCGTCGTGCACGCAGAAGAGCACGACGACCATCATCGCCGCGAGCGCCAGATTGCCCGCGAGCGCCCGGCCGCGTCGGCGACAAATCCAGTTGAGTCCCGTGCCCACGAGCAGCCCGATTCCGACCAGCCACAGCGGACGCCGGAACAGGCCGAAAGACTCGAGCGTCAAATCGCCCATATGGCCGAGCGAAAGTTTGTACGCGCCGGGATGCGGTGTAAGGACGTCGCCGATGTCCGTGCCTTGAGGAAACGGATGCGTCTTCGCAAGCACAGTCATCGCGGCGGCGAATGCGAGCGCGCCGATCACGAGCAGCGCAGCCGACGCGATGCGGCCGGCGCGGCGCTCCGAGCTTGCAGCGGGCGATTCGCTTTCGCGCGCGAGCCAGCCGCCCGTCAAAAGCGCCAGGGCCGGAAGCGCGGGAAGCGAGTAATACTCCTGGCGCGTCGAGAAGCTGAAGAACAGCATGATCACGGCGGCCCAGATTCCGCAGAAGAGGTTCGCGCGGGCTCGGGCGTCGAGGCCGTCGCGCCAGGCGCGAAAGTGGCGCGGAATTTCTCCGAGCGCGGGAAACAGGTAGACGAACCATGGCACCAGCCATGCCAGCAGCAGCGCCCAGAACAGCAGCAGCGGCACTTTGTCGTAGTCGTACGGGACGCGCTTGTTCAGGTAGCGCAGGAACTGTTCGTTGACGAAGTAGAACCAGAGGAAGCCCTTCTCAGGGCCGCTGGGCTGTGCCGGACTGCGAAGCGCCGCCAGGATGTGCCACGGCGCAGCCACGATCAGAAAGACGACGGCGCTCGAAATCAGATGGAACTTCAGGATTTTGCGCAGGCCCCCGGTGAGGAGCAGAAACGCGCCGATAATCATCCCGGGGAAAACGATGCCGATCAGGCTTTTGGTCAGGACGTTCAGTGCGATCGTGACGGCGACGCCCCAGCAGAGCCAATGCGAAGGCCTTTCCTGCTCATACGCGATCAGAAAAAAGTAGAGCCCGAGCGTGAGCCACATAGCGACGAGCACGTCGGGAATCAGAAAGCGCGTGTAGACGTAAATCCCAGGCGCGGTAACGAGAATGAGCGCCGCGTAGAATCCGCCCTGCGTCCCGAAATAGCGCCGCCCGAAAATGAAGGCGCACCATGCGAGGCCAAGCACGCCGAGCGCGAGCGGCAGGCGCGTCTGCCATTCGTCCACGCCGAACAGTTTGTAGCTTGACGCGACGCTCCAATACATCAGCGGCGATTTTTCGAGATAGCGGATGCCGTTGATGTACAGCGTCACCCAATTGTGGTTCAGCACCATTTCGCGCGCCGCTTCGGCGTGAATCGAGTCCGCGTCGTCGAGCAAGCCCGGCTGCGCGAGCGCGGGAATGTAAATCAGCAGCCAGACGAGCGCGACGAGCGCAAACGCGGGCGCGCTCGCAAAGAAGCGAGCGGGCGAGCGGGAAAGAGAAGTCGCGGGCGCGCTGGTTGTTTGGCTGGCGGTCATTTCATTGGATGAATCACGGCGTGCGTCATTGTACGCGTCATTCCACGCGGCACACACGGAGCGTCGCATTCGAATAGGAACAGGCGAGGTCCGCGACATTCGGCTGATCGAGAACGACCCACGTCACGCCCCAATCGTGCCGCAACCGCTCGAAGTCAGCGCGCTCGAACTTTTCCCAGCCCTGCTGCGCCTTCATCTGCGCTTCCCAGTGTTCGGCGAGCGGGAGATCGGGAAACATCGTGAGCGCGCCCGAATCCTTCACCGCGTCGGCAAGCATGCTCCGCTCCGCGAGCGCGCGAAAGCCGTGCTGATCTTCTCCGGGCAGCGCCATGTGATTCGGATTGAGCGCGAAAATGGCGTCCGTCGGCGTGTTCGCGCGAATCCAGGCAAACGCCCGCAGCCAATCGTTCTCCGGAGCGGCCCCGGGCCATTCGATGTGCGGCGTCGCGGGGAAAAGCTCGCGCTGGGCGTAGAACATGCCCGCGCACAGCGGAACGAACAGCACGAGCCAGCGCCAGGCGGAGCTTCGCAGCACGAATTGCCCGAGCAGGCCTCCCGTAATCAGAAACAGAGAGACGTAGACCAGTTGCAAGCTCCGCATCGGCTGGTAGCGCACCAGCGCGAGCAGGCGCGGCGGAATCGTCATCACGAGCGACAGCGCGACATAGACGATCTGATACAGGATCAGCGCTCGGCAAAGCAGTTCGAGCGAAGCCATCTTCCGCCTCTTTGCAATCCGCGCAAACCACCACAGGAGCACCACGGGCGCGACGATTCCCAGCCATTCATACCACTGCCAGCGCAAAATGAAAAAGTACGGCCGCATCTGAATGATCTCGCGGTACGCCGGCGACGGCTCGCGGAACGAAACTCCGAGCGGCAAGAAAAGCGCCGCGGAAACAATAGCGGCCGCCACGTGAGCCTTCTCCTCGCCAAGCCGTGTCCCGCGACAATCGCGGAGCCACACAATCACGGCGATCAGAGACAACCCGAAGACCGCCATCAGCGGATGAATGGCAGCCGCAAAGGCGACCCAGAGCCCAGCGCCAAGGTACTTGCGCTTCAACGTTCCCGCGATTGCGAACAGCGATGCGAAGAGCGCAATCGACCGCGGATTCAGGTACTCATCCATGATGTAGAGCGCCGTTCCGGCGACGGGAATTGTCAGGAGCGCTGCCACGAGTGCGACGCCCGCCCAGCGCGCCGCGCGATCGTCGAACAGGACGCACGCGATCTGCCAGCAAGCCGCGAGCACGAGAAGGATCGAGAGCAGATGCCACGCCAGCATCACGGCCCCGAGCGAGAGATGCGTAAGGCGCACGCAGCCGGCGATCAGGTTCGGGAAGAGCGTCATGCGCGCGTGCGACTCGAAGAATTCACTGCCGAAGGGAAAGAGCGCGGGATTCAGAATCTTCTGGATGCCGGGGACGTAAATCTCCGCGTCCTCAACCGCGGGATGATATCCGGCGACGGCGAATGCGCCCGCAGTGAGCAGCAATAAGCCGAGAACGTTCCGCCACTTCGGATTCAAAACAGGACTCCCGCGGTATATACCTCGAAAGAGTGAAGCGAGGCCGTGCGTGTGGACGCGGCGTTCAGTGGCTGCGCTCTCCGGAGGCATGGGCGACGAGCACGGAATCGCGCAGTTCCGCAGGAGCGTCGCTCAGCTTGCGCCCATCGGGATCGAGGAATCGGAAGCGCGCGAGCCGCATGCGCTGCAAGAGCGGTTTCATCGTGGCGCTGAGTACGCCGAAGCCGTACTTCACGCTGCGGCCGAAACGGATGGACGAGGCCTCGTGGAAATACCGCGTCGGGCAGGAAATTTCGCCGATGCGGAATCCGAAATGCAGCGCCTGCACGATCATCTCGTTGTCGAAAACGAAATCGTCGGAATTCTCGACCAGCGGCAGCGTTTCGAGCACCTTGCGGCTGAATCCCCGGAATCCCGTGTGATACTCGGAGAGCTTGGCGTCGAGCAGGAGGTTCTCGAACGCCGTGAGGAAGCGATTCGCGACGTACTTGTAGCGCGGCATGCCGCCGCGCCGCGCTCCGCCGCCCAGGATCCGCGAGCCCAGCACGACGTCGTACACGCCCGACGCAATCATGCCCGCCATCGCGGCCACCAGCGTCGGTTTGTACTGATAATCCGGGTGCACCATGATGATGATATCGGCGCCGCTGGCGAGCGCTTCGCGGTAGCAAGTCTTCTGATTGCGGCCGTAGCCGTAATTCCGGTCGTGGACCAGAACGCGCAGGCCCAGTTCGCGGGCGATGCGAACGGTTTCGTCGTGGCTGTGGTCGTCGACCAGAATCTTGATGTCGACGATCGACGGAAGTTCGCGCACGGTCGCCTCGACCGTTTTCGCGGCGTTATACGCCGGCATCACCACCGCAATGCGCTTTCCTTCGATCATCCGCGTCTCCGCGCGCTTTCCGATGTTACGGACACTTTGTCTCGCGGCAGGTGAATTTTAGCATCAGATGAACGCCAAATTGCGTATGATTCAGAGCGGGGCGTGGCTTTTTGCCACGCTCTCTTCGCCGCAAATCGTCTTGCGCCTCGCACGGCGGACACAAATTATCGGAGAGGATGGATTCGGACTCATGAAAATTGCGTTTTCGTGGCAGAAACTCGCACTGGGCCTTTCGGCCGTCGCAATTTGCGCTCTCGGAGTCTTCTCGCAGCCCGCGGGCCTCGTCGCGCGGACTTCATCGGCGCGCTCGCTCGCGGCGCAACCGGCCGCACGGCCCGCGCCGGATCGGCAGCAGACTGAGAAAAAAGTGGTCACCGCGAACGACGCGTACATGAACGTGCAAGTGCTGAAGGACATTCCCTCGGACCAGCTGCTTCCGGCAATGCGCTACATCACGAGCGCGCTGGGCGTGGAATGCAACTTCTGCCACGACACGAAGGATTTTTCGAGCGACGACAAGCCGGAGAAGACCACCGCGCGCAACATGATGAAAATGATGTTCGCGATTAACAAAGACAATTTCAACGGCCGGCGCGAAGTGACGTGTTACACGTGCCACCACGGCATCTCGCACGCCGCGAACATTCCCGTGTCGATCGCGGTGGCAACGCCCAACGAGCCCGGAGGGGCGATGCCTCCGGCGAACCGCGGACCCGAGAATGCTCCGCCTGCCGGCGCCGCCGCGGCCGGGGCCCCGGCGACGCCCATGCCGACGGTGGATGCGATTCTCGCGAAATACACCGCTGCGCTGGGTGGTGACGCCGCGATCGCAAAGATCACGACGCTCAGCGAAAAGGGCACGGTGGAAATGCCCACTCGTGGCATGCACGCATCCGTCGAAGCTTTGCGCAAGGCGCCGGACGAGGCGCTGACAATCGTCCATCTGCCGATGGGCGAATTCGCACAGGGATACGATGGCGCCGTCGCATGGCAGCAACGGCCGGGGCGGCCTGTCGATACATCCGAAGGCGACGAACTGGTTCGCACGAAGTTCTGGGCGGTGTTCATTCCGGGCCTAGACATCAAGAAGGATTTCAGCCGGGCGCAGGTTCTGGGCGTCGAAAAGATCGGCGATCACGACGCCTATCGTGTCATCGCGTTTCGCGCCGGCAGCGGTTCCGTACGGTTCTACTTCGACCAGCAATCGGGCTTGCTGCTCCGCGTTTCCGAGCGAATCGAAAGTCCTCTCGGCGCTCTGCCGCAAGACACCGACTATTCCGACTACCGCGACGTGAACGGCGTGAAAATTCCGTTCAGCATCACGGTCGCGCATGCGGAAGGCCCTACGATTTATAAGTGGGAGCAAATCGACGCGAATGCGGCGCTCGACGACAGCCGTTTCGCAAGGCCTGCGGAGAAGCCAAAGCAGTAAGAACGGAATTCCGCGGCAAGGATGCCGTACTTAAGGCCGCGAGTTCGGCGACGGGCCTTGTTGCGCAGGGGTTGCCGCTGGCGCGACGAGCAACGGCCCGCCGCATGCGGCTTGCACCTGCACCGCGAGTTCCTGCGTCAGAATCGCGCCGCTGCGCGATTGCGCCGAGCAAACCTGGCTTGCCGTCAGGCCATGCGCACCGCGCAAGTCAACGCCATCCAGGTTTGCGCCGCTCACATCCGTGCCGGTCAGCACCGTCTCCGAAAACTGAGCGCCACGCAGATCGGCGCCGCGCAGATCGGCATCGATAAGGATGGTCGACCCAAGCTGCGCGCTTCGCATGTCCGCTCCTGGAAGCTTTGCCGACCACAGGTACGCTTGCTGCAGATCGGCGTGCTGTAAGTTCGCTGCGTTCAGGTGCGCGGATCGCAAGTCGGTCTTCTCGAGGTTCGCGCGTTCTATCGACGCGTTCGTCAGCTTCGCGCCGTAGAGCGTCGCGCCCTGCAATTGCGCGTCCACCAGAATCGCGTTGGCCATCGAGCAGTACGACAAGTTCGACTCGCGCAGGTCGGCGCGGTCCAGGTTGACTCCGTCGAGGATGCTGCGGTCCAGGTTCGCGCCCTTCAGGGACGCGCGGTCCATAATTGCGTAGCGCAAGGTCGATTGGCCCAGGTCGGCGCCGCGCAAATCCGCATTGGACAAAAACGCGCCCTGGAAGTTCGCTTGCCACAGGTGCGCGTTCGCGAGGAATACGCCGTAGGCCTGCGCGTAGCGCAAGCTCCTGTTGCTCAGCCGCGCGCTCCTGACGGACGACACCTGGTCGTCGCTGCCGTTCCAGTTTGCCGGCCGCGTCGAAAGCGACGCCTCGGTCAGGTCCGCATACGGATCGTAGCCGATCGACCAGAAAACGGTCGGCGCCCATCGCCGGATGTCTCCCGCGCCGAACTGCGGCGCGCGCGACAGGTCGTGCGGCGCCCCCTTGATCGTGCCGGCGGCCAGGAACGTCAGGACAATCCCGAAGCCGATCGCGGCCGACAGCGGATTCACTTCGCGCAGCTTCGACACCCACTGCCACTTGTGCTTTGTTTCGAGCGACCATCGCTCCTGCGGCCGCCCGATCTTCGTCGTCGAATAAAGCGCCACTCCCCCCGCGATCACGGCGAGAAATTCGTGCAGCATCGTTCCGTGAAGGTCCTGCAGCGTCAGATAACGCGCCCAGTAAAGCAGCAGCGCCGCCGGTGCCACCCAGTACGCGAGCAGCAGCGCCAACGCGCGCTCGATGATGCGCGTCGACGCCGCCTCGCGGTTCATCCACCGGAAATGCGCGCGAAGCAGCCCCGTCACCACGCGCGGGCCGCCCTGGCCGAGTTCCCGGCCGTCCGGGAAAATCCCCGGCAGTTCGAGGGCCGCGTCCCACAGCCGCTGCAGGTGAAAATGAAACACGAGATAGACGATGAAGAGCACCGCCGGCGCGATCAGGTAGATTTGCGCGGTCGGCAGCGCAGCGCTCGCGGTCTGCGAATGCAGGAACGGAATGATCGACGAATCCGTCAGCAACTGCGTGTCGCGCGTCTTCCAAACCATCAGGCCGGACGCCGCGCTGATCGCCATCGTCGCCACGAAAAATCGCTTCGCGGCCAGCGACGCGCGCTCGAATTCGGGCCGCGCCTCGAAGTGCGCGATCTGTTCCGGCAGGGAAGCGTCGCGCAAATTCGCGCCCGCGAGCTGCCTCGGAACGAGCCCCATGGCCGTGTCGAGCGACGCGCCCTCCAGGTTCGCGCCTTCCAGGTTCGCGCCTACCAGGCACGATTCCTGCAGGTCCGTCCGCACCATGCACGCATCGCGCATGTCGGCGAGCAATAGGTCCGCGCCCTTCAGGTTCGCGTCCTGCAAATCCGCGTATCGCAGGTTCACGCCGATCAGCTCGGCGCCTTCGAGCCTGGCTCCCGCAAAATTGGCTTTGTTTCCGCCGACGCCGCGGGACTCCACCCACTCTTTGTGGCCCGCGAGCCGTTCTTCCAGCGCCCAATCACTGGCGGCGAGCGGAATCGATGGCGCACCGGGAGCGGCGGTGGCCCCTCGCTCGGCGGAGGGAATCGCCGGGGGATCGGCTTCTGCAGCCTCGTTGATCGCATGCGCGGCCAATTCGATTGCGGCGAGATCGATGTCCGAGGCAGGCCCAAGCTCGAGCGTAATCGTCCCGATCGTCACCGGCTCGCCCGACGCCTCCTCGCTCGCTGCCGGTGGCGCGGCACTGTTGGCTTCCTTCGGCGGGTCGGCAACGACAGGCGCCTTCACGGGGCTTTCGCTTGGGCGCTCGGATACCGCTGGCGCGTCCTCGCGAAACAGTTCTGCCAGTGCGTCGGCCGCCGGGGGCAATTCGGCTGCGGACAGCAGGCCCGCTGGCGCCTCAGACACGCTTTTCGCTGCAGGTTCCTCCTGCGGCGCAGTCGTCGCTTCCACTTCCTCGTCGGGAAGTGAAGGGCGGAACAAGGTCATGAAAGGGTTCCTTTTCCCCAAGCAGATTTCCGAAGCTTTCGCACACCGCGCGGTTGCGATTGTGCCCGTCGCGTCCTTCCCATCATTTTAGCCTTCGCCATCGTACCGCGAAGTCTGCCGTTGAACTGCCTGTCCAACAGTGCAACAGGCGTACAGCTGTTCACGCGATGGAGACACGACGACTCGCCTCCTGCTGTGTCGCGCGGCCTGGACGGCCTCCGGCCCCGCCGCTTTCAGATAACCTTCAGGTAGATTCTGGTAAAAAGACTCGCGTGCGCTGGCCTTCCCAGCTCGCGGTACCGCCCGGCTGCAAACGGAGGGGCATGATGACGCCGACTAGGACCACGGTCGCTGTGTTATCTGTTCTCTTTCTCATTTTCGCCGCAAACGCTCAGGAGCACGAGAAGCGCGTTAAGAAATCGGACCTGCCCGCTGCCGTGCAGAGAACCGCCGACGAGCAAAGCAAGGGCGCAACCGTTCGCGGCTACACGCAGGAGACCGAAGAGGGCAAGCTCGAATACGAAGTCGAGATGACCTTCAACGGCCACTCCAAGGACGTCAGCATCGACCCGGCCGGCAACATCCTTGAGGTCGAGGAAGGCGTTGCTCTCGACGCGCTCCCGACTGCCGTTCGCGAAGGTCTCCAGAAGAAGGCGGGAGCGGGCAAAATCACGAAAGTCGAATCAATTACCAAGCAAGGCAAAATTGTCGCCTACGAGGCCCACATACTCACTGGTACCAAGCGGTCCGAAGCGCAGGTCGGTCCCGAAGGAAAGGCACTGGATCACGAAGAGTAGGTTTTCGAGGAATCCTTATTTGAGCTCAAGCACGGGAGGTGCTTTGTGCGAAAGACCAAATGGAGAACCGTCGTTACATACGTCGCATTTCTGATTCTTGCCGCGAGTGTGGCAATCGTCGATCACGTGATAGCCGCGCCGCAAGCGGGCGGCTCGGGATATCACGTCGCAAACAAGTACAAACTGGCCGGCGAAGGCGGGTGGGATTATCTGACCGTCGATTCGCCGAACCATCGCCTCTTCATTTCGCGCGGCACGCACGTGATGGTGGTTGACACTCAGACGGGCGCCGTGGTCGGCGACATTCCGGGCATGCACCGCGTGCACGGCATCGCGCTCGCGCCCAAATCCGGAAAAGGATTCGTCAGCGATGGCGACCCGGGTTCGGTCACGGTATTCGACTACAAAACTCTCAAGGTGCTCGACACCGTCACGACGGACAAGGATTGCGACGGCATCATCTACGATCCCGGTACGAACCGCGTCTTCACGATGAATGGTGACGCGGGCACGTCGACCGCCATCGACGCCGGCACCGGCAAAGTCATCGGCACCTTCCCGCTCGGCGGCAAACCCGAATTCGCCGCGGCCGACGGCAAAGGCCACGTCTTCGCGAACCTCGAAGACAAGAGCGAGCTCGATAAGATCAATTCGCGCACGCTGAAGGTCGAAGAGACCTGGCCGCTCGCTCCGTGCGAGTCGCCGTCGGGCCTGGCGATTGACGCCGCGCACGAGCGCCTCTTCGTCGGCTGCCACAACAAGCTGATGGCCTTCGTCGACGGCAATTCCGGCAAGGTTCTTGGTACCGTGCCGATCGGGCAGGGCGTCGATGCCAACCGTTTCGATCCTAGCACCGGCTACGCATTCGCCTCCTGTGGCGACGGCACCATCACGGTCGCGCACGAGGATTCGGCGGAAAAGTTCTCGCCGGTCGACACGATCACCACGCAGCGCGGCGCCCGCACGATGGAGATCGATCTCGGCAGCCACACGATCTACACGGTCACAGCCGAATTCGGACCCATGCCCGCGGCGACGCCCGACCATCCACGGCCGCGTCCGCCGATGCTGCCCGACACTTTCACTCTCCTTGTTTTGACTCGGTAACCCGTCTCCGCAACCAGCTTGGCCCGAGCCTCCTCGGGCCAAGCTGCCTCGCTCGAGACGCCGTCGCGCGCCCGCTTGCCCCGCGCAGCCCCCGATGGTAGATTCCGCTCAACGCGGTTTCTCCCGGAGGGCTGCCTTGTACGACGCGATTGTTGTGGGCGCGCGCTGCGCCGGTTCACCTACCGCCATGCTTCTGGCGCGCAAGGGCTATCGCGTTCTGCTTCTCGACCGCTGTACCTTCCCCAGCGACATCATGTCCACGCACTACATTCAGCCGCCGGGCGTCCTGCAGCTCAAGCGGTGGGGATTGCTCGACGCCCTTATCGCCTCCGGCTGTCCGCCGATCCGTCAGATTCTCTTCGATGTCGGCCCGCTCTCATTTCGTGGCTTCGCCGTCTGCCCGGCCGGAGTGGATGCCGGCTTCGCGCCGCGCCGCACCTTCCTCGACAAAATCCTCGTCGACGCAGCCGTCCAGGCTGGTGCCGAACTCCGCGAGAACTTCTCGGTCCGCGAAATTGTGTTCGACGGCGACCGCGTCGCGGGCATCATCGGTCGCGTCGCCGGTGGCAGTATGGTCACCGAGAAGGCGCGCGTCGTAATCGGCGCCGACGGAGTCCATTCCTTCGTAGCTCGCTCCGTGAAGGCGCCCGAGTACGAAGTGCGCCCCGCTCCCGCCTGCGCCTACTACAGCTACTGGACCGGCGTCTCGCGCGGCGAATTCGAATGGTATCCGCGCGAAGAGCACAGCCGAATGATTGGCATGATTCCCACGCACGACGATGCCATCGTCATCTTCGTGATGGCCCGCAATCAGGAATTCGCGCAGTACCGCGCCGACATCGAAGGCTTCCACATGCGCGCCCTCGAGCTTGTCCCCGGCCTTGCCGAACGCGTGCGCGCTGGCAAACGCGAAGAGCGCTTCGTCGGCGAAGGCGACCTGCCGAGCTTTTTCCGCCGCCCGTTCGGTCCCGGCTGGGCTTTGGTTGGTGACGCCGCCTATCACAAGGACCCGGTCACCGGGCAGGGAATTGCGGATGCTTTTCGCGACGCGGAGCTTTTGGCCAACGCCCTCGACACGACGTTCGCTGGCCGGCTGCCGTTCGACGCCGCCCTCGGCGCATACGAAAAAAAGCGCAACGAAGCCGTCATGCCGATGTACGAGTGGACGTACCAGCTCGCGACGCTCACGCCTCCTACGCCGGAATTTCAGATGTTCATCGCGGCTGTCTCGCGCAACCCGCACGAGATCCAGCAGCTCTTTGGAATCTTCGCGGGCACCGTCTCCATCCCCAGATTCTTTTCGCCCGAGAACATGCAGCGCGTTATCGCCGAAGGCCAATCGGCCGCCGGCGCCTGAGCGGGCGTTTAGCGGAGCACCACGCGCTCGCAATTACTGTCGCACGGTCCACGCCAGGCCATCAGGATTTGCGCCGGGCTCGATGCGTCCTATCACCTCGAGCGTCTTCAGGTCGATCACCGCGACGTAATTGTCGGGGCTCGCCGCCACAAAGACGCGCGCGCCGTCAGGCTGCATCAGGATTCCCGCTGCGCCGCGCCCAATCTTGATTCGCTTCATTTCTTTGCGCGTGCTTGCATCGAATACCGTCACGTTCCCGTCGGCCAGCGACGCGACGAACACGCGCTTGCCGTCGCGCGTGAACTTCAGCCGGTTCGCGCCTTTCACGTTCGCGTCGAGCGTCTCGGTCACTTTCTTGCTCGCGATATCGACAATCGAAATCGTGCCGTCCTGCGCGTTCGCCACCCACAATTCCTTGCCGTCCGGCGAAATGTCGAATCCCTCCGAGCCGCGCCCCACTGGCACGACGGTCTCTGTCCAGTCCGTTCTCGTCCCGCCGCCCGGTCCTCCCGGGAACGAGACTTTCTCGATGATGCTGACGGTCGCCGAGCTCACATTCGTCGTGAAGATTGTCCCCAGGTCTTTCGACACCTCAACCATGTGCGTCCGATTCTGCCCCGTGCCCAGGATCCAGTCCACCTTTTGCGTGACGGGATCGTACGTGCCGATCACTTTGTTCATTTCCGCCGTGAAGTAGAGCTTTCCGCCTGCGAACGCCAGCCCGTGCGCCCCGTGCAGCACGCCAAGGTCAATCGCCGGCAGCGCCTTCTGCGCCACCAGGTCGATCACCGATATCGTGTTGTATTTGCCGCCGCCGTAGTTCGAAACGAACGCCAGCTTACCGTCCGCCGACGCGATCACCTCGTGCGGGTCCGGCCCGCACGGCACTTTCGCCACCACCTTCAACGTCGCCGGATCGACAATCGCCACCGTGCTTTCCTCCTTCGACAGCGCCAGCAGCGACGCCTTCGGCGTGCTCTGCGCCCACGCGCTTCCGGCGGCGATGCACGCCAGCAAAACGACAAACAGCATTCTCCGATTCATGATTCCTCCCTCGAGGGGACCCCCTGCGTAGGGGCACGCTTTGCCGTCACTGCGTGCGCATCTGGAATTTCGCCGCCATCCACGCGATGAGCAGCAGCACGCCGATGATCACAATCACGGCCCACCCGATCGCGGATCTCGTCCGCGCCGCGCGGCGGTCGGCCTTCGCTTCGTTGTAGCGTGTAACCAGCATTTCGTCGCTGTACTCCGAAATCGGCCGCAGGTACTTGCCCTCCAGAATCGACTTGACCACGTTGAACGCGATGCTCGCGACGACGAGTCCCACGATGAACGCCGCAATCATGCTGAATCCGGCGATCGCGAAGAATGCGACTCCGCCGACGACGAACGATGCGGGATACGCCTTGTTCTCGATGCTGCTCCGGACCTCGGCCGCGAGCCCGTCGCTGAATTCCTTCCGCGCCGTCGGCGTCAGGGCTCCCGCGGTCGCGGCGGGAACGGGACCCGGCGCAGGCGCGATGGCTGGCGCGCGCATCGCGACCGGCGCTTGCGGGACTATCGTCGGCGCCGCCGCCGGAGCCACTGCCGGAGCTGCCGCCGCGCCCGCACCGCCGCCCGCGAACAGCTCGCTGATGGGATGCACTGGCGCAAACTCCGCGTATTGAGCCAGCGGCCGCCACGGCCCGTTCTGGTCGCGGCTCGCCTCGGTCTGCGCGGTGATGCGCTTCGCGTCAACGAGGCTTTTCAATTGCGCCGCCGAAGCCGGCCCGTGGACCACGCCGTCCAGCCGTATGTACCACTGCGTGGGAGTGTCGCTCATTTCGGCTCTCTCGAATCCGCTTCACGGCTCGACGTTCACTCGCCCCTGGTAATTCGTCGCGTTGATCGTCGGCTCTTGGAAAAAGTAGGTGAAGTGCCGCGATTCTCCGGCCTCCATCTGAATATCCTGCGTGCGATTCCATTCTCCCTCGGAGCACGTGAGCGTCACCGTGATATGGACCATTCCGCGGTCGCCGTCGTTCCGCAGATCGAAGCCCACCTCGGAGCCCCAGTCCATCTCGCCGTTAATCACTTCCGGGTGCTCCTGGCGCGTGACGTTCGTTACGACGCTGTGCGCCCTCGGCAAAAAGCAGCTGCTGAGCAGCGCGATGTTTAGAACGGTGAACGCCAGCGTCCGCCACTGAATTCGCATCCGGCAAATCCCTCCCCACGATCGTTTAATCGCACACCATCGTTGTGGCACCGCTGTACCCGCAATTCGTCGGCATCACCGCGCAAGTGCCACTCTGTACCTGGAATGCCGTCTCCACTGGCACCTGATGGCACACCGGCGTCGGCGCCGAACTCGTCGACGATCCGCCGCCCCATCCGCCACTCGTGTCGCTCGACATCGACATGCTTCCGCCCATCCCGCCTGACGGCTCCGCCGACGTCGCCGCTCCGCTGCTCCCGTGGCTGCTGAACAGCGCCGACAGCAGCAGGATTCCTCCTCCGATCACGATCGCCGGCCCTACCCACGAATCATTCGACCGCCCCGAATCCCGCGGCGGCGCCTGCTGCGCGGTGTAGCCGTCCGGCGTATCCGGCATCATCGACACCATCTTTTTCCCCAGGTCGGAAACCTGCGGATTCGGATCGTTCGCCGCCTGCGAGTAGAGCTGCTTCGCTCTCACCTGGTCTTGCTGCACGCCCCAGCCGTTGTCGTAAAGCTGCCCGAGCCAGAGCAGCGAATAGCTGTCGCCGTGCTGCACCGCCCGCCCGAACCAGTACGCCGCCTGCTGGTAGTCCTGCGTCCCGCCGCCCAGTCCGTTCATGTATCCGTAGCCCAGGCATCCCTCCGCTGCACCGAATTGCTGGTCCGCCGCCTTCCGGAACCACTGCATCGCCGCCCCTTCATCCCACTGAATTCCCGAGCCAAGCCGCAGGTGCATTCCCAGCTCGTACATCGCAAACACGTCCTGCTGTCCCGCCGCTTTTTCGTACCACTGAACCGCCGTTGTCGGGTTGTGCTCGATTCCTTTGCCCACTTCCGAAAGCAGCGCCAATCCATCCTCCGCCATCGGCAGCCCCGCCTGCGCCGCAGGAGTGAACCACGCCAGCGCCGCCGTGTCGCTCTGCTTCGTCCCGGCGCCCTCGTAAAACATGTATCCCAGCTCTGCCTCCGCCTTCGTGTGCCCCTGCTTTGCCGCTTTGTAAAACCACTGCGCCGCCGCCGTCGCATCCGGCTGCACGCCGCGCCCGTAGCGGTAGATCATTCCCACGCGATAAGCCGCGTCCGTGCTTCCCGCGTTCGCCGCCTGCGTGTAGAGCTGCAGCGCCATCGCAAGGTTTTGCTGCACGCCTTGTCCGCTCGAGTAGAGCCACCCAAGCCACATAGCCCCGTCCGCCGACCCTTCCTGTGCGCCCTTCTGGAACCACGCTGCGGCCGTGGCGTAATTCGGCGGGTCGCCGGTAATGTAAAGAGTGCCCAGCTCTGCGTATCCGTCGGCGTACCCTGCGTCGCCCGCTTTCTTGAACCACTGCGCGGCTTCGCTGTAGTCCGCCTCTACGGCGTCGCCATTCGAGTAGTAGACACCAAGATCGAAATACGCCACCGGCAGCCCCGTGTTCGCCGCCTGCCGTAACCACGCCAGCGCCGTCTGCGGATTCTTCTCCACGCCCTCACCCGTCGCGCAAAGGATTCCCACATCCGCCATCGCTACCGGAAACCCCGCCTGCGCCGCCGCGATGACTTGCTGCGCGCCTTCCTGTTCGCGGTTTGCCGCCATCAGCACGCGGCCGTAGAGATATTGATACCGCGGACGCACAGGCTGCGCCGCTGCTGCTTCCTGGCACACCGGAAGCGCCCCACTCGTGTCGATATCATCGTCGTCGACGCCGTTTCCGGCTTTCTCCGGATCGTACGGCGGGTCCGCCAGCATGTCGCATCGTTGCGCGGTGGGATCGTCTGCAGCGGGAGCAAACGCGCTGTTCGCGGCCTGCTGCGGCGGCGTTTGCTGGTAGTACGACGGAATCTTGCTCCAGTCCACCGCGCTCTGCTGGCTCTGCTCGGCCGACGCAAGCATCGGCGCCTGCATCACCAGCGAAAAAGCCGCCAGAATCGCGCAGAAAGGACGGAAGACGTGCCGGAAGGGCATCGGTCGGGGAATTCCCATAAAGGACTCCTCGTTTGGATTTGTGGCGCGGATGCTACCACACCTGAGCCTCATCCTCGCGCGCGAACTCGAAATGTCCCGCGGCTCGACGCTCTTTCCTTGCCTTCTGTCGCGCCTCTGGGGTAAGAAGGAGAGTGCTATGAAATCACGGTTGCACACCTCACCGGGCTCGGCTTCGCGTTTTCGCACCTCGCCCCGCACCCCTCGCCCTCGGCGAGGCGAGCGCGCCGGGTTCCGATTCCTCTCCTCTGCCTCCTGTGCGTCCTCTGCCTCCTTTGCCTCCGACCGCAGGAGTCGCGCATGAAGCGCCCCAAGCCCCGCCCGAAAGCCAAGGCAGCCGCCTCGAAATCCGCCCGCGCCTCCGGCCCCAGCTCGCGCGCTAGGCTCGCGACAGCCGCCAAACCTGCGCCCGCGAAAGTGGGCACGCGCGTCGAGTCGGACAGCATGGGCAAGATCAAAGTTCCGGCCGACCGCTACTACGGCGCGCAGACCGCCCGCTCGCTGATTCACTTCGACATCGGCCACGACACGATGCCGCCCGAGCTGATTCGCGCGTTCGGCATCCTGAAAAAGGCGGCGGCGCTCGTCAACCGCGACCTCGGCAAGCTCGCTCCGGAAAAGGCGAAGCTGATCGTGCAGGCCGCCGACGAAGTGATTCGCGGCAAGCTCGACGAGCATTTCCCGCTGCACATCTGGCAGACGGGCAGCGGCACGCAAACCAACATGAACGCCAACGAAGTGATTTCGAATCGCGCCATCGAAATCGCGGGCGGCGTGATGGGAAGCAAGAATCCGATTCATCCGAACGACGACGTCAACATGTCGCAGTCGTCGAACGACACGTTTCCGGCGGCGATGCACATTGCCGCCGCCTCCCGCGTGGCCGAAGCGCTGATTCCCGCGGTCGAAAGGTTGCGCGGCGCCATCGATGCGAAGGCGCGCGAATTTGCCGGCGTCGTGAAAATCGGCCGCACGCACCTGATGGACGCGACGCCGCTCACCGTCGGCCAGGAAATGTCCGGCTGGGCCAGCATGCTCGACCGCGACATCGATCGAATCAAACAAACCCTGCCGGGACTCTACGACCTCGCCATCGGCGGCACCGCGGTCGGCACGGGACTCAATGCGCCGGCGGAATTCGGCGAGCGCGCCGCGCAAAAAATCTCCGACCTTACGGGCTTGCCATTCACGTCGCATCCGAACAAGTTCGCGGCGCTCTCCGCGCACGATGAAATCGTCTTCGCCAGCGGAGCGCTGAAGACTCTCGCGGCGTCGCTGATGAAAATCGCGAACGACATCCGCTTGCTTGCGTCCGGCCCTCGCGCCGGGTTCGGGGAGCTAATGTTGCCGGAAAACGAGCCGGGCTCGTCCATCATGCCCGGCAAAGTGAATCCCACTCAGTCTGAGGCGGTGACGATGGTCGCCGTCCAGGTGATGGGCAACGACGCGGCCGTCGGATTCGCGGGCTCGCAGGGAACTCTCGAGCTGAACGTCTTCAAGCCGGTGATTATTTTCAATTTCCTGAATTCCGTCCGCTTGCTAGCCGATGCCTGCCGCTCGTTCACGGAGCACTGCGTCGCGGGAATGACGGTCAACCTGGCGCGCATCGAGGAGAACGTGAAGAACTCTCTGATGCTCGTCACCGCTCTCACGCCCAAAATCGGCTATGACAGAGCCGCCCAAATCGCCCACAAGGCTCACCACGAACATTTGAGCCTGCGCGATGCCGCGCTCCAGCTCGGCCACCTCTCCGAAGAAGAATTCGACGAAATCGTCCGCCCCGAGAATATGACCCACCCCTGAACCTGGAACCGGTCGTCGAAGCAGAAGGGCATAACTATTGCGTATGAAACCTCTTTCTGGAGAGCGCGGGCACGAGTCGCCGGTGAAGGTGGGTCTCGTTTTTGCGATGCACCAACTCATCGCTACCTTTGGTGTAGAGATTGGAGCTGCCATCCTGACGTTTAGCTCTTTCTCTGTATTGCGACCGCTGAATCCGCGCGCGCTTACCCTCCATAACGCAAGTTGGATATTGACGGAACTTCCTTACTTTCCGATGCAAGTACTGCTCGGTTTCTGGTCGGGGTGGTGGTTCGCGCGGCGTTGCCGGTGGCGCTCAATGCTTTGGGTTTGGGTTCTTCCGTTGCTGATCCTATGCTATGCCCTCGTTGCAGTGCCGACGCTCACCCCGGATGCAGCGCCGTCTGTGTTCGCCACGGCCAGCCCGTTCTCGCACTACCTTGGGTCGGGCTGTAGCCTCAAGGACCAGTGTGTAGATCAGCTGTTGGTTACGATGCCGCTCTATGCTTCGGTTTCGTACTCGTTGGGAGCACTTATCGGGCGCGTGACTCACCATATGGGGCGACATGAGCAGCAATCGGCTGGTTAGCTGCGGCGCATCCGCGCCACTTCTCCCACCAAGACTCTGTTTGCCAGCTGCTCTCGACTGTGAATCGTGAGTCGCGCATGATGATGGTAGTCCATTCGGTCTCCTGGTTTGCTGCTTGTTCGCAACTTCAGGTTCCCAGTTCTCGACCGAATGGACAACAAACTCTTGAAACTTCACATTTGGCCCCGGCTCTTATGTGCTCGCTGGCGGGTGGCCGAGCCTTTCGCTTCTTGCCTTTGGGTCTAGGACCCGAGGCTCTTTCGGCTTATCGACTTCGATGAAAGGTTGTGAAAACCAATGTAGACTCACAGAGGTTAGCGAATGACGAGAGGCGACGCCTGTGAAACATTTTCAGCCAGACGGCTGGCACACAGTGACTCCGCGGATTATCACGCCGAAGCCAGAAGAGATGGTTCATTTTGTTAAGGAGGTCTTCCGTGGGCAGGGTGAGTTCCACGTCAACCGCCCGGCGGAGATCCGAATTGGCGATTCGCTCATCATGATCAGCGATGGGGGTGGTCTTCGAGAGCCCGTGTCGGCCTTTCTTTACGTCTACGTTGAAAATGTGGATGAGACTTACCAGCGAGCGGTCGAAGCGGGAGCAGAAACACTTGAGCTTCCGTCAGATCAGCCGTATGGCGATAGAAGGGCGATGGTCAAGGACCCATGGGGCAACCTGTGGCAGATTGCTTCGCGCAAGCACGGCAAGTAGGCATCGGGTTGTTTCCGTCCGAATCACGGGCTATCCGAAAACAACCGAATTGCGTCAGGGTTGCCGACTACCCACCCAGAACCACTCTTCACTTCCCACAACCCGTTTCAGGATAGCTTCCGGTTTGCCGACCATCCGTGAGTTGATCGGTTCGGTCGACGTTACCGCGTTTAACGAAGGTGCGGGTGAGATTGCGCCCAGGGGAGTGCGACGGCTTTGCAGGGACTCTAATCTTCGTTAGTTCCAGCCGTCATTTCCTCAGGCCAGGCTGCCAGTTCAAGACGACCGTAAACGGTGCCGGAACAGATTGCGCGGCCAAGGCTACCATTAGAAAGCGCTTGCCGTCTGGAGCGACATCCCACTGCAAGCCGGTAGGGGTCAGACTCTGCGCCGGCCCTTGGAAAAGTTCTCTGGGCACTCCCGCCCGAAACACAGCGTTGTTCGTGATTTCGACGGCCATCACCTTTCCGTCCGCAGCGACGTAAAACAACTCCTTCCCATCCGCTCTCCAGCGGGGACCAACTCCCCCGCCGGTGGAAATCAACGTCTTGCCACCGGCATCGGGCGCAGCCCCGCCGGATCCAAGCGCGAACCTCCGGACATATATCTCATTCCGCCCGGATTCGTCCGAGGTGTAGGCAACCCAGCGGCCATCGGGAGAAAAGCGACCATCTTGCTCGTTGAACTCCGTCTGCAGAAACGGTGTCGGCTTTTTGTCTCCATTGAGCGGCAGCACCCATAAGTCGGCCTTTGTTTTCGGATCCGTGGCCGAATACAGCAAGAAACGCCCGTCGCGGGACCAGCTCGTTGGATTCTTATCTTCGCTGGACTTCAACACGAGCTCTTCGCCTTGCGCGCCGTTGGCGAGCTTCTGATATAGGTTCATCGTGCCGCCCTCTCTATTGGAAGCGAAGATAATCCGCTTCCCATCCGGCGACCAGGAAGCATATGCCGAACTGGACGAATCGAGCGTGAACCGCGCGTTCGTGCCCCGTGCGAAATCGATTACCCACATGCCCGGACCCCGTTCCCCGAAGCGGCTGACAGCGGCTTTCGTTCCGTCGGGCGAGAGAGCGAGAGAACGGTTGTCGCTCGGTTCCCCGGCGGTTCCGAGAACCTTTCCTTGCCGATCAATCCAGTTGAGTTGGGTGCTTCTATCGCCTCCGGTCCTGTAGACCAGGACACCGTTATCCGAAATCGCGAATAGGTACACGTTGTGATCCGCATCCAGGGCGGTTGGCTCGCCGACGAGCTCTAGCCTGCGGGCATCGAATGGTTGCGTCGTGAGTGACCCTTCGCGGGTGTAGATTAAACGCCCCAAGCCAGGATCAGAAGGCGTTTCGTAGGCAACCCAAAAGTCAATCGCAAGCAGTCGTTTGGAATCCTGTTCTCCGGGCTTGGCATCAAGCGACCCAACAAAAATTCCGCTGTTTGCGGGCAGGCTCGAAAAGCGTTCGTAGATGAAATGCCGCCCATCGGGAAGGAAGGACGGAAAGGCGTGATAGAGTTCATTTCGTGACGCGTCGAGCGTGGTGACGGCCGAAGGACGACCGCCGTTCGCGGGAACCCGCATGAGTCCACCGCCGTTGCTACCGAAAATAATCTCTCCATCACGGTTCCAGGAGCCACCTATGGCAACTCCCGTCAGGTCGCAAAGAGTTTCTGCCTGGCCACCAGAGATATCAATCTTCTTGAGTGCTCCTGCGTCGTAAAAAGCGATGAATCGGCTATCCGGAGACCAGAACAGCGGAGCGTAGCTGGCCGATTCTGAACCAGGGAGGGATCGAGCTCCGAGAGAATCCATGGAGTGGACCCACAGGCGCTGAACACGATCCGAGCCTGTTGCGTAGAAAGCCAGCTGGCGGCCGTCGGGCGAAATTGTGAACGGGCTACCGGGGACAACATTCACGTTCTCGGGCGGCGAAATCTGAAAACGAACTTGCGCTAGAGGAGCCGGCATTCTCCGGGGGAAGTAAACGAACGCAAGAACAGCCACGCCCACTGTCAGCAGCCCCGCCAAGCTCCAGGCCATGCGTTCACGAAACTTGCCGCGGGAAACCACCGGAGCAGCTGAGCCTGCCTGCGACCCTCCTTCCGTAATCCACTTCAGTTCCAACATAACGTCGCGCGCGGTCTGCCAGCGCTCTTCCACGCTCTTCGCAAGACAACGCCGAATGGCGTGGTCTAGCGCCGGCGGGGTCATGGGCTTGATACTGCTGATGGGAACGGGCTCTTTTTCGAGGATCGCGGAGGCCACACTCAACTGGCTTTTGCCCTCGAACGCGCGCTGGCCCGTCAGCATCTCGTACAGCACTGCACCCAACGAAAAAATGTCGCTCCGGCCGTCGAGTTCTTTCCCCTCGACCTGCTCCGGTGACATGTATTGGAATGTTCCCACGAAGGTGCCTTGCTCCGTCACCGGCGAGTTTCGCGTCGCTGCCGTCAGCGTCGCGGCGTTGGAGAGCGCCGCGGTGGGTTTGGCCAACCCAAAATCCAGCAGCTTCGCTCCCGCAGGCGTCAACATGATGTTGCCGGGCTTCAAATCCCGGTGTACCACGCCGCCGCGGTGCGCTTTGTCCAGCGCGTCCGCAATCTGCATCCCGTACTTCATCACTTGCTCCAGCGGCAGCGCCCCTTTTTCGAGCCGCTTCGCCAGCGTCTCTCCCTCCACGCACTCCATCACTAGGTAATCGATCCCATCCTGTTGCCCTACATCATGTAGCACGCAAATGTGCGGGTGATTCAGGCTGGAGATGGTTTTGGCCTCGCGCTCGAAACGCTGCTTGCGCACCGGATCGGACGAAAGGTTTGCCGGGAGGATCTTGATGGCCACGGTGCGGTCCAGCCGCGTATCGCGTGCACGGTAGACTTCGCCCATCCCGCCCGCACCCAGCGCGTCCAAGATTTCGTAAGGTCCCAACCGAACTCCGGAGGACAGTGCCATTGGGCCGCAATTCTACAACGAAAAAGGTTGGTCAAACCCAAGCGCAGCTTAGGGATTCGCCCCCGCCGGATGCATCCTGGAAAAAGCACCTGGAACGAGCGCGAGAATGCAACTACGCACTAAAGGGCGCGCAGTGTAGAGCCATGTCGTAAAGAATTTCCCACTTGGCGAGTGACGGGCAACTCGGAAGCAATTCCTGGCCAGAAGTCCGCTTCTGGGAGGTTGCGATCTGCTAACTCCTGTGTAGTCGGATTACCGGACATTCGCCGAAAGGTTCCGGTTACCGCGTTAATCGGAAGTTTGCGTTCTCCGGCTAAGCAACCTGACAAAAATTCGCGCTGCGAGAGCCGAATACGATATAAGGAGCCAATGACTGCACGAGTGCGGAAGATTTTTGGAATGGCTATTCTGCTCCCAATGGCGGGAACGTGCGTAGGAAAGCCCGCGCCGAATGACCCGCTGACAGAATCTCTCTGCTCTCTACAGCGGAAAGTCAGCGAGGGGAATCATGAGAGCGTGCGCGTCTCGGGCATATACGGGCCTGGCCTAGATCATACGGTTTTAGAGGAACCCTCCTGCTCCGGCGAGGGCACTTGGGTTGAACTTGAGCTTCAATCCAATCAAAACAAAGAGAAGCTGCGCAAAATGCTCGGTCAATCGAAGCGAGCCTACGTGGTGCTCGAGGGCGAGTTTTACGGACCCCCTTTGCCGGACCCAAAACTGCCGGAGCCAATTCGGAAGTCCTACCATCCCGGCTGGGGACATCTAGCGGCGTTCAAGACTAAGCTGGTGGTCCATACAATCCGCGACGTAAAGGCCGTTCCGCCAGACCACAGTGTTCAAGGCACCCGAAACTCCTTGACATTCAGTAACTTATGTGTTATATAAGTGCTGAGATATCATGGACGTGACCGGGGAGCAAGACCCCACACGATCCTCGGCCCACGCTCTCCGGAGCGTGGGCGAGAAGCCGAAACCAACCTACAGTTTTTTTAATCGCAACAGTCATTTATTAGAATTCCTGCTAAGCCTCAGAAAACACAGCCCTTCCAAATTTCTAATCGTAACAAAAACGCTATTTCCGCCTTGGACGCCGGAGGGCGATTCCAAAAACTGGATTTGCGCGGCCGCTGACCCTGCGGGTGTGAATTGGGGTCGAGCGTTACCGCAGTGCTTGGGTGGAAAGCACTTTGGGCCCTGCGCTCGTGTAGCCGAAGCGCAGCAGCCATTCGCTCGCCACGTTCTCGCCGTTCGCCGTGGCGGGAGTGAATTTCCAGCCGCGCGCGGCCTGCAAGGAAAGATTCGCGAAGTAGTGGCTCGGTCCCGGCGAATCGAGCTGGGCGTTGGTCACGTTGCCCGAAGCATCGACGCTCACCTTCACGCCGACGCGCACCGTCCCGGAAATCGTGTCGCTCGATTTCTGCGGCACCGTTGGCAGCACCTGCTGCAGCACTTCGCCTCGCACCGACTCAGCCGTCGCAGGCTGCGCGTTCGCAGCCACGCGAGCGGGGGAGGGCGGAGGAACACTCGCGCGTTCCGGAGCCGGTGCTCTGACTTCTTCGACTGGTTTCGCCTTGGGCGGCTCGACCCGCTCGGCTACGGGAGCGGGCTTTTCGGGCTCGGTCGCCTTTGGCGCCGCGGGCCTCGCCGCTCGAGCTTCGGAGGGCTGCTCAGCACGGGCGTTGGCGGTCACCGAAATTGGAGGAGCTTGCGCGGGTCCGCCCTGGAAAAGTTTCGCGCCGCCCACGATCGCAACAATCACGATTGCGGCGGCAGCCACGCCGATCGCGTACCTTCGCGTGGAAGCAGGTGCTTTCTTCGCGGGCGCGGTTCGGACTGGCGCAGCTTGGAGCGGCGCAGGTGCAGGCGCTGGCGTCTCGGCGATGCGCTCGGGAATGTGCGCGGCAATATCGGCGATTGTCCAACGGCTCTTCGGCTCGCGACGCAGGCAGTGCCGGACGATGTCTACGAACGGGGCAGGGAGGTTCTCGGGCAGCGCCGGCTCCTTGCGCTCTGCCGGATTCCACGCCGGCAGGTGCTGCGTCAGAATCTCGCACAGCGTCATGCCGAGCGACCAAACGTCACCTGCGGGCGACGCTCCGGTGCGCGTGCCCTCGGGTGGATCGTAGGGACTCGCCGGACCGACGCCTTCGCCCGATTCGCCGAGCCGGCAAATCGTGTCGCTCGAAAGCTTCAGCTCTTCGCCCACGGCCATGATGTTCGATGGGCGCACGCGGCTGTGGACAAATCCGCGGCTATGCAAGAACGCCAGCGCATCGAGGACCGGCGCGAGCATGTCTCGCACTTCGGCGGACGTCAGCGCCCGCTCCGGGATTATTTCCGCCAGGTTCTCGTCCGCGCGCTCCATTACGGCGTAAAGCCTTGCGGAGTTGCCGATGTCGCATCGGCCCATGTCGAAGATCTTGAGCAGGTGCGGATGAGAAAGGTTTGCGGCCAGCCGCCAGCGCGAGAGTTGAGGTTCCGCGCTCCCGGGCCGTGCGGGAACGAGCTTGATCGCCGCCTCGTGCCTGCGCATCCCGCCGCATTCGGTCAGAAAGACAGCGCCGTGATCGGAGCCGCCGAGATATTGGCGAAGGTCGTATTTTCCGTCGGCTACTTCGCCTTGGAGAAAGCTTTGGGTTTGGGTTGCCATCGTTTCCCCCTGTGCGATGCTCGGAATCATGTGCGGCGAACCGTTCGCGGGCTGCCGCAGACTCACGGGCAAAAGGCCATCGCGCCATCCGGCGAAGAGCGCTCGCAGGAGCCGGACGGTCGGCCTCGGGGCTGGGTGCTGCGGAAGGCAGCGATATTCCGCGGCCCTCAGGGCAGCAATTCTTCAGGGGATTATAGTCCTTCTGTCCGGGGAGAAATGCAAAGCCTCGCTTGCCCAAAAGGGCACTGTCCTTGGGTCAACGACCGTACCTGTAAGGTCGGACACCTGTCCATTCGGGAGAATGAGATGACCGACTATGGGGACCGCTCGCATCAAGCCGCGCGTTTGGCAGGAGCTGCCTTGCGGCTCAGTTCGTCCGTCTTGTTCGTCGCTCTGCTCTCGTTTTGCGCTGGCGAGGTGTTCTCGTCCTCACCCAGTTGCGATTCGCGGTCCTCTCTCACTTCCCGGCGGATGCTGAGCACGAAGAGAAGGACCACGGAGACGACGCAATACACGATTGCTCCGACGAAAAGTGCTTTCATGGCTCCCTCCTTCCGTCCGCTGTCGCCCACCGGGCCTGCGCGCGAACTGCGCAACGTCGAATTCAGAGGTCGGGGTGAGGCTCGATCAAGTAGTTCTTCAATCGCAGGTCTGGCCGGACCTTCTTGCGGCCGGCGTGCCGAATCGCTTTCGTCCTCTTCTTGTTGCTTGTTGACTTGCGCACTGGAGTCAACTCCTTTCCGCTGTTACTTCGCGGCGTGAGGCTCATGATGCCGATGGAAAACTCTTTGCGTTGCCGCTTCCAGGTTGCGATACGCCTCTCCCAGGAATCGCGCGGCGGCGTGGAATCTTTCCCTCGTGGCGTCCACTCCGCGTTCGCCGAGCGCTCCGATCAAGTACATCCCGATGCCGAACGCCGCCATCGCCAGAAAGAGCACGGCGAATATCAACTCCGCCGCGAGAAGTTCACGCACTGCATAGAGCTGCGAAACGAGGAGAGACGCGAGTATCAGGAGGACGCCCCAAATCTCCGCGCCCCAGGAAGTCATGAAAGTCCTGCGACGCTTGCCGTCCATTTTCGGTTTCCCAGGTTCCAATGTTGGTCCTGTCCGTGGAGGGCGGCGGTGACCGCCGTCACAGGTCCATGTGACCGGCGGTCCAGGCGGGCTGATGCTTTGGAAACACGCGAGCAGCGAAAGGCTTTAGAACCTTCGCCTCGGCGCTACCATCTAGAGCAACTTGGCGTGCCTCAGCCCAACCCGGGTGCGCCAATTCTTTTCTTGGGCTTGGGGTTCTTACAGCCCACATCCGGCGTCCGAGCCGACTCTCGGACCAGGGAGGAAACCTCGATGAAGCATTGGTATTTCGGCTTGTTCGCGATCGCGATTCTGGTTCTTGCGTTGACGTTCCCGGCGGGCGCTCCGGTTGCCATGGCAGCGCATACTACCGCTGCTGCGACAGTACCTCAGCCCGCGCCCGCGCCTCATGCGGCTGCGAATGCCACTCCGGAGCCGCACCCGGAAATTCGCGCCGCGATTGCGTCTCTGCGCCGCGCCAAGGATCATCTCCAGCATGCCGCGCACGACTTCGGAGGCCATCGCGTGGAGGCCATCGCGGCTATCGACGGAGCGATCCATCAGCTCGAGGTTTGCTTGCAGTACGACAAGTAGCACCAGGGCCGAATTCGAGACAGATCGTCAAAGCGGCGTCCCGCCTGAGTGCGGGATGCCGCTTTTATTTTGGGAGAAAGTTTTCCTTTGAGGTAGTGGCAAACTGTCGTGAGCTATTGAGCGGAGGGGGCCGCGGCCGGAGGATGCGCGCCGGCGAGAATCTCCTTCACCACCTGCGCGGCCATCTTCTTGCTGATCGGACACAGAGTATCATTGATGCGGCACTGGGCCAGCGTAAGACGGCACCCGCAGTCGCAGCTCTCGGAATTCAGGCGCTTCAGCGCGGCTTTCCTCTGTTCGGCATCCAGGCCCTTGAAATCGACGCCCGGAAGTTCCGTGGCGAGGGAGGCGTTCTTCAGGAAGATCTGCCCGGTGTCCTCGAAGGTTTCGACTTTCGCGTTGACCGGCAGGCCCAGCAGCGCGCGGATTTCCATCTCGTACACGTCGATGGAATACAGTCCGACGTGCTTTTGCACCACTCGGCCTTCCGGGCTGATTACAAACGACGTCGGCAGCGCGGGCACCCCGCCGTATTCGCGGACCATTTCGCGGCTCCACATCACGACCGGATAATTCATCCCAATTTGTTTCGCGAAATCCCGCACCTCATCCTCCGGACCGTCGTCCATGGAAACTCCAATGACTTGCAGGCGGTCCTTGTAGCGGGTAGCGAGGTCAATCATCTCGGGGATTTCTTCGCGGCAAGGCGGGCACCACGTGGCCCAGAAGTTCAGCAGCACGACTTTGCCGTGAAAATCGGCCGTGGAAATGATGTTGCCGTTGAGGTCGGCAACGAGGAAGGGCGGTGCCGGAATCGCGTTGCTCGCAAAGCGAACGACGCGCTCGTCCGGATCGTCGTCCGGCGTTTCGTTGACGTTCGAAGCCGCCAGGTTGCCCGGCTGAGCTGTAGCAGCACTCTGGAGAAGGGCAACGTGGCGGGAATGAGCGGTCGCGATCCCAATGACGATGCCTGTAAATCCTACGGCGGCCACCAGCAGAATCGCGATGAAGTACTTTGCCATGCGTTCTTAGGACTCCATTATGCGGCAGAGCGCGCTTCGGCACAATCGCGCGGTGGCGCCGAGTGCGTGGATCGCACGCAGCAGAGGTGGAGGAGAGCAGGGAAGCGCGTGCCAAGCCGGGACGTCGATTCCCGATTCGGGCCGGCGAGCATTCTCAAGGACTCAATCCGAAGACGCCAAACCATTGAAATTGCTGCGAGATGTGAGGTCTGTCACAGCGAACGCGTGTGGGCCGTCGCTTGCATGAGGGATACCCTGTGGGTCGCGCTTCCAAACGATCGGCTTCATCAGTGACGGGGGAGGAAGGGGCCCTTTCGCGGATGATTCAGGTCGTTCCCACCTGCCTCTGAGAGGGAAGCTAGGATGGATGACCCCATGGTCCGGTCACGCCTAGGCCGGATCAAGGAAGTGCGGCCTTGGGGGCTCTTGATCCCAAGCAAGAGCCCCCTCCTTTTTCTCCTCTGTTTCTGATCCGGCGATTCGCAAACTCAGCGGGTCGCCGAGTGTCTACCCTCACTCGCTGTTCTAAGTGGCTGCCACGCGGCGCAAAACCGGGATGCGCGCTTCGCGCAAAACGTGCTCGACGACCGATTCTCGCAGCCGCGAGGCGTCGTAGTCGAAGTGCAGGTGATTCGTCTTGGGATCGAAGCGAAACGTCTGGAGTCCGTATGTATTCGCGAATTGGCCGAGCGCGCGGAAGTGCTCCGGCTTGAGCGCGCTCTGCAGTTCGTAGGTTACGGTCATGAATGTCATGGCGGAATTATAGCAGCAGTGGTTTCCCTGTTCCCTACGCGCGATCCAAATCAAGGTGCCGCAGTCGCAGCGCATTGCCGATGACGGAGACGGAGCTGAACGTCATGGCCGCACTCGCGATAATCGGGCTGAGAAGAAGCCCGACGAACGGATAGAGCACGCCCGCGGCGATCGGCACGCCAAGCGAGTTGTAGACGAACGCAAAGAACAGGTTCTGGCGAATGTTGCGCATCGTCCCGCGACTGAGGGCGCGAGCGCGCGCGATGCCGCGCAAATCGCCGCGCAGCAGAGTGATGCCCGCGCTCTCTATGGCCACGTCCGTTCCGGTGGCCATTGCGATGCCGACATCCGCCTGCGCGAGCCCGGGCGCGTCATTCACGCCGTCGCCTGCCATGGCCACGACGTGGCCTTCGGCCTGCAACCGCTTGACGACTTCGGCTTTTTGCTCGGGCAGAACTCCGGCCTCGACCCGCTCGATCCCCAGTTTGCGCGCGACCGCTTCGGCCGTCGAGCGGCTGTCACCCGTCAGCATGACGATTTGCATGCCGAGGCGATGGAGCCGCTGGATCGCATCGGGAGTCGTGGACTTCACTCGATCGGCAACGCCGATCAAGCCGAGGGGCTTGCCGTTCTCAGCGACGAACGTGGCGGTTTCGCCGCCGGCTTCGAGCGCCTTCGCGCGCGCATCGAACTCGCCGACGGGAATGTGGAGCTCATCGAACAGGGCGCGATTTCCCAGCGCGGCAGCGCGTCCGCTGACGCTGCCCGTGATTCCTCTGCCGGTGCGATAGTGGAAATCGCTCACGTCGCCGGGTGCGATATTTCGCTCCTTTGCAGCGGCGAGAATCGCGGATGCCAACGGATGCTCGCTTGAGCGTTCCAGCGTCGCAGCGACGCGCAGGATATTAGCTTCGTCCGCGCCGGGCGTCGGAACAATCGAGACGACGCGCGGGCGCCCTTCCGTGAGCGTGCCGGTTTTGTCGACGACGAGCGTATCGACCTTCTCCAGGATTTCGAGCGCCTCTGCATTTTTCACGAGCACGCCTGCCAGAGCTCCGCGTCCGGTGCCGACCATGATCGCCATCGGCGTTGCGAGTCCCAGGGCGCACGGACACGCGATGATCAGGACCGCGACGGCATTCAGCAGTGCATGTGCCATCCGCGGCGGCGGTCCCAGCAGAGCCCAGGCGACGAACGTGAGAACCGCCACGAGGACGACCGCCGGGACGAAGTAGCCGGAAACTCGGTCCGCCAGCTTCTGGACGGGCGCGCGGCTGCGCTGCGCTTCGCCGACCATGCGCACGATCTGCGCGAGAAGCGTTTCGCTGCCGACGCGGTCGGCCCGCATCACGAAGGTTCCGGTGCCGTTGAGCGTGCCGCCAACGACGCGCCCGCCCGCGGTCTTTTCAACGGGGATGGGCTCGCCGGTGACAAGGGATTCGTCGACCGAACTCGAGCCGTCGACCACCACTCCGTCGACCGGAACTTTTTCGCCCGGGCGGACGCGAAGGATGTCGCCCACGTCGACGTGCTCGAGCGGGACGTCGAGCTCAGTCCCGTCGGCGCGAACGAGGCGTGCGGTTCGCGGCGAAAGTTTTAGGAGCGAGCGAATTGCGGACGAAGTACGGCTACGCGCGCGCAATTCGAGCACCTGGCCGAGCAGCACGAGCGTCGTGATGGCCGCAGCCGCTTCAAAGTAGACCGGCACTTCGCCGTTCATCCCGCGAAAAGACGCGGGGAAGATTCCGGGGAAGAGCACCGCGAAGAGGCTGTAGAGGTATGCCGTCCCGGTGCCAAGGGCGATCAGCGTGAACATGTTCGGGCTGCGGTTCTTTATCGACGCCCAGCCCCGCTCGAAAAACGGCAAGCCTCCCCACACGACGGCGGGAGTCGCAAGCAGGAGTTCGAGCCAGCCGATCGTTCGCATGGAAAGCCAGTGCTGCAACGGTCGGCCAGGAATCAGGTCGGCCATGCCGAGTAGGAGAACCGGAATCGTAAGCGCGAGGCTGACCCAGAATCGTCGCGACATCGAGGCAAGCTCGGGATTCTCCTCGTCGACAACAGTCGTTCGTGGCTCGAGGGCCATGCCGCAGACGGGGCACGGTCCCGGCGGGAAACGGACGATCTCCGGATGCATCGGGCAGGTGTACGCGACCTTCGTGACCGTCAGCGTGGGAAGGTCGGGCTCGAGGGCCATGCCGCACTTGGGACAGGCGCCCGGATGGTCCTCGCGGACTTCGACGTCCATCGGGCAGACGTACGCCGTCTTCTTCGCGGCTGCGGCCGGAGAAGCGTGCGATTCAAGATGAGCCGGAGCGCGCGGCGCATCGGGAGCTCTTGGCGGCGGGGCAGAGGCCGGCGCGATGCCGCCGAGTTGGACGACGGGTCCGTGGCTGTGCACGGCGCGCGATGGCTCGGCGTTCAGATACCTCTCCGGGTCCGCGCGGAATTTTGTGGCGCAGCCGGCGCAACAGAAATAATAAGTCTTCCCGGCGTGGTCGGCGGTGGCCTTGGCACGGGCCGGATCAACCGTCATTCCGCAGACTGGATCTCGTTCCATGGTCTTCCTCAGTTCGCGTGCCGGTACATCAGCTTCAGGAGCTCGTCGTACATCGCCTCGGCCTGGCGCGGCGTGCCTTTGCGAATGGCTTCGGCGGCGCAGTGGTGAAGATGGTTGCGCATGAGGGCGCGGCCGACGGCGCCGAGGGCCTGCTGCACGGAGGAAACCTGCACCAAAATGTCCGCGCAGTAGCGGTCGTCCTCGACCATGTGCTGCAGGCCGCGAACCTGGCCTTCGATTCGGCGCAACCGCTTTAGATTGGCGGTCCTGATTTGCGGGTCCACGCCCATCGCTTTGCGTTTGCTGTCCCGCGTTTCGCACCCGCAGGCGGCTGCGGCTTTTCGACGGCTGCTGGCTGGCATTTCATATACCCCCTATGGGTATATAAAGATAGCGCGGGGGTATAGCGATTGTCAAATCGAGGCCGATGGGCGTTCGAAGTTCAAGACTCGTTCGGGTTTCGAGGCGGCAAGCTGCAAAAGCGCGGGCTACTCTCCCTTGAGCAAGGAATCGAAGTATGCGGTCATGTCCGGGCTGGTCCAATCCTGCTCGCCGACCAGTTTCCGGTCGATGCGGCCGTTGCGGTCGATGATGTAGGTGTCCGGGAACATGGTGGTGCCGTAGGAGAGCGCGATTTGCTTGGACGGATCGCGGTAGGTGGGGAAGGTAACGTTGTAGTTCTTGAGGAAGTTCCGGTAGGCGGTTTCGTCTTCGTCCACACTCACGCCGAGCACCGTGCCGCCGCGCGGCTCGATTGCGTGCTGCAACTGGTTCAGCGACGGAGCCTCGTCGACGCACGGCGGGCACCACGTGGCCCAAAAGTTGAGCACGACGACGCGGCCGCGGAGATCGGACAGACGCGCCGGCTTGCCATCGAGCGTGAGCGCGAAATCCTTCTCGGGCCGCCCGTGGAGGCTCGGCTCGCCCTGGCGATAGTCGGGATGAGCGAAGAGCGCGAGAAGGCCTGCAACAAACACGAGCGCGACGCCCGTCTTCAAGTTCCGTTTCAATCTGGCGTTCAAGCACTCTATAATAAGTGCATCGGCGAATCGAAAGCGAGCAGTTTGCGCGCCGTCCCGGCAGGATCGGTTGACCTTGGTTTCCGCCATCATTCCCGCACGCAACGAGGAAGCGTCGATTGCCCGGGCCGTCGAGTCGGTGGTGGCGCAACCGGAGGTTGGCGAGGTGATTGTCGTCGACGACCAGTCGACGGACCGCACGGCAGAGATTCTGGCAGAACTCGGCGCGAGGATTCCGAAGCTGCGCGTCCTGGCGACAGGCGCGGTGCCGCCCGGCTGGACGGGCAAGAACTATGCTCTGTCGATTGGCGCCGCGACGGCGACGGGAGATTGGCTGCTGTTCACGGACGCGGACACATACCACCTGCCGGGGGCGACGCGTCGCGCGCTGACGGATGCCGCCGATCACGATGCTGTCCTCGTTTCCTATTCGCCCGAGCAGGAGATGGAGACGTTCTGGGAACGCGCGCTGATTCCGCGCGTCTACTACATGCTGTCGGGCCGATATTCGTTCGACAACGTCAATAATCCGGTGATGCCTGACGCTGCTGCCAACGGTCAATTTCTGATGCTTCGGAGCGAGGTCTACCGCGCGATCGGCGGGCAGGCGTGTGTCTCCGGAGAGATTCTGGAAGACCTGGCGCTGGCGCGGCGCGTGAAGGGCGCCGGGTATCGGCTGTACTTCGCGTCGGGAAACGGGATCGTGCGGACTCGAATGTACCGGTCGTTTGGCGCGATGTGGCAGGGATGGACGAAGAACCTGTTCCCGTTGCTGGGTTCGTCGAAGTTGATGGTCTTTTCCGAGTTCTTGGACCTTATCGTGGTCTTGGGAGTCGCGCTGGTGGCGTCGGGTCGGGAACTGAATCCCTTGGACTGGATCATTCTCAGCGGCGGTGCATGGTTTCTTGTGGCTCGGTTTCTGAACTACGGCACGTTCCTCCGCGCGAATCTTTTGCCACTTTCGCTGATCCAATACTATGTCCCCGGGACGTGCCTGTACTGGGCGGCACTGATCGCGTCGTGGTGGAAAAACACGCACGGCGAAGTGGTGTGGAAGGGGAGGGCGTATCCGGCGAAGGCGTCGCCGCGCCCGAGGTAAACTCCGCTTATGATTCGAATCACGCGCAAAGTCGAGTTTTCCGCGGCGCACTTCTACCACAATCCAAATTTCTCCGCGGAGGAGAACCGCCGGATTTTCGGCAAGTGCAATAACCCGCACGGACACGGGCACAACTACACGCTGGAAGTGACGGTGGCGGGCGAGCCCGACCCGGAGACTGGAATGGTCCTCGACCTGAAGGAGCTGAAGGACATCCTGCAGCGAGAAATTGTCGAACGGATGGATCATCGTCATCTCAATTACGAAGTCCCGGAGCTGGCGGGAAAGATTCCGACGTGCGAGAACATCGCCGCGCTGATCTGGCAGCTCCTGGAGCCGAAGATCAAGCAGGGCAAGCTCGACAAGGTGCGGCTGTATGAATCCGAGGATTTGTTCGCGGAGTGCACGGCCGACGGCGCTTCGTCGAACGGGCGCGGCGGAGCGGGAGGGCGAGCGTGAAGATTTCGGTCTCGCGGCGGTACCGGTTCGCGGCGTCGCACCGGCTGCACAACCCGAAGCTGAGCGCCGAAGAGAACCAGCGGCTCTACGGCAAGTGCAACAATCCGTACGGGCACGGGCACAATTACACGGTCGAGGTGACGCTCACGGGGCCGGTCGATCCGGCGACGGGAATGATCGCGAATCTCGGCGAGCTCGATCCCTTTGTAGAACGCGAAGTGATTGAAGCGTTCGACCACAAGTATTTGAACGAGGAAGTGCCCGAATTTCAGAAGAGCGTGCCGACCACGGAAAACCTCACGCGCGAGATCTTCCGGCGGCTGAGGGATTTCCCGGCGGCGCGGCTCGAACGCGTGCGCATCGAGGAGACCAGCAAGAACAGCTTCGAGTTTGCGGGCGAAGAGACCAGGGCATAGGGGCGAACCAGGGAAGGCGGAAAAGATATGAGCGAAGCGACTGAAATCATCATCCCGGAAAAGGCCGGGTCCGAAAGCATCGCGGACCTGGTGCGCAAGATGATCGTGCAAATCGGCGAGGATCCGAACCGCGAAGGGCTGCGGCGCACGCCGGAGCGATTCGAGAAGGCGCTGCGCTACCTGACGAGCGGCTACCGTCAGGACCCGGACAAGCTGCTGAACGGGGCGATGTTCAGCGTGTGCTACGACGAAATGGTGGTGGTGCGGGACATCGAGGTTTACAGCCTGTGCGAGCATCACCTGCTGCCGTTTTTCGGGCATTGCCATGTGGCGTACATTCCGAGCAAGAAAGTGGTGGGACTGAGCAAGATTGCGCGGCTGGTGAACATGTACGCGCGGCGTTTGCAGATTCAAGAACGGCTCACCAGCCAGATCGCGAAGGCGCTCGCGGAGAAGCTGAGCCCGCAAGGCGTGGGCGTGATCGTCGAGGCGCGGCATCTGTGCATGGTGATGCGCGGAGTGGAAAAGCAGCACTCGACGGCGACGACGAGCGCAATGCTGGGCGTCTTTCGCGAGAACAAGCAGACGCGCGACGAATTTTTGTCGTTGGTGAAGAACGGCAAGCGATAGAAATCCTTACCGTGTTGAGTTTTTCTCTGGAAACTGGAAAGCCGCGCGTACAGCGAAATCCCCTGAGGGCCTACAAGAAATCCCGTGTGAAAAATCGGCAACACACGGCGCCGGGAGACCGCCGAACGGCGCGGCCGGAAGCGAAAAATTCTTTGTTGGCATGAGGTTAACGCTGTGCTAGCATTTTTGACGTCTAGAAGAAACGAGAAAAGAGTGGAGCAGGGTTCGGCGTTTTAAAGGGGGAGGGGGAAGTTGATGGAAGCCAAAGCGGAAGTAATCGAGCAGTTCCGGACGCATACTAAGGATACGGGCTCTCCGGAAGTGCAGATTGCATTGTTGAGCGAACGAATCAACTACCTCACGACCCACCTGAAGGTTCACGCAAAGGATCATGCCTCGCGACGCGGATTGATTATGATGGTGAACAAGCGCCGCCGATTGCTGGACTATCTGAACCGCCGGGACCCGGATCGGTATCGCGAGATTGTGGAACGACTTAGCCTGCGCAAGTAGCGCGGACGTCCTGGAAGGCCGCGCAGTCCGCGCTCTCCCACACCGAACAAACGAGATGAGTTTCGCTAAGGGTGTCTCGGCGCCGCCGTGCGGCGTGGGATTCCGCCTTGCGTAGCTTGCTTCGCCTCTCTGCATCGTTTTCTTCTTCGACCCCGAGAATAAAATCTCGTATCTGAAGACAAGTCCCGTTTGAGGGACCAAAGGAACGAACTGATGTTCGAAAAAGTGAGTATCAATATAGGCGGACGCGAATTGACGCTGGAGACGGGCAAGATGGCCCGCCAGGCACACGGCTCGGTTGTGGCGCGCTACGGCGACACGGTGGTGCTCGCCACCGCCTGCATGGACAACAAAGCGACCGAAAAAGACTTTCTTCCGCTCACGGTGGACTACCGCGAGTACACGTATTCCGCCGGAAAAATTCCGGGCGGATTCTTCAAGCGCGAGGGGCGGCCCTCCGAGCGCGAAATCCTGGTTTCGCGGCTGATCGACCGTCCGCTGCGGCCGCTGTTTCCGGAGGGCTGGTCGACCGAGACGCAGATCGTGGCGATGGTGCTTTCGGCCGACAGTGAGAACGATCCGGACGTGATCGGCGTGACCGCCGCGTCCGCCGCGCTGTACCTTTCGAAGATTCCGTTCGCGAATCCGATCGCCTGCGTCCGCGTGGGACTGATCGAGGGCAAGCTGACCGTGAATCCGACGGTGGCGGAGCAGAAGACCAGCCTGCTGAACATCGTCGTCGCCGGGTCCGACCAGGCGATCGTGATGGTCGAGTCGGGCGCGCTCGAGGTTTCCGAGGAGACGGTCGTGGACGCGCTCGAGTTCGGGCACGCCGAAATCCGGAAGATCGTAGCCGCGATCAAGGACCTGCAGGTCCGCGTGAAGCAGGAGAAGGTGGCGGTGACGCCGCCGGCGTTCGATGACGCCCTGCATGCGGACATCACGAAGAAGTACGGCGAGCGGCTGCGCGATGCGCTCGACACAGCAAAGCATCCGAAGCTCGAAAGCTACGGCCTGGTGGACGCCATCCTGAAGGAAATTCTCGAAGCGATTCCCGAAGAAGAAGAAGAGAAGCGCAAGCTGGCGTACCGCGCGTTCGAACGGCTGCGCGAGCATATATTCCGCGACGACATGCTGAATCGGCGGCGGCGTCCGGATGCGCGCGCGTTCGACCAGATCCGGCAGATCACGTGCGAAGTCGGCGTGCTGCCGCGCGTGCACGGCTCGGCGCTGTTCACGCGAGGCGAGACGCAGGCGCTGGCCACCGCGACGCTGGGAACGAAGGAAGACATGCAGCGGCTCGACCTGCTGTTCGAGGAAGAGGCGTTCAAGCGCTTCATGCTGCACTACAACTTCCCGCCGTTTTCGGTGGGCGAGGTGAAGTTCCTGCGCGGCCCGGGCCGGCGAGAAATCGGCCATGGCGCGCTTGCCGAAAGGTCGCTCACGAACCTGCTGCCGCCCGAGGCGGATTTCCCGTACGCGGTGCGCGTGGTTTCGGACATTCTCGAATCGAACGGGTCGTCGTCGATGGCGACCGTGTGCGGCGGATCCCTCGCGCTGATGGATGCGGGCGTGCCGCTGAAATCGCCGTGCGCGGGCATCGCGATGGGCCTGGTGGTGGAAGGCGACAAGTACGCCATCCTGACCGACATCGCCGGCGCCGAGGACCATTACGGCGACATGGACTTCAAGGTGGCCGGGACGAGGCAGGGAATCACGGCGCTGCAGATGGATATCAAGGTCACGGGCGTCAGCATCGGGATGATGCGCGAGGCGCTCGCGCAGGCCAAGAAGGCGCGGCTCGAGATTCTGGACACGATGGACCGCACGCTTTCCTCGGCGCGGCCAGAGATTTCGACCTACGCTCCGCACCTCTACCAACTGAGCATTCCAACGGACAAAATCCGCGACCTGATCGGGCCGGGCGGGAAGAAGATCCGGTCGATCATCGACGCAACGGGCGTGAAGATCGACGTGATGGACGACGGCAAGGTGCACGTCTTCGCGAACAACGGCACTTCGGCCGACGAAGCGCTGAAGATGATTCGCGACGTCACCGCGACGGCCGAGATCGGGAAGACGTACCTCGGCAAAGTGGTGCGCATCGCGGAGTTTGGGGCGTTCGTCGAGATTTTCCCCGGCACCGACGGCTTGCTGCACATCAGCGAAATCGCGGAACAGCGGATTCGCTCGGTGCGCGACGAGCTGAAGGAAGGCGACCAGATCCTGGTGAAGGTGCTCGCGATTGAGGGCAACAAGATCCGGCTGAGCCGGAAGGCGGTTCTCCGCGAGCAGCGCGACAAGCAGCAACATCCTCCGCAGACTCCTCAGAAGCACGAAGCCGCCGGGTAGCGGCAGCGCGACCCCAAGAGCATCGAGTGAATTGACCGCGGGAGGCCCGCAAGGGTTTCTCCTGCGGCGGTCGTGCGCACGCACGACTGCGCCGCCGGCGAGGTCCCTCGGCTGGGCGTGCCGGAGCTTCGCGGGCGGGAGCTTCGATGAGTAAGCGTCCGGGAAGAGCGAAATCGCGAAATTTGGCGATTAGAACGATCCGCCATCCTTTGTTTCCAATGACTTAGAGGTGGTTCTAATATTTCATTTTGGCGATTAAGAAAATCATAGGTGCTGTCCGGCTTCGGACACGATGCAGGCCCGCCAGCCCGTTGCATCCGCCACAAACGACCCTCCTTTCCGAGGGCGCGAACGTCTTCATCTCAGGGTTTGCAAGTACAAACCCTGAAACCCGGCGCGCAAAAACAACCCACGGTAGCACAGAACAGGTAATTAGTCAATACATAGTAATTACATAGTACTATGAGATACACGACTTCGGTGCGGCGTAAGTTCATGTATTACTTTCGTTTGGCGGCGGGCGGGCTTGAAGCGCGGCTTGAAGAGTCGACAGGCCGACGAGCGGAATCGGCCAGGAAGAGGTGATCGGGCGCTGGCGGGCCTGCGCTGCATGACCGGCTCAATCGTCCCTCCGGGACTCTAACTCGATATTGGCGGTGTCCCCGGCACTCCGCTGCGCTGCGTGTCGGGCTAAGTACAAACGCGCCTCCGGCGCTCGAAGGCCGAGGAAGCAAACTTGGTGCGTCAGAAGCTCGCGACGAGCAAGGGGCAGATCTCAGTCTTGGCAGTCCTTCGCGAGGTGGCGAGGCGCGACATTGCGCCAGGCGAGGGCGAGAGCGCGGCGGACGTCGGCCTTCTTTGCGGCTTTCAGCATGACTCTGGTGGCACCCTGACGTCCCCAGGCCCCGTTGAAAGGGACGAAGACGTCGGGCTGGGCTTCATAGAAGCGCGCCTGGTCGGCGGGCTTGAGCTTGACCATGGCCCAGGCGTCGGTGGGATAGCCGAGGGTGGCGAAGATCTTGCTGCGGACGCGGAAGTCGGGATGGTTCATGTGCGAGCGTTCCTCGGTGGCAGGAAGCGCCAGCGCCATCCGCCGAAACTCTGCTGCGGTCATCGCGGCCTCCCTCGAAAGTACTGGCGCTCAGTCTTACGCGAAATTTTCCGTTCGCGCCAGAGCCTTGCGCGGGCGAAGCGGCGGGAATACACTCTCGCCGATCTCATGACCAGGAATGCTTTGGTGTGCACAATTTTGGCTGCGGCGATGCTGTGCGTGCCTCACCTGGCGGCACAATCGTCGGCGACCGGTGACGCCCCGCGTTCCGTAAGCATCCCTTTTGTCGTAACCAGCCGCGACGGCAAGCCGATTGGCGAGATTACGGCTGCCGACATCGTCGTTCGCGACGACAAGAAGGCTCCCCGAGAAATCTCCGACATCGTATCCGGGGTGAACGTCCCGCTGAGGCTGGGATTGCTGATTCAGGACAGCACCAGTATGGGGGAATACAGCGATTTCGGATCCGTCATCGCGGCGGCGGGGGAGTTCGCGCGACGTATTGCCGTCACTGACGCGGATCGGGTCTTAGTGGAGACATTCAGCGACCGTCCGGATGTATCCGAGTGGATGGATCGAAATCAATTGGCACATTTCTCCACCCATCTTCGTCGGGCCGGGCGAACGGCGTTGTACGATGCCGTCGCGACGGCGGCCGTCAGGATGAGTGACGATTCGTCATGGCCAGCGCGCCGAGTGATCGTGATCATAACGAATGCTCACGACACCGCAAGCCACACCAACGCGCGGGAGGCTGTAGCGGCGGTCCTGGACTGCAAGGCGGTCGCGTTCGTAATCCAGCTTCGCTCGGCCGAAGGTGTCGGGCCTCACGAAGAGATTCTGGCTGAGGAACTAACGTCCGATCTGGGAAAGAGGAGCGGGGGATTCCATGAGGAACATGTCGAGGGCGAGGGCGCGGCAAGAATCTTCGATCCCGTCCGCGAATGGATCTCGGGAATGCACGTTGTTACCTACACGCCCTCGGAGGCCAGCAAGAACGGGCATCACTCGATTGAGATCAAGCCGGCGACCAACAAGGAATGGCGGGTGCATGCGCCGCAAGGGTATGACGAGAAATAGGGATTTCCACGGAGCTTCATGAGCGCGACAACCACAGCGAAGAGGATTGCGGTGATACCCGGGGACGGGATTGGGAAGGAAGTGATTCCCGAGGCGGTGAAGGTGTTGAAGGCGGCCGCGGCGGCGGGCGGGCGCGAGGTGGCGCTGATGGATTTCGATTGGGGCGCGGAGCGATTCCTGCGCGATGGCACGACGCTGCCAGCGGGCGCGGTCGAGATGTTCGAGAAGGACTTCGACGCAATCCTGCTGGGCGCGATGGGAGATCCGCGCGTCCCGTCGAATCAGCATGCGGCGGACATTCTGCTGGGCCTGCGCTTCAAGCTCGACCTATACGTGAACGCGCGGCCGTGCGTGCTGTTCGACCGGCGGTTCACGCCGCTGAAAGACCGCACGGAAAAGGATGTGAACTTTATCGTCTTCCGCGAGAACACGGAAGGGCTGTACGTGGGCATGGGCGGCTTCTTCCGGAAGGGAACGGCGGAAGAGATCGCGGTGCAGGAGGACGTGAATACGCGGAAGGGCGTCGAGCGAATCATCCGCCACGCGTTCGAATATGCGCGGAAGCGCGGGCTTACGCGCGTGTGCATGAGCGACAAATCGAACGCGCTGACGTATGGGCACGACCTGTGGCAGCGCGTGTTCAAGGAAGTTCGCACGGAATATCCGGGGATTGAGGCGAGCCACCAGTACATCGACAATTTGCTGCTGCAGATGGTCCGCGACCCTTCGCAATTTCAGGTGATCGTGACGTGCAACCTGTTCGGCGACATTGCGAGCGATGTCGGCGCGGCGATTGCGGGCGGTTTGGGCCTGGCGCCGTCCGGGAATATTCATCCGGGCAAGGTGTCTCTCTTCGAGCCGGTGCACGGGTCGGCGCCGAACATTGCGGGGAAGAATCTGGCGAACCCGATGGGAGCGATTCTGGCGGCGGGAATGATGCTCGAATACTTTGGGTGGACGGCGGAAGCGAAAACGATCGAGGATGCGGTGCGAGCCGCGCTGCGCGAGGGGAAGATACCGGCGGACCTCGGCGGGTCGCTCGGGACTCGAGAGGTTGCGGCGTTCATTACGGAGATGGTGGCACGGACCGGAGTGCGGAAGGCGTGAGCGTGTGGAGTCGACGGTCGACTCTTCAAGCAGAACTTCGGGTTGCTGGTGAAGGCAGCGAGCGGCGAATCGATGCAATTAAAGCGATACTTTGGGTAGGGAAAACAGTGATGCGCGCGGGACACTGAAGTGGAAGTCGGACATCAAGAGTTGCGAGTTATTCCGGCCTGGCGAAATTCGTTCCTCAAGTGAATCTTCAACGCTAAACTTCCAATCGAAAGCGGCACTTCAAGAGTCGGCAGGTCGACGTAATTGGGCGACGGCGACTGATCCGCCGGTGCTAAAGCCCACCCTGATCGAAGCGTCACCTTCAGGTGGACTCAAGTCCGGGCGGACTCAAGTCCGCTCTCCAGCGACTGAAGTCGGGGGCTCACACCCTAATCCTTTTTGACGGCGGGATCGGCTTGGGTGACGCTCCCGGGAATGAGGCTGGTCTTGAGCGTGAATTTCTGATTGGGCGCCAGGTTCAATTCCGTGGTGAAATCCTGATAGCCGACGAGCGCGATCTTGATCTGGTGCTTTCCGGGGCTGACTAGCATGGCGCGGCCGATGCCACGGAACTCGTGCACGGTTCCGACGAAGGCGCCGTCGAGAAAGACTGCGGCGCGGTCCGGGTCGACCTTGAGCTTCACTTCGGCGGTGACGTCCGAGTAGCGGATTCGCGGATCGGGTTCAAGCTTGACCTGCAGGTCCTGCGCGGCCCCCGGCTGCACCGTAATCTTCTGCGTCCAATCGAGGCAGCCGGACTGACGAACGATGACGTCGTGCTCGCCCGGCAGCAGGAGAACCTTCTTATTGCCCTTCAGCTCGTCGACGTAGCCGACGTACTGCCCGTCGATCCAGACGCCCGCCGACTTCTCGGTCTTGGTGGCGGGAATGAAGTGGACTTCGCCCATGACTTTGTTGTCGGCGCGAGCCACGAGCGGAAGGATCGCCGCGGCAAGAATTAGAACTGCGAAAATGCGATTACGAAGATTCGTCTTCACGTGATTCCTCAGAGCTGGCGCGTACGCCCTCACTGCATTCGATTCGCGCCATGCAGTGAGCGTTGCGCGGGAGTTTGATGCTCATCCGTAGTACATGGTCGGACGGCGAGGGGATTTCGACGCAAGGGCGATGACGGCGCCGATGACGAATCCTCCGACATGGGCCCACCAAGCGACGCCGCCCGTGCTGGCCGCGCTCGCGGAGCCGAGCGAGCCGAGGCCACTCAAGAACTGGACGATGAACCACAGGCCGATGAATATGAGCGCCGGAATGCGTGCCAGGAAGAAAATGATGAAGAGCGGAACGAGCGTGAGAATTCGCGAGCCGGGGAAGAAGATGACGTATGCCCCCAGCACACCGGATATCGCGCCGCTCGCGCCGATCGACGGGATGCGCGAGCCCCACGAGAACAGCACTTGCGAAACCCCGGAGCCGAGGCCGCAGACAAGATAGAACAGGAGGTAGGGAATCGGGCCGAAGCGGTCTTCGACGTTCGCGCCGAAGATCCACAGGAACCACATGTTCCCGATGATGTGCATCCAGCCGCCGTGAAGAAACATGCAGGTGAAGAGCGGAACGAACGCTTGCGCGAGCGTGACGTGGTGCGTTCCGGCGAGCGCGTACTGGATGCGGAGGGGGACGAGACCGTAGGTCGTGGTCAGCGCGTCGAGAAACTTCGGCGGCAGCGAGAGCTGGTAGAAGAAGACCACGACGTTGGCTGCGATCAGAAGGAGCGTCATCACGGGCGCAGAGCGGCGGGGAGTGAGGTCCTTCAGAGGGATCACTTCGCGGCTCCTGCGGTGGCGGCACGGGCGGCGTCGAGCAATTCGCTTTCTTCGAAGGCGCGTTCGGAGCGGTGGGCGGTGCGGCGAAACGCGGCAATCTCGTCGAGGGTGCGGATGGCGCCGCGCGCGCCGAGCGCTTCGCAATTGAGCGCGGCGGCAGCGCAACTGAATTCAAGTGTTTCTTCAACCTGCCAACCGTGCACGAGCCCGAACACGAAGGCGCCGTGAAAGATGTCGCCGGCGCCGGTCGTGTCGACGGCGCTGACGCGGAAGCCAGGGCAGAGGAGGAAGCGCGCGCCGTCCCAGGCGAGGGCGCCGAGGCGGCCGAGCGTCGCGCCCGCGAGGCGGCACTTGAACTCCGCGCAAATCTGCGGCAGCGACTTGAGCAAACTCTTTTCGGCCGTGAGGCGCTCGGGAAAATCCTTCGAGGTGATGGGGAAGTCGACGAATTGAAGTAACACTTCAACACCGAGATAGCGATTGTCGAAGTCAGCGACGACGGGGATGTGTTCCTCGCGCGCCCAGCGTGCGGCTTGCGCTGCGGCGGCAGTATCGTGGCCGTCGACGAGGAGAGCACGAGCGCCGGAGATCCACTCACGGCGAAGGTCCTCCGGCACAAGAGCGACACGCGGCTCGCGCTTCCAGAGAACTGTGCGTTCACCGGAGGGTTCATCGACGAGGATGAAGGCGGTCTGGCTCATGCAATTGGGTGCGGTGATCCAGTGGGCGTCGACGCCTTCGCGCCGCATTTCTTCCATCTGAAATTGCCCGGCGGAATCATCGCCAATTTTGCCGACGTAGCGCACCGGCAAGCCCCAGCGGTGGCACGCAACCATCGCGCTGGCAACTTGGCCTCCGGCTTTGACCCCGGTGGAGGTGATTTCGACCTTGCTGTCGAGGGTGGGGAAGCGTGGCAGGCGGATGACCGTGTCCGTGGCGTTGATGCCGACGCCGACAACGGGCGGGCTGGAGTCGAGCGACATGAGGCGAACACTGTAGCGAGGCTGCAAGGTTTGCGCAACGTGGTTTGACGATGCGAGCGAGCGAAAAACGACGGAAGAGCAGCAAATGGATTGCGCGGTGTAAGATGCTATGGTACAAAAATTTGTTTCGGTGCGCGCATGTTGCGCGGGCCGTGACGGCGCTCACTGATTTTTTTGATGCTGGTCTGGAAGGTATACTCGTCGGCGCGCCGACACACCGATGCCGCTTCACGAATCCGAGGCCATTGTCCTGCAGGGCTATCCGCTGGGTGAGGCGGACCGGCTGGTCAGTTTTCTGTCGCGCACGATGGGACGCATGCGCGGCGTTGCCGCAGGAGCCCGGCGTCCCAAGAGCCGTTTCGGTTCGACCCTGGAGCGTCTTTCGCACGTGCGGATTTGGTTCTTCGAGCGCGAGACGCGCGAACTGGTCCGCATCAACCAGTGCGAGATGATCGAGTCGTTCCTCGATGCGTTCGGCGATTACGCATCGAGCATCGCGCTTTCACTCTTCAGCGAGATAACGCAAGCGGTGCTGCCGGACAAGGAAGCGTCCGATGCAAACTTCCGGCTCGTGCTGCTCTGCGCGCAGGCCGTGAAGCGCACGCGGAAGCCGGAGCCGGCGCTGGCGTACTTCACCCTGTGGACGGTGAAACTCGGCGGGTGGCTTCCGGCGCTCGACGTTTGTTCACGCTGCGGCCGTGCTTTAATGGGAGCGGAGCCGAATCAGGCGGCGTATTTCTCGGCGAGCGGCTCGGCGTTTGTGTGCGGCAACTGCCGACGACCGAGAATGCGAGTGATATCGCCGGCAGGGCTGCGAGCGATGAAAAGAATGCTCGCGGAGCGGCTCGACCGGTTGAGTGAAGAGGCGGTACCGGTGTCCGCAGCGAAGGAGGTGACGGACGTGATGTTGGACGTGATCGAGCACCAGATTGACCGCAAGCTCGCGTCGCGCGAGTTGATGGGGACGGCGTGACGAATTCGCGCAAATCGAAGAGCGGAAGCAAGGCTTCAGCGCCGGCGGCGCCTCACGGACGCCAGGGGCTGACGTTCCAGGACCTGCTGCTGAAGCTGGAGCATTACTGGACCGAGCGCGACTGCATTCTTCAGCAGCCGTACGACGTGGAGGTTGGCGCGGGCACGATGCACCCGGAGACGTTCCTGCGAGTGCTGGGGCCGGAGCCTTATCGCGTGGTGTACGCGCAACCGAGCCGGCGTCCGGCGGACGGGCGCTACGGGGAGAATCCGAACAGGCTGTACAAGCACACGCAACTTCAAGTGATACTTAAGCCGTCGCCTGCCGACATTCAAAGTGTTTATTTAAGAAGTCTGGAGGCGGTGGGAATCAACTTGAAGGAGCACGACGTCCGGTTCGAGGAAGACAACTGGGAATCGCCGACGCTGGGCGCGTGGGGAATCGGCTGGCAGGTGCTGCTCGACGGACTCGAGATCACGCAGTTCACTTATTTCCAGCAGTGCGGCGGCGTCGATCTCGATCCCATCTCGGTGGAACTGACGTACGGGCTCGACCGGATCGCGGCGTACCTGCAGGGCGTCGACAACGTGTTCGATGTGCGGTGGTCGAACACGATGACCTATCGCCAGGTGCGGCTGGCCGAGGAGGAGCAGTTTTCGGCGTACAGTTTCGACTACGCGGACGCGACAGTGACCCGGAAGCAGTTCGATCTGAATGAGGCGGAGGCGGCGCGGCTGCTGACCTCCTACGCAAAGGTGAAAGGCGAGGCGCGGCGGCGGTTTCCCATCCTGCAGGCCTACGATCTCTGCTTGAAATGCTCGCATCTGTTCAATCTGCTGGACGCGCGGGGCGCGATTTCGGTGACGGAGCGCGCGGCGATGATCGGGCGCGTGCGGAAGCTGGCGACGCAAGTGGCTCGCGCGTGGCTGGAGCAGCGGGCGGCGGAGAAGCCGGCTGAGGTCGTGGCATGAGGGCGAAATCACAGCCGAAGAAGGCAGGCGCCGCGGCGAAGAGCGATTCCGGCAAGGGCAAACTGTTTGGGGATTTTCTTTTCGAAATTGGCTGCGAGGAGATTCCCGCCGGGATGATTGCGCGGGCTGCCGGCGAGCTCAAGACAATCCTCGAGAAGTACCTGCTGACGAATTCGCTGATCGAAGAAGCGGCTGCGGGTACGTCGATCGAAACGTTCGGCGCGCCGCGAAGGCTCACGGCGATTGTGCGCAAAGTCCGGCTGAAGCAAGGGGATGTGACTCGTGAGGTCACGGGGCCGCCGAAGTCTGTGGCGTTCGACAGCGTCGGCGAGCCAACGCGCGCTGCGGAGAGTTTTGCGGCGAAGCAGGGGATCCCGCTTTCAAAGTTGAAGATTGTGAGCACGCCGAAGGGGGAGTACGTAGCGGCGGTCCAAGTGATTCAGGGAAGGTTTGCGGCGCAGATCCTGGCGGAGGTTCTTCCGCAGGCGATCCAGGAAATCTCGTGGCCGCGATCGATGTACTGGACCGGAGCGAACGGGCCGCGATTCATCCGGCCGATTCGCTGGATCGTGGCGTTGCTTGACGGCAAGGTCGTGCCGTTTTCGTTTGCAGGCGTGCACTCGGGCAATCGCACGCAAGGCCACCGGTTCCTGGGCAAGGAGCACGTGACGCTGAGCGGACCGGACGATTACGAACGCAAGTTAAAGCAAAACTTCATCTTGTGCCGGCCCGAGGAACGGCGGAAAAAGATTGGCGCGGAGATTCACGCGCTGTCGACGCGAAAGGGGCTGCGCGCTCACGCGGACGCCGGACTCCTCGAGCTGGTGACCTACCTGAATGAGTATCCGGCCGTGATTGCCGGAGACTTCGATCCAGCATTCCTTGAGCTGCCGGATGAAATCCTGCTCACGGTGATGCGCGGGCATCAGAAGTATTTCGGACTGGAGTCGCGCGCCGGGGAACTGGCGCCGCACTTTCTGGCGGTGATCAACCTGGCGCACGATACCAAGGGGCTGGTGCAGCACGGCCACGAGCGAGTCTTGCGGGCGCGGTTCGCGGATGCAAAGTTCTTCTGGCGCACGGACCAGAAGATGAAGCTCGGCGACTACCTGCCGAAACTCGCGGCTGTGACCTACGAATCGCGCCTCGGGAGCTACGGAGATAAGGTTGAGCGGACGCGAGCGCTGGCGCGGTGGCTCGCGGAGCAATGGTTCAGCGGCGGCGTCAATGAGGCGGATGTGGCGGGGTCGGACCGGGCTGCGGAACTCGCCAAATGCGACCTCGTCACGGAAATGGTTCGCGAGTTCCCGGAACTGCAGGGCGTCGTGGGCGGACTGTACGCGCGGGCGCAGGGCGAGGCCGACGAAATCTCGTGGGCCATCTACGATCAGTACAAGCCGCTTGGGCTCGACGATCCGATTCCTCGGAATCTTACCGGCAGCGCGGTTGCATTGGCAGACAAGCTCGATTCGCTGGTGGCGTGCTTTGCCGTGGGGGCTGTGCCGACGGGCTCGAGCGATCCTTTCGCGCTGCGGCGGGCCGCGCTTGGAATCGTGAAAATCACGCTGGAACGACGGCTTCCGCTGTCATTGTCGGCGGCGATTTCTGCGGCGGCGCGGTCGCTCAAGGATCACGTGCCGCGAATCGAAGCTTCCGACGCCGTGCAGAAGCAGGTGCTCGATTTCCTGCTCGAACGAGCGCGATATATCCTGCGAGAGCGGCGCGGTTTCGCGTATGACGAGATCAACGCGGCGTTTGCCGCGGGCGCGGACGACCTGGTTGACGCGGTGGAGCGCGTGGCCGCGCTCCAGGCGATACGCAACACGAAGAATTTCGCGCCGCTCGCAGCGGCGTTCAAGCGCATCCGCAACATTCTGGAAAAATCAGCGGGGGACCGCGACAAGGGGCAGTCCGTCGTTCGGCAAGAGCTGTTGAAAGATGCGGCGGAACTGCAACTGCAGAGCGCGGCTCAGCGGATCGGGGAAGAGGCGACGCGGCGAAAGAAGGAAAAGAAGTACCGCCAGGCGCTCGAGAAGATTTCCGAGTTGCGGCCCGCTGTCGATTTCTTCTTCGACAAGGTTCTGGTGATGCATGAAGACGAGGGAATACGCCGGAACCGGATCGCGTTGCTGGGTAATCTACTGAAGGAATTCTCGACGATTGCCGATTTCTCGGAGTTGGGTGCCGAGGAGTCGAGAGACGGGATGCCGTCGGCGGCGCAGGCTCAACGGTGATTCAAAGTGGCACTTGAACATGGTTCTTTGGAGGACAGGCAGGCGTGAAAGTGACGCTTGCACTGTCGGAGCGCCGACAGAAGATCCTTCAAGCAATACATGAATTCATTCATAGAGGAGAGATATGAAATACGTTTATTTTTTTGGCGCGGGAAAAGCGGACGGCACTGGTGACATGAAAGACTTGCTCGGCGGGAAGGGCGCCGGCCTCGCTGAGATGACACGCATCGGGCTGCCCGTCCCGGCGGGTTTCACGATTACAACGGAGGCGTGCGACCACTACTTCAAGCACGGGAAGAAGTACCCGAAGGAGCTTCGAGGGGAAGTTGCCAAGCACCTGGCGCATCTCGAGAAGCTGACAGGCAAGAAGCTGGGAGACGCGAAGGACCCGTTGCTCGTGAGCGTGCGGTCGGGCTCCGCGAGGTCGATGCCGGGGATGATGGAGACAATTCTCAACCTGGGGCTGAACAACCAGTCGGTCGACGGGCTGGCGAAAGCGACCAAGAACGAGCGGTTCGCCTACGACGCGTACCGGCGATTCGTGCAAATGTACTCGAGCGTGGTGATTGGGCTGCCGAAGGAAGAGCTCGAGGCAAAACTCCGCGCGATGAAAAACAAGTTCGGCGTGAAAGACGACACGCAAGTGCCCGCTGAGGGCTGGCGCGCGCTTCTGGGCGAGTATAAAGCCTATTTCAAGGAGACGACCGGCAAGGACTTTCCCGAGGATCCGGTCGAACAGCTTTGGGGCGCGATCGGCGCCGTGTTCGAGTCGTGGATGGGGGAAAAGGCCGTGACGTACCGGCGCGTCGAGAAGATCACCGGCCTGCTGGGCACGGCCGTCAACGTGGTGCAGATGGTATTCGGCAACACGGGCGACGCCTCGGGCACGGGCGTGTGCTTCACGCGCGACCCGAGCACCGGCGAGAAGACTTTCTTCGGCGATTTCCTACTCAACGCGCAAGGTGAGGACGTCGTCGCGGGAATTCGCACGCCCATGCATTTGAGCGAGCTCAAGACGCGCATGCCGAAAGTGTACGAACAGCTCGAGAAAGTACGGCAGAAGCTCGAGAAGCATTACCGCGACATGCAGGACATGGAATTCACCGTCGAGAACGGAAAGCTCTACATGCTGCAGACGAGAACGGGCAAGCGGTCGCCGGGCGCCGCGTTTCGCATCGCCGTGGACATGGCGAACGAGAAGCTGATTCCGGTTGAAGAAGCACTTGAACGCATCAAGCCGGAAGACATCGAGCGGCTGTTTTATCCCGTGCTCGATCCGAAGCTGCCGCGGAGGGAACTTGCGAGCCGGAAGTTTGGGGAAGGAATCAACGCCGTGCCAGGCGCTGCGGTCGGCAAAGCCGTGTTCACCGCGGAAGAAGCGGAGCACTGGGCCGAGCGCGGCGAGAAGGTAATTCTCGTGCGGCGCGAAACGAGCCCCGAGGACGTAGGTGGAATGTATGTGGCGCAGGGAATTCTGACGGCGACTGGCGGCAAAACGAGCCACGCGGCTGTGGTGGCGCGCGGCTGGGGCAAGTGCTGCATCGTCGGTGCGGAGAAGATCGAGATCGACGCAGACGCGAAGAAGATGAGCTCGAACGGGCACGTCGTGCGCGAGGGCGATTGGATTACGCTCGACGGCGGCGATGGCACGGTCTATTCGGGCGAGATCGAATTGGCGCGTCCGGAGCCACCAAAGGCCTACGAAGTACTGATGAAGTGGGCGGACAAGACGAGAAAGCTGGGGGTACGCACGAACGCCGACACGCCCCACGATGCGCGAGTGGCGCGCGCCATGGGCGCCGAAGGCATCGGCCTGTGCCGGACCGAGCACATGTTCTTCAAGGACTTCGAGCAGCCCGAGAAGAGCGCCGAACGCCAGCAGGCAATTCAGGAAATGATCCTGGCGGACGACGCGGAATCCAGGCGGAAGGCGCTGGCGAAGCTCCTGCCGTTCCAGCGGCGGGATTTCATCGGCATTTTCGAAGCGATGAACGGCCTGCCCGTGACGATTCGGCTGATCGATCCGCCGCTGCACGAATTCGTGCCGCACGACCCCGTGAAGCAGGCGGAGCTCGCGAAGAAGATCGGCATTTCGACAGAGCAAGTGGCACGGCGCGTCGAGCAACTGCACGAGGCGAACCCGATGTTGGGGCACCGCGGCTGCCGGTTGTCTATCACATTCCCGGAGATCCTCGAGATGCAGGTGCGCGCGATCATCGAGGCCGCCATCGACTGTCAGAAGCGCGGAGTTAAAGTATTGCCTGAGATCATGCATCCGCTGACGCTCGACAAGAAGGAACTGAAAATCCTAGAGACGGAAACACGCAAAGTCGCCGACGAGATCATTTCGCAGGCTAAAGTAAAACTTGAATATCTCGTCGGGACGATGATCGAGCTGCCACGCGCCGCCCTTCTTGCGGGGCAGATTGCGGAGGTCGCGGAGTTCTTCTCGTTCGGCACGAACGACCTGACGCAAACGACCATGGGGCTTTCGCGCGACGATGCCGGGCGGTTCCTGCCGGAATATGTCGACGAGCGCAAGGCCGCCATTTTCAAGGCCGACCCATTCCAGACGCTCGACATCGAGGGCGTGGGTATGCTGATCAAATGGGCGATCGAACAAGGACGAAAGACGCGGCCGAAGCTGAAGGTCGGAATCTGCGGCGAGCACGGCGGCGACGGCGACAGCGTCAAATTCTGTCATCAGGTGGGAATGAACTACGTGAGCGCGTCGCCATTCCGCGTGCCGATCGCGAGGTTGGCCGCGGCGCAGGCCGTGATCGAGCAGAAAAAGAGCAAGAAAAAGAGGTGACCGGGGCATGAGGGAGCCCTTCGGCCGGCTTTCGGGCGGGGCGAGGGGCTCCGGTTCGACAGCTTCAGTCGGCAGAGGGAGGCCGCGATAGACTCACCCAGCCAACGGCCACTCGTCATCGGGATCTGCGGCGGTACGGGGTCGGGCAAGACGACGATCACGCGGCGCATCATCGAAGCGCTGTCGCCTGAGTGCGTTTCGATTCTTCAGCAGGACAACTACTACAAGGACTATCCCCAGCTTTCCTACGACGAGCGCATTCGCGTCAACTTCGATCACCCGGATTCGATGGATACGTTGCTGCTGGCGGAGCACGTGCGGCGGTTGCGCGGCGGCGAAGCCATCGAATCGCCGCTGTATGATTTCGCGAACTTCCAGCGGCACAAGGAGACAGCGCGGGTAGAGCCTCGCGCGGCGATCATCATCGAGGGAATCCTGATTTTCGAGAGCCGGACGCTGCGCTCCCTGATGGACATCAAGATTTTTGTCGACACCGACGCGGACCTGCGATTCATCCGGCGGCTTCTGCGCGACATCGGCGAACGCGGACGCACGATGGAAATGGTGGTCGACCAGTACCTCACCACCGTGCGGCCGATGCACACGGAGTTCGTCGAGCCGTCGCGGCGGTTCGCGGACGTGATCATTCCCGAGGGCGGCCACAACGAGGTCGGGATCGACCTCGTAATTCAGAAGATCAAATCGCTCGTCCCGCGGGTTTAGCAAAAGAGAACCGCGCGGATGCAAGTGTGCAAAAGATTGCGCAACTGCGGCGGCAAGGGCCGCTAAGTGATTGCGCGGCAGTCGGTTGCCGATACGGCGTCACGGCCCCACAGTTGCTGAGGGATTGCCAGGTATCTCTTGCCTTGTTGCTGTCAGGCCCCGGGCACTAATTTGCTCGAACTAGAGTTGGGAGGCACTATGCGGCGTTGCCTGATCCTATTGTTTGTTTCCGCAGCCGGTCTTTTCAGTTCCCCCTCCGCACATGCACAAGCGGAATACCCTTTCGTGGGCCAGATCATCATTGTGCCGTTCAACTTCGCCCCCAAGGGATGGATGACCTGCGACGGGCAAATCCTAACCATCAGTGGGAATACAGCGCTCTTCTCGCTCCTGGGCACGACGTTCGGGGGAGACGGCGTCCATACCTTCGCTCTGCCTGATCTGCGGGGCCGGATGCCAATCGGCGCAGGACAAGGACCGGGACTCTCGCTGCGTGACATGGGCGAAAACGGCGGCGAAGAGCAGGTGACCTTGACTGTAGAGCAGATGCCCAGCCACACGCACGTGGCGATGGGCGTGCCGTCGGCCGCAAACGCCGGGTCTCCAGGCAGCACCGCCTATTGGGCGACGCCGCGCGCATTGCTCTATAGCGCCGCTGCGCCGGATACGGGGATGAACGGCGCGGCTCTGACGACCGTGGGCGGCGGGCAGCCCCACGACAACCTGAAGCCTTATCTGGTGATGAATTACATCATCGCGACGCAGGGAGTTTTTCCGCCGCGCGACTGACGGACTGATGACTTCGTTGAATCAGCGATTTCGGAGTTGGGAGGGCTAGAAACATGCGACACAGCTTAATGGTGATTGCGTTTGCCGTGCTAGTCATGGCGGCGCCGGCCCATGCGCAAGACACCCCGTTTGTCGGGCAGATCGATATTGTCGGGTTTAACTTCGCTCCAGCGGGTTGGCACATTTGCGACGGCAGCTTGATGGCGATCTCCGAGGATGAAGCCCTGTTCTCCCTGATAGGCACAACGTATGGCGGCGACGGGCAAAACACCTTTGCTCTTCCGGATCTACGCGGGCGAATGGCGATTCATCAGGGCACGTCCAACACTGGGTATTCCTACGTTCTCGGCCAAATGGCCGGCGAAGAAACTGTGACGCTGACAATAAACCAGATACCCGCCCACACTCACGTCGCGATGGGGAGCAGCGCGGCCGCCGACTCACTGGGGCCGGCGAGCAACGAGTGGGGCAAGACGGCGGTACTTCTGTACAGCTCGACCGGATCGCCGCAAGCCATGAAAACCGGTGCCGTCGGCATGGCGGGCGGCGGTCAAGCGCACGACAACATGCCGCCGTACCTGGTCCTGAACTTCATTATCTCGCTGTTCGGCGTTTACCCGTCGCCGACCTGACGGTTGGAGCAGGCGGTGCCGGCCTGCCTTTGTTAGCGTGAGAAGCACAAGGAGGAGAAAATGTGGCGGCGTTTGTTTTGGCTGAGCGCTGTAGTAGCTTTCTTGGTGATTTCGCCGGGAGCGTACGCGCAGTCGACTGAGCCGTTTCTCGGACAGATCCTGATCGTGAGCTTCAGTTTTGCTCCCAAGGGATGGGCTCTGTGTAACGGTCAAATCCTGGCCATTAATCAGAATCAGGCCCTCTTTGCGGTCCTGGGGACGACCTACGGCGGAGATGGGATCAGAACCTTTGCCTTACCCGATCTCCGCGGCCGAGTGCCGATTCACGTGGGGCAAGGGCCGGGCCTGGGCAGCTATGTTCTCGGCACGATTGGCGGCGAAGAAAGCGTGACTCTCACCGTCGATCAGATACCGGCGCACACCCACCACGTGATGGGCCAGTCGAGCTTGGGCACGCTGGCGAGTCCCGTCAACAACGTATGGGCGACTCAGTCGCGGCTCAACGTGTATAGCTCGGCCGTCCCGGACACCCCGATGGCTGCAGGGTCGATTGGTGCCACTGGTGGGAGCCAGCCGCACGATAACCACTCGCCCTACTTGGTTCTTAACTACATTATTGCGCTGCAAGGGTTTTTCCCTTCGCAGAACTAGCGGTGACTTTGGGGCAACTTCATCAGGAGGCAGTATGGGACCCATTTCGAAGCGAGTAGCCGTGATCATCGCGGTCGCAGCATTCGCCGCCCTACCCGCGTTCGCCGACACGTTCACAAGTAGCTCGTCGTTCAATTCCGCGATCAGCGGGATGTCCGGCGTAACCACCGCAAGTTTTGACACCGATACCCCGGGTGATATCGCTCAGGGCGCGACGGTCGACGGCATCACGTTCAACTACAACATTGACGGCGGCCTCGGCAGCCTGGCGATTTCGAACCTCTTCGACACGACGTCGGGGACGAACTACCTCGGCTCGGACGATCCCACGACCGGCGCTCTGTTTCCGGGCGACAGCATCACCATGAGCTTCGCTTCCCCGGTGAACGCGCTGGGGCTGTTCATCATTGGTGGCCCCTACAGCGACGGGGACTTCACCTTGGACATCGGCACGGACACGGCGCTGAGTTCGAGCGTCCTCGAAGAGACCCTTGGCGACGGCGGCGAGGTGATCTTCCTCGGCATCACGAGCACGACCGGATTTTCCAGCGCAACGTTAAGCCTGGATTCGGGCGCTTTCGAACTGTGGAATGTCGACGACATCACGACGGCGGGCGGCACGCCCGGGACGGGCGGGGGCGGTGTTCCAACGCCTGAACCGAGCACTGTCGTGCTGTTGGCGGCAGGGCTTGCCGTCTGTGCGCGCCGCGCCCGGAAACTGCGCGCAGCCCAGGCCGGGCTGTTCAGCTGACCATGCCAGCAAGCCGGGCCGGGCGAGTCGCGCTGCTCGTCTTGCTTGCCTCTGTTTGCAGGGCGCAAGTCAGCCCCTTTCCCTCCAACGATTGGGACAGCCTCAACGATTCAGGGGAGAAAGCCTACGAGCGGCGTCAGTATGCCGCGTCGGAGAGGTTCCTGAAGGGTGCTCTGGATCTGGCCGAAAAGTTCGGCCCAAACGATCTGCGCCTCGCGACGACGCTCAACGATCTCGGTTTGCTCTACCGGGCCGAGGGGAAACTGAAGGAAGCGGAACCTCTCTATCGCCGCTCGCTCGCAATCCGCGAGAGGAAACTCGGTCCCTCCGACACGGCGGTTGCAGCAAGCCTCAACAACCTGGCAGGCCTTCTGGCAGCCGAAAACCGTTACGTCGAGGCCGAACAAACGTACCGCCGCGCCCTGGCGATCCGCGAAAAGACGCTCGGGCCAAACAACCCGCAAGTCGCCAATATCCTGAATAATCTCGCGGCGATGCTCAGCGCGGAAGGCAAGTTCGACAAGGCTGAGCCCGTTCTGACGCGAGCCCTCGCCATTCGGGAGAAAGCCCTGGGTCCGGAGGATGCGCAGGTGGCGAATGCCCTGAACAACCTCGCCGGAGTGTACACGTCCGAGGGGAAATACGATCAAGCCGAGCCGCTCTATCTCCGCGCGATCAGTATCGACGAGAAAATTCAAGGTCCCGAGCAGACCGCCCTTACGATGGATTTGAGCAACCTCGGCGCGGCATACTTCCAGCAAGGCAAGTACGACGCCGCCGAGCCGCTCTATCGCCGGGCGCTGGACATCCGAGACAAGACGCTCGGTCCGATGCATCCTCTGACGGGAGTGGCCGCGCAAAATCTCGCCGGCGTGTACAAGGCCCAATCCAAGTACGACGAGGCGGTCGCGCTCTACCAGCGTTCCTTGTCGGTCTTCGAGCAATCCGCGGGGCCGGACAGCACGGAGGCCGGTTCGGTCCTTGACGCCCTCTCCGTCGTGTACGTTGCCGAAGGCAAGTATTCCGAGGCGCAATCGATCTACGCACGGCTCGTCGAGTTGGAGGAGAAGGTGTTCGGCCCGCAAAGCGTGACCGTGGCTGACACGCTGGATCGCTACGCGGACGTGTTGCGCAAGCTCGGGCAGGATGCGCAAGCGAGCCAGCTCGCCGATCGAGCTCAGGCCATCCGCGCGGCGCAGCCAAAGGCTCCAGCCGCCGCCAAACCGCACAGCGTTCCTCCCAAAGCCGCCCAACCAACGTCGAGCTAGACGACGGGTGCCTCGTCGTCGACCACCGGTTCGGCGGGGATGACAACGGAGCGTGTGCGTGGTACCGTGAAGCCCGCGTTCGGCAGGGCGAGGGGCGCTTGGGGTGCGCATCCGAAGTTCTTCGGCCGAGCCCAAGAGCTAGAGCGCTGAACGCTCGCGGGGGTGCTATGTCCGATAATCAAATGTTCGAACAGAAAAGCGTTCTGATGATTCGCGTTCCGGTTTCCGAGGATGGTTACGCGTCGATTTATTTTTCGAGCGCGGACGGCCGGCTGATGACCGAGCGCGAATGGTGGAATTTGAAGCAGGTGGTCGAGCTGGCGAGCAAGGCCTTTGCGAAGCCCGAAGCCAAGGCGCAAGCAGCGTCCGCGGGCGCGTAGCTCGGACGCGGCGACGCTGAAACTGAGGAGAGCAATCGGCGCTGGTCTGCAATTCCGGCGCTTCCTGTGGTAAGCTCCGCGGCCATAAACGGCTTGCAACGTCCTGGCGAGCCGCCACCCGCAGTCGAGAGGCACATATGACGGAAAATCAGCGTGGCGTAGGCATGGCTGTACAGATCGTGTGGATTCTCGCAGGCTTGCTGGTCGCGGCGGCCGCCGTGTATCACCTTGTGCCGCATAAATCGAACGTGGAGTTCACCACGCCTTTTCAGGCGGTTCTGCTGGCGAATGGCTCGGTCTATTTCGGCCACCTGCAGGAGTACGGGTCGAGCCATCCGGTGCTGACGGACGTGTACTACATCGTGACGCAAACGAATCCGGAGACGAAGCAGACGAACAATGTACTCGTTAAGCGAGGGAAGGAATTGCACGCGCCCGACCGGATGTACCTGAATCCCAGCCAGATTCTGTTCGTCGAGCCTGTGGGAGTAAACTCGAAGGTCGCTCAGCTGATTGAACAAGCCAAACAGTGAGGCTGCCTGCCCCGCAGCGGATGCAAGGCGCCGCCCGCTCGATCCTCGCGGTATAATTGCCGACGGCGATGACCCTCGGCATTTACATCCAGGTTCCGTTCTGCCAAACGAAGTGTACCTACTGTAACTTCCATACCGGAGTTGTGTCCCGCGACCGTTATGCGCCTTATGCGGCCGCCATTTGCCGGGAGATCGTCGATCATCCCGAGGGTAGAAGCGAAACAGCGCGCCCGGCCGTCGATACCGTGTACTTCGGCGGCGGGACGCCGAGCTTGCTCCAACCCGCTGCGCTCGCGCAAATCCTTGATGCGCTTCGCGCCCGATTCGATTGGGCCGTCCCCGCCGAGATCACGCTCGAGGCCGATCCCGAAACCATCACCGCCGAAAAGGCTTCCGCTTGGCGCGCCGCCGGCTTCAACCGCATCAGCCTTGGCGCCCAGTCCTTCAGTGATCGCGAACTTCAATCCGCGGGACGGATGCATCGCCGCGCCGATATCTGTCGCGCGACCGAACTTCTTCACGCTGCGGGCCTCGCCAACATCAGCATGGACTTGATCGCGGGACTCCCGCACCAGACGCGCGCGACGTGGGATGAGTCGATCGCGGAGCTTCTGCGCTTGAGGCCGGAGCACGTTTCGATTTACATGCTTGAGATCGACGAAGGCAGCCGCTTGGGGAAAGAGTCGCTCGCTGGCGGCTCGCGTTACAGTGCCGGCGCGATTCCGGCGGACGACGCGATCGTCGAGTTCTACGAATCTGCGCGCGCTCGCCTCGCAGCGGCGGCGTACGAGCACTACGAAATCTCGAACTGGGCGCTTGCGGGATTCCGTTCGCGGCACAACCTGAAATACTGGCGCCGCGAGCCGTTTCTCGGTTTGGGCGCTGGCGCGCACTCGTTCGACGGTGTCACTCGCTGGGCCAACGTTCACGACGCGGCACGCTACGTCGCGTGCATCGAGCAGGGTGCGAGCCCGCGCGAACAGGTGGAGCGCGTCACACCCGGCCAGGCGCTCGATGAGGAATTCTTCCTCGGACTGCGCCAGCTCGAAGGCATCGACTTCTCGCGCATCGAGTCCGCGTACGGCCAAAATGGCCAGCGCGACCGTTTGGCATCGCTTCGGGAGCGCATTCGCGCTCTGGAGCGACAAGGCTTGGTCGAATCTGACGGCACGCGGTTGCGGCTGGCCCCTGACCGTCTTACGGTGTCGAACGAAGTCTTCGTCGAACTACTCGAATAGACTCGGCGGAGAGAAAGCCTTCACGCACGCCGTTTCGTGAATATATTATGATGGTTGTCCCGGAGCGCGAATCCATGCCCCCTGATGTCGTCGATCTTCGCAGCGATACCGTCACAAAGCCCACGCCTGCCATGCGGCGCGCGATGTCCGGAGCCGAAGTGGGCGACGACGTGTACGCCGAGGATCCGACAATCAACCGGCTTCAGGAGCGCGCCGCGGAGATCTTCGAGCGCGAGGCGGCGCTGTTCGTGCCGAGCGGTTCGATGGGCAACCTGCTCGCGATCAAGACGCTCGCGCGGCCGACGAGCGAAGTAATCTGCGAATCGCGCGCGCACGTGAACCTGTACGAACTCGCATCGATGTCCGCGATCGCCGGCTGCATACCGCGCACGACGCCGGCCCCGGGCGGAATCCTCACGTGGGACCTGATCGAGCCGCTGATCCGCGAAAAAATCTACTACGATTCACAGACCGCGCTGGTGACGCTCGAAAACACGCACAACATGCACGGCGGGACGGTCTATCCGAAGGAAATCTCCGACGACATCTGCGACAAGGCTCACGCCGCAGGGCTTTCGGTGCATCTCGACGGCGCGCGAATTTTCAACGCCTCGGTCGCGCTGGGCCGGAGCGTCGCGGACCTCACGCGAAAATTCGATTCCGTCATGTTCTGCCTTTCGAAGGGACTCGGCGCGCCGGTCGGCTCGATGCTCGTCGGCTCGCGCGACTTCATCGCCCAAGCGCACATCGGCCGCAAGCTTCTGGGCGGCGGCATGCGGCAGGCGGGCGTGCTCGCGGCGGCGGGCCTGATCGCGCTTGAGGAGACGCCGACAATTCTGCACGTCGACCACGAGAATGCGCGGCGGCTGGCCGAGGGCCTGGCGCAGATCAAAGGCGTGTCGATCGATCCGAAGAAGGTCGCGACCAATATCGTCATCTTTGATGTCACTGCCACAGGACGCACGGGCGAAGAGATCGCGGCAGAACTCGCGAAGCACAACGTGCTTTGCCTGCACGTCGCGAAATATGAGGTTCGCATGGTCACGCACTACGACGTGAACCGAGCCGGCATCGAGCGCGCGCTTTCGGCGGTTGAGAGCGTCCTGGCGGCGCGCGCCCCTGCGGCCGCCCGGACTTCTTGATATGTCACTTGCGCGCCGAATCGTCGTCTGGGCTCTGGCGTTGATCCTGGCGCTCTACGTCGTGGGAACACTGAGGCTGGTTCTGAGTCTCGTGAGCGCTCATGGCGGCGGGCAGCCGCTGATGGCGATGATAGCCGGCCTCTACGCGCGCTTCCTGGTCATGGCGATATTGCTGATCGTCCTGGTGCGGCTGCGGCACAACCCCGCTGCCAGCGTATCGGGGCCAGGCGCGGATGCCTCGGGCAATTCTCAGATCCAGAAGTCCGATCCGCGTTGAGCGAAACGCCAAGCGTTCACGTGGATGTTCATTGGTGTGATATACATAGTGCCGGCGAAACGAAAGCACCTTCTGCACGCGAGGCCTCGTGGAATTCTCTCTGACCGACGAACAGCAGCACCTTCGCCGCACCGTTCGTGAGTTTGCTGAAGGCGAAATCACTCCTCACGTGATGGAATGGGACGAGGCGTCGCGCTTTCCCGCCGAAATCATTCCCAAGCTTGCCGAGATGGGCTTTCTCGGCGTTGTCTTCCCTGAAAAATACGGCGGCGCGGGAATGGGCTATGTCGAGTACGCAATCATCATCGAAGAGCTCTCGCGCGTCGATGGTTCAGTCGGCATCATCGTCGCCGCCCACAATTCGCTCTGCACCAACCACATCTACAAGTTCGGCACCGAGCAGCAGAAGCGAAAATATGTCGTGCCACTCGCGCAAGGCAAAAAGCTGGGTTGCTGGTCTCTGACGGAGCCCGAAGCCGGCTCGGACGCGGGCGGTACGCGCACCGTCGCCGCGAAGAAGGACGGCGGCTGGATTCTCAACGGCTCGAAAACATTCACGACGAATGGCCGCTACGCGGACGTCTGCGTCGGCATGGCTGTTACCGACGCGACCAAGAAGAGCCACGGGATCTCCGCGTTCATCATCGAGAAGGGAACGCCGGGCTTCCGTCCCGGCAAGAAAGAGAACAAGCTCGGACTTCGCGCCAGCGACACGAGCGAGGTCGTGTTCACGGATTGCCGCGTGCCGGCCGAAAATCTGCTCGGAGCGGAGGGCGAGGGGTTCGTCAATAGCCTGCAGATTCTCGATGGCGGACGCATCTCGATCGCGTCCCTTGGTCTCGGGATGGCGCAGGGCGCGTACGAGTGCTCGCTGCGCTATGCCAAACAGCGCAAGCAATTCGGCAAGCCAATCGCCGACTTCCAGGCAATTCAGTTCAAGCTCGCGGACATGGCGACGCAAATTGAAGCGGCGCGGCTGCTGACGTACCAGGCCGCGTGGCTGGCCGACCGCGCGATCGCTACGGGAGATCCCGATGCGCGGTTTACGCGCGAATCCAGCATGGCGAAGCTGTATGCCGGAGAAGTGGCGGTCCGCGTGGCGAATGAAGCGGTGCAGATTCACGGCGGGTATGGATTCATCAAGGATTATCCGGCCGAAAAGTTCTATCGCGACGTGAAGCTGTGTACCATCGGCGAGGGCACCAGCGAGATTCAGCGGCTCGTGATCGCGCGCCAGCTTCTCGGCAAACGTTGACGGTCGCGCTTCCACCTACTGAATGTCCGCCAACATCGACAAATGGGCCTCGGCGGTTCGCGCGGGTGACGTCCGCGCGATCTCGCGCGCCGTCTCTGCGATCGAAAACCACGAGCCCGAATCCGAACAGATTCTCCGGGAGCTTTTCCCGCACACGGGCCGCGCGTACCGAATCGGCGTGACGGGCGCGCCCGGAACGGGGAAGAGCACCCTGGTCGACCGGCTCGCGAGCCATTACCGCGCGCAGCGCAAGACCGTCGGCATCATCGCCGTCGATCCTTCGAGCCCATTTACCGGCGGCGCGATTTTGGGCGACCGCATCCGCATGCAGGGCCATGCGACGGACTCCGGCATTTTCATTCGCTCGATGGCGACGCGCGGCTATCTCGGCGGCCTCGCGCAGGCGACGGGCGACGTTGCGCTCCTGCTCGACGCGGCGGGAAAGGAGATGGTGCTCGTCGAAACGGTCGGCGTGGGCCAGGGCGAAATCGAAATCGTGCGCCTCGCCGATTGCACGCTGGTGGTGCTAATGCCCGGCATGGGCGACGACGTGCAGAGCTTGAAGGCGGGCCTGATGGAGATCGGCGACATCTTCGTGCTCAATAAGTCCGACCGCGAAGGCGCCGACCGCTTCGAGCAGCAGCTTCGCGCGATCCTGCAGCTTGTCCCCGAGCGCGACGGCTGGAAGCCTCCTGTCGTGCGCACGGTGGCGACGGAGAACAAGGGACTCGACGAGCTCGGCCGCGAGATCGAGCGTTTTCGCGAGCACTTCGAACAAGCGCCCGGGCGCCGCTCCCGGGAGCTGACGTACTGGAAGGAGTGGCTGCTGCGTTTGCTGCAAATGCGCGTGATCGAACGCGCCGTCGGCGCTCAGTTCACGGAGGCGCAATTCGAAAGGCTCGCGGCAGAAGTCGCGGAGCGCAAGAAAGATCCGTACGCAGCCGTGAACGAAATCCTCTCCCGCTCGGGCCTGCCTTGAAGAGCTTTGTTCGTGCCCGGCACCTTCGCCGTTATAATTGAACGGAATCAGATGAAACTCGGCGACCTCGAATTCCACATCCTCTGCGACGGCCACTGCTACCTCGATGGCGGCGCGATGTTCGGCGTGATTCCCAAGACGTTGTGGGAAAAGAAAGCCCCGCCCGACTCGCGAAACCGCATCAAGCTTGCGATGAATTGCCTGCTGATCTTTGCCGGAGGCAAGCGCATCCTCGTCGAAACCGGCGCCGGCGACAAATGGACGCCCAAGCTGCGCGATATTTACAATCTCGAAGGCCCGCGGCTGCTCGACCGCCTTCGCGACTACGGCCTGAAGGATCACGACATCGACGTGGTGATCGACACGCATTTGCACTTCGACCACTGCGGCGGAAACACGCGCATCGAGCGCGACAAGGCGGTCGCCGCATTCCCCTGCGCGCGCTATATCGTTCAGCGCGGTGAATTCGAGCACGCCACTCATCCGAACGAGCGCGACCGCGCCAGCTACTTTCCCGAAAACTATATGCCGCTCCAGGAAGCCGGCAAGCTTTCGTTGCTCGAAGGCGATCGCGTGATTGCCGCCGGCGTCGAAGTGATTCGCGTTCCCGGCCATACGGCGCACATGCAGTGTGTGAAGCTCAGCGGCGGCGGTAAGACGGCATTTTTCTTTGCCGATCTGATTCCTACGACCGCGCACCTGCCGCTGCCGTGGATTATGGGCTACGACCTCTATCCCATGATGACGCTCGAAAACAAAAAGCGATGGATTCCGCAAGTCGCGAACGAAGGATGGCTCGCTCTGTTCGGACACGACCCGGCCGTGCAAGCCGGCTATCTCCGCGAGCGCGACGGCAAATGGGAGGTCGAACCCGTCCCGGTGGACTAGCCCGCCGATGGAGATTTGCTCGCCAGAGGAACCGAATCGCCATGATCAGACCGAAAGCGAAATCGCGAAGAACAAAGTCGGAAGCTGCGGCCGTGAAAATCGGCATCATCGGCGGCAGCGGCCTCTACTCGATGGGTGGGCTGACCGACACGCGCGAAGTCCGCGTCAAGACGCCGTTCGGCGCGCCGTCCGACGCGATCGTGATCGGCACGCTCGAAGGCCGCCGCGTCGCGTTCCTCGCGCGCCATGGCCGCGGTCATCGCATTTCTCCGAGCGAAATCAACTATCGCGCGAACATCTGCGCGCTGAAGATGCTCGGCGTCGAGCGCGTGCTCTCCGTCAGCGCGGTCGGCTCGCTGCGCGACGATCTGCCGCCGCTCGATTTCCTCGTCCCGGATCAGTTCTTCGACCGCACGCGCCTGCGCATCGCGACGTTCTTCGGCGGCGGCATCGTGGCGCACGTCGGTTTCGACAAGCCGACATGCACGCACCTGTCGGCGCATCTTGCGGATGCCTGTGGGAGCGCGGGCGTGAAGGTCCATCGCGGCGGCACGTATGTGTGCATGGAGGGGCCGCAGTTTTCGACGCTCGCCGAGTCCCACACCTACCGCCAGCTTCGCTTCGACGTGATCGGGATGACGAATTTGACGGAAGCGAAGCTCGCGCGTGAAGCCGAGCTCTGCTACGCAACCCTGGCAATGATCACCGATTACGATTGTTGGCACCCGCAGCATGACGCCGTGACGCTCGAGGAAATCATCGGCAATCTGAACAAGAACGCGGAGAACGCGCAGCGTACGATTCGCGAGGCGGTCCGCGGACTTACCGGCGATCGCGCGTGCAAATGCGGCTCCGCGCTTGCGCACGCCATCATCACGGACCACAAGCTGATTCCCGCCGCGACAAAGCGCCGCCTCGCTCCCATCATCGGCAAGTACATTTCCTAGGTTGCGCCTCGGAAGGCGCGGCCGCGACACGCGCCTCAGCGCGGACCTTCCTGCAATCTCGCCGAATCGAGAAAATCGAAATCGCCCGCAGGCGGCAGCACGACGTTCGTTAGCCGCTTGCGGCGCACGCAAACATTGTCGACATACCACAGCGTGATATAGGGCTCATCCTCCGCGACGATCTTCTGAATCTGCGACAGAATCGCTTTCCGCTTCTCGCGGTCCATCTCGACGCGCGCCTGGTCGAGCAGCGCATCGAGCGTCGGATTGCGGTAATGCCCGCGGTTCGCCCCGTTGGGAGGCATTTTCTTCGAGCTGAAGAGATACTCGAAGATGTCGGGGTCGTTGTTCCCACCGACGAGCCGCAGCGTGAAGAGCTGAAAGCTCCCGTGCGTGATATCGGAGTAGAACGTCGCGAACTCGAGCGAGCGCAAATCCAGCGCGATGCCCACGCGCTTCCATTCGTCGGCCAGCGCCTCGGCGAGCAGGCGCGTCGACTGGTCCGTCGAAGTCTTTAGCGTGATGTGGAATCGCACGCCGTCCGGCCCGCGCCGGAATCCCGCCGCGTCGAGGAGCTTCTCCGCCTGCGCCGGGTCGTAGCCGTAGTGCCGCACGCTCGGCTCGTACGCCCAGTGGTTTGCGGGGAGCAGGGTCGCGGCAGGCTCCGCCATCCCGCGCATCAGGTTCTGAATCAGCGTGGCGCGGTCCGTCGCATACGCAAGCGCCTGGCGCACGTCGCGGTGCGCGAGAATCGGATCGTCGAAATTGCAGGCGATGTACGCGAGCGTCGTGCCGGGCTGGTCCTCGATCGCCACGTCCGGGTCGTGCCGGAAACTCATGACCATGTCCGGCGTGAGCGAATTGATCGTCAAGTCGCCGCTGCCTTTGCGCAGTTCGAGCGCCCGGACGATCGCGTCGGGAACGATTCGGAAGCGCACGCGCGGGATGTCGGCGGCCCCGCCGAAATAGTCCGGGTTTCGCTCGAGGGCTATCTCCTCGTCCGTCGTCGCGCTCACAAATCGAAAAGGGCCCGTCCCGATCGGGTGCTGCGCGAAATCCGTCCCGGAGCCCTGCGGAACGATTCCGATTCCCGGTTTCGTGAGGTCCCAGAGAAACGAGGCATAGGGCTCACGAAGATGAAAGATCACGGTCGCCGGATCGGGCGCCTCGATCGACTCCACGATGCGAAACGATCCGGCCTTCGCCGTCTTCACGGTCCCGGACATGATGGATTCGAAAGTGAACTTCACGTCCGCCGACGTAAACGGCCGCCCGTCGTGGAATTTCACGCCGGGGCGCAGATGAAACACGTACGTGGTGGAGTTCGGTGTCTCCCAGTTTTGCGCCAGGTCCGGCACAACGTTCAACTGCTGGTCGTGCGCCACTAGGCTGTCGAAGATCAGGCCGTCGATGTGCTCGGAAAAAGCGTCGACGCCGATGCGCGGATCGAGATTTGTCGGCGCCGCCTCCATCAGGAAATTTACGGTGCCCGGCTCGGCCGGATTCGTACCGCGCCCGCATCCCGCGGCGCCAAGCGCGAGAAGCACGCAAAGCACCCTAACCGCGAAATTCCACTCGCAGCGGCGTCTATTTGCGAGCATCGGCTGAGCTTCGCGTGCGAACTAATTTGCCCATTACGACCGGGCGCTTTGCCCCCGTCGCCGACGGCAGATTATTCGTTCGCCCGTGGTACGCCTCGTAGGCCAGCACGGCGAAGGCGAAGGCTTCCTTGGCCTCGGCGGGCACTCCGAAGTGGCTCGCGGGAATGATGTCGATACCGGCCAGGGACGCTGCGAGCTGCGCCATGATCAACGGATTCTTCGCGCCGCCGCCCGCGACAATCAGTTCGTCGATCGTCGTGCGCGGCAAAATGAACCGCCGAAACGCGTCAGCGATCGAAAGGGAAGTGAAGATTGTGGCCGTTCGCACCATATCCGCCGGTTTCGCGCGATGCTTCTTGCCCCATGCGATTATTTTGTCCGGGTATTCCCGGCCAAATTGCTCCCGGCCCGCCGTCTTCGGCGGACGCATGCGCAAGTACGGCTCGCGCATCAGGCGTTCGAGGAGAGCGGAAATCGTGTGGCCGCCAAGAGCGATCTTCGCGTCGCGATCGAATCCCGCGCGCGCGCCGGCCAGTTCCGCAAGCGCGTCGACGATCATGTTGCCGGGGCCCGTGTCGAACGCGAACACATCCTGCGGCTGCGCGCCCGCCGGAATTATGGTCACGTTCGCGATGCCGCCAATGTTCAGCGCTGCGCGGGCGCTCGTTTCGTCGCGGTACAGCAGATAATCGACAAACGGCACCAGCGGCGCGCCTTGGCCTCCGGCCGCCATGTCGGCCGGCCGAAAATCGGCGATCGTGGGAACGCCCGTGCGTTCGGCAATCACGCTCGGCTCGCCGATCTGCAGAGTCGACGAGATCCGCGCAGCCCCCAGAAACTTGGATGCGGCGCCCTGGTGATAGATCGTCTGCCCGTGAGAGCCGATCAAATCGATCTGCGAGAGCGGGACGCCCCAACGTTTGCAACTCGCAATCGCCGCGCTGGCAAATTCCCCGCCGAGCAGGAAATTCAACTGGCTGATTTCGGCGGCCGTCGTGGCGCGGCCGTTCGCGATCGAGAGAATGGCGCGCCGGACGCGGGCAGGGAACGCCGAGTGGTGATGAGCCTCGAGGTGCGCGGAAATCGCGGGCGGCGCGCCTTCGATGCGCACGAGTGCCGCATCGATTCCATCCGCGGACGTTCCGGACATCACTCCAATCACGTGCATCGAATGTGCCTTAGGTCTCCGCAGCTCATTTCAGTTGCCTCTGCAGCGCCGCGAGCAGATTCAGCGCCTCGAGTGGCGTCAGTTTGTTCAGGTCGGCGCCGCGCAGCGCCTCGAGCACCGATTCGTCGATCGCGGTGAAGCTCGATTGCTGCGGCGCGGGCGGTGAGGCGCCCGGCGACAGCTCCTCCGTGAGCTTATCTTCGCTCTGCTCGTGCCGCCGCAGAATCTCGCGAGCGCGAACGATCACATCGTTCGGCAAGCCTGCCAGCCGCGCGACTTCGATGCCGTAGCTCTTGTCGGCACTCCCTGGTTCAACGCGCCGAAGGAATATAATCTCGCTGCCTGCCTCGCGGACCGAAACGTGAACGTTCTTCACGCCCGGAAGCAGCTGCTCGAGCTCCGTCAGCTCGTGATAGTGTGTGGCGAAAAGCGTGCGCGGCCGGGCGCCCGCGTGCAGCGCCTCGACGACGGCCCACGCGATCGAAAGGCCGTCGAACGTCGCCGTCCCGCGGCCCACCTCGTCGAGCAGCACGAGGCTTGCAGGCGTGGCGGTGTTCAGGATCGCAGCGACCTCATTCATCTCGACCAGGAACGTGGACCGGCCGCGCGCCAGATTGTCCGACGCGCCGATCCGCGTGAAAATCCGGTCGAGCACCGGCAGCTTCGCTTGCGCTACCGGCACGAACGATCCCATCTGCGCGAGAATCGAAATCAGCGCGGCCTGCCGCAAGTAGGTCGATTTGCCGCCCATGTTTGGCCCGGTGATGATGAGCAGAAACTGCGATTCGTCGTCGAGGTAGAGGTCGTTGGGCACGAATCGCTCGCCGCGCTCTTCGACGAGCTTTTCGATCACCGGATGCCGCCCGCCGGCAATCATCAGGACGCCGCGCCGCCCGTCGTGCGTTTCGGTGAATTCCGGTCGTGTATAATTTCGCGCCGCGGCGATACGCGCGAAGTTCGCGAGCACATCCACATGAGCGATCGCCATCGCCGTTCGCCGCAGCCGCGCCGCCTCGCGCGCGATGGTTTCGCGAATCTCGAGATACAGCCGGCGCTCGATTTCGAGCACGCGCTCTTCGGCCGACAGCACCTTATGCTCGTACTCTTTCAGCTCGGGTGAAGTGAACCGCTCCGCGCCCACCAGCGTCTGCTTGCGCTCGTAATCCGCCGGCGCCAGATGCAGATTGGCCTTCGAAATCTCAATGTAGTAGCCGAACACCTGGTTGTACCGGATCTTGAGCGATCCAATTCCCGTGCGCTTGCGCTCGCGTTCCTCCATCGACGCGATGATCTGGCGGCCCTGCTTCATGATGTCGCGAAGCTCGTCGAGCCCGGCGTGGAAGCCGCGGCGGATCACGCCCGCCTCGTTCAGCACCGCCGGCGGATCGTCCGCGATCCCGCGGGCGATCAGGCTACCGATGTCCGCCATCTCGTCCATCTGCTCGCGCAGGTCCGATAGCCGCGCGGCTGCTGCCATCGGCTCCGCGACCAAATGCGTTCGGAGCGCCGGAATTTTCGCCACCGAAGCGCCCAAGGCGAGCAAGTCTCGCGGCGTCACGATTCCAAGCGTCACGCGGCTGTTCAGGCGCTCGAGGTCGAGAATCCCTTCGAGCTGCTTGCGAATCTCCTCGCGCGCCACCGTGCGCGCCTTCAGCTCTTCGACCGCGCCAAGCCGCTCCTGGATTTCGGCAAGCGAGATTTCCGGGCGCAAAATCCACGATCGCAGAAGACGCGCACCCATTCCGGTGGCCGTCTCGTCGATCGCGCGCAGCAGCGTTGCCGATGCGTCGTCGCCGGCCGCGGGCTCGACGAGTTCGAGATTGCGCGCCGTGACGCCGTCGAGAATCATCGCGTCCTGCTGGTGGTAGTAGACGATGCGGTCGAGATGCTCGAGTCCCGCGCCGGTGGGCCGCAGCGACGGCACTGCGGAAGCATCCTCCGGTTTGTGCGGCGTGATCGCCGATGTTTCGCGCAGGTAATGGACAATCGCGCCCGCGGCGGCTGTTGCCTGTGCGTGCCCGTCGAGGCCGAACCCTTCGAGCGCGACGACGCGAAATTGCTCTTCGAGCAGCCGCCCAGCGTACTGTGGCTCGAAAATCCAGTCGTCGAGGCGCGTCTCAACGGCTCCTGAAACGTCGAGTGTCGCAGGCGAGGCCGATGGAAACAGCGTGACGGGTTGCGGCACCAGAATCTCGCGCGGCCTTAGCGTATCGAGTTCGTCCCGCAGGCGCGCCTCTGCTTTGTCGCCTGAAAACTCCGTCGCGCGAAAATCTCCGGTCGAAAGGTCCACATACGCGAGGCCAATCACCGCGTCATTGCGGCTGCGGGCGGGCGAAGCCGGCGCAGAAGATGAAGCCGCGTGCGATTCGCCGGCCGTGTCGCTCGGCCCCGCGACGCCGAAAGCCATCGCCCTTGCGGTCTGTGCCTGCCTCTTGGCCTGCGCCGGCGAAGCCGTTCCTCGCGCCACGGCGGCCAGAAAATTGTTCTCCTTCGTCTCGACCAGTGACGCGCCGGTCGCTGTTCCCGGTGTGAGCACGCGGATCACTTCGCGCCGCACGATCTTCTTGCCGGGCCCGGGCTCCTCCATTTGCTCGCAGATCGCGACCTTATGCCCCGCGCGAATCAGCCGCGCAATGTAGTTTTCGGCGGCGTGGTAGGGGACGCCGCACATGGGCACAGCCTGGCCCTTCTCCTTGTTTCGCGACGTCAGCGTAATTTGCAGGATACGAGACGCAACGACGGCGTCGTCGTAGAAGAGTTCGTAGAAGTCGCCGAGGCGGAAAAGCAGCAGCGCCGCCGGGTGCTGCTTCTTCGCGGCATGGTACTGCCGCATGAGCGGGGTTGTCGGCTCGGTCATGAGTGCGGGCCAGACTTCGGCAGGGAAGCGATTATGCTGGCTCGGGCCTGCTACCGCAATAGCTAGTGGATACCGCTCAAGGACGCGGCTCTGCGTCGGCTGCTCGGCTATACTCGCTGCGTGACCAAGGCCAAGCCGACCAGCCGCGAAATCGAGATCAAGCTGCCGGTGTCCGACCTCGCAGATCTGCTGCGGCGGCTGCACCAAATCGGTGCAAAGCACCAAGGCCGCGTCTTCGAGCGGAACGTCCTCTACGACACGCCGGATGCCGGCCTGCGCCGTCGCGGGCGGCTCTTGCGGCTCAGAATCGACACGCCCGCGCACGGCAGGAGCCGCGGGCTGATGACCTCGAAGGCTCCGCCTCCCCGCAGTCGAGGTGACCGAAGCCGATCGCGCTATAAGGAACGCCTTGAAAGGGAGGTCAGGGTCGGTGACCCGATTCGAGCCGACGTGCATCTCCGAGCGGGCGGCTTCCGGCCGACGTGGCGCTATGAGAAGTACCGCACGACGTTCCGCCTTCCGGGATTGCACCTCGACCTGGACGAGACCCCGGTCGGTGTCTTCCTCGAGCTCGAAGGGCGGCCGGCCGCGATCGACCGAGTCGCCCGGGCGCTCGGATACGGCCCCCACGATTTCATACGCGGCACCTACTGGGACCTCTATGCCGCGGATTGTCGCCGCCAAGGCCGCGAACTTAAGAATATGGCCTTCCCGCGAAAAAAGTTGCCGAGAAGTGCAGTCTTCGCTTGACAAACCTCGCGTCTCCTTTTAACTAGAGGCTGGTGTTGTGTTTCCGAGAAAAATGGAGCTTTCGTCCAATTTGGAGCCCGGAGGCAGGCGTGTCGGCCCAGAACGGCGGCCCGGTCCCGCTTCCGTGTTTGATTTCGATGGGTGCTCCCTTGCTGGCGCCGCCACCGGCCTTCGGCTGGCGTTTGCTCTCGGGACGTGCCCTGTACGGCCCTCGTGGGTCTCGGGAAACAGAGATGCAAGGCCCGGCCTGAAGTAGTCGGGGCGTTTTTCTTCGCCCGTGGCCGGATGCATCGCGGCCCGGGCTTTTTTTTTGCCGTTGAGGAGTCTGCCATGCTTCACGCCACAGAACTCTTGGGCGCCGAGACGTACGATTCGCTCGGCAACTTCGTCGGACGTGTGAAGGAGATGTTCGTGGTCCCGGCCGAGCAGCCGAACCGCGTGGCTCGCTTGCTGCTCGGACGCGGGCGGTACCGCCCGCTGGTGGCCCGGTACGACCAGATCGGCTCGGTTGCGCCCGGCCGCGTCCAACTGACCAGCGACGAATCGGCCCTCGAGCTGTACCACCCGAACGAGGCGTGGCTGGCGATGCAGAAGGACTTGCTCGACCAGCAGATCATCGACACGCACGGGCGAAAAGTTGTGCGCGTGAACGATGTGAACCTGGCGGACCAGCGGATGAACGGCAACACGGAGCTGCGGATCGCGGACGTCGATGTGGGCCTCCCGGGCGCGGTGCGGCGTTTGCTGCAGGGTGTGGTCCCGCCGATGGCGATTCGGCGGATCCAGAAGAAGCTGCCGCCGCGGACGATTCGCTGGGAGTTCGTCAACCTGATCGAGCCGGACCCGCTGCGGCGCGTGAAGCTCCGGATTTCCAGCCAGAAGCTCGAGGCGCTGCATCCGGCGGACATCGCCGACCTGATGGAGGAACTGTCGCCCGCCGAGCGGCAATCGATCATCGATTCGCTCGACGAAGAAGTCGCCGCCGAAACGCTGGCGGAACTCGACAAGCGCCTGCAGACGCAGGTGGTGGAGAAACTCGATCCCGAGAAGGCCGCGGACATCATCGAGGAAATGCGGCCGGACGAAGCGGCCGACCTGATCGCCAGTTTGTCTCCCGACACGTCGCAGGAAGTTCTGCACGAAATGGAAGACCGCGAAGCGGAGCAGGTGGAGGGGCTGCTGCAATTTTCCGAGAACACGGCGGGCGGGATGATGACCACGGAGATCGTCGCGGTGGGCGAGGATGCCACGCGCGGAGAAGTGGTCGACTACATCCGCTTCCACGAGATTCCACTCGACCAGCTCGACAATATTGTCTTGATCGATCGCGACGCCGCGCTCGTCGGCACGGTACCGATCGCACGCCTGCTGCTCGCGAGCTCGGATCAGCGCATGCTCGAGCTCGCGTCCGAGCCGCGCCTTTCCGTGCTGCCGGACACGCAGGAGAAGGACGTGTTCGAGCTGTTCGACAAATACAATCTGCGCAGCGTGACGGTGGTCGGGCCGGACAACCGTCCGATCGGGGCGATAACCGTCGACGACGTGGTGAGCCACATGCGGGCGAAGCTGTGATGAAGAAGAGTGGAAATGTGAATTGCAAATTTGAGATTTGATATTTCGAATGACGGCGCGCGACTCGATAACGGGCAAGCTGGCTACGCTGAAAGAGCGCAGCAAGGATTTCACCCACCGCACGCACTCGGTTCGGCGGCGCCTCGCTGTGTTCCTCGCGGTGGTGGGGCCGGGGCTGATCACGTCGAACGTCGACAACGACGCGGGCGGAATCAGCACCTATTCGCAGGCGGGAGCGCAGTTCGGTTACGCGCTGCTGTGGTCGCTGATTCCGATGACCATCGCGCTCTACGTGAGCGAAGAGATGTGCGCGCGGATGGGCGTCGTCACGGGCAAGGGCCTGTCCGACCTGATCCGCGAGGAATTCGGATTCCGCTCGACGTTTTTCGTGATGGTCGCGGCGCTTGCCGTCGACCTGTTCAACACCGTCGCCGAATTCTCCGGAGTCGCGGAGGCGTCCGAAGTGATGCACGTGAGCAGATACATTTCCGTGCCGCTGGCGGCGATTGCCGTGTGGCTGCTCGTCGTATACGGCTCCTACCGGATCGTCGAGAAGATATTTCTCGTAGCCTGCGGCTTCTATATTTCCTACGTGGCGTCGGCGATTCTCGCGAAGCCCGACTGGCTCTACGCGGCGAAGCAGATGGCTGTCCCGCCGATTCACATGAACACTCCGTACCTGGTGATGCTCATCGGCCTCGTCGGAACGACAATCGCTCCGTGGCAATTCTTCTACTTGCAGGCGGGCTTCGTCGAAAAGCGCGTCGGGCCGCGCCAATACAAGCACGCGCGGTGGGACGTGCTGGTCGGCAGCATCTCCTGCATGGTGATCGTGTTTTTCATCATCGTTTGCTGCGCCGCGACGCTGAACGCGCATGGCCTGACTCATATTTCGAGTGCCAAGGAAGCGGCCGAGGCGCTGGGTCCTCTCGCCGGGAAGTGGGCGGGATTCCTGTTTGCGTTCGGACTGCTCAACGCGTCGCTGTTCGCGGCGTCGATTCTGCCGCTCTCGACGGCGCACGTGATCTGCGAAGGGCTGGGATTCGAAGCCGGGCTCGACCGCAAATTCAAGGAAGCGCCGGCATTTTATTCGCTGTACACGTTGCTGATCGTCGCCGGAGCGGGGATCGTGCTGCTGCCGAAGGCTCCGCTGTGGAAGATCCTGATTTACTCGCAGGTGGGGAACGGAATCTGGCTGCCGATCGTGCTGATCTTCATCCTGCTCCTGGTGAACCGCAAGGACCTGATGGGGGAGCACACGAACAGCCTGGCATTCAACGTGGTGGCGTGGGCGTCGAGCATCATCATGATCATCCTGACGCTGATTCTGATGTACACCTCCATCAAGGAGCCGGGCGCCACGGGATTGTCCGGCATCCTGCTGCATCTGCACTTCCTCTAGCGGCGCTTTCGGCGCGGTACTAGCACTCAAAAGGGTGGCGGCGAGCGGGAGCGCGACGCGCCCGGAAGTGTATCGATTAGACTTGATGCCGGTCCTTTGTTTTGAACAACTTACGTCGAATTCTGTTTCCACTTTGTACCGATTAGAACTTGAAGCGAGGCGCGAGGCGGGAGTGTACTCCCATTCTGGAACGGCTCCGCGCGTGGTGCGAAGGGAGCGACGATTTTCGGCGATGCGAAATCGCGAATTTTGGCGATTAGACCGGGTCGCCGTCCTTTGTTTCCAACAACTTAGACCCGGTTCTAATATTCGAATTTGGCGATTAGGAAAACGCTTTCTGGGGTAGGGACGCCCCACCCGGTTCGCGGAGAACGTCCCCGGGCGGCCTAACGCCACCGCCAGCCTCGTATAGCCTCACCTCCCTTCGGGCGAAGAATCGCCTATCGTAGTTCATAGCACAGAATTGTTACGGCAAGATGAACGCGAGCCGGAAATCTGTGGGGCGGGAAGGACAGGAGTCGACGTGACCAAAGCTGATTCTGCTTGGCATTGCAAGCACCGGCGGGGAGGCTACCCGTGTGGCCGAGAAGCTCGCTGACTCTCGCGGACTTGTCGCCTGTTAAGCAGGGTTTCAACCCTGCTTCGACGAATCGGAGAGCTACTTCAGGTTCGCATACTTCCCCGTGGCTTTCCGAAAAGTGGAGATGTTGGAATTAAGGTAACTCCAGATCAAGCGCGTAGATCTCGTCCGTGCTCACGTCGCGAATGAAAAGTGGCGAACCGTCGGGAGTAATACCACTCCAAGTGGCAAGCGGCCCCGAAAATAAATGTAAGTCCTTCAAGTCCACTACGAGTTCGGGGTGAGTCCGTCCAACCTGGACTCGATAATACCCCGCCGTATCCGTCAATCTAGTCTCGAAATAGAGATATTTCCCGTCTCGCGACCATGCGGGGTAGCCATATGTCCAAGGTCCGCTGACCCAGTCTGACCATTTCCGTGTCTTGAAATCGAAGATCACAATCTTCCTCTGGTTGATGGGGAGCGCGGCGAGGTAACGGCCATCCGGGGACCAACGAGGAGAGAACAAGCCCTGCGAACCTGGAATGATCGAGACTTGCTCGGAATTTAGATCCAGCAACTGGATGGTAGCCTTCTCCGCAAGGTCCGTATTACGACCAAAAACCATTTGCTTACCATCCGGGGACCATTCTGCATCGTTCTGATAGAGATTTTCGGCGAGCATTTCGTGCGCCGCTCCGCCCTGTGCCGGTATCAGCAAAGTCCTCCACGGTCGCCCCGTTTGCAGATCCGTAAACGCAATCTGCGTACCGTCAGGCGACCAGTGTGGCAGGAAAGCTAAGACCGGCGGATCGGTGAGCTGCAAACGGTCGCTGCCGTCGACGCGGCTGCGCCACAGGGTTCTCTCGGGATAGGAGACGTACGCAACCCAGTTGCCGTCACGCGAGAAACTCACATCGGACGCCGAAATTCCCGACAGAAAGGGCATAAACCCGCGGCGTGCATCGTAGCGAATGAGTTCTCCGCGGCTTTGGCGACCTTCCGCGAACAGTTTCTTTCCGTCTGGGCTCGGTGTCATAGCTTCGAAGAGTACGGGGCCAGCCGTAAGCTGAAACAGCCTTGAGGGATACTTGCCGAACGCACGATTCGATTCCCGTACCGCCCAGATGTTCCCTCCTGGCGCGTAGAATAGATTCCCTCCAAACGCAGTATTATTTACGAAGAAGAAATAACGGCCGTCGGGCGACCATACGCCGCAGCATTCAGAACGCGGACTTCGCCAGCCCGGCATCAGGGGATGAAGATTCGTGCCGTCCGTTCGAATCTCCCAAATCGATGTTGAATTGTCTTTAACGATCGTGAAGCGCAGGCGAGTGCTATCGGAAGAAAACCGCAGACCGTAGGCCGCCTGTGCCCCGTGAGCAAGGGTGAACAACTTGCGGGTATCGGAGCCATCTGCATTGGCTATGTAAACATTCTCGCCTTTTGCAAAAATCAATTGATGGCCATCCGGCGACCATGCACCGGAATAGCCCGCGACGTCGCCGATGCGGCGGGGTGGCCCGCTGGGAAGCGGCAGTGCCCAGAAGTCCGCTGGCTCGTTGCCAATGAGATTGCGCACTAGAAGCTGAGAATGATCGAAGGAGATATCCACGATGTTTACGGCACGGAAAGGAGTGGGAATCGGCGACGTCTCGCCTCCTGTGATGGCTGCTTGTACCACGAACCAACTCTCCCCTTTGCTTTCTTCGATGTACAGCCGCGACCCATCTGTGAGCAGTCCAAACTTCCGCACGCCATCTTCGGTGAGCTGGGCAGTGGCGAGCACCCTCGGCGGAGCCTGCGGCAGACGCAGCCACACGAACGCTCCAGCGATCGCCAAAATGACGAGTACAGCGGCAAGCGGACCGAGCCAATGGAATCTGGAGCGAGCCGGCGGGAGGGCGGCCACCACAGTCGTCTCTCCAGACGTAGAGTCCCGCTTTAGCCGCCGCAAATCTGTGCGAATTTCCGCTGCGGTCTGGTAGCGAAGCTTACGGTCCTTCTCCAGCGCCTTGTTGATGATTTCTTCCAGCTTTGAAGGAAGGTCGGGATTCAGTCGCACCGGCGCAACTGGCGCCCGGTCCAGGATCGCTTCCGCAATGACACCGGTGGTCTCGCCCCGGAAAGGCAGAATTCCTGTCGCCATCTCGTAGAGCACTGCACCAAATGAAAACAGATCGGTGCGCGCATCCGGTTCCTCGCCCCGCACCTGTTCAGGTGACATGTACGGGATGGTGCCAATCGCCACGCCAAGTCGAGTGAGCGGTTCTAGTCCGCTGGCTGTGGGCATCGCCGAAAGATTCACGGGGCTGCCCGCCGGTGCAAGCTTGGCCAGGCCAAAATCGAGAATCTTGGCGTGCCCGCGCTCGGTAATGAAAATGTTGGCAGGCTTAATGTCGCGGTGGACGATCCCCTTGCCGTGCGCCGCATCCAGCGCGTCCGCAATCTCGATTCCCAGCTCCAGGACTTGCTCAAGCGGCAGTGGCTTGCCGGAAATGCGGCGCTTCAGGGTCTGTCCGTCCAGAAACTCCATGGCGATGAATTGCTGCCCATCCTGTTCGCCGATGTCATAAAGGGTGCAAATGTTGGGATGGTTCAGCGCCGACGCGGCTCGCGCCTCTCTCTCAAAACGCGTCAGTGCATGTGAGTCTTTCGCTAGATTGTCGGGCAGGAATTTCAGCGCAACAGGACGGCGCAGGCGGGTATCCTCCGCCTTGTAAACAACACCCATTCCGCCACCACCAAGCTTCTCGACGATGTGATAGTGGGAGAACTCAAGTCCGACGAGGGAATCTAGGGATAGGGCCTGGTCCGGCATGGGAAGATCTCCTCCCCATTAACCCTCTATACCCTACTGCTCCATCGAGACAGCGTCGTCAGTGATGCAGGGCTCCCTTCAGTGTGACCTTGGGCACACACATGAGCCGCTGCCCGTGAGTTGTCGGATGAGCTGTAACGACAAATGGCTCCTGCGGTAGGATGGGGCGGCGTTGCGGGCGGGTGAAGGACGGAGGGAGCATGGAGGCGCTTCTTCAGGATTTGCGCTACGGGCTTCGGACGCTGGCGAAGGCGCCGGGATTCGCGGCGATCGCGATTCTGACGCTGGCGCTGGGCATTGGCGCGAACACGGCGCTGTTCTCCGTGGTCAACGGCGTGCTTCTGAATCCGCTGGCATACCCACACTCCGGCCAACTGGTCGCGATCTACGGGCAAACGCCGGGATCCAACGTGGGGCCCATCACCTACCTGAATTTCCTCGATTGGCAGCGCGAGACGCAGACACTCTCGTCCATGGCCATGTATCGCAACCAGGATTACAACTTCATCGGCACGGGCGAAGGGGAGCGCCTGAGCGGCTACATGGTTTCCGCGGACTTTTTTACGACGCTTGGCGTGAGTCCCATTCTCGGCCGCACGTTCCGTCCGGACGACGATCGTGCGGGCGCCGCGCCGGTGGTGATCCTAGGCGGAGGCTTCTGGAAACGCAGATTCGGCTCTTCGCTTGAGATCGTGGGGAAGCCGATGAACTTGAACGGGACCTCCTACACGATCGTGGGCGTGATTCCGCCAGGCTTCGCTTTCTACGGGCAGAACCGCGATGTCTACACGCCCATCGGCCAGTGGACCGATCCATCGTTTCGCGACCGCCGCATCGACATGAGCGCGCACGCGCTCGGCCGCCTGAAGCCGGGCGTGACGCTCCCGCAGGCGCGAGCCGACATGGATGGCGTGGCGCAAAATCTGGCGGCGGCGTACCCGGAGGCCGACAAGAACGTCGGCATTACGCTGGTTTCGATGAAGGAAGACATTGTCGGCAACGTCCAGCCGTTCCTTGTCGTGCTGCTCGCGGCGGTCGGGTTCCTGCTGCTGATTGCGTGCGCGAACGTCGCGAATCTGCTTCTGGCGCGGTCGATGGGCCGCTCGCGCGAGTTTGCGATTCGCTCGGCGCTGGGCGCGAACCACATGCGCGTGATTCGCCAGCTTCTCACGGAAAGCATTCTGCTCGCGGGCCTGGGCGGGACGCTGGGGCTCTTGCTCGCCGTCTGGGGCACGAAAGCGGTGCTCGGCATTTTGCCCGGCGCTCTGCCGCGTGCCAACGAAGTTTCGCTCGACTCGCGCGTCCTGCTCTTTACGATGGCGGTGTCACTCCTTGCCGGGATCGTCTTTGGACTCGCGCCCGCGCTGAAAACTTCGCGCGTGAACCTGCAGGAGATTCTCAAGGAAAGCGGCCGCGGATCGAGCGGCGCGCGCCACCGGCTGCAGGGAGTTTTCGTCGCCGTCGAAGTGGCGATGGCGCTGGTCCTGCTCGTTGGAGCGGGACTGATGGTGCGGAGTCTCGCAGCGCTCTGGCGCGTCGATCCCGGCTTCAATCCGAGCCACGCGATCACCTTCTCGTTGTCGATGCCGGCGACTCCGCAGACCAGCTCCGCCGAAACGCGCGCGCGCCTGCGCTACTTCGACGACAAAATGCGCGGCATCCCGGGCGTCCAGGCCGTATCGGTGACGCTCGGCTCACGGCCGATGATCCACAACTCCTCTTTGCCGTTCTGGATCGAGGGCCAGCCAAAGCCCGCCAACATCCAGGACATGCCCCAGGCAATGTTCTATCTCGTCGAAGCCGGATTCCAGCAGGCGATGGGAGTCACGCTCGAGCGCGGGCGCTTCGTCACGCCGCAGGACGACGAGCACGCGCCGGTGGTGGTGGACATCGACGACGTTTTCGCGCGGACCTATTTCCCGCACGAGAATCCGATCGGGAAGCGCATCAATCTGGCGCTGTTCAACGTGCAAGCGGAAGTCGTCGGCGTGGTGGGCCACGTGAAGCAGTGGGGGCTCGACGCGGACGCGAAATCGGCGATCGAGGCGCAGTTCGATTATCCGTTCATGCAGCTTCCCGAGAAGCTGATGCCGCTCGCGGCGGATGCGGTGGCCGTCGTGGTGCGCACCGACGGCGACCCCGCCAGGGTGATGGACTCCGTGCGCCGCACCGTGGCGGAGATCGATTATCGCGAGGTGGTGTACAACGTCCAGACGATGGACGAGGTCGTCTCCAATTCGTTTGCCGCGCGAAGGCTTTCGATGATTCTTCTCGGCGTCTTCGCGGCGCTCGCGCTGGTGCTGGCGTGCGTCGGAATCTACGGCGTGATTTCGTACCTGGTCGGGCAGCGCACGCACGAAATCGGAGTGCGCATGGCCCTGGGCGCGCAACGGAGCGATGTGCTGCGGCTCGTGATCGGGCACGGGGCACGAATGGCGCTGATCGGCGTGGCGATCGGCGTCGGCGCCGCGCTGGGACTGACGCGCCTGATGGCCAACCAGCTTTTCGGCGTCAGCGCGCATGACCCGCTGACTTTTGCCGGGGTTGCGGCGCTGCTGGCGATCGTGGCCGTCGCGGCGTGTTACATTCCCGCGCGGCGCGCCATGCGCGTCGATCCGATGATCGCGCTGCGATACGAATAATCCTTCCGGCTAGAGTCCTCGAAGCTATTTGCGATTGATGGCCCCGCGGCACTTGGGCGAACCGCAGTGGCAGGGAATCTTTTCGACATCCTTGGGGAAGCGATAGTCCAGGGTGAGCTCCTGGCCCGGATGGATTGCGCGGCGGCTGAAGAAATAGATGTGCCCGCGATGCCGACGGGCGTAGAGATTCGGGTCGCAGCTGTGGTTGACGAGTTCGGCGCCACTGCCGCCCCTGGAGGCATCCACTTCCCAGTTTTTGCTGAGGCGAAAGAAATAGACGGGCTGCGGGCGCCCGGGAGTCCAAAACTTTCGGAGACGCTCAAGGGCGACTTTGTAAGTGATGCGCTCGCCCGTATATTCGATGACCTTTTCGTAGCGGGGAATGAGTTCGGCCGCGAAGACGCCAAAGCGGTGAATCCGGGAGCGCCGGATGAAAAGGCGGAAACGGGAAGCACGAGGGTGAACGCGTCGTCGCATTAAAAGGTGATCGTCGCCAGCGCGAGCGAATCGATGAAGTTACGAAGTACAGAGGGCCGCCCCGGGACGGGAGGCAGCCCTCCATTTCGACTGCGAGTGCCTTCGAGAGCCGGCAACCGGCGCAACGCTGCTAGAACAGGACCGCGGACGACTTGTCTACGACCTTGCTTATCTGGAGGTCGCCTACGCTGACCTTTCCCGTCGACAAAGGCTTGGTTGATTCGAGCTTCTTGGACTTGCGCAACCGCTTGGTGGTTTTCTTCGCTTTCATCTCGGTTTCCTCCTCCGGTGAATGGCCCTTCCCAGGGCGATGAAGGCTTATATGCAAGCGGGTCGCCAATGTCAACCACCAGCGGGAAATGGGCTATATGCCGTGGAATCATGCGAATCGGCCCGGGGTAAGGCGGCAACCGGCCATCCGGACTGTTGAAAAAATCAGAGCATGTTGAGTTTTTGAACGCCGGCCAGACCGTCGCCGCTACTCGGTGCGGAGCGCGACGATCGGGTCGATGCGGGAGGCGCGGCGGGCAGGCAGGTAGCCGGCGAACAGGGCGACGAAGAGAAGCAGAAGCGAGACGGCGGCGATGGTCGGCGGATCGTTGGGCGAAAGGTCGAAGAGCATGCTGCCGATGAGCCGAGTGGCCGCGAGGGCGCAGGGGATTCCGAGCGCGATACCCACGATGACCAGCGCGAGCGATTCGCGGAGCACCAGGCCCAGGACCGCGCCCTTTTGGGCGCCCAACGCCACGCGAATGCCGATCTCGCGCGTGCGGCGCGTGACGGAGTAGGACATCAGGCCGTACAGCCCCACCGACGCGAGCAGCAGCGCCAGGATCGAGAAGAAGGTGGAAAGCGCGGCGATGACGCGCTCCTCGACGAGCGTCCCATCCATCACCTGAGCGACCGTGTGCGTCGTGAGGACGTATTCGCGGGCGAGCGAATCGACCTGCCGCGCAACGCTGCGCGCAAGAACGTCGGGAGGCTGGGCGCTGCGCACGAAAAGGTAGAGGCGGTCCCAGCGCATCCAATCGGGACTCTGGAGCGCGGGAACGTAAATGATCGGGGCGGACGCGCTGCGAAGATTGAAGATGCGCGCGTCGGCGGCGATTCCGACAATTTCGAGATCCTGGAAGTCCGGCATGAAGCCGAAACGAACGTGCCGGCCGATCGCCTGGCCTTTCGGGAAGAGGCTTTTGGCGAGGCTGTTGCTGACAACGGCGACGCGAGGCTCGGTGGGATCGTCGGTCCACAGCAGGCCGCGGCCGCGAAGCAAGGGTATGCCGAGCGCGTCAAGAAAGTCGGGGAAGACCGCGATTTCGTTGGTCATCGTTTTCGCGCTGGTGATGGCGTCGGCTCCCGTTTCCGAGACCGTCTCTCGCCATCCCTCATCGCTGGGAATCGGATAGTCCGAGAGGCTGACGGAGCGGATGCCGGGCAGAGCGGAGATGAGATCCGTGAGCTGGCGGCGGTAGTTGTTGAGGTTCACGTTCTGGGGCGCACCGGGCCGCGGAACCAATGTGAGCTCGAGGACGCTTTCGCGCGCGAAGCCGGTGTCGACCGAATGCAGCCGCTCGAAGGTTCGCAGCAGGAGGCCCGCGCCGAGCAGGAGGATCAGCGAGAGCGCGACTTGGACGACGATCAGCATCCGGCTGAGGCCGCCCGCGCCGCCGGCCAGGCTCCGCGTGTTCTGGCGGAGCACTGCGGCGGGATCCTGGCGCGAGGCGCGCCAGGCGGGAGCGAGGCCGAAGAGAATGCCGGTGAGCGCGGCGATGCCGAAGGTGACGCCGAGGACGCGCGCGTCCGGATTGAGGTCGAGCGAAACAGGAGTGAGATATTGGCGCGTCATCAGCGCCACGAGCAGGCGGCTGCCCCAGTAGGCGAAGCCGAGGCCCAAGGCGGCTCCTGCAAACGACAAGAGGAGCGTCTCGCTGAGCACCTGGCGGGCGAGGGTCCAGCGGCTCGCGCCGAGAGCCACGCGCACGCCCATCTCCTGGCTCTGAGACGCCGCGCGGGCGAGCATGAGATTGGCGAGATTGGCGCAGGCGACGAGCAGAATCAGCGCGACGACGCCCATCAGCACGTAGAGCGGGCGCGTGAACTGGGCGCGCAGGTCCGCGGCGATGCCTTTCGCAGCGGGCGAGACGTCGAGCTTCATCGCCATGAAGGTGTCGCGGCGGAGGCCGGGAGTTTGCGTGGGAGCGTTGGAGGCGAGGACATCCGGCCAGAACGATTGAAGCTGCGCGCGCGCCTGATCGAGCGTGAGGCCCTTTTTCAGGCGGCCGGTGGCGGCCACCCACAACAGCGAGCGGTCGTTCATGATTTTCGAGGGGTCGGCCCAGGCCAGATGCTCGGCGGTGATGGGGATGGTGACGTCGGGCGGCTCGCCGGTGGTCATGCCCGTGAACCATTTGCGGGTGACGCCGATAATCGTGAACGGCTGGCCCTCGACGAGAATCTCTTTTCCGACGACGTTTCGCGAGCCGTCGAAGCGCGCTCTCCAGTATTCGTAACCGATGACCGCGACCGGCGACGCGGCGCCCGGCGTGGCGTCGTCCGGGACAATCAAGCGTCCGAGCAGGGGCGCGACGCCGAGTTCACCGTAGTAGTTGCCGGTGACGCCGAGGACGTTGGCCTGCGAGAGGACGCCGTCGATTTCGATGTTCGACATGCCGCTGCGGCTCCAGCCGATGAGGCCCGTGAAGACACGCTGTTCGAGCTCGATTTCGCGAAACATCGGATAGGAGAAGGGAATTTTGTTTCCGGCGCGAACGGCGGAGAGTTCGACGAGGCGTTCGGGCTCGCGCACGGGAAGGTCGCGCAGGAGCAGGGCATTGACGAGCGAGAAGATCGCCGTGTTCGCGCCGATCCCGAGAGCGAGCGACAGGATGGCGACGGCGGAAAAGCCGGGATTCCTCAGCAGGACGCGGATGGTGTGGCGAATCATAACGGAGGTTCGCGAAAAGCTGTCCTCAACTCGCACCGCCTTTGCGAAAAACCATGTACCAAGTATCGCCAAACCTGCGCAAGAAATCGAGACGCTGCTCCGCCATCTCATACAGGCGATACAGGCGCCTGCGCAGGGATTTCGAGGACGCGCCGCGATATACCGAATTGTTGGATTCGAGGACAACGCGCCCCGTGGAAAAGCCGAGGCGGGACATCAGCCGCGCGATCTCGTCCGGCGTATAGAGACGAATATGGCCGAAGGTCCCTTTTGCGACGGCGACGTGGTCCGGCAGATCGAGAATACTGCGGCCCTTCAATAGCCGAATCCGATTTTCGAGCGAGGCCTGGTTCGGCGAAGACGCGATGAGAAGGCCGGCGGGCCGGAGGACGCGCGCGATTTCGTCCATGACGAAATTAAGGCGCTCGACGGGAAGATGTTCGAGCGTCTCGGAAAAAGTGAGCACGGAGAAGTTCCGGTCGGGAAAGGGAAGAGGCTCGTGGACGAAATCGCAGCCGACGAGACGGCAGCGATTGTCGCGCATGGCTTGCTGAAATTCGGGGCGATCGAAGTAGCGGCGGTCGGGATGCTCGACGGCGGTCCAGCGGACCTGCGGATTGAACTGCGCCATGGGGAAAAGCAGGTAGCCGTAGCCGCAACCGAGTTCCAGGCCCTCGCCTTCCAGCGTGCCTCCGGTGACGGACTGCGTGAGCGAGACGAGGAGAGAAACCCGACGGACGTCGGCGCGAAGGTCGCCGGCGATGGTGCGGGCGAAGTCTTCGGATGAGATTTCGGCCGGCGAATAGTCGCCAAATTTCCGGAGGCACTCGCGGATGATGGGTTCGACGGCTTTCTCGATTTCGGAGCGCGTCATAAGCAAGGTGAAAGATATAAGACAGTCGAGGGGATAAGCAAATCACGGGACGGCCCGGAGGGCTGAGAGCCCCGCAGGCGCAGCAGGGCCGCTCGAATCCAATCTAGCGGGAACCAGCGATCACGGGCGCGAAACCTGCGCCTAATGAACGTTGCGAGTGAGCGTCCAGGTGCCGGTGCCCGTGCCATTCGGATTGAAGTTGATGTCGTCCGATAGCCGGTGGGTCACGCCGTCGGAGTTGACCCAATCGTAGCCATAGTTGCTGTCGGTCTTGTAAAGCGCGCCGGTGAAGGGGTCAACCCGCTTCTGCTGGCCAAGAATCGCGTCGCACCAATCATCGGACATTCGATCCTTGGCTTGCATCTGCGAATTGAAATTCTGGAGGTTCGCATCGCTTGCGCCCTGCATGATCGCCATCAATTGCTCGTGCTGCTGGAAACGCATGTCCATGGCCTGGCGAACCGCCACGCCATTCGCGATGATCTGGCCGACCGCAGCCGCGGTCTTCCGCGCCTGGGACGCCCCGCGCAGCTGACCCCATACGGGGTTCATGCTCTTGAGCTTCATGCGCATCAACATGAGAGAGGTCGCATAGACCCTACCCTTCGGGGCCCACGTAAGATCCACGATGGCGCTGCACATATGGTTGGCAATGTTGCGCCAAGCCGGCATGTACGTCTTGAATGCACAGAGAACCGCCACGTTTATAATCTCGTCCTCGTCAATGCTGTTGATTTTGAACCGCGTGAGGGCGGTCGCGTTATCGGCAGTCTGAATCAGCCCATTCGCTCCGCGAGTGGGGCGCGGTCCTCCCGGAGGAGTCGGATTCGAGGTGATGTCCTGGACGTATTCGACGTGCAGGATGCCGACCATGTATTTCAGAAAGTCCTGAGCCGAGATGGGTCCGTCATGGCGGGGGCAGTCCGAATTCGGGCCGAGTTCGTAGGGCGCGTTGGTGGACCAGCCCCAGTCGTACCGCGGCAACATCTTGGTGCCGCTGAGTCCGTCCGGGCTCCAGGCGCGGTAGAAGGGGGTCACCAGCGCGTCTTCGCAGGAGGTTTCCCGCATCAAGCCTCCGAGATAGAGCCAGTCGGAGGGAACCCGAGCATTGAGATAGTTGACGCCCAGGGCAGGGTCGAAAATCCCAACGGGCCTCGTGCTGATGGGGGCATCCGGTTGCGGAGCGGCGCCCGGTGCTGAACCGGCGTTCAGCTCACGAAGCTTGGCCTGGTATTCGTCCTGTGTGAGCAAGCCGTTCCGGTAGGCGTCGTTTAGCGCGTCGATCCTCTGCTGATCGGCGGCTGAGCGCTGTGGCTCCTGCCGGCCATAGGCAGTCGGCATGGCCGCCGACGCGAGAAATACTGCGAACGCGAACGCTGCGAATTTGTGCTTCATGATGCTCCCCCGGTTCTCCTCTACTGGCGCCCGAAACGGATGCTGTTGAACATGTCGCTCAGGTCGTCGTTCACGGATTGCGGCTCGCTTTGCGGAACGGACGACGATACGACGTAGTAGTGCCCGCCGGGCCCGGCGATGCCGACGATGATCAGCGAGACCGCGACGCCGTCGGGATCCGTTCCCGTGAACGTGCCGAGAGTGATGTCCACGCCGTTGAACTTCTGCGGCTGGTTCTGGACCATTGTGAAATTGCGGTATTGCTCCTGGTACTGGCCGGCCACCGTCTTCACGACGTCCGCCGGCTCGTTCGCTTCCGCCGAAAACGGCGCGATGAACGCCCAGCCCTTGCCGCGGTTTTCGTTGATGTTCACTCCCGAGGCGTCCGGCGGGCAATTCTGCGAAGGCCCGTAGCAGCCGCCCTGCGTTTTCGCCGTCCATCCGGGCGGGATCATGAGGCTGAAAACGCCTGCTGGGTCGCTGTAGACATTGCCATTGCCGCGGCCATTGCCGTTGCCCCCGCCATTGGCGTCGCTTCCCGGCGGGTTCGGAGAATTGGAGTAGATCACCGCGGGCGGGCCATTTGGCGCGTTTGAGGGCGGCGGAGGTTGACCACCCGGCCCCGTGCCGATCAGCGCGGCGCGTTTCGCGGCGCATTCGTCCGGCGTGAAGACCCCGGCCCGGCACGCCCTTTCGAGCGCCTGCAGCTTCTGATCGTTGGCGGAACCCTGCGAGGGCTGCGACGCTCGCATCAGTTCCGCGCGCTTGGCCGCGCATTCGTCGGCAGTGAGGACGCCGGCTTTGCAGGCATCATCCAGCGCGCGCATCTTCTGCGGGTCCGGCCCCGACGGGGCATTGCCCGCTCCAGGCGACATCTCGACCCACTCGCCTTTCTCCTGCGTGCCTGCGATACCGGCGGAAAGGTGAAAGCTCTTGGCGATGTCGTCGAGGATCGGCTTGGCGGCGGAATACTGCGAAGAAGGCAGCGAAGATTGGAAGAGGACGATGTGGCCGTTCGACGTGGCGACCGAAAACATCATGAGCCACGTCCCGTGCTCCTGGTCGTTGCAAGAGAGGTGCGCGTAGCGCCCGGACAGACCGGCGATCACGGTGGTGCCCTCTTGGGGCGTTCCCGGAGACGGGCATTGCTTGGTGAATTGCTGCTCGAAACTGTCGAGAACCTCGGCGGGCGGCGGCGTCGAGCCGTCGTCGGTCGGGTCAGCGCCCACGGTGATGCTGACATCGCCCTTGCTGATGGTTACGCCGTTTCCGTCCTGCTGCCTCTCGGCGTGCCAGCCCGCCGGAACGCTCACAACGAAGCTCCCGCCGGGATCCTGGTAGGTGGTCTGAGCCGAAGCGCCGGCGGCAAACAAAAGAAGCGAGGCGGCGGCTAGCGCGATCGCGGACGCCTCCCAAGACCGCTTCGTCCGACAACGAAATTTTGTTGAATCAGCCGCAAGGACGGGAACGCAAGGGTTCATCTTCGAGCTCCTCCGCAGCCCTTTTGATGAAGGCGCTGCGTTGCACTTCTCTGAAACCTCACACTGCTACTTGGCCTTTTGAAACAAAAATGAATGCGGGAGCCCGAAAGGCTGATAACTGGGCGCGTATCTTCTTCGAGTTGATGTGCGCTGTCAAGATGCGGCCGTGAGAATTGAGGAGAGCCGTAAGCGAAATGGTGCGGCGCAAAACTACAAATTGACTTCTACCGAAGCGGGATTTAGGCTCACCGGCTCGCATTCAATTTTCGCCGGCGGTGCACACATTCGCTGCCGACGTTTTCGGCGGGAGGCATCATGAAGCGAACCTTGATCGTTGCAATCGTAAGCTTGTTCAGCGCGCTGGCGGCATTCGCCGCGACGACGCCGAAGGTGGTGTACGTCAAGTGCGGGAAGCTGATTTACGACGCGGAAAAGCCGCCGCTTGCGCCCGCAGCGGTGGTGATCACTGACGGAAAAGTGGCCGCTGTCGGCGCGAACGTGCCCGTGCCGGACGGCGCCGAGCAGATCGACCTCTCGCACTACACAGTAATGGCGGGCTTTGTCGACGCGCACATTCACGTCTGGTCTGGCCCGTTTTCGAGGCAGCCATCGACGCCGCTGGCGGTGCTGCGCGGATCGAAGGCGATGAGCTACGCGCTCTCTTCCGGAGTTGTGGGTGCTCGCGTGCTCGGCACCGAAGGCTTCATCGACGTGGCACTGAAGGACGCAATCGAGGAAGGCACGATCCCCGGCCCGCATCTGGTTCCCGCCGCTCACGCCATCACGATCCCGGGCGGACACGGCGACTTTTTCCCGGCGCCGCCCTTCCTGCCAATGGACGACTTCTACACGCCGATGAACGGCTTCATCAATTCTCCCGCGGACGCCGAGAAAGCGGTGCACTTGCAGATCAAGTACGGCGCGCGCGTGATCAAGGTGCTGGCTTCCGGAGGAGTGCTCTCGCCGCTCGATTCGCCCACCGCCGAACAGGTGTCGCCGGAGGAGCTGCGCGTGATCGTCGAGCAGGCGCACATGGACCATCTGAAGGTGGCGGCGCACGCGGAGAACATCCGCAGCATCATGGCCGCGCTGGAGGCGGGCGTGGATTCGATCGAGCACGGCTCGGAACTCAACGACGAAGCCGTGAACTTCATCAAAAGCCACGAGGTGGTGCTGGTCCCCACGGTCTACGTGGTGGATAACAGCGTCATCGCTGGCGAGAAGGAGCACATGCCGGACTACGTGATGCAGAAGGTGCGCGCGCTCGCCAAAACTCATTTTCCGAGTTTCCAACTGGCGCTGCGCTCCGGCGTGACCATCGCAGCGGGCTCCGACCAATCCTACGAGCCAGGGTACGGGACGGTGCGCGACGAGATGATCGCCGAAGTCAAATACGGGATGACTCCGCAGCAGGCGCTCGTCGCCGGGACGGAAACCAGCGCGGCCTTGCTGGGCCTCGATCAGCTGGGCACGGTCGAGGTCGGCAAGGAAGGCGATCTGGTCGCCGTCGAAGGAGACCCGCTGAGCGATATTCACGCACTCGAAAAAGTGCGCGCCGTGATCTTCCAGGGCCGCTCGGTGACGCCCGCCAACCGGCCGTAATCAGGGCAAGTCCGGCGGACGCCGGGAACCGCCTCCGCGCGGCTAGCGGAGCGGAGCCCGGAAACATCAGCTCAGCGAGATTTTGCAGGCACGGCGGGTTTGTTATTTGGCGAGTTCTGGTTCCCAGTCTCGCACTTAGCCACCTTGGCGATGTTGTCCATGAAGGTGGTCATGTCGCGGAGCGTGATTTCCCTGGTTGGGATAGCTCGAATTTCCCCGCCCGGTGCGATGGGCGTTCCGGCAATCCCTCGCTCGATGTCTACACGGCGATCTCCTAGAAGACCTTCCGAGATAAGGGATGCGGCGGAATCATTAGGAATCGTGTTCTGGAAGCGTTTCTCAATCCGCAGAACGACCTCTACGCGGCGAAGTGAGTCTGCGGAGTTGCTCGCTAGCTTGACTTCACTCACTCTTCCGACGTCCAGCCCATTCAGTGTGACCGGGGCGCCCGGCCGAAGTCCTGTCGCATCGGGAATGAATAGATGAATCGAATACTTAGGTCGGAACACGTCTTCCGACCACAAACCGGAGACGCCCCACAACAGTAGGATCGCAGCCAACACGCCCGCCGTGATCTTGAGGGCCTTGTCGGAGATTCGGATCGTAATTTCGGCCATGGGGCCACCTCCAGCGGTTGACGGCGCCAATAGAATCACACTCTCAGGTCAGCGGCAAGACAGATGGCGCGGGCGGGTTGCGTCGGTGCGATGGCGTGTGCTACTTTCGCTTCCCGGCCATACCTTGAGCGATTTTCTGGACGATTCCTTGTGAAGGCGAGCGAACTGCTGAAGCCTGCGAACCGCGAGGAAGCGGCGCTCCTCGACAAACTCGATGTGAAGCGCCTGCCGCAGCACGTCGCGGTGATCATGGACGGCAACGGGCGCTGGGCGGAGCGGCGCCACCTTCCGCGCGTCGCCGGGCATCGCGCGGGCGTGAAGGCCGCGCGCGACGTGATCGAAACGTGCAGCCGCCTGCACGTTCCGTACCTGACGCTCTACGCCTTCTCGCTCGAAAACTGGCGCCGGCCGCGCGCCGAAGTGGATTTCTTGATGCGCCTGCTGCGTGAATACCTGAAGCGCGAGCTCCCCACGATTCACAAGAACAATATCCGCCTGCTCGTGATCGGCCGCCCCGAGCAGCTTCCCGAAGGCGTGCGCAAGGATATCCAGGACGCGATGCGCCTCACCGCGCGCAATACCGGCATGAAACTCGTCGTGGCGCTGAATTATGGCGGGCGCGCGGAGCTGGTCGACGCGTTCAACGCCATGCTCGACCACGTGCGGTCGAACGGGCTTTCGGCTTTCCAGGCCGACGAGCAGACGATCTCCGAACATCTCTACACGGCGGGTCTTCCCGATCCCGACCTGCTGATCCGCACGAGCGGGGAAATGCGCGTGAGCAATTTTCTGCTCTGGCAAATTGCGTATGCGGAGATTTATGTCACGGAAACGCTTTGGCCGGATTTTTCGCGCGCGCGGCTGCTCGAAGCGATCCTGGATTTTCAGCAGCGCGAGCGGCGCTATGGCGGGCTGGGCGCGACGCGCAAGCGCGCAGCCTCCGCCAGGGGCGGCGAGGGCTAGCGCCGGATGGCCCTCCGCATCGCCACTGGAATAATCCTGATTGTGGCCGTGGTTTCGCTGGTCTGGTGGGGACCGGCGTGGCTGCTGGCCGCGATTGCGGCGCTGGTTGCGATTCTCGGGCTGTGGGAATTCTTCGCGCTCGGGGAGCGGCTGGGGCTGCGCGCGTTCAAGAAGTGGACCCTCGTTTGCGCTGCGGGGTTTTTCTACGCGCAGTACGCTGCGGGCATGACGGAGATGCACCGGCTCTGGGCCGGCGTGGTCCTTACGCGGACGGCGGGCGGCATTTCCGCTTCCATCGAATCCATTCTGCTGATTTTTCTGTTCGGCGCCGTTGGCATCGGCCTGGCGACGCGCCGCCCCTTGCAGGATGTTCTACCGGCCGTGTCCGTCAGCTCGGCGGGGCTTTTGTTCGTGGCGCTGCCTTTCAGCTACCTCGTGCGGATCGACGGAATCGAGCGAGTCGGCCGCGAGTTGATCCTGTTCACGCTCGCGCTGATTTGGGCTGGAGACACGCTGGCGTATTTCGTGGGGCGGTTCTTCGGGCGCGTCCCGATGGCGCGCGCACTGAGCCCGAAGAAAACCTGGGAAGGCGCAATCGCCAATGTGGTCGCCTCGCTGCTCGTGGCGCTGGCGGCTTCGCGATGGATGGACCTCGATCTGACGGCGCTGCTGGTCATCGCCGCCGCAGCCAACATCGCGGGGCAGATGGGCGACCTGATCGAGTCGGCATACAAGCGCGGCGCGGGCGTGAAGGATTCCGGCACCATCGTTCCCGGGCACGGCGGCGCGCTCGATCGAATCGACAGCCTCATCCTCGCCGCGCCCGTCGTGTGGACGCTCTATTCCTGGTTCGCGATGCGGTAAGTCCTAGTTGCCGGGCCCCGGCGGATACGCCGGCAGATCCGCTGGCCGCGGCGGCAGCTTCTTCGGGTGCTCCTGAATGTCCTTCATCACCAGCTCGATGGCCTTCTCGAGCTGCGGGTCGTGCCCGGCCATCACTTTGTCGGGCGTGTTGTCGACCACGATGTCCGGCTGCACTCCGTGATTCTCGATGAGCCACTGGCTGTCGAGGCCGTAGAGCGAAGCCTCCGGGCGCGTGACGTAACCTCCGTCGAGCAGCGGGATTTCCCCGCGAATGCCACGAACGCCGCCCCACGTGCGCATGCCGATCACCGGGCCGAGCTTGTAGTACTTGAAGAAGTAGGTGAAGAAATCGCCGTCCGACGCAGCGTACTCGTTCGTGATGCATGCCATGGAGCCGTAGAAGACGTTCGGCGGTTCCGTGTTGCTCTCGGCAGTGCGATTCGATTCCATCCCGGCCAGCACGCGGCGCAGTCGCTCGAAAATGAGCTGATCGACGAAGCCGCCGCCGTTGTAGCGCACGTCGAAGATGATTCCTTGCTTGCGAATCTGCGGCAGGTACTGCTTTACGAACTCGTTCAAGCCCGCCGCGCCCATGTCCGGCAGATAGACGTAGCCGACGCGGCCGTCCGTGGCCTTCGCCACCTTCTCGCGGTTCGTGTCGATCCAATTGAGTTCGTGCAGCTTGAATTCGCTGCCGATCGGCCGCACCACCACTTGCCGCGCGCCATCCTCACCGGGTTTTGAGTTCACCGTCAGCGTGACGTTCTGGCCCACCGTGTTGACGAACAGCTCGTAGGGATTCTCCGGCACGTGCAGCGATTGCCCGTTCACCGCCAGCAGGTAATCGCCCTGCTTCACGACTATACCGGGCTCCGTGAGCGGCGACCGCAGGGCGCTGTCCCAGTTCTCGCCCGGATAGATTTTCTTGAACCGGTAGAGCCCGCTGGCGGCGTCCGCTTCGAAATCGACGCCGAGATGGCCGAGATTCACCGGATGCAGATCCGGGAAGTCGCCGCCGCCGACATAGGTGTGCGAATTCGAGAGCTCGCCGATGAATTCGCCGAGAATATAGGTGAAATCGTAGCGGTCGGCGACGTACGGGAGCAGTTGCGCGTACTTGTCGCGCTCCTTCGCCCAATCGACGCCGTTCATCGATGGTTCGAAGAAATAATCGCGCTCCTGGCGGTAAACCTCGTAGAACATCTGCTTCCACTCCGCGTGCGGATCGATCTCCGCTTGCATCCCGCCGAGCGCGAGTGCGCCGTCACCGACGTGATGCGGGGATGGCGCGGGCGTCGCGTCGACGATTCCGTACGTGCGCCCGCCGTCTCCGCCGCCCCCCGGGCCCGCGTAGACGAGCTTCTTTCCGTCAAACGAGACCGCGTAGCTCGTCGCGCCGCTGACGAGCACCGAGTCCTTCCGCTCCTTCATGTCGAATATGTGCAAGTCGAACGTCCCGCCCGCCAGCGGGCCCGAAAGCCCGAAGATCGGCGTCGTGATGTAGAAAACGTAGCCCTTCGAGGCTGCGAGCGTTCCCATGTTCTCCGCAGGACCCGGCAGCGCCACGATGCGGTTCTGGATTCCGTCGAGATCGATGCGGAACGGCTCTTTCTTCTCTTCGGGCTTTTTCTCCTCCGGCTTCTTTTCCTCCGCCTTTTTCTCCTGCTTCGCGCCCTTCTTGGCTTCGGGCTTCATTTCCTCGGCGGGCTGGGCCTCTTCCTTCTCGTCAGGAGCCGTTTTCTTCACCTCCGCTTCGTCGCTCTGCGGGGCGAACGGCGAAGGCGTATCCGTGCGCAGCGTGACCGCGTAGACGCGGAAGGCTTTCGGGTTCGCGAACTCGAAGTCGTACACGCCGAGCACTTCGTCAAAGTCGCGCGCCGAGAGGAAATAGAGGTACTTGCCGTCGGGATCGAAGACCGGATTGACGCTGCCCGTGAAATCGGTCGTCACCGGGGTGATCTTCTTGTCTTCCTGCGAGTAGAGATAAATCACCGGATTGCCGTTCTCCGCCGTCTTGGCATAGACGGCCCACTTGCTGTCCGGCGACCAGTTGTAGTCGGTCAAGTCCGAATACTTGCCCTGATCGATCAGCACGGATTTCTTCTCGTCGATATCGACATAGAAAAGGCGGTTCGACTTGTCCGAATAGAGGAGCTTCTTGCTGTCGGGCGACCACGTTGGCTGGAACTTGTGCATCGTTCCGTCCAACGTGACGCGCACTTCCTTGCCCATGCCGTCCTGCGGCATCAGGTAAATCTCCTCTTCGCCGCTGCGGTCCGATAGATAGGCGATCCATTTTCCGTCGGGCGACCACGCAACATTGTCCTCGCGGATTCCCGGCGTGCGCGTCAGATTGCGGATGCTGCCTTCCTTCGCCGGCGCGGTGTAGACGTCGCCGCGCGCGCTGAATGCCGCGCGCTTGCCCTCAGGCGAAATATCGAACGAACTGATCAATTTGCTCGTGCTGTCCCAGTGCTTTCGCGCGAGGTCGAGGTCTCCCGGCAGGTACACGGTGACCTTCTTTGCCTGCTCGCTCGCCAGATCGAAGAGATAGAGGTATCCGCCGTTTTCGAACACGATCGAATCCGGCCCCAGGCTCGGCCAGTTCACGTCGAACTCCGTGAAGTGAGTCAGTTGCCGGATTTCCTTGGTCTTCACGCTGTACGCGAACAGATTCATCCGGTGATCCGGACCCTGGTCCGAATCGAAATAGATCGTGTCGCCGTGCCACATCGGAAACGTGTCCGTGCCCTGATAGCTCGAATCAATCTCCTCGTAGTGATTGTTCTTGAAGTCGTACAGCGAGATTTTCTGCGCCATGCCGCCGGTGTACCGCTTCCACGTCCGGAAATTCCGGAAGATGCGGTTAAAGGCAATCGTGTTCCCGTCGGGCGAAAACGACGTCAGCCCGCCCTTATCGATCGGCAGCCGCGCGGGCAGCCCGCCCTCCACCGGCACCGTGTAAAGCTGGCCGAACCAGTCGTTGAACGTGTCGCGGCGCGAGAGGAAGAGGATGTTCTTGCCGTCGGGCATCCAGTTGATGATTTCGTTTTCCATGCCCATGCGTTCGGGCAGGTCGACCGACGGCGGCTGGAACGTCAATTGCTTCGGCTGGCCGCCCTCGGCGGGAATCACGTAGACGTTCGGATTGCCGTCGTACTGGCCGGTGAACGCGATGCGCGTTCCATCCGGCGAGAATTTCGGGAACACCTCGAGGCCCGGATGCGTCGTGATCCGCCGCGCCACGCCGCCGCTCGTCGGCACCAGCCACAAGTCGCCGGCGTAGCTGAAGACGATCGTATCCTTGTAGACATCGGGGAAGCGTAAGAGGCGCCCCTCCTGCATTTCCTGCGAGCCGGTGAAAAACGCGCACGCCACAACCGCGATGAACATGAACAGGACACGCCGAAGCATTCTCATCTCTCGCCTCCGAGCTTCCGATTGTGATTGAACTGGTTCCAGACCTGCGTGCGGCCGCCGGCTCCAGGCATGACTCTCGCGCCTAACGTATTGCGGCTGAGGTCACGAGCCGCGGCCCCGAAATCCCACCCTTCCGCCCCGGCAGAGTATACACCGATTGCCCGCGAACGGCGCACGACCCGCGAACCGCTCAGTTCAGATTCGAATGCGCAGCGTTCTTGAAAACCACGCCGCCCTTCATCACGAACGCAACGCGCCGCACTGCCGTGATGTCCTTCAGCGGATCGCCATGAAGTGCGATGATGTCCGCTTCCAGTCCCGGCGCAATCGAGCCGATTCGATCGTCCATGCCAATCGCTTCCGCTCCCAGCGAGTTGGCGGAAACCATTGCCGCTATCGGCTCCACGCCGCAGTCGCGCACTCGATGAATGAAATCCTCCGCGTTGCGTCCGTGCGCGCCCGCAACGGCGTCCGTGCCGTAGACGATTTTCAGTCCCGGAATCCGCAGCGCGCGCCGAATCAACTCCCAGTGCGCCGGGATCAGGTCCTTCATCGCCGCGAACCCTTCGTCCGTGTAGCAGGGCGGCGCGAGATACCGGTCCTTGTATTCGAGATACGTTTCGAGCAGTAGGCCGGCCTGCGGATCGAGATACGTCCCGCGCTCCGCCATCAATTTCAGGTCATCGTCGCTCGCGCCCAGTCCGTGTTCGATCTCCGTGCATCCCGCCAGCGTGGCCGCGCGCACCGCATCGCGATAAGCGTGTACCAGCGACCGCAGGCCCTGCTTCTTCGCTTCGTCGCACGCCGCATTCAACTGTTCCTGCGACATCGTCATCGGTCCGCGCGTCATGCCTCCCGACGCGTAAATCTTGATCAGGTCCGCGCCCGCTTCCTTCTGTTTCCGCACGAACGCGCGAATCTCATCCGGCGTCCCGGTCTGCTCGCCGCGTCCGAAAAGCGGTTCGACCGCCGTCAGGATGCCTGGCCCGGGAATCGCGCCCTTGGCGATCGCGTCACGCAGCGGAACGTCTGCGGGCGACCCCACGCTCTGGACCGTGGTGAATCCCGCCATGAGCGTCACCCAGGCGTTTGACGCCGCAGCATATGACCCTTCCGGCGTCGTCCGTCCCTGCCCGGCATTTTTCCCGTCCGCCCCGAAGCTCCACGTGATGTGGACGTGCGCGTCGATCCAGCCGGGCAGCACCGTCAACCCGCGCAGATCGTAATCAACCGGCTCGGCCTTCGGATCGATGGCGGCGATCTTCGAGCCCTCGACCACGATGCGCGTGTCGTGCAGCACGCCGCCCTTGCCGTCGAGCGCCATGCTCACGGCGATCACGATGCGCTTGTTCTTCGCCGGCGGCTGCGCAGAACTTCGTTGCGCCAGCGCCCAAACGCCCAGCATGCCGAGAACGCTGAGAATGATCCGCGAGGATCCCACGACGCTCCTCCCCCACTCCGGCCAAAGGCCGCCGCAATTCTGTCACATTTCGAAGCGGGAATTATTGCAGACGAGAGAGGCGGACGTTAGCCGAACGCTTCGAAGCAGCGTCGATAAATCAGGCTCCGCGAGGCGCGTCTCATCCCTCCGGTTGCCACAACTGAATCGGATTGCCCTCGGGATCGTTCAACCGCGCGAACCGGCCGTAGGGGTAGGGTTCCGGATCGACCTCCACAGCGATGCCGGCCGCGCGCAGTTGCGCCACCATCGCGTCGAGGTCGCGCACTCGAAAATTGATCATCCAGGTTTTGCCGGCGTCTCCGAAATATTCTGTCGTCGCCGGGAGAGGCGCGAACGCCGTCTCGCCCGCCTCTTGCCGCCAGGAAGCGTCGCCCTCGTTCGAGGGCACAGGCGCAACGCCGAGGTGATCGCTGTACCACCGGGCGAGAGCGCCCGGGTCCCGCGCCCGAAAGAAGAACCCTCCAATCCCGCTCACCTTCTCCATCTCGCCCTCCAAGTCGCACGGAGGCTATCACAGGTAATCGCCCGCCGCACCCGGCAGCGCCGCGACGAATCTCTCACCTAAAGGGAAACCTCACTTGTCCGGTAACCGCTGCCGGCTCAGACGGTCGGCAATTCACCGTGAAAAGTGGCTGGGACTAGCGCGAGAGCAAACCTATCAGAAAGAGGGGGAGACCGACTATCAACGTACCCCATAGCAAATAAACGGGCCAAGCCGACCAACCATGCAAGGCTCGGACCTTCAGATATTCGCGGTAATCCAGTGCTCCGCCGCGAAGGAAGGCCCATTTGTAGCCGATGCTCTTCAGTCGGAAACGAATCGTTGCGTCGAACCCAACAAACGCACAGAGCAAGACGCCGCCCGCGACCTTTAGATTCATGGCTTGACTCCGCTACCATTCGATCTGCGCTGCAAGGAAACGCCAACGCAGTTGTATGACCTGAAAATTATGTGGCCCTCGGAAGAACGGGGCAATAGAACGAGCACGCAGTGTTTCCGGCTGTGCAAGTGAACGTGCAGTTGGGTTACCGAACAAGTGCCTGTCGGCGGGGAATCGGCATTCCTTTCCGCCACTCGCTGCCATTGAAAACGCCTCCCGCGCCCCGTATCCTAGATGGTTCCGATGAAGATTGCCCTCGCGCAGTTCAATCCGACAATCGGCGATTTCGAAGGCAACGCGGCCCGCATTCGCGACCTCGCCGGCGAAGCCAGGGCGGGCGGCGCCGACCTCGCGCTCTTCTCCGAGCTCTGCCTCTGCGGCTATCCGCCCCAGGACCTGGTCGAGCGCCCCGCCTTTGTCGAGCGCAACCTGAAAGCACTCGCGCTTCTCGCCGACTCGATCCCGCTTCCGTCCATCGTCGGCTACGTCGGCAAGGCCGAAGACGACACCGGCAAGCCGGTCGCGAACTGCGCCGCGCTGATCGCCGGCGGCCGTATCCTTTTCGAGCAGCGCAAGATGCTGCTGCCGACCTACGACGTCTTCGACGAGTCGCGCTACTTCCAGCCTGCCCGCGCGCAGTACGTCTTCTCGTTCGGCGCCGCGAAACTCGGTGTCACCATCTGCGAAGACACCTGGAACGACAAGAATTTCTGGCCGCAGCGCCTCTATGACCGCGATCCGGTCACCGAGCTGATCGGGAAGGGAAGCGACATCATCCTGAATCTCTCGTCTTCACCTTACACGCTCGATAAACGCAATCTTCGGCATGACATGCTGCGCGCCATCGCCGTCCAGCAGAAGGTCCCGGTCATCTATGTGAATCAGGTCGGCGGCAACGACAGCCTGATCTTCGACGGCTCGAGCATCGCCTTCATGCCGGACGGCCGCGTCGCCGCCCTCGCAAAATCCTTCGAGGAGGATCTCGTCTTCTTCGACACTGTGACGGGCCAGGGCGACGTCCGCAGCCAGCCGCAGAACGAACTCGAGGCCGCTTACCTCGCGCTCGTGATCGGTACGCGCGACTACGTTCGCAAGTGCGGCTTCCGCAAGGTCGTCATCGGCCTCAGCGGTGGAATCGATTCCGCCCTCGTCGCCACCATTGCCGCGGACGCGCTCGGCTGCGCGAATGTCCTCGGCGTCAGCATGCCGGGGCCGTATTCCTCGGAGGGCAGCCGCACCGACGCGCGCCGCCTCGCCGAAAATCTCGGCATCGAATTCCTCGTCCTTCCCATCGGCGAGACGTTCGACAGCTATCGCAAGGCCCTATCGGCGCCCTTCGCCAACACGCCTCCGGGCGTCGCCGAAGAAAATCTTCAGGCGCGCATCCGCGGCAATCTCCTGATGGCGCTCTCGAACAAATTCGGCTCGCTCGTTCTCAGCACCGGCAACAAATCCGAAGTGGCGGTCGGCTATTGCACCCTTTACGGTGACATGGCGGGCGGCCTCGCGGTGATCGCCGACGTGCCGAAGACCATGGTTTACGCCCTCGCGAACTTTGTGAATCGTGATGGCGAGCGAATTCCCGTAGCGACAATCAACAAGCCGCCGTCCGCCGAGCTTCGGCCCAATCAAACCGACCAGGACACGCTGCCGCCCTATGAGGTTCTCGATCGCATCCTGAAGGCCTACGTCGAGGACCTGCGCAGCCCCGAAGAAATCGCCGAACTGCTCTGTTACTCTATCGATCTCGTCCGCTCGGTCGCGCGCCTCGTCGACTCGAGCGAGTACAAGCGCAAGCAGTCCCCGCCCGGTCTGAAAGTCACGTCGAAAGCCTTCAGCGTCGGCCGCCGCTTTCCCATCGCCCAAAAACTCACCACCTGACGCGCTCTTGCCGCTCTCCGTGCTCTCCGCGTCTCTCCGGTGAGCGCTTGCTTCAAACAATCTCGAGCATCCTATCAATCGCCCGCCGCGCCTTTCGCGCAATCTCTTCCGGCACGCGCACCTCCGGCTGCAGCGTCTCGAGCGACCTCGCCACCCGATCCAGCGTAATCGTCTTCATGAACTCGCACACCGCCTCCGGATTGACCGGCCGGAACAGCTTGTCCGGCGCCGCGCCCCGCAACCGATGCAGCATCCCCGTTTCGGTCCCGACCGCGAATTCCCGCGCGTCCGACCCGCCGATATGCCGCATCATCCCTTCCGTCGAAAGAAAGAACGTCCGATCGCGCGGCAACGTCCCGTTCGCGACGCTCGCCATGCACGAACTGACGCACCCGCACTCGGGATGAATCAGCAGCTCGATCTCGGGATCTTCTTCCATCAGCGCCCGCACCTGTTCCGCGCGAATCGTCCGGTGGACATGACACGATCCCGGGTACGCGATGATGTTCGCCCGTCCCGTCTCGCGCGCCACAAACTGCGCCAGGAATTTATCGGGGAGAAATAGAATCGGACGCTGCGCCGGAATCGCCCGCACCACCTTCACCGCATTCGCCGACGTGCAGCAGTAATCGCTCTCGGCCTTCACTTCCGCCGTCGTATTCACGTACGCCACCACCACCGCGTCCGGATATTTCGCCTTCCATGCGCGCAATTCCTCCGCCGTGATCGTCGCCGCCAGAGAACATCCCGCGCGCAGGTCCGGCAGCACCACCGTCCGGTCGGGGCAGAGAATCGCCGCCGTTTCCGCCATGAAATGGACGCCGCAGAAGACAATCACCTCCGCCGGCGTCGCCGCGGCCGCCTGCGACAGGCCCAGCGAGTCGCCCACCACGTCCGCGATCTCCTGCACTTCGTCGCGCTGGTAATTGTGCGCGAGAATCACCGCGTTCCGCTCTTCCTTCAGGCGCGCGATTCGCTCCTGCTTCGCGCGAATCTCCGCCGGCGTGTCGTGAATCGCCTCGACCGGCGGCAGCGTGTACCGCGCCTCGAAGGGAATGAAAGTTGAAGACTCGCTCACTTCTGCTTCACCTCATCGGCCGAAACCACCGTCGCGCTCAAATCGAGCGCCCGCACCGAATGTGTCAGCGCCCCGGACGAAATCACGTCGACGCCGGAGTGCGCATATGCTTCGATGGTCTCTTCCGAAACTCCGCCGCTCGCCTCGACGATCACCGCGTCCTGGGGATACGCATTCCGCAGCTTGCGAACCGTCATCGCCGCATCGTCCGGCGAAAAATTGTCCAGCAGCACAAGGCACGGACACCCGCTGCGTTCGTCCGCCTGCAATTCGTTCAGTACGCGCGCCACCGCCACCGCCTCTTCCGCACCTGTCACTTCCACCTCGAAAAACGCCGCCGCGCCCCTGCGTTGCCACGCGCCGCGCAACATTCCGTCGAGCTTCGTTGTCCCGCCCCGCGACGCCAGCCGCAGATGGTTCGTTTTGATCAGGACGGCGTCGCTCAGGCTCAGCCGGTGCGTCCCGCCGCCGCCCCAATGGACCGCGCGCTTGTCCAGCAATCCCCAGGGTGTCTTGCGCGTTCCCACCACATGCGCCGCAGGCGAAGCCAGCCGCGCCGCTTCCACCAGCTTTCGCGTTGCCGTCGCGATTCCGCCCATCCGTTGCAGCAGATTCACGGCCAGGCGCTCGAGCGAAAACAGCGCGCGCGCGTCGCCCTCCACGCGCAACAGCAGGTCGCCCGCCCCGATCGTATCCCCATCATTTTTGATGCGCGAGGCCGACTGTTGGGCTCGCTCGTAGATCCACTCGGCCTCTTCCAGGCCCGCCGCCACGCCCGCTTCTTTTGCCCGAATCTCCGCGACGCACCGCCGCCCGCCCAGTTCCATCGCCTCGACGGTCAGGTCCGCGGGCTTGGTGTCTTCGCGGAGCAGCTCACTCGTGATCGCGCGCACCGCGTCAAGGTACAAGGGAGCTCTCAGCGTCAGCAAATGCCCGCGATAGAGCGCCGCGCGAATCCGCTCTTCGCGCGATCCGCCGTTCAATTTCTCCGCCGCTTGCGTCGATATGCTCATTCGCGTCCTGCGCTTCCAGTGCGGGGTCGCCTGAGTACTCCTGCGCGACTGGGGTTTGCTGCTGGTATGACTCAATCTTGCTTGTCTCGCCTCCCCGAGTCAACTCGCCTCCCCGAACGCCTCGCCGTCCTGGAAGTCACACGCGCCTTCGTCGTTCTCTGGCTTTTTGCCTCTCCGCGGTGAATTTGGCTCCGCCCGCGGTTTGGCTCCCTTTCAAATTTCAAATGGCTCTCGTTGACTTGCCTATTTTCCAGGCGCCGCCACATCGGTCGTCTGGAATCGGGCGTGTCGCCCCGCCATCCGCCCGCCTATCTCCCAATCGACGGCGGTTTGGTCGTTCTCTTGCTCGCCCCGGTCTTGTCGAGGCGGCCTTTGTAGCGCTGCGGCTCGCCAGCTCCGTTGTGTTTGGCCTTTTCTTGTCCACCGTTCTCTGCGCCCTCGGCGCCTTTGCGGTTAGTCCCGTCCGCGCGGTTCGCGGGAAAGATTTGAACGTAGCGCCGCGGTCTTCAGCGCGGCACAGCGCCGGAGGCGCGATTGTACGTAGCCCGGCACGCAGCGCAGCGGAGTGCCGGGAACAGTAAGCCTCACAAAATGAAAATGCCGAGTCCCGGAGGGACGATTGAACCGCCTTGATTGTGCGCCGGAACCGCAATCGCGCTCCACGAGGATGTTCTGTGTGGGAGCGGGCCCCTTTTACCCTGACAACGGAAGGGCAGGGCCCGCGAAAGGAGCCCCCAAAAATCTCCGGGGCTTTCGCGCCTTGTGCGTCCCGGTGGTTCGCACCGGGAAGGCCCGGGAATCCTCCTAGCCCAATTCCTCCGGCTGTCATCCTGAGCGGAGCGTCCCGACGCTCCTTCCTCGCGAAATCGCGCCCTTGCGATTTCCGCGTTGGGACGCGCAGTCGAATCGAGTTTTGGTCGGGCTGCGGCAGAGCCAACTCGAAATTCAGAGCACTACGAAACCTCCTCCGCCGCGAGCCTCAAGCCTTGATCTGTTGGCTACACCTCCCGCGGATGCCTCGTTCTGTGCCTTGTTGACTCCGTAACATTGAACGAGGGAGAGTCGCCATGACCCAGAAGCTATGGAACGGTCCCGCAGTGGCCTTCGGCAAAGGCTTGCCGACCGCGATGATGATCGTCCTCGGAAGCGCGTCGGTCTGCAGCCCACAGGCGACTGCCTTCCTGCAGATTACTTCTCCTAGCCCGGGCACCGTCGTCAAGCCCGGCCAAAAGATAACCGTGTCGATCAGTTCCCCTTCCAACGCGACGTTCTCGCAGGCCATCGTTCTCGGAGACGACGGGATTGGAGGGAGCAGCCTTGTCGCCTCGGTGCCTGCCCAAGTGTCGCTCACCATTCCGACAAAGACCGGCCTCGGGCCCCACGCGCTGACGGCCTCGGGGGCGACATCAAACCAGGTTGTCTTCTCGTTTCCCGTCGTTGTGGACGTGGAAAGAACCGACCTGCCGCAGGCGCTGTCCCCCAGCATGTCGACCCTCATTTTCAGCGCCCAGGGAGATCAGTTTCCCCTCGATGTTGACGCAACATTCTCTGATGGCAGCTATCTGGACGCTAGAGCGTCTTCTTACATTTCGTACGCCTCCTCCAATACAAGCGTCGCGACCGTAGACGCCAAGGGCATTGTTACATCTGTAGCCCAGGGCAGCGCCACGGTGACCGCCACGTATACCCTGGGAGGCCAGAGCGTTCAGGTGAGCGTTCCGGTAAGCGTCCCACCCGCGATTCTCACCGCCTCGCCCGGTTCATTGAACTTCGGGACCCAAACCGTCGGCACAACGAGCGCAATGCAGCAGATCACGCTGACCAACGTCAGTAGCCAGCAGGTGAACATCGGAACCATCGAAATCCCCTCCGTGTTTCCCGAGACTGACAATTGCGCCTCCACAACCCTTGCTCCCGGTGGAACTTGCACGCTGAACATCGCCTTTGCCCCGGCCGCTGGCGTTCGGGCAAACTCCTGGCTCAGAGTCCATAACGACGGGACGGCCGTGGCACCCTCCTTCGCCCTGACCGGCGCAGGAACGCCTTCGGCGTGCGTCAGCACCCTGAATGGCAGGGGCACGCCGGGAAGCGGCGGGGGATCCACCCCCAGAATCGACGTCTCGTGGAGCACGCAGTCGGGCGCCTCATCCTACGACGTGTTGCGAACGACAATGAGCGGCAGCCCCTACTATGTCCTGCTTGGAAACGTGACCAGCCCCGCCTATTCGGACCGCGGCGGCATCCTCACGAACGGAAGCACCTACTACTACGTGGTCCGGCCGGTCGGCAGCATCGGCGAAATCTGCCCATCGAACGAGGCCTCCGTGACCATTCCCAACCCCTAAATCGGCCCGCCTAGGACTAGTACCGCAGTTTGCTTGGGGACTCAAAAAACGGCCTTTCTTGCCCGAAAACGGTCTAATCGCAACACGTGTCGCGATTAGACCACCCTCTAATCCACTCTACAGAAAAGACTTATAAAATTCCGTTACGCGCCGCGATTTGACTCGTGTGATACAGTCAAAAATAGGTATGCGGAATCAAGAAAAAATGAAAAAAATGAGCTCGAACGGGCCGTCAAACCCCGTTCGGCGCTCAATCAACGACCATCGAGGGAAGCTTGACTGCCTTCGCCGGTAGCTTTCGTCCTCCGGATCGCCCCGTGAGGCTCTCTCAAAATTCTAATCGCAACAGTTCATTATTAGAATTCACTGTAAGTCGTTGGAAACAAACGGTCGGCTCGAGTTCTAATCGCAACAAAACAGGACTTTCGGATTTCGCGAGCGCAGATTTCGAGATCGGAACTCGCAACTTGCCTGCGCACCCCTGTGATTTGACACGCTCGGAGACGGATCTTCAGGAGGGAATTGCGATGCGGCTTCGGATTTTACTTACAATTTACGTAGTTCTACTTGCGGGATTGCCGTCGCGCGCCCAAACACCCGCATCTTCCACCGCTTCACCCGATCAGGCGCAGCTCATTCGTTCCTCAGAGACCTTCATCCGGAACCTATTTACCTGGGGACTTGAGTACAAGATCAAGCTTGGCCCGCTCGCTCCCTCCGCCTCGTCCGACTTCTACACCCTCCCGATCGAAGTCACCTACAACGGCCAGACCGACAAGGGGCTCTTCTACGTCAGCAAGGATGGCAAGACCTTCATCCGCGGGGACATGCTGGATATGGCGGCCGATCCCTTCTCGGCGACCCGCGCCAAGATCCACATTGACGGCAACCCCTTCGAGGGCCCGGCCGACGCACCCGTCACGATCGTTGAGTTCAGCGACTTCGAGTGCCCGCACTGCCGCCAGGTTCACACGTTCCTGCAGTCGGTCGAGGCCCGCTACCCGCAAGTCCGCGTCGTCTATAAAGACTTTCCGCTCACGCAGATACATCCCTGGGCAGAGACGGCCGCGATTGGCGCCCGCTGCGCCTTCGGGCAGTCTCCCGCGGCGTTCTGGGAGGTCCACGACCTGATCTTCGATAACCAGGACATGATTTCCGCGGACAATGTTTGGGATAAGCTCGTCGGCTTCGCAGGTCAAGTTGGCCTGGACACCGACGTTTTCAAGGCCTGCATGGCGTCGCCTGAACCGAAGCAGGCCGTCGAAGCGAATCGCAACGAGGGCATGGCCCTCAACATCACCAGCACACCCACTCTCTTCATCAACGGGCGAACGCTCGTCGGCGGTGACGTCAAGACGATCAGCCAATTTATCGATTTCGAAACGGGGCACAAGTGAATTACGTGCGCTGACCGAACCCGCAGGCCGAGGCCATGCGTAGATGTACGTACGCTGAAATGTTGTCGATCGAATTCCGGCTGAGACATCGATCGCGCGCGTAGCTGCCGGCGCTCGGTCGCTCGCCGACGTCCCCGGCTTGCCCGCAACCCCCGCGACGAGCCCTGCCGCCGCTGGCAGCCGCCCCGCGGCAGCCGTCCCGGGGCAACCGCCCTCGGCCAGATCCCTTCAGCTAAGTGCCTTCTGCATCAATGTTTTCCGCGCAGGCGCCCTCGACGCAGGTGCCTTCCGCGTGAGTCCTTTCGCCAGCAAGTTCCTCCCGCGCCTTCGACAACACCCAGCAAGTGTTCACGCCCGTACGTTCCGCCGGCCCCGCACGCGACAGCCTCTCCCTTCCGCCTGTGCATATTTATGTTAGTCCTGAAAGTTCAGTTGGCAGTGAGCGATGGTTGCCATAAATAACGAACAGATTAGGAACCTTTATAATAATTATGAACCCGGAGGAGGAACCGGCCCGGCCGACGGAGAGCGAGGCGCACGACGAAAGGGCGATGCAGAAGCGAATCGAGGTGGGACAGGAGGTGGGGATATGAGAGTTGAACGCCGGCTGCCGAAACCTACACGACAGACAGAACTCGAATGGGTCCGCCTGGCCAGGGTAGAACGCGCGCGCGCAGAAACGCTGCGCGAATTGGGTTCGGTCGTTCAGAGCGTGGCAGTTCGAGCCGCGCTGCGTTACCAGGCGCGCTTTTGTGCACGAGGAACGACGCACAGGTCGCGCGCCGTTGAGATTGCCACAGCCGTTCGCGCGAGGGGATCCAAGCAAGAGGGCCGGCTGGTTTCGCGATATACAACAACGCCGGTTGGTCCGAAGAGGAAATCTCGCAAAGCCGTCGGTTTGAGGGAGGAACGAGGTTGGATGCCGTCGCACCTCTTCCTCGCAAACGCAACCAGCACAGCTTGCGCGAGCGGAAGCCCGGAGCAGGCGACCCGGCCGTGCGGGCAGCAGACCGGCGTCGTTCCAGAATCAAGTGCGCCACACGCTCGTCACCCTCGATCTGGATGGACTCGCAGAGGAGGTCGCCCAAGTCACGTTGAAGGTTGGAGATTCTGTTTAGGCGAGCGAGCAGAAATGCTTCCAGTGAATTCTGCGAACACGTCACCAAATACTCGAGCGGCGGCTGGGAGATGCTCATGAGCCTGTGCCCCCGTCTACTGTGGCCCCGAAATGAAGTGGGGAGTAAAAGCCGAGCGACCCTAACAGAAGAAGTGCCTGGCTCAATAGGACTTAAGTAGCAGTACGGCGGCGATCGGACTGATTAAGCAGAAGACAATCGAGGTTGACGATTACTAATTGGGAATCGCTCAAAGCACGGCCAATCGCGCCTTCGGAGAAGTGACAATGAGCATCGGGAACGAACAGCAAAGGGAAGTCGCCAGCCACGGAAGACCGTCTTCAGGGTGGCGGGCGGCGGCACACAAATCGGATCGCCAACCAGAAACGCATCGCCGCGGCCCTCTCCACTGGGCCGTCCTGGTAGTGCGCGAATTGCTTTACCGCGTCCGGCTGGCAATCGAGGCACCTCCGGTCGATGTTGCGGAAGGGCGAGAGTCTGAACGCATCAACCGCGACCGTCATCTGCTTGCCGAAGAATACTCGCGCGGGTACATGGCCGGATGGCGTGAGTGTTTCGAGACGTGTCTCGAAACGGTCGAGGACGAGATCGCTCGCACTGGTGATGTTTGGAGCATGGGCATGACAGTGACCGGCTCTCCGAAAGTGGGCCAAGGCAACTAGAAATCACTGGCGGCGCATGGAGGTGGTCCATGAAAGCGTCCGAGATATTCGAAGTATGCCATGCACGGTATCGCGGGCTCCGTGACTGGCTTCAAGATGCAACCGGACAAGTGCGGGCCCTCGACCTTGACACGCCGTCATCCGGATACCAGTGGCGGCCGGATCGTTCACGAGCGTGTGAGTACGTCGCAGACTTCGAGCGCGTCGGGCGCCATGCACTTCGACGCCCCGAATGGAAAGGACGGCTCAAGCTGTTCGAGACATACTTCCTGAGTGGCGTGGATTATCGCCGTTCGATCCGGCTCGTGGGCGTTGCCGAGGGGACGTTTGATTATTGGTTTCAGGAGGTCAAGCGCACCGTGGGGGCCGAGTATTCGCGGACAGGGCTATTTCCGCCGGGGCAATATTTTCGGTCGTAAATCTGGGCCAAGAAAATGCCCTGTTAGGTTCGGAGCTAGTAGAGGGCAAGGGACGATGTGAGCGACAACTGGTTCTCGGCTGCGCCGCGAGATCAGATGCGGCGACCCTTGCGCGTGCCCGTCAGGAGTTGGCGGATGAGGGGGATCCCCGCGGTGAACGGCATTGAGAGGACATTCTTAAGGAATTCCGAACGTCGCTCGAGGCGCTCTTGAATCAGGTCCGCGCTCTCTTTCTTGGCCGCGACGACAGCCATGACATACTTCAGGAAGTCCACGCCACATTTCTCGCACGTTCCCCCGTGGCGCTGCTCATGATGACACGCGGGGCAATCGTATCTAAGGGTTGCGTGACATCGACGGCAGAACCGCGCGATATCACGCACCTCACTGGCGCACTTAGGGCACTTCATGAATGAATTCTACCGACTAAAACACATGAGGCGCCGGGCTGTACGTCGTGATTGCACCCAGGTCGTCAACACTGTCTGCTTGGACAGGTGGCACGAGTGTAGTGACGACTCGTTTCTTCTAGGGAAGTTTGCTATTTGGCGGGCCGGAATGGCCAGAACCCGAAGACGTTGGATGCACCCGCTTCCGTCCCACCCTGACGGGGTCGCTTCAAACTTCCGGGCCTACGACTGGGGTCCGCCGGCCGCGGGGGAGGGGCATCCAGCTTCGCGGTTGGCAGCGGGGCGAGCAAGCGCACGATGTGGGCGAGGCGCTCCTGTTTATACGGCTTTGCCATACAAACGATGGCGCCAAGCGAGTGAGCGCTCGAATAGTCGCTAGGATAGGCCGAGCTCGTCGTGAGAACAACCGGGACCCGTTTCAGGCGCGGCGTGCCTTTCACGTGCGCGCAGAGTGCGTAACCGGGCAGGTCGTCTCCTTCGATCTCAGCGATTACAAGCGCGGGCGTAAACAAGTTCAAGACTTCCCGAGCGTCTACCGGATTGTTGACGGCGATCACTTCGTATCCTTCGGTTGTCAGATAGGCTTTCAATGACTCGCGGACGCCTGGATCCGCGTCCATCGCGACCACTAACGGGCCTCTCTGATCCGATTGATCGGTGCCCCTTAACCTGGGTGACTCGTCACCTAGCTTTCGTCCGCTAGCGTCGACCAGATCCTCACCGACACCCGCTACGCCAAGGGCAATTGCCACAGCGCGGCGTCCGTCGGGCATTTCGAAGACGCGGGCAACTCGCCCGCGCTGCTCAGCGTGGATCGCGGTCGGCGAACTGCTGTAAGGGAACGTGACCATAACGTCCATGCCGCGACAGTAGGTAGGACGGCGACTCACGAAGAGAACGCCACTCCGGGATACGTCTAAGGTCGTGGAGATCTCGTCTGGACCACCATTTGTAAGATCAACGCTTCGGACACGCAGCGGGGCAGAAATCAGAACGCGCCGCTGGCGACGACGCTCCGATGTGCGTCGGTTCGGCCGTGGTCCCTGGGCCGGCGTTTGAGCGGCACCCATGGTACCTGCTACGTCTACTGGAAGATTCTCACCGAGATTGCTGTTGGGAACCGGACAGCTCGAATCGCCCATTCTCAGAGTCCTCAATGTTAGGTGCTTGCCGAAGGACCAATCTAGCGTAAGCGAGCGAGTACTGCAGTAGAAGGGAAGTCACATTCGACAGGTACCCTAGCGTCAGGCCAAGTCAGTACTTTGGTACTGTCAGCCGTGTCTGACAGGCGTAGATGCGATCTGGGGCGTCAACGGCTAGAACCTGAAGGAGATTCCAGCATACGGTTCTTTAAGTTGCGTCCGGGCGTTTGTGAATTGGCCGGCCTGATTGAAGTCCGGGGCGACAAAGACGAGGCCCCGATATCCAGCACGAAGCGAGAAATGACCGAAGGCCTTCCAGTCGAAGCCACCTCCGTAAAGCAGTGCGGCGCGGTCTTGGGAGAAAGGCCCCCCAACGGAGCCGGAAGAGACCGGCGACCAGAAGAGCCCACCGGTGCCGGCTTCAACGAAGGGCTGAAGTCGGCCATTCATCCGACTGCCGAGTTTTGCGACAAGAGCCATACTCAACTCCTGTGCATTCGCCTGTGTCCACGACGTGATTATGCCGCCCGCACCGGCGTAGAACTGCGTGTAACGACTGCGGGCATAATTCACTTCCACCGCCGCCCAGTCGTTGAAATGAAAACGGTAGTTGACAAGAATCCCGCCGGTATACGTAGGACTGTCCGTCACGTTCTGACCGGCGGATGTCGACTGAAAGTTCCCGCTGAAGTTCGCCGCGACCTCGGAATGCCCGTTTTGGGCTCTCACCGGCAGGCTCGTCAGCAACGCAGTCAGGAGCACAAGAGCGAATTGGATCCTCATGGCTAAGCGGGTTCTCCTCATTCTGGATTTGGTCCAGCAGCTTTTGGGACTCCATGTTGACATACGTTAGACGTCTACCGACATATGGATTTCTCTTGGGTGGGTGATGCCAGCCGAAACTTGGTCGCCGTGGCCGGAGGTCATTGGGAGTCCCGGATGCCTGTCAAAGGCAGCGAGTGCTTTCGATGAGACTTCGGGAACCGGGGTTGCAATCGGCTGACACTGGAGATTCATCAATCGTGCCCTGAGGCCTCCACGCCTGTTCTCGTTCAGAATGATTGGTGACACTCGGTAGAGTGTCGCCATGCAAATACGAAGAGGGAAGGTGCCCAGAGCGCGAGAGCTTTTGCGTTTGGGGTGCGAGCTGAGCCGGGCAGGCCAGCTCCGGTTGGCCTGGGTGAGTCATTATCTGCGTCATGGCCACAATGCGGCTTTTACCTGCCGCCACTTTGGGATCAGCCGGCAGACGTTCTATCGCTGGTGGCGCCGCTACGATCCTCATAACCTCTCCACGCTGGAGGATCGCTCGCATCGTCCGCATCGGCATCGTCAGCCCACCTGGACTCCCTCGCAGAGCGAAGCCGTTCTCGCTCTGCGACGCGAGTATCCCCGCTGGGGGAAGGACAAACTGGTCGTGCTGCTGGGCCGCAAACACATACGGCTTTCCACGTCCATGGTGGGCCGGATCCTGAACGACCTGAAGCGCCGCGGCGTGCTGGTGGAAGCTCCGGCGAAAGTAGTGATCCGCCGCCGCAAGATGCGCGGCCGTCCTTGGGCCCGGCGAAAGCCCCATTTTTGGCCTATTCGAAGGCCGGGTGATCTGGTGCAGCTCGACACCAAAGAGGTGCGACCGGCGCGCGGCGTGGTACTGAAACACTTCTCGGCCCGCGACATGGTCTCTCGTTGGGATGTGCTGGAAGTGCACGAACGCGCCACTTCGCTGGCCGCCGCTCACTTCCTGGACGCGCTGGTCGATCGCATGCCTTTCCCCATCGCTGCTCTGCAGGTGGATGGCGGCAGCGAGTTCGCTGCCGAATTCGAAATCGCTTGCCAGCAACGAAACCTGCCGCTCTTCGTCCTCCCACCGCGCTCGCCCAAGCTCAACGGGCAGGTCGAACGTTCCCATCGCACCCATCACGAGGAGTTCTATCAAGTGATCCCTGATCGCTGGAACGTCGCGCAGCTCAATCCCCAGCTCCGTCGCTGGGAACACATCTACAACACCGTCCGCCCTCACCAGGCGCTCCATTACCTCACTCCGCTCGAATTTCTCGAGCGCTGCAAATCTCACAAACAGAAAGCTGAGTGTCACTAATCATGTGGACGAGTGCAACGCATTGCTTGGCAGGCCCATCCATGCTAAACTGCCGCTGCGTTTGTCGCTCTTGAGTCCCTTTTGACACGTTCGATGAGGCTGTCGGGCAACTGCCCGTCGGCCTTTTTTTGCGACGGGGAGAGGCGAAGCAGAGCGCAAACAGCTTTCAAGGCAGACTCCCAGATGGTCTTACCAACGTCTGACCTATGAATGAATTAGGAGCAGCAGAAGTGAGTAGAGAGCAAGGTACAGTGAAGTGGTTCAATGCGGCCAAGGGCTACGGATTCATCCAACGTCAGTCCGGCGAGGATGTCTTTGTGCACTTCTCGGCCATTGAGGCTGACGGTTACAAGACCCTCAACGAAGGACAGTCGGTTGAGTTCGAAGTGAAGCAAGGACCGAAAGGCCTGCAAGCCGAACGCGTGACGAGCCTCTAATCCCGTTTCGACTTCGCTATTTGGCAAATCACGTAGATAACAAGCCAAAGGGCGGCTAGGCGTCGCCCTTTGGAAGCCGCTTGGACAGCAGGCGAGAGCTGGGTGGCATCCGGGTGCGTAGTTCTTTCGCCTTCATGCAAGGAGGACGTGGTGCAGGTCCTGACAGAGGGGCAGACCGTCCGTCACGAGCAGTACGGAATCGGGACTGTGACGGAGTCTAACCCAGAGCGCACTACGATTGAGTTTGACAATCACGGTCTCAAGAAGTTTGTCACGTCGATCTGGACCGCTGAAGTGATCGGAGATACCCCGACCGACCGTCCGACGCGTCGGCGCGGCCGCCGGAAAACGACGAAAAAGTAGTAATTCTGCACGGATCCATTGTCGTCCCACGCCGGCACGAAAGCTCGGGCAGAGGCCTGGCGGATGTGGTGTTCCGGGTCGCCAGGTTCGAGCGCAGCTCAGGGTTCAACAAGATTGTTCCGGACTGCAAATTTCACGAGATCGCTGAAGCTGGCGAAGTTCATCTTGTGCATGATGTGATTTCGGTGACTTTCAACGGTGCGCGTCGAAACGCCGAGCCTAGCGGCGACCTGCTTGTTGCTCTTGCCCTCAGCCAGTGCCTGCACAACCTCGATTTCCCGTGCCGTCAGTCGCACGCAGGGCTCGTCCGCATGGTCGCCGTTCGCACCGCGGTTCTGGACAAACGTCTGCATCATCGAGGCGGCGAGCTGGCTGGTGAAGTACGGCTGGTGATGGCGCACGTGATCAATCGCAGTCAGGAGTTCGCTCTCCGCGTCAGATTTCAATACGTAACCAAGGGCGCCTGAACGCAGAACCTCTCGGGCCAGTTCTTCCGAGAAGTGTATGGACAGGACCAGGACTTGGGTCTCGGGCGCCTCCTCCCGAATCACTCTTGTCACATCAAGACCGTTCATCTCAGGCATGGTCAGGTCCAGGATGACAAGGTCGGGCTTGTCTTTTCTTACGCGCTCGATCGCCTCCACGCCCGTCGAGGCTTCGGAGCAAACTTCGATTCCCGGCTGCGTCTTGACCACGGTGCGTATGCCAACGCGTGCCACGGCGTGGTCGTCAGCGATGAGAATTCGATACGGCTTAGCTGTATTCGCGCTCATCAGTCAGCTCCTCGAACTCGATCCAATGACGCAACCATGTCGTCGTGCGGCGTCAGCACCGGGAGGACCACGCGGACGGTGGTTCCACGGCCGGGTGTGCTGTTAATTTCGAAAACACCGTTTAGTTCGTGAACCCGTTCACGCATACCGGCGATTCCTACGCCCATCGGTTGGCTCCGCCCATTCGAGTGCGACGGTTGAGGGATGCCGCATCCGTCATCCCCGACCTCCGCCACGACGCGACCAAGCTCTCGGACGATCCGGATTCGCGCAATTCGACTCCCAGAATAGCGATGCACGTTGGTGAGCGCTTCCTGGACGACGCGGAACAATGTCAGTTCTGTTTCCGATGGCAGGCGGCCGAAGTCACGGGGTGCCTCAACATCAACTTGGATGTTGCTTCGCTCGGAAAACCCCTTTGCATACCACCGCAGCGCAGAGCCCAAGCCGGCCTCATTCAGCATGGGTGGGTGCATCAAGTAGGAGACCGTCCGCACTTCCCGAATGGCCTCCTCCGTAAGGTCGACACACGTTCGAAGGAGGGAACTCGCGAGGCCACCCTTCCGAGGGAGTGTTTCGCGGAGGTTTCCGAGCGTCATCTTCAGCGCAGCCAGGCTTTGCCCCGCGGACTCGTGTAATTCGCGAGCCATCTGCCGCCGCTCCTCGTCACGTGTACGCATAAGCTGCTGCGACAGCCTGCGAAGGTCTCCTTCGACGCGTGTTTGGTCGGTTATGTCCTGCACAACGCCGAGCATTCGAGTGGTTTTACCGTCCAGACTGCAAATCGGCACACCGCGTGTATGATGAATACGCCACCTACCATTCGGCAATCGGTACCGGGCAACGTACTCACACTCCTTGGATTCAAGAATTGCCTGTTCGAGTATCTGGCTAACCCGCTCACGGTCGTCTACATGCAGGCTGTCCCAGTAGCTTTGGTTACTGGCTCCATCGGAGAGGGATGTGCCTAGGAGATGAGAACACTGTTCGGACCAGATCACTTGGCGGGTGGTCGCGTCAAGGTGCCAACTTCCCAAACCAGCCATGCGTTTAGCTTGGGCTATGATAGCTTCGCTCGCTAATAGGCGCTCTTTCTCGCGTTTCCGATCGGTGACGTCGCGCACCGCGCCGACAAAGCGCGTGGCCATACCCAACTTGCACTCAACAGGAATCGCGCGCACATGCAGCGTTCTCGCCGCGCCGTCTAATCGCATGTAAAGCACTTCGTGATCAATCGCCTCAAGCGAGTCCCGATGATTGGTAGCCGGCTGCTCGCGACAGCATGAACCTGCGATTGTCCTCAGGAGCCCGCACAACGAAGCTACGTCTCCCGGGGCAACGGCAAGCGTTCTGCGGAGGTGTTCTGACAGCGCGACCTCGCCGGTTTCCAAATCTGCCTCCCAAGTACCGATCTCACCGGCTTCCTCAGCGTGGGCTAACAGGGCCTCCACCCTCTTGAGTTGGCGGTCGGCTTCCTCCCAACGCGTCGCGTCAGTTGCTAAAGGCGAGAAGAGCCGCGAGTCTTTCCTTTTCGGGACGCGCGTCACGAGAATCGAGAACCATCGCCGACCGTCAGGCAGGTCGAAAAGGTATCCGAATTCCTGGGCAGTGTGGGCTTGCAGGAACGTTTGGAGATATGGGGCGAAGACTCGGTACGTTTCCTTACCCAGCACACTTCGAAGTCGGCGGCCAACAAACTCAGTGCAGTCGGGATCCAACGATTTCAAATCTGGCACGACAACCGCCCCGACGGTACCATCAGACTTGAGAATTAGCTCAACCCTTTCATGCAGGCTAAGCAGCTTCTCAAATGCGTTCGCGGCTGAATTCGCTCTTGGTGCGAATAGAGCGCGGCCAGCCGAGCGTCCCCGATTCCGCTTGATCGTTCGCTCCTCGAACGACCGTCGCCCGGGCGCGCCGCTGCACTTCGCCGATTCCCACTTTTCGGATGCCATGAAGGATTGCGCGAGCCGCAAGAACAGACAAAGCCGTCGACGAGATCAGCGGCTCTCTCCACCCCTTTGTTCCCCTTGTGGCCGCATAATCGACAAGCGACCCGAGCCCACCTGGAGAATTGGGCGCAGCCTACTATTCGGTTAATCTGCTGTCAAGTACTACGGGCTGCGTTTGCGTGTTCTGCGGATTCGCATGGGCAGTCAGTTCGATGCGGTGTGGACGTCGCTCCAATTCGCCCTCGGTTTCTACTGATTGCAAGACTGAGTCAGGCTAGGTATAAACCGAAGAGGCCTATCCGTAGTTGTTCCTTAAGACGATCGCCGAGAAAACCGCAATATTGCGAATTGCAACCGGACGGCCAGGCGGCCTATCGTGACGCAGGAGCTGGAAGGGAAGGCAGTTCGCAGTTTGTCTCTAACTCATGAACGCCGCGGCTCCGAAAGGAGCCGCGGCGTTAGTTTCTTCGGTCGCATCAGCCTCTCGGACCCGATTTTGGGAGGAAGATGGGCACACTCCCCGGACCAGCGGCACCCCACCACGCGCAGAGGGACGCTAGGGCTTCAAGGTCCGGTGTGGCCGGTTCTGAATCCGCCAATACAAACCTACTCCAACAACGAGGGAGGCAAGGCTCGCCACTTGGGCGTTGGTCAGGCCCAGGAGCGACCGCGGGTTGATGCGGATGAATTCGACGAGAAACCGTGCGATGCCCGTCAAGACGAGATAAAACGCAAAAACAGATCCTTGCGGGAGCAAGGGCCTCCCTTCCGCAAACGACGCGGGAGGCACAGAACTCGGGGGTTCTCCGATCCCGTGATGCAGTTGGCGACGGCCGAGCCGCCACAACCACCCCGCGATCAGACAAGCCGCCAGGAACTCGTAGATCGGTGTGGGGTGAACGCGCTCGGTCGTCGGCACGATTCCATTTGGAAAGCTCATTCCCCACGGCAACGAAGTCGGAACGCCGTAGTCGCCGTCGCCTGAGAGCAAGCACCCGATTCGTCCAATCCCGTAGCCCAGTGCCGCAGCGGCGGAGCCTGCGTCGAGCGCACCAAGCAGGCGGATACTGTTCTTTCTGGCGAGCCACACAAAGGCAGCAGCTCCGGCGACCAATCCGCCAAACCATGCGAATCCGTACGGACTAAGAATCTGTCCCAGAGGATCTGCGAATAGGTCGCGGGGTGTTTGGAGAATGTGATACACCTTCGCTCCGACAATTCCTGCGAGGCAGGGCAATGCAACGAACGCCTCCGCGAGTCCGGATCTTGCGGTTGCGATGCCACGCCGCGCCAAGTCCGCGCGCAATACGTAGAACCCGGCGAGCATCGCCGCCGCGACCATTAGCCCGAACGTCGGAACGGAAAAGCGCCAAAGGTGTAGGAAAGGAATCATCGGACGCCAGTATAGCGGAATTCATTCAGTCCCCCGGGCCCGGGTAACCAACGCCCTTGCCACACCGATCCGCGAAGCTCTCCGCGTCCTCCATTTTCTGCAACTGACCCAGTTCCGTTTGCGTCCAAGAGAGTAGAATGAGGCTCGTGCGCCCTCGGTCGTCCCCGATTGGAGGGTTGTGATGACAGGCTTGGCGAGCTGGCGCTCATGCGAAATAACGGCAAGCAATCTCACGATTGACGCCAAGAACATCCCGCATAAACGTTTTCGTCCGACCGCTCGACTGCTGCAGACAATGATAGCCTTGGTGGCACTGTCTCTGGCGCCCAGTGTGGCGCTTGCGCAGCGAGGGGGCGGAAGCGCACATGTGGGCGTCTCGGGGGCTCATGTCGGGCACGTCAGTAGCAGCAATTCCCAAGCGCGCAGCGTTCCGAGACCGAACTTTGCCGGCCGCCGAACCGCTTCGCGAGCTGCTTCTTCCACCAGGATGACAAGCGTCAGCGCGGGAGCCCTACCATCAGGCTCGTCTTTCCGCTCGTCCGCGGCGCCGGCGGTTGGGGCTCCCAGGGGCTCAACGGTCGGTTCGAGCGAGGCAGGTCGTGGTGTCGAAGCGGACGGCCGACCCCACAACGTCACGATTGGCTTTCCTCCGCGGCCTTCGGTCGATGCGAATGCGGCGCCGGCGATCCGCGCCGGAACGCACGCGGTATTTTCGGGAGATGGGGATCAAGTTTGGGAGGAGCCGACAGGACACAGAGCAGAAACACGATATTCTCAGCGGACCAGCGCGCCGATGAAGGTGCCCACAGAACCTCCGACGTCTCAAGTAGGTCCGGTCGCCGCGCTTTCAGCATCGCGGAGCGGGGCCGAGAATCATGTGAAGGCACCTGCATCGCGTTCGCTGGTAGCCGACCAACGTGACGCGTCCGGTCCTCCACGCGTGTGGCGGCATGGGCCGAGGAGCCGTGGGCTTGGAATATTCGGCGCCTCGCCGCTTGGATTCGCGTACCCGCCTGTGAGCTTCTGGCTCGAGGCGCAGTGCGACGAATTCTCGGGTTGGTCCGGAATGTTTAGTTGCGCCCCCTTCGGCTACTGGGAAGGTGAGTCCGCAGAATACATGGGCAACGCCATGGAAGAGACCCAGGAAGAGCAAGGGGCGGAACAGCCATCACAAGAGGTGGCTCCGTTCACCTACGTCCCTCCGCCAGAATATCCTCAGAAAGAGAGCGAGGTCGCGAAGACTCCGGCCGTGCTTTATATGAGGGACGGACGGGCCTATGCGGTCACGAACTATTGGCTTGAGGGTGGCAGATTGCATTACCGGACTTCCTACGGCGGTGAAAACGCGATCGATATGGACGATTTGGACTTGCAAGAGACGGTCGACGTCAACGCCAAGAGCGGCGTCGCGTTCACGCTGAAGCCGGCGTCAAATCCCAATCCTGGCAACGCTCCGCAGCCACAAGAACAGTGAAAGCTCGGGAATCCACGAAAAGGGCGGCGGGATGCACGAGATTTCGGACTGGCTAGGGCGGAAACTGATGTAACCTGCAAGTGCCGGATTGCGTCACAGGCAGTAGAGAGTAGGCCCCCAGATCTTTCGGGACGGAGGGCTTATGACCAAAGCAAGACTAACGCTGCATGCACTGCCTCCACTCTGTCCCCGCTCGAGTTTTCGCTCCAGCCAAGGAGCAGCTACTTGGCCGCGGCTCCGGACGATATCTCCTTATGTCTTCTCATTGGTCCTTGCGGTCGCCCCGGTGCCGGCGTTCGCCCAGCGCGGCGGCGGAGGTGGCGGGGGCGGAGGTGGCGGACATGCCTCCTCCGGCGGTGGCGGTGGGCACTTCGGAGGCTCAAGCGCTGGTGGGTCGTCGCACGCAATCGGTGGCGGCGGCAGCCGGAACGCGGGAGGTCGTTCGGGCGGTACGGGGAATGGGCGTGGATCCAGCGGCTCCCGGAGCTCCCACGGCGGTCATACGAAGGTCGGGTCCGGCGTGGGCTCGGCATCTTCGTCGTCGGCTGCGTCCCGAGGGAGGACATCCGCGCAAGGGCGTCAATCGGGATTCGCTGCCGCGATGCGTCGTTTCTTCGGGTTCTCGCATGCGCCTTCGATTTCGAAATCAGGCCTGGGGACTGACGTTGGAGGTTCTGGATCGCCGTCAGGGCAAGCCTCGGTTAGCCGGGCGTTCGTGGCTGCGAGCCTTCCCCCTGCTTTTAGTCACATCCAGCTGGCGCCAACTCTAGCGCTGAGTAGCGAGCGTTCCCGGCCCTTGCACCAAACCGGCATTTTGTCGCCTCGGGCGTCCATCAGTGTGGCACCGCGACCCATCCGGCCGCACCCCCGTCACTTTCGTCCAATCGTGTACGGCGGCTACGAATTCAACGACTTCGGGCTCGTGTTCGGCTTTGGATTCTGGGATCTAGCGTATTGGGACTGGAATCCTTCGTCCTGGAGGGCTACCCCAGGTACATCCCAGCCAATCCTGATGCTCTACTTGACCGACGGCTCGGCCTACGAGGTCACAGACTACTGGGTCGATGGTGACACGATGAACTACGAAACCGAGGACGGCACCGTTGGAGCTATCAGCCTGGGCTCCTTGGACTTACAGAGAACAACGGATGCGAATGCAAGGCTGGGCTTCCAATTCCGCCTCGATCGGGCGAAGCGTGGCCTTCCCTTTGAGAAAATCTCGTCGGAGGCGGGCGGTGTAGGAGCAACCTCATGAGCCGTAAGGACATGACCCGTTCAGGGCGGGGAATTTCGCTCAGCAGAATGAACGTGCTCCGATTACTACCTTGGGTTGGTTTCATTTAGTGAAAAAAAGTACTTGCAAAAGATTTCGAATTGGTGTATAATGCTTTTCGTTATCCTGGGATTGTGCGCAGACGGACCGAGTAAATTGCCGAGGGTCCGGCGCCGATCTCGCCAGCAATCTGACCTTCGTTAGTCTCCCTTTCGTTATCGTTTCCGCTCTGATTTCTGTGTGTCCGTCTGCAGATTGTCAGATCTCTTCGGAGGCAACATGCCCAATTACAACGCGCAGGTACCACCGTATTCGATCTTTGCCGGTGATGTCGCCCTGGCCTTTAACGGCGAAGTGCCCGGAAACGGCCAGGCCAGCCAGCAATTCGCTCTGCCCAGTTACACGGGGTTTCCCGAAAATGGACGAACGATCCGCTGGCAAACGATTTTCGGTTCCGCTCCCTCCGCAATCAGCGTCGTCCTGCAGACCGCATTGAACGACGCTGACTCCCAATACACCACGATTGACACGTCGACCGCGACGGCTGGCGAGGCGCGGACGGTCACGGGCGTCCGAGGGAATTTCGTTCGGGCAAAGGTGAGCTCGATCACGGGCGGCAGCGGAATCAGCATCCAGATCCTCGCGTAGTTGGTCTGCCAACTACACTTGCAATTGGCTTGTCCGGCCAGAAGGGAATACGACATGCCGACCGACCGTAACGTGGACTCAGATCCGGAAGCAAAAGAATCGGTAGCGGAAGCAGCCGGCAATTCACCCGCCGCAACTGGAATTGCATCAGGCACAGCAAAAGCGTCTAAACCGGGAAGACTCGCTCCGGGACGGCGCGCCTCAGGTACCGTCGAGCCAACCGAAGTATCGCCGGAAGTTGAGGTGCTCGGACCCGGCCCGCGTGAGCGGGTGCGTTTGGGAGAGGCCTTGCGCGAGCAGGGGATCGACGAACACGCGGTTGCCGAGACCTATGCCGACGTCGTGGACAAACTGAAAGGCAAGACACAGGAAAACGACAGCGTTGAGAAACTTCTTGTCGATATCTTGAAGGAGTGCAGCAAGCATCTCGAAGAAGACGCTAAAGCAGCCGGAAACTCGGCGGTCCGCGTCACGCTGGTTCACAATGTTGCACGCCCCCAACGCGGGGCACTCGCTCCGGAGGCACCTGCGTCGGCGCCAGACATTCCGGTAAACCCCGACATCGTTCAGTCATAGACAGTTTTCGTGCAACCAATCATTACAGCGCACCTTCGGGCCCGGGTTTCGAGGTCCAGAAGCCGCCGAAGATTCTGGGGTCGAGCGTTTCTCCTAATCTCCTTCGGCCTGTTCGCAATCCGATGAACATGACAATTTCTGGCACCGAGCGCTGGATCGCCGATTCGCAACGCAGCGGGACGTCTCGAAAGGGAACGGAGAACGGAATCGCGGTCGCTCTCGGCTACGAACCGTTTCCCCGTCAGAATGTCTTCCACGGTTCGTCGGCCAAGTACCGATTGTTCGGTGGGGCAGCGGGTCCCGGGAAATCAAAGGCCCTGTTGATGGAAGCAATCCTCCAGGCAGAGGCGCATCCAGGCGCGAATACACTCGTTCTCCGACGAACCTTTCCCGAGCTCGAGCAGTCTCTTCTGCTGTATTTCCGCCGGGACGTGCCGCGCGAGGTCTACAAGTCGTTCCACGAGTCGAAGCACGTGGTCACGCTATGGAATGGCTCCACGGTACGTTTCGGGTACTGCCAGCGCGAAGCGGACGTGTACCAGTATCAAGGGGCGGAGTTCCTGTTCATCGGCATCGATGAGTTGACGCTCTTCACGCTGCGACAATGGCAGTTCCTGACCAGCCGCAACCGGTGTCCCCTTCCCAGCGCGTTCCCTTGCATGGCGGGAGCGACGAACCCCGGCAACATAGGGCATGCCTGGGTGAAGGCGCTCTGGATCGACAAGAAGCCGGCTAGCGGAATGGATCATCCGGACCAGTACGATCCGACGGATTACGACTTCATTCCGGCTCGTGTTACGGATAATCCGATTTACGCGGCGGATGCGAATTATGTGAAGACGCTACGAGCGCTTCCATCGCATCTGCGGCGCGCATTCCTTGACGGCGATTGGGACGTTTTTGCGGGCCAATACTTCGACCGGTTTGACCCGGCTTCGCATGTCGTCCGAGCCGAGGAAATTGATTGGCGTCCCTGGTGGCCACGGTGGATTTCGGTCGACTGGGGATTTGAGCATCCTGCAGCCACTTACTGGCACGCTGTCGTGCCACCGGGGGCCTTTGGCGCGGTCGGACAGGACGAAGGCGCTCGGGGAGTCGTCACGTATCGGGAGTTCGTGACCCACCGCACTGCGCCGCGTGAGCTGGCACGGGAGATTATCGCGCGCAGCGTTTGCTCGGGTGGGGCCGCGAGCGATCGCGAAAAGATTGACGCGATCTACCTTTCCCCGGACGCCTTCGCGCGCCGGACAGACGAAGCGTCCATCGCCGAGCAGATGGGGGACATCTTTGCCGAGGCCGGGTTTCCGCGTCCTATTCCAGCTGACGATGATCGCGTAGGCGGCTGGATGTTGATGTACCAGATGCTTGACGCGAACGAGTGGCTCCTAACTGACAACTGTATCGAGCTGATCCGCACGTTGCCGACGTTGGTCCGTGATCCGGCGCGCGTTGAAGACGTCGAGAAGATGGAAGGCGATGACCCGGCGGACGCCGCCCGGTACGGCTTGAAGTCGCGATACGGCACGCGTCGCGGCGGGCACAGGCAGGTGCCGTTCGAGCAGCGCCTTGCCGAGCGCGTCACCTCCGCGGACCCGACAGTTCGAGCCATCCAGGCCCGTAGGGCCCAAATCGAGGAGTATCGCCGCACCCAGCCGGTATCGTTCTTGCGCCGTCGGCCACGAGCGTGATTCCGGGAAGGTTCAGAGCGCTGCGTTTTCGGGAGGGGACCTAACGTGCTGATACGGGATCTTTGGCGTCGCATCAGCCGAACGCGTTACACGCGGTCGCTGGAGGCGGAGGTGGCGCGGTTGCGGGTCGAGAACCAGGCCCTATTGAATTCGATTCTAGGCATAGCGGGTGTCCCGCCAATCCTGGTGAGTCAGGAAGCTCTCAAAGCCGAGCAAGCAGGAGAAGCCGTCGCCCCTACGCGGGGCAATCAGTTAGCCAGCGGCAGAGTCCTAAGGCGGCGTTCGTGGCAGCAGGTCAACCGCATGCGGGAGATCGATTCGTCGCGAAAGGGAACGCCCTCCGCATGACGCGGCTCAGGATCAGAAGTCTCTGGAGTGAATGGAGCCAGGGGCGCGCGTGTCGAGGGCTCATCCGATAATTTCTGGGCATTCTTCACGGGAGGAACCATGCCATTCATTCGAGGGCGTTATCACATTAACCCGGTTGTGGGTCAGGCGCTCGAGGCCGCGCGTCAGCTGGAAGAAGCGATGCAAGAGCCCGCAGGGCAAGGAGAACCCAGCGAGTCGGGTGTCGACGACCGAGATTCTTCTGTCCTTACTGGAGCAAAGGACGATCGGGACCCGATCCATCGCGTTGAGATCGAAACGGCAGAAACGGCGCCGTCTCACTCAGGCCGTGGCGAGCACGGTTTTGTCGCAAGAATTCACCGCACGGCAGTTTCCGGCAGGGCGCCTGAATCCGGATCCGCGCCTGCTTTCAGTGTACATGGTGCGGCGTCGGGAAAACCCGAAACACGGGTGTTCTCCGACCACGACGATCTGATTGACTTTCGTCGGAACGAGTTCGCGAAAGGTTGTCGGCAATAGAGGCCTCGCGGGCTCTACTACGGCCCTGAAGTTCCGGTCCAAGGTGGTTGCTACGGCCCTTCGCGTTTACCCAAGCCCGAGTTTGCTAGAATGAGCGATCGAGGGCACTGGGCTTGAACGTCTGGGGAACTTCGAGTGGTCGAACGCGCCGGTGGCAGCGGCGCAGAGACTTTAGAGTGCCCGTGCCGCTCTATGTGCGCCTCACGGTCCTGACTCTATCAGTAACGCTTGGGGGGACGCTCGCCTGGCACGGCGCGCGACTTGCCCTTCATCCACGCGGCCGTTCACTGGGCACGCCAGATCGGCTGCCGCCGGGTCCGGCATCCCCCGACTCTGCGGTGCTCGAATGGCAACGCGACGCCCTTGAATCCATCGAGACCGGCGTTCGAGAAGCCAATAAAGGCAACATCACTGCCGCCGAGGTCGCAGTTGATCGTGCGGGCTCGGATATCGAGGAAGCCCGCGTGCAGGCGCACGCGCCAACGCCTGACTTTTTTGAGGTGGCAAGCGCGGCACTTGATCGCGTTCTGCAACAGCAGCCAGAAAACGCAAGGCTTTTCGAGCATGCCACGATTGCACGCATTGACCTTGCGCAGCTGCGATCGACGGTTTCTGGGCCGAGCCACCTGCACGCAAGCGCTTCGACACCGGATCCAAGCGAAAACAAGAGTACGGCAGGTTCCAGCACGGCCGGATCCGGGTCCGTCGGCCCGGTAGCTTCCGAGAGGCGGAGCTTGGTGATCGCGGCACCCCGGGAAATTGCGGCCAACCATGCCTTGAATCCCGAGGCGCTTGGCAGCGATTCGATCGACGCTACACTCATGCCCCAGACGGCGGAGATCCTGCTGCCGCCTTCGACCCGTCTCTTCGTCGACAATGTGCGCGTTGAGAACTTGCGACTCGAGGGCGCATCGCAGACGCTCGATGGAATTCATTGGAAGAACGTAACCTTCGTTGGCACTAGGCTGCGCTACGAGAGCGGGGAACTGGATCTGAGAGACGTCCGGTTTATCCGCTGCACATTCGGTTTCACCGCTGATGAGCGCGGCTCGCGGTTAGCCAATGCAATTGCACTCGGCCAGACATCGCTCGTGATCGATTAGCTTCCCGTAAACCGTTCCCAAGGCGCTAGATTCACGAACTCGGTCTTCCGGCCTCATCTCTTCCTCCCTCCTTCCTGCCGGCACGACCACTCATAGAGAGACACGAATGTCCATCGACAAGAACTATGCGGTAGCGGATCCGGCGATCGTGCCGGTCGAAGGACCAGTGCGGCCAACGAGTGTAGTGCCACCACCCGGGGGCGCAGCAGGGAGTCGTCGAGATACGCCTGCGGGCGATTCGCGCACTTCGCCTGCTCGCCCCAACCCGCCCGTGGAACGCGAAGACCAGAGTCTGTACGGTGCGAACAACGAACAACTGCCGGAGCGACTGCAAGACGCCCTGCGGCGGCTCGTCTTTCAGTACTCGTTCGAATCGGAGTCGACGCGGCGACAGGAAGTCCGACGTATCAAGCAGGCGCACCAGTTCTGGCGTGGGCTTCAATACCTCTGGTGGAACGAACGCGACCAGAACTGGCATCTGCCCTTCGAGCAGAAACTCATGGACAACACTTCGCTCGAAGACCTGCCAAGGTACGAGTTTGTCACAAACATTTATCAAGCGTTTGGGCTGTCTTTGGTTTCAGTCCTGTCGCAGGACGTGCCGCGCGTCCGATTCTTCCCCGCGTCAGCACAAGCAGAGGAGGACGTTGCAGCGGCGAAAGCGGCCACGGAAGTTGCCGGGCTCGTGGAGCGCAACAATCGCATCGGCAATCTGATTGTCGAGGAAGCATTCAATCTCTGGACGGACGGAAAAGTCGGTGCCTATGTCCGGTATGTGGTGGACGGTCAACGCTTCGGGTTTCACCCGGAGACCGAGATCGGCGCCAGGGAAGTAAAGGTCGGCGATGGCGTTTACGTGTGCCCGGAGTGCGGCGCAGAAACGGAAGCAAGCAGTCCGGATGCGGTGGGCTCTTACGCGGACCTGACCCCGACTACCGAGAATCCCACACGCACCGGCTTGGAGACAGCCAGCACGAACGATGGCTGCTCGCAATGTGGGGCTCTGCTGACCGAAAAGGATTTCGTCACAGAGGAAGCGATCACGGTGCCACTAGCGCAGACAAGGCTCCGGGTGCCAAACGGTCAGGAGGTCATCACGATCGTCGGAGGTCTGGAGCTGAAGACGCCGCCGTGGGCAAACGAGATGCACGAGTATCCGTATCTGCAGTGGAACATGGAGGTCCATCAGGCTCGGCTTCGCGCCGCATATCCGCACGCTGCGGACAAGATAGGGCCGCCTGTGGCGAGCGGCGCACAGGAATATGAGCGGCTCGCAAGGCTGGCACAGTCCCAGGGCGGCCCGCTGACCGAAGGCGGAGACTTCAACGTCAATCTGATCACATTTCAGCGCACATGGCTCCGGCCGTGGGCCTTCTTTGCGCTGGATGACAAATCCCTGCGCGACGAGCTGCTGCAACTGTTTCCTGATGGCGCCTACGTTGCGTTTGCCGGCGACGCCTACTGCGAATCACGCAATGAAAACATGGACGATCACTGGCGGGTGCTGCACGCCCTGCCGGGCGATGGATCAAGCGGCCGACCGGCACTGGGCGACGTCCTAATCAGCGTCCAGGAGCGCTTTAATACGCTGTCAAACCTACAGATAGAGACATATGAATACGGCATCCCACCGATCTACGCCGACAGCGAGGTGCTCGATTTCGATTCGTTGCAGAACCAGACCGCGGAGCCTGGCGCCCATTACCCGGCTCGGGCGAAGCCTGGACAGTCACTCGCGGCGGGGTTCTTTCAGCCGGAGCCGGCAGAAGTCCCGCCCGATCTGGCCCAGCACGCGGCCGCGCTGATGGGACCTGTGGCGCAATTCCTCACTGGAGCGTTTCCTGCGCTCTTTGGCGGCGCCATGGCGAACAACGACACGGCCGCAGGCTACGCCATGGCGCGAGATCAGGCGATGGGGCGTATCGGTCTTGTCTGGCGGCGAATGAAGTTCTTCCATTCCGACGTGATGCTCTTGGCGGTCGATTGTTTTCGAAAGAATCGGCCCCAGGATGTTGAGGTAACCCTGCTCGGCGCGGGTTCGGCGTTTGAATCAAAGTGGATCCGGCTCGCAGACTTGAAGGGCAACCTGTTCAGTTACCCGGAGACGGATGAACAGTATCCGACCCTCTGGTCACAGCAACGAGCAGTGCTATTGCAGTTGATTGCAAACCCAGATCCACAAATTCAGGCAGTGCTCGCGCATCCGGAAAACATGGCCCTTGTGAAAAGACTCGTCGGCCTCGAGGAGCTTGTCATTCCGGATGAAGAATCCCGCACAAAACAATATCGCGAGATCGCGCAGCTCGTAGCGGAATCACCCATCGTGAAGCGCCACGACGCGAGCGGGGTCGAAGTAATGCTGCCGAGCATTGTGCCGGATGAGTTCGCGGACAATCACGCCGTGGAGCTCGATATCTGTTTGCGTTGGTTCTCGTCAGATGCGGGACAGGTGGCGAAGATCGAATCGCCGGCAGGCTACGCTAACGTACGTGCACATGCTTTGTTTCATCGCGACTACTTGCGCAAACAGCGAGCCGGGCAGCCGGCAAACGTGTAACGGTCAAGAAGAGGTGCGAAATGTCGCTACTGCGCTACAGCGTACGTTCGATGGCGCTGTTCTGAACCCGGGCACCGTAGACGCTCTTCTGAGTGCGTGGCGGCGCCACGAGCCTGACTACGTGCAGGAGCCGCTCCGGCTTAAACGGCTTTGCCATGCAGACAACGGCACCCAGCTGGTGGCTGGCGGCATAATCCGCGGGCTGAGCCGAACGCGTCAACAGGATCACGGGTACGTGCTGGAGACGATCATTGCGCTTGATGATGAGGCAAAGGTCGTGGCCGCTCATCTCTTCGCCTTCGACTTCCGCGAGGAACACCGACGGCACCGTTGTCTTCAACACCTCGAGAGCGGCACGTGCCGACGGCACAATGATGACGTGGTAGCCGTCCTGTTGAAGGAGGTTGCGCATCGTATCAGCGGCGCGCTGATCAGGCTCCACGGCCAGAACGGTCGTCATCTGCTTTTCCTGCGCCGACGAGTCCTTGGCGGGGAGCGCGGCCGGATCAGACGCCCCTTCCCCGGCAATGCTCTTCGCCGCGGCAAAGTGCACGGCTACTGCGAAAAGACCATCGCCTTGCTCGCTTACGCGCACGACTTCGGCGTTCTGGGATTGGTTCAGCGCAGACGCGGCCGTGGAATAGGGGAAGGTGACTTCGAGACGCTGGCCCGTTGAGTAGCCCGCCCGCGCGGCCACAAAGAGCAGGCCGTCACGGGAGACGTCAATGCTCGTGCACACTTCCTCGAAGGATTCCTGGAAACCGACCGCACGGACATGAACTTGCGCGGAGATCTTCGCGCGCTTCCGCCTTCTTCGTTCGACGCCGTTGGGGCCACAAATACGCGATCCTGCTTGACCGATTTTTGCCTCTGCGGAGGCGATCGTCGTACTCGTACTCATACACCACCTCAGATTCTGCGGGCGCTTGCCATGGAGGGTTGGCCGGTTCGTTCTTTCCCGCTCTGATCATAGTCTTGCAGACGGGAGAATAAATGGGGAATAGTACGTTGGTTTCAATTTGAGATAACTGTCGGTCCTGTTTGCACAGGGCGACGTTCCCCGGCGCAGCCAGCCGGAGGGATTTTGTACGTGACACGCAGGGAGACGAGCTGTGGTGAGGGCTCCTCTCGGAGGAATTGTCTCATGGCAACCGCAACGGGAGCCGTGCAGGAAGGCTCGTCTGGCCGCCCTTCTTCGACGCAAGGCGGCTCCCAAGCGCAGCGCTCTTCGAGGACTCGAGCGGCTTCGGGAGATGCTCAGTCTCGCAGCCAGCAGGCTACAGCCCGCAACGCCACCGACGACGAGATTCTAGAGATTGGCGCAGGCTCCAACGACGGGGCGCGCCCGAAGCAGCTCGAATTCGACTGGAATGCCCCAGCTGCCGGTGATCAACGGCTCTCGGACCCTGAGGAGAGTCGGAGCCAAGAATCCGGCGCGAGCGTTCCATCTGAGTTGGGTGCAATCTTCGAGACCAACCCGGAATTGCGTCGGGCTTGGGAAGACGCCATAGCGTATCGGGAAATGTTCCCTACGCCCGACCAGGCACAGGCGGCGAGCGCGCGATTGGCGGATCTCGACCGAATGGACGCGCTCTTTTTCTCCGGGCGGCATGAGGATCATGCGGAACTGGCGCGAGCCGTAGCTGCGTTGGAGCCGACGGCATTTAAGTCTCTCGCCCGAGCGATGGCTGAGTTGGCGACAAATCCCCAACAACGGCAAGAGGCTGGAACCGATCTGAGAGAAAGTCGTAGCACCTCACAAGCAAACGCTGACTCGGAGGCGCGTCTCACTGTGCCAACCGGGCGCGGCCTCACTCCGTCCGAGTCCGAGTTCCTCCAATCTGCTAATGCGGCCACAGTGGAAGCCGTTCTCGACGCAATCGAGTCTCAGGTCGGGCGTGTGCTTCCGGAAGAAATCTCGAAGAGGGCTCGGAACCGAGTCGTCGGAGAAATCTACCGCGAACTTGATGCAGCGTTACATTCAAATCGCGAATTGGGACGACAGATGCGTGAGGCGTTTCGCTCCGGGGCTCGTGATGCGGAACATCAGCGCGCGATCGTCTCCTTGGTCGCCGGGCGGGCGCGGCAGGCCCTACCGGGCATAGCCAAACGGGTGCTCAATGAGTGGACGTCCACGATTGTCGCAGCGAATCATGACCGTCGTGCCCGCCAGCGCATGGCCGAACGCCGTGTCGACATCACGGGGTCCGGTAGAACCGGGAGTGAAGGGCATCGTCCGGTCACGCCACGCGACATCGATTACGCAAGGATGTCGGACGCAGACATACTAAACCTTTAGATCCGCACTAGCTGCGCAGATAAAGCCCGCCCTCACAGAGTTAGGGGCAAACGCGACCACCGCGACAGATTCGACCCAGCCCGACAACGTCCGAGGAGGACACCAGCAAGAACGTCGTGCTCTTCCGTTGAGTGCGACCCATCGATTCCGAGTCCAAGGGAGAATCACACAACATGGCACAAATGCAAAACGCGCAATCCGTTGCGCTGCAACTTGAGAAGGTTCGCGACAAACTTCCCCTGCTTTACGAGCGCGATGACATCCTGCTGACGATGATTCAACAACGTGGCGACGTCGAACGCGTCAGCTCTCGCAACATGCGGCTCCCCTTGCAAATCCGTCCGGGCGGCAAGGCCGGGCTTGCAAACATGGACGGCGGCGACCTGGGCCGGGGGTCCGGGACCATTTACGACGTGGCGCAGGTGACGCCCGTCTTCTTCCGGCACGCCGTCGAAATCACGAAGCTCGTGGAATACGCGAGCAACGCTCCCGAGAAAGCGGTCGAAAACGCCGCCAAACGCGAAGTCAAGAACGCGATGGCCCAGTTCCGTTCGTTTCTTGACAAGGTGATGCAGACAAACGGGAATGGCGTTCTTGGGACAATCAGCTCGGTCACGACCACGGGTTTGCCGTCGGGAGTCGCCGCGCAATTTACGATGGCGAAGCCTCCGGGGGCACAACTTTTCTACTTCAACCAGACCGTGCAGGTATACGATCCGACGCTCACGACGAACCGCGGATCAGCGAACGTCCTGCTGGTTGACCCGTTCAACTCGCTCGTTCAAGTCGACAGCCTCCCGTCCGGCACGAGTCCAAACGACGTAATCGTTCACGATGGGCTAACCGGGGCCCAGCCCACGTCGCTGTTTGGGATTCTGTATCACCAGACGAACGCCACAACCGGTACGTGGCTGAACTTGAATCGTGCGACCTATCCGGTCGAGCTCGCGACACCGGCCGTGAACGGAAATAACTCGGCTCTAACGCCAGGCGCCGTACGCCTCGCGATCAACAAGGTACGGAAATCGTTGGGTTCGAATCAGGTGTCGAAACTCATTGCCTACACTTCGCTCGAGCAAGAACACCAGTGGGAGCAGCTAGGCGTAACCATCTCGCAGATCATCAAGGAGGGGGCCGGCGGCCGCGCGAGCGATCTAGACCTGCTGTTCACCGGCGATAAGTCCATGGCCGGTGTCCCGATCAAGTCAAGCATTAACGCGAACTCGACGCGGGTCGACTTCCTTGATCTCTCGCATTGGGGACGCGCCGTCATGCAGGACATCGACTTCTACGACGTCGGCGGGCAAACCGTGTTCCCGATCTACGGAGCAAGCGGCGGCCTTGCGTCGGCCTACATCTTCTACTTCGTTACAGGCTTTCAGGTGTGGAACGATTCGCCACGCTCGGGGGCTTACATCAACAACCTCGCGATCCCGTCGGGCTACTAGGGATCCTTGGTTCAAAAAGACCACGTAACGAGCAAAAGGGGCGGCTTTGCAGCCGCCCCTCAATATCCAACAAACAGTTCTTCAAAACAGTCGAGTCTGCCTCAATTGAGAAATTCAATCTTCTGAAAGGTAAACGTCACGCTTTCCTTGGGCTTATCGCCGGATGCTGTTTGCAGGGAGGTGACCATCACGTCTCTGAGAATGAAGTGGCTGTGGGAAGATCCTCCCGTTAGAACGACTTCCACCTCGGAAAGACTCTGACCATGGTCGGTAGCCTCGTGCAGAAGCGGCGAGGCTTTGTCTATTTCTTTGGTGATTGTGATGGGCTTGTGCATGCGCTTGCCCGCCGCCATCCCGGAAGCCTGGTCTCGCGGGGCAACCGTGCCCGGCTTGACTTGGGCCCCAGGAGCACCGGTCCTTGTGGCCGTCAGCTCTGAAACGGAAGGAGAGCTCGATTCGCGGTCAGCCGCACCGTCGTTTGGTGATGGGACGTTCGAGACGCTCCGAATGACAATCCAATCTTTGTACATAGGATTGGTGGAAGCGCCGCTCATTTGCCCCTTAGGTCCGACAACTCGTAGGTACCCGGCATCCTGAGCAGAAGCTCTGCCGGCGAAGATTCCAGCAGCAAGGACGCACATGAACGCCGCTAGACACATCCTTTTCAAGTTCCCAAGTTCTTGAGCACCGTTTGCATTGCGCATTTCGGACACCCTCCGGGAAAGCGAGATGTCACTATTCTCGCGCGTCTGGAGCCACCCACAAGGCGATACTCCTCGGCTTGTGCCCGGAAACGCACGTGAGCCTTTTACAGCCTTACGAATCTCGCTTTTTCGCACATCCCTGAATGATCTACGTTACGCGCGAAACACATCAAACACCGCCCGAGGTGGAGAGACGAGTCACCTGCGCCGGCGGCCTTAACCGTTTTGACGAGCCGAACTTCCGAGTTGTGTGGGGCGGCTCGCGTCTGACGTTGGTAGGCGGGCGGTGGACAGACCGAGATGCACATGACAACGTGGTCCGCGAAGTTGTGGAGCTGCGGCGAGTGCCAAAGTATCTGCCCGTGGAGCGCTGGCACATTGAGCGTTGGATGCCGCCCGAGGCATACGGCCTCCCCGACGATTGGCACGCCCGAACGATCGAGGTTGAAGACGGGGCACGAATTCCAGCGCTCGGGCCTTATCCCTTGCGGGGCGAATATGAGCATTGCTTTACCCTGGAGAATCAGAGGGGCGAGTTCGTAGCCCTGACGCCCACTGCCTGTGACTGGATTGTGCGCGCAATCGATTGGGCTCTTAGGCAGTCAGTCGTGGCGAGGCGAGCGGCGCTTGCCAAGCGCGAGGAAGGCCGCGAGCGCGACTGGGATCGCCGACTCGACGACATCCTGAACGACACCGGTCCACGGCCGCAAGCCTCAGCCCCGTAGGGCCTAACTTCGTAGCAGGCCCCGTCGAATTGTATTCGAATAGCGAAAGGGGATCTCACCTAGATGGCAACCATTCAGCAGACAACCAGGCGCGACATTCTGGTCGAAACCCAAACGAAGGGCGACGCGGCCGCAACGGCTTCGATTGCTTCGATCTCCGACCAAGACTGGTACATCTCACGCACGCACGGTGTCTATCACATCCCGGCATGCCCAAAGGGCCTGCAGTACGCGCTTTTGCTGATAACTCCCAGGGGTGACGCGCTCGACCTTGGCGACAACCGCCGGTTCCCGTTCACGATTTCTGCGCGAGAGATCGCCGATGACCTCCTCCAAGACCTCCACGATCACGGGATCTTTCTTTGCGCGGGCGCCCGCCCCACGGCGGAGGAGCTGGCTGCGGCGACGGTCCGCCGCGACGCGTTCTATCAACGGCTCGTAACTGATGGCGACACGATGTGGGCGCGGGGCCATTCCTTTCGCGAGATCTCAGACCTCCACCGCCGGGCCGCGATTGCACTCGGGATCGAACGCGAATGGGCCTACGTGCCAGTGCGCATGATTGATTGCCCGGCCTGCGGTGAGAAGGTAAAGCCGGGAGTGGCCGTATGCAGACACTGTCGTGCGATTCTCGACGTGGAAAAGGCAGCGGCGCACGGAATTTCCTCCTTGAGGGTCGACACAGGGCGGACGCCGAACGACGACAGACCGAGCTCTAGCGTGGGAGGGACGCACAGTGGTGGCAAGGCGGCGACGTCCGCACAGAGCGCACCTACTGGGAGCGGGCGCCAGTGAGCGTGTACCGCAAAATAGCGCGAAGGCTGCAGCTTGGCGTTTGGTTCAATCTTTGGGAACCGCTGGCCCGAGCGTTACGACTGGTGGGTGTGCTTGCAGCGACGGAAGCCGGCAAGTATGAGGAACGACAGCCCTAGCGACAACAAGGTCGAGCCGGCTGGTTCAGGGGTGAGGACTGCGTTTCCGGAGACGACATAGTCGCGGGCTCCGCCGACAAGGACGTTCGACGGAGCGATGAACGAAAACGACGATGGAGGCGAGGTGAGGGGGAACCGAGACCACACCAGGCCGAGAATATTCGACATATTCGTCAAATCCGTAGCATTGAAGCTATTCTGCGAAGCACTGCCGCCGATGGAGCATGGACCGTTCACACTCACCGGACAAGTGAAAGTGACGATCGAGGATCCGTCTGTGAAAACAATATCCGCCGACCTGATCGCGCCGGTCTGCTCATCATATGTAAATTGACCGGACAGAGAGCCGGACTGGAGCGTGGCTGTGAGATCGTATGAAACGAACGTGTCAGCATAAGCGGGAAGTGGCAAGAGCAGGGTTACGAACGCCAGCGCGCAAAGCAGCGCTACGAAACTCTTCACTCCTATGACTTTCATTGGCCCCTCCCGACTAACTGCTCAGACAAGAATTGTCATTCAATGTGCCACACCGAACCAACGACATAAGTCGTAGCAGATCGATTTCCAAACTCTAAGTGTCCTGTTTTCAGTACGCGATTCGCTCGAGTCCGGCGGTTCCAGGAATGAAGTTCGCCTGATGTGCAACTGTTTGCCTATCTAGTTTCAGCTTGACTCCTCAACGATCGGGTGGTACCGAACCATCGGTGAGCCGCATTCTTGAGCGGCTTGACAGAACGTTGGAGAGGTCCCACTGATGAGGCAAGACACAATGAAACCAGTCATATTGCTGAGCGTCGGCCTCGCCGCCATCGCGGCGGCGTTGGCCACGGTCCCTGCGACAGCGTGGGGGCAGGGCTCGCGGAAAGACGATATTGTCCTCAGCGCGTCGGGGCATCCCGTGGCCGGGGCGACTATTCGCGTCTGTCAGGCAGGAGCAACGGGTACTCCCTGCAGTCCGCTCGCGACCGTCTACACAGACGCCACTCTTTCGGTGCCTGCAGCGAATCCCCTTCAAAGTGACGGGATTGGCAATTACCACTTTTATGCGCCCGCGGGTCGCTACGAGCTGCAGATCTCTGGCCCCGGTATCACGGGAACGCGAACATATTCCGATGTCATTCTCGCTCCAGACGTTTCTTCGTCAGGTGCGGGAAACAACATCTCCGCGTTCGGCTTGACCCTTGGCGGCAACCTGAGCGTTGGGGGCAATGCAACCGTCAACGGGACGCTCACGGCCACCAACTTCAATCCAGGAGCCTTCACGCCAAGCTCATTAAGCGTTTCGGGAAATGAGACGGTTGCAGGTCCACGTCCGCGGACTGACGTCACGGCCTTTGGAGCGAAGGGTGACGGAGTTACAGACGACACGGCCGCCATACAGGCGGCGATCAACACCGTCTGTGCGGAGGATCTTGGTCACAAGTCGACATTGTTCTTTCCGCCGGGGGGCTATCTGGTGTCCCAGCCCCAGACTCCGTCGACGAGCCCGGTGTTCACCGGCCTTTGCGGCGGGCTTGTCATCGAAGGCTCCGGAGCCAACGAAAACGCCCAGTTTGGGATGGCTCCGATGAGCCACATTTATGTCCGCGTGGGTAGCAGCCCGAACGCCGCCGCAGTGTTCGCTCCGAGCGGTGTGGAAGGGATGATCTTCAAGAACATTGAGATTCAGGCATACAACGAGGCTGTATACCTAATCGGCGGTAACGGGATCACATTCGACAACGTTTGTCTGGTGAATGCTGCGACATCCATGACGGACAACGTGCCCCTGAAGATCTCACAAGCTATTCAGGTGAGCTGGAGAGGTGGATGCATTCAAGCGCCTGATAGTAACCACGACGACGTGCTGATCATCGGCGCGGACACGGGTGGAACGGAGATCCAACCGTCCGGACTGTTCTTTTTCGACGGGGCGGGAGGCAATTTCTGGATTGGCAACGGGGTTCACTACGACCAGCGGGTCAACACCTGCTGCTCGGGCCCTGGGAATTTTCATTTCTGGAATATCCTGGTCGAAGACGCCGCCGGAGCGATCTTTCGCGTCACCAACTCGACTGGCAATCCAGGCAGCCAAGCAATGCCTGGAATGCATGAATTGGATTTTCAGAATTTTGAAGCGTCCGATGGTGCCGCGAATACGCCACTGCTCAATTTCAACTCCGGTGGTTCGCTTCTTTCCGGACTCCACATCAAGAACTTTAATGGCGGAAACGGAGCATACGCGGTTGAGCTCCAGGCCGGGACTCTCCAGAACTGTGACGTATTCGGCAGCACCGTGCGCGTCCTGGATTCAAGCGGAAACCCAGCGGGGGACTGCATTCAACAAAACAATTCCGGGCTCGATTATGTTGCCAGCAGTAGCAATGTTGACCGTCTGCGAACGGACATCGGCACGACCGGGTCGAACGACGGGTCCGCATTCCGGGCCACCGTGGCCGGAAACCAGTTCGCGTCGCTGGGGCTGGACCCAGCGCAGGGTCTCCTTTTCGGCGATGGGGCGAGCTACGGGTACAACGGGCAGGTTTATCAGCCGGCGAAGGGGGCCGTCGACATCGGCTTTGCCAGCACGCTCCCGCCGACCGGCGTCACGGGTGTTGCGACGACTGGTGGTTCTCTCACGGCGGGAACGTATTACTACTTCGTGCGCAACACGACCAATACGCTGTGCTCAACAGGAATGTCCGCGCCCTCGATTATTTCAAACGGCGTTGCATTAAGCGGTTCGAATAACGCGGTGAGCCTCACCTGGACTCTTCCTCCGGCGGGCGCGGGCACCAGCGTTGGCTACTGCATTTTTCGGTCCACCCAGCCTGCCGGCTATAACCCCCAGGCACAATACCCGTCCGTCTTCGTCGCTGGCGCCTCAATGACCAGCTATACAGACACGGGCACTGGTTTCGGCTGCTGCAACCTCGTCGCGGCTTACAACGTGATGCAGTCTGCTCACCGGTTTACTCCGAATTCGCTCGGAGTGAATACTACGAACCCTCAGTTCAACCTTGACGTCAATGGCACTGCCGCGGTGGGTTCGCTAAACGGCGTCCAAAAGGCGGAGCGCTTCGCTGGTAGCGATGCAGCCGCGAAGATCAACGCATGCCTCACGGCGGCGGCGAGCACGTCCGGACTCTGCGATGCCCGGGGGCTGACGGGCACACTGACTGCTTCGTCACACATCTCGGTCCCCGGCGGAACTGCGCTCTTGTGGGGGCCGGCACAGCTCACGGTCAACGACAGCACCACGAAGGATGCGATCGAGTTGATGGGCGACGGCGCTTCGGTAATCGGCTATCAGGAAACGGGGCAGGGAACCGTACCTCGCCCCGATACTTCCGGATACATCGCCTGCGGGATCGCCGGCTGCACGACGGTCGACAATCCGAATGCCGCGACCCGCAACGTTGACTGGGTTCACATCAACGGAATGTATCTGCTAGCGAACGGCGCGAGTTCGACAGTCCTCAACCTCACAAGCGTGGGTCATGCGGACATCGAAAACAACCGGTTCATCCTCGGCGGCGGGGGCGGTTCGTACGGAATCTACGGCGATACCTCGACTGGCAACCAGGACTCGACGAACTCGCTGGTCAAGCACAACGAGTTCGACCCCGAATCACAGAACGACATCTGCGCGTACTTGGCCGGCGTCTTCAATTCCGTCGTTTTCGAACAGAACTCGTGCTACCTGCCGGCAGCCAACACGGGCACGCAGGGATTTGTCCTGGCCAAGGACACGAACGGGAATTACCCGGACAACGATGAGTTCTACGGCAACGACTGCGAGGCAGCAACCACTTCGTTCGGCCAAGTCTGCTTCAATATCATCGGCGCGCAAAGCATTGTGATCGGCCCCAACAACCGGTGCGAGAATGTGTACAACTGCTTCCAGTTCCCGGCAGACGGCTCTGCCGTCGGGATTCACCTACTCGACCCTTACATTTCACTCTCTGCGAACACGGTGATCAAACCGAATGAGCCGGCCGCCGCGATGCTGGCGGTCGACAACAACGGTCACAACTGGCAACCCTCGATGCATTTCGGAGTGAACGACCTCGCCGGGCCGAACCTCCTCGGCAATGCAGGATTCGAAGGCTGGCAAAACTCAACGACGCTGGACTACTGGGCCGGCGTGAGCGGAACGAGCATCAATCAGGGAGGAAGCGGCGTTTACACGCAAGAAACCAGTGCAGGCGCCAATCCCGCGGCCGATTCCTACACTCAGGGAACGTATAACGTTCGCGTCGGTGACGGCGCAACCGCCGGCCTCGGCCTGAACTCGGCATGCATTCAGGTTGATTCGACTCTCGAGTACACGCTTATGTTCCGCGTCGCTTCCGGCTCTACGTCGAATAATTTCCGCCCAGGATTCCGTTTCTACTCGGATCCGAACTGCACCGAAGCAAGCAAAATCACGAACATCGCAACGAACGCGCGCGTGCTCAGCCCCGCGGACTATGCGGGGGTTTCAACTCTCGCAGGCACCGGCGCGAACTGGCAGTCGACAAACGCCTCCCTCACCTACAACAACGGAATCACGTGCAACTGCAACGTAACCGGTGCGGATTGGCAGGTCGCGATTGCAAATGCCTGGACCGCCACCCGCAACTTCGGTATTACGTTTCGAGTTCCGAACGCGTACAGCAACTCGAGCACGATCGCCCACTCGATGCGGGCCTTCTTGCTTGAAAACACCGCGGCCTCCAATAACTATGTCTACTTCGACGACGTGGCCCTCAGCCAGGGCCCTGTTTCTCCGGATCTCCGCGCGGCGCCACTCGCGGATAGCGGCAACGGTGGGGCCGTAAACGGATATGCAAGTTACAACTTCAGTGGCAACGTAACTCTGCAGGCGAATACCGGCTTCGGCGGAACGCTCACGCACAACAACACTGCGAGTCGCACGTACACCTTGCCGGACGCCTCGGGAACGGTGGCACTTCAGACACCGCTGGCATCTTGGGGCCTGCAACACGCGGGCGCGGCGCAATCGTTTTCATCGAATGCGGTAAAAGTGTGGGGAATCATTATTCCGTACGGGGTCGGTTTCAGCCACCTCGACTACAGCGTCTCGACCTCTGACTCGAACACGTCCGATAACTACGACATCGGGCTTTATGGGCCGTGCGCTGTCAACACGTCGAGCTGCCCCCTTGTGACACACATCGGGGCACAGAATCTGACGTCAACCGGATACAAACAGGCAAGCGTCACGTCGGGCACGATTCAACCCGGACTGTATTGGATCGCGATTACGGGGAATGCGACGACGGCTCAGGTTGCCACTACTTCGGTGAGCGAGTGGACTGCTTGCCCCTCGACAAATTCGACGACAACCTCAAGCGGCGGGGCGCTTCCATCGACCATCGCCACGCCAAACTGCTCAGCACCCCAGTGGACGGGCGGCGCAGTTGTCGGAATCGGAATCGAATAAGCCGGCCTGCCTTCGAGGCGTCAGCGCTCGCATAACATCCCAAGTTGTGCTGGGCTAAAGACAGAGAACGGAACTGCCGTAGCTGATCAGGGGAGGTCTCAATGCCCGTTGTACCGACAACCGGATACTCACAAGCGGAAGACGCGCTGACCCTGGCGCGCGCGCTGATGAACGACACGTCGGGTACCGTGTTCACGGACACTCTGCTGATGCCCCTACTAAACTCGGCCTATCGCGGTCTCCAGCGGGAACTGGCTGAGAACGGCGTGAGCGTCCTGATTGAACAGCAGGATCTCGATATCGGACTTGACCCGGTAACAGGCATCACCAGCACCGAAATCAGCGATGCATCGAGCCCGCAGCTTCCCTCGGATTGCCTTATCCCTCACATGCTCTGGGAGCGCGCGACCGCGAATACTGCGGATGTCTTCGTGCCCATGGAAAAATTCATGAGCGGCGGGAGCATGCTGAACCTTCAGCCTTCGACCTACCTTCGGCTTTGGGAATGGAGGGAGGACAAGATCAATCTAATCGGCGCGACGCAGGCAATCACGGTTCGGATCCGTTACGAGAAGAGCCTTCCAGCAATGACGCTTGGAACCGACCCGATTCAAATTCGGTCGGCAACAGACCCCCTCGCATTCGCCACAGCTGCGCTGGCAGCTCGATCACGAGGCGCACGGGCATTGGCGCAGGATTTGCTCGCCACGGCGCAGATGGCCACCGAGAATCTCATTGAGCGCTACGTGCGGCCCGAACAGACCAAGGCCCGTCGCCGCCGCCCCTACGGCTTCCATCGGCGAGTCGTCTACCTGTAGCTCTAGTGCGCGACGACGTCGAGAATGATCGTGACGCCACGGCCGGCATTTTGGGCGCCACCTTGAATCGTCAGATTGGTTACACCGATTGGGGTATTGAGGTTTGTGGGAACGCTGTGCTTCTTGCAACCCGCCATAAGGACTGCGGCACCCACAGCCAACAACAATGACGTCCAAACAAGTCGTGGTGCGCGGGCGTGCGAGAAATTCGCAGGAAGTCGGCGAGTCAGCCAATCGTCGGAGAGCAAGATGAGAACCGCCACGGGAACCCAAAAGAGCAGAAACGGCCAGCTGCCGTGGTGACCTCGTTTGTCGGGCGAAGAAAGAGGTAGAGAACCACTCGTCATGCTGCCGCCGAGAATACCGTCAAAGGTGGTGGCGAATGTGACTGAGAAGGCAGTCGGTGTTCCGGGGCTCACTGAAACCGTCGTGGGATTTTGCGTACAGGTCGTGAGCGGTGGCATATTCGGGGGGCAAACGATTGTGACGTCTCCCCCAAAATTGGCATCTGGAGTTACGTTGAATTTAAACGTGACCGTGCCCCCCTGGAAAACCGATTGTTCTTGCGGACTACCATTCAGGGTCAGCTGGTAGTCATCGCCGGTACCGCTGACGTCGGCAGTCGCGGAATCTCCCGCGGAGTCTGTGACGGAAAGCGTCGCCGAGCGCGTCCCGGTGGTCGTTGGGGCGAAATCGACGTTGATCGTGCAACTTGACCCTGACTGGAGCGAAGTCCCGCAACTGTTGCCGGGAGCTTGAAAATCTGTGGGGTTGGCCCCGGTAAAGGAGAAGGCCAGCCCGCTGACTGCAGTGCCCGTGTTATTGGTCAGTGTAAAGGCCTGCGGAGCAGTGGCGCCCCCGGTCGGTTGGTCGCAAAAGTTAAAAGGGGCCGTGGAAGGGCAGACGCGAGGCGCGGGAGGGGGTGGCAGCGGCGCGGGTGGTGTGATCGTCAAGTTGCTCACGTCCTGGCCAATTCCCGCGAACTGGAGGACTTGATTGGCGCCCTGTTCTGCGACGTACAGATTTCCGCGTGTATCGAAACTCATTTCGCCCGGAAACTTCAACCCGCTGGCTACAGCGGTGACTTGTGAAGACGTCGCGTCGACGCGAAGAATGCGGCCAGAATTGGCATCCGCGACGAACAGATTTCCTCTGCCGTCAACTGCAACACCGGCAGGACAGACTGGTTCAGTGGCAGTTGAAGTCGCGGTCGAAAGTGAACAAACCGGAGCATTCGGAGCTTGATTCGCCTGGGTTTGAAAGCCCGCCACCGGGAGGATCGTGCGCGTCTGCGTGTCGATTGAGAAGACAGCTCCGTTGCCCGGCGAGGCGACGAATAATTTGCTGCCATCAAACGTGAGAGCGAGGTTTGCCGGCGACGCCACGTGAGCCAGCACGATCAGCTGATTGCCCGCCGCAGCCGAGTCTGTCGCCGCCGGGAGCAGGTCGATGGCGCCGGCAGCATGATCAGCGATGTAAAGGTTTCCAGCGCGATCAAGCGCGAGCCCGAGGGGCTCCGAAAGAGTGACGGCCTGCCTCGAAGCCCAGCGGCCGACAAGGCTTCGAACGATCCCCGGCTCACTTGAGTCGGAGCCAGCGACCCGCCGAATCGTCGAGTTCATCGTGTCGGCGACAAACAGAGTGCCGTCCGGGGCCACCGCGATCCCGCTGCGCAGCACGAAGGAGTTCAAGCTCAGATCGAACTGCGCGCCGAGTGCATCGCCTCCGTCCCCCAATGAGCCGCTCGTTCCTGTTCCAGCGATGAGCGCGAGCTTGGGGGTTGCTGGAACGGCAGCCTTGGCGTTAGATGCGAGGTCAGCCAAACCGGTCAGTGTGAATACGCGATTTCCGGCGGAGGCAGTCGTGAGGTACATATTCGCACGAGAATCGAGCGCCAGCGCGCGGACAGCGATGCCGCTGGCGAGAATGAGCGGTCCGCGCCCATTCGCGGGGCCTGTTGCCGTTGTCGAAGACTCTTGGGCGATTGCCAGGACTGAGAAGACGCCCAGCGCCAGCAACATGACCGCGCAAACCATCAGCAATCGCCGCACTCAGCTCTCCTTGTATTTCGACGCTTTGGATTCACATCAGGTCGTTCGGGTTGCGCGTTCCAGCGCGCGGAATTGCACATCATAACAGCGGCAACCGGCACGTTTCAAAGCCAATTCGCGCACGCCAATACGGGCTGCGCGTTCACCACTAAGTCTCGGAGGACACATGGCCCTTACATTTACGCTCGTCGACATATGGGATGACGGGAAGCGGATCCATGTCAGCGGGACCCTCGCCGCGTCGGGCAGCTATACGACGAATGGGGATACCGTTGATCTTTCGCAGAACCCGATCCTTGCTACAGCCCAGGCACCCATCCAGGGAACCGCGTGGACGGACGGCCTCGCCGGGTACAAATACGTCTTTAACCCCGGTAGCGGTCTGAATAACGGCAAGGTGAAGATTTTCCAGCAGGGTTCCAGCGCCGGCGCATTTTCGGAACTTGCGGCGGGCTCATACCCCTCCGCGATCACCGGCGACACGGTCACATTCTACGGAATCTTCAAGAAGCTCCAGTAACTGCAGACGGATTGCCTTCTAAGGGATTCTCGCGAGCAAATCATGTCGATTGAGTCGTTCTCTCCGCTTCCTTTAAACACTTTCGGCTCCTGGGTGACGCTGTTGGACCCGTCGGACGTCCCGCCCGGGATGTCGCCGAACCTGGCCGACGTCGAATTCTTCCCTGGAGGGGTGCGCACGCGGCCCGGGCTCCTTTCGGAGTATCCGGTTCTGGCTGGCGCACCACAAATCAACGGACTCAAGACCTACGTGACTTCGAATCTGATTCAGCGTCTGCTCGCCCTCGACTCGTTCGGGAATCTTTACAAGGAAACCTCACCGGGGGTGCTCTCGCTGGCCGCATCGATTGTCGCGCCGAACATGTTTCTTGCGTCGACCACGCATTTTGGGCGCGAATATCTCGCATTTTCCGACGGGCTGCTCGGACGAGACTTGCCCCGACAATATGATGATTCCACTCTCGACCGCGTCAGCCAGATTGGCCCGGCCGAGGGACCCAGTGTCGCTGATTCGACTTCCACCGGAGCGATTTCTCCCGGCGTACATCAAGTGTCGGTGGTGTTCGTGACGCGGCAAGGGTACTGGACTGCCCCGTCGCCGCCTGTGTCCTGGACCGCGGCAGGCAACTTCAAAGTCAATGTGACGAACATTCCGACGGGCCCGTCGAACGTGGTTCAGAGGCTCCTAGCGTTCACGGCGGCAGGAGGCGCGAGCTTCTATCACGTTCCCGCCTCGATGGTGATCGAGGACAACACCACGACGTCCCTGACGGTCGACTTCTCGGACACGATTCTGCTCGCGGGAGTAAGTATGGATTACCTGTTCGGGCAGATTGAACTGCCTGAACAGCTTGGCGTGGTCGACTACGCGGAGCGCCTTTTCTGGTGGGGCGAACGCGCCAGCATGGACAATTGGCGCAACTTGACGTTCGACGGTGGCTGGGATGCCTCCGGCAACGGCCGGCCGTTAGGTTGGCAGCTCGACCCGACGTTTGGCGGTGGTGCCATCCGGGAATCAGCCGACGTTGTTTGGGGGGACGCGTTCCGCATTACGGCGGATGGCTCGACGGTGGTTCGCGGGCTTATCTCCCAGAGTGCAATCACAGACGCTTCCGGGAATCCGCTGTGCCTGGCGAACACCGACTATTCCGTACGCGTGCGGATCAAACGCTCGGGGAACCTCTCCGCCGGCACGCTACGCATCAATGCATTCAGTCCGACTCAGGGTCAGATTGGGGTCGGGCTCGCGATCAACGTTGTACAGACGACGACCTCGTATCAGGAGTTCACAGGGGATCTCTTCGGGGCGCAAGCGTCGCTTCCGGCGGACCTCACGCTCCGAGTGTATGCAGATGGTACGCCGTCGCCCAATGGCTCGTGGTTCCTTGTCGACAATATCGAAGTGTTCGAGACGAATGCATCGCAAAACGCATCGCTCATACGAGCCTCGGCAACCGAGCAGCCCGAAAGCTACGACGGCGTGAGCGGAATGATGAACATCGCGCTCAACAACGGTCAAGCCGTTCGCGCGGCGTTCACGCTCCGCAACAATCTGTACTTCGTCAAGGAACGCAGCCTATACGTCACGGCAACCGACGCCGTCAACGAGCCCGCGTTGTGGCCCATCGAGGAAGTGTCGAATAAGGTCGGGACTCCATCGGCGCACGGCGTTGGGTTTGGCGAGGAGTGGGTCGTCATCGCGGGGAGATCCGGACTGTATTTTTTCGATGGCGGTGAACCAATAAAACTGTCTCAGGAGATCCAGCCCACCTGGGACGCCATTAACTGGGGCGCGGGACAGAGTCTTTGGGTGCAGGTCGACATACAGAAGAAGCGAATTCTCGTCGGCGTGCCCCTGGGAACCGCGACGCAGCCGAACCGGATTCTCGTTCTCGACTACACCGGCGGGTTTCAGGACCCGTTGGCGGAGATGCCGGCGTCTTACGAGCGTTCGAGAAAGTGGGCGCCCTGGATGATTGCCGCGAATTCGTGCGGCCTAATCGAGCGGTCAACCGGAGTAGCGAAGATCTTCTTGGGATCGAATAACTCGAGCGGGAAAATCTACGCTCTGACGGACGGTCAGCGCTCGGATGACGGCGCCGCCATCAATTCCTACTACACGACCGCCTATCTCGCCGCCACGGGTCTTAGCGGGCGGAACCTGTTTGGCTACCTCACGGGGTACGTTCAGGGGGCGGGATCGCTCGGGCTCGCCGCGTTTTCCCCCGACAATATTACCCAGAGCCAGCTCGGCTCGTGGACTCTGGCCTCGCCCTCACCTCGCGACATGGAGCAGTTCACGAACCTTCTCGCGGAACGCACGGCGTACCAGTTTGGGACGAATGCGCCAGGATCCTGGTTCTCGCTGACGAAGCTGGTCCCCTGGGCCAAGCCCGATCCCTTCGCTGTTGTCCGCGGAACGAATTGAAGGTGCTTGAATACGGGTTGTCTTCTCTTGCCGACCACCGATGCTGAATATTCCGCAAATTGAGGCGCTGCGCCGTTCGAACCCGCAGCTCTATGAGGCGCTCAGGCGACTGTCCGAAGCATCGCTCGGACCAAATCAGGGCTGGAGCATCGACGATCAGATCACCGACGGCACCGAGTTTGCGCGCGTGACCGCCGGCGCGCTGACATCAGGGAAGATTGACCCAACGAAGGAGGGCGTGTTGATGAAGGGATCGGTGCCGCCGACGTGGTCCGGCGCCTTCACATATGTATCTACTACGTCGAGCATTACATGGTCGTGGAGCGGCCTCACCATTTGTCGTGCCGACGGGACAACGACCGCGATTCCGAGTGGATCGCTCGGTATCACTGGCCTCGCAGCGGGAACGACGTACTACTTCTATCCATATTGGGACGATACCTCGGCGGAGCTTGCATGGGTCGCAGGAGGAAGCGGCAGCCCTGCGAACGCGCTCCCAGCGAAGACCAACGTCGCCGCGCAGCAGCAAGCGTTGCAGGGTCGAATCCCGCTTTCGCAGGGCGCCATGATCGCGGCGACCACAACGAGCGGAACGGGTGGGGGCTCAGGCGGTGGCAGCGGGAGTTGCTTGCGTTCGGGAACGATGGTGTTGACGCGCGAGCGCGGAACGGTCCCGATCGAAAGCTGCAAAGTGGGCGAGCACCTGCGCTGCCCGAACCCCGCCGGCGGCGAGGCCTGGACGTCCATCGCTCGCGTCGAGATTCGTGATGCGGACACGTTCATTCGCCTTCACTTCTCGAACGCAGAATCGCTCGACGTCACGCCCCATCACATCTTTACACTGGCAGACGGATCGCCGATGCGGGCCGAGCGGCTTTGTCTCTCGGACATTCTCGTCGGGCGTTTCGGTCGCATAACGCTGAAACGAATCGAAACAGTCGTCGAGGACAGCCAGAAGGTCACCGTGAGTTGCACGCCGGTGCTCGAATTCTTCGCGGGCCGCTTCGCTGCGACCGTACTCACCCACAACTACACGTTCAGCTCGTGATCCGAATGGTGTGGCAGTCGAAATGATCGGCAAGCGCTATTACATCACGACCGTGGATGCCTGGCAGCGTCATGCGGCGCGATTTTCGAACTCGCACTGGCTGGCGCTATCTCCGTGCTCTGAACCGGCGTTGGGGCAGGGAACCGGCGCCACGCCGCCGGCTCCGGCAAGTTCGGCTACGCCCGCGGATACACGGATCCTCGTCCTGATCGAGGGAGACGAGGGTGCGCACCTTGCGCTCGAAGATGACCCCGGTTTCGAGCCGCTGCCACATCCGCTCGCGCAAAAGCCGATCTCCAACGTCGCGCACGCTGCGCTTCAGCCACTCGGAGTTTCGCGTGGCGCTACGACCTTTGAAGTCGCCGAAACAGTCGCGCGAGCGCATCCGCTTCTGCGCCATCGCGTCTTCTGATTGGGGCGGCTCGGACCCTCAAATGCTGGTTCGTGCTTATAGAGAAGGCGATTTGGCGGCCCTGCGCGAGATGCACTCGGAGCAAGGCTTTGATTACGCGTTTCCGGATATCGCCGATCCGCTTTTTCTCTCGAAACTCGTCGTCGAAGACGCTGGTGGCCGGCCGGTGATGGCCTCGCTCGCACGCCTGACGTGCGAAGTATATCTGCTGGCCGATCCCAAGACAGGCAGCCCCCGCGAGCGTTATGCACGACTGCTGGCGCTGCATGCGGCGGGGGAGCGCGACCTGCTCGGGCGCGGCCTCGACGACGCGCACGCCTGGCTCCCGCCGTCGATCGCGAACCGGTTTGGGCGGCGTCTGGCGGTTCTGGGCTGGATTCGTGACGACGCATGGACGCCGTACTGCTTCCGGTTGTGGAAGGAATAACTCTCGCGTCTTCTCCACTCCGAGGCACGCGCAACTCGCGAAATCATTTCTAGGGAGGCACAATGTCACGCGGAGCACAAAGGACGACGCGAGCTCTGACTGATCAGCAGCTCGCGCAGCAAAATCAACTGATCTCGCAAGCGAATCAGCAGGGCGGTCAGGACCGCTCGCTACTGATGCCCACCATCCAAAGCTTGCTGACCAGCCCCGGATTCACACCCGCACAACAGTCTGCAATCACTCAACAGAGCCTCGGGGCTGTGAACACCGCGTTCGACGCGTTGCGTGAGCGTGCGGCAAACCGTCAGGCGGCAACAAACAATACGGCTGGTTACGGCGATCTGATGGCACAACTCGGACGTCAGCAAGCCCAAACCGACGCAAGCCAGGCGCAGCAGAACCAAATCGCGTTCGCGAACCGCCAACTCCAGGAGCAGCTTGCCGGTCTCAATGCACTCGGGCAGACGTATGGAATCGACACGAATCTCTTGGGGCGTGCGATAGGTGTCCCGTCCGAGCTGTTGGGCGTGCGACAGCGAGCTTCGGGCGGATCGTCCACGGGGGGACTTGGCGGCCTGTTCGGCCTCGGCTCAGGAATTGCATCGCTCTTCGGATGACGGTCGTGACTCGCAATCCGACATCTAATTCGCGAGTGGCGACCCCATGAAGAAACTCCTCGATCCTTATTGGCTGTCTCTGGCGTTCAGCGTTGTCGTACAACTTGCGCTCTTCTTGCGCTGGCTCTATCGCCGAATCCGAAACGACGAGCTGACACACGCTTTTGTCCACGATATGGCGACGAATCACCTCCCGCACATCTACGAACTGCTCGTGCGGCTGTGCGAAAGCCAAGGGATGAAGGTTCACTCGCAGCCGCCGATCCGCTGGACCGATCTCGGCAATACTCGCCGACCGTAGCTCAACCTGCAGGTTCGTCGGACCCACAGAGCCCCTATGACTGACCTCATTGCGCTAGCTCGCGCTGTAGCGGGGCGACGCGACCTCGACGCCGCTCTGGTTTGCGCGATCGTCGAGCAGGAGTCGTCGTGGGACCCGCTCGCGATTCGCTACGAGCCAGCGTTTCGCACGCGCTATATCTCAGCGCTTGGGTTACCGCCTACCGAGGAAGTCGCTCGGTCAATATCCTGGGGCTTGATGCAAGTCATGGGTCAGGTTGCGCGCGAACATGGATTTGAGGGCAAGTTCCTGAGCGCTCTTTGCGATCCCCAGATCGGCCTGCAGATCGGATGCGCAGTGCTGGCAACGAAGTTGGGTGAGGCTGGTGGGGATGTCCCCCGCGCTCTCGTCTTATGGAACGGTGGCGCCAACCCAAGCTATGGACCTGAAGTTCTGGCAAAGACCGAGAGATACCACACGAGTTGATCGAGGAAACATGCGACGTATTGCAGTGCCTTTCGCGTTTCTATGCGTATTCTCTGGAGCGGCATTTGGCCAGGGATCCCAGCGACAATCAGTTGCGGTGTCGCTGCAGGGGACACCGATTCCGGGCGCGGTTGTTTGGACCTGCCAGAGTGGCTCCACGCCGAGTTACTCCGCTGCGCCGCCGTGTACGTTGGCGAACATCTACTCCGACCCGTCGCTCGGCTCGCAATTTCTCATCGCTCAGCCTCTCGTCTCGGATGGTTTGGGAAACTACACCTACTACGCGCAAGCGGGAACCTACGTCGAGGTAATCACGGGTTCGAACACGACCGGCTACAGTTCCACAGTCGTTTTGCCGTGCGCACCGAATTCGACCGCGTCCGGGTGCTCCGGTGGAGCAGGGAATCCCGCTGGCAGTGACACTCAGATTCAAATAAACAATCACAGCCAGTTCGGAGCTGTCAGCGGGCTTGCAGTCGACAGCAGCACCAGCCCAGCGGTCGTAACCATTCCCTTCAGTGAGTCCGTGAAGGGTCCCAGACCTTGGGTCGATGCCACTGCTTATGGCGCCGACCCGAGTGGGGTAGTTGACTCGACGACGGCCCTCACCAGCGCCGCGGCCGCAGCTTGCAACGCTGGTTCAAGCCTCTACATTCCACCCGGCACCTACAATCTGACGCAGCCGCAATCGCCTTCGACGGCACCCGTAATTCCGATTCCGTGCACGCACATTCACATCACGGCGCTGGGCGATCAAAGCACCACTCAGGCGGAGCAGCCGCCCCAGGCGAAGCTCGTTGTTGCGGTTCTCGGCTCGAATCCCAATGCGGCTGCGGTATTGGCGTTCAAATACGCGACAAATGCAGGTGGCATTACCATAGAGAATATCCAGATTTCAGGCTACAACCAGGCGCTATCTTTCTACGCAGTCACGACGGTCAGCCTGAACAACGTTTGTGCAACCGCGCAGTCCACTGGTTTGGCAGACAACACGCCCCTGAAACTCACGAACGTCACCTCCTTTCGAATGACGTACGGTTGCTTGAACAGCGGAAGCACATCGCTGCCAATGGCGCTGTTCACAGGCGAAGCACCCCTTGGTTCGGAGGCTCCCCTTGTGGGCTTCCTTCAGATGGAACACGTTCGCGGCACGGGCGGAAACTTTCAGTATATCCAGCGCGTGAACACCTCCGGGACAGGTCCGGGCAACTTCGTATTCGATGACGTTACTCCCACAGGAAGCGCGACCGACTTCCTCGTGGTTACGAACGCAACAGGGAATCTGGGCCAGACCGCGATGCCGCAGTTCGGTCCCGTCTTCTTCTTGAACAGTTCACTGCCGAATGCGACGGGATCCGGAGCACTCATCAACTTCAACTCGTCCGGGTCCAACCTGACGGGTGTTCACGTTTACAGTTCGTCGGCCAGCCAGCAAGCTACTCCGCTCATCGCTGTCCGAATGACTGCGGGGTCTCTCGAGGACTGCGAAGTCCACGGTTCGGTCGGAGCACTCGTCGAGGACGGCTCTGGCAACACAGTGGGTTCTTGCAGTATCGAAACGCGCGGCGGACTCGATTTCCTGGCGGACAGTACCATTTCTTCCAACTCGCGCCTCCGCAGCGAGATTACGACTGGAGCGAACCCAACTCCAAACCTCCGCTTCTATTTGAGTCCCAACACTCGCGCGTCCTACGGGCTTGACGCTGGGCAAGGCTTTCTTCTAAACGACGGGACGAGCAACGGTTTCAATGCGTCCTTAGCGGAAACGGTCAAGGGAAGCATCGACGTTCAATTCGCGAACCTCGTTCCGCCTACGAATGTCTCAGGAAGCGCGACAACCGGCGGAACGATTCCACCCGGCACTTACTACCCGTTCGTGGCGACGGCCAGCTTCGGTAGTTGCGCGACAGTCTCTGCTCCGAGCATCGCGGGTGTGCCGGTCACGCTCAGCGGCTCGAATAATGCGGTCACGGTCACCTGGGTCCTTCCGCCGCAGGGCGTGGCGTCCATCAGCGGTTATTGCGCGGCGATCGCTTCGAGTGCAGCGAACGCCAATGCTGGGCTGAGCTACGCGAGCCAGTTTGCGTCAGGATCGGGCACAACCAGCGTCACGATTACCGCGGTCGCAGGATCGATGCAATTCCCAATGGCCAACGCGATGAGTCCTGTGCACCGCTTTACCACGACCGGCCTGGACCTCACAGGTGGCCTCAACTTCTACGCGGATACGGGAACAGCGAACACATACGCTGTCACGACCTCACCCTCGATTACTACCATTTCTCTGGGTACGGTCTTCAATTTCCAGGCGGCCCACGCGAACACCGGTGCGTCCACACTGAATGTCGATGCTATCGGGGCGATCGCGATTAAGAAGAACGGCGGCACCGGCGCCGGAGTTGGTTCGGACCTTGCGTCGGGTGACATCGCGCAGGGCCAAATCGTCACGCTGATGTTTGATGGGACGAACTTCCAAATGCAAAGCACGTTGGGGAATCCAGCCGGCGCGGGAGGTGGCGGAGGAGCAGATCAAGGGCTCTCGAACCTAACGAACCCGACGGCGGCAAACCAGTCCGTTAGCCCCGGAACGGCGAACACCTATGATCTAGGGACGACCCCGCTGCCGTGGCGGTATCTGTACATCGGGAACGCGGCGAACCAGGCGGCACAGCTCGACGCGAGCTTTCTGACTGGGAACCGGGACATCAAGTTGCCAGACGCGGCCGGGACATTGATGGAAACGACGACAAGCGCGACGTGCGGGCAGCAGCCGGCGCTGACGGGCGACGTGACGACGTCGGCGGGATCGTGCGCGACGACGGTGGCGAAGATTCAGGGCACCACCGTGACGGTGACGAGCCCGGTGCAAAACCAGATTCTGCAAGTGAACGGCTCAGGCGCGATCGTGAACCAGGCGGCCGCGCAAACGGAAGACGCGCAGACAGGAACCACGTACACGATTCCGAACACGGACGGCGGCGTGGTGGTGACGCAGACGAACGCCGGCGCGATCACAGACACGGTTCCGGACGGGACGGAGGCCGGATTCGGGCAGGGCTTCTTCTTCGTGATCTTCAACGGGAACGCGCCGGGCGGAAGCCAAATCACGGTGAACCGGCACACGAGCGCACAGTTCAGCTTCAACGGCGCGCTGGTGAACACATTCTACGTGGCGCCGCAACAGCACGCCTATCTCTATTGCTACGACGGCACGAACTGGCGGGTCTTCCTGCAGGGCACCGGCGTGAGCGGCGTGCTTTTCTCGAAGGCCTATGCGAGCCAATCGGGCAGCCTCGGATCGGTGACGATGTACACGGCGCCGGCGAACGGCGGATACCGGTTCACGGCGGCAATCACCTGCGATTCGGCGACGGCGACAACGGCGACGTTCACGCTGGCATACACGGACACGTCGAACACGAGCCAAACGCTGGCGCCGGGAAGCGCCGCGGCGTGCACGAGCCTGGGAGCGGCATCGACGGTTTCGCTCTCGACGATGATCAACGTGAAGAGCGGCTCGACGATCGCGTTCACGACGACGGCAGTAGGCTCGACCTATGACTTCCGTGCGGTGCTGGAGGGCGTGTGGTAGGACGGGCGGTGAAGATCCTTGGCTTGCTGTGCGCGTTAATGATCCTGCCGGCAGTCGCGCGAGCGGCGACGATCAATGCGCCCACATGCGCGGAGTCCGACATATCGACAGCCATTGGCAGCGCCTCGAATAGCGACACGGTGAATGTGACATCGGGCGGTTCCGTCACCTGGTCCTCGCAGCTTCACATCACCAAAAACATCACGCTCGACTTGACGGGCTGCACGATTGATGACCACGTGCCGAGCGGGAACGAGATGATTTATTGGAGTGGCACCTACGGTACAGGAACCTGTACAACGACTTCCTCACTGTGCTTCCGCCTCACGAACGGAACGCTGAAAACCACGATGGGCGCAGGGAGCATCTATTCACCCTTCGCCGCAGACGGCACCTGTACCTCGGCGTGGTGTCCCAACATCCGCTACGACCACATCACATTCGATTCGAGCTTCAATGGAACCATCGTCAACTCGAACACCTTGAGCGTTGTCAACAACGTGTTTGGCGTGGCCGACCACAACATTATGAACGCGGGAGGGCCAGCCGGAATCTACGAGTTCGTTGACTTCAACAACAGCGCGTGGCAGGGCGTAGGGGCCTACGGAGATAATTCGTGGGCGCAGGCTGACACCTTTGGCACGGCGGCAGCCTTCTACCTTGAGAACAATACTTTCTCGCAAGGGACGCCGACAGACACGGAATCAGGCACGCCAGTCGGTGAGGGCGGCGGCAGACTCGTCGCGCGATTCAATACCTCGACAGATTACTTCGGCAACCACGGCACGGAGTCGAATGGGCGGCCTCGCGGCGGTCGGCAGCTCGAAGCCTACGGGAACACAATTACCTGCATGAACTCATCGGGCGGCTGCCAAGCGATTACCTTCGTCCGTAGCGGAGTGGTCATCGCTTTCGGCAACACAATCGCTGTGACGGGCGGCGCGTTCTGGAATCAGTACGTCAGCCTCAACGACTACCGCACCGCGGCAAACTTTGCTACATGGGGCGCGTGCGACGGGGCGAACCCCTACGACAACAACGACGGTGTGACCTACTACTCGGGAACGGTTGGCTCAACGTCGGCCTCGGGAAACGATACGACCATCACGGATTCCGGCTCTCCGGGCTGGACCACGAACCAATGGGCACCCGCTGGCGCACCCTACGCGATTTATGACGTGACCAAGGGAACGGGAGTATTTGATTGGAAGAACACGGCGAACACGATTACAGGTTCCGGCTGGACCGGCCCTCCGTCATTCTCGAATGGCGACAGCTACCAGATTCTGCGAGCGTCGGCCTGCATCGACCAGCCGACTCGCGGTCCGGGTCTGCTGATGCAGAATTCGACTCCCGTGCTTCAGTCCACGGGAAATCCTGGCTGGCCTGCGGAGCCGATTGATCCTGCGGTCGAGTGGGACAATCGGGGAACGGCACCCAACTTCTCGAACGTGACAACGAGCCTGATGGGACAAGCTGCCGCCCTGCGCGACTGGTACTCCGACAATTCGCACGGCGCGAATAAGGTGCAAACTTCCAGCTCGTCGCCCTTCAACTGCAATGGGAGTACGGGTGGCGTGGGCTTCGGAACGCTGGCAAACCGTCCTTCGACATGCAGCGGAGCCTGCACCACGTACACGATTGGCTGCTTTTACTTCGCCACGGACCAAGGAAGCTGGAACACGAGCAGCAACGGATTCGGCCAAGGAATTCTCTATGCGTGGGAAAGCGGCGCATGGACGCAGTATTACGAGCCGTACACCTATCCGCATCCGTTGACGCAGGGAACGGTGGCGAAACCATTGCCGCCGCTGAACATGAGCCTGAGCGCTCACTAGGAGAAAACGATGAAGAGAATCGGAAGTATTCTGGCATGGATCCTGCTGAGCGCGATTCCAGCGATCGCGCAGCACGCAATCAAGCCGCAAATCGTGGCGCACGCGGCGGTGGTGGTGCCGACGACGACTTCGGCAGCATGTCCCACGTCGGCGCACTGCGTGAACCTTTCTTGGACCGCGCCAGCGGATGCGAGCGGGTCAAGTACATACAACGTCTACCGGATGGCCGGGGCATGTCCCGCATCCGCGCCGACGTCGACGGCGGGATTCACGAAGCTGACGGCGGCGCCACAGGCGGCGACGACCTACAGCGATTCCACCGTGACGCCGGGAAGCTGGTGCTACGTGGCAACGCAGGTGGCGGGAGCGCTCGAGAGCGCGCCCTCGAACAATGTGCTGGCGGCGATCCTGCCGCTCTCGCCCGGCTCGATGGTGGTGACAAGCGCGAATTAGATCGCCCGCCTTCGTCGAATCCAGACTTCGGCGCGGCAAGGAGGAAGCGATGGGGAAGTTCAAGAAGTTGACGCACGTGCTGGCGGTGGCGGCGGTCGCCGTGGTCGGATTCGTCGTGTCGCCGGCGGGGCAGGCGGTGGTCAAGCAATACCCGTGGGCGAGTGCGATCTCGGGGGCAATTTTGGCAGTTGCGGCGATCTATCACGTTCCGCTGAATCAGTAGGGGCAGCGAGAAAGCGCGCACAGTCGCTTTCGATGCGGTCGAATTCAGGAAAGATGACGACGGCCAGCCATACGAGCAGCAAGCCCATCATCGCGTCCGGCAGAAACCTCACGCCGCGAGCATGGGCGCTTCGCGCGGGGAAAGCAATCAGATAAACCCGGTAGAGCGAAGTCGGGTAAACACACTACGTGAGACGAGGACGCTGATGGTTGATCCGCAGGGACCGTGGTTCACGATTGACGGGGCATTCCATGTGGGGGATTTCCTGCTTCTTGCCGGCGTTGCCTGGCGGGTTCTGCGTGTGGCGAATCGCTTGATGGACGTCCTCAAGTACTTTCCTCCGCATCGCCACAGCGAGGGCGGCTCGATCGAATATCCGCCGGGATTTGAGCCCGGCCATTCCGAGAGGCTGAGGACGAGTCCGGCAGGACCAAAATGACGCCGGATCCTCAGTGGCTCGCGATCGCGCAACAGGCCGCGCAGCGGCATCAGCTCGACGAGGACCTGGTCTGCGCGGTAATTGAGCAGGAAAGCGGCTGGGACACATACGCGATCCGGTACGAGCCGGCATTCCGCGCGCGATATGTGGCGCCTCTCGGGCTTCCGCCGACGGAGGAGATTGCGCGATCGATTTCGTGGGGGCTGATGCAGGTGATGGGGCAGGTGGCGCGCGAGTTCGGCTACACGGGCGGGATGGCCGCGCTGTGCGCGCCATTAAACGGAATCGAAACAGGGGCGAAGGTGCTGAACCACAAAGTGGCGTGCGCGCATGGAAACGTGCGGGAGGCGCTGCTGGCGTGGAACGGCGGAGCAAATCCGAAGTATCCGGATGAAGTCTTTGCGCGGACGGCGAACTACCAGCACAGCGCCACTTGAGCGTAGGTGCTTCCTGGCTGCGTTACTGCCAACAATCGCGGTCCTCTTCCGGGTGGTGGCGCGGGCGGACGCCGAGCAGGAGAGGAACGAAGGCCTGTATGCGAAGGTGGTGGCGGCGGATTCAGAGAAAAAGGCCGCGACGCTGACGCTGACCGTGATGCCGAAAGAGACGCGATTCGAGATCGAAGGCGACGTGACGGGAATGAGCGAGGGCGATTTCATTCAGTTCCATTTGAAGAAAAACGCGGTGCTGTGGAAGGGCCGCGAGATCCACATCGCGCGAGTCGAGTTCGTTCCGTAGGGCAATCCCAAAAGGAGAAAGGCATGAAAATCAGAAAGGCGGCTTCGGCCGCGGCAGTGCTGTTGTGTTTCAGTCTGGCGGGGTGCAACGCCTATTCGACGGCGCAGAAGGCTCACGATATCGTGGCGGCGGCCGTCGCCGTAGCGCAGGCGGATTTGCCGAGCTTGCAGGCGACCGGGGTTTTCGGCGCGAGCGACGCGCAAGCCGTGTCGAGTTACCTGACGCTGGCAACGAATCTGAACGGGCAATACGAAACCTGCCTGACAAACGCGAACAATCAGACGCTGAACAAAAAGAGCAAGTTTCTCGGGTGTCTGACAACGTTCGCGGCCGGGCTTAGCGATCCGAAAGAGTTGGCGCTGCTGCGCGTGATGAATCCGAAGGCGCAACAGCAAGTCCAGCTGTGGATCACGGCGGCGAGCGTGGGGATCTCGAGCGTGATTGCAGCGCTGGGCGGCCAGGCCGCACCGCCGCCACAGGTGGCGAGCGTTCCGGTCGACGGCACGCAGCTCGCACAGTTTGAGCGGCGCGTTGAGATGCGGGCGGGTCTCTGAGACCGCGCCCACAGACACTCGCTGGCAGCCGCCCAAAGTTTCAAAGGAAAAAGGGCGAAAGTGCTGATTTTGTGGCTGCGGCGACACAGAAGGCGGTTTCGGGGAGCGTCCAGACTGATTCAGCCAAGAAAACGAGAAGGAATATCAGAAAGTCCTTGACAGCTTTTCGCCCCCTGCACTAGATTCCACGTAGCGGTGGCCGCTAATGCATATTATGTTTAAATCGTGGGGATTGGAGGAGGCGGTCCTTGCGGAAGATGAGGGCGTTGATGTCGTAGGGGGCCAGTTCCAGGTCGTGGCCATGGGTGATGGCGTCGGTTGGGCAGGCTTCCACGCAGTATCCACAGAAGATACACCTTGAGTAGTCGATGTTGTAGACCTTCGCGTAACGTTCGCCGGCTGAGATGCGGGTTTCCTGTGTATTGTCGGCGGCCTCGATGTAGATGCAGTTCGCGGGGCATGCGGCGGCGCACAGGAAGCAGCCGACGCACTTCTCGAGGCCGTTCTCGTCGCGCTGGAGTACGTGGATCCCGCGGTAGCGTGGCTGGAGCGTCGGTGGTGCGTCCGGGAAGCTTTCCGTGGTGGTCTTGCGAAAGAGGGTCTTCAGGGTGACGCTAAAGCCCTTGTAAAGGGTGATGAACGTTTCGCCGACTTCCTGAATGATTGATGGCATCGAGTGTCACTCTAGCAAAGTCAGTTGCTTCGCGCAAATCGTCGAGACTCTATCAATGCGGTAAGGGCTTCCTACGGAGCGTCCTAATCTGCCCGTGCGGGTAGATTAGATCGGAATCCCGGTCTTTGTTTTCAACGAGTTACACGGAATTCTAATCTTCACGGGACAGATTCGAGACGGATCAGACGCCGCGCGGAAGCAGCGCGTAGGGAAGTCGCGTATGCTAAAGAAAATAAGCACGTTACTCGCCCGGAGGGGCGACCGGAGGGGCTTCCTTGACACGGCCCTTTCCTGTGATCGCGGCGATGATTTCCCTTCCATGGAAGCGGCCGTTCTCGATGAATATCTCGGAGGTCTTCATGCCACCGACGACGACGCCTGCCACGTAGATTCCGGGAACATTGGTTTCGAGGGTGTCCGGATTGCAAGCGGGGCGGCGGGTTTCCGGATCGAGACGAATTCCCTGCCGCTCGAGGAAAGTGAAATCGGGATGGTAGCCGGTCATGGCGAAGGCCTGGACGGCCGGCAAATCCTTCTCGTCATTGGAGTTCTTCACGAAGACGTGGCCCGGTTTGAAGCGAGTCACACGGGTGTTGAAGAGGGCCTTGATTTCCCCGGCGCGAATCCGGTTCTCGATGTCGGGCTTAACCCAATACTTCAGGCTCCTGCCCATTTCCGGCCCGCGGTGGACGAGGGTCACGCGGGCTCCGGCTCGGAAGAGGTCGAGGGCGGCCTCGGCGGCCGAGTTCTTGCCGCCGATGACGACGACATCCTGGTTCCAATACGGATGGGGATCGGCGAAATAGTGCGATACCGTCGGTAGATTTTCACCGGATACATCCAGAGTATTCGGTAGGTCGTAATACCCAGTGGCAATGATGACTTTACGTCCGTGATATTGCGTAGGGTGTCCGCGTTCGTCCTTAGTGTGAACTACGAACGCGCCGTCGTGCCCGTCGATACTCTCCACACGCTCATAGAGGCGGGTTTCGACTCCATAATGCTCGACGGTCCGGCGATAGTATTTGAGGGCCTCAACGCGCGTGGGCTTGCTGCCCGCAACGGTCATGGGCAGGTCGCCAATCTCCATGCGCTCCGGCGTGGTGAAGAAGAGCATGTTGGTCGGATAGCGATAGAGCGAATTGCAGAGGCAGCCCTTGTCGATCACAAGAGGGCGCAACCCTTCGCGCTTCGCTTCGATGGCGCAGGCCAAGCCGGTGGGGCCAGCACCGATGCAGATGACGTCGTGTGGTGAATCGTGACTCATAATCGCTAATCTGCGCCGTGGGATGATACCTCACGATTGGATGCGCGGGGCGATGTTTGGAAGCAGGCGGGACCTGCGATGAGAGGATGCAAAGACTGAACCACAGAGTTCTCTGAGAAACCACATAAGGACACAGAGAGAGGGAGGCATCCGCGGCCACAAGGGGCTCCGGGCGGGTGTAAAATGCAGGAAGAAGAGGTTCGCGGGGTGCATTCTTCCAGCCTGCCGCCGAATCGCCGAAGAGAGAGTGCATCGTGAGAGCAGTTCCCTTCCCGTTGCTCGCGGGCGCGCTGATTGTCAGCGCTCTGAGCGGAGTGCGGGCGTCGAGCGGAGGCGCCAGACCGCCGTTCAAGGCGCTTCAGAATCCGGACGCGCAATCATCCGCTGCAGACGCCAGCGGACTTCCAGCGGGAACGACGATCTGCGCGGACCTGGCGAAGCCGATCGACACGAAGAAATCCGGCACCAAGCAGGCGGTCGTAGCGCGAGTGACGCTTCCCGTCCTGTTTCACGGCAAGGTGCTGATACCGGACGGCGCCAAGATTCTGGGGCACGTGACCGAGGCAACACACCGTTCCGAGGTCAATCCGGAGTCGCGGCTGGGCATCATCTTTGACCGCGTCGTCCTGAAGAATGGCCAGGAGATTCGCCTCGGCCTTACATTGCAGGCGATCGGACTCGGCTCGTTTGCACAAGCGGCGATGATGAACCGAGACGAAGAAGATCCAAACGCGCCGCGACCTACGGCAAGGAACTCGTCTCCCGCCCCTGCGCAGAACAGGCGGGGCGGTCTGCCCAGGCCTCCGGAGCCGAGCGAGCTACCGCAGCCAACGACCGAAGATGCCGGGCAGGGGCGCGGCGAACGTCCCGTGCTCGACGCGGGGAGTCACGGGGCGATCGGGTTTCCCGACTTTGCGTTTACCGAATCCGCGAGCGCGGAAAAGGGCTCGGTGGTGATATCGTCGAAGAAGGATGTGAAGCTCGACATAGGAACGCAGATCGTCCTGCGCGTGGTGGCAGAGACGCCCTAGACGGTGGGGAGCAAGGCGTCGGCAAGCTCGGCGGAAAACTGTTCGAGCTCGGTGATGCGGTCCGGAGTGGCCTCGACGCGATCCTTCTTCCACACGAACCAGGCGCCGTCCTTTTGTTTGACGAGAGCGCCGAGATTCTCTCCGACCATGCACGTCGGCTCGCCAAAGACCTTGAATCCGTCCGTGGCCAACGGAGCGAGCAAGGCCACGCAGTTCCCTTTCCGCGCGCCGATGTAATTTCCGAACATCGCGAACGACACGATTTGGAAGCCGCGGGACTGGAGCCGCTCAAGGATTTCGGCCTGGTGGGGCGTGAGATCCATGGGGAAACAGCATAACATTCGGTGGCGTCGATTCGGGCGGCGAGGCGTGGATTTCAAATTTCAGATTATTGCACATTTGAAATTTGAGAGAAGGCGAATAGCAAAGAGCAGAGCCAATCAGAGATTGGCGATCGCGGGACGCTCCGACGATTCCTTTTTTACATTGAATTGCATTACGACGTAGCTAACTATCTCGGACATTCATGCTTCACCTATGACCGTCGATCCTTCTCCTATCGGCGACTACGAGCAGAAGTGGCGAGGGTACAAGCTTCTCAGGAACGTTCGGATTGGACTCCTCGCGTGCCTGGTATTGGCGCCCTTCCTTGCGGCGTTCTTCCCCATGGTGGATGCCCGAGGCATCCGGTTACTCGCAGGCCTCTGGGCGGTTGCGCTGGTCGTCACGGAAATCCGGCTGTCAACTTGGCGCTGCCCGCGATGCGGAAAATGGTTTTTCGCGAAGATGTCGCACAGCAACTTCTTGAGATCGTGGTGGGTACGGAAGTGCGTGCACTGCGGATTGCGGAAATACTCGGACGGGCGCAGCCCGCAAAATCAGCCCCAGTAGCCTTGGGCCCGAGCCTGTTAAGCAAAGGTTCGGAGAAAGGCAAAAGAGCCGGCGGGCCGCCAGCGCTACAAAACCGCTTTCCGGAGAGAAACCAAACCTGAAGGCAGGAGCGGCCACGGCATGCCGTGCCCGAAGGGGAATCGAACGATAAAACAGAAAGGCGCCAATCGGGACATTGGCGCTCCCGCGGGTTGGCGGTCCCGGGTGACAGTGCGATTAGGCGGCGGAGGTGGCGGAGAAGGCGCCGGATTCGATTTGGCGAAGGATGGCGCGCAGCGTGGCGGCGATCTCTTCCCTGCTGACGTGGCTCTTGCGGAACTGCAAGCGCACGTGGAATGAGTCGTCAGGCGCTTTGTAGTCGAAGACGTAGGGCTGCGAGCGCGGGGCGATGGTCGATTCTTCCTGGCGTGCGCGGCGCGCTTGATCGCGGGTCATGCCGCCCTGCGCGATGCGGTGAACCATCTCGTGCATCTTCTTTTCGCTGGGCTGCCGCGCAACCTGCAGAAGAAGCGATTTCGTGACAATCCCATTCTCGATGCAGGCACGGCGAACGTCGTCAGGAATGATGCGCAGCGACATGGTCTCGGTGACCGAGGAGCGCGCGCGGCCAATTTTCTTGGCAATATCGTCATGCGTGTAATCGAACTGGTCGGCGAGGCGCTGGAGGCCGTCGGCTTCTTCGAAGGCAGTGAGGTCCTTACGCTGGAGGTTTTCGATCAGCGCGAGCTCGAGCGTTTCGGCGTCGTCGGCGATTTTCTCGATGCAAGGCAATTCGTGCAGGCCAGCGGCCTTCGATGCGTGGTAGCGGCGCTCGCCGGAGATGATGTAGTAAGTGTCGTCGTGCGGAACGAAGCGGACGAGGAGCGGCTCGAGGACGCCCTTTTCGCGAATGGAGTCGGAGAGCTCGCGGATGTCACCGATATTTTTGCGGGGCTGGTCCGGGTTCGGACGAATCTTGTCGATCGGGATCATGCGGCCGATGGACGCGCCGCTGAAACTGGTCAGCGTCTCGACATAATGCGCGTCATGCCGCATCTTGAGAGTGACGGGCAACCCGATCCTCTTGGACACGTTGTAATACCTCCTGAGCAAGTTTCTTGTATTCTTCGGCGCCGGAAGATTTGGGCGCGTAGGTAAAGACGGTTTCCTTGTACGCCGGGCTCTCTTCGAGGCGGACGTTCTTGCTGATGCGCGTTTTGAAAAGCGCGTTGCCGAAGACGGCGCGGATCTGGTCGTGCGTGTCGCGCGAAATATTCGTGCGCTTGTCGTACAAGGTGATGACCACGCCGAGGACTTTCAGGTCCGGATTGGGCCGGGAGCGAATCCGCGCGTAGGTTTCCAGCAAATCGTCGGTGCCTTCGATGGCGAAGTACGCGGCCTGGATGGGCACGAGGAGATGCGTCGAGGCAACCAGGGCATTGACCGTGAGAATGCCCAGGGCGGGCGGCGTATCAATGACGACGAATTCGAAATCCTTGAGGACGGGCGTGAGCGCGTCTTTCAGCTTGAACGGCGCGTCAAACTGGCCGGCGAGCTGCTGCTCAAGCCGGGCGAGCGCGAGGCGGGCCGGGGCGACGAAGAGGTTGGGATCCTTCGTGGGACGAATGATCTGGGCGAGCTCGACGGCGTTGGTGAAAACGTCGAACATGGTCGACTGAATTTCCTTGGCGTCGAAGAAGGCGATGGTGGCGTTCGATTGAGCGTCGAGGTCGATCAGGAGAGTCTTACGCTTCTTGAGGGCGAGCGCGGCGGCCAGATTGATGGAGGTAGTGGTCTTACCAACGCCGCCCTTCTGGTTGGCAACTGACAGAACGCAGGTCAATCGACGGCCCTCGCTCCCCTCACTAGCAACCGCAGGCCCATATGTGGCCCCCTGCGGGCAAAATCACACTACAAGTAGGCACACTCTACCTAGTCCGGGGGTTCGACTGCAAGCGAAAAATGAAGGGGCGGGCCTTCCCCGGGCGAGTGCTGCACGTCCTTCCCCCCTGAATTGCCACTTCCCTTCCCCTCGTAATACCTCCCCGAACCGGTGCCCGGGCAGGGGCTGATTCTACTCCTTGGCCGCTGCCGTGGCGCGATGGTGTGGCGGTTGTGCGCGGAGAGTCAATCCCCCGAAGGCTGTATGCCAAGGCAGGGGCGAGTGGACGCGTCGGCTGCAATGCTCATGCTATGCTGGCGCAGCGGCATGGAAACGAGGAGCGAAATTCGCGATCAGGAGTTCATGGAGGCGGCCCTCGCGGAAGCGCGCGTGGCAGCCGAAAAGGGCGAGGTGCCGGTGGGGGCGGTGGTGGTTGCGGACGGGCGAATCATCGCGCGCGCGGGAAACCGGACGATCACGGACTGCGACCCGACGGCGCACGCGGAGATCATCGCGCTGCGCGAAGCGGCGGCGGTCCTAAGCAACTACCGGCTGCTCGGCGCGACGATGTACGTGACGATCGAGCCATGCGCGATGTGCGCGGGTGCGATGATCCAGGCGCGCATCGAGCGGTTGGTGTACGGTGCGGACGATCCCAAGGGCGGCGCGGTGCAATCGTCTGCGTCCGTGTTCGAGCACCCGCAGATCAATCATCGCGTGGCCGTGACCGCGGGGGTCCTGCGGGAGGAGGCAGCCGCAATCATGCGGGAATTCTTTTCGGCGCGCCGCTGAGGGCGCCCCAGCCGAAGTTCCTGCGCAACCGCCGTGCGGGCATTTCAGTCCAATCATTCGATCCAAGTTGCTGTCAGGCACGAGGAGGGACGCAGATGCAGACGCCCAGTCAGATGAGTCTGTGGAAGGCCGCGGCGAGCACGTTGGCCGGCGCGCTTTTCTTGCTGTTCGGAGGCGCGGCGACGGCACAGACGGTGGATCAGACAAGCCGATCGAATTTACTGTCGCAATTCAGCGATTCGCTGGATGCGCTGACGGCGCGAGTCTCACCTGCGGTGGTGCAGGTGCAAGTGACGGGATTCGGGGCACTCGGAGGCGACAAAGGGCAGGGCGAGGCCGCGATCATCGGGCGGCAGCGCGCGCTGGGATCGGGCGTGATCGTCGATCCGAGCGGGTACATCATCACGAATGCGCACGTGGTAAAAGGCGCGCAGCGCGTGCGCGTCCTGTTGACGCCGCCCGCGCCGGGAGAATCGCAGGTGGGCGCGACGCTGGGGTTGACCGACCACATTCCGCCGATGGACGCGAAGATTGTGGGCGTGGCGGACACGGCTGACATCGCGCTGCTTAAAGTCGATGGGCAGAATCTGCCGACGCTGCCCTTTGCGGACTACACGAACCTGAAGAAGGGCGAAATCGTGCTGGCGTTCGGGAATCCGGAAGGGCTCGAGAACTCAGTGACGATGGGAGTGGTGAGCGCGGTGGCGCGGCAGGCGAACCCGGCCACGCCGCTGATTTACATCCAGACGGACGCGCCGATCAATCCGGGGAACAGCGGCGGTCCGCTGGTGAACACGCGCGGCGAAGTGGTGGGAATCAACACATTCATTCTGAGCGTGTCCGGCGGAAGCCAAGGGCTTGGATTTGCGATTCCCAGCAGCGTGGTGCACTTCGTCTACGAGCAACTGCGCAAGTACGGACACACGCATCGCAGCGTGATCGGCGCCGAAATGCAGGAAATCACTCCCGACCTGGCGGCCGGCTTGAACCTAGCGCGGCAGGAGGGCGTGATCATCTCGGACGTCCTGCCCGGCGGGCCCGCCGACAAAGCCGGGCTGCACGTGCAGGACATCCTGCTGAGCCTCGATGGAAGAGCGATCGGAAGCGTACCGCTGGCAGCGATGATCATCTCGACGCGTCCGGCCGATGCAGTGGTGGATGCCGAGGTGCTGCGCGGGACGCAGCGAGCTTCGTTGCACATCCCCGTGATTCAGCAAAGAAACGAGGTCGATGAATCGCTGGACCTGGCGGACCCGAGCAAGTCGCTGGTGCCGAGGCTGGGAATTTTTGGCGTGGAAATCACCGACAAGCTAGCGCAGGAGATTTCAGACTTGAGGATACCGTCGGGCGTGATCGTGGCCGCGATGGCGGCGAACCTGCTGGAGGTGCAGATCGACCTGCAGCCCGGCGACGTGATTCACGCGCTGAACGGACAAAAAGTGGAAACGCTGGACGGATTGCGAGCGGCGCTGAACGCGATGGAGCCGGGCGCACCGGGCGTACTGCAGATCGAGCGCGACAGCAAACTGATGTACCTCACGTTCGAGACGGAGTGAGGAGGATTTTCGCAACGCGAGGAGCGGCTACTTCTTTTTCTTTGCGCTTCCCTTCTCGCTTTTTTCGTGAGAGGGCTTCGACTCGGCGGGCTTGTCCGCGGGCTTCGCAGCGCTGTCGGCGGAGCCATCACTGGACGCAGGCGGCGCGGAACTCTTGCGCGCGTAGTCGGTGACATACCAGCCGGTGCCCTTGAACTGAATCGCGGACGGCGCGAGTTGGCGCTCGGCTCTGCCGCCGCACTGGGGGCATTTCTTGACCTCCGAAGCGGACAGACTTTCGATTTTTTCAAATCGATGGCCGCACTTCACGCACTTGTATTCGTATAGCGGCAATGCGGAACCCCCTCCTCCGAGCGGTGACCTGAAATCTTAACATGACCGGGCGCGACGTGCAGGCGGTGTGCGCAGCCGGCCGCAGCGCGGTGTGCTAAACTCCGGAGCGTAATCATGCCAAAAACAAAAAGCGCGGATTCTGCGGCAGGGTGCCTCTACGTGGTGGCGACGCCGATCGGGAACCTTGAGGACATCTCGATGCGGGCGCTGCGCATTCTGAAAGAGGCGGACGTGATCGCGTGCGAGGACACGCGGCAGACGTTGAAGCTTCTCTCGCACTTCGGGATTCAGACGCGTCTGGTGAGCTATCACGAACACAACGAAATGACGCGAGCGGCAGAACTGGTGATCGAGCTCGAACAGGGCGCGAAGATCGCGCTCGTGAGCGATGCGGGGACGCCGGCGATCTCCGATCCGGGGCACCGTCTCGTAAGCCTGAGCCTGCGGCACGGATTCAAGGTGGTGCCGGTGCCGGGCGCGTCCGCGTTCGTGGCGGCGCTGGCGGCATCGGGGATGCCGATCGAAGAGTTTTCGTTCATCGGGTTCCTGCCCTCGAAGCAGTCGGAGCGGCGAAAGGCGCTGCGCGCGCTGGCGGACGAGCCGCGGACGCTGGTCCTGTACGAGGCCCCGCACCGGCTGCTGGATACGCTCGAAGACGCGCTGGAGATTCTCGGCAACCGGCCGGCAGTGATTGCGCGCGAGGTGACGAAGATCTACGAGGAGTTCCTGCGCAACCACATGGAAGGGCTGGTGGCCGCGGTCCGAAAGAGACCGCTGCGCGGAGAGATCACGATCTTGATCGGGCCAGCGGACGGGCAGCCCATCCACGCTGAAAACGCGGGCGAGAGCGCGGTGCCGCTTGCGCGCCGCGTGGACGAAATCATGCACGACAAGAGCGTCGACCGGAAGGCGGCGCTGAAACAGGCGGCGCGAGAGCGCGGGCTGACGCGGCGAGAGGCGTACAAGCAGCTTCTGGTGACGCGCGACGAATAGAGACGAGGGTTCGCGTCAGTCGGCCGCGGAAGCTGTGGCGTTGGCGAAGAAGGCGTCGACGCGATCGAGGATTTCGGCGGCGGTCTGGGAGTGGTGAACAGCGTAGCGGAGTTCAGCGCCGTTGCGAACGCCGTGCGTGAACAGGCTCGCGAACTGCTTCATCTTGCCGACGGCATCCGGCATTTCCGCATCCATCAAGCTTCGAAAATAGCCCGCGAGAAGATGATAGCGATCGGTTTCGGTCGGCTCGGCGTACCGGCCCGTCGCGATGTAATCGGCAATCTGGCGAAAAATCCACGGATTTGACGAGGCGGCGCGGCCGATCATCACGGCGTCGCAGCCGGTTTCGCGAACCATGCGAACGGCGTCTTGCGGAGTGACGACGTCGCCGTTGCCGATGACGGGAATACGGACAGCTTCCTTCACGGCGCGAATCAAACTCCAATCCGCCTTGCCGCTGTAGCCCTGCATTCGCGTGCGCGGATGAATCGCGAGCGCCTCGATGCCCACCTGCTCGGCCATGCGCGCGACATCGACCGCGACAATGTTGGTTTCGTCCCAGCCGGCGCGAATCTTGATCGTCAGCGGAATGTGGACGGCGGAGCGAACGGCGCGGAGCAGCTTTTCGAGCTGGGGCAAGTCGCGAAGCAGGCCGGAACCGCCGCACTTGACGACTTTCTTCACCGGGCAGCCGAGGTTGATGTCCACGTGATCGAAGCCCAGATCTTCGATCAATGCAGCGGCCGAGGCCATGACAGCGGGATCGGCACCGAAAATCTGCGCGGCGATGGGATGTTCGTCCTCGTCGAAGTAGAGGTAGCGGAGGGTGCGGGCGGAATTGCGGCTCAGCCCCTCGGCGCTAGTGAATTCCGTCATGATCAGGCCGCACGCGCCCAGGGAGCGAATCACGCGGCGAAAGACGGTGTCGGTGACTCCGGCCATCGGCGCGAGGATCGTCGCGGGACGAATGGCGAGGTCGCGAATTTTGAATTCAGACGGGAGCATACAGGGCCACGCCCTATAGCAGTGTATCGTCAATTCGCTCAGCGGAATCGGATTCGTTGGAGGATGTGCCGGTCTGGGAGGGGGCCGGCGAGCGGCGCGATTCGCCGAGCAGCGGGATCATGGCGGCATGCAGAGCGGTCGGTGCGTGCTGAATGCTGTCGCTGCCAGCAGCAGCGGCGGCGGCGAGAGCCCGTGGCGGAGCCTCAAGCGTCCCAGCGCCCAGGTGCGCCAGCAAGGCCTCCCTTGAGCCGCTGAAGAAACTCTCGATTACCTGTCCGAGCGCCTGCGCTCGCGCATCCTCAGCGGTCAGGTTTGCGCGGTAGACGTAGGCGCGGCCGCTCTTGCGGCGCTCCACGATTCCCTTTCGCGCAAGGCGGTCCATGATCGTCATGATCGTGGTGTACGCACGCGGCCGGCGCGAGGCGAGGCGATCGCGGATGTCGCGAACCGTTCCTTCACCGATCGGCCACAGCGTGTTCATGCAGTCGAGCTCGAGCGGCGCAAGATCCAGCACAGAGCGCCGCGGCCCCGGCGCTTTCTTGGCGACGGGCGCGAGCGAGCCAATGTCGGGTTCAGTCATTCGGCAATCCTTCACGCCTTGCGCGCGGCTTCCGCGGCAGCCTGCTTGTTCCTGAGGCCCGGTGGCTCGGAGCCCGCCGCGCCTCGGTCCCCGAGGTATTTCTCGGCGCTGAGCAAGGCGCGACGCAACGACGGATTTCGGGCACTCCAGCCGTCCGGAGCGCACGGCACCTCAAGAGTCGCGCGCATCGCTCCCATCTTCGAATCGAGATCGTCGAGATAGTGCAGCACGACCGCCTCGCGCGTCTGCGGCAGCGACGGCGAACCGAACTCATGCGAGCCGTGGTGGCTCAGGATGAGGTGCTCGACGATCACCGCGAGCGCGGGAGGAAATCCCGGAATGGTCTTGATCCGATCGCGTACCATGCCGACTCCAAGCATGATATGGCCCAGCAGGCGGCCCTCCGTGGTGTAGTCGATTTCGCGCGCGTAGCGCAGCTCGTCAATCTTGCCGACATCGTGCAACACAATGCCTGCGAGAAGCAAGTCCGGATCCAGCTCCGGATAGTGGGCGGTGACGGCCGCCGACAATCCGATCAAGCTCACGATGTGTTCGAGCAATCCGCCGATGAAGGTGTGATGCATCGTCATGGCGGCGGGAGCGCGCTTCAGGCGCGGCGCAATCGCGGGATCGTCTACGATGTTCTCCAGCAATTGCTTCAGCCAGGGGTTCTTCGCCGCGCCGACGGCGGATCGCAGGCTGGCATAGAGCGCTTCGACGTCGTACTTCGTGTGCGGCAGGAAGTCGCCCAGGTCGTAGGCGTTTTCCGCCACGGGGACAATCTGCTCAAGGGCCAATTCCAACTGCCCGTTGTAAAGCTTCGCGCGGCCGCGGATTTGGACCACGTCGCCGGCTTCAAACGTCGCCGCCAAGTCAGCGAAGTTATCCCACATCTTCGCGGAAATCGAGCCGGTGCGATCGCCCAGTTCGAGCTGCAGCCAGGACGAACCCGTGCGGGCGGAAGTTCGAATTTCTTTCTCGCAAACGAGGAACAGCGACAGGACGGCCTGACCGTCGGCAAGATCCGCTACATAGCGCTGCTTCATGAACCGTTGACTTTCGGCAAGGACAGTTTCTTCTTTTTCTTTTTTGCGCTCGTGTCGGGCGTCGGCGAAACTTCCTGAACCGCGCCCGTACCTGGAACCGCGGCGCTATCGGTGTAGCCGGGCCTCACCATCACGTAGCTCTCCTCGCGCAACTGGGCGAGGTAGTCGCGCATCGCCGGTTCCATTTTCTGCATATAGAGCTTGTTTTCGATTTGCGTGTGAACTTTCTCCAACGGCTGCTGCCCGGCGGCGTAGCGGTCCACCACCTTCAGGATTTCGAACCCTGTCTTGGTTTGGATCACGTCCGTGATCTGCCCCTTGCCCATATCGAAGACAGCGTCTTCGAGCTGTTTCGAAAGCTGGCCGCGCTGGAACGTTCCCAGGTTTCCGCCGTCCTTCGCCGTGCTGCCTTCCGAGTACCGCTGCGCGAGGAGCGAAAAATCCTCACCTTTTACCACACGGTTGCGAAGGTCGTCCGCCTTCCTCTGAACCGAGGCGACTTCCTCGGGAGTCCTCCCTTCCGTGCTCAAGAAGATCTCCGCAAGGACGACCTGTTCCGGCAGATCAAACTCCTGTTTGTGCGCTTCGTAGAATTGCTTCACTTCCTCGGGAGGGATGTCCATGTGTCCGGCGACTTCGCGGCGGATCACCTCATCGGTCAGCAGCTTGTTGCGAATCTGGGTTTTGTAATCCTCCCAGGCCATGCCGGACTGCTCGACAGCCTTCTCCAGTTCCTCCATCGTGGGCAGATTGTTCTGTTTCCGGACGTCGTCGAGCCTCTTGACCAAGTCCGTCTCGACGTTGATGTCCATATCTTTGGCGCGGTCCACGAGCAGTTGAGTGTCGATCAGGCTGCGGAGCAAGTCCTTCTGCTGATCATTAAACTCGGTCGCAATCTTGTCCGGGGTGCAGCCCTGGCAGTCCTGGGTAACCTCCTGTCGGAGCTCCTGCTCGGCCTTCTGATAGTCGGATAGTGTGATGACGCTGTTGTTGACGCGCGCCACGATCGATTCGACCACCGTGCCCTTTTGCGCAAATGCCTGGGCGGAGAAAAGAAGGACTGCGCCGCATGCAACTGCAAACGGAAGAAAGTGCAGATTCTTGGATTTCATAGTGCGAACTCGCTCCGGATTCTATCGCTACGATTGTAGTTGTAGCAATACGTTTCTGACTGCCGCCATCGCCCCACCTTGAAAGCCCTTCCAGTCGAGCCACAACACCCCGGCGGGGTCGAGGCGCATGTCCCGTCTTTTGCGAATCAGTTTAACCAGGCGCTCAGGGCCCAGCGGCGTGTCGTCGTAGAACTTGATCGCGACTTGATCACCCCGGCGGTCAACGGAGGCGACCAGAAGCTTCTCCGCCAAGCCCTTAAGCACGGCGTACTCGAGAAGGCTGTCGACGGAGGGCGGCGGAGGACCAAAGCGGTCTTCCAACTCGCGCCGAACCTCGTTGCGATCCCCCTCTGACGTGACCCCAGCGATCCGCTTGTATATCCGCAGCCGCAAGTTCTCGCTCTCGATGTACTCAGGTGGGATGCGGATTTCCTGTCCAAGGTTGAGCGTGGCGCGACGTTCGGGAGCAACCACGTCTCCTTTTCGCTCGGCGACGGCCCGCTCCATCATCTGGCAATACATGTCGAAGCCGACCGCCTCGATATGCCCGTGCTGCTCGCGGCCGAGAAGGTTTCCGGCACCGCGGAGCTCAAGGTCCAGTGCGGCGATGCGAAATCCCGCGCCCAGATCACTGAACTCTTTCAGGGCGGCAAGACGCTGGCGGGCAATCGGAGTGAGGGAGACTCCCGGCGGGACCAGGAGATAGGCGTATGCCCGCTGGTTCGAGCGGCCCACGCGGCCGCGAAGCTGGTAAAGCTCGGAGAGACCCATGCGGTCCGCGCGGTTGATGATGATTGTGTTCGCGCGCGGAATGTCGAGCCCGTTCTCGATAATGGTCGTGGAGACGAGCACGTCGGCTTCATCGCGAACGAACTTGAGCATCACTTTCTCGAGTTCCGTTTCCCGCATCTGCCCGTGCCCTACCACGACGCGGGCCTTCGGCACCAGGCGCTTCAAGAGGGACGCGATCGAGGCAATCGATTCGACGCGGTTGTGGACCACGAACACCTGGCCGTCACGCGCCATCTCTTCCTGGATTACGCGCTGAATCAACGTTTCGCTGAATGGCGAGACAGTGGTTTGAATCGCGAGGCGGTCCTTCGGCGGCGTTTCGATGACGCTCATGTCGCGCAGCCCGACGAGCGACATGTGCAACGTGCGCGGAATGGGCGTGGCCGACATCGTGAGAACGTCGACGTTCTTGCGCATCTCCTTGAGGCGTTCTTTGTGGGCGACGCCGAAGCGCTGCTCTTCGTCGACAACGAGCAGGCCAAGATCGTGAAACTTGACGTCGCGCGAGAGGATGCGATGCGTACCAACGACGACGTCAACCTTGCCAGCTTCGAGCTCTTCGAGGGTTTTCTTCTGCTCCTTTTCGCTGCGAAAGCGGCTGAGCATTCCGATGCGAACGGGAAACGCGGCAAAGCGCTGGCGGAAGGTTTCGTAGTGCTGGAAGGCGAGAACGGTGGTCGGCGCGAGGATGGCGACCTGCTTCGAATCCGCAAGGGCTTTGAACGCGGCGCGCATGGCGACTTCCGTCTTGCCGTAGCCGACGTCGCCGCAAAGCAGCCGGTCCATCGGCAGCGCCGATTCCATGTCGCGCTTCACATCGTCGATCGCGCGTTGCTGGTCCGGCGTTTCCTCAAACTCAAACGCATCTTCGAACTCGCGCTGCCAATTCGAGTCCGCGGGAAACGAATGGCCGGGCGTGGTCTTGCGCTCGGCATAGAGCGCGAGCAACTGGTCCGCCATGTCGCTGACGGATTTGCGGACGCGCGTCTTGCGCGCTTCCCAAACGCCCGCACCCAGCTTGTCGAGGGAAGGCTTTGCGCCGCCGAGAGACTGGTACTTCTGCACGAGGTCGAGGCGGGCGAGCGGCACGTAGAGCTTCGCTTCGTCGGCGTAGCGCAGCAGCATGAATTCACCATGCGCGCCCTCGACGGAGACCTGGCGCAAGCCGTCGAACTGGCCGATGCCATGATCGACGTGCACAACGTAGTCGCCCGGTTTGAGATCCGAGAAGTCGCTGAAGAAGCTGGCGGTTTTCGGGCGCGACCGCGGACGCTGGGGTTGCGGAAGCGTTTCGAACACGTCTCCGTTCCCGTAGATCGCAAGATTCGCATCACCGAAGACGACGCCTTCCGCAAGAGGAGCTTTCACGAGCACGACGGCGGGCGTGCTCCCGCCGCTGCCCTCCTCGGCCAGACGCGTGACGGTGACGTTTTCCTCGAGTTCCCCCAGACGGTACGGCACTTCGTACTCGTGGCAGATGTCCGCGAAGCGCTCGAGTTCGCCGGTGCTGGCCGCGGAGATCATCACGTGCTCGCCGGCCGTGACGCGCCCGCGAATCTCGGTCATGAAGGCCGCAACGTTTCCGTGGTAGCGCGTCGTGGGCTGCGTGCGCAGGGCCCAAGCGGGCGGCCGCAGGCCGCCATCATTTGTGGCGCCCGGTTTCAGTTCCGGCTCACTCTGCAGTTCGAGGTGCTCGAGTCCAAAACGCGGCACCATTTGTTGCGCGAGCGACCATTCCTCCTCGTCGAAGATGTAGCGTGTGGGCAGCTCGGCGAGGGGGTCTTCGGTTGCATCGAAGGTCTCGGCGAGTTCCGCGCGGTATTCGCGGACGGCGGACGCCAGAGCTTCGGGCTCATACTCGATCACCACAGGTTCGGTGACAAGATCGAAGAGCGTGGATTTGCGATCCTCCGCGAGGAATTCGCGAAACTCCCAGCCGGGATAGAAGCCGGCGGGAGCGGAATCGTCCTCACGGTCCGACGAAGACGTGGAGCCGGCGCGGAGGCGCTCGAGCACTTCGGCGCGGCGCGGGAATTCGGTGAGCGGCATCAGCGTGGCTCGCTCGACGGGATTCGTCGAGCGCTGGGTATTGGGATCGAAGGCGCGGATGGACTCGATGGTGTCACCGAGCAATTCGACGCGGACGGGCTGCTTTGCATCCGGCGAAAATACGTCGATGATTCCGCCGCGAACGGCGTATTGGCCGGGCATTTCGCAGGTGACCTGTTTGTCATAACCGGCACCCGAGAGGAATTCCAAGAGGTCCTCGAGAGGAAGCGCCTGATCGCGCGCTATCGTACGCGCGAGCTGGCTGTAGAACTCGCGATCGCGCATGCGCCAGACCGCGGCCTGTACGGGTGCGATGAGCATGTCCGCCTCGCCCGAGGCGAGGCACCACAACGCGACCGCGCGGTCCTCTGAAATCTCCGCGTGCGGCGACCGGTTTTCGTACGGAACAACGTCGTGCGCAGGAAGAACCAGAACGCGCCGGCCGGGCTTCCCGGTGATGGCGCGGTAGAACCACCGCACGGGTCCGGCAATCGCTTCCGCCCGCTGATTCGAGTCCACGAGCAAGATCGCCGGGCGTCCGAGGGCGGCAAAAACAAGCGGCGCCAGAACGGCCTTGGCGGAATCGGTCAGGCCGGCAAGGCGCACTTCGCCGCCCTTGCGCCGAAGCGTCTCCAGCGCTTCCTCGACGGCGGGTTTTCGGCCGACCCGTCCGAGAAGTTCGGATACCAACGAAAGAATCATGCGCGAAGCTGACTGATACGATCGATGAGGCGCGACGTGGAGTGCCCCGGCTCAATTGGGATGCGAACCACGTCGATGCGAGATGCCTTTGCGGCCGCGGCGACCAGAGAGCCGACAGCATATGGCGCGGAGCCTTCGGCGATAACGTCCGGGCGAAGCCGCGAGATCAACTCCGGCAAGCCGGCGGCAGAACATTCGAATACGAAGTCGACGGCGGCCAGCGCGGCCAGCAGTTCGGCGCGCTCCGCGGCGGGCATCACTGGGCGCCGGACGCCGGCTGGGGACGAGCCCGAGTCGGCCCGAGCGCTTTCATCGTCGAGCACGCCGACCACGAGAACGGCGCCGTGAGAACGCGCCTGCTCGAGCAAGCGAATGTGGCCCGGATGGAGCAAATCGAACGAGCCGGTGGTGAGCACCAAGCGCTTGCCATTGTCTTTCCACTGCGGGCGTTGGAGAATCAGTTCGTTCTGCGAGATTACCTTGCCCAAATCAAGCACCTCAGTTCGCCTTCCCGGCCGAGAGCAATCAAATGATTCTATCACGCGGCATTCCGCGTTCATGAGGTCGCGATGAAGAGGTCTGTGGTGATTTCGGCCGTCTGCGGGGCGTTGTTGCTGCTCGCGAGCGCGCTGGCGATTCGGCGCGTCGAGTTTCCGCACGAGGACTTCGTCGTCCGCTCAAGGGGATGCTCGACGCCCGTCACGATGATCGCGCCGCCGGGCGCCGCGCGCGGGTCAGCAATCGTACTCCATGGGCTTTCCGCGAACCGCCGCGTCATGATTACGCTCGGCGAACGGCTGGCGGCCGAAGCAAGCCTGCGCATCTATCTTCTGGATCTTGCCGGGCATGGCGACAACGCGGACCCGTTTTCGTTTCCGCGCGCGGAGGAATGTGCGGCCGCGACGGTGGAGCAGCTGGTCCGGGATCAACACCTCGATCCGACACGGCTTGCTCTCGTGGGCCACTCGATGGGCGGAGCGATCGCGATTCGCCTGGCAGACCGCTTCCCCGTGGCGGCGACGATTGCGATCTCCCCCGCCCCAATGACTCTGCCGAAACGAGCGCCGGCGAACCTGCTGGTATTCAGCGCGCAGTACGACCTTTGGCCGCTACAGCGTCAGGCGGAGGCGATTGCCGATGCGGCGGGGCCCGACCGCACTACGACCGTCGATTTTCGGCAGCTGCGGGCGTTTCATCTTGAGTTCGTCCCTAGGGCGAGTCACACGAGCATTGTCATCGACTCGCGTGTGGCGCGGCAGGCAGCCAACTGGGTGGAAGATTCGCTCGAGCAGGCCAGGATAAGAGAAGGGACCGGAGGCTGGACGGACGAAGCGCCACAGAGCGAATCCCTCGCGACTCTGTTGGCGAGTATCGCTCCGTTTGGTGGAATGGTCGCGCTGCTGATGATGTTTCCATTCGCACTCGCGCTGACCGTACGAGGCGGAGGTTCGCTTCAACCCGAGCAATCTGGCGCCAGGAGTGCCGCATGGCTGGCTCTTGCGGAGGGAGCTGTGGGCTCGCTTGCAGGGGTGCTCCTCCTGAGAGTCGGCATTCCGCTGAAGGCGCTGCGTATCTATTCCGGGGGCTACCTCGCATCGCTGCTGCTGATCGTCGGCCTCTTGCTTCTCGTCTTCAATCGGCGGGCAGCGAACGAGGCATGGAAATGGAGGGCCAGCAAAGCGCTCCAGGCTGCGATGCTAGGGTTTGCCGTGATGCTCGCGGCAGGCGCGTGGCTTAACTGGCGGACGGCGGACCTGTGGCTGGGTGGGGCGCGCTGGGAACGTTTTGCAGCGATCCTTCCGGTCAGTTTTCTTTTCGCTTTTGGCGAAGAGACAATCCTGGGGCCGGTTGGCAACGGAAGGCGGCGCGCCGCGCGGTTCGTCGTGGCCCAACTCGTGAGGCTTGAACTCTGGCTGGCCTGCCTTCTCGCGTTTTACGTGCTCGCGAACGGGCAGGCGGTGATCGCCATTCTGTTTATGGCCTTGACAACATTTTCCGTACTGCAACGCCTGGGTACCGATGCGATACGTCACCACACCGGGTCGGCAACAGCAGCGGCGGTGTTCGGTGCTATACTCACCGCCTGGTTCATAGCAGCGGTTTTCCCACTGACCTGATTTCGGATATGCGTGAAATCTCGATTGTCGGCGGCGGTCCGGCTGGTGCGCTGTGCGGCGAACGTCTCGCGAGCGCCGGCTTTCGCGTCACCATCTTTGACGAGCGCCTTGCATGGGAGAAGCCCTGCGGCGGCGGACTCACGCACAAAGCCATCGAGGCGTATCCATTCCTGCTCGACTCGCCGCAACCCAAGAAAATCGTTCACACAGCGGAGTTGATTTCGAGCCGTGGCGATCGGGCGCGTTTCGAGATGAGCCATCCGATCGTCATATATGCGCGCAAGGTGCTCAATGGGCTGTTGCTCGACCGCGCGGTCGCGGCCGGCTGCACGACAGTCTGCGCGCGCGTGACCTCGGTGAATACGGACGCGGAGCACGTTCAATTGACCGCCTCGGGCGAAACGCGCCAGTCGGATTTCGTCGTTCTTGCTGCGGGCGCGCGCAATCAGATTTTTCCGGAGACAACTGCCCTGCGAGCACCCGACCTCGAAGTGACGCTCGGCTATTTTGTGCCCACTGAGGAAGACGTCATCAAGATCAAGTTTCTCAGGCAATTCGAGGGCTATCTTTGGTCGTTTCCGCGCGCTGACCATCTCTCGGTCGGGATCTGCGCACGAATGGGGCAGAGTTCGAGTCAGCAGTTGCGTCGCCACCTCGACGATTTCATCGAAGAAGAGCGCATCCCCATGGAAGGCGCGCAGCTGTACAGTCACGTTCTGCCGTCGCCTCAAGCGCAAACAATTCGCGCGCGCCGCATCGTGGGCAGGAATTGGGGAATGGCCGGTGACGCGGCCGCGTGCGTCGATCCGATCACAGGCGAAGGACTGTATTACGCGCTACGCTCCGGCGATTTGCTGGCGCAGGCTTTGATTGAGGGACAGCCGCAAACGTATCCGGAACGGCTGCGCGGGGCTTTTTCTTCCGATCTCGAATTTGCCTCCAACATCGCGCGCAAACTGTTTCGCGGGAACTTTCTCGGCGGCGCGATTACGACCCGAATGGTTCAGCTACTGAATTACTCGCCCGCATTTCGTGATCTGATTCGCGACGTCTTCAGCGGCTCGCAAGATTACCGCAGCCTGAAGCAGCGTCTCTGGAACCAGCTCGGCATCACCGTTTCGGAAATCACCCGCCACTTTCTGAATCCGCGAGCCATGGCTGCGTCGCGCTCCGCAGGCAGCCGCGAAGCCTCCCGATGAAGCGCGGTCAAAAACGGAAGGCAGCGCCTTCACGGGGGCGTCGCAGGTCCGGCGGCGTTGTCACGGGACAATTCGTCGACCCCGCGGCGCGGGCTGCGGCGCCTGCAGTGCCGAAGATGGGGCTCGAGGCAAGCGTTGAGGTAACTGTCCCTCACGACTGGACCATCCAGAAATATGACGCTCACCTTCCTCCGATTCTTTCCACGCCGGCCATGATCGGATTGATGGAGATGGCGGCAGCGCAAGCCGTTCGTCCGGAGCTGCCCCCCGGAGCTATCACGGTCGGCACGCGGATCGAAGTTGACCACCTGCAGGCGGTCACGCTCGGCGCCACGGTGCGCGCTTCGGCGCGCCTTGCAGGGTACGAGGGCCGATTCCTGATCTTTGAAGTCGAGGCGCGTTCAGGAGATCGTGTCATCGGCCGTGGCCGAGTCTTCCGCGCGATCGTCAACCCGGAAAGGCTAACGCCTTCTCCCGAGCAGAAGCCGAGGCGATAAGCCCTTCATTCCGTTGAGTGAACGCGCGATGGCGTGCTAACCTTTGGACGGGATTCGAGGCTGGAGTGGCGGAACTGGCAGACGCGCGAGACTCAAAATCTCGTGGTGCTTAGCACCGTGTGGGTTCAATTCCCTCCTCCAGCACCAGCTTTTCCAACGCCTAAATAAATTCAGGTCCGGCGTGGCAGCCGAACCCCGACCGTTCATTCAGAGATCGCCTTCGCGTTAGAAGTTGAAACTCAAGATATCGACAACCTGCCAGTGCGGATCCACTAGCACGACACGCCCGCCAATCGCGTAGTAGCGATAGTGGTGCGGTGGAGGCGGCAGCTCGACCAGCAGATCCGCCGGTACGGGATAGCACCTTCGGCGCCAACCAGCATCGAAGACGAGCCCGACGCGAAACCGGGTCTCCCACTCTGGTGGAAGCCGATCTTCCACGCGGAAGCCGAGCTCGCGGCGCTCGTGGTGCGCAACCGCCCAGCGATGCGCGACCTCCCTCTCGTGGTCGTCGAACGCCGGGTGATGCTCGTCCCAATGGTGTTCGTGATGCTCATGATCCCCATGATGTTCTTGCGCGCGGGCTGTGGTGCTTCCAAACGCAGCGAAGATCGCTGCGGCACAGAAAGCCAGACACCATCTCAGCTTCATAAGACCTCCGTTAGACTCAGGCACGCGTAATTGACCACCCAGCCGGGCTGATGAACACTCTACCAGACTTGCACCCGCGCCAGCCGACGGACGTCGCGAGGCATGTCCACGCGGGCACAGCCCGCTTCCAGCGGCTGTGCCTTGCTTTCAACACCGAGCAAAACAGCGATTTCTGGCCGAGCGGGGAGCATTTATGGCAAGCATGCCCTGGCGAGCGGTTCTGCCGCGAATCGCAGACAAGCCGAGCCCCTTTGGAGTGCATTGCTGGGAGACTTTCTGAATGGGCCTGTGGATGCCGGTGCTCGCTACGCCGAGAGGAGGTCTGTGCCTCGTTATCCGCTGATTGCCGATGTTGAGATATATGAGCCGGTGAGCAGGACGAGGCTTGACGGGCGAACAGCTGAAATAAGCACCAACGGGTGCTATGTCGATCTCACTAGCCCGCTTCCCAAGAACACGCTGATTCAGGTCCGCATCTCGCGAGACAGCGGGGAATTCCGCACGTGGGCGCGGGTCGCATACGTCCACGATAAGGCCGGGATGGGATTGGCATTCTTCGATACAACCGCCGAACAACGCCGGATTATTGGGGACTGGATTGGCGAACTGCAGCCGTGACCTAAGGTCACAACGGCCTCCGAGGCAGGGGAACTACTGGTTTCGCATCGCGGAAGCGTAGGCCAGGTTGGCGTTCAGGCGCTGGTCCAACACCGCTCCGGCATAGCGAGAGCAGGCTGTCAGTTCGGTCTTGGCCCATTCCCCGAGCGAAGGAAGCCTTTCCGAGCAAGCGCTTCTCACCATGCGCACGAGGTGATAATAGATCCGAACTTCTTTCAACCAGACATTCCGTTGGGCCGGAGACGCACAGAGTTGTTCGGAAGTCCGCGCCAACATTTCAAAATCGTCTGCGCCGATCGCGTCGGCTGCAAGGCCGGTGGCCGTTTGCAAGCTCTCCGAAATAGGCTGTTGCGCGACGCTGATCCAGATCGATCTCCACTGCGAGACCGCGAACTGAATCAGGGCCACCACCGAAAACACGAGAATGAGAGCAGCCATCATGTGAGTCGCCGTATTACAAGTTTGGTCACTTCGGGCGCTGAGCGCAATGAGAAGGTAGTACTATCAAATGAGGGTCTAGCTTCCCAATCTGCACTGCGCTTCCGAAGGCCTCGGAAACGAGGGATTTGTGCGGCCTGGACTTGGGAGATTGCCTTAGGTGAATAAGCTCGAAGCACCGGCTCCGAACCGCGACCTGCCGGTTCGTGTGGAAGAATATCAGGCCAAGCTGGCCAAGCTGCAGCGGCGCGAATGGTGGATTTGGTGTACCTCGCTCGCAATCATGCTCTGCCTCACGCTGGGCGTGGCCTCCCTGTCGTTCCCTGCCCTAATGCTGGACAAGAACGTGCTTGAGTCGGTGGTTGGACTTAGCCTGCTAATCGTCCTTTTCGGCGCTTATCTAACCTATGAGAAGTTTCTCATCAACCGGCTTCGTGTGGACTTGGCTCAAAACCAGTCGAACTCCGCTCTGTGGCGCGACCTGGCCCTGATTGACCCCCTGACGGGCCTTTTCAACCGGCGCTATGCGGAGAAGAGGCTCAAGGAAGAAATCTCGCGTTCGCAACGGAAGGGCTACCCGTTGACCCTGGTCATGTTCGACTTGAACGATTTCAAGCAAATCAACGATCAGTTTGGACACGCCACCGGAGACTCCGTTCTCAAAGCGTTCGCCGAGTGTCTGTCGAAAGCGGTCCGAGAAGCCGACCTCGCGGCGCGGTTGGGCGGAGATGAGTTCGTCATGTTACTCACCGAATGCGACTCCGTCCAAGCTCAGGCCATCCTCGAGCGTCTCAAGCCTACAGTCACCCTGAACGGACACTCAACCCCTATCCGTTTCGCTGTTGGATGGAAACAATATCAGCGCGGCGAGCAGTTACAGGATATGCTGAATGAAGCGGACAAGGCGCTCTACCAGGACAAGCAACGATCCAAAGCAATGGCACTTTCGCACGCTGAGTGAGGTCGCTCGCGAGCTCTTGGGCGACCGTTCCGCTGTCGGGCATTGCACCCAGAGAGGAAATGAATGCCGCAATCCGGTCAGAGACGGAGCGAGCGCATCTTAGTTGACGTCCCCCTGGTGATTCGAGGTGAAACCTCGGGCAAGCAGTCGTTCCGCGAGGAAACCTTCACGGTCACAATCAACGCTCACGGAGCGCTCGTGATGTTGGAAGCCAGAGTGGCAATCGGCCAGAAAATCGTCGTCATGAATCCCAAGAACTGGGACGAACGTGAGGCCAGCGTCGCCTATCTCGGCCAGCCTCATGCGGGCCTCGCGCAAGTCGCGTTCGAATTCAACAGGCCGGCGCCGGAATTCTGGTCGCTCGATCCCCCTCCGCAGAGCTGGAGCGCCCTCTAACTCGTCGCCTCCACGTTCGGTCGCGTCCTCGCGTTCAGTATGTCGGCGAAAAGCTCCGGACGGCTGCCTGTTCGTCTGGGTAGTCCGGGAAGACCTTGTGCAAGTTTGTAAGCCGCAACACTTCCTGGGCACGCGGGCTCAGATCCACGGCTTTCAGCTCCGCGTCATTCTTGCGCGCAGTATAGAGCCCGCGCACGAGCTGACCTAACCCCGAGGAATCAAGGTAGGAAACATCGCGAAAATTGAGGAGCACGCGCCGTTTGCCGTCGCGAAACAGATCCAGCAGCAGCTCGTGCACTGCCTCTCCTTCGATCAACGTGAAACGGCCGCGAACGTCTACGATGGTTACTTCACCCAATTGCCGCGTACTCGCGCTGAAACCCAACCATGCCTCCAGGAAGACAGCCCATTCTACCTCAATCGGCGCCGGAAACCGGACGCCGACAGCACACTCCTCGTCTGTCATGGAACGGACGCAGTTACTCAGCGTGGGGAGATGCCAGTTCGGCGAGCCAGACATCGAGGATCTTCAACTGCTCGGTAGACGGATCGACAAAGGCTACGCCCATGCCCATCCCTGGCTGGACGTAAATCACCTTCCCGGCTGTGGAGAATGTTCCTTGATCGCGAGAGACGCGGAGTTCGATCATTGTGCCGACAGGCAGCGGATTCAGAACGTCGACGTAGCATCCCTTGCGGCTGATCTCCGAGAGGCGGCCTGATACGCGCATATCGCTGATTGGTTCTGCGATATCGACGGAGGCGATGAATTCATACCGCGGAACACTGCGTTTCTCGCGGAACGCGTGCCCCGATTCAGGTGCAGAATCAGAAGAGACGCTCACGGGTGAACTCCAACCTTAATCAAGCTTCGCACGTGCGATACGATGAAAACCAGACGAGCTGCGCCGGGTGCTGCGAAAAAGAAAACCCCGGAGCCGTCGTCTCCGACGAGTGCATGGGCCACTAGCTGTCAGTTCTAGATATATCCTAGAGTAAACAGCCGATTCGGGCCCCGATCGTGTCTGCCGGCCCGAAAAACGACGGGGCTCCCGCACGGTCATGGAGAGCCCCGCCCAACGTCCGTTTGGCTACCGCTTGACATGGGGCCTAACTCCCTCTCGTTGAGAATTAGGTCGTCAACGGACGTTCATTTATTTTCCGACCGGGTGTTGCGTTCAATCCAAAAATTGCGCAATTGCTTTCTATTGCAAGCAAGCCGTCTCGTGTTCAGGCATCCGGCAACCCCCCGGACATCCGTCGCCTCCTTGTGACCGGCGCTGCGCTCTCGTGCTTCCTCCCATTTGGCCTCCTGGTTGACGGGCGGCTTGAGCCCTCGATCCTTCCTGAGGGGGATCTCCTGGTCCAAAGGAGTTGATTCGTGGGGCTGAAAGCTCTAATCTCGTTCCAGTACTTGGGCCCCTAAACGATGGGGAGTCCCAAATCGGAACACGCCAATACCATTATGGGACTGCCGCAACGGCCGGGAGAGCAGCTTAGGGAGCTCCGGAATCGCCTCGGAGTGACCACGCGAGAGGTGGAGGACTTCAGCCGAACCATCGCTGAGGATTTCAGCAACGAGGAGTACTACATATCGAACGCATGGCTCACTCAGCTTGAGAACAAGAATTCCATCCCCAGCATCTACAAGTTGTTCAGTTTGAGCGTGATCTACCGGACGAAGTTCACGGACCTGCTTGAAGTCTTCGGCGTCAATCTGAACGCCAGCGGGCGGTATCAACTGTCGCTACCTGTTCAAAACACTCACCTTGCTTCCATCGAGGCCCCGGATCCTGAAAAGACGGTCACCTTTCCAGTTCGCTTTGACAAGAGCTTCAGCCTGGACAGGACCAGCTTGATCTCGCGGATGGTCGAAGTGTGGGGCGAGGTGCCGATCGCACTGATCCAAAAGCTCGACGTGCGCCATTGCCAGTACGGATACATTGGGATGCAGGATTACACCATGTACCCGCTCTTGCGGCCCGGCTCATTCGTCCAGGTTGACAGCCGGGCCAGCCGGAGCCCCGCCTCCGATTGGCGGACGGAGTTCGATCGGCCGATCTACTTTCTCGAATTGCGCGATGGATACGCGTGCTCGTGGTGCGAAATGCGGGGTTCCCAGATCACGCTGATTCCCCACCCGCTTTCCGCGTGCAGCATTCGACAGTTCGCTTATCCGGACGAGGCGGAGATCGTGGGGCAGGTAACCGCAGTCGCTATGCGGCTTGTTTCGAATGGTGAGGAGGCAGGAGACGCTCCTCCACGATTGCCAAAGCGACTCTGAAGTTCGAAAAAAGAAGCTCGGCCGAGAACGGGTCCGCTTTCACTGGAATCGCAACCCGGTAAGGCTGTAGGCCCTTCCACACCGAGATGAAATCCCGCGGATAGCTCTGCGAGGCGATGTACGCCTCCATCTCATTCACTAGCTGCTCCATCGGCATAGCAACCAGCCGATGAAAGGCCTCGCGGTGGCAATCCGCAAGCGCTTCGCAGGCCGCTTCGGGCGAAAACCGCGCGCTCAACCCATCGTGATAGTACATGCCAGTGTTGTAGTCCCGGGTCGAGGCAAGATAGATGAACCGGTCCAGCGTTCGCGGAAGGGTCGCCAGAGTTCGCATCCGTAGGTCTTGTGCGGCCTTTTGAACATCCATCCGTTTCGCGACCACTCTGGGTGCTCCTTACGCCGCCGACGCGCCGCCTGGGGATTGACGAGGGATCTCGCCCGCTCCGCCAGGCTCCAAGAAAGCCAGTGACTGCTCGGAGACGATACAAACCTTGCCGGCCACCAAAATTGCAGTACCGACCACACGGGGAGCGGCGTACGGTCCGTGAAGGTAAAACACCGCCTCAAGGACCCGGCAAAGTGCCAACAGAGATGCAAAACTCAGGGCCAACGCAAGCTCCGTGCGAATGTCGAGCCGCGCGTAGGCCCGAGCCTGCCCCGAGTGGAACTGCTTCAGGCCCAGCACCTGTCTCCGCACTTGCCCAACCCAGGACAAAGCGATTCGCCTTCGCTCCCTGAGAAACAACTCCTGGACCCGCTTCCCGGATTTGGATCTTACGAATCGCCAGTCGTCCTCATTGAACACGCGATCCACCAGTTCCGCGGGAAGAAGGCCCGTTTGTAAGCAAGTGAGGGCCTGCCGAGCGTCTACCAGAGCCGCCGCCCCGCCTTCCACACCCGAGTCCCCTCTGCGCGCGAAGAGGTAGAGAAGAACCAGAAGCGCGAGTCCCAGGAGCACAAATAGGGCAAGCGATATCACCGCCGGCCCGCCTTTCCCAGATGAGTTCGCGCCGCTTCCAGTGACTCTCTGGTCTTGCTTGCCAGCAACTCGTAGTCGATCGGCGGGACGTGATCTCCTTCAGAAACCGGATTCGGATAGCACGCCCACAAAGCAACAGCCCAAATTAGAAGCGAAGCCAGATAGGAATATGCCCGAACTGAAGAGAAGGCAGCGTGAAACGACCCACCAAAGTAGGAGCGTGCCGCATGATCGATGACCTCGATCGCCACGTAGAAGCCGTAACCGAGCGCGATGCCCTTCAAATTCCGTCCCAAGGGAACCGCGAAGTAGAGCGCGATCGCCAAGAATCCCAGCAGGAGAACGGTTTCTGCCGTCCGCAGGTTTCTCTCGACGTCCACCATCGTCAACAGCGAGGCCGAGTGGCGCTCGCGCACCCACTGAAGCGTCGTGTAACCAACAATGACGGCAAAAACAATCAGCGCGCCACTCCTCGAAAGGTTCCTCGCCCCCGGAAAGCGGGCAAGCCCCTTCTCGAAGATCTCGAGTACGACCCAATACCCAACCAACACGCAGGTGAACTCGAAGGTCCAGTACCAAGGTCGGTAGAGAGACGGCCGGTAGACGTAAAGAAGATAGCCGGACAGAGAGCTGAATAGAACCAGCGAGAGGTAGGAACAAAACACGGGGTACGCGCGAAATACGCCGTTGCGCATAGCTCGGGCTACGATGACTGACTCCACAACTATCCCTGCCCACCAGAGGACCAGTGTCAACATTGACGGGGCGGTTGCCTAGGCGCGAATCCTAGCACAAAAGGACGAGGGGGAAAGGTCGTTTTTCCCTCCCCCTCCTATTCAAAACAGCACGTCGATACGTCGACATCATCCCATCGGATAGGGTGGCGGCGTCGGGCCCGTACCGTCAGCCAGATAGGTGGGGCTCAGATTCTTCACAACGTGAGTGCTCACCGGCCCTGCAAGTACCGCAAAAACAACGAGTAACAGACAAGCTGCTATCTTTTTCATTCGTAGTCTCCTCAGATTTTGTGTGGGCCCCGGAACGCGGCGTGGACTCTAGCGAAGTCGGCCGGAAGGTCGGAAGGCAAAATCCCTTTGCTCGGTAAACCGAGCACAACTACTTCACTCAGCGGTTAATACTAAGCAACACCGACTGGCCGCTTACCGCGAAGTGTTCCGCTTTGGTACGGGCGGCGACACGGTCGCCTGGACGCGGGCTCCGTGCTGGACCACGTGACCACCCGAAGAATACGGGATAACCAACTTGAAACTCCTACGGAATTTACGGCTGGCCTCCGGGGCAAATTCCCGGTATCAAGGGAGCAGGCGGACACGCACGGCATCCTATGACAGAAGCTAGGGTTGTTTCGTCTCAAAACGCAGACTCCCTCTCCTCCGACGCTGTCAGGGAGCGCTTTCGAAACCTCGATCGTCGCCAGTGGTGGCTCTGGTCGTTCACCGTCCTGGTCTTGATCCTGTTGACGATCGCGATCGCCTCGTTTTCTTTTCCCGCGATGCTCAGCAGCGACGCCCAGACCTACTCCTTTTATCTGAACCAGGCCGTACGAGCGTTGGTCGGCATCGTTTTGCTCTTCAGCGTATACGTTGTGTACCAGCAGTACGAAATAATCCGAATGCGCAATCAGATCGCCGAGCAGCTTGAGTCGCTCACTCGCGTGGAGAACCTGGCGACGGAAGTCTACAAGCTCGCGGCTCTCGATCAACTAACGGGGCTGTACAATCGCCGTTCGGGAGAACAGCGGCTGGCGGAGGAAATAAGCCGCGCCGTGCGTCATGGACGTCCCCTCACGCTCTTGCTAGTCGACGTCGACAATCTGAAGCAGATTAACGATCGCCTTGGCCACGCCGCTGGCGATCTGCTCCTGAAGCAGTTTGCCGAACGATTGCAGCGCGCCATTCGTGGATCGGACCTTGCCGTGCGGCTAGGCGGCGATGAGTTTATGGTCCTGTTGCCCGAATGTCGCGCCGACGAGGTGCGTCATGTCTTGGGCCGCTTGGACGGCCTGCAGGTAAGGTACGAGCGCGAGACCATCGATTGCCGCTTCTCGCGGGGCTGGACTGATTTTCGGCCCGGGGAAACCGCGCCCGAGCTGCTGAAGCGCGCCGACGAGGCTCTTTACGAGAACAAGCGCGCGTCGAAGAACCGGTCAGGCCACGCCCAAACGATTCCTTTGCCGCAGTCCGTCATCTGACCCTCCGGCGTATTCGCTTCGTCTTGCCCAGATAGCGGAATGTTCTCGCGAGGAACATTTCTTCGAAATTCCCCTTGCGCGCTTAGGGGGTGCTTCGTAAGATACCCGCGTGTTGTAGGAAAAGGTACCGTGCCCAAAGAAAAGCCAAAGGTGAACATCGGCGAGGTGATTCGGTCCTACCGAAGCGATCGCGGCCTGTCCCAGGGTGATATCGAACGCCGCACAGGCTTGCTGCGTTGTTATCTGTCGCGCGTCGAGAACGGGCACACGGTTCCCTCCCTCGAGACTTTGGCGAAGATCGCAGAGGCCATGGAGATCAGTCTCGCCGACTTTTTCCCTGGCAGCGACACGCCGCAAGATCGCGAGACGCGCAAGGTGCTTGGCGAACTTTCCGAGGAGGAGATTCGCTTCCTCGCCGAAATCAAGAAATACTCGACGACGCTTTCCGACGACGACAAGAAGCTGGTTCTGGCCATGATCCGCAAGATGGCTACCATCGTCCCGCCACCCCGCGGCACCAAGGGCGCGGTCGCCACACGCCGAGCCGACTTTTGATCGCTTCCGCTCTGCACCATCGCCGTTGATTATTGGCCACCGCCGCTACCCAAGGTCCGTCCGGATTCGCTAGAATAGAACCGTTATGACACACGCTCGGCACAACACCATCGGCGTCAGGGTCGGCAATGTTCAGGTCGGTGGCGGCGCCCCGGTCGTCGTCCAGTCGATGACCAACACGGATACCGCCGACGTCGCCACCACGACGCAACAGTGTCTCGAACTTGCGCAGGCCGGATCGGAGTTGGTTCGCGTCACCGTGAATGTCCCGGAAGCCGCTGCCGCGGTGCCCGAAATCAAGAAGCGTCTGCTTGACGCGGGCTGCGACGCGCCTATCATCGGCGACTTTCACTACAACGGCCACGTGCTCCTCACAAAATACACCGAGTGCGCGCGCGGCCTCGACAAGTACCGCATCAATCCCGGCAATGTCGGTCATGGCCAGCGGCGCGACGAACAATTCGCCACGATCTGTAAGGTGGCGCGCGACAACGACAAGCCCGTGCGCATCGGCGTCAACGGCGGCTCGCTGAATCAAGAGCTCGTCATGCGCAAGATGCAAGAGAACACCGACCGCGACCTCGGCAAGACGTCGGAAGAAATCATCAACGAGTGCATGGTTCTCTCGGCTCTCGAATCCACCGACCTTGCGCTCGAATGTGGCCTGCGCAAGGACCAGATCATCATTTCCTGTAAAGTTTCGCGCCCGGCCGACCTGCTCGAAATCTACCGTGATTTGGCTCGCAAAACCGACCAGCCCCTTCACCTTGGTCTCACGGAAGCGGGCATGGGCGCGAAGGGCCTCGTCTGGTCGGCTGCGTCCATGGGCATTCTGCTGGGCGAAGGCATCGGGGACACGATTCGAATTTCGTTGACGCCGCGCCCCGGCGGCGACCGCCGCGAAGAGGTCTACGCCGCGTGCGAGCTCCTGCAGTCGCTCGGCCTGCGGACGTTCGCGCCCAGCGTGACCGCTTGTCCCGGCTGCGGGCGTACCACGAGCACTACGTTCCAAGAGCTTGCCGAGAGCATTCAGGACTATATCCGCGACAAAATGCCCGAGTGGAAGAGCCAATATGAAGGCGTCGAAGAACTGAAACTTGCAGTGATGGGCTGCATCGTCAACGGTCCGGGCGAATCGAAGGCGGCCAACATCGGTATCAGCTTGCCCGGCACGGGTGAGGCGCCCCGCTGCCCCGTTTACATCGACGGCCAGAAATTCACGACCCTCGAGGGAACCTACGACGAGCTTTCGGTCGCTTTCCGCGCGCTGCTTGACGACTACGTCGCGACGAAATATCACAAGCGCGAATCGCCTCTTCCGGTTGCCGTCGTGCCGCAGTCGACTGCTCGCGCAAAATCGTCGCTCCGCGTCATCGCATAAGTCAACGCATCATACGCAACACGCCACAGCCCCCACGACGCAAATATCCGGTTCTGCGGTAGACTCGGCCCAGATTATTCTGCGACTGATGATGGCTTCCCTCATTTCACAATTGAGCCAACGCCATGCCGGCTGACGCACCCGCGGTCTCATCGCCGCCCTCCCCGCAGGAGCGGCCGTCCGCTGAGCGTCAAGGGTGGCGTGTTGGGTTTTGGAGCTTGATCGTCACCCAATTCCAAAACGCGTTTAACGACAACGCCCTCAAGTTCCTCGTGATTTACATCATTGTTGCCATGAGCTTAACAGCGAGCCAGCGGGATTTCCTAGTGGGTGTTGTCGTAAGCGGGCTTTTCGCTATTCCATTCATCCTGTTCTCAATGGCGGGAGGTTACCTTGCAGATCGCTTCAGCAAACGCAACGTCGTGATCGGCACGAAACTGATGGAAGTCGGCGTCATGCTCTTTTCGATCGCAAGCTTCACTCTCCACAGTCTGCCGCTCGAATGCGCCAGCGTTTTCCTGATCAGCACGCAGTCCGCCCTCTTTGGCCCGTCAAAGTATGGCTTGCTGCCCGAAACCCTCCCGGAGAGGCGCCTTTCCTGGGGCAATGGCATCCTCGAGTTCGGGACCTTCCTCGGAAGCATCACCGCCGTGATGGCGAGCGGCTACTTGGCCGAGCGCTTCCGTGGTCGCGAAGTAATCGCAGCCGTAATCTTCCTCGGTTGCACGGCGGTGGGCCTTTCGACCAGCCTCGGCATCACCCACGTGCCTGCCGCCGACCCGAATCGGAAATTTCCGTGGAACCCGTTTCGAGATATCGGCGAGCAATTCAGGATCGTTCGCAGCGACCGCGTTCTATCTTGGGCCGTCCTCGGGAACACTTACCTTTGGTTTCTCGCGGCGCTGTTGCAGCTCACGGTCGTGATTTTCGGTAGGTTCGTCCTGCTCATTGACGACACGCACATCAGCTACATGCAGATTGCCCTGTTGATTGGCATCGGACTCGGTAGCCTTGCGGCCGGGTACCTTTCGGGCGGAAAGATCGAATATGGCCTGATCCCTCTCGGCGCGTTGGGCATGACGCTATTCGGCGGTCTGCTCTATCCGCTAGGCCACACTCTTCGATCCTCCGAAGTACTGCTCGCTTTGCTTGGGTTCTTCGGAGGCTTTTTCGCTGTTCCCCTCAATGCACTGATCCAACACCGCCCTCGTCCGGAACACAAGGGCGGTGTCTTAGCGCTCGCGAACTTTCTGTCGTTCGTGGGGGTGCTCTTCGCCGGCATCTCTTATCCGGTGTATTCACGCGTGTTGCACCAGACCGCCCGTGGAATTTTCTTCGACGGCGCGATCCTCACCCTACTGGCGACAGCTTATTCGATCTACCTCCTTCCCGATTCCCTGCTTCGCCTCATTCTCTGGATGCTCACGCACTCTCTCTATCGCATCCGCGTTGAAGGCCGCGACAATATCCCCGAAACCGGCGGCGCGCTGTTCGTCTCCAACCATATGTCGTTGGTCGACGCCATGCTTCTCATCGCCTCCACGGATCGCCCGATTCGCTTTCTGATGTTCAAGGGCATTTACGACCTCCCGTATATCAAGCCCTTCGCGAAGATGATTCGCGCCATTCCCATTTCGTCCGAACTTCGCCCCCGCGAAATGCTGCAGTCGTTGCGCGAGGCGACGAACGCGATTCGCTCCGGCGACGTGGTTTGCATCTTCGCCGAGGGCCAAATCACACGCATCGGCCAGCTGCTGCCCTTCCGGCGTGGCATGGAACGAATCATGAAGGGCGTGGACGCGCCGATCGTGCCCGTGAACCTCGACGGCGTGTGGGGCAGCATCTTCAGTTTTGCGCGCGGCCGCTTTCTTTGGAAAATTCCGCGGTCGATTCCCTACCCCGTCACCGTCAGCTTCGGCGCGCCGATGCCCCCGACTTCCGCTCCCTTTGAGGTCCGCCGCGCCGTCCAGAACTTGCAGACCGAGGCATATCGTCACCACAAGAACCGGCTGCGCACATTGCATCGCAGCTTGGTGAACACGGCGCATCGCCACCCCTTCCGCTTTGCGATGGGCGACAAGAGGCGGCCGCGCATGAAGTGGGGTGGGGCGCTTCTCGCATCGATCCTTCTTGCGCGCCGCCTGCGAAGCGTGTGGGTTGGGCAAGACATGGTCGGCATTCTTCTTCCGCCATCGGTACCGGGCGCGTTGGTGAATTTCGCGGCAACACTCGCTGGAAAGGTTCCGGTGAACCTGAATTACACCTCGTCCAACGAAACGCTCGCGTCCTGCGCTGCGCAATGCAAGCTCGAGACCGTCATCACCACGAAACTCCTGCTAGAAAAGATCCCGCTGGAGGTTCCCGGCAAGACCGTCTTCATCGAAGAGGCGGCTGCCTCGCCGAGACTCGGCGAAAAGCTGATGGCGTTACTGCTGTGGTTTGCACCCGGATGGCTGCTTGAACGCATTCTCAGCGCCGGGCGGCCGCGAACGCTCGACGATCTCGCTACGGTAATCTTCTCGAGCGGCAGCACAGGCGAGCCCAAGGGCGTGATGCTGACGCACTACAACATCGCCTCGAACATCGAGCAGGTCGCCCAAACCTTCATGCTCGACCGCAAGGACTGTCTGCTCGGCGTCCTTCCGTTCTTCCACTCGTTCGGCTTCACCGTAACGCTGTGGATGCCCGCCGTGCTTGCGATCGGTGTCGCGTATCATCCAAGCCCGCTGGACCTCACAGCCGTCAGCGAACTCGTCCGTGACTACCGCGTGACGTTCCTGCTCGCGACGCCTACATTTCTGCAAGCCTATTTGCGCCGTTGCTCGCCCGAGGACTTCGGCAGCCTCCAATATGTCGTCGTCGGAGCCGAAAAGCTGCCGGAGCGCGTGGCGGTTGCCTTCGAGGATCGCTTCGGAATCCGTCCTCTCGAAGGCTACGGCGCGACCGAGTGCTCGCCCGTCGTTGCCGTCAATACGCGAGACTTCCGCGCTCCCGGCTTTCGTCAGGTGGGAGCGAAGCGCGGCCACATCGGCCATCCGCTGCCTGGAATCAGCGTCCGGATCGTCGATCCCGAAACCTGGCAGCCTCTTTCGATCGGCTCGCCGGGGCTGCTGCTTGTGCGCGGCCCGAACGTGATGCAAGGCTATCTCGGCCGGCCTGAGAAAACGGCTGAGGTCCTCCAGGACGGCTGGTACGTCACCGGCGACATCGCCGCCGAGGATGACGACGGCTTCCTGACCATCACCGACCGCCTCAGCCGCTTCAGTAAAATCGGTGGTGAGATGGTCCCGCACATCAAGGTCGAGGAAAAACTGCAGGAGCTCGCGGGAGCAACCGAACAGCGATTCGTCGTCACGAGCGTGCCCGACGGAAAGAAGGGCGAACGCCTCGTCGTTCTTCACACATTCTCGCCCGAAGAAATTAAAGCCACTCTCGAACGGCTGTCCGAATCCGGCCTGCCCAACTTGTGGACTCCTCGCCCGAATCAGTTTTTTCATGTCGATGAACTTCCGCATCTCGGCACTGGCAAGCTCGACTTGCGCCGCATCCGCGACCTCGCTGTGGAGATGTCTCCCTCTGAACAAGCTCCCTAACGGCTTGCGCGCTACCCAGATCGCCGGCACGAAGGTGGCGGGTGAGAAGCGCTTTGCCTTGCCCGAAAATACAGGGTTCACGGTATTGGCCCTCTTTAGAATAACGACTAGGCTGCGCCGCGTGGAGTGGCCTGGCAGTCAAGTACCCAAGGCTTAGCTAATCTCTTTCTCTCTGCCGTCCGGCACGGACGGGCTGCCTTTCGTCTCAGGAGTATCCGATGGCCTCTGTGACCCGCTTCACGGGAATGCGTGACCGGGCTCACGGCGCGAGCCGATGTCCCTGAGCTAAAAGCCGCACATTCGTAGGATTAGGATGAGGGTCGCGATGCCGCTGAGCAATATGCGCGTTGGCTTTTTCGTGGCTTCGATTTTTCCTTCCAGATTGTGCCTTCGTTTCAAGACCGGTTTTCCTGCAAGAGTCATACTAGAGGAGGTAGCTGTCCATGAGCGGTAACACCAGCTTGCGTTCTTTTGTCGCCAAGGCTTTCGGTATTCTTCTGATCTTCGCAATCGTCTCCGTCGTCGCCACGAAAACGCGTTCCGCGCACGTCTCGGCTGACTGGGACTGGGGACACGGCTATCATTTCCGCAACGTCGTCATCGGGGGCGGTGGTGGCTTCGTGCCGGGGATCATCTTCAGCACGAGAGAGCCCAACCTCATTTATGCGCGCACCGACATTGGCGGCGCTTACCGCTGGGAGCCAGACGCGAACCGCTGGATTCCCCTGCTCGATTGGATCGGCTTTGACGACTGGAATCTCACCGGCGTCGAAAGCATCGCCGTGGATCCCCTTGACCCGCGGCGCGTCTATCTCGCCGTCGGCACATATACGAACGATTGGACCTCGCAGAACGGCGCAATTCTTCGCTCGTTTGACTACGGCCGATCCTTTCAGCGTTTCGACTTGCCTTTCAAAGTCGGCGGCAACATGCCTGGACGCAACATGGGCGAGCGGCTGGCAATCGACCCGAACAACAACAGTATTCTCTATCTGGGCACTCATAGCGGAAACGGCCTCTGGCGAAGCGTCGATTACGGCCAGACCTGGTCCAAGGTTACCAGCTTCCCGAATCCCGGCACTTATTACCCCGGCCTTACGACCGGTGCCACCGACTCCTACGACACGGACTTAATCGGTGTCGTCTGGGTCACGTTTGACCCGCGCACCACCGTCTCGGTTGGCCGCAGGAATGTGTCACAGAACATCTATGTAGGCGTTGCTGACCTGAACACCAGCGTCTATCACAGCGCGGACGGTGGGAAAACCTGGGCCGCTATTCCCGGCCAACCCACGGGCTTCATGGCTCACCACGGCAAGCTCGCATCTACCGGCATGCTCTACCTCAGCTATAACAACAACGCCGGTCCTTACGACGGCACCAGCGGAGACATCTGGAGGTACGATACGTCTTCCGCTACGTGGACTCGCATCTCTCCGATTCCCTCCACGGACACCGCGGACGACTATTTCGGCTATGGCGGATTGAGTGTCGATGCCCAGTACCCGGACACGATCGTCGTCGCCGCGTTGAATTCCTGGTGGCCGGACACCATCTTCTTCCGCAGCCTCGATGGCGGCTCCACCTGGAGCAGGATTTGGAATTGGGGCCCGTGGCCAACGATCATTCCGAACTACACTCTGAGCTATGCGACCATCGCGCCCTGGCTGACGTTCGGCGCCACGCCCTCGCCTTGCACGGCTCCTGAGAACCTCAATTCACTGTGTCCGCAGCCGACCCCGAAACTGGGCTGGATGGTCGGCTCCCTGGAGATCGACCCCTTCAATTCGGACCACATGCTATATGGAACCGGCGCCACAATTTTCGGCACCAGCAATCTCACAGCCTGGGATACCGGAACTCCCGGCGCCGTTCAGGTCTCCGTCAATGCAGTCGGTGTCGAGGAAACGGCCGTACAGGATCTCATTAGTCCCCCTGCCGGTCCCCATCTCATCAGCGCCATAAGCGATCTTGGCGGTTTTACGCACAACGACCTCACGCAGCCAAGTGTGATGCAGATCAATCCGGTACTTACGAGCGGCAGCAGCGTGGACTACGCCGAGCTAGCTCCCAACCTCGTCGTTCGTGTCGGGAGCGGGAATGGTGGAGGACAGAATATCGGCTTCTCGACGGATGGCGGCCAAACCTGGGCACCCGGCAATTCCGCACCGTCCGGAGCTTCTGCCGGAACGGTAGCGGCAGCCGCCGATGGCAGCCGCGTGCTATGGGCTCCCTCCGGCGGAGGCGTGTTTTTCTCCACGGACAGCGGCAATACCTGGTCAGCGTCTGCCGGCATTCCTGCAGGTGCGCGCGTACGTTCAGACCGTGTGAATCCGCTGAAATTCTACGGCTTCGCAAACGGAACGTTCTATATCAGCGTCGACGGCGGCGTGAGCTTCATCGCCTCGCCGGCCTCCGGCTTGCCCCCGGCCGGCACCTCGGGCTACTTCAAAGCCGTGCCCGGCCATGAGGGCGACATCTGGCTGGCGGGCGGGAGTACCGCCAGCGGCGTCTACGGCCTCTGGCACTCCGCGAACGGCGGCGCGTCCTTCATTAAGCTGCGCAATGTCGACGCGGCCGACAACATCGGCTTCGGGATGCCCGCCGCTCATCACAAGTACGTGGCCCTCTACAGCAGCGCGGAGGTCCGCAATGTGCGCGGGATTTATCGTTCTGACGACGCCGGCTTGACTTGGACACGCATCAACGACGACCGCCACCAATACGGCTCCACCAGTGCGGCCATAACGGGCGACCCGCGAGTCTACGGTCGTGTCTACTTTTCGACGAATGGCCGCGGCATCATCTACGGGGATCCCGACTCAGGCGGCCACTGAGCTCGACCCCGAATCGCTTGCGGCACCGAAGGCAGCCATTCCCTCGGTGCCGCTTGGCCGCCAAAAATCCCACTTCAACCCCGCTGGGGAACCATTCAGCGCCGATTTCTGCCCGATTGCCTGTTTGTCCTTGCGCGAATCGACACGCCCCTTTACCATAATGGGCGCTGGAGAACATTCGGCATGACGTATAGCGACAAACACAACTCGTTGCGAAGGCTGGCGGCAGTGGCGCTGTCCCGGGGTTGTGGCCGAATGGGCTTCGGTCCCGCAAAGTAGCTCCTTCTGCTGTTCGGTTCTTTGCTGAGAAACCAGTCCTAACTGCGCATCCGGCCGGCTGCGATTGCCGCGGCCCCGAATCTTGTTCGAGTCAGACGTGGGAATGCTGTCGTTCCCGGCTGAGCTACGGTTGCGCGCGACCGAAGCGCCCGGCGGCGCTTCTGGGAGGGGCGTCACCATGTCCATACATGTCAAAGACGGTACGCCGCTGCACGGCCCGTCTCTGTGCGATAGCTGCACGCACGCGCATATCGAAAAGGGCTACCGCGCGAGCGAGGAATTGATCGTCTGCGCCGCGAATTATCCGGTGCACCGCGTTCGATTCCCGATCCGCGAGTGCACGAGCTATCTCGACAGAAACCGCCAGGATCTCGAAGCGATGGAAAAAATCGCCTGGATCCTGGAGCCGGGCGGGACGAAGCGGAGAGCCGGTTTCGTGCGCGCAACCGACGCAGTGAGCGACGAGGGCGCGATCGAGTTGATCCTCAACGAGGGGAATTGACCCCTCGCGCGAGGTCGTCCGGAAGCTTCGCTCGTTGCAACGGTCGCTCTTCGCGGCGTCCAACGATCTTGTCGAGGCTAACGCAGGTTCGCGCCATACGACGCAGTCATGCTAGCTAGTCGCATGGCGGGACCTGCCTCGGCAAGGTTCGCGGGAGAAAACAGCCCAGCCGGTTTGGTTACTTGCGGGCGCACCGCTCGCGGAAAGGAGCTGTGTGAATGATCACCCTCAAGATCCCTCAAGGGCCTCGGTTCGCCGCCGAGAACAAGCCGGAAGCTGCGCCTCCGCCTCCGCGGCTGGTGTCTCTCTGCGACATCTGCGCGTACGCGCGCGTCATCCGCGGCTTTCGTTCGTACGAACAGATCATCTCGTGCGGCTACTCGTTTCCGTCGGTCCACGTCCCGTTCGTGGTCGTCGAGTGCACAGACTACAAACCCAAGCGCGATCGCTCCGAGGAGTCAACGCCGGACACGATCGTCGTCGACATTCCACCCCTTGAGGTCGTCAGCGCTCGAAGCGAAGAGGCAACGTAACATCACAAAGCGACTGGGGCCACGGCGGCGTTCCCTCCGTGGCCCCGGCCCGCCGCCGAATGATCTGTGCAGCTAGAAAATCCCCAGCTTGATTCGCAGGAACTTCTTCGGGTTCTTCCGGAAATCGCCGATCAGCAGCCGCATATCGCCCGTGGCTCCGGTCAGGTTGTCGTACAAGGCGGGATCGCCGAACATTTTTCCGAGCGTCCCCTGAGTGGAATTCAGCTTCGCCGTCGCGTCGCGCACGTTCGCAGACGCGTCGCGCACGTTGTTATAAACCGCGTCATCGGTTGCAAGCTTGCCGAGGGTGCCCTTCCCGGCGCGGACGTCCTCGAAAAATGCGTTTCCTTTCTCGGCGACACCCTTCACGTTGTCAGCAATCGACGGGTCATAGACCAGCTTGCCGATCGTTCCCTTTTGGTCACGCACGGCCCCGACCACATCGTCGATCTTGCCGATCGCGCTGTTTGCGCGGTTATACAGTTCGTCGGACGCCACCAATTTCCCCGCGGTCCCGTTGCCCTCTTGGATCGACGTGATCATCGCCTCCGCTTTCGCCGCACTTGCATTCATGTGATTGTAAAAGGAAGGATCGTTCAGGAATTTCCCGATTGTTCCTTCGCCTCGGTTCACTTTCTCGGTGATCTCATTTAGCTGGGTCGAGAGGACCTGGAGGTTCTGCGCTACGTCCGCTCCGCGCTGCACCACGTCCGACATTGCCGGAACCTCCCCACCCGGCACCACACCGTTCTTCTCGATTTCGGCTCCCGTAACGCCTCGTGTGATATTCACGTAGCGGTTCCCCAGCAAGCCCTCCGTCACGAGGCTCGCTGTTGAGTCGGTGCGAATCTGTTCGTGGTAATTCCGGTTGATGCGCAAAACGAGCGTGATATTGTGCGATTTGTCCTGAGGGCGCTGCGTCAGACCGATGGATTCGACGTTTCCCACTGGAAGTCCGTCCAACGTTACTGGCGCCCCCTGCTGCAATCCTTCGACTTCCGGCAGATACGTCGTTATCCGGTACTTGGGCACCCACGGACCGGTCTTTCCCGTCACGTAGAAAAGCCCCAACGCCAGAATCACCAGCGCCACAAGAACGAACAGTCCCACGCGCAGTTCCGCCCACGTCAGTTTGCGTTGCGCCATTGCTCTGCCTCCTCAGTAAGTCTCGATTCCACCTTACTCCGCCGCCGCGAGAAATTTCTTCAGATATTCATCCGATGAGTGCAGAACGGCGTCGGCTGCACCCTCAAAATAGATTTCACCGTGTCGAAGCACCAGGATGTTTGTCGGCGGCATTTCGCCGCGGGCCCCGTTCTTCCCTGCGGCCACCACACGCCCAAGCGAAGTATCGAAGCGGAAATGCGCAAGCCCGAAAGCATCCTGCACCCGATGAGTTGCCAGAAGCGCCGTCACGCCCTGCAAGTCGCGCTCCCGCATGATCAGCGTGATGATCGTCTGCGACGTCACCGGGTCGAGACCCGCCGTCGGCGAGTCGTACAGCACGATGGTGGGCTCGTCGATTACGGCTCGCGCGATCGACACGCGCCGGCGCATTCCGCCCGACAGTTCGGCGGGATACTTATCGATCGCGGACTCGAGTTCCACGAACCGCAGCGCCTGACGCACGCGCGTTTCGACCTCCGCTTCGGAAACTTTCTCTTCTCGAAGCCGGAACGCCACGTTCTCCGCCACCGTGAGCGAGTCGAACAACGCGCCCTCCTGGAACACGAAGCCCAGATGCCGACGGAAATCCAGCAATTCCCGCTCCGGCATCTGCCCGAGTTCGTGGCCCATCACCCAGACGCGCCCCGCGTCCGGGCGCAGAAGTCCGGCGGCCAGTTTCATCACCACGGTTTTCCCGGAGCCGCTCACGCCCAGCAGGACCTTCGTTTCGCCGGGCCACACATCGAAGGAAACGCCTCGCAGAACCTCGCCTTCGTCGAAGGCGACGCGCACATCTTTGAAGGAAATCAGGGGCTCGCCTGGAAGGGGTTCAGTCATCGTCTGCACCGGTGCGGGCGGACGGCGGGCTTCATGCCGAGGATTATAGATGGAAACGCGAGCGATTCGCAGCCCTGCTTTGGGCCCACCGCGCAGTGTTTGCCGCTAGAGGTTGAATAGGAAGAGGAACAGCCGCGTGAGGAAGAAATCGACCACCAGCACCAGCACCGATGAGATGACGACCGCGCTGGTCGTTGCGCGTCCCACTCCTTGCGTTCCGCCGCGCACGCGAAATCCCTGGTAGCACCCGATCGTAGCAATGATGAATGCGAACACAATCGGCTTGGCCATTCCCATCACCACGTCGCCGAACGCCAGCGCATCCACGGCGCGCGTCCAGAACTGCACGGCTCCTACGCGCAAGGAGAAGTACGATACGATGAATCCGCCCGCAAGCCCGAGAAAATCGGCGACAGCGACCAGCAGCGGCAGCACGAATACCATCGCAATCACGCGCGGCGTCATCAATTTGCGGATCGGGTCCGTGCCCAACGCGCGCATCGCGTCCACCTGCTCCGTCACCACCATCGAGCCTAGTTCCGAAGCGATTCCAGACGCGTTGCGTCCCGCAACCAGCAGCGCTGTAATGGCGGGGCCAAGTTCTCGCACCAGGGCCAGGGATACGGCATCGCCGGTCAGCGCCGTCATGCCGAACCGCTCGAACTGCGAGGCGGTGTTCAGCACCATCACGCCGCCGATGAAGACCGCCGCGATCGCGACAATCGGAAGCGAACCGACGCCGATCAGGTCCATCTGCTCGAGCGTGTCCACCCAGTACTGCGGCGCCGTGAACGCATCCCGGATCGACTCGATCGAGAGCAGCGTGCAATCCTGGATGGCAAAGATGTACCGCTTCAGTGCCTCCCCGAGCACCGACGGGACAGACGGATTCGCAGCCGCTTCAAACATGGTGATCGCTACCCGCACCCCCGCGCGGGCGAGTCCTCGCAAGCGTAACGTCCACCGCCCATTGCGTCAAGCAAAGTGGAAGCACGAATCGCGCCGCTTTACGCTTCGCGGTGCGTCCGGTACAATCGTCCGTTTGTTTCGCGCGACTGGACGCGACTGAGCATGTTGCGATTCGTCACAGCCGGAGAATCCCACGGACAGGCGCTTGTCGCCTGGATTTCGGGGCTTCCCGCAGGCCTTCCCGTCGATCTCGAGTTTATCGGCCGGGAGCTGCACCGGCGCCAGCTCGGATACGGGCGCGGCGGCCGCCAGCGGATCGAGAAAGACCGCGCCGACATTCTCGCCGGCGTGCGCCATGGCCAAACCATCGGCGCGCCCATTGCCCTCCGCATCGAGAATCGCGACTGGCCCAATTGGGAGAAGGCGCTGCCGGTCGAAGACACCGAAGGAGCCGACGACCTTCAGCGCGTTTTGACCGCGCCCCGGCCGGGACATGCCGATCTTGCCGGTGCGCAGAAATTCAATCTTCACGACGCGCGCTACGTACTGGAACGCGCTTCCGCTCGCGAAACGGCAGCCCGCGTTGCCGCCGGAGCGTTCGCCAAGCTCCTGCTGCGCCAGTTCGATATCGCCGTGCTGAGCCACACGATCGCCGTTGGTCACGCGCGCCTCGACCGCTCGGCATCCTGGGAGGAAATCGAAACGATCTGCGACAATCTTGAGGCGCTGTTCCGCTGCGTCGATCCCGGAGCCGCCACCAGGATGAAGGCGGAAGTCGACGACGCTCTTCGTGTCGGCGACTCTGTCGGCGGCATCTTCGAAGTTGTCGCGCGCGGCGTTCCGCCGGGGCTCGGCAGTCACGCGCAGTGGGACGAAAAACTCGATGCCAGGATCGCGCGCGCCGTCATGTCGATTCAGGCCGTCAAGGCCGTGGAAATCGGCACCGGTATCTCCAACGCGACGAGCTACGGCTCCGAAGTGCAGGACGAGATTCGCTATGACGCGAACAGCAAGCGATTTCGCCGCTCCTCGAACCGTGCCGGCGGACTCGAGGGCGGAATCACGAACGGCGAGGACATCGTTGTGCGCGGATACCTGAAGCCGATTTCGACTTTGCGGCGTCCCCTGCTCACCGCCGATTTGAATACGAAGGAAGCCGTCAAAGCGGCGTACGAGCGTTCGGACATATGCGTCGTCCCGGCTGGCGGTATTGTCGGTGAAGCGATGGTCGCGTTCGAGCTGGCCCGCGCATTCCTCGAGAAATTCGGCGGCGATTCCCTGGATGAAACGCGCCGTAATTTCACCGGCTACCAGAACCAATTGGACTCGTACTAAGCTCGCACGAAGAATGATGCGCGTAAGGATCATGCGTAGGGGCGGCTCTCAGATCAGCTTCTTCTCGCAGGGAGAGAAATGATTCACCCCATCGTCAAGCTGGGCGACCCCGTTCTCGAAACTCCGGCGAAGCCCGTCGAGAAATTCGACGCGGAGCTTCAAACGCTCGTCGACGACATGTTCGAGTCGATGTACGCGGCGCAGGGCGTCGGCCTCGCCGCGCCGCAGATCGGAATCGGCCTGCGCCTCGCCGTGATCGACGTGAGCAACGGCAAGAATCCCGAAGCAAAAATCGTCTGCGCGAACCCCGAGATCATCCATGCGGAAGGCGAGCAGCGCGAAGAGGAGGGCTGCCTCTCGGTTCCCGGTTTTCGCGGCTACGTCGGTCGGCCCATCTACGTCACCGTGCGCGCGCAGGACGCCACCGGCGCCCAATTCGAAATGCGCGGCGAAGGCCTCCTCGCCCGCGCCTTCTGCCACGAAATCGACCATCTCAACGGCACTCTCTTCATTAGCCACTTGAGCATTCTGAAGCGCGACCTCATCAAGCGAAAAGTCCGCAAGCTCAAGAAAGCCGGCGAGTGGTAGGCGACCCGTGCCGCTGCGCATCGTATTCTGCGGCACCCCGGCCTTCGCGCTACCCTCGCTGCGTCACCTGCTCACCCAGCGCGACTTTCAGCTCGAAGGCGTGATCACGCAGCCGGACCGCCCGCGCGGACGCGGCCACGCAGTTGCCGGTTCGCCGGTGAAGGATGCGGCGCTCGACGCCGGCATCGCCGTCTATCAGCCCGAAAAGATCCGCTCCGAGTCGGCCATGAATTATTTCAAACGCGTCGCACCGGACGCTGTCGTCATCATTGCCTACGGCCAGATCGTTCCGCAGGCATTACTCGATATCCCGCGCCTCGGCTGGATTAACCTGCACGCCTCGCTGTTGCCAAAGTACCGCGGCGCTGCGCCCATCAACTGGGCGATCGTCAACGGCGAAACCCGCACGGGCGTTACGACCATGCAAGTGAACGCTGGCCTTGATATGGGACCGATTCTGCTCACGCGCGAAGTGGGAATCGCCTCGGACGAAACCGCCATAGATCTCGCCGCTCGCCTCGCCGAAATTGGCGCGCCGCTGGTCGCTGAAACCCTGCGCAATCTCGACTGCGGCGAGATTTCACCGGAGCCCCAGGACGATTCCCAGGCCACTTTTGCGCCGCTGCTCAAGAAGGAGCACGGCCGCATCGACTGGTCGCAGCCCGCACAGGCAATCTACAATCGCATCCGCGGACTCCAGCCTTGGCCCGGCGCGTTCACGTCATTTCGCGGAAAAACTTGCCAGATTTGGGGGCGCCCGGCGCTCGACGCAAACATCGCCGCCTCGCCCGGCTCAATCCTGAGCCCGGCCATACCGCGCGGCGGAGAGCTGGCCGTTGCCTGCGGCGATGGCACGGCGCTTCGCCTCGAATTCCTGCAGCTCGAAGGACGCAAGCGCGTAACCACTCGCGAATTCGCCAGCGGCGCTCATCTCACGCCCTCCGACCGCTTCGAGTAGTCGAGTCCCCAACTTCGTCGACGATTCCCCGCGGATTCAGTCACCACATTGCACAGGGCCACACCGCGATGTGACACGCGTCACGGTCACACGTGCGCTGCGTGCTGTCCGACATATCTTTCTTGACGCCACTTCCGTAAAATGAGAAGTACTCACTAGAGATTATCGTCTGCCTTACTGTGAGGAACCATGCTGCCACTGGCCCGGCCGCTTCTCTTCGCACTCGCTACGATTTGCGTTACGGCTTCATCGGCGGTGGCGCAGAATCCTCCCGGCCCCAACTCGGACTCCACCTACCAGCAACTTCGGAACATCACTCTTGGCACCGAAGCCGTTAACGTCGAGGCTGTCGACCTCAAGCGCGATGCCGCCACGTTCCACCTGAAATCCGGCACCGTCTGCTTCGTTCCTCCCGTGCAGGGCAAGGTTACTGGAGCCGTGTTCACCGGTGAAGGCAGCATGACTCTCGACCCGCCCACCGCCGACGAACGGCGCAGCCTCAAGCTCCTCACGAAGGGTGCCGACTTTAATGAGAGCTTCCAGCATCTCGCCCTCCGCTTCACGGACTCGACCTACGAAGAGCTAAAGAAGGCTGGCTCCTCCGCGCAGGGTGGCTGCGACGCGGGCCTCCTCAAGGACAGCCAGAACGTTACGCGCCACAGGCTTCACTACAACCTCGACGCCCGAATCCTCGAAGACGTCCTGGGCACAAATCCAGGCGGCCTGTTTTTCGCTTTCGTCCACGGCAAGCACTATGACGACAAGCTCCTGTTCATCATTGACCCGAACGGCGCGCCAGAAACCGCGCCCGAACAAGTCGAATTGATGACATACGACGAGAACAAAGAAGGGATCTGGGCGGGGTTCTCTTTCTCGAATGACTACAAGGCCGCGCTGGGAGAGCGCGCCAGAGCCTCGCGGGTTCACATTGATCATCAGGATCTCGACACTACGATCGAAGGCAACGCGCGGCTTTCCGCAAAGGCCAAGACCACTTTTATTCCATTCCGCGACGGCTCCCGAGTCGTACCCTTCGATCTGTTTCCCACTCTGCGCGTGCAGAGCCTTCTCGGTCCCGATGGCCAGCCGCTCTCATTCATTCAGGAAGACAAGAACGACGACCCCGATTTCTACGTCTTGTTTCCCAAGCCGCTTTCCAAGGGCGAAAAGTGCACGATCACGATCACGTACGAAGGCAAGGACGCGGTTGTCAACACCGGAGGTGGGAACTATTACGTCTCCGGTGGTGCCCGCGACAGTTGGTACCCTGCCAATGCCGGCGCGGGTCTTGGCGACTACGCGAACTTCGACATGATTTTCCGAATTCCCAAGGGAATGAAAATGGCCGCTGCTGGCAGCCTGCTCAGCGAAAGGGAGGAAGGCGGCAAGAGCGTCACCGTCTGGAAGAGCGATATCGCTCAACCTTTAGCTGCATTTCAGTTCGGCCGTATGAAGGTTGAAGAAGCCAAGCTGACTTCTCCCGACTACATCGTTGCGACATATGCAAACGAAGACGTCCCGGACGCTTACAAAGGGCTGCAAGGCGGCACGATGGGCAACCTGAGCACCGTCAGCATGATGAAGGGCCCTCTTTCGGAAGCACAGGTTGCCATCAAACTCTATACGGGTTATTTTGGGCCGCTACCGTTCAAGCGCCTGTCCGTAACTCAGCAGACCGCATGCACCTACGGCCAGTCCTGGCCTGACTTGGTCTGGCTCCCGATCTGTTCGTTCTACGATACGACCGTTCGCCATCAACTCGGCCTCGACTGGGCCGACAACGGTTACTGGGACGTTGTCACGCCTCATGAAGTCTCGCATCAATGGTGGGGGCAGTTCGTCGGTTTCGGTTCCTATCACGATCAGTGGATGAGCGAAGGCTTTGCGGATTTTTCGGCTTCCCTCTTTCTTCAAGCTGCCTACGGGAAAAATAGCGAGAAAATGTACTCGAAATTCTGGCACGACGAGCGGAAATCCATCATCGAGAAAAACCAGTTCGGATTCCGCGCCATTGACGTTGGCCCGGTGACCATGGGCTACCGCCTCAACAACAGCAAAGCGGGCTTCAACATCGCTCGCGACCTGATTTATCCAAAAGGAGCCTACATCCTGCAAATGGTTCGCATGATGATGTGGAACGGTCAAACCGGTGACCAGCATTTCAAGGAAACCATGCAGGACTTCGTGAGGACCTACGGCGGACACTCGGCGTCCACCGAAGACTTCAAGGCGACTCTCGAAAAGCACATGACCCCGGACATGAACGCCGCCGGCAACGGCAAAATGGACTGGTTCTTCAATGAGTATGTGTACGGCACGGCCCTGCCCACATACGCGTTCAATGCCACCTTTGACAAGAACTCCGATGGCGACGTCGTTTTCAACTACAAGCTCACGCAGTCGGGCGTCGATGACAATTTCGTCATGCCCGTGCCCGTCTATTTCGAGCTCGCCAACGGTCGCACCATCCAGCTTGGCCGCATTCACGTAAAAGGAAATTCCACCGCCGAGGGGAAGATTCCCATCAAGGGTCTCAAGGACGTTCCGAAACGCGCCATGATCAATTACAACGACGACGTCCTGGCTTCCAACTGAAGGGCCCATGCCTCACACCCGAGCAGTTCTCTTTGCACTCGCCACCGCAGTCTGCCTGACACCTTTACTTGGCCATGCGCAAGATCCTCCGGCACCCAATTCGGATCCCACTTACAAGCAACTTCGGAACATCACCCTTGGCACCGAAGCCGTTTCCGTCGAGGCACTTGATCTCAAGCGCGATGCGGCCACTTTCCACCTGAAGTCCGGCACCGTCTGCTTCGTTCAGCCCGTGCAGGGCAAGGTCACCGGCGCTGTATTCGTCGGTGAAGGACACATGACTCTTGACCCGCCCAGCGCCGACGAACGCCGCAGCCTCAAGCTCCTCACGAAATCGGATGAGTTCAACGAGACGTTCCAGCATCTCGTCCTCCGCTTCACCGACTCCACCTATGAGGAGCTAAAGAAAGCCGGTTCCGCCGTGCAGGGCGCCTGCGACGCGGGCCTCCTCAAGGACAGCCAGAACACCGCCCGCCACAAGCTTCACTACAACCTCGACGCGCGCATCCTCGAAGACGTCCTCAGCGCAAATCCAGGCGGGCTCTTCTTCGCCTTCGTCCACGGCCAGCGCTACGACGGCAAGCTGCTTTACATCATTGACCCGAACGGCGCTCGCTATGTTGCGCCGGAGCAAGTGGAGCTGACGACCTACGCTGAAAACAATTTCGGCATTTGGACTGCGTTTCCATTCTCGAGCGACTACAGGTCGCGTTTGGGCCCGCGTGCGTCCAGCACCTCTCGCATACACATTGCCATCCAGCAATTAGACACCACGATCGAAAGCAACGCCTATCTCACTGGACGGGCGAAGACTACGTTTTTCCCTCTTGTCGAAGGCCCCCGGGTGTTGCCATTCGACCTCTTCAGCACCCTTCGCGTGCAACAGGTCCTCGGCTCTGACGGCCTGCCCCTCTCCTTCGTTCAAGAGGACAAGAACGATGACCCCGATTTCTGCATCATCTTGCCGAAGCCGCTGGCCCAGGGCGAAAAGTACACCATCACCACAACGTACAGCGGCAAAGACGCCGTCGCCAACGAAGGAAATGGAAACTATTACCCAGTTGCTCGCGAAAATTGGTATCCGGCCAATGCGGCGGAGGCGTTCGGTGACGATTCAACTTTCGACATGACATTCCGCATCCCAAAAGGGATGAAGATGGCCGCTTCTGGGAGCCTGATCAGCGAGAAAGAGGAGGGCAATCAGGACGTCACAGAGTGGACGAGCGATGCCCCTCAGCCCGTCGCGGGCTTTCAATTCGGCCGCATGAAAGAAAAGGAAACGAAACTGACTTCTCCTGACTTTCTCGTCGCCACGTACGCCAACGAAGCTCCCCCGGACATGGTCAGCAATATGCCGGGCGGAAACACTGGCTTTTACAATACCGTCGTCACCATGGACGAACCTCTCTCCGAGGCGCAGTTTGCCATAAAACTCTACACGGATTATTTCGGCCCCCTGCCGTTCAAGCGGCTCTCAATGACGCAGCAGACCGCCTGCAACTACGGGCAGTCGTGGCCCGACTTGGTTTGGCTCCCCATGTGTTCGTATTACGCTCGACAGACCGCATCGGCCGAAGTGGGCTATCACAGTTATTGGGTCGCCGTAAGTCCCCACGAGGTTGCGCACCAATGGTGGGGACAGTTTATCGGGTTCGATTCGTACCGCGATCAGTGGATGAGCGAGGGTTTCGCCCATTTCTCCGCATCGCTTTTCGTGGAGACCGCTTACCCGAAAAAACCTGAGCTCTACACGAAGTTCTGGGACGACCAACGGGCATTTCTTACAAGAAAGAACAGATTTGGTGTCCGGGCGATTGATATCGGCCCGGTCACGATGGGCTTTCGACTGAACAACGCGAAGTCAGGCTTCGATATCTATCAGGACCTCATCTACCCTAAGGGCGCCTACATTCTTCAAATGCTTCGCATGATGATGCAGAGCCCGCAGTCTGCCGACGAGACCTTCAAGGAGATGATGCGCGACTTCGTGAAAACATACGGCGGTCGCTCCGCCACGACCGACGATTTCAAGGCCATCGTCGAAAGGCATATGACTCCGGACATGAAGGCGGTCGGCAGCGGCACCATGGATTGGTTCTTCAACGAGTACGTCTACGGAACGGCGTTGCCCTCCTACCAGTTCAACGCTAACTTCGACAAGGGCCCTTCCGGCGATGTCGTAATGTCCTACGTTCTTTCGCAGTCGGGCGTCGACGACCATTTCGTCATGCTGGTGCCTATCTATCTCGAACTCGCCGACGGTCGAGCCGTCTTCCTCGGCCGCGTCGTCCGCCGAGGTGCCGCCTCAAGCCAGGGGAAGATCACGCTCCGCGGTGTCACGCAGACGCCCAAGCGCGCCATGATCAACTTCCACGACGATATCCTGGCGTCGAACTGAGCTTTGACCGTGATGGATGACTTGAAGCAACGCACGCGCGACTACGGCGTCGCCGTTGTTCGCCTGTTTACATCGCTGCCGAAGAGTCCGGAGGCCCAGGTCCTGGGGCGGCAACTTCTGCGCTCGGGGACGTCGGTAGGAGCGAATTTTGCGAAAGCCCTCGCGGACGCTCACGAGCGGAATATGCGACAAAGCTCCTACTGGCCGGAGTTGCTCGAAGGTGCAGGAATCCAAAGCGGCAGGGCGCTCGAACCGCTCCGGAAGGAAACAAATGAGCTCTCGGCCATCTTCGTCGCGCTCATAAGGCGATCCAAGCAATCCTGAACGAGGTTCCTTCTGCCTTCGCACTTCTCACTTCTGCCTTCTCACTTTTGCCTCCTCACTTCCTTTCCGTCCCTCCGAAAAACGTGTTCTGCCCCGACCGCACATCGTGCCCGTAGCTCAACACCACTTCGAACGAATCGAGCACGCGAACCTTCACCTGCGCGCCCGGATCCCACAGCCATCCCCGTGATCCGAATAGCCCCGCGGGGTCCCAAATCCTGCCCGCGTCCAACAGCGGCCCCACGCGCACTTGAAAGAACGCCCCGTCGTAAACGATTTTGTCCTCCTCCCAATTCCACAGGACGTAGTCGCGCCCCATCGGCGAATTCCCTTTCCGGCCGCCGTGCGTCCCGGAAATTCCGCGCAGCCACAAATCGTTGTCGTCGCGCTCCACACCCAGCGTGAACAATTCATCGAGCGGCACTAGCCCCGCCGTCCCGCCCGCGCGCAACGTCGTCCTCATCTCGTAGTCGTCGCCCTGCTCTTTCGGCAGCCATCGAAGCGCAACGCTCCCCGTTGCCCGTGCGTACGTGCTCAGCGGCGCCGCAAAGAATCGTCCCAGGGTCACGCTCGCCGACGAATCTACCGTGATTCGCCGTTCCGGAATCGAGAGCAGCCGGTAATTCGTCGCCGCCGTCAATTCCAGCGAGTTCCCGTCCGTGAAAAACGGCGTCGCCGCCGGCTCCAGTCCGGTTTGATTCCGAAAACTGCGCCGCGCGAACGCCACACTTGTCTGCCAGCTCCACCGTCCGTTCTCCACCGACCGAACTCCCGCTCCCGCCTCGATTTTCCTCAGCTGCAAATCCGAAATCGGTGCCGACGCGCCCGAAAAGCTTCCGGTGATGTTCCAGTTTTCATCGCGCCCGTCGATCCACGCCCGCGCGCGCCAGCGCGGATCGCCTCCCACTGGCGATGACATCTCCGCGAACGCCCGCTCCTTCTCCGGATCGAATCGCAGCAGCGAATCGAAGTTCACCGCCGCGTGAAACGCATTGTCATACTCGGGATAGATCGTTTCGTACGGCAGCCCCCGCAGCGTCGAGAGCGCCGCGATCCACTTGTTCGCACCGAATCCGTTCTGCTGGATGGAATGGAAAATCACGTCGAACGAATTCGCATCCGTTTCCGCGCCGTCTTTCGTCGGCCTCAGTTCCCACCGGTAGAACGAAAAAATCCCCAGATTGTCCACTCGCGCCTGCGTCGTCTCGAAATCCTTTCGTTCGAGCGTCGAAAGCGGTGCAAACACGAACGCCCGGTCCAGCAACTTCGCGCGCACCTGCGGCTCCGGCACCTCCTTCACTGTGTTGACGTGTGGCATCCCCGCGCGATTCCAGTATTCGAGCGCCGCCTCCAGATTCCCGCGCAGGAAATAGATCGACGCCAGAAAATTCAGCGCGTACGCATCCTTCGGCTCAAGCCGCAGCGCCCGCCGCAACTCCGCTTCTGCCGCGCGAAAATCCTTTTGCTTGTATTCGACGCCCGCCAGCTCCACGTGAAACCGCTCGTCGCCGGGATCCTTCCGCTCGCCCTCTTCCAGCGCCGTCCGCGCTTCCGCCCATCTTTGCAGCTTTCCAAGCGCCAGCCCGCGATACAAATCCGTTTCCGCGAGCGCGTTCGGATCGGCCGGCGCCGCGCGCAACACCGCCTCCCATTGCTCCGCATCGTAGAGCCGCTTCACTTCTTCGGTTTGTGACGGAGTCGTTTGTTGCGGAATTGCGCCGGCGGAAATCGGCAGGCTCAACGCGAGCAGAAGAAAAATCACTTGTCTTGCTGCGGCACCGCCAACAACACCCAATCCTGCGTGGCCGCCCACTGCTTCTCGAACTCCGCGCGCGCCATTTTCAGCAACTTTCGCTGCGCGGGATCGTTCACGAACACCCAGTCGTTCGCCCAATCGATTCCCGCCACCACCACATAGTGCAGCGGGTCGTGCGGCCCCTCGGGCTCGAGCCCCGCGATCAACGGCCGCCCCTTCTCCAGATTTTCCCTCAGATCGCTCCATTCGCCGTGAATCGCGTACGTCCGGTAGCCCGCATCGCGAAGATACTTCTCCATCGCTGACGCGTAAATCCCCTTCGCCTCTTTCGAGTAGATCGCTCGCTGAATCGCCGCCACATCCGCTCGCGGTGAATGCGCCTCGCCGCGGCTCCGCTCCCAGTATTGCATCACCATCGCGATCGACGCCGCGCCGCACCCGTTCTTCGGCTGCGCCACGAACGGCACGTCAAGCTGCACACCCGCCGCGCCGCCCGCCGTTGCGCAGCCCGCAGCTATCAGCCACAGGGCCGCGCAACGCAAGCTGTTCACGCATCGCATGTCGCAGGCGGTTTGATTCTGTTTCTAGTGATAGACAATTATGAGAACGATCACCGCCGTTGCCAGCGCGATGACGATATAAGTGAGGTCCTGATTTGACAGCGATCCGGCCGCGAAGTCGGCCTGCGCCTTGTCCGCGCGCGCCGCCAGCCGAGCCAGCTCCGCGTCGCTCAGCATCGGCACGCCCTTCTGCACCGTTTTGTAGTCGACGTTGGCTGCCCGCAGTGCCTTCTTCGCCTCTGGAGTCGACAGGAACGCCTCCAGCTTCGCTTCCCGGCTCTGCCGCACTTGCGCCGCCTGGTTCACATCCTTTTGGAGATCGGCCGATGTCACCACGTGGTCTTGCGCCCAAAGAGGTCGCGACTGAAACGCCGCCAGCACGAACAGTAAGCCCAACAGCATCAATGAGTAGCGCGTGATTCGAGAGATCATTCGGTCTCCTTGTGGGCGGGCAATTCAATTATCCCGAATTCGCCCCGCCCAAGGCAAGCGTTCCGAGCAGCCCTTTCCCGCGCTCTTCGGGTGTGCTTTCATGGGACCGTGAGCATCTCCCCCGCCCGTCGAATCGCCTTTGACGCCCTCCGCCGCGTCGAAGCCGAAGGCGCCTACGCCAGCGACCTCCTCCACGCCGAGCTCACTGCCGACATCAGTCCAAAGGATGCCGCCCTCGCCACCGAACTCACTCTCGGCGTCCTCCGCTGGCGCCGCCTTCTCGATTTCCTGCTCGACCGATGGCTCAAGAAGCCGGTCGCGAAACTCGATCTTCCCGTCGCGCTCGCGCTGCGCCTCGGCCTCTACCAGCTTCGTTTCCTCGAACGCATTCCGCCGCGCGCCGCCGTCAACGAATCCGTCGAACTGGTCAAGCGCGCGCGCAAATCTTCCGCCGCATCCCTCGTCAACGCCATCCTTCGCCGCCTGGGTCAGGATGCTGAAGGAGCGAGTTTCAAACCCGCTCGCCTTGAAGCGGAACTACCGCCCGGTCTCTCGCCCTCCGATCGCCTCGCCATTCTCCATTCCCATCCCACTTGGCTTGTCGAGCGCTGGCTCGCCCGCCTCGGCGAAGCGCCCACCCTCGCTCTCCTCGACGCCAACAATCGCGCCCCGCGCCTCAGTTGCACGCTTCACGACCCCGCCCACCGTGACGAAATCCTGCGCGTTCTCGAAAAATCCGGCCTCCGCGTCGAACCCGGCGCGCTCCTCCGCAACGCCTTCGCCATTAGCGGTGGCAGCCCCATTCGCACTGACGCCTTTCGCCGCGGCGCCATCTCCGTTCAGGACGAAGCGTCGCAAATCATTCCGCTCTTGCTCGATGTGCACGCCGGTGATCGTGTCCTGGATCTCTGCGCCGCGCCCGGCGGCAAGACGCCCCCTCTCGTACGTGCCGCAGGCGATACCGGCCTCGTCGTCGCCGCCGACCGCCACGCCCATCGCCTCCGTGCCATGCGTGCGCAGTTCGAGCGATTGCATCTCGATCGCATTCACCTCCTCGAACTCGAAGCCGAGCATCCGCTTCCCTTCCGCGCCCAGTTCGACCGCATCCTGGTCGACGCCCCTTGCTCCGGCACCGGCACGCTCGCGCGCCACCCGGAGATTCGCTGGCGCCTCAAGCCCGAACAGCTCGCCGAATTTCATCGCCTCCAGGTCGCCATCCTCCGCTCCGCGCTCGACGCCCTCGCCCCCGGCGGCCGCCTCGTCTACTCCACCTGCTCCCTCGAGCCCGAAGAAAACGAAGATGTCATCGCCGAAGTCCTCGCCGCCTCGCCTTCAGGGGGTCGAAGCTTCGGCTCCGACAATAAGCCCGCTTCTTCCTCTTCAGGGGCTTCCGCGTTTTCCGCGTCCCGGTCCGCCTCTGACCGGGAAGCCCCTGAAGTCTCGATTGGCATCCGCCGCCTCCCCGCAACCGAAGCAGCCGCCATTCTCGCCCCTCACCTCGCCTCTGCCGTCGACGCCGCCTCCCTCTTCGATTCCTCCGGCTACTTCCGCACCCTTCCCGGCCCGCAAGCCACCGACGGCTTCTTCGCCGCCATCCTCGAAAAGGCAAAGCCGTAATCCCAAAGCACCTTGACTCTCTAGTTTTCCCTGGACCCCGCGGCGGAACTGCGCTTTAATCCCGCCCGATGGAGACCCTCAACCTCTCCGGTTCAACGCCTCCTCCCGAGAGTCGCCTGAAGAGCCTATTCTGGCCGTCGATTCAAACGTCGAGCGACGTCGACTATTTAGGCGCGCAGGGCTACTGGGTCTGCGTGATCGTGGGACTGTTGTCCCTTGCCGCCTCTGCGGTGCAACAACATCCGATTGCCGGGTCGTTCGCCTTTCTCCTTTACTTCTTGGGTGGCGTGGGAGTTCGGGAGCGCAGCCGCTTCGCCGCGGCCGTCAGTCTGGTTTTCTTCATGACGGACTTTGTCGCATCCATCGTGATCGCGGGCGCGGTCGCGGTTGGCCCGGCATCGGGAGTCTTTAGGGTCCTCATCACGGCTCTTCTTCTTTCCAACCTCCGCGCCACTTGGATCGCGTCGCAATGGAAACCCGACGCAGACCAAGCCGCCCCTCCGCCCCGATTTGGCGACACCTGGACTGATAAGTTCGCGGACCGATTCCCGATGTGGCTTTGGCCCAAGGTCCGAATTGTCTATTACATCTTCTCGGTAGGTTTTCTCCTGCTGGCACTCATCGGCATTGCTGTCATTACCCTTCGCCGTTCTGGATGAGCGCGGGCCCGGCCACTCTGCCGACCTCGTCGCCTCCTCGAAAAGCCGCGCACGTAACTCTCCGCGCTAACTCCCCTCCTTGCGCTTCGACGAATCGCGGTTTGGTTGTTCCCTTACTCGCCCCGGCCTTATCGGGGCGGCCTTTGTAGCGCTGGCTTGCCCTGAGCCTCGAAGGGCGGCTCACCGGCTCTCCTGCTTTTTCACTTCGACTCAATTCCCTCCACCACGCTCCACGGCGTGATCGCCAAATGCTCCGCCGCAACGTTTTCAGGCGTTATGTGGTTCCGCTGGACCGCGTCCCGAACTTCCGCCGCATACTCCGTGGGCGCGTCGACGCTCTGTATGTAATCCGAAGCCCACAAAAAATGCTCCCCGGGCACGTACACCATCAGCGCTACTTCGCTTCCGATCCCGTCGATCGGATACACTTCCACTTTCCCGTTCGCCGTCGCGTACGCTTTATCGACTCCCACAAATCTGAATCGCGCCGACGGACGCGACCGCTCGAGCGTATCCGGCGCGAGTGTCCACCTCCGCTCGATCACCTTCCGCAGAAATGGCTCTGCCGCGCGATGCGCGATCACCGTAGCCCCGGAGGCTACCCAATACCGCACCCCCGCCACGTGTGGCCACGCCAGGTCCGTCACCACCAAGTACACGCGATGCTCCCCCGGAAACAGTTTCCGGACCAATTCGGCATCCTGCCTGGCACGCTCTTCTCCTTGCGTCGCGTCGAAGACGTACAAGTCGTCTCCTGCCAGTGTCACCACCTCGTTGTAGCCCGGATTCGACAGCACGTACGTGTTCTCGCTCACTCGAATCGCTTTCGGCTCGATCGGACGGAGGAATGCCGGCAACAGTTCCGGTTTGACATCGGACTGCGGCATCGCCATGTCAGGAGCTTTGCCGCGATCCACCGCCTCCACGTTCGTCACCGTCTCGGACACCTCTGCTTCGCCGTCCGCCAGCCGGAATGCCGACCCGGGCGCTACGAGTCCTCCTTCAAACAGCATCCAATTCGAATACACGTACTCCACGCGCCTCTGTCCCCACATGTAGTGCGGTTCCGTAAGCTCCAACTTCACGGGGAATCCTGTCTTCTCGTCGAGGAAGAGTCTTTGCTCGCCATCCTCCGTGTTCCGCGTCAATACCGCGCGAAGGTAGTCCCGATATACTTCTCGTCCGCTGAACTTCACGTCAGGGGCCGCGGCCCAATCCGAAATCACCGCCCACGCCGCCAGATTCCGCATGTGCATCGACCGCTTTGGCACCGGGAAGACCTTTCCGTTCGCGAGCATCACCGTCTCGTCGGTCGAGCTGAACGTCGTCGAGGCAGGGCCCTCCCCGCCCGGGAACGCCGTTTGGCTTTCGGACCGTTCCGTGCCGCTCTTCGGGTCGAACCACGTGTCCACCCGCGCGAAATACGAAAAGAACGGGGGATACGTACGGTCGGATTCGTAATTCTGAAATGTTGCTCCGGAGATCCGCACGTGCACTACCTTGTCCGCCGTCCGTTCAAATCCCATCGCATCTCTCGTCCGAACAAGCAGCGCGTGTGCATCGGCGGGCGCCGTATTGGCACTCTGCCCGGCGCCGGCCTCGTACCGTTTCGCCGGTGTGCTTCGCCTGGCCGCGCCCAGGGAGATCACGGAGCCAAGCGATAGAACGGCAACAACTATGGCGGCCGTGCGGAACGTGGGCTTCGACACCCAATGTCCCGCGACGAGGTCGGACTCCATGGCCTCTCGCCCTTTGGCCTTCCTGTGCCGTCCCGCTGACTCGGTAACTGCTTTCATGCGAACACCTCCTTGCGCTTCTCCCGCAAAATGCTAACGTGATCACCGGGCCTGCCGTTGCTGCAAGGTACCACGGGTTCTAGGAGTACTATCGCGATTTTGAACCTGTCCACGCCGCGCGTTTCGTGCTACCGTGGCTCGTTTTTATGTTTATGAAAGCTGACAACACGCAAGAGGGACGTCGCTTGGCAAAGGTCGAGGCCCTGGCGAGTCCCCGGAGCGTCTTCGCGCCCCTCGCCCCCGTGCCTCGTCCCTGCTTTTCCCTGGCCGCCGAAGCACGAAGTGCGAAGGCGGCTAATCGCCAAATTCGAATATTAGAACAGCCCGTAAGTTATAGAAAACAAACGACGGCGCCCCGCTCTAATCGCCAAAAAATGGAGAATTGCAAACGCAGCAGAGCTCTGTTTTTCGGCCCTGCCTTTCCTCATCCGTGTTTATCTGTGTTCGTCTATGGTTCAGGATTCCTAATCTATCCGTCGAAGATTAGAAACTCGGCTAACTCTATGAAAACAAAGGGTCGGCTCCATGTCTAATCTGCCCGCCTCCCCGAATCCTGATTTCGCGTTCCGAGGTCTTCGATGACGTTCCGCGAGCGCCTCGAATGGCTCGCTCGCATGGCGCTCATGGTGTTTATCCTGGCGTCCGTAGCGTTCCTCAGTGCGCTGATGGCCATCCGGTTCGCCATCCAGGGCCGCGAAGTCGCCATGCCCAACGTAATCGGCATGAAAGCGATAGCCGCGCAGCAGATGCTGCAGGGACGCGGCGTCGGAATGCGCGTCGAGGACCGCATCTACAGCACCCTTCCCGTCGATTCGCTGGTCCGCCAGAGTCCGCCCGCGAACATGCGCGTGAAGATCGGGCAGTATGCCCACGTCGTCCTGAGCCTCGGGCCGCAGCACGCCACGATCCCGAAACTCGAGGAGGCAAGCCTGCGATCCGCGCGCATCGAACTCCTGCGGAGCGGCTTGCAGGTCGGCGAAATCTCGACCGCGTACTTGCCCGGCTGGGGTGAGAACCAGGTGCTTCAGCAGGATCCCGCTCCCGGCGCGACGGACAACGCCAGCCCGCACGTCAATTTTCTGGTCTCGCTCGACGCGCGTCCGCCCGCCTACGTGATGCCTGAACTCGTGGGCTTGCCCCTCGGGGAGGCCGAGGCGAAGCTCCGTTCCGTCGGACTCAGAGTCGCAAAACTCATGCTCTCGCCCACTTCCGGCGCGACGCACGGCAGCGTCATCGGCCAAACGCCCCTCCGCGGCCAGCGCGTCGACGCCGGCTCCAACATCGAACTGCAGGTCGCCGAATGACCATGGGTCGGCCGCTTCTCTGCGCCCTGCGTGCATCCCGGCGACCATCACAACCGTGTCATTCTGAGCGGAGGCTCGGCGCGGCCGTTGCGCGTCCCGCTGTTGCGGGACGGCCGAGCCGTAGCGAAGAATCTGCTTTATCCCTGGATTTTCTCCGTTACGCTACACTAGAATTCAAGAGGCTTCGGAGTTCCCGCTTGCGAACTCCGTGTGCAAAAGACCTCTCATGACCTACGCCCGAATCGAAATCGCGCCTTCCATCCTCGCGTCGGACTTCGCCCGGCTGGCCGACGAGGTCCACAAAGTCGAAGCCGGCGGCGCCGACGTGATTCACGTCGACGTCATGGACGGCCACTTCGTTCCCAACATTTCGATTGGCATCCCGGTCGTCGCGTCGCTTCGCAAGGCAACCCGCCTCCCGCTCGACGTGCATCTGATGATCCAGCAGCCCGAAGAGTACGTCGAGGACTTCATCCGAGCCGGCGCCGATCGCGTCCTGGTCCACCAGGAGGCCACGGCCCATCTGAATCGCGCATTGGAGATGATTCGCGAAAGCGGAGCGCAGGCGGGCGCGGCCATCAACCCGGCTACGCCGGTTGTGATGCTTTCGGACGTTCTCGACAAACTCGATACGGTGCTGGTGATGTCCGTCAATCCCGGTTTCGGCGGACAGAAGTTTATTCCCAACGCTTTCGAGAAAATTCGCCAGCTCAACCAATGGCGCGCGCGTTATAATGCATCGTTCCGGATCGAAGTGGATGGGGGAGTCGATCTGGAAAACGCGGGCGAGCTCGCCCAGGCCGGCGCCAACACGTTCGTTGCGGGGACTTCGATCTTCCACACGCCCGACCCAGCCGCGGCCACGCGACAGATTCGCAAGCTCGCGACCGAAGCCCTGAGTCAGAGAGTCTGACCGACATGAATCGTACCTTCGCAGCCGCAATCCTGTCCTTGCTTCTCGCAGGGCCGTTGAGCCTCAGCGCGAGAGGTCAGGCCGTCCAGGCCCAAACGGGGTCCAGCGGCCAGAGCCAGCAGCCGGCCCAGGCGCAGAATCCGCCCGCGCAGGATCAAACGCCGCCGGATCAGCCGAAGAAAGACCAGCCCAAGAAGGATCAAAAACAACCGCGCCAGAAAAAGATAAAAGCGCACGTCGTCAAAGCCGACACAAAGGCCGACAAAAAGAAGGCCGCCGATGAAGCGGTAGACACCACGCAGACGGTCGAGCCCGATAAGGTCCTGTACGAGCGCGCCATGTTCGACGTCAAGAAGGGCAAGTACACGGAGGCACGCCTCACGCTGCAAGCGCTCATCAACACGTATCCCGACAGCGAATACCTCGCAAAAGCGAAACTCGGCGTGGCGGATTCGTATTATAAGGAAGGCGGCACTTCGAACCTCACGCAGGCGATCGACGAGTACAAGAACTTCATCATCTTCTTCCCGTTCCTCGACGAAGCGGCCTACGCGCAAATGCAGATCGGAATGGGACACTTCCGGATGATGGAGAAGTCCGACCGCGACACAACGCAGGCCATCGAGGCTGAGCAGGAGTTCCAGACATTTCTCCTGAAATATCCCCAGAGCCCGCTCATCTCGAAGGCGGAACAGTATCTGCGCGACGCGCAGGAAGTGCTGGCGGACGGCGAATACAAGATCGCGCGTTTCTACTACGTCAAGCAGGATTATCCGGCATCGGCGGCGCGGCTAATCGAACTTTCGCAGCGGTATCCGCTCTATAGCCAGAGCGATGAGGCGCTGTGGATGCTGGGGGACGTCTATTCCCTTGCAAAAGCGCGATCGCGCAACGAAGACGACAAGAACCATTGGGCGGACCTTGCCGCAAAGTGCTACGACCGGATCGTTCAGGAGTACCCTCTTTCGGATCGCGCGCCTCAGGCGAAAGATCGGTTGAAGGCGCTCGGAATGCCGGTTCCTGCGGCCAATCCCGAGGCCGTCGCGCGGATGCAGAAGGAGCAGGCGTTTCAGAAGGAGCACCATCAGACGGCCGTGCTCCGGTTGCCCATTCACATGCTCAAGTCAAGTCCGCCCGTTGAAGATGCGGCTCATTCCGGCGAGCCCAACCTTCAGCCTCCGAACGATGCTATATCCGCTCGGGAGGTTCTCAAGCAAGGCGCGCAGGGACCTGACTTCACGGCGCAGACGAGGCCTGCTCAGGACCAGAACCAGGCGCCGATCGATTCGGGTACGCCCGTCGAAGCCACGACCGCGCCACCCATTTCCAACGCTGAAGGCAGCAACGTCGGCGTTCAGATCATAAGCACCGGCAGTCCGGACTCGACTCCGCCGGCCAGTTCCCAGCCAGCACCCGGCACTGCGGGAAATCCGCCCGCAACAAATCCCACGCCCGCCGCGACGCAGCCGCCGCCTCCTGACGCTGTTCCGGCCGCAGCTTCGGGCGGCACCACAGGACCCGCATCCGTCGCCCCGGTCACCGGTACCAGCGGCCAGTCGGCTCCTCAGACGGCCGCCCAGGCGAAGGACCAGACCCCGCTCAAGAGTGACAAAGCCGACCCCAAGACCGAGTCCACGAGTAAGAAGAAAAAGGGACTTAAGAAGCTGATCCCCTGGTAACCGGCCTGTTTACCCCCTGCTAACATCTCCGGCACTCCTGTCCTTCGAGTTTGTTGACGCACCCCTTTGGGGGTGTTAGCAATAGAAGAGTGAAAGGGGCAGGCGTGTCTCCGTGTGGGTGCGCCTCCCGAGGCGTCTGGGTTCGCGACTCGAACCCCGACTGCAGTGAGGAAACCAGTGCCTAGGATTCTTGTCGCCGACGACAACACAAATATCCAGAAGATGGTCGCGCTCGCATTTGAGGAGCGCGGAATCGACGTGGTGTCCGTCGGCAACGGCGAAGCCGCGGTCCGTCGCATCCCCGATTTGAACCCCGATCTGGTGCTGGCGGATGTGTTCATGCCGGTTCGCAACGGCTACGAAGTGTGCGAGTTCGTCAAGAAGGACGACCGCTTCTCGCACGTTCCCGTGATCCTGCTGGTCGGAGCGTTCGACCCGCTCGACGAAAAAGAAGCGCGACGCGTCGGCGCCGATGGAGTTCTTAAGAAGCCGTTCGTTCCGCCCGATCCGTTGATCGCGATGGTTACTTCGGCCCTGGAAAAGAACCCCAAGGTCGCCGCCGAAATGGCGAAAGCGCGAGAAGCCGCCGCTGCGCCGCCTCCCGAGCCCATCGCTCCGGTGCTCGAGGCGCCAGCGCGAATGGAGCCGAAGCCTCTGCCGGAGTTCCCCGAGCCTTCCCCTGAAGAGGCCGCGCAGATCTACGGTTTCGGCAAAGGCGTTCGCAACATCGGCGATGAAGAAGAGGAAGCAGCCGGCGGCGAACCGAAGGCACCAAAGGCGCCGAAGGCAACCTCGAAGAAGGGCGGCAAGCAAGAAGACGAAGAGGAAGAAGAGGACGGAGAAGCGCTGACGGCTCACGACTGGCGCCGTACGGCGAACGACTTCGAAGTTCCGGAGGAAGTCGGTGGCAAACTCGCATTCGCCTCCGATGAGGATTTCAACCCAATCTCCTTCCCCTCGGAGCGCGAAGTGCCGCCACGGCGGGTTCCCGTGACGGACCAAGAATCGTCGGCACTACCAGTTTCACAGAACAAAATAGCCCAGGTTGAGCCTGAGGCTGAACCGCAGCCGGTCGAAGAGATCGTGGCGAAAGTGACGCTACCGCAGATGGTCGCCGCTCTTCCCGCTCCATCGACGCCCGTGGTCGAAGAGACGCCGCTTCCGCCTCCGGTTGTCCCGGAACCGTCCGCTGCACGCCAAGAGATTCCACCCCCGCCGGCATCGAAAAAGTCCGGCTGGATGGACATGATGTCGTCGCCGTCGGAATACTCAGACGGCGGCTGGCTGTCGAGCATCTTCAACCGCCGAGGGGAAAAGAAATCAGAGAAGGAACAAGCGAGCGAGCCTTCGGCTGAACCGATTGCCGTCGCCGCCTCCGACAACACGGCCCACGAAGAGATGTTCCAGGCTCCGGTCGAGTTGCAGGCCGCGCCCGTTTCTTCCGAGCAAGCCGAGCAAGAAGATCAGGCCGTTGAACAAACGCCAGCCGCAGCAGCAGAGTCGTGGTTCGCGCCACCGCCTCCGGCAGTTCTGCAGAGCGCGCCGGAGAGCCATTTCCCGCTCTCCACGACCGCCGCGTCGGACCTTGGCAATGAGTTGATGGCCGCCCCGGCGGACGTGTCAGGCGCAATCAAGGATCCGGAACTCGAAGAGCCGCCCGCAGCGCACGTGACGCGCGAGCCTCTGCTTGTCAACGACGACGAAGCAAGCGGGCCCTCACGGTTCAGCGGCGCCTCCGAGCAGCCGCAACCTCTGCATTCGTTCTTCGCGCCCGCTTCCGGCGACCCCTCGGTGCAGGAGCCGCCCGCCGAAGAGCTCGCGCCGGCCGAGGAATTCAGCTCATCGATTTTCGCGCCGTCTGCCGCGCCGGAAGTTCCGGCGGCTTCAGACGAGCGCATTCCCACGGCTCCGCCGCCGAACCGCGAAGCGCTCGCCGACATACCGTTCTTGATGCCGCCTCCACCATCGCCGCTCGAAAGCGAGCCAATCAGCCGTCGCGCTTCAACGCCGGAATCTGTCGACGCGGTGGTGGCCAAGGTTCTGGAAAAGCTCGAGCCGCAGCTGCATCAGCTCCTTTCACAGGGCGTGCTCAGGCCGCTCGTCGAAAATCTGCTGCACCAGGAACTTGAAAAGAAGGAAAAGTAGCGCGCTCCGTTCCGCGCTGCATATCGTCAAGGCCTACGCCTTCTCGAGCCGGATACTTCCTCCATCCCTGATCGGCACTTCGAGCTTGACGCTTCCGTCCGACGACAGTGTCCTTGACGACCTTCCGTAGCTCAGCTTGTAACGCCCTTTTTCGAGACCGCGTACGACCGCAGCGACCTGCCGCACGTGCCCGGTCGAGTCCCCTATCTGTAGCTCGAGCGAGCCCCGCGCCTTGTTCCAAACCACGCGGCCGATCTCGCCCTGCGTCACTTCGATGTCGATCTTGTCCTCGACAAAGCGAAGCCGCTTTTTCAAGCCGTCCTGCGGGACAACTGACGTTTGCCCGGCCGAGTCCTCGACGCGGCATCCGTATCCGACCACGCCAAAAGCCTCGTCTCGGACCACATAGCTCTTCGCCGAACGCATAAAGCCCCAAAGGCCGGAGCCGCTCTCGAAGGTTCGCGGAGGCTCATTGTCGAAGATTCCCGCCGTACAAATGAAGTGATTGAAACCCATCCCGTCCGGCAGAACGTTGTGCATCACGCTCATCACACCCGCATAGCCTTTGAGCAAGGCGTCCGGGTCTCCTGATTCCTCGAACGCATCCAGCAGAGCCATCCCGTTGAGGGACGCGTTGTACCAGCAACAGATGTCGCCGCGCTTGTCGTTGCCGTAGCGAAACCATACCGGCTGATTGCCGCCGCGCAGCGCTTTCAGCACCTGCACGGTCTTGCGGTTCTTTTCCGTATCGCCAAAGAATTTCGTGAAGAAGTAGACCTGCTCGTGCGCGGTTTGGTCGATGATCAGTTCGGAGCTATAGGGATATGGATCGTCCACCATCTGTTGGTCGCATTCCTTCATTTGCTGCCGAAGGCTGTTGTACTCCGTTTCCCAGCCCTCCTGCCGGATGTCGTTCAGGATGTGTATGGCGTTCGAGCCCTCCATCAGCCCGATGTGCCGCCACGGCCCGGTGCTGAACCATCGCATACACGTGCGATACGACATCCGCAGATACTCCTCCGGTTTCCTCTGCGTCAGGAGGCCGTAGCGCTTCCCGATGCGATACAACGCGTGGTAAATGTTGGCAGGGTGAACGTAGTTATAGCTTCGGAACGTCGCTTCCGACCGTTCCTTCGTCCAGTCTCCCCAGCCGCTCGATGGATAGCGGTCCTTCCAGTAGAGCGAGGCCCGCACTTCGTAGGTTTCCGGGTTCTGAATGTATTTGAAGAGGCAGTCGGCAACGTACATCTCCAGCGCGTCGACCTCTTCCTTCGACGGACAGCAGACGTTCTTTTCGGCGAGAAAAAGCGGCTCGGAGAATCCCGACTCGTCGCTGCCGCCAACCTCCCAAACCGAGTCCGAATCGAGGAAGGTGCTGCCGATGCGGTAGTCGAACGGCAGAAAACCGTGGAAGCGATGGTACGGGTCATCCGGATCCTTGTAGAACTCGCGATCAACGACGAACTTCCCGCGCGCCTTCAGGAGTTGCCCGATGTCGTTGATGCAATAGAAGTGGAGGTTCGTCCAGCGGCCGCCACCGTAGCGCAATTTGAGGCTTTTTTGTCCCCGGCCCCTGAACGAAAGCGTCAGCAGCGTTTTGTCACCGTTGCGTTCCTGCTTTTCAACCGTGATGTTGTCCGACAGGGACTTAATCTGCTCGATGGGGGACTTGGACTTCAACTCCGCGAACGCCTGAGTTCCCTCCTGCACGACCATGGAGGGAACGACGCGAATGCCGAGGTTACCCGCGTCGTAGAGCTCATCGCGAATGGCCTCGTAGCTCGGTATAAAGGCGAAGCGAAGCTGGTAAGACTTCTTCTCGCCCGGCTTCAAGACGAGGGATGTGTGGCCGTTGACCCACGGATTGCTGTTCCACCGGCGCTGATTCTTCGTGGCCCACGAATGAATCGCGAGCAGGTCTGGACCACGCCAGCCTTGCACATGCGCGAAGAACGCACCCTCCGGCTCTTTGTAGATGCACTCGAACGCGGTGTCGCCCGTCGGATGCACAAGCAGAAAAGGCGCGTCGCCCAGCGGCCTCTGAATCAGCGCGTAGGAACTGTGCCCTGCGATGAAGTGGTGCACGAGCACCTTCTGCTCGTGAATCAGTTTCTGCCGGATCGGCGTGCTGCCGAAGTCGACGTTGCCGCCGCCGCTGATCGCCTCCCGCCCGCCCGGCTGGTAATAGAGCTCGGCATAATCGTCGTTGACCATCAACGGAAGCGCCAGTTCGCCGACCTCCAGCACCTGGTCCGTGACGTTTTCGATCTCGATGTCCCAGAGGAGCGAGCTGCCCTTCCCCGCCCGATAGGACATGCCGAGCCGGTACCTTCGGATCCCTTCTCCGTCTCTCGCGGCTCCGTCGTAATCGACCGTGAAGACGCCGTTCCGAAAACCAAGACGGCGGATATCCTCGGACTTCCCGGTTCGTTCGGGTTTCCATTTCCCCGACATCTTGAAGATATCGTTCTGACCCAAGCGGGCAGGTTGCAGCGCCCCAAAGAGCTCCCATACAGTGGCGACAACATCGCCGGTGAAGCGCGAGTCGGACGGATCCAGTCCTGGCGTGTTGGTTTCGTTGCCGATGTAGTTCGTTCCGAACTCGTCTCCCTTGCGAGTTATCGAAGAGATCGAACCGTAGCGGTTGTCGAACTCGACGAGCATGTCTCCCGCGGTCAGTTGCACCTGATAGTTTTCGTGCTCCGCAAGCAGCGCTTTCGACGACTCCGAAAGCACGCGCGCGAGAGTCGACTCCTCGCTGGCCTTCTGCGTTTGCTGCGCTCTTGCTGGAAGAGCCAAAAGAGTAGCGGCACTTGCTGTGCCGACGTTCTTGAAGAGTTCGCGGCGCGAGATTTTCTTGGCCATGGCTTGCTCCCCGGTTTGATACGCGAAGATCTTGCGGTCCTGTCGAAAAAGAACGACGGGCAGCCCTGCGCTCGGAGGGACATGGCAATACGCCGCCGCATGAGCCGGCAAGCAGCGTTCGGCACGTGCCCACCGAAGCGCCAATCTATTTTTGGGTGTGCGGGAAGTCAAGGAGAACAGTAAACGTTTTCAGACCGCTGTCGCGCTTTGCTTTACATCTCCGGATGCCCTGCCGTTCTGCTCTACGGCGGCGCGATTGACGTGCCGCGCGCCCGCCCCGTATATTGGGTGGCTGGCCTTGTCGCAAAATCCAACAGCCCAGGAACCGATGCCCCGAGAGATACCGAAGGCGTACGAGCCGCAGGAGATCGAACAGCGCTGGGCGAAAGCGTGGTTCGACCAGAGGCTTTTCCGGCCCGAGAATTCGCACGGCGGCTCGCGCTTTTCGATTGCACTGCCCCCGCCGAACGTCACCGGCTCGATTCACATCGGCCACATGCTGGAGCACACCCAAATCGACATGCTGGTGCGCTGGCATCGCATGCGTGGTGAGCGGACTCTCTGGCTTCCGGGGATGGACCACGCCGGAATCGGCACACAATTCGTAGTCGAACGGATGCTGGTGAAAGAAGGAATCAAGCGCCAGGACATCGGCCGCGAGGAGTTCGAGCGCCGCGTCTGGAGATGGAAAGAGGAAAGCGGCGGGACGATCAAGCAGCAGATGATCCGGCTGGGCGCTTCCTGCGACTGGACGCGCGAGCGGTTTACGCTCGAACCGGAGCTCTACCGGGCGGTGCTGCACGCGTTTCTTCGGCTGTATCGCGAGGGACTGATCTACCGCGGGAGGTACATGGTCAACTGGTGCCCGCGCTGCCAGACGGCCATCAGCGATCTTGAAGTGGTTCACAACGAACGCACCGGGGAGATCTGGAATCTTCGCTACCCGCTTGTCGAGTCGCAGGAGTTCCTGGTCGTCGCGACAACACGTCCCGAGACGATGCTGGGCGATACCGCAGTGGCGGTGAATCCACACGACGAACGATACCGGCGGTACGTCGGCAAGAAAGTCATGCTGCCGCTGATGAACCGCGAGATTCCTGTGATTGCGGACCCCTATGTGGACCGCGAATTCGGTACCGGCGTCGTGAAAATCACGCCGGCGCACGACCCCAACGACTTCGAGATCGGCAAGCGTCACAACCTGCCGGAAATCGATGTAATGACCGACGACGGCCACATGAACGAGGCCGCTGGAAAATACGCCGCGCTCGAACGCTTCGCGGCCCGCGGCCGAATCCTAGCGGACCTGAAAGAGCTTGGCCTGGTCGACTCCGTGAAGGAGCACGTGCATGCCATCGGGACGTGCGACCGCTGCAAGGCAATCGTCGAGCCGCGGATTTCGACACAGTGGTTCATGAAGATGAAGCCGCTGGCCGAGCCGGCGAAGGAAGTGGTGCGCGACGGCTTGATCGAAGTGGTTCCGGACAACCAGCGCACGATTCTGCTGAACTGGCTCGAAAACATCCGCGACTGGTGCATCTCCCGCCAGCTCTGGTGGGGCCACCGGATTCCCGTCTGGCATTGCGCGGACTGCCGCGAGATGGTCCCAGCGTACGACTCCGAAGTCGCAATCGTCGACGGTCACGCCCGCGCAGCCAACGTCCCGAAAACGTGCCCGAAGTGCGGTGGTTCGAAGCTGAAGCAGGATCCCGACGTTCTCGACACGTGGTTCAGCTCGGGACTGTGGCCGCTTTCCACGCTCGGCTGGCCGGACGACACCCAGGACTTGCGCAATTTCTATCCCACGAGCCTGCTCATCAGCGGCTACGACATCCTGTTCTTTTGGGATGCGCGGATGATCATGATGGGCATACACCTGATGACCGCTCCGAACGTGCTGGCAGGCGACGTCTCGCAACGGATTCCCTTCCGGCGGCTGTACCTGCACTCGCTGGTGCGGACCGCGGAAGGCGCGAAGATGTCGAAGACGAAGGGCACGGGGGTCGATCCGCTGCAATTGACCGAACAGCACGGTACCGACGCGCTCCGCTACATGCTCGCCAGCATGGCCGCGCCCGGCACGGACATCATTCTGAGCGAAGACCGGATTCTGGGGGCGCGCGCGTTCGCGAACAAGATCTGGAACGCCGCGCGGTTCCTGTTCGTGAATCTCGAGAAAATTGAGGCGCGGGGCGTTTTGATCGAGCATCTCGCGTCGCCGGAAATTCGCGAGCGCGCGCCCTACGCACTGGCCGAGGAGGGCTCACTCGCACACCGGTGGATGTTTTCGCGGCTCTCCGCCGTAACGGCGCAGGTGAACGACGCGCTCGAGAATTTTCGTTTCCATGAAGCCTGCCAGACGATCTACCACTTTTTCTGGGGCGATTTCTGCGACTGGTACATTGAGTGGGTGAAGCCGCAACTCGCTTCGAACGACAAGGAAGCCGCGATCGCAGCGTGGCGAAATATCTTCGCGGCGTTCGACGCGGCGCTTCGGCTGCTCCATCCCGTGATGCCCTTTTTGACCGAGGAACTCTGGCATCGCTTGCCGCAATACCCGAACGCGCGGACGATCGCGTTCGAGCCGTATCCCGAGCCGCACTCGCGTTGGGCCGACACGCAGGCGGAAGAGGAGATGGCGCTGCTGCAGGAAATCATCATTGCAGCGCGCAACATCCGCGCGGAGATGAAGCTCGATCCGAAGCGCAAAGTGGCGGCCGAGTGTTCCAGCGCTGAGCCGAGCGTCCGCGCGCTCGTCGAGCGGAACATCGATCCCTTGCTTCGTCTCGCGAATCTTTCCGCGCTGCAGATTTCGCCCGGGCATCTCGATGCCGCCGGTGCCGCCATTCGTTCGACCGCGCAATTCGACCTGCGCATCGCTTATGGGGAGACTGTCGACAAGCCGGCTGATATCGCGCACCTCAAGAAGGAAATCGACCGCCTCGAAAAAGACATCGAGTCCAAGGGAAAGCGGCTGGCGGACCAGACGTTTCGCAGCAAGGCCCCGGCTGAAATCGTACGGGCGATGGAAGGAACCCTGGCCGAGCGCAAGGCCGAGCTGCAAAAGCTCCGCGACCGCTTCGCGGAGCTCGAATCGATCTAGCGATGGCAAAGAAACGAATCGCCACATTGCCTGACACAACCGACCGGCGCATCGATGCGCTGCTGACGCTGCTCGCCGAGAACGCGACGATCGTGATCAGCGGCGCGAAAATCGCCAAGGAAATCGGCGTCTCGCGGCAGGCCGTGTGGCGATGGATTCAAACGCTGCGCGAATTAGGAGTGCGTGTGAAGGGGCACGCGCGCACCGGCTACCACATCGAGCGCACGCCCGACATTCTGCTGCCGCAGCTCCTGAGCCATCGGCTCTACGGCACGCCGTTCGCGCGGCGCATTTTTCATTTTTTCAAGGTCGACTCGACGAATACCGTCGCGCTGCGCCTGGGAGAACAGGGAGAACCGCACGGGACGCTTGTGCTGGCGGAGGAGCAAACTTCAGGACGGGGCCGCGCGGGGCGCTCCTGGACATCGGAGAAGTCCGCGGGAATCACGTGTTCGATTTTGCTGCGCCCACCGATACCGCCGGCGCAGACGCCGCTGCTAACACTCGTTGCAGGCCTCGCCGCGCGCGACGCCGCGGCCGAAGAACTCGACGGCGCCCCGGATATTCGCTGGCCCAATGACCTGATCGTCGACGGGAAGAAGTTCTGCGGGATCCTGACGGAGATGTACGCGGAGCCAGACCGGGTCCACTACGCGGTGTTGGGGATCGGGATGAACGTCAACCAAACGAAGATGCCCGCCGACCTTGCGGCTATCGCGACGTCGCTCCGCATCGAGACGGGGAAAACGCATTCGCGGCCCGAACTGCTGATTCGGTTGCTGCGCCACCTGGACCGCTACTACAATCAGTTCGTCGCGGACGGCGCGGCCCCGATTCTGCGGCGGTTCGCCGAGGTTTCCAGCTATTCTCAGGGCAAGCGTGTGCGCATCACGACCAGCGCCGAGACGTTCACGGGAACCACGGCGGGGCTCGAGCCGAGCGGCGCTCTGCGGGTGGCCCGCCACGACGGGCGAGGCGTCGAAGTCGTGCTTTCCGGAGATGTAGGAGAAATCGCCTGATGCTCCTGACGCTCGATGTGGGAAACACGAACACCGTGCTCGGAGTGTTTCGCGACACGGAACTGATCGTGCATTGGCGGTTGACCACGGCACGCGACCAGACGGTCGACGAGTACGGCATCCTCACACGGAATCTCTTTTCACTCGCCGGCCTCGAACCGAACGAGATCAGCGGCGTAATCATCAGCTCAGTTGTACCGCCTCTGAATTGGACCCTCGCGGAGATGTCGCGAAACTATTTCAAACAGAAGCCACTGTTCGTTGAACCGGGCGTGAAGACCGGGATGCCCGTGCTGGTGGACAATCCGCTGGAAGTGGGCGCGGACCGGATCGTCAACGGCGTGGCGGCGTTTCACCAGTACGGCGGGCCGGTGATCGTGGTCGATTTTGGCACGGCGATTACGTTTGACGCAATCTCGGCGCGGGGCGAGTACGTTGGTGGCGCGATTGCGCCGGGACTCGGGATCTCTTCGGAAGCTCTGTTTGCGCGCGCTGCCAGGCTGCCACGCGTCGAGATCAAAGACCCGGGCAAAGTGATCGGCACCAACACCATTGCGCACATGCAATCGGGCTTATATTACGGGACCATCGACATGGTCGACGGAATGCTTTCGCGCATGAAAGCGGAACTCGGTGAGAACGCTACGGTGGTCGCGACGGGCGGCCAGGCCGGCCTGATCGCGCGCGGCTCGAAGCACATCCAGCATACGGACGAGTTTCTTACGCTGCATGGGCTGCGCATCATCTGGGAACGCAACCACACCGAAAAGAGCGGCGCGTCCAAGAAGAAGGCGTCGACAGCCACACGATCGACGCGGTAGCGAAGCACACCCTTGCAATTGGCGACGCCGCCTGCGGGACGCTGCGGACCTCATGGAATCCTTCAACTATTTCAATTACTTCACCGAAATTGAAGACCACTTCTGGCGGAAGCGCGGCGCGCATCTGCTGGTTTCGCCGCTCGACTGGGCCATCGTCGAAACGTGGCAGAAGGCGGGCATTCCCCTCGCCGCCGTGCTGAAGGGAATCGACCGGGCCTTCGAGAGCTGGGGCCGGTCGCGGCGGGCCGCCGGCGGCAGGCAGTTGAAGAGCCTTGCGTATTGCGTAGACGCGGTGCTCGACGCTGCCGCCGAGGCACAGGAAGCGAAGGCGGGCGCAGGGCCCGAAATCACATCGCGCGGCACGGCGGAGCCTTTTTCGCGCGACGAACTGCGGAAATACTTCGAGCGGAATTCCGGCCGACTGCGAACCGCAGCCGCGAAGCAACGCGCCGCCCACGCAGCGCTGGCGTTGCACCTGGAAGATACCGCCAAGCGACTGGACGAAATGCTACCGCTGATTAATTCGCCGAGCGCCCTCGACCTGGAAGATATCGAGCGGCGCTTGACCGTCCTCGAGGAGAAGCTCGCGGCGGCCGTGTCGCTTGCTGCCGACGAGAACGAGCTGCTGGCCATTCGGCGAGAAATGGATCGCTCGCTCGCGCCGTATCGGCGTAGAATGTCGGCCGAGCAACTCGCTCAGCTTGAGCGGCAGTACACGCAGAAGAGAATGTTCGAGTTCTTCGATGTGCCGCGGCTGAGCCTGTTCTATCTAACGTAGCACCGTTGTCTGACTAAAATGCGCGACCGCGTCTCTTCCCTTATGGCCGCACCCAACCCACATTCTGCAAAGTCGTCTAACGCTGTCCACGGGAGCGTCGACGTCACCATCGAAAAGCTTGTGTACGGCGGCGAAGGTCTGGCGCATCACGACGGTGCGACAATCTTTGTCCCCTTCGTGCTGCCCTCAGAGCGGGTGACGATCGAGGCAGTCGAGCAAAAGAAGAAGTTCGTTCGCGCTCGGCTGAATCGCGTTGTCCAGCCTTCGCCCGAACGCGCAGCGCCGTTGTGCCGGCATTTCGGTGTCTGCGGCGGATGCGATTACCAGCACATTCCCTACGAAGCGCAGGTGAAATACAAGGCCGAGATTCTCCGCGAGACGCTGCGACGCCTGGGAAAAACCGACTGGCCGGGCGAGATCATAACTCACGCGTCGGAAGCATGGCGCTACCGGAACCGCGCGCAGTGGAAGGTTCGGCCGCTCGCTAAGAGCGGAAACGCCGGCGACCCGTCTTGCGGCGAGCCGCGGCTTGGAATCGGATACTTTCGCGCCAACTCGACGTCACTCTGCCCGGTGGATGATTGTCCGATTCTAACTCCTGTCCTGCTCAAGACTCTCCTCGCGATCCGCGACGGGCTCGCTGCCGGTGCGCTGCCGCGCGAATTGCGTGAGATCGAGGCCTTCGCGGCCGACGACATGGGCCGAGATGGCGCTCGCGTGCTGCTCACTGCGACTTTCGCCGGCTTCCCTTCCCGCGCCGCGGAGCACGCTGCGAAGATCCGCGATTTCATTCCCGAAGTCGAGAGTCTGCTTTTCTACGATCCAGGCCACGATCGTATGGAACTCTTCGGCCCTGGCTTTGTCCAGTGCAGAGTCGGGGAGTACACGTACCGCGTCGGCCATTTCTCGTTCTTTCAGGTCAATCGGTTTCTGGCGGAGGCGCTGGCGCGCGAAGTTGCGGAGACTGAAGCGGCCGGCGACGTAGCGCTCGATTTATTCGCAGGCGTCGGGCTCTTTGCGGTTCCGTTGGCGGCGAAATTCAAACGCGTGATCGCGGTGGAATCGAATCCAGCCGCGGCGCGCGATTTGGAAACGAACGCGAAGGGCCACGCGATCGAGATTCGGACCTCGGACGTCGAGCCGTTCGTCGACAAGTTCCGGTCCACGCCCGACTTGGTCGTCCTCGACCCGCCGCGCGCCGGACTTTCTCCGGAGGCGGCCCGGCGCCTCTCGCAAATCGCACCTCGGCGAATTGCGTACGTCTCGTGCGAACCACCGACGCTCGCGCGCGATCTCGCTGTGTTTCGCGCTGGCGGCTACGAGATTTCGGAGATTCACCTCTTCGACCTCTTCCCTCAGACATTCCACATGGAAACCCTCGTGCGATTGAGCCGAAGCTGATGAGGCTCCCGGCGCTGTGGCTTGCTGCAGCGTTCGCGGGCGGCATCATCATCGGAAGCCGTTACGGCGGCGTGTCGCCGAAGCACTGGCTCGTTGGTGTATTGATCGGGCTCGCGCTCACTGTCGTTCTTGCCTGGCGTATGCGGCTAGTCCTTGCGTGGGCTATGGCCCTTGTCGCCTGGGCCGCGCTCGGCGGGCTCGCATGCACCCTCGAACGAGTTGCGGTACCTGCGAATCACGTGTCTGGGCTTATCGCCTCGGGCCGAATCGACTTGACCCAGCCGCTCCGCTGGCGCGGCGGTTCCTGTGAGCGGTGGCTTGCGCGCAAACCTTTACGACGGGTCTCAACCTGACGGCGACATTCTGGGCGTTCGGGCTGGCGACCGCGTTGAAGCCCTGGTCCGCGCGCGCCCGCCGCGCAATTTTCTCGATCCGGGCGCGGCAGACGTTCGCGGCTATCTCTCCCGGCAGCGGATCGACGTCATTGGTACGCTCCGCAGCGCCGAGTTGCTGCGCCCAATCGACCACCCGCCACTAGGATTCATGTACCGTCTCGCCCGCGCCCGTGGCGATCTGCTGGCGCGCCTTGACAGGCTATATGTCTCCGACCCGGCGCAGGCGGCAGTTCTGCGCGCCATGCTGCTCGGCGATCGCAGCTTCATTGATTCGAGCGTCGTAACCGCATTCCAGAAGACCGCGGCATATCACGTCCTAGTGGTCGCGGGCCTGCACGTGGGAGCGCTCGCCGTGTTCTTATTCTGGGCCTGTCGGCGGCTGCGGCTGCCGCTCGCCGCCACGATTTTCGTCACTGTCGCCGCACTCGCGGTATACGTCGGAATCGTCCAGGATCGGCCGCCTATTTTCCGCGCCGCCCTGATGACCGCGTTCTACTTGCTCACCAGGCCGCTCTTTCGGCGCATCGACTTGCTGAACACAATCTCCCTCGCAGCGCTCGTTCTGCTGCTCTGGAAGCCTTCATCGCTCGCCGACTCGAGCTTCGACCTTTCGTTTCTTGCCGCTGGAGTGATCGCCAGCCTCGCACTCCCGTGGATCGACCGAACGAGCGAACCCTACCGCGCCGGCCTCGCGCATCTGGGCGATGCCACGCGCGATGCGGCCCACGCCCCGCGAGTCGCGCAGTTTCGAATCGAGATGCGGGCGGCCACGCAGTGGCTTGCTGCCCGCCTCCCCCAGCGATTGCGCCCGCACTCCGGAAACTTCGTGACGATTCCGCTCCGCGCAGGTCTACGGTTGTGGGACGTCGTGCTGCTCTCCACGTTCATCCAGTGGGGGATGATGCCGATTCTCGCCCAGGCATTTCACCGAGCTACGCTTGCAGGACCGCTCAGCAACATTCCCGCGGTCCTGTTGACCAGCCTCATCGTTCCTCTCGGCTTCATCACCTTGGCGACGACCTTCGCGTGGGCGAGATTAGCGGCGCTTCTTGCGAAGGCGCTCTCCGCCGCGACGGGAATGCTGCTGGCTTCGGTGACGTGGTTCAGTCACTGGCCGAGAGTGTCGTATCGGATTCCGGGGCCGCCAACGTGGCTGCTCATTTCGTTCTTCGTGGCGCTGATTTGTCTTGCGGCGGCCTCGCGCGATGAAGCCAGGCGGCGGTCCGGACGCGTTGCGCGAAGACAGCTTGCTCCCCTGATTCGCCCGCCGGAATGGAAGTCGGCAGCCGTTCTCGCCGCGCTCACGTTCATGGTCGCGACCTGTCCGTTTGCGCCGCACCTCGAGCGCGGCAAGCTCGAGGTTACGGTCCTCGATGTGGGTCAGGGCGATTCGATCTTTACGGCCTTCCCCGACGGACGCACCATGCTGATCGATGGAGGAGGACTGGCAGGCTCCGAATGGGTCGGCGATTCTCGATCCGGGCCGGATATCGGAGAAGAAGTGGTTTCGCCGTACCTGTGGACCCGCGGGCTAAAGCGGCTTGACGTCGTGGCGCTGACGCACGCTCATCACGACCATCTCGACGGCCTGTACAGCGTGCTGCAGAACTTCCGCGTGGGCGAATTGTGGATCGGGCGCGCCGAGGAGACTCCTGCATTCAGGAGACTACTTGCTGAAGCGCGCTCGCTCGGCGTCGCGATCGTGACCAAGACTCGCGGCCGCACGTTCAACTGGGGTGGCGTCGACGGTGAAGTATTGTGGCCGGACGATCCAAGTGCAGTTTCAGAAGCGTCCAACGACGACTCGCTGGTCCTGCGTCTCCAAGACCGCCAGCTGCACTTCTTGCTTCCCGGCGACGTCCAGCAGAAGGTCGAAGACCGACTGGTTGCGGAGCGGGCGCCGCTGGCAGCCGATTTTCTGAAAGTCCCGCATCACGGCAGCAAGACATCTTCCACGGAGGCGTTCATCGAAGCGGTCGCGCCACGAGTGGCGGTCGTCTCAGTAGGTGAGAGCAACCCATTTGGTCATCCGGCCGAGGAAGTGGTCGAGCGCTATTCGGACGCAGGCGTTCGATTTCTGCGCACGGACCGCGACGGAGCAGTCATTGCGTTGACGGACGGACGGCAACTTTCCGTGCACACTTTTGTCGAATCGCATCCCAACTGAGGTTACCCCGCGGAACTCGCGGACGACACTGGGCCGCGTCTGCGATATGCTTCGATGATTTCGCGCGCGTCCTCAGCCTGCGACTCGAGCACGTAGACCTCCGTGCCGTGCGTCCCCTCGGGCGGGTCCCTCAGCGGAAACGGATCGGCCGTCGCGGGGTCGGGTGACAATATCCCGTTGCTTTCGAGCAGCCCGCGAATCACGATCGCTTCCGCGAGCGTCCCGGCCGTGTGAACGTTCACGACGCGGTCGTTCTTATCTTCTCTCGTCATTGCACTTCGGCCTCAAAAATAGCCCAGGAACTTCGGACCACTGGCTCTCAGTACTATTGCACGAGTTCCTAGCCCAGTTCATAATAATTTGAGTACCAGCCACGGGCCCAATCATGGATATCATGCAAGAGGGTGCCACTGCACCCACCCAGGAACAAATCGACGAAGAAAGCAGACGCATTCGCCGACTGCGGATTCTGGTTCATCTGACCCTCGACACGATTGCGGGAGGCGATCTCTCCGCGGAGGAAGCGGCTGGCATGGTTGCTGCGACGCGGCGCGTCGCCCTCGAGATGTTTCCGGGCAAGGAGCGCGCCTTCGACCTGATTTACAGGCCTCAATTTCAGCGCGTCATGCACGCTGTCTATCGCCTGCAGTAACTCCCGCCATTTAGTATCCATACTTCGCCCGAATCCACATCCTCAGCCAGACGATTCCAAAACCCGCGACGGTTCCGATGAGAGCCCTGTACTCGCGATTGCGAAGATACTGCGCCCAGGAGAATCCTGCGCCCGCGCCCGCTGCAGCGGCAACCGCCGGGTCCGGGACGCGCGGGAAGAACAACGCCACGCGTGCGGCGTACTCGTCGAACGCAGCTCCGAAACGCACGCGAAGGTCCTGCTCCTCATTGCGCATCACGGCGTAGTAGAAAACGCCGAAATAGATGCCGACGAGCGCGCCCGCTATCCACGAATGCGCCGCGACAACGAATCCTGCCGCTAGAATCGCGCTGCCGAGATACAGCGGATTTCGTGTCGAGGCGTAAGGGCCGGTCGTCGCGAGCGCCTTGTCCTTGCGCAAATGGCCGGCCGCGATTCCGCGCACCAACAGTCCGAACGCTGCCACAATCGCGCCATAAAGGATCGCGTGACGCATTGGCCGCGCCAGCACCCAGTACAGCGCGCCGACTGGATAACCCACGCGCACGCGCCACCGCATCCAGAATGTTCGCTGGCTCACGCGCGCATCCCCAGGCGGCGCTCGACTGCGCACTGGACCTGTTCCACCGTGATCGACATCATCGCAGGCGAGTAGGATGCTCCTCGGTTGTACGTCGTTACGCTCGCGCTTGCGTTCCGCACGACTACGTCATCGGAGCAAAACGGCCCGTTGCGAGACGGATCGGTGGGCCCGTAGAGTCCGACGACCGGCGTCCCCAGCGCCGAAGCGAGATGAAGCGGTCCCGTGTCCGCCGAAACCATGAACTTCGCGCGCCGCAGCAAGGCCATCAGCGGCCCGAGGCCGAGCGGAACGGCAAAAGGAGCGGGCTTCCCTGCCGCAAAAATCGTAAGCCGCGCCAGATTCTCTTCTCCAGGCCCGTACGTCACCACACCGCGCCAGCCGAAACGCTCCACGAGGCTGCGGTGCAGTTCCCCGTACCGCGCAGCCGGCCAGCGCTTTGACAGCCAGCCGCCACCCGGATTCAGGACGAAGAATTCACTGATGCCGTGCCCCGAGAGCTCTTTGGCGACGCGCTCCTCGTCGTCGGCTTCGATCGCAAGAGGAAATCGTGCTTTCGTCGCGCGCGCGCCAGCACATTCCACCAGCGTGAGATTGTGATCCACCTTATGCGGACCGCGCGGATTCAACCGCTCCGTATAGAACACAGCGGCAAGCCCTTCGCGCGCGTAGCTGCTCTTGAAGCCGATCCGGCGAGGAGCTCGCGACGCGAACGCGAGCAGCGCCGACTTGTAGAGTGCCTGAAAGTCGATCGTGCACGTGTAGCCTGCCGACCGCAGTTTGGCGGCGGTCCCGCCCGGTCTCGCGCGATCGAAGGCGATCGCCTCGCTGACGTCGGGATTGCCTTTCAGCAGCCGCGCCCATTTCGTTTCCACAATCCAGTCGATGCGCACGGAAGGAAACGTGTCGCGTAAAGCGCCCATAGACGGAAGCGCATGAATAATGTCGCCCATCGATCCGAGCCGCACGAGCAGGAACCGCGGCTCATCCATGGGATTCTCGGCGGACGCGTGCCAGGATGCCGCGCGTCGAATGATCCTTCGGGTCGCCGCAGATTGCGACGCGGATGCCGAGCAACTTCGCGAGGTCGCGCTCGGGAACCGTATCCACCGAGTAGTCGGTTCCCTTCGCGTGGACGTGCGGCCGGAACTCGCGGAGCAGAGGCGCCACGTCCATCTCGTCGAAGATCACGACGTAGTCCACCACCGCCAGCGCCGCGACGACGGAAGCCCGCGCGCGCTCCGTCATGATCGGCCGCCCTTCGCCTTTCAGCCGCCGGGTGCTCGAATCCGAATTGATGGCGACGATCAGGATATCCCCTTCGCCGCGGGACGCCTGTAAGTAGCGCACGTGCCCCACATGAAGCAAATCGAACACGCCGTTCGCGAAGACAATCTTGCGCCCAGCGCGACGATGCTCGTCGAGCACATCGTGCAGGCCTTGGCGCGAGAGAATTTTTTCCCGTGTGTTCATGCCGTGAGGACTCGACTCTTCAGGTCAGCGTTGCGCCGTGGCTTCGCGCCGCAGAACCGCCTCGAGCTCCGCGCGCGTCACAGTCGCCGTGCGCGGCTTCATCACCACGATTCCGCCGGCATAATTCGCGAGGTGTGCCGCTTCCAGATACGAAGCGCCCGCCGCCACGGCCAGCGTGAATACGGCAATCACGGTGTCACCGGCGCCTGTGACATCCACGGGCGTGTCTGACCCATGGATCGGGATGTGGCGCACTGGCTGCCCACCGCGGTGCCTCACGGAATTGCGTTCGAAAAGCGACAATCCATCCTTACCCCGTGTCACAACAAGGGCTTCGAGCCCCAGCTCACTCAATGTGCGCGAACCCAGTTCCTCGACCTTTCGAATGTCCGTCCCGACGCGGGTGTGATAAGCGGTTTCCAGTTCGGCCTCATTCGGAGTCGCCGCCGTTACGCCGGCATCCTGAAATTCCAGCAGGCGATACCGCGAATCGAGTGTCACGCGCTTCGCGGAAAGACTGCGCACGAGTGACGGTGGCGCGACGCCGAACCCGTAGTCCGAAACAAGGACCGCATCAGCACGCGATGCGAGCTGGCGAGCTTTGCGCTCGATCGCGCGCTCCACCTTCTCCGGCACGGTGCTCGCGGCCTCGCGATCCACGCGAAGCACTTGCTGCTCGGTTGTGTGCGTCCAGCCCGCGAGGTAACGCGTTTTCGTCGTGGTGGCGTACCCTCGCGCGCGGAAGATCCCGCGTACGTCGACGCGCTTGGCGCGCAGCAAGTCGAGCAGCTTCCGACCGCCTTCGTCGGCGCCGACGACACCGACAGGCAAAACGCGCGCGCCGAGATCCGCGATGTTGTTCGCCGCGTTGGCCGCGCCACCTGGATACGCCTCGCTGCGGCGGTGCCGCAGAATCAGGACCGGCGCTTCGCGGGAAACGCGGGAGATTTCGCCGGACACGAACTCGTCGAGGACGAAATCCCCAACGACGCAAATCGTTTGCCGCGGAAACGCGCCCACGACGTCAAGCAGGCGTGTGAGGTCGACGGTCGCGTCGGTCGCGCTACCTAGTCCGTGCCCCAATCGGCGCGCATTTCCTTTTCGGCTTCGACTCACCGGTTCTCCCGAAACAACATCGCCGGCACTCTCGACACGCACGTTATCACAGCCGCCGTAAGGCCAACAACGCGAGGCATCGTCATCGGCTCTTCCTGCACTGCGCCTCGATCGTTTCCGTGACCGTTCGCCAGAATTCCGTTTCGTTGTCCACACACATCGAAATGGAGCAATACCGGACTTCCAAAGCGCGCAAATCGACGCCGCCGAGATTGAAGATGTCTTTTTCGGTGCAGATCACGCCGCCGGAACCGGCCGCACGGGCCTCGCGCTCGATTGCGGCGATGTCTCGGGGCGTGTAGCGACGGTGGTCCGGAAAGAATTTGTAGGCGCCGACATCGAAGTCCCACGATCGCAAATCCGCGACGAACGCATTCGGATTCCCGATTCCACAGAAGGCGAACAGCTTTTGCGATCGCGCGTTCGCCTCCTCATCGCCCGGATAGGCTCCACGGAAGATTCGAACGGCTTCGAGTTGCGGCCGCGCGTAGAAGATCGGCGCGTCGGAATCGCGGCGAACTGCAGCCTCGATGGCCGGCGCGTGGCTAGAACGCGAGATCACCACGATATCTGCTCGAGAGAGAGCCGTGCGCGGCTCACGAAGGCGTCCGGCCGGCAGCAACCGCCCTCCGCCGAACGGATTGGACGCGTCGATGACGACAATGTCGACGTCGCGCGCGACGGAAAGATGCTGAAAACCATCATCGAGAACGAACCAGCCAACGCCTTGGCAGCTGAGCTTCTGGCCCGCTGCAAAGCGATTTGCACTGACGCCAAACGCTACCTGGGAACCCAGGCGAGCCTTCAGCAATCGCACCTCGTCGCTCGTCGGTTCACCCGTGGCGGTGTTCTCAGCTTCGCCGCGATAGCCCCGCGTCAAAATTCCAACGCGCTTTCCGTCCGCCAGCAGGCGCTGCGCGATCCAGAGCACCATCGGAGTCTTTCCGGTGCCACCGACCGTCAAATTCCCGACGCTGATCACGACGCCGTCAAGCCGTTGCTGCCGCAGCAAGCCCGTTTCGTACGCACGCGCTCGCAGATGCGCCGCCGCACCATAGGGCAAGGAAAGCGGCCAAAGAAGCCATTCCGCAAGCGTCACGATCCACGTTCCTTTGGGACCTGGCCTTCGAGAAGCCCCGCAATTCTATCCAGGCACCGCTGGGTCGCACCGCGATTCCGTTCAGAGAGCTGGCGCGCGGCGTTCCCCATTTGCTCGCGCAACGGCGCGTCCTCGATGAGCTGCGTCCAGACCTTGCCGAGGCCCGGTCCGCTGGTCACTTGTACGGCAGCGCGTCCGACCAAGAACTGCGCCGCCATCTCGCGAAAGTTTTCCATCGAGGCGCCGAAAACCGGAGGCCGCGCGAACCACGCCGGCTCGAGGATGTTGTGGCCCCCGCTCGGGACGAGCGAGCCGCCGACGAATACGACGTCGCCTAGAGCATAGAGCCCCGCAAGCTCGCCGATCGAGTCGAGCAGAAGAACGTCCGCCTTTTCGTCGAGAGGCCCCGCGAGATTAAGGCGGCTGCGCCGTACCAGATTCCATCCGCTCGCCTCGACGATTTCCGCCGTGGCGTCAAAACGATCTGGCTTGCGCGGAGCAAGGATCAGCAAGGCGCGGCGCCACTTGCGCTGAACGATATCGTACGCCGCAAGCACCGGCTCCTCTTCCTCGGCTACCACGCTTCCCGCAACCATCACCGGCCAGCGCTCCTGCTGGCGGATCTGCGCGTTAAGCCACGCGCCGAACTCGCTAGTGCCGGGCGGCTCGCCGTCATATTTCAGGTTGCCGATTACCTCGATCCGCTCCTCCGCTGCGCCCATTTCCTGGAGCCGCGCTGCATCTTCGGGCGTCTGCACCAGAAACAGATCCGCGTCTCCGAGGACGCGCCGGTAGAAATCCCCGACGAGGACTTTCCAGGTGCCGTGCCGGGCGAACGAGCGCTCCGAAATACGTGCGTTCGCAAAAACTACGGGAACGCCCAGCGTTCGCGCCTCGCGCAGAAAATTCGGCCAGATCTCGGTCTCCATGATGATGACGAGGGCGGGTCGAACTGCGCGCAGCGCGCGCCGCACCGGAGCTACCCAATCGAGTGGGAAATAGAAAATCGCGTCGGCGCACTGCAGGCGTTGGCGCGCCAGACGCTGTCCCGTCTCGGTGGTGGTCGAAACGTAGATGGGACGATCAGGCGTCCGTCGCTTGAGGCCCTCGGCAAGGGGCTTTGCTGCGAGGACCTCGCCCACGGAGACTGCGTGAATCCACACCGCAGCGGGCTTTCCCTTGTTCGTAGCGATGATTTCCGGCGACAGAAATCCGAGTCGTTCACGCAGGGCGCGCAGCGTCTCGCCGCGCCGCCACCCGCGGACTGCGTAGTACGGCACGAGCACGAGCATGCTCAGAGCCGTTAGTATGCGATAAAGGAAATACATGCGAAGGAAGAGCGCGCTGCGCCAAAACAGCTTCCACGCGCGCTAACCCAGTATTATAGTGGCAGCCGCAGGAACCGCGCACGCAACTTCTGTAACGAGTATGGCATCGGAGAAACAAGCGCCATGCGAAGCCTCGCTCTGATTGTCGCAATTTTGGTGGCTTGTGTGGGCGCAGTCGCCCAGGCCAATCGCCCGGGCGCTCCTGCGTCCGAGAAAAACCCACCCGCGGGGTCGACCGTACTTCCGAGCGACAAGCACGACGGGTTGACGATTTCCGTCGACCCATATACCGATTCCCAACGCGCCAAGGACAAGTTCGGCAAGTCCGCCAATCCCCTTCCGGCCGGCATTCTGCCCGTGGAGGTTTTTCTGACCAATGAAACACCGCACCCCCTGAAGGTCGACCTCGCAACGGTGCAGCTCGAAGTTCATTTCGAGAGAGGCAAGCAGGACCTCGACTGGCTGTCCGTCCGGCGGGTCGCCACGCTCATCGTGCACCCTGGCGGAGTGCCCGCGTCTCCCAGCGAGCGTCGCTTTCCGATCGGAATTCCGACCGCGAGCAAGGACAAGAAGGTTGACAGCATTTCCGAGGTGCTGCGCCCGTTCGCACTCGATTCCGACGTCATCCCGCCGCTAGGCAAAATCCATGGATTCCTATTCTTCAACGTGAGCCACGATTTTGAGGCTGCGCTGCAATCGAGTCTGTATGTCCCGGATGTGGTTGTCCTCCCTGACAAGACGCCGATGATGTTTTTCGAAGTTCCGCTCACTCGGAAGAAGTAGCGGGATGCCACGTTCGCGAGTCGCTGCCTCCTAGAGGCACCCCACGACGGCTCTTTCCTTGACGAAGCTGGCGATTCTTGCTACAAATCCTAGGCTTCATTGTCGTAGCTTCTCGCCCTTGTGCCGGCAAGGCGCTCCCCCGACGACGTGATTGACGACTTCAGCGGAAGACGCTCGTCCGGTCAGAGCACGTGCGGGACTGCGACCCAGAGTATACGGCCATTCACTGGAGGATCTCCGATGCCCATCGGGCTCAAAACGTGTCACACGCTGGTGCGCCGAATCGCGACGATTAGTGCCGGCGCCTTTCTCCTGACGCTGCTCTCCACAGCGGCGCTCCGTGCTCAAGAACCGGCGGCCAGCGCGTCCGCGCCAGGCGGTCCCAGCGGCGAAGCCAACCTGACGCTTCCCGATCTCACGCAGGTACGATTCCTCGGGATCAACGGCCATACGCTGCTGCTTTTCGGCATCGCGTTCTGCGTCTTCGGCCTGGTCTTCGGGCTCGTCATCTACAGCCGGCTGAAGAACCTCCCCGTTCACCGCGCCATGCGCGAGGTTTCCGAACTGATCTACGAAACCTGCAAGACATATCTTGTCACACAAGGAAAATTCCTCCTCCTACTCTGGGTTTTCATCGCAGCGATCATCCTCCTCTACTTCGGACTCTTGCTTCACTATGAGGCGACCCGCGTCGTCATCATCCTCGCCTTCAGCGTCCTGGGCATTGCCGGAAGCTACGGCGTCGCGTGGTTCGGCATCCGCGTAAACACTTTCGCGAACTCGCGGACGGCGTTCGCCAGCCTCGGCGGCAAGCCATACCCGATTTACCGCATTCCGCTCGAGGCCGGCATGAGTATCGGCATGATGCTGATCAGCGTCGAGTTGTTGATGATGCTGTTCATCTTGCTCTTCGTTCCGGGCGACTACGCCGGGCCGTGCTTCATCGGGTTCGCCATCGGTGAATCGCTGGGCGCAGCGGCGCTGCGAATAGCGGGCGGCATCTTCACGAAGATCGCGGACATCGGCTCCGATCTGATGAAAATCGTGTTCAAGATCAAGGAAGATGACGCGCGTAATCCGGGCGTTATCGCCGACTGCACGGGCGACAACGCCGGCGATTCGGTCGGGCCCACGGCCGACGGCTTCGAGACTTACGGCGTCACGGGCGTAGCGCTGATCACCTTCATCCTGCTCGGAGTGAAGCAGCCGGCGGTGCAGGTGCAACTGCTGGTGTGGATTTTCGTAATGCGCATCGCGATGCTCGTTGCCGCAGCGAGCGCCTATTTCATCAACGGTGCGATTGCCAAGGCAAAGTACAGCCACGCGGAGAAAATGAATTTCGAAGCGCCGCTCACGTCGCTCGTGTGGATCACGTCGGTGGTTTCGATCGCACTGACGTACGTCATCTCCTACTTCATCATCCCGGATCTCGGCGGCGATGCCTCGCAGTGGTGGAAACTCGCGACGATCATTTCCTGCGGCACACTGGCCGGCGCCGTCATTCCCGAGCTTGTGAAGGTGTTTACGTCGGTAGACTCGCGGCACGTGCGCGAAGTGGTTCACTCCGCCCAGGAAGGCGGCGCGTCGCTCGGAATTCTTTCGGGCTTCGTCGCGGGGAATTTCTCGGGCTACTACTTGGGCGGCGCGATGGTGATCCTGATGTCGATCGGCTACCTCGTCAGTAATGCGGGCCTGAGCAACGTGATGATCGCCGCGCCTGTATTTGCGTTCGGGCTTGTCGCCTTCGGGTTCCTCGGAATGGGACCCGTGACGATCGCCGTCGATTCCTATGGGCCCGTGACCGACAACGCGCAGTCCGTCTACGAACTTTCGCTCATCGAGCAAATCCCGAACGTAGCCCAGGAAATCAAGCGGGATTTCGATGTGGACGTTCGTTTTGACCGTGCCAAGGATCTGCTCGAAGCGAACGACGGTGCCGGCAACACGTTCAAGGCGACGGCGAAGCCGGTTCTGATCGGCACGGCGGTCGTTGGGGCAACTACGATGATTTTCTCCATCATCATGGCGCTGACGGACGGCATCACGAAAAATGTAGACAAGCTGTCCCTGCTCCACGCCCCGTTTTTTCTCGGGCTGGTCACCGGTGGCGCGATGATTTACTGGTTCACCGGAGCTTCGACGCAGGCGGTGACCACGGGCGCATACCGCGCGGTCGAGTTCATCAAAGCGAACATCCGCCTGGAAGGCGTCGAGAAGGCGTCGGTCGCGGACAGCAAGAAGGTCGTGGCGATCTGCACGCAGTATGCGCAACGCGGCATGCTGAATATCTTTATCGCCGTCTTTTTTGCGACGCTCGCGTTCTCGTTCGTTGAGCCGTTCTTCTTTATCGGCTACCTGATTTCCATCGCGATTTTCGGACTCTACCAGGCGATCTTCATGGCCGATGCCGGCGCCGCCTGGGACAACGCCAAGAAAATCGTCGAAGTTGAGCTGAAGCAGAAAGGCACGGAGCTTCATGCCGCCACCGTCATAGGCGATACGGTGGGCGATCCCTTCAAAGACACTTCGTCGGTGGCGCTGAACCCCGTTATTAAGTTCACGACGCTGTTCGGGCTGCTCGCCGTCGAGTTGGCCGTCGAGCTGGCCTGGAAGAATCCGATGCTCACTCACATTCTTGCGGGTGCGTTCTTCCTCGTATCATTCAGTTTCGTCTACCGGTCGTTCTACGGGATGCGAATCAAGGGTTCAACGTAGCGTCGCCACCGATACCGGGCTGCTACGTTGCTAGTACACGCTCCGCAGGACTCGGCGCATGGGTGTCGCAACATGAAACATCCGTTGATAGGTATCGGTTTACAGGCTACGGACTCTGTACTATAGTTCGTCCCGGTTAGAACCCTGCCAGCCCGGCGCAGGGCTCTCCTGAAATTCTCCAGGGGGAGGAAATTCTTATGTGGCGTAAGCCTACAGAGGCGAAGCCTTCTTCGAAGGCGCCTACCGCGCCGGCAACAACCTCGGTTCCTGCAAAGCCGCAGGAGCCAACAGCGGTATCTGTTCAGCCGTCTCCGCCAGCACCCGCGACGGCGGCCACCACGTCGACTGCAACCCCGGCGCCGATTGTTGCGAGCGCTGTCCCACCGATCGCGCCACCCGTGCCCGTGGCATCTGCGGTTGCGCCCGCGATATCAGCGGGCACTTCGACAATCAGTCAGGGCTTGAAGATTCGCGGAGAGATAACAGGCATGTCCGATTTGGTGGTCGAAGGCGAAACGCAGGGGAAGATTCGCTTGGCGAACGGGCGCGTCACTGTCGGAGCCAGCGGGCGTGTGAACGCCGACATCGACGCGCGTGAGATCGTCATCAACGGCACAGTGCACGGGAACCTGAAGGCGGCTGAGAGCGTTCGGCTGGGACCGAACAGCCATGTGGAGGGCAGCATCCTGACACGGCGTATCGGAATCGACGACGGCGCGCGGCTGCGCGGCAACGTCGAAATGACGCGCGCCGGAGAAGCCGTCACTGCGGAGGAACCGGCTGTGGCGGCGCCCGCGGCTCGCGCCGCATCGGCGAGCTCGAGCGAGGAATAACATCGGGCCATGAACTGGACCGCAAAAGCACGTCTTGGGACGGCTCCCGCGACCGCGCGAGTGAAACCCGGCCCGGTGGTGTCCGTGCCTCCCAGAGCCAACGTGCGAGTTTCGAACGGGATGAAGGAGTTCCTCTGGCTGATCAGTGATATCGACCGCGGGCGCGTGCTGGATCTGGGCCCGGTGTGGCAGTCTACGATCAACTTCTTTATCGAGCGCGGCTATCGAATTTCAACGGAAGATCTGCTGCGCGCCTGGAAGGATTTCCTCAGCACCGAAGAAGAGCGCTTGCGGCAGGCTCCCGTCGGCGGCAACGGAAGCGAGCGAGTTTCGCAGGCCGCTCTCGCAGACAAGTTCCTGGAGACGGCGCTCCAATATCCAGAGGAAAGCTACCACGGAGTCCTTGCGTGGGACTTGTTCGACTACTTCGATGCGGAGTTGATGACGCGTGTGATGGCGCGCATCTTCAAGATTCTGTGTCCCGGCGGCGCGGTCCTGGGCCTGTTCCATAGCAGGCCGCCCGACCGCTTCCACCGCTACCGGCTGGCCGACGAGCAGTCGATAGAGTTGTTGCCCGCGCCAACGCTCGCGGTTCACGCCCGCGTGTTCCAGAACCGTGAGATCCTCGACAGCTTCGGGCAATTCCGCACCTCGAAAACCTTCGTAGGCCGCGACCAAATCCGCGAGGGGCTTTTCCTGAAGTAGGCGATCCTTCCGCAATTCTAGGAGCCGAGGAGGGGCGGTCTGATGCCCGCCCTCCCACTCAGCCCAGACCTCCAATCCCGAACCGAAACGCCTCGCCACGCGAAGTTGCAGCGCCGAACCGCTCGATTGCAAACCTTTGATTACGCTGTGGCGGTCGTTGCGGCACCCTTGAAGAACGCGAGCAGGTCGGCGTTGATCATGTCCGCGTGCGTCGTCGGCATTCCATGCGGAAGGCCGGAATAGACCTTAAGGGTTGCATGCTTGAGCAGCTTCGCGGCCGCTGGACCCGCGGCAGCAATCGGCACGATCTGATCGTCTTCGCTATGCAGCACCAGCACGGGAATGTCAATCTTCTTGAGGTCCTCGGTGAGATCGGTTTCTGAGAAAACCTTGATGCAGTCATAGTGGGCTTTGACGCTTCCCACCATGCCCTGCAGCCACCAGTGCCGGCGGATGCCCTCGGAAATGTTTGCGCCCGGCCGGTTGTATCCGTAGAACGGGAGAGTAATGTCGATGTAGAATTGCGGCCGATTGGCCGCGAGCGCCGCCCGGAGGCCGTCGAAAACCTCGATGGGCGAGCCCAGCGGGTTCTTTTCCGTCTTCAGCATAAGCGGAGTGACGGCGCTGATGAGCGCAGCCTTGGCGACACGCTTCGTGCCGTGGCGGCCCAGATAACGCGCCACTTCACCCCCACCGGTCGAGTGCCCCACTATGATCGCGTCCTTGAGATCGAGTTTTTCGAATAGCACAGCGAGATCGTCCGCGTAGGTGTCCATGTCGTTGCCGTCCCACGTCTGATCGGAGCGGCCATGGCCCCGGCGGTCGTGCGCAATGACGCGATAGCCATGCTGCCCGAAGAACAGCATCTGCCCATCCCAGTCATCCGCAGTCAGCGGCCAGCCGTGACTGAACACAATCGGTTGTCCCTTGCCCCAGTCCTTGTAATAAATCTGCGTCCCGTCCTTGGTTGTGATCGTCGCCATGTCATCCTCTCCTTTGAGGCGTCCCTCTCAAATCTGGGCCCGGTGTTCGTCATCGCCTGATTGCATCCATACGTGCACAGCTACAGATGACGAAGCGAGGGATAAGGGTTCATCTCGTTGCGTGAAACTTGGGAGCCTGCGCAAAACACCCTCACTAGCCCGTCGTTCGGACCGAGTCGTGACGCAGTTCCCATGTGGCGACAACGAGGCCGACCACTTCATGCATGAAGATTTTCACGCCCTGCCGCGTGTGCCACCAGTTGTCCGGGTTGTACTCGGCATCGGGCGCCGAAATGACATGCAGGTCGGTTCCCGCCGGTAGGGTCCGCGAGCAGATATATCCCGTGCGACGCGTGTGGTAGTTCGAGGTGACGATTAGGATGTGTTTCCATCCGTGACCGCTGAGGAACGGCCCCAGAACTTCGCATTCCTCCCGCGTATCGGTGGCGCGGTGTGGGAAGCGAACAACGGCGGTCGCGGGAACGCCGTCCGCGACCAGGTCGTGCTGCTCGAGCTCAGCGATGGTGGCGTAGGGACGCAAATACCGGCCGCTGGCAACGACGCGAGGGGCCCACCCCGCTTTGAGCAGCTCGGCGGCACGCGTGGCGCGATCTCCGGTGTAGTTGTCGTCGCCGAGGACAACGATGGCATCGGACGCGCGGGGTGCATCGTCCACTACGAGAAGGCCGCCCGCAAAGCGCATGATGGGGTGGCGCACCAAATAGAGCACAAGCACGAGCGCGAGGAAGAACACAAGAAACAGAAAGCGAGAGATGATCCCGCCGCGCTCGGAATTCTGCAACCGGCAGGGCGGCAGCATCGCCGGGTCACTTTCCCGGATCGAGCTGGCGAAGGTGCTCCGCCGCCTGCTCGGGGAGGGTACCGTTGAAATAGATTTCCTTGATGCTGTAGGACTTGCTGCGCTGCTCAACGATGGGGAGAATCTCGATATGCCAGTGATAATCTCCCGCGATCGTGCGCCAGTATTCGCTCAGCTCGCCCTTCGTTTGCAGCGTGTTCGGAGCAGTGTGCACGACCATGTGATAGCTGGGTGTGAGCTGCACGAGCCTGCGCAGCGTCCGCCCAAGCAGAGTCGCGAGGTGGCCTCGAATCTCTCCAGGAACCAATGACTCAAACTGGTGATTGTGAGTCTTCGGCATCAGCCACACTTCGTAAGGGACCCGCGATGCGTAAGGGCAAAAAGCATAATAGTCGCCGACGTTGTCAACGACACGTTTCTCCTGCTTGATCTCCTGGCGAAGGATGTCGCAGAAGACGCAACGTTCGCGCTCGCGGTACCACTCGCGGGCCGAGCGAAGCTCGTACAGAACCCGGCGGGGCACGAACGTGGTTGCCGTGATCTGCGAATGCGCGTGGGCCCATTCCTCACCGGCGGCCGCGCCCTGATTCTTGAACACGGTGACGTACTTGAACCGCGCGTCGCGCTTCAAGTCGGCGATGCGCTGCGCGTACGCCTCCAGCACTCGCTCGATTTCCTCATCGCTCATCTGGGAAAGCGTGCGGGCATGGTCGCGCGTCTCGACGACAACTTCGTGCGCGCCGATCGATTCCATGCGATCGTAAATTCCTTCGGCACTGCGGGCGGGATCGCCCTCGATTCGATACAAAGGCCGGAAATGCGGGTACACCCGCACCTGCCATTGTCCCTGCGCTGGTATCGAGAGGAGTTCGCGCGTTTCGATACGATTCTCGGGGCACAGCGGACACGGATCCGGGCGAAGCTTTTCCCGTTCGGGATGGCCTACAACCACCCAGCTACGCGTAATCGGGTCTTTGCGAAGTTGCATGCTTGTCCTTGCGAAGAAGCCAGAGTGCCATCTTAACCGAAGTTGCGCAGCGAGACGAAGCGCGAACGAACCGAAACGTTCCTCGCGGGCGCGCGGTGGTTGCGCACGATCAACGGGTATAGTGCGTGGGAGTGGGGCCCACTTCGAGGCGGTGCCGGTCCCAGATGGCCCCCTCGCGGCTGTAGCTCGCCAGCTCGAAGTCCTGGGTGAGTTCCAGGCAGTCCGTCGGGCAGGCGTCCTCGCAGAGGCCGCAGAACATGCAGCGCGACGTGTCGTAAGTGAAGGTCGTGAGGACCTTGCGGCGCGTGGCGTCGTCGCGCAGCCATCCGACAACGATCAGGTTTTCGGGGCACGCCAGCGCGCATAGGTTGCAGGCGATGCAGAGCGATTCGCCGGTTTCGGGATTGATGTTAAGGCGCGGCGCGCCGCGATACCGCTCCGCGACCATCGGCCGCTCGAGGGGATACTGCTCGGTATAAATGTTTTTCGGGGCCTGATAGCGGAACGTGAGCCACATTCCCTTCAGGAGGTCGATCATCAAGACGCGTCGCAGGGCTTCTCTCATCGCGTGGTAGTGTGACTTTCCTTCCCGACGTTGTCAAGAACGCGCCCGAGCATCGTTTGCAGCGCCGCAACGCAATTTCGGCCGCGATGGCATCAATACGGCCCTCGACGCACTGGCGTGCCGAAACGGCGTCCTTTATTCTTGCGTGAGCCGTGGGAGGCCGGGCACTGTGGAATTCCGCTTTGCGGGCGAGGGCGATGCTGGAGCGATCGCGCGCGTGATCAATCTGGCGTTTCGCGTCGAACGCTTCTTCGTCGAGCGCGACCGCACGTCTGCGGAGGAGGTTCGCGCCAGGCTGAAGTCCGGGAAATTTCTTTTGGCGGAAGAGGCCGGCCAGTTGGCCGGGTGCGTCTACCTGGAGCTGCGGGGCGACCGGATGTACTTCGGATTACTTGCCGTCGATCCGGCGCGTCAGAAGAAAGGCCTCGGGCGAACGCTCATAGCGGCGGTTGAGAATCTCGGCCGCGAGGCCGGCTGCCGGTTCGTGGACATTCGTGTGGTGAACCTGCGGGCGGAACTGCCTCCGATCTACCGGCGGCTCGGGTACGTTGTAACCGGCACCGCCCCATTCACGGCCGGCATCAAGACGAAGGTTCCCTGCCATTTCATCGACATGTCGAAACCGCTTGGGTAGGTGAAACGCTCGCGGGCGCTGCTGTCAGAACCACGTCTTCGCGCGGTACTGTCGATACGCGTCGCCGAACTTGGCTTCGAGAACCCGCGCTTCCTTCTTTGCGCGCATCACCTGCACGGGAATTGCCACAAGCAGAACCAGCAACAAAACTGGCCGTCCGATCCAGAGAATGATACCGGCCATGAAGAGCGTCCCGAATACGTAGACGGGATTGCGAATCTTCGAATAAATGCCGTGCGTGACCAGTTCCGTGGCTTTCGCTTGAATCGAGAACGATTTGCCCAGCTGCAGCCTTGCCACGGTCCAAAAGACGAACGCCACGGCTGCAAGCGCCAGTCCAATCGCACGTGCAGGCGTCCACGAACCGAATACCGCACTCTCGGTCCACATCAGATACCCGATGCCCAAGCCAACCGCGACAATCGTGATGACGGTCGTCACCTGCGTGCTCATGGCTGTCTTCTCCTGGCCAGCCTGCAGCTGGCTAGTTCGCGGCGCGACTCACGCCATGCGAATGACCGGCTCATGCTCGATGGGAAAGTTCACCGAATTCGCGATGAAGCACTTCGCGTGGGCGGCATAGTGCAATTCGCGGGCCTTCACAGGGTCAGAACTCGTCGCCAGGGTCACTTGAGGCCGCAAAACAACGCGAAGAAAATGTCCGCCTCCGTCCGCGGTTTCCTCCATTTCACCTTCCGCATGGTCTACGTAAGCGACAACGACCACTCCGGCCATCGCGCACAGATGCAGGTACCAGAGCTTGTGGCAGGCCGCCAGCGAAGCGACGAGCAACTCCTCCGGGTTCCATCGCCCGGGATCTCCACGGAACACCGGATCAGAGCTGCCCGAAATCGGCGGCTTCCCGTCTCCGGCAGTGATTTCGTGGCGGCGTTCGTAGCTTTTATAACCTGACGTGCCCGCACCGGTGTTCCCGGTCCACTCGACCGTGACGGCATAGCGATGGACTTTCGGCATTCTCTTCTCCTGTGCCGGAAGGCTCGCCCACACTTTCGTGTGATTCGTTATACCACGGCCCAGGCCGCTTCGCGTGCGAACACCACAGCGGGGCTGCCCTCGCGCACCGAGGGTCGTGATGCTACACTGTGCCGCTCCCCGGGAAATGTCGGGAACGCAAATGGCCGACGCACCTCCTCTGACACCGATGCCTCCGTCGCCTTCGGCTCCGTCACACGATGAGCGCAGCCGGGTCGCACCCGCGTGGCACACCGTCTTGTTCGTGGTCGTGACGCTCGCGCTCACAGCCGTTCAAGCGCACCAGCAGCCCAAAATGCCTTCGCTAAATCTGCCGAGCCGGACGCCGGTGTACGCCATCATGATCGCGTTCGAGCTTTTCCTGTTGGGCTACGTTTGGGTGGGTTTGCGGATCGTAGGCAAAAGCCTGCGTGAAATCATCGGCGGAAAGTGGAATCGGTGGCCCGACTTCTGGATCGATGTGGGCATCGCGGCCGGATTCTGGTGCGTGGTTGTCGGCATGCTGATCGCAGTGAGCCTTGTCGTGGGCAAGAACCAAGAGGGAGTCGAAGCGATCAAAGCTCTGCTCCCGCGGACGCCCACCGAAATGATCGCCTGGGTGTTCCTGTCGACGATCGCGGGATTCTGCGAAGAGCTGGTCTTTCGCGGATACCTGCAGCGGCAATTCCTGGCGCTCACGCGAAGGCCGAAGCTAGCCGTCGTGTGTCAGGCGCTCATTTTCGGCGCCGCGCACTTGTACCAGGGATGGAAGGGCGCCGTAACAATCACCGTATACGGGGCGCTGTTCGGCGTGCTGGCCGCGTGGCGGAAAAGCCTGCGCCCGGGAATGATGCAACACGCTGCGCAGGACACTTTTTCCGGGCTCATTGGCAGCTTTGCACTTCGGCACCACTATTTTTGACTCCGGCGCCTGAAGACGACGCCGCTAACGGGGCCTCGGTTTGCGGGGACACTCTGCGAGGGGAATTTTGGCGAGCGATGGTGTCGCTCACATCTTGTAGCGGCCTAGGTCCTCGTCGTTCAGGTTCTCGAGCCACTTGCGCAATTCTTCGTTCGAGCTCTTCTCGGAGACAACGCTCGCCATTTTCGAATTCTTTAGGACTTCGTCCTCCACAAAGATGGGGCAATCGAGTCGCAGGGCGAGCGCGAGCGCGTCGCTGGGCCGCGAATCCATCGACATCGTCTGGCCTTCGCGCTCCATCCATATGAGCGCGTAGAACGTGTCGTCTTTCAAGTCAGAAACGACCACTTTCTGCACGCGCACGTTCAATCCGGTGAGCATGTTCTTCAGGAGGTCGTGCGTCATTGGGCGAGGCGTCTGCACCTTTTCGATTTCGAGCGCGATCGCATTGGCCTCATAAATCCCGACCCAGATCGGCAGGATTCCGGCGCCCTGCGTTTCCTTAAGGACCACAACCGGCATGTTGGTCACCGGGTCCATCATCAAGCCTCGAATTTTGACTTCGAGTTCCATGGCGGCCTCCGGTGTCCCTGTTATGAGGCTTCAACGTGCTCGCCCACGAGACTGTTTGGTCCTACACGCGTAACGCGAACCTGCACGTATTCTCCCAGAATGTTTTCGCCGCTTGAAGTGAAATTTACGATTCGGTTGCCTGTTGTTCTACCGCTCCACTGCTCCCGCGCGGCGTGCCGCCCGTCGACAAGCACGTCGAACGTCTCACCGACCAGTCTTTCGTTGCGCGCGATCTGAATTTGCCGCTGCCGCTCCTGAACAATCGCCAGACGCCTGCCCTTCTCTTCTTCCGGAATCGCGTCGGGCATCTCCAAGGATGGCGTGTTCGGGCGCGGCGAGTACTTGAACGAGAAGACGCCGTCGTACTGGGCGGCATCGAGCAGCGTGAGCGTATCCTCGAAGTCTTCCGTGGTTTCGCCCGGGAAACCGACGATGATGTCCGATGTGACGCTGATGGGCCGCTGGGCGCTTCGAATCCAGGAAATCTTCTCAAGATATTCTTCGCGCGTGTACGTGCGTCGCATCGCCTTCAGGATCCGCGTCGACCCGGATTGCACAGGCAGGTGGATGTGGTCGCAGAGCGCCGGGACTTCGTCGATCGCCTGGACGATGGCGAGGTGGAAATCATTGGGATGCGATGTCGTAAACCGTACGCGCCGAATTCCCTTCACGTCGGCAACCGCGCGCAGCAGGCCGACGAAGTCCAGCCCGCGCGGCGAGGGGTCGCGATAGGAATTCACTGTCTGGCCGAGCAACTGAATCTCCGTGTACCCCGCGTCGGCCAAACGGCGCACCTCCGCTAGAACGGCGTCGCTCGATCGGCTGCGCTCCGGTCCCCTCGTGTTCGGCACGACGCAATACGCACAGGAATAGTCGCAACCCTCGATGATCGTCAAGTAGGCGCGAAAGGGATTGTCCCGCCGCGTGATTTCGGTCTCGAACGTCTCGTCCGTGTCGAGATCGAGACCCATCACGCGCCGCCCGCCGGTTTCAATCTGCGTGACCAGTTCCGGCAGCTTGCGATAGCTCGCCGAGCCGCACACGAGGCTCACCCACGGCGCGCGCTCGAAAATCTCCTCGCCCTCCTGCTGCGCGACGCATCCCAGCACGCCGATCACCTTGCCATGATCCTTCGCCGCGAGCTTGAAGTCGCCGAGGCGCGAGAACACTTTTTGCGCTGCCTTCTCGCGAATGCTACACGTGTTGTAAAGCAGCAGGTCAGCCTTCGCGGCATCGTCCACCGCGCGATAGCCGCGGCCAATCAGCACACCCGCTACCTTCTCCGAGTCGTGCACATTCATCTGGCAGCCGAACGTTTCGATGTAAAACGATTTTGAAGCTCCCACGTGGGATGCGGCGGCCATCGGAGCGGGCACGGCAAGTCGTGCCCCTCCGGAAGCCGGCCCGGGCGAAGCGTCCGGCGAATCCAGCGCGGACTTCACGCGAAGCGTGTCGATACCGATATCGAAGGTCTCGCTCATTCGCAAAACCGTATTCTAGCACAGGCCCACGCGCGTCTGTTTTCGGCCGCCCAACTGCGATACACTCGCTTGTTTTCAAGGAGGCACAGCCGGCATGAAAGGCTCAGCGAAGGTCATCGACGAACTCAACAAGGCGCTGCGCGAAGAGCTCACCGCAATCAATCAGTACTTCTTGCACGCGGAGATGTGCGAGAACTGGGGCTACGAGAAACTGTCGGAATACATCAAGAAGCAGTCGATTGGCGAGATGAAGCACGCCGAAGTGCTGATGGAGCGCATCCTCTTCCTCGACGGCTCACCCACGATGAAGCCGCTCGAGCTGACCGTCGGCAAGAACGTGCAGGACATGCTGCAGAGCGATCTCGACCTCGAACTCGGCGCCGTGAAAGATTACAACGCAGCCATCCAGGTGGCTGTCGCCGAGAAGGACAATGGCTCGCGCGACCTCTTCGTGATGCTGCTGAAGGACGAAGAGGACCACGTCGACTGGCTCGAAGCGCAGATCCACATGATCAAGGAACTCGGCTACGAGCGCTACCTCACTATGCAGATGGCCGACGAGGAAGAGGAATAGCGCCTCGGAGCCACTGCTCCGCAATGACCCTTGCCGGATAGTCTACGAAGCAGGAATCCAATTGCGGCGCTCGATAAAGGTCGGGGGCTCGTACGTACGTCCTGACGCGAGCCGATGCTCCTCTCGGCGCGCGGCCCACAAGAGAACGGGCCCCAGCCATGCCGCTGTGAGGCGAGCGACGACGGGAAACTCCTTCTCCACTTCGTGCCGCAGCTTGCGGATTTGCTCACTCACGCTTCGATTGACTCTCTTGAATTCCCGCTCCATCGCCCAAAGCGCCGCATTGTAGGCGTGGCTCAGCCTTTTCACCTGCCGCGCGAATCTTTCGCGGACACGAGGATCGGGGCTGCCCTTGTAGCGTTGCCATCCCTGGAGAATGGTCCGGCACATACGGTAGAGACTAGGACCATTTTGTTCGAAATCGAGCCGGAACGCCCAGTCTAGAAACCGCTTCGAATCCTCGCGGGAGATTGCGTTGTGGCGGAAGTTGAACTTGTCCTGCCCGTGGATGTCGGCGAGGTCGATGTTCGTCAGCAAACGGCCCTGATCCTCCATCTCCCGGTAAAGCGGCGTGCCCGGTACCGGCGTGTAGAGCATGAACTGATGGAAGTCAGTCTGATAGCTGACCGCTGATTCAATCTCCTCGACGATGTTGTCCGGCGTGTGGTGCTCGAGTCCGATAATCGTCGAACCCTGGACGCGTATGCCGTGCTCGCGAAGCTCCCGGGTGAGTTGCCCAACGTCCGTACCCTGCAGCTTGGTGTATCCGGCCTTGGGAGACTCCAGACCCATCCATACCCAGGAAACCCCCAGTTCGACTAGCTCGAGCATCGTGTACTTCCGAATGGCGTTCGCGGACGCAAACACGGACAGCTCCCAGCTCTTCCCTGCCTGCTTCATGCGCTCCAGCAAACGCATGGCGCGCGCTCGGTGAAGCAGAAAGTTCTCGTCCATGACGAAAAAGGACTGCACTTCGAGTTCAGCCTCGATTCGGCACATAACGTCAAACAGCTCGTCTCCGGTCTCGTAGAAGTTGAAGAACTTCCCCTTGCCGCCGAAGAAGGCGGACGTAGTACAGAAATTGCAGCCGATCGGGCAGCCGACTGATGGGATGATTGCCGCCGCTGTCGCTCCCTTTCGCTGCGGCAGGCGAACTCCCATGATGCGCGCCTGCAAACCGGAAACGATGGCGGGGTGCCGGATCGGCGCATGCTCGTCCTCTCCCAGGTACCGGCGCATCCACGAGATGCCTTCGCCTCGTACGATGTGGTCGGCGTCGATCATCGATTCCAGGCCGGGAATGGCGGCAACGTGTCCGCCGACCACGATCACCGAAGTCGGTGAGAGCTGTCGAACCATTCGGCACATCTCACGAACCTTCCCCACGTTCACGATGATCGAAGAAATACCGACGATGTCATATTGGTTTGCTGCCAGCTCGCGAGCGAAGGCTTCTCGCGTGGGAAAATCCAGCACGCAGCAGGGCGCAGATATGTTTGCTTGAATCATCATGATGCCCCAGGAGCGATGAAACATGCGCAGCGAGAAGCAGCCCTGGGCGCGCGTAACCTGGTTGTGATAGAGCTCCATCGGATTGATCGACCTGCTGCCAAATTCGTCGTCTTGCGCATAAGGGCCGAAAACCGAGCTCAGCAGAACGCGAGCATGAGTTCCTTTTGGGTGTGTCTCCATATGGTCTCCGCGAGCATCTTGCTTCGCCGGCGAGCTTTTGACGGTGACCCCGGGCACATTACAAAACTTTTACATGCGGCTTACCGCGCCTGCCTAAGGGTGATGGAGCTAACGCCCTCTTGAATGTCTGGTACGAAGGAAGAAGTGAAGAAACCGATGGCCCAACAAGGCGCCGGCTACATGGTCAGCAGCGCGGCCATCAGGTCGATCCCGTCCCACAAATTCTGAATCCGCAGATTCTCATCGAAGCTGTGCTGGTTGTCGTCGTGGTTTGCGATGGGAACGATGATGGTGTGCGTGCCCAGCGTTCGCTCGATCATGTCGAGCGGCACGCTCCCTCCCATGATCGGGATCTTGATTGCCGGGCCCCGCGCGCTCTCGACTGTGCGAATCACCTCCTGCGAGATCGGCAGGTCCATGGACGTCCGCACGGAGTTGTAGCCGCCCGGCTCCACGGCCACCCATGCCACCTTCGCATGGCTCCGGCGCTCGTCCGCGCTTGGCTCGTGATCGACGACGAAAAATCCTTGCTTACGAATGTGCTCGATCAGCCGCTCTGCCGTCTGCTGCGCGTCCATTCCCTTCACCAGACGCATGTCGATACTCGCGGTAGCCGACGCGGGAACCACATTCGACGCCTGCGCGCCCACATGCCCGCTGGACATCCCGCGGATATTGAGCGATGGAAGCGTAATCAGCTCGGCGAGCGTCTTCGGTGCCCCTTCCGTCGAACCCAGCCACAGTTCCTTCATCAGCTGCCCATCGACTGTCGGAGCCTCCGCAAGCGCTCGCTTTTCGGTATCGCTCAGCGGCTCGATTCCGTCGTAGAAATGGTCAATCAGCACGTGGCCGTTATCGTCCTTCATCGACGCCAGCAGACGCGCCAACATCATCGCGGGGTTCGGCGCCCAATTCCCGTAATGCCCGCTGTGCAGCTCGACGCGCGGGCCGTACACCGTGATGTCCACCTCGGTAATTCCGCGCGCGCCGAAGGCGATCGACTGTTGCCGCGTCTGGCTGACCGGCCCGTCGCAAATCAGCCACACGTCTCCCGAAAAAAGCTCCTTGTTCGCCGCGAGAATCTTCCCCAGGTTGATCGAGCCTGCCTCCTCCTCGCCCTCGAACACGAACTTGATGTTCGATTTCGTCTTGAGCCCCGCCGCGCGTGTCGCGTCGAGCGCTGCCATCATCGCCTCGACCGGCGCCTTGTCGTCGCCCGCCGCGCGCGCGTAAAGCCTCCATTCGGGACTGAACGGCACGCCCGCCGCCGGCAACGGGACCACCTTGCCTCCATCTTCCACCCGCCCGTCCCGCAGCGTCGGCGTGAAAGGCGGCGTGTGCCACTGCTTCGGATCCAGCGGCTGCCCATCGTAGTGAGCGTACAGAACGATCGTACGTGTGGCGCCGGGCGCACGAATCTCGCCGAACACCACAGGGTTCGCGCCGGGAACCGAAACCAGCCGCGGCTCGATGCCCCGCTTCTCCATCATCTCCGCGATGGTTTCCGCATTTCGCTGGATGTTGGCGCGGTCGCTGGCGATATCCGGAATTGACAGCAGCGTGGCAAATTCGTCGACGATCTGCCGCTCATGCTGCTGCCGCCACTGATGTGCGGCACGTGAGGCTGGATTACTCTGGCCAAACGCCGGCCCAGAAAGCGACATCAGGACGAAAGTGAAAATGACGGATCGCTTCACGAAATGCCCTCCAAGTCGGCAACGTCACGCGGGCGGCTCAATCTACGAATTCCGGCGGGCCTACTTTGCTGGCGGCAGCTTGTCCAGGAATTCGTACCGCGCGCGGTGTGCATCCGGTGCTGCGTGGGAGTCGAAGTCGAGATGCATCACCTCGAAGCGAGTCGCCTCCGAGTACTCGGGCCACACAGGCAACCGGGGGCCGTTCGGGTCGCCGGTCTTCGCAAAATTAGTCCAGTACGACGACATCAAATCCGATAGCTTTTCGTCGCCCGGCCGCCACGGAAGCTTCTTCGACGGCAGCGCCTCGAAGACGAACTCGATTTCCGCCGAGTGGTACGCGCCGTGAGTGGGCTCGCCGGCCGGCTGGGGCGGCGCATCGTCGAATTCGTACCGGTAGACCGTAGCCTTGCCCGTCGTGCCCTGCATCTCGATCCATTTCCACGTCCCGAACCCGATGAATTGATCTCCCGAGATATCCTGCGCCGACCGTATCGCCTCGGCCTCCGTCGCCGCGGGATACAGCTTCAGGAATTCGTCGGCGTCGTCGCGGAAGACGACGTGCGCGCGTTCGATGAAATTCTTCACAGTCGGCTCGTCCTTCTCGAAGAATGCGTGGAAATTGCCTTCGTCCCGATTCCATCCGGCCAGCAGCGGCACGTGAGCTTGCTGGCCGCTGGCGTAAATCGCGTGCGGGTCCTCGGGGAAAAAGTAACCGTCGACCACCGGCCAAAAGCGAATCACGCCGGATTTCATGGCGGCAGCGAGAAGTTCGGCGGCAGGCTTCGCACGGAGCGCCTCGATGGAAGTGGCGCCAAGAGATTCCGCGAACTTTGCGTCCTCTGCTTCCGACTCCGCCAGCGTCTTCATCGCCGCCCCTCTGCCCAGGAACGCTCCGCTTTCGCCAATCGCGAGCTCGAATAGGTCTCGCGCGAGCGGCGACGCCATCAACGCGCTGACGGAAAACGACCCCGCTGATTCGCCGAAGATGGTGACCTTGTGCGGGTCGCCGCCGAACGCTGCGATGTTCTTTTGCACCCACTGGAGTGCCGCAACCTGATCGAGCAAGCCGTAGTTGCCCGCCGCGTCGCGCCCTGATTCCTTCGCGAGCTCGGAATTAGTGAAGAACCCGAAAACGCCGAGCCGATAGTTCATGCTCACGACCACCACTCCCTTTTTCGCCAGCATCTCGCCGTCCTGCCGCGGCTCGGAAGTTGAGCCCGCGGCAAAACCGCCGCCGTAAATCCACACCATCACCGGGAGCTTCGCATTCGCGAACTTCGCTGGCGTCCAGACATTCAGGTACAGGCAATCCTCGCTCGGACCGCTATCGCGAAAATTCATGTCTCCATAGATGTTCCCCTGCATGCAGCGCGCGCCAAACTCCGTTGCCTTTCGGACCCCCTGCCAGGCTGGCATGGGTTGAGGTGCCTTCCAGCGGAGATCGCCCACCGGTGGCGCGGCGTAAGGGATGCCTTTGAAGACTTTCACTGTCCCGTCTGCGCTCTTCGTGCCCTCCAGCGCGCCGGATCCCGTGTTTACACGGTCCGCCGCGCGGCTGTTTAATCCAAGCAACGCGAACGCCAGCAGAGCTATCCAATAATTTCGATGATTACGAGCCACAATTTCCTCCTAGACGACGTAGCCGGAGCACGAAGACCTCCTCGTTTCAGGGGCGAAAGAGCCGACCGGCGAAATTGGAGTTTATCCGCCCGGCCCGGGACTGTCGAGCGGCGATTGCACGGAGTACCGGCACGCCACGGCCAGCTTGATTATCTTTGAATCTGAGTTTTGCGTGTGCTAGCTTTGAATTTGCAGCACGGAGTCGAATCTTTCTCTGGGGGGAGAACGATTTCAGGCCTTGCATTGCTTCTTTTCGCCAACCCTCTCACGCTTCTCGAGCAGACGGGCTGGGTGGCGCGCGCTGTCCTCGGTCTTCTGCTGATTCTCTCCATTTTCTCCTGGGCAATCATTCTTCAGAAGTCGACCCAGATCGGCAACATCGAATCTCAGACAAAGCGGTTTCTCCAAATGTTTCGCTCCGGAGCGCTTCCCGATCCGCGCACTCTTCGCGCCGGGGTCGGTGGCACTCCCCTCGTCGCGGTATACGAGGCCGGCTATCGCGAACTCGAAGCGCAAATGGGCCACCCGAATCCGCGAGGCGGAGGCGCTGCGGTCCGCACGCTAAAGAACGCCAATGCCGTGGGCGTTGAGATGCAAATCGCGGCGGCGGAAGAAATCCGCCGCCTTGAAAAGGGCATGTCGTGGCTAGCGACCACCGGCTCCGTTTCGCCGTTCATCGGATTGTTCGGCACGGTCTGGGGCGTAATTGACGCTTTCTCGGGCCTAGGCGATGCGGGCACCGCCAGCCTTCGCGCGGTCGCGCCAGGCATTGCCGAAGCGCTCATCACCACGGCCGCGGGACTTTTCGCCGCCATTCCGGCCGTCATTGCCTACAACCATTACCTTCGCGGCATCCGCGGCGTCGCTGCTCGCATGGATAACTTCGCCGCGGAGTTCGTCGCGAAAATCGAGACTTTGTACACCTCCTAGTCGCTATGCCACAGATTCAGCGTGACACCGGCACCTCACTATCCGAAATCAATATGGTGCCGTTCATCGACGTCGTTCTCGTGCTGTTGATTATTTTCATGATCACAGCGCCGATTCTGCAGTCGGGCATCGAAGTCGACGTCCCGAAAACGAGGACCGTCAAGGAGCTCACCGAAGTCCGCATGGTCGTGACCATTGACCGTGCGCAAAAAGTCTATTTGAACGACAAGCCCATCAACATTCACGATCTCGGGCCGCAGGTGCTGGCGCAGTCGCGCGACCCCAAGCGCCGCACCGTGTATGTCCGCTGCGACGAAAGCGTTCCGTTTGGAAGCTGGGCCACCGTCGTCGACGCCTTGCGGCAATCAGGTATTCAGAATATCAGCGTGGTGACGCAACCGCTCGCGGAGCATTCGCAGTAGAAAGGCGCGCCAAGGTAACGGAAAGCCATGTCAGCCATTGCCGCAGACCGATCGACGCCGAGCCTCAAAGGATTCCTGTATTTGTCCATGGCCATGCACGGGGGCCTGATCGCACTGATGATATTTTCGGGCTTTCTTTCGAATCATGGCCAGGGATGGGGTGGACCGGGCGGCGCCGTCACCGTCGGACTCGTCGGCAACGTGCCGGGCATTCCCTTGCCGCGTCCGGAGGTCGTAACGCCCAATCGCGTCGTCGACGAATCGAAGGGCCTGTACAAGACCCAGCCGCCGGAAATCAAGGCTCCTCCGCCACCCGACGCAGTTCCAATCCCGAAGTTCAAGCTGAAGCCGCCTCCGCACTACGTCTCGCGCCCGTCGAAGGTACTCGAGAATCCCACGCCGCCGCCGCCCAACGCGGTTCCTTACGGCGGAGGCGGAACGCCGACCGTGCCGTATACGTCCTTTGCAATGGGCTCGGGCACTGCGACGCAAGGCGGCCTCGGATTCAACGGCGCCGGAGGCGGAGATTTTGGCTCGCGATTTCCCTGGTACGTTCAGGCCGTGCAGCGGCGTGTCAGCGGCAGTTGGCTGCAATCGACCATCGACCCAAGCATCAGCGTCGCGCCGCGCGTTGTGGCCACATTCGACGTTTTGCGCGACGGGACGATCACGAACATCCAGATCACGCGCTCCAGCGGCAACTATTCCGTCGACAGTTCCGCCGTTCGCGCGATCCGCGATTCGAGCCCGCTCAATCCCCTGCCCGGAGAATATTCGGGCTCGCGTGTGAGCGTCGAATTCTGGTTCGATTTTCACCGATGATGGCGTTTTCGAAAGCAGTTGCATTTGTATTTGCGTTGCGCTCTTAAAGGCTCTTACTGATGAAACTGAAAGTCGCATTCTTTGTAGTCGTTTTAGCCGTTCTCGTCGCTTGCGGCGCCCAGCCTGTTGCGGCGCAAGATTGGTTTAAGACGGGCACCGGTCTCGGCGTCTCGAAGGCCCGCGTGGCGTCGCCCGATCTTGCCGTCCGCGCCGCCGCAGATCAGCCGCTCGAGAAGACTTTTCACGACGTGCTCTGGTCCGACCTTGAATTCTCGGGGATCCTCGAGCTTGTCAGCCCCAGCTTTTATCCTAAGGAGGTTCCGGGCCAGCCGGGCGAATTGCACGCGCAGGACTGGTCGGCCGCGCCCGCCAATGCGTACATGGTCGCCTTCGGCTCTCTCGCCTCCGAGAGCTCGAATCTCGCCGTCACCGGCTATCTGGCCGACGTCAGCAATCCCGCCGCTCCACTCGCGTTGCAGAAGATCTATCGAGGCGCGGCTACGGACCAGGACGCGCGCCGCCTGGCCCACCAGTTCGCCGACGACATCATCTCGCGCCTCAGCGGCGGCCTTCCCGGCATCGCGCAAACGCAGATCGCCTACGTCAGTGGAAAGAGCGGCAACAAGGAAATCTGGGCGATGGACTACGACGGCGGCAATGCCCACGAGCTGACCCACCTCCGCTCCATCGCCCTCACGCCCCGCTGGTCGCCTGACGCTGCTCGCATCGCCTTCACCTGCTACGAACCCAATCGGCGCGGAGTCACGTCCGCTCAGATCTGCATGTATTCGACTGCGTCCGGCCGTCTCATCGGCTTTCCGCGCTTCGGCGGAACCAACAGCTCGCCGGCCTGGTCTCCCGACGGGCAAGAGATTGCCTTCATGTCCAGCCAGAATGGCAATCCCGACATTTACGTGGTCGGCGCCGACGGCTCGCATCTGCATCGCATCACGTTTGCGGCCGGCGTGAACACCTCGCCCGCCTGGAATCCCAAAACCGGCAAGGAAATGGTTTTCGTCAGCGACCGTGGCGGCGACGGCGTTCCGGTTTTGTATCAAATGAATTCGGACGGCACGAATGTTACGAAGATCAACCTCCCGGACATGGGCTACGTCATCGACCCGGCGTGGTCACCAAATGGACAATTGATCGCATTCAGTTGGCGACGTCCGAGCGGGAATTACGATATTTATGTCATGGACATCGTGAGTCATCAGCTCGTGGAACTCACGAAGGACGAAGGACGGAACGAGCGGCCTAGTTGGGCGCCGGACGGTCGCCACTTGGTTTTTGAATCCACGCGCACCGGCACGCGTCAGATATGGGCGATGCTGGCCGACGGAAGTCAACCGAGGCAGCTCACGTTCGACGGCCAGAGCGAATCGCCGAACTGGTCGCCGCGTTGATGATGCGTTGCTCGCGCGAGCCTGCGGTCGGATCGGGTTCTCATTCGAGTTTGTGATGCCCAGTTCGGATTCACGTGGAACCGGGCATCTCAAAGCTGTACCAGGCCCCTTTTTTTGAGCGTTGGTCGATTTATACGAATTCGCCGCGTTCTCTCACGGCGATGTTTTCCTGCTTTTGGCGTTAGGTTCGGGCAGTTCAACTTTATTTCGGCGCGCTTCGCTAAAGCCCTCGCGAACTCGCCGAAGGGAGGCAATAAATGCAGTTTCATAGCAGTCGCAAGTGGATGTTCTTGCTGAGCGTTATCGCGTTGACGCTGTTCGCCGGTGCCTGCAAAAAGAAGGTCGCAGCTCCGCCGCCTGCGGCGGCGCCCGCTCTTCCGCCCGCCAAGCCGACCGTTACCCTCAACGCGTCGCCGACAGCGGTGAATAGCGGACAGACAGTCACGCTGTCGTGGTCTTCGACCAACGCGACCGACCTCGATATCCAGCCCGGCGTCGGGAAGGTCTCGCCGGAAGGTTCCACGCCGGTGACGCCGACCGAGTCCACCACGTACACCATCACCGCGACGGGGCCCGGCGGCAGCACCACCGCCAGCACCCACGTCGACGTCAACGCACCTCCGCCGCCCGAGCAGCCCGCGCCCGCGCCGAACGTCAGCGATCTCTTTTCGCAGAACGTCCGCGACGCTTTCTTCGATCTCGATAAGTCCGAGATTCGCCCGGACGCCCGCGACGCCCTCACCAAGGACGCCGAATTCCTGCGGTCGTACCCGAGCGTCCGCGTTTCAATTGAAGGCCATTGCGACGAACGCGGCTCGACCGAATACAACCTCGGCCTCGGCCAACGCCGTGCCGATGCCGCCAAGAACTACCTCATTTCCCTCGGCATAACGGCGGACCGCATCGACACCGTGAGCTGGGGCAAGGAACGCCCGTTCTGCACCGAGCACGATGAAGCGTGCTGGCAGCAGAACCGCCGCGCTCATTTCGTCATGGCAAAGTAAACCTCTCCCGTGGCCGCGGGGACGGTGGCACTAGGCCCACCTCCCCGCGGTTCACGCATTCCGCCGGAGGTCCGCAATGCGGCGAGCATCTTTTCTCATCCTCGTGGTTCTCGTATTGCCGGGGACCGCTCTTGGCCAGGCGGCATCGCCCGACTCGCAGACGCTTCAGGATTTGCTGACCGAGGTCCGCGGACTCCGCCAGGATCTTCACGCCTCGCTCGCGAGGGTCGAACGCGCTCAGATCCTTCTCTCTCGATTGCAAACCCAGCAGGCCGCCGTCACGCGCGCGTCCGATCGCCTCGACGACATGCGTTCGCGTCTGGCTGACGTTCAGACCAATGAAAAGCAGCTCGCTACCAACCTGGCCCGCGTCCAGGACGCGCTGGGCGCCGAGCAGGATCCGGCCCATCGGAAAGAACTCGAGGGCGCGCTCGAACAGCTCAAACGCGAAGCCGAGGCTTCCTCCACCGAGGAGCAGCAACGCCAGGCGGCAGAAGTCGACGCCGAGCAGCAATTGCGCCTTGAACAGGACAAACTCAGCACCCTCGAAGGCCAGTTGGACGCCCTCGTCAGAAGCCTGGCCAGCGCCGCCGAACAATCGGGCCGCGTTCCGCGGTGACTTGCCGGCTCGGCATCGCCCGCAGCCGTGTCATAATGTTCTCGATGGTTCGATCGAATTTCGCGCGAACGCGTCTTGGAGCTTTACCCGGACCGGCCCGCGGAAGCGCTTCGGCATCTCACGTCGGGTTTCAGGGTTTGCACTTGCCAACCCTGACCGAAAAGGAGGCACCCCTTTGCGCAAACGTTGGATTGTGCTCGCACTCTTGGCGGTATTTCTTGGCGCTCTCGGCGGAGCCATGCTCGCTCCGCAGCCCGCGGGCGCCGTCAATCGAGACATGGTTCAGTTGCAGCAACAGGTCGCGCAGCTATTGCAGGGCCAGCAGGATCTTCGCAGCGCTATCGACACGAACAGCGCCTCGTTGAAGACGCTCGTGCAGCAGCAACTCGACTCGGTCAGTCACCTCAGCACGCAGATGGGCGCGCTCCAGACCGCGATCCAGCAGGTGCAGGCCAATAGCGGCGCCCGCATCGATACGATGGCCCAACAGACGCAAGGCCTTTCGGACAATCTTCAGGATGTTCAGGCCCGCGTCGGCAAGCTTTCGCAGCAGTTGACCGACATGCAGAATCTCCTCCAGAGCATCGACGCCAAGGTTTCCGGCGCTGCTCCTGCGGGCGGCGCGGTCGCTCCCGGCAGCACCGGTGCCGGCCCCGGCCCGACCGCCTTCAATCCCGCTGGCGGCGGACCGACGCCGTCGATGGCTCCCATCTCGGCGGACACTCTCTACCAGAACGCCCTGCGTGACTACAACACCGGCAAATACGACCTCGCTCATCAGGAGTTTTCCGATTACATCCGGAACTTCCCGAGCAACGATCTCGCTTCGAACGCCGAGTTTTACTTGGGAGAGATTTCCTACGCCCAGGGAAGCTACAAGGACGCCATCAGCGCCTACGACAACGTGCTCGTCAATTATCCCCACAGTTTCAAGCAGTCGGATTCCCTGCTCAAGAAAGCAATGGCGGAACAGGAGCTGGGGCAGAAGACCGCCGCGATACGCGACCTCCGGGAAGTTGTCCGCCGCTTCCCGGGCTCTGACTCGTCGCGCCGCGCCCAGGCCAAGCTGCATGAGCTCGGCGTGCCCGCCTCCACCCGCGCGCCGCGCTGATCGGGCGCCTTGGGCTGGCCCGCGGCTCTCATTTTCACGCCGCAGTTCCCTCACGCCCGCAAGTAATCCGGCACCCAGCTCTGGATCATCTTCTTGATGGCGCGGCGTTCCGTGAGCTTCTCGTCGAGCACCTTGCGCGCAAGGCCCGGCAATTCCGCGTCGCTCGCGAACCGCAGTGCAACAAGCTGGGCCAACGTGAATTCGCCGATTCGCCCTCGCAGGTCCGCCGGAAGCACCTGCTGCATTCGCAGCCTCATTTCCAGCCGGATGAGTCGGTCCTGCACGGTTAACACCATCAGCCGCAGCGACACTGCCGCCAGCGCGAATGCGAGGGCCAGCAGTACGCCCATCACCGACCCAAACGAGAAATGCTGCACGCAGCGAACGATCGACCACACCACATTCACCGCAAATACGGGCAGCACGAAGAAATGAAACACCGGAACAAATCGGACGTGATTCTTGAAAGTTTGAGGTTTGCTCATCGCTTTCTCCATTCGCGCAAGTTCCGCGCTGCTGCGCCCGCATTCTAGCAGACACCCTCCGACGATTCCCTGCCCCCGCCTGTGCGCCCGGTCGCGGCGCCGCGTTTCCCTTTTCGCGCCCGGCCAGTTCGGATATACTCGGCCCCTATGGTCAACAAAGTGATTCTCGTCGGCCGCCTCGGGCGTGATCCCGAAACGCGTTACACATCGAGCGGCCAGGCCGTCTGCAATTTCACGATGGCCACCGACGAAACCTTCAAGGGCCGCACCGGCGAGCGCCAGCAGCGCACCGAGTGGCATCGCATCGTCCTATGGGCCAAGCTCGCCGAAATCGCGCAGCAATACCTGAAAAAGGGCCAGCTCGTCTACATCGAGGGTCGCCTGCAAACCCGCCAGTGGGACGATAAGCGCGACGGCTCGAAGAAGACCACCACCGAAGTTGTCGCCAACGTCATGCGCATGCTGGGCGGCCGCGGCGAAGGCGCTGCAGCAGCCGGTGCTGGGGCTGGCCCGGGCGGCGGCGCCAGCCGATCGCACGATGAGTTTGAGCCCGGCCCGCCTCCCGAAGAGCCTTCATCGGCAGCACCGGGGCCGGAAATCTCGGACGAAGACATCCCGTTCTAGTTTTCCCTGCACCGGCATCTTGCCAGCTCTCTTGCACTTGGCTTCGGCTTTTGTTTTTCGGGTGGGAGCCCCGACTTTCAGTCGGGGGAGGGCGGCCTTTTTACCCTGACATCGGAACGGCAGGCCGCCCGAAACGAGCACCGCAGGAGTGTTTGGGCTTCAGCCCCGGGTCTTTCGCCTTGCCTTTCTTTCAAGTCTCAAACGGCTCTGCTGACTTCCTTATTCTTCCGGCATCGGCTGCCATCCTGAGAGCAGCCTCGACCGCCCTCAAATCGTCTATACTCCTCCCGCGAACGGAGGACGCACGGATGCTGTCCATAAATCGTCAACGCCACCTTCTTCTCCCGATTCTCGCGCTTGCGCTCGCCGGCGCCGGCTCGATTCCCGCCCAAGCCCGGCCGCCCCAACACCTGCCGGTCGTCGAACAGCCGCGAAAAATCCTCCTCTGGGAGAACGGCGCGCCCGGCGCGCTTGGCTCCGACGTAACCGACACGCCTTCCCTCACCTACTATCCGCCTTGGGACAAGAACCCCTCCGGCACTGCCGTGATTGTCGCCCCCGGCGGCTCGTACCAATTCCTTGCTTCGAACCATGAGGGTACGCAGGTTGCTAGCTGGTTCAATGCGCTGGGTCTCGCAGCTTTCGTTCTCACGTACCGCCTCGGCCCGCGCTACCACCATCCCATCGAGCTCGGTGACGCCCAGCGCGCGATTCGCCTGGTTCGCTCGCGTGCGAAGGAATTCAATATTCTCCCCGGCCGCATCGGCATGATGGGTTTTTCCGCCGGCGGACATCTCACGTCCACCGCCGGCACGCACTTCGATTCCGGCAACCCGCAGGCACCCGACCCGATCGACCGCGTCAGCAGCCGTCCCGATTTCTTGATTCTCGCCTACCCGTTTATCACCATGCTGCCGCCCTATGCCCACGAAGGCTCCGTCCACGCCCTCCTCGGCGATCAGCCCGACCCCAAGCTCCGCGAGCTCCTCTCCAACGAGCTGCACGTCACTTCGCAAACGCCGCCGGCCTTCCTCTTCGCGACCTCGAATGATGACGTAGTCCCCGTCGAGAACAGCGTCAACTTCTATATCGCTCTGCACAAGGCGGGCGTCCCGGCGGAGCTGCATGTCTTCGAAAACGGCCCGCACGGCGTCGGCCTCGATCTCGCCGACCCCGCCCTCGGCGAATGGCCTGCGCTGCTCAAGAACTGGATGCGCGGCCGCGGCCTTCTCAGCCCTCCGCAACCATAGCCTCTTCACTTTCCCCTTGATTACTGACAGAAGCCCGGCTACACTCCCTGTCAGTTACTAAGGGGACGCAATGACCAAGCCAGTCGACCTCGTTCAGGGCACTCTTGACATGCTCATCCTGAAAACCCTCGCGCTTGAGCCCGCGCACGGTTGGGCCATCGCGCAGCGTATTCGACAAGTCTCGAAAAACGTTTTGCAGGTGAATCAGGGCGCGCTCTACCCCGCCCTCCACCGCCTCGAACAGCAGGCCTGGATCAAGTCCGAGTGGGGCGAATCGGAGAACAACCGCCGCGCGAAATACTATTCGCTCACTAAGGCCGGCCGGAAATATCTCGAAGAGGAGCAGGCAAACTGGGAGCGCCTCTCCGCGGCGATCGGTCTGGTCATGAACATCGCCTGACTCGAATGCGCGCCGCCGAACTGTTTCGCGATTGCCGGCGTCTTGCAGTCATGCCTGCAGCAGGGATGGATGCAAAATGCGCCTGACGACGAAAATCTGGCTTCGCCTCCGTTCCCTCTTTCACCGAGACACCGTCGATACCGAGCTCGACGCCGAGCTCCGTTTCCACCTCGAGCACCAGATCGCCGAGAACATCGCCGCCGGAATGTCACCCGAGCAGGCGCGTACGGCCGCTATTCGTGAATTCGGTGGCGTCGATCAACTTCGAGAGGAGTGCAGCGACATGCGCAACGTCAGTTGGCTGCAGGATTTCGTTCAGGACATCCACTATGGCCTGCGCATCCTGCGCAAGTCTCCCGGGTTCACGGCCATCGCCGTTCTCACGCTCGCTCTCGGCATCGGAGCGAACACGGCCATCTTCAGCCTGGTGGACTCCGCCCTGCTTCGCGCGCTGCCTGTCAGCGATCCGCAGAGTCTCATGCTCTTCCAATGGACCGCTCACTCCAGTCCGCACCACTTCAGTTATAGCAACTACGGTGATTGCGACGATCGTACGGGCGAGACGAATCCGGTCGGCTGCTCGTTTTCCCAGCCGATGTTCAATGACCTCCGCGCTCGTGCCGACGCCTTCTCCAGCATGGCCGCGTTCGCCGGCGGTGAAGGTCTCGACTTGGCCGGCAATGGCGCGGCTACACGCGTCGACAGCCCCGAGTACGTTTCCGGCGATTACTTCCAGACTCTCGGCATCCGGCCGTTTGCCGGACGCCTGATTGGCTCAGCCGACGACGCGCCCACTGCCTCACCCGTTCTCGTCCTCAGTTACAACTACTGGCGAACCAATTTCGGCGGCTCGCCTTCCGCAGTCGGCAAGACGATTTTTCTCAACAAGGTTCCGTTTACGATCGTCGGCGTCGCCGAACCGAAATTTGACGCCCTCTCGCCCGGCAATCCCATCGATCTTTGGCTCCCTCTTTCGGCCGTTTCTCGAATCGAAGTCCCTTGGGACAATCGCGACGCCGACTTCAACGATTGGTGGCTTCTCATCGTGGGCAGGCTCAAGCCCGGCGTCGCGCGCACGCAAGCGCAGTCCGCCGTCGGCACAATCTTCTTCAATGAGGTGGTTCACAGCGCCAAGCCGGTCCTGAAACCCGAGGACGCCCCCTCGATTCTTCTCGTGCCTTCTCAAAAGGGCCTCACGGGCTACAGCACGGACGTTTCAGCGCCTCTCTACGTGCTCATGTGCGCGGTCGGGGTTGTTCTGCTCATCGTCTGCGCCAACGTTGCGGGCCTGCTTCTCTCCCGCGCCACTGCGCGACAGAAGGAATTCGCGTTGCGCTTCGCCTTGGGCGCCCGCCGCGGACGCGTCGTCCGCCAGCTTTTCACTGAAAGCCTTCTTCTCTCTCTGGCGGGCGGCGCACTGGGAATTCTCTTCGCGCGATGGGCTGCTCAAGGCATTTCCGCATTCATCGACGCGAGCCTTGAAAACTCGATGGCGTTCAATCCTCATATCGACGGTCGCGTCCTCGCGTTCACGGCCGCCGTTTCGATTCTCACGGGAATGATCTTCGGCCTTGCGCCCGCCTTGCGCGGCATGCGCGTCGACTTGACTCCCGCGCTCAAGGAAGGTTCCGGCGCCAGCGCCCCGCCCGTGCATCGCGGCGCCCGCTGGTTCAGCGCTGCGAACACGCTCGTCGTCGCGCAGGTTGCGCTCACCATGATTGTCCTCGTAGCCGCAGGTCTTCTTGTGCGCACGCTGGCAAATTTGAAATCCGTCGATCCCGGCTTCGACACCCGCAACATCCTCACCTTCCGCATCGATCCCACGCTGATCGGCTACAAGCGTCCCGAACTCGACACCTTCTACGCCGGTCTCCAGGAGCGTCTTGCCGCGATTCCCGGCGTCACCTCCGTCAGTTACTCCTGGCGGCCGCTTCTCGGCGGCGGCCTCTGGACCACTGACTTTCATCTCCCCGGCACGCCGAAGGACCAATCGGCTGACGCGGACATGCTCCCCGTCGGCTCCGGCTTCTTCGAGACGATGCGAATTCCTTTGCGCCTCGGCCGTCAGTTCACTTCCCAGGATTTCGACCAGGCCGCCCGCGTGGGAGAAGTTCTCGACGCCGAACAGCAGCGCGTCGCCGCAGCCGTTAAGACTTCCCCGGCCGCTGCCGCCGAGCAAAACAAAGACGCCGCCGCGGACCTGCCTCCCACGCCTGCCATCGTCAACGAAGCCTTCATCCGGAAATATTTCCCGGAGATCAATCCCCTCGGCGCTCCGTTTGGAGCCCACGGCGTGGACGACTCGAACCCTACCTCGAACCCCGGATGGGAAATCGTCGGTGTGGTCGGCGACGCGAAGTACAGCCGCTTGCGTCGCGATGTTGCGCCTACCATCTACGTTCCCAGCAGCGGCCGCGCTGTTTGCTTCACGTTGCGTGCGGGGATCGAGCCGCTGAGCTTGGTCCCGCAGATTCGCAGCATCGTCGGCCAGATGGACAGCAACCTCCCGATCTTCATGATTCGCACGGAAACCCAGCAGATTGACCGCCAGCTCTTTGTCGAACGTTTAATCGCGCGCCTTTCGAGTTTCTTCGGTCTGCTCGCGCTCGTGCTCGCTTGCATCGGCCTCTACGGCCTGCTCTCGTACGAAGTATCCCGCCGCACTCGCGAGATCGGTATTCGCATGGCCCTCGGAGCCAATCCCGCCGACGTTCTCCGAATGGTCATCCGTCAGGGGATCGCGCTCGCCGCCGTCGGAGCTGTGATCGGCATCGTCGTCGCGCTCGGCATCACCCGATTCCTCGGCTCGATGCTTTACAACGTGAAAGCCGGCGACCCGCTCACCTTTACGGGCGTCGCCGTTTTGATCGCGGCCGTCGCTGTGTTCGCGTGCTACTTGCCCGCTCGCCGTGCCACCCGCGTCGACCCCCTCGTCGCCCTCCGCTACGAGTGACCATGCGATGCTTTACTACACTTGCGCTGCGTGTCCGTTCGCTCTTCCGCCGCTCCGCCGTCGACCGCGAACTCGACGCCGAACTCCGTTTCCATCTCGACCGCCAAATCGCTGAGAACATCGCCCGCGGCATGGGGCCGTCCGAAGCCCGCTATGCCGCTCTCCGCGAATTCGGTGGTGTGTCCCAGGTTTGGGAGGAATGTACCGAAGCCCGAGGAGTCCACCTGCTTGATACCCTGCTTCAAGACTTTCGTCACGGCGCGCGCGTTCTCGTTAAGAATCTTGGCTTCACGGTCGTAGCCGTCCTCACGCTGGCGCTCGGGATCGGCGCCAACACTGCAATTTTCAGCATGGTCGACGCCTTGCTCCTGCACCCCTACAATTTCCGCGATCTCGACCAGCTCGTGCTTGTTTGGCAGGACAACGGATCCGACCCGGGTTTTGACAGCCGCGCTCTCGCTCCTGGTGATGCCGCCGACCTCGCCGCCGGCGCGAACATCTTCCAGTCGCTCGCAACCTATCGCTGCCACACGTTCAGCCTTACCTCGGCCTCGGACGTGCGACCCGTCAACGGCTGCGGTATTTCCGCGAATTTCTTCGACTTGCTCGGCGTCGCCCCTGCTCTTGGCCGGTCCTTCATGCCTACAGAAGACCAACCGGGCGCTGATTCCGTCGCCGTGGTCGGCTACGGCTTCTGGCGACGCCAGTTCGGCGGCGATCCCAACGCAATCGGCAAGACTGTTCAGCTGAACGGCCGCACGTACACAATCGTCGGAATCATGCCCGCCGATTTTGATTTCCCCGTGCCGATGCAGCTCTGGGTCCCGCTGGCGCTCTCGCCCACCGATAACTCCGACCGCTCGCACCTTTCGATTTGGGCCATCGGACGCCTCAAGCCGGGCGTCAGCGTCGCGCAAGCGCGCGGCGCGCTCGCTGGATTCTCCGCCCGGCTCGCCGCGGAATATCCCTCGACCAACACAGGCCGCCGCACCACTCTTCTCCAGCTTCGCCGCGAGCTTTACCAGTACACACTGCCGCTTTTTTCCTTGCTCCAGACTGCTGCCGGATTCGTTCTTCTCCTGGCTTGCGCGAACCTTGCCAATCTCCTGTTCGCGCGGATGGTCGGACGCCAGAAGGAAATCGCCCTTCGCTCGGCACTCGGAGCCGGCCGCCGGCGTCTGGCGCAGCTTTTCATTTCGGAGACGGTCCTCTTCTCTCTCATAGCTGGCGCCGTCGCCATCCTCGTCTCCTTTGGGACCGTCCGGCTGCTTCGCACCAGCATCTCGCCTGACTGGACGAAGTGGGTCCCGGGCTGGGGCGGCATTCGCGTCGACGGCGCTGTTCTCGCGTTTACGATTCTCCTTGCCGCCGTCGTCGGGATCCTCTTCGGCCTCGCGACGGTTCTGCATGCCGGCCGCGTCCATCTGAACCAAACCCTCAAAGAGGGCGGTGCCGGCTCGATGACGCGCGCCCGTGGCCGCATCCGCAGCATTCTCGTCGTGGTGCAATTGATGTTCGCGCTCGTCCTCCTCGTCTGCGCGGGGCTCACGATTCAAGGCTTCATGCGTCTCGCCAACATCTACGGCGGATTCAGCCCCGGGAGCGTGATGGAGCTCGAGCCCGTGTTGCCAGCGAACTCCTACACGGACGTTCGCAAGATCGCGAATCTCTATCAGCAGCTCCTTCGCGACACTGCTTCCCTGCCGGGAGTCACCGCCGCTGCTCTCGTGCAGAATCCTCCTGCGAGCAACGTCGATAGCGACCAGGCTCCCTTCGTTATCGAAGGCCGCCCGGCGCCGCCGCCCGGCGAGACTCCGTCCGCCTCCCTGCAAATCGCGACGCCGGATTACTTTCGCGCCCTGCACGTCGCTCTGATCTCGGGCCGTACGTTTTCGGACGAGGACGACAACGCCGGCGCTCCAGTCGCCGTGGTCAGCCGCAGCTTGGCGGCGCAGTTCTTCACGGGCGGCAACGCTGTGGGCCAGCACATCAGGCTCGGTGGCCCCGATAGCGCATCACGTTGGCTGACTATCGTCGGCGTCGTTGACGACGTACGCCAAAATTGGTGGGATTCCCCGGCACAGCCCGCGATCTACCAGCCGATGCTTCAATCCCCCGTCCGGGGCATGGTCCTTATCCTGCGCACTTCCGCGAATCCCGCCGGCTACGTTTCTCCGGTGCGCGATACCCTTCGCCGGCTCGATCCTTCGATCGCTCTCGCCGGTGTCCACACCCTTCAGAGGGAGGTCACCGATGCGATCGGAATCATCCGGATCATGGGCATTCTGATGGGCGTATTTGGCGCGGTTGCGCTGGCTCTTTCTGCGATTGGCGTCTATGGCGTGCTTTCCGAGAGCGTCGCGCAGCGCACCCGTGAGATCGGAATCCGCGTCGCGCTCGGTGCCGCCCCGCGCGACGTGCGGAAACTCGTCCTCGGCCACGCGATGAAACTCACCGTCATCGGACTCGCGATTGGCCTCCCTGTCTCGCTCGCGATCAATCGCGCCATGTCCAGCCTCGTTTTCGGTATCGTCTCCATTGACGCCGCCGTGATCCTTGAGTTCGCGGCCGTGCTGGTCCTCGTCGCACTCGCCGCGGGGTATATCCCCGCTCGCCGCGCCATGCGCGTCGATCCCATGATCGCTCTCCGCCACGAGTAAAGGGCACACAGTCCCGTGCCACTGCGTTTTTGCTTCTTGTTGGGGCGTGTCTCAGACCCGCTCAGCACTCGCCGCGGCAAGCTTCCGCGCGACTCGAGCTGAAAACACACGAGCGGGCGTGAGGGACCTGGCTTTGCAGTTGGTTCTTCTTGTCCTCATCTCAAGTTTCAAATCTTAAATCTGAAATCGCTCTGCTCGCCTCCACCACCAAGCGCCGGAGGCGCGATTGTACTTAGCCCGGCATGCAGCGCAGCGGAGTGCCGGGAACCCGAGCAAGCCCCTCAAAACCAAGTCAGCAGTCCCGGAGGGACGATTGAACCGTCTCGCCGCCTGCAGCATTGCCCTCACCGTACGTGCGGTTGTCATCCTGAGCGGAGCCGGAGGGCAGGCCGTCGCGGAGGTCATGGACCGAAGCGACCCCTGGTTCTCAACTTTTTTTCGATCCTTGTCACGATTGGCGTTTCCGCAAGCCCAATTGTTTCTGTCATTTGCAGACCGCAAATGCCCATGTCAAGTTGCCATGCATGATAAAATGGCTTGCGAAAGGAAAATGACAGACTAGCGAGAAAAAAGATGCAGGCCGCCCGACGAACTCCTCTTGCGATAGACTGGGCGCACCCCACCTCGACCTCTAATCGTAACAGTTCATTATTAGAATCCCCTCTAAGTTATAGAAAACAAAGAATGCTCGGTCCGTCTAATCGCAACAAATCACGACTTTGGCGTCTTGAGGCCTTCCACCCCGATGGTTCTCTGTTTCTCTGTTTCTCTGTGGCAGACGTGTCTTCTCTCCCGATTTCTAATCGCCAAATTCGAATATTAGAACCCCTCCTAAGTCATAGAAAACAAACAACGGCAACCCCGTCTAATCGCCAAAAATCGCGATTCCGTCACCGCGCCCGCGAAGCCGCCTCTCTCCCCAATTGGCGCACGCCGGGAGAAATTGTTACAATGCGCGATGGCGCGGGCGTCCGTAAAGCCGCCCGTGCACACTGGGACGCCGTCCCGCAGACCCTGAGCTAAAATCGACCTATGCCTCCCCGCACACTGTACGAAAAAATTTGGGACGCTCACCTCGTCCATGCCGAGCCGGGCCAGCCCTCCCTGATTTATATCGACCGCCATCTGATCCACGAAGGCACCTCGCCGCAGGCCTTTGCGGGCATCAAGGCCGCTGGGCGCACCGTGCGCCGGCCCGAGCTGACCTTCGCTGTCATGGACCACTCGGTCTCGACCAAGAATCGCGCCCTCCCCGTTCTCGATCCCGATGCCGCTGGCCAGTTCGAAGCCCTCGCGCGCAACTGCGAGGAGTTCGGCGTCAACCTCTTCGACATGCACAGCCGCAATCAGGGCATTGTGCACATCATCGGCCCGGAGCTCGGCATCACGCAGCCCGGGTATACCATCGTCTGTGGCGACAGCCACACCTCCACGCACGGCGCGTTCGGCGCCCTTGCCTTCGGCATCGGCACCAGCGAAATCGAGCACGTCCTCGCCACGCAGTGCCTCTCGCAATTCAAATCGAAGACGATGAAGATCGACGTCGAGGGCAAGCGCCCGCGCGGCGTCACCGCCAAAGACATCATCCTCACCATCATCGGCAAGATCGGAATCGCCGGAGGCAACGGTCACGTCGTCGAATACACCGGCGAAGCCGTTCGCGGCCTTTCGATGGAAGGCCGCATGACCATGTGCAATATGTCGATCGAAGGCGGCGCCCGCGCTGGCATGGTCGCGCCGGACGAAACCACCTTCGCCTACATGGAAGGCCGCCCGTTCGTTCCGCGCGGCAAGGATTTCCAGGTCGCGGTTGACTACTGGAAGTCGCTCTGCACCGATCCCGGCGCCAAATACGACGACACGGTCACGCTGAAGGCCGCCGAGCTCGCGCCGATGGTCACCTGGGGCACGAATCCCGGCATGGTCACGCAGGTGACGAACCGCGTCCCCGACCCGCACTCCTTCTCCGATCCCGTCGACCAGAAGGCTGCCGAGCGCGCCCTCGAATACATGGCGCTGCAACCCGGCACGCCCATTCAGGAGATTCCCGTCGACCGCGTCTTCATCGGCTCCTGCACCAACTCACGCATCGAGGACTTACGCGCCGCCGCCAAAGTCGTCGCCGGAAAGCACATCGCCAAATCATTGAAACAGGCCCTCGTCGTTCCCGGCTCGCGCCGCGTGAAAGTCGAAGCGGAACAGGAAGGCCTCGACAAAATCTTCCGCGATGCCGGTTTCGAGTGGCGCGACGCCGGATGCAGCATGTGCATCGGCATGAACGACGACGTTCTGCCCTCCGGCGAGCGTTCCGCGAGCACCTCGAACCGCAATTTCGAGGGACGCCAGGGCAAGGGCAGCCGCACGCACCTCGTCAGCCCGTTGATGGCCGCTGCCGCCGCCATCGAAGGCCACTTCGTGGATATCCGCAAATGGAACGTGGACGGAGCAGAATAAGATGGAACCCTTCATCAAGCACACCGGATTGGTTGCGCCGCTCGATCGCGTGAACGTCGATACCGACCAGATGGTCCCCAAGCAGTTTCTGAAGCTGCTCACGCGCCAGGGCTATGGCCGCGTACTCTTCTACGATTGGCGCTACCTGCCCGGCGAGAAGCCGAATCCCGATTTCGTCCTCAACGCTCCGCGCTACAAGGGCGCCAGCGTGATCCTCGCCCGCGCCAATTTTGGCTGCGGCTCCAGCCGTGAACATGCGCCGTGGGCCATCCTCGACTACGGCTTTCGCGCGATTCTTGCGCCCAGCTACGCCGACATCTTCTACAACAACTGCTTCAAGAACGGCATTCTGCCGGTCACGCTCACGAACGAACAGATGGACGAGCTTTTCGCGCGCACCGAGAAGACCCCTGGCTACAAGCTCACGGTCGACCTCGAAAAGCAAATCGTCACCGACGACCAGGGCTCGAACTATTCCTTCACAGTCGATCCCTTCCGCCGCGATTGCCTGCTGCGCGGACTCGACGACATCGGCCTTTCGCTCGTTCACGAAAAGGAAATCGCCGCATTCGAAAAAGCGGGCCTGCGAAGCCCCGTCATGTATCAGCCCGTCGACGTGAAATTCCACCACGAAGCGACCACGCGTAAAAACTAACTCGATGACTCAATTCGGGGTTTTACTGGCGGACGTGCTCCGGAGCCTCTTGCCGTGTGCGTACGCGGCCGATCGCGAGCCCGGCCTGGACGGCGATCACCGCGAACGCGTTCAGATCTTCCACCGTGAACATTCCTCGCCGCGAAAGATTGTCTACGTACAGCAGCCCGCGCAGCTTCTTCCCGATTCCCAGCGGCGCGCACATCGCGGACTGGATGCCCGCGAGTACCACGCTCTTGCTCGCGGAAAGGCGCGGGTCGGATTTCGCGTCGGAGACGAGCAGCGGCAGACCGTCCTGCATCACCTGCCGGATAATGCTCTGCGAAATCATGAACTGAGGCTGTTTCTCCGTGCCTGCCGGTTTCGAGCCGCTGCGATACCGGACCGAAGCCGGCTCGAAGGTGTACCCTCCAGCGAGGAAGTCGCCGCGGCCCATCGAAGCGTCGTCCACGAGCATGGCAAACGCCCGCTCAGCGCCTTCCATTTCCAGAACGAAGTCGAGGGTGCGCTGCGTCACTTCCTCGAGGCTTCGCAGCGCCGCAAGATTCTTGCTCACGCGCGACAAAATGCCCATCAGCCGTTTCTCCGCCGACTGCCCTTCTCCGCGTGCATCACCTCGCGACAGCGCCGCGTCCGCGAGAGACTCCACCGATTCGAACGATCCCGAGTACGCGGATTCCTTCAGTGCCTGTGCGAAGCGTGGCGGAAGCTGCGTGGTGCCATAGGTAATTACCTTCCTCGACGAGGAGTCCTCGAACCGCATCCGGAACTCGCCGAGCGTGATCTCGTCGTCGGGCCGCAGAGCGGCTTCCTTCACTTTCGCGCCGTTGACCTTCACCCCGTTCGAACTGTCGCGGTCGACGATCTGCCACGAGCCGTCGGGGTTGGCGAGGATTACCGCATGCACCCGCGAAACACTCGGATCGTCAAGCACCAGCGTGCTCGACTTCGCCCGCCCGATCGAAATCGGCCGGTCCCCGAGCAATTCGAAGACGCGCGGCCCTTCGCCGGTGTGTTGAATGTGGAGGCGCGGCATCCCAACGCTCCTTCACTCATGTTCCGGCGGCGGAGCCGTCAAATCAAGGAACCGCTCGCGGTCGCTTGTCGGATTCCTAACATTGACGCCTGTCCCACGCGCGAGTTAACGTGGACTCGATTCCGGCAGCGCAGCATTGTCGGGCATCGCGCGTATCATGGGGGTTCTCATGCTTAGGACGCTCGGTGTTCTCATTGCGGGCACGTTTTGGGGACTTCTGCTGTTTGGTGGGCTGTTCTGGGTGATAGTTGTGCGTTACTCGATGCATAGCGTCTACTCTCTTTACCTGATCGAGCTCGTGACCGGCATCGCTGTTGGCCTCTTTGTTGGATTTTCGCGAATAAACAAGGCTGGTCTGGTCGCCGCAGTCTGCCTCTTGCCTCCCCTCCTTTTGGAGTACGGGCATCGGTTCTCTCCGCCTCCGACTGGGCTCCGCTTGTTGCTGCTTCTGCTGGGCACGGGCTTGAAAATATCAATAGCTTTTGCGATCGCCCATAATCTGGCTCAGGCCGCGAAAAACTCTCCGGGCGCCACTGAGTAAGGAGTCACGGCACAAGAGGGATCATGGAAAACAAAGAAGTTGCAAAAATATTGCGTGAGACAGCGCAGCTCCTCGAAATCGACGGCGCGATCATCGGCCGCTATCGGAGCTACGAAAAGGCCGCCGAACTCCTCTACAGCATCCCCGAGCGCATCGAGGAAATCGCCAAAGACGACGACAAGCTCACCGAGCTCCCCGGCATCGGCGAAGGCATGGCCGAGCACATCCGCGAGATCCTGAAGACCGGCGACTACGCCCTTCGCAAAAAGCTCCTGAAGAAGTATCCGCCGACGCTCCTCGAGGTCCTCCAGTTGCAAGGGCTCGGCCCCAAGAAAGTCGCGCTCCTCTGGAAGAAGTTCAAGGCAGGGACGGTTGCGGACGTCGAAAAGCTGGCGCGCGAAGAAAAGCTGCGCGATCTTCCGGGCTTCGGGGAAAAGACCGAACAAAACATCCTGAAGGCCTCGGCCTTCTTCAAGAAGTCCACCGGACGCTTCCGTCTCGATCAGGCCGCCGATGAAGCCGACCGCATGTCCGCCTACATTCGCCAGGCCGGCGATGCCGTCGGGTCCATCACGCCGGCAGGCTCGCTGCGCCGCGGCCGCGAGACCATCGGCGATCTCGACCTCCTCGTCACGATGCGCCCCGGGCGCGACAAGCAGAAGGACGTCGACGCGGTCGCCGAACACATCCTCAAGTATCCGCGCGTCGAACAGATGCTCGCCCACGGCGAGAACAAGGTGAGCGTACTTCTCGAAAGTGGAATGCAGGTCGACGTGCGCCTTCTCGAAAAAGCGAGTTTCGGCGCCGCCCTCCTCTATTTCACCGGCTCGAAGGAACACAACGTCGTCTTGCGCGGGCGCGCCAACGATATGGGATGGACGCTCAACGAATACGCGCTGACTACGCTCAAGGGCGGCAAAACCGTCGGCGGCAAGACCGAAGAAGAAATCTATTCCAAGCTCAAGCTCGCTTACATCGAGCCCGAGCTCCGCGAGAACCGGGGGGAGATCGAGGCTGCCGAAAACGGGACTCTGCCGAAGCTCCTCCAGCTTTCGGACATGCGCGGCGATTTGCAGATGCACACCACCGCGTCCGATGGCCGAAACTCAATCGAGGAAATGGGCGAGGCGGCGCGCGAGCTGGGCTACGAATACATCGCGCTCACCGACCACTCGAAGGCCGTCACCGTCGCCAACGGCCTGGATGAGAAGCGTACGCTCGAACAGATCAAGAAGATCCGAGCCGCGCAGCAGCGCGTTTCCGGTATCCGGCTCCTGGCTGGAAGCGAAGTCGACATCCTCAAGAGCGGCAAACTCGATCTGGACGACGAAGTTCTCGCCCAGCTCGACGTGGTCGTCGCCTCCGTGCACTCCTTTATGAATCTCACGCGCGACGAGATGACCGACCGCTTGCTCGCCGCGATCGAGAATCCATACACGCAGATCATCGCGCACCCGACCGGAAGGATCGTGATCCGCCGCGAGCCCTTCGAGTACGACATGGAAAGGATTCTCGACGCCGCGAAGCAGCACGGCGTCGCCATGGAGTGCAACGCCTATCCCGAGCGCCTCGACTTGAACGACGTGCACCTGCGCATGGCCAAGCAGCGCGGCGTGAAGATCGTCATCTCGACGGACTCACACTCGACCACGCACCTGCGCTTCATGAAGTACGGCGTCATCACTGCCCGCCGCGGCTGGATCGAAAAGAGTGATGTGATCAATGCGCTGCCTCTGGCGGGCCTGCTGTCGGCCCTCCGGCCCAAGCCCGGCGCGGCCAAGGCGGCAAAGCAGAAGTGACGCGACGAAACTGCTTGGCCCACGGAACATTTATGAGCCGCTTGGCGTACCTGATTTTGACAGCCGTGAGACGCCCGCCTGTGCGGCATGGCGGCTCCGGCGCGAGGCGCCGTCGCGATGAGCCGGATTCAGCGATGAGCGCGGGAGACAAACGAATGAGACGAGCGATCTCGATTGGAGCGGCAATTCTATTGACGTCGATGGTTGGCGTCGCGACTGCGCCTTCCGTGCGCGCCGACGACTGGTCGAAGAACTATTCCATCAGCGGGCGCGCCGATTTGCACGTGCAGACAGACGACGGCGACGTGACCATTACGTCCGCGGACCAGAAGGACATCTACGCGCACGTGTCCACTTCGCGCTACAAGATCGGACCCGACGACGTCCGCATCGAAGAGAGCCAGTCCGGCGACAGCGTCACGATCAAGGTCCGCATGCCCCACTTCAACTGGGGATTCTTCGGACACGGCGGCTCGGTTCACGTTGACCTGCGCGTTCCCCGCAATCTGAACCTCGATGTCTCGACCGGCGACGGCAACGTCACCGCGCAGCCGGTTTCAGGCCAGGTCCGCATCACCACCGGCGACGGAAACATCAACGCGGACGGCACGAAGGGCGACATCTACATGCACTCGGGCGACGGTCATATCGAAGCCTCGAATCTCGATGGCACGCTCAAGGTCGATACGGGCGACGGCCATGTGACCGTCAGCGGAAGATTCGACGCGCTTGACCTGCACACCGGCGACGGCAACATCGACGCGGCCGCGGCCAGCGGCTCGAAGGTGGCGAGCGCATGGTCGCTGCATTCCGGCGACGGCCGCATCAACTTGCGCGTGCCCGGCGACCTGAGCGCCGATCTCGATGCGCACACCGGCGACGGCAGCATCACTCTCGACATTCCGATCACCGTCGCAGGTTCGCTGAGCCATTCTACGGTGCGCGGGAAATTGAACGGCGGAGGGGGCACGCTGCGAATCACCTCCGGCGACGGCTCCATCCATCTCGAAAAGCTCTAGATCGCATGGGGCCGCGTAAACCGAATCTACGCAGCCGCCGGCTGCTCATTGATGTTTTGTGTGGGGTGACGGAAAATGTCACGCGTGAAAATTCTTTCCACTCGCTGTCCTTTTCTGGCGACAGGTGTGTGTATAGGCCGACATCCACGTTTGGGAGGCCCTAACGTAATCCTTTTCGCGTGAACAAAATACGGTTCACGCCCGATTGGAATGCCTCGTGCCTGTTGCTACCGTCGAGGCAGAGAGTCTTATGGTTCCGCTCATCATGATTGGGATTGTCGCGGTTCTCGCGTTCCTGTGCCTGTCGATCGTGCTTCCCGAAATCCGGCGCGGGAAATAGGCCCTCGCCGCTCTTCTCTCGAAGTCATCCACAATATGGCACATTCCTCTCTCGGGTTTCGCGATCCGAGCCAATCGCTTTCCGCGCGCCCAATCTTGCAAAACGGCTCCTCATGCCGCATGATGAAAGGCTTTTGTTTCGATGAGCGCGCCGACTGAGCGCGACGCGCCTTCTTCGTAATCTTCAGGGGGAAATTGAATGCGAAGGCCTGTGAGTATTGCTCCGCCCAAGGGGAAACTCGGCGTGCTGACGCCCGGCATGGGCGCCGTAAGCACCACCGTGATGGCCGGAGTGGAATTGGTGCGGCAAGGCGCGGCTGTGCCCGTCGGGTCGCTGACGCAGATGGGGACGATTCGTCTCGGCAAGCGGACCGAGTCGCGCACTCCGAAAATCAAGGAGTTTGTCCCGCTTGCGAAGCTCGATGACCTGGTTTTCGGCGGATGGGACGTTTTCCGCGACAACGCCTACGAAGCAGCCGCCAAGGCGGGCGTGCTCGAGACGCGGGACCTCGACAAAGTGCAGAAGTTCCTGAAAAACATCCAGCCGATGAAGGCCGCTTTCGACCAGAACTACGTGAAGAATATCAGCGGCCCCAACGTAAAGAAAGGCAAGACCAAGCTCGATCTCGCCGAGCAGATTCGCGAGGACATCCAGGAGTTCAAGAAGAAGAACAAGTGCGACCGGCTGGTCATGGTCTGGTGCGGCTCCACGGAAGTGTTCATGAAGCCCGAGGAGGTTCACAAGGACGTCGCATCGTTCGAGAAAGCGATGAAGACGAACCATCCCGCGATTGCTCCTTCAATGCTCTACGCGTATGCGGCGATCAGCGAAGGCATCCCGTTCGCGAACGGCGCGCCCAACTTGACAGTCGATATCCCCGCGCTCGAAGACCTCGCCAAATCCAAGCACGTCCCGATCGGCGGCAAGGACTTCAAGACCGGCCAGACGCTGATGAAAACCATCCTCTCGCCGGGCTTCAAGGCCCGCATGCTCGGTGTGACCGGCTGGTTTTCGACGAATATTCTTGGCAATCGCGACGGCGAGGTGCTCGACGATCCGGGCTCGTTCAAGACCAAGGAGGAATCGAAGCTCGGCGCGCTGGAATATATTTTCCAGCCGAAGCTGTATCCGGAGCTTTACGGCAAGGTCTATCACAAAGTGCGGATCAACTATTACCCGCCGCGCGGCGACAACAAGGAAGGCTGGGACAACATCGACATCTTCGGCTGGCTGGGGTATCCGATGCAGATCAAGGTCGACTTCCTCTGCCGCGACTCGATCCTGGCCGCGCCCATTGTCCTGGACTTGGCGCTGTTTTTCGATCTGGCGAACCGCGCGGGCATGCGCGGAATTCAGGAGTGGCTCAGCTTCTATTTCAAGTCGCCCATGTGCGCGCCGGAACTGTATCCGGAGCACGACCTGTTCATTCAGCTGATGAAGCTGAAGAACACGCTGCGCTGGATGATGGGCGAGGAGCTGATCACGCACCTCGGCGCAGAATATTACGACTGACGTCGCGCTCGCCGACGCGTCTTGCGCTCGCGCCTGACCTCCACGGCGATGCGCGGTTCTACTTCTTCGAAGCGATTTCCTCCAGCAGCTCGCGCACGGCGGCGTCGAGCTGCGAGTCGCGGCCGGTGAGGCTCTCGCCCACCGGACGCGTGACCGCGATGTCCACCGGACGCGGGTGCATTTCCATTGGCTCGCCGCTCGCAGTGGAAATGCGTATCTCCGGCAGCCGCAGGATCGAGCCGTCGATCAGTTCCGTCCCGCTGGTGTAAATGATCCAGCCCGCGGTCGGTTCGCCCACCACTTTGCCCAGGTGCAGCGAGCGATAGCCCTCCGTGAAGTCCTCAGCATCCGAGAGAGACTCGCGGTTCGTGACCAGAATCGTCGGGCGCTCCAGGGCGCGCTGGCCGAGCATCGGACGCGCCGTGGCCTCCGGCAATCCGCGCGGCGTCATATTCAAATAGTTGCGGCGGGCCAGAACATCGATGGCGTAGACGTTCACGAACCCGCCGTTGTTGCCGCGCACGTCCACGACCACGCCTTCCCTGCCCTCGTTCTGCGAATCGAGGTCGATGTAAAGCTGCTCGAGCGAGCCGGCGGACATATCCTCCATGTGCACGTAGCCCAGCTTTCCGCCGCTGATTTTCTCGATGTACGCGCGCTCTTGAGCGACCCACTGGCGGTACAACAGGTCGCTTTCGCTGCGAATCGGGCGGACCGCAACCTCACTGTCCTTGTCGCGTGCCAGCTTCAGAACCACGCGGCGCCCGATCGTGTGATCCAAGAGCTGGTCAAAGTTCGTGTGCGGTCCAACAGAAACGCCGTCGACCGACAGAATCTCGTCACCCGCCTTGATTCCGGCAACGGCCGCCGGGCCCAGTGGCACCACCTCGGTGATCCGCAGCCGGCCGGAGCTTTCGTAGAGGGCGCGGTCGAAACGCACACCGATGTAGCCGGTGGTGTGCTCTGTGTGAACAGAACCCGAGCGGAAACCCGAATGGGATGAGTTCAGCTCGCCGACCATTAGGTTCATCAATCGTCCCATTTCCTCCGGTGTGCGCGAGCCGGCGATCAGCGGCTCGTATTGCGAGCGCACACCCGCCCAATTGACACCGTTGAAATTCGGATCGAAGAACATGTCTCGGAGGTACGTCCACGCCTGCGTGAACACTTCCATCTTGTCGCGGGCGAAATCGACGTCCATCTCCGCCGAAACCGCGAGCGGCTTTGCCTGGCGCGACTCGACGGCGATGGAACTGATCTTGCCGTCTTCGAGGTAGAAGACCTCCTTGCCGTCCGGCGTGAATTGCGCGGCATCCTTGGACTCCGGCGTCGACGTGAGCTGCCGGGCGACGGCCGGCTCCTTGCTCAGCTCATCGAGCGAGTAGGTATAGAGATTCACCTGCCCGCCGACAAGGGCGGCGAACAGAAGCAGTTTGCCGTCAGGGCTGATGACGGGTTCGACCCCGTCGAGGCCGGTGCGCAGCAGCGTCAACCGTTCGCGGATGCCTTCGAAATCGATGACGACGGGCTTCGGTGCCGGCTTCTTTTCTTCGGCCGACTTTTTCTCGGCCTGCGCATTTGGCTCAGCCGCCTTCGTTTCCTCCTTGGCTGGCGCGGAAGACGGCGCCGACTTCGGTGTTTCCTCCTTGAAGAGGTCGCGGAACTGGTCCTCGTGAAATTTCGGCGTGTGCGGGACCAGGTCGATCCGGGCAATCTGGTGCGGTTCGGTTCGTTGGCTCGTCCCGAACAAAAGGTACGTGCCGTCCGTGCTCCACCCGATGCTCCCGCTCTGCGTATCTGCGATGAAGCTGACCGGTTTGCTCTCGCCTCCGGCCGCCGGAACAACGCTGACGTTGCGATACAGCCGCGCGTCGTAGGAAAGGTATGCGATCCACTTGTTGTCCGGAGACCACGCGAAGGAGTTCCGGTCGATGTTCGGCTCCGTGTCGAAGTATCCGGTCGCGAGAAGTCGGTCGTTCTTCCCGTCTGCGTCGACCGCGCGCAGTTCGTGGCCGCCGCAGAGAAATGCAATCGTCTTTCCGTCGGGCGATGGAATGGGCGATGCGTCTTGGCCGGCGTTCGTGAGTTGCGTCTCCTTGTTGTCGCCGAAATCATACAGGAACAGGTGGGTTGCGCCGTCACGGTCCGACTCGTAGACGATCCTGCGGCTGTCGGCCAGCCACGTGACACTCGATTCGTTCTGCGGTGTGTGCGTCACCCGGAACGCATCACCTCCGTCCTTTGCGGAGGCGGCAAAGATCTCGCCATGGACCACGAACGCGACCTTCTTCCCGTCCGGCGCGAGCGCGAGTTCGGTGAACTTGTCCGAATATCTTTGATGCTCGACGGCAGGGCCTTCCGGTGCGCCGCGAAGCGCAATCGCCACGGGCGCGGCCTGCCCCAACGCGATGTCCAGTTCCCAGACACGGAAGTCGCGCTCGAAGACGATGGTGCGCCCGTCGTAGGAAATCGTCGGCCAGATGACCCGCCCGTCGCGAAAGGACGTAATCTTTTCGGGCTTGCCGCCAGTCGACCTCGCCCAGATGTTTGCGGCGCCGCCGGCGTCGGAAACGTAGTAGACCTTCTGGCCATCGGCGCTCCACATCGGCCACAACTCCTTCGCATCGCCGCCTTCGCCGAGTTCTTCGTAATGCTGCGGCGTGCCGTCGTGCATCAGCCAGACTTCCGATTCGTCCAGATGGCTGTGGCCTTTGCGCCACCATTGCTCCGAGACGATGCCGCGTGCCGTGAATGCCAGCATCTTGCCGTCCGGCGATGGCGCGGAGAAATACTCATTCACGTAAGTCTCGGCCGTAACCGGCATCGGTGTCCCGCCGTCTGCACTCACCCGATACACGTCGTGGTCATATGAGACGTCGCGGGCGCCGTTCGAAAAATAGATCCAGCGTCCGTCGCGCGACCACGCGTCGAGCTCGTCGGGCGCGTCGTCGAAGGTGATGCGCTTCAGATCCCCGGTTGCAAACGTGAGGATGTAGATGTCTCCGTTACCCGTTCGCGTGGAGACGAACGCGAGGCGCTTGCCATCGGGCGAGTAGAGCGGGCGCGACTCGTTCGCCGCCCGCGAAACCAGCAGGTGGGCGTCGCCGCCCGAAGCCGGAACAGCCCAGACGGCGCCGGCGGACGCAAACGCGATCTCGGAGTTATCCGGCGAAATCGAAGGCTGCGTCAGATACGGCAAGGTCGACTGCGTACCGGCCGGAACGGCGAGCACCAGCGCGGCAACTGCCACACAGAAAATCGTCTTGAGCATTCTCTCCCCCGGAGAGGCTTCCCCGCCCCGGGAGGCCACCTCACGCCGAGATTAGATGATGCTTTGGACGTTGAGTCAAGGCGGAGAGCTGCGGCGGCGCAGCGGCCAGGATCATGTGGCGGGCAGTGATTCGACAAGCTTGTCGGCGCGGCGTAGTTCAGGAAACCACCACGCCCATAGAATGGTCGCAGCGACGGCGCCGATGCCCCCCAGAATCACCGCGGGCACCGCGCCGAACCATTGCGCGGTCACACCCGACTCGAATTCGCCCAGCTCATTCGAGGCGCCGATGAAGACCATGTCGACGGCATTCACGCGCCCGCGCATCTCGTCCGGCGTCTTCACCTGCACGAGCGTTCCACGAATCACCACGCTGACCATATCCGTCGCGCCAACCAGAACCAGCGACACCACGGAAAGCACGAAGCTGCGCGAGACGCCGAAAATCACCGTTGCGGCTCCAAACCCTGCTACACACCAAAGCATCGACGCTCCCGCGCGCCCACGGAGAGGCCGGTAGGCCAGCAGAATCGCCATGGCCGCCGCCCCCGCGCCGGGCGCGCTTCGAAGAATGCCCAGTCCCCACGGGCCGGTTCGGAGAATCTCGCGCGCATAAACCGGCAAGAGCGCTACGGCGCCGCCCAGCAGAACCGCGACGAGGTCGAGCGAGATCGAGCCGAGAATCACTTTCTCGCGCCGGATGTAGCGAAGGCCAGCGAGGACCGTCGCCCAGCTCACCGGCTCGCGTGGAGGAGCCGGCCGGCCCGTCCTGATTGCGAGCGTCGCACCGCCCGCGGCGATCGCTCCCGCCAGTGCCGCCGCGTAGACGGCAGACGGCCCGCCAAAGAAGGCGTAGATGACGCCACCGAGCGCGGGGCCGAGGATACTCGCCGTCTGGAAGATGCTCGCGTGCCATGCGACTGCGCTCGGGAAAATCTCCTGTGGCACGAGCTGCGGCAGGATGGCGCGGCTCACGGGTCCGGCGAATGACCGCGCGACGCCGAGCAGCGTGAGCACGCCATAGATTGTGTAGACGCGTTGCGTACCACTGATCCCGATCGCCAGCAGGAGCGCTGAACAAACTGCGTAAGCGGCGTAGCACGCTGTCAGCAGCCGGCGGCGATCGAAGCGGTCGGCAGCGTGCCCCGAGACCAGAAACAGGATGACGCCTGGCACGAACTGAACGAGTCCCGTAATGCCCAGCGCGAGCGGCTTTCGCGTGATTTCGTAGACCTGCCATCCCACGGCCACCGACTGCATCTCAAGCGACACGACGATCAGGAGCCGCGCAAACTCGTAATTTCGGAAAGGTGGAAACGTGAAAACAACGCGGCCGCCCGTGGCGGGGCTTCTCTGTTCAGACATCAACCGTCACTTTCGCACAGTCGCGTTGCAAACCGAAGAGAGAGACGCCCTGGCGCAGCAGCCAGGGCGTTCCCGGTAAACGGAAGACGAACCGCTAGAATTGGTTCCAGAGGTACTGGTTGTAGACCTCGTGGTGGTACTGCACTTCGGGAGCCTTGACGAACGTGCCGAGCAGGCGCGGGCAACGATCCGCGGACGCCTGCTTCAGGTCTCCGAAGCGGGCCTTCACGTCTTCGCCAAGAAGTTTCGTCATCCACGAAGCGTTGCGGAAGTTCTCGAGCGCCGTGTAGATGTTGTCCGGCAGATAGCGTTCGGCCTGGCGAAGATTCTTGATCTTCGAGGTTTCGCCCTCGACGCCCGTCCGGAAGATGGAATACATCACGAGGTATGGATTCGCGTCCGGCGCCACCGAACGGAATTCGACGCGCATACTGCGCTCGTTGCCGATCGGAATGCGAATCATCGCGCCGCGGTCCACGGGCGACGCCTTCAGTTGGTTCGGAGCCTCGAAGTGAGGATCGAGGCGCCGATACGCGTTCACGCTCGAGTTCATCGGCAGGCAGATGTCGTTGCCGTGAGTGAGAATCCGGTCGACGAACGCCCATCCGAACTTGCTGAGCTTTTCCTCGCCCTTCGGATCCCAGAACAGGTTCTTACCACCCTTGCTGATCGAGAGATTCGTGTGCATCCCGCTGCCATTCACGCCGACCACTGGCTTCGGCAGGAACGACGCCGTCAGGCCCATATTCGTTGCAACCTGACGGCAAATCAGCTTGTAGAGCTGAATCTGATCCGCGGCGCCCACCACCTCGCCGTAGCCGTAATTGATTTCGAATTGCGATGGCGCCACTTCGGGGTGGTCCTTTTCGTTCTGGAAGCCCATCGCGCGCTGCACTTCCGCGGTCGTGTCGATGAACGTGCGCAGCGGATCGCCCGGAAGCGAATGGTAGTAGCCGCCCGTGTTGACGTACTCGAATTTCGCGTTTTCGTGGAAATGACGCTCGGCGTCCGGACCTTTGAACAGAAAACCCTCGATCTCGTTCGCCGCGTTCAGCGTGTAGCCTTCGTCTTTGTACAGCTTGTTCGCATAACCCTTCAGCAGGCCGCGAATGTCCGCGCCGTACGGCGTGCCGTCCTTATCGATCACCTCGCCGAAGATCAGGATTTTCCCGGGACCAAAGACGTCGGACGGCGCCCAGTAGAACGAGCCCCAGTCCATCATCAGGCGAAGATCGCTTTCGCGCTGCGCCGTGAAGCCCCGGATCGACGAGCCGTCGAACGTCAGGTTGTCGTAGCTCTTCGTCAGGAACTTCTTGTCGTAGTCGAGCATGTGCAGGCGGCCTTCGAGGTCGCTGAACAGCACGGTGACGGCCTTGATCCGTTTTTCGTCGGTGAGATATTTCAGCCGCTCGTCCTGGATTTTGTGCGGGGCAACGCGGTCGGTTCGCTGCTTCTTCGACTTGAGGTTCAGCTCTTCGAGATCTTCATACGAAAGTGCCAAGAAATTTCGCAGTTCGTTGGACATGCAACTCCTCGAGTTGAGCTCGCCTCAACTCAGTGGCGAGATTTCGAACCTCCGCCAGCAGAGGTTCGAGGCGTAAGCGTATCGTGCGGAATTCGACTTCGTCAAATCGAAAAGTTCTCCTCCCGATAAAGGAGATGGATGCAACTGATAAACGAGGCTTCGGGAAGGAGCCCGCCCCCAGCTACAGGCTCCTCCCGTCATGGCGGGACGGCCTAATCGTCTGACGCGCTTCGTTTCGCTTCCTCCGGGCGCATCGACAGCGCCAGAAGGTGCTTCTTCCAGCCGGTTACCGCGGGCCTCGAGGCTTGGCTGTGCAAACCTGCGTTCAACACGTCGCCGAGATTTGCCACCGCCTCGTCGAGGATCGCCTCCACTTCTTCGGCTGTCGGGAACTTCCCAGCCGTGCGGTGCAGCAACTCCACGTGAAACTCCGCCGCGGTGCGCTGTCCCGCCAATGCCAAACAACTGAAAGCCCACCAATATTGGGCTTCCAAATAGTCCTGCTGCTCCTGTTGCATGATGGCCTCCGGACGAATCTCTATTTTTTCTGGCTGTGCGTTTCGCATCAGCGAACTGCGAGATCGCGACGGAGGATGAGCTATGTTCGCCTGAGGGAGTAGAGAGCCAGCAGGTCGCGCGAACCCGGCCGCTGGGCCGAGAAAGCAACTCGCGCCGGGCCCGACGTGAAGCACGGCGAGGTTTGAGGAGCGGCTTGCGGGCAGCCCACGTCCTGTCCGAACGTGGCAGCTTCCTCTGTAGTCGGAGCGTGGACGAGAATTGTGAAATCGTTCGAGGTGTCGTTCGTCAGAGTGGATTCCTCAGGGACCTCGAGGCAGGCGAGACACACGAACAGAAGTCCGGCGAGAAACCAGATGTGCCTTCCTCTGTGCATTCGGATCATCGATAGGAAATCCAAATTCCCTGAGTGATCAGGGATACAGGAATGCGTGCCGGCAAGTCAATAGAGTATCTTCCCCCTGGGCGCTCGAGGCGTTAGCCGCCGGCTCATTTTTTCTTGAAGACAAGCTTCTGCTGCGCATCACCCATCGGCCCGGAGAAGGTCCGTACAACGGTCAGAGTCGCGCCGTCCGCACTGAGGGTGTACGTGCTCGCCAGCGTGGCCGTATTTCCCTGGGCGCCCACCTGCGTGTTCACGACCAGCGAATTACCGTCCCAGTGCGCCGTGCTCTTTGCCTCATTTCCCATTACAGTTGACGTCGTCACGTTCTTCCCATCCGCCACGAGATCCAACGTGAACGACGAGGAGCCCATGGGCCCGCCCGTTTGGTTCACGGCGATCTTGATGGAGGGCTCTTTGTCCTCGATCGTATCGGTGCGGCTGTCGGGCGGAGGCACGGGGCCAAAATCGCTCTTCGCGGCGTCCAGCACCCACGTCCCACTGAGGTTTGGTGTCGCCGGAGGATCCCCCGCGACCGTTACCGAAACGGCAGCGGGCGCTGACGGGACTGCAGGCGACGGCGATGCGTGTGCAGCGGTCGCCGCCGTGGTGCCAGACGAGGAGTCCTGCTTCTCGAAGATGAACGTCCTGCTCGCATCGCCCATCTCGCTCGCATAGTCGGAGCTGATCGTCAGCACCTTGCCGTCGGGCGAGAGGGTGTAGTGGCTGACACCCGCCACGGGCGCTTCCTGGTACGTCAGCTTCTCGTGCACGACCAGAGAACTCCCGTCCCAAGCGGCGGCGATACTCTGGAGCACCACGTCCGCGTCCGGGTGGGCGAGGGGCGCGTCAGGAGGAATTGTTACCTCCTTGCCGTCGGCCGTGAACTCCATGACGTACTGAAGGCTGCCTTGTCCCGTCGCAGCCGTGACGTTGATCCTCATCGCTTGCCCGGTCTGCTCGATCACGTCCGTCTGAGCGGCCGGCCCCGCCACGGGACCGAAATCGCTCTTGTCCACGTTCAGCTTCCACGTCCCGCTGAAATCGGTCTTTCCCTGGGCCGAAGCGACCAAGGCCACGAGTACAAAACCGACCGCCATAACCAACGCCTTTCGACGCATGCTCCCTCCTCGAACGTCTCCTATTGCCACATCAGCACAGTACGCGCGGGGCCGCAAGTTTATATCAGGTGGACCGGGAAGGGTGACTTTCACGCTTGGTTCATCAAGCAGGAAACTGCCCGATTGAAACGGAGGCCGATTCTCACTAAACTCCGCTATATGCTCTTCATGGTCATTGAAAGGTACAAGGACCGCAATCCTCGAGCCGTCGGTGAACGGTTCAACCAAAGAGGAAGGATGTTGCCCGGAGACGTTCGCTACCACGCAAGCTGGCTGGACTTCGCCGGAACGCGTTGCTTCCAGGTGCTGGAGTCTCCCAATTCGGAATTGCTGGAACTCTGGATGAGCCGCTGGAGCGACCTTGTCGACTTCGAGGTTGTTCCGGTGCTCTCTTCGGCGGACTTCTGGGCGAGAACCAAGTCCGAATAGAGCGACCGAAGGTCTCGGTCTTCGATGCGATTGTCCGCGAATGAGCATGGGCCTCATCCTTTGAAAACGGCGCTGATTTCTTTCGGGCTCGCCGCCTGAGCCGCGAAGCCGAACGTTCCCTGCTCGCGCATCTCGCGCGCTGCGCGAAGAAACGCACCCAGTGCCGTGCGATAGAGCGCGCCGCCCACGCTAACGCGTCTCACGCCCAGCGCCGACAACTCCGCCAGGGTCAGTTGGACGCCTTGCAGACCCATCACGACATTCACCGGGCGGTCCACGGAGCGAACTACTGCGGCGATGTCCTCCTTGGTCCGCAAGCCGGGCGCATAGAGAACATCCGCGCCCGCTTCTTGAAATGCCTGCAGGCGGGCAATCGTGTCGTTCAAATCCGGCCGGCCATGGAGGTAGTTTTCGGCGCGTGCCGTGAGGGTGAAAGTGAACGGCAGCGCCCGCGCCACCTCGACGGCCGCGCGGACCCGTTCTGCTGCCAGGGTCTTGTCATAGATGGGCCGATCGGGACGGCCAGTCGAGTCCTCGATGGAGCCGCCCACGACGCCAGCCTCCGCCGCGAGGCGGATCGTTTCGGCGGCAGCTTCGGGAGCGTCGCCATAGCCGTTTTCGAGGTCGGCGCTGACGGGGACGTCAACGGCGGAGGCGATGGACGCGACGTGCTTTATCATCGTGTCGCGGCCAACGAGGCCGTCGCGCCTCCCTGTCGAGTAGGCGTAGCCCGCGCTCGTGGTCGCGAGAGCCTCAAACCCCAGATTCGCCAGGATCTGGGCCGTGCCCACGTCCCAGGGATTCGGGATGATGAAGGCATGATCGCGCTCGTGGAGCGCCCGAAATCTCTTCCCCTTCTCAGGCTGTGTCAGCATTCGCCCCTCACTGTGATTGCGAGTCTCGAAGGTTGACGGTAGGCAAAGGGAGCGCGAGGGTCAAGAACCACTTTGGCGCCGCCGGAAAAACAAGGGAGGCAGAGGAGGTGAAGGAGGCAAAGGAGGGAGAGGAAGCAGATCCCGAAAAGGCAATTTTGTTGCGATTAGGATTTGGCAGGGCGCTTTGTTTTCTATAGGTTAGGCGGAATTCTAATCCTGAACTGTTGCGATTAGGCTTTGGAGGCTGGAGTCTAGAGGCTGGAGGCTGGAGACCCGAAGCTGGACGAAGTGCAGATGCCGGGGAGGCGGATAGATTAGAAATTTTCAAGGTGTTGATTTTGCGGCGGTTAACGTGATTTCTAATCTTCAGCGGGCAGATTAGAAGCGGAGGCAAGGAAGCACGGAGGCAGCGAGGCAAGGAGGGGCCGCTCGCCACATGCGCTGCGTGGAGCTGTATATTAGACATGGTGCCGGCCCTGTGTTTTCAACGAGTTAGGGCGATTTCTAATCGCGCAACTGTATATTAGGATTCGGTGATTTCCAGTCCCCGGCTGTCGGTTCGGCAGAGCTGAGGTCCCTCGACTCGCGTTGCTCGCTCGGGACGAGGATGCTTTGCCGCATCCTCGATTTCTAATCGCGCAACTGTGGATTAGGGCGAGGGATGAGGGGCGAGGGGCGAGAACGGACCCACGCGCGCGGGACCCTATCGTCCTAGTTAGACCGCGATCGGTGACCTGCGACCTGCGGCCCGCGACCCGACTCGCTATCAACGGCTCCCGCTTCATCGTTCCTCCTCTCCATCTGGGCACACGTCTAGCATAGCCTGCGCCATGCGCGCCCGGTTTCATCGGGGACGCGCGTCTTTTGGGTTCCGGGTCTGCAAGCACAGACCCTGAAACCCGGACAGACGTCCAGGGCATGCCCAAAATGCGGGCGCGCGCACAATTAATTATTCTGATTTTTAAGGATAGGTCTATATAGCATAGTTAACAGCAATTGTCAAGGACTAGTACTCCCCGGCGAATCCGTCGAGGGCAAAGTGTGCCCACCAAACGACTTACCGCGCAAGACACGCAGTGCGGGGTGCGGGGCCGTTCGGGATTGTGTTATCTTGGGCGGTTCGGAAAACGCGCGCAATCGTTGCATCGTGCGTCATTCGCAACCGGGTCGCTACTGAGGGAGCACTGGGAGATGAAGAGTTCGTACAACGGCGTGGCGGTGCCGTCGAACGGCAAGCCGATCGAGTATGCCGGGGGCGGGTTTCGCGTCCCGGACCAGCCCGTCATTCCCTTCATCGAGGGAGACGGCACGGGCCGCGACATCTGGAAGGCGTCGCGGCGCGTGTTCGACGCCGCGGTCGAAAAGGCGTACGGCGGGAAGCGCAAGGTGGCGTGGCTCGAAGTCTTCGCGGGCGAAAAATCGTTCAACCAATTCAAGGAGTGGCTGCCGCAAGAGACGGTCGACTGCATCCGCGATTTTCGCGTGGCGATCAAGGGGCCGCTCACGACGCCGGTCGGCGGCGGAATCCGGTCGCTGAACGTGGGGCTGCGGCAGGTGCTCGATTTGTATGCGTGCGTGCGGCCGGTGCGCTATTTCGAAGGCGTGCCTTCGCCGGTGCGGAATCCGGAGCGGATGAACGTCGTCATCTTCCGCGAGAACACCGAAGACGTGTACGCGGGAATCGAGTGGAAATCGGGCACGCCGGAAGTGAAGAAGCTGATCGCATTTCTGAACGGCGAGATGCTCAAGGACGGGAAGAAGCACGTGCGCGAAGACTCGGGCGTGGGGATCAAGCCGATGTCTCCGACGGGCACGAAGCGGCTGGTGCGGCGCGCCATTCAGCACGCCATCGAAAAGGGCCGCAGCGTTGTGACGCTGGTTCACAAAGGCAACATTCAGAAATTCACAGAAGGCGCATTCCGCGATTGGGGCTACGAGCTGGCGACGCAGGAGTTTCGCTCGGCTGTGGTGACGGAGCGCGAGAGCTGGATTCTCGACAACAAGGACAAGAACCCGAACCTGAGCGCGGAGCAGAACGCGGCGATGATCGAGCCGGGGCTCGAGCAAGCCACGGAGGAATTTCGCGGCAAGATCTGCGCCGAAGTAAAGCGAACGCTCGACGCAATTTACGCGACGCACGGCAACGGCCAGTGGAAGAAGAAAATCCTGATCAACGACCGGATCGCCGATTCCGTGTTCCAGCAGATCCTGACGCGCGCGAACGAATATCAAGTGTTCGCGACGCCGAACCTGAACGGCGACTATTTGTCGGACGCGTGCGCGGCACAGGTGGGCGGGCTGGGCATGGCGCCGGGCGCGAACATCGGAGACGGCTTCGGCGTGTTCGAAGCGACGCACGGCACGGCGCCAAAATACGCGGACAAGGACGTGATCAACCCGAGTTCGGTGATGCTCTCCGGCGGGATGATGTTCGAATTCCTCGGGTGGAAGGAAGCGTCGAAGCTGATCGAGGACGGCATCGCGAAGACGATCCAGCAGAAGCGGGTGACTTACGACCTGGAACGCATGATGCCGGGCGCGACGAAGCTGAAGACGTCGGAATTCGCGTCGGCGATCATCGAGAATATGGCGGGGGTCGCAACCGCACGGTAGCTGGGCGAGCACAACTTCAGGGGCTAAAGCCCCATAGTTTCTGGCGGGAACGATAAGTCGGACCTGGAGGTCCGATCCCCTAAAAACCGGATTCATGGACTCAAGTCGAACGACATCATAGGGAGGAGCGATGCGGAAGAAGGTGACGGTAGTAGGCGGCGGGTTCGTCGGGTCGACCACCGCGCAGCGGATTCACGACGCGGGGCTGGCCGACGTGGTCCTGACCGACATTCTCGAGGGCGTTCCGGCGGGCAAGGGGCTGGACATGGCGGAGTCCGCGCCGATCCTCGGCACCGACGTGCACGCGGTGGGAATTTCGACGGCGACGGGCGATTACCGCGAGACGTCGAACAGCGACATCATCGTGATCACAGCGGGCTTTCCGCGCAAGCCGGGAATGAGCCGCGACGATCTGCTGAAGGCGAATTACGACGTGGTGAAGGGCGTGGTGGAAGCGGTGGTGAAGCTTTCGCCGAGCGCGATCCTGATTATCGTGACGAACCCGCTGGACGCGATGGCGCAGGCGGCGTTCAAGGTGAGCGGCTTTTCGAAGAATCGCGTGATCGGGATGGCGGGCGTGCTGGATTCGGCGCGGATGAGCACGTTCGTGGCGATGGAACTGGGCGTGTCAGTGGAGAACGTGCACTCGTTCGTACTCGGCGGGCACGGGGACGACATGGTGCCGCTGGCGCGGTATTCCACGGTGGCGGGAATTCCCCTCCCCGAGCTTTTGCCGAAGGACAAGCTCGACGCGATCGTGACGCGGACGCGGAAGGGCGGGGCGGAAATCGTCAACCTGCTGAAGACGGGCTCGGCGTACTACGCGCCGTCAGCGGCGGTGGTGGAGATGGTCGAGGCGATCCTGAAGGATAAGAAGAAGATTCTGCCGTGCGCGGCGTACCTGGAAGGCGAGTACGGCATCAACGGGCTCTTTGTCGGCGTTCCGGTGAAGCTCGGAGCGCGCGGGATCGAGCAGATCATCGAAATCAAGCTCACACCGGACGAGAAGGCGGCGCTCGACAAGTCGGCTGCGTCGGTGCGCGAGCTTGTCGGCGTACTCGGAATCTAGCGAAGCTGGGCCGCGCGGTTTTGTCGCTTGCGGCGGCCGCGCGCATACCTTTTCGTCTCACGCATTCGACGTGTCCCGCGTGTCCATTCCATCCTTTGTTACACTGGTTTCCGGAGTCATCCAGGGCATGAAGCTGTTTGACGGCAAACCGCAGAAGAACGGGCCAGCGGGCGCAGAGCGACGCGGAAGCTCCGACGGCGGCGAGGGCGGCGGCCCGCGGCCGTCACACCGGCTGACGCTCGATCTGTCACGCGCCGAACAGCTCGCGGCGATGCTGGCGCAGAGCCGCGCCGCGAAGTTCGTCGAAGTGGCCGATCTGCTCGCCGGGATGTACATCTACGAGTGGGACCGCCTGTCGCGCTTCTGGGAGGACCATGAGGAGGTGGAGCGCCTGCTGCAGCAGATGTGCAACATCAGCCCGCAGCGGTGGCATCACTGGATCGAGCTGTACGACCGGCAGCGCCGCGACGGCGAGAAGGAAGAGGCGTCGCCGCTGCGAGGCTTGCGGAAGAAGCCGGAGGATGCGGAGGCGCCGGGGCGCTCGACCGAATTGCAGAATCTCTTCAAGACCGCCGAGCAGATTTCGCCGTTTCTCGACCGCGTCGACGGGGAGAATGTGCCGGTGCTGACCACGGAGTGCGTCCTGCTGTGCATCGCGCGGCACGAACATTCGGACCTGAGCCGAAAGCTGCGCGATACGGGGCTCGACCTCGAGGCGCTCGAGCTGGCCGCGCGAAATCCGCGGCGCTCCCCGCCGCGGTGAGGTTTTTGCCGGCTCGCGCGTTCCCGTTCAAATGATCATCTTGAAATTTGGCCACAACGCCGAGAGCGGTGCACGTGGCTTCCGGCAAACGTAGACGACGATGTTCTGCTCGACGGGCATGGCGTGCGGATTTTGCACCACGGCCGCCAGTTCTACTTCGCCGAACAATGCCTTGTAGCGGTCGGCGCGCTCGCCGATCAGGATCACGCAGGCGCCGGAATAATTGCGCGATCCCCAATCGAAGTAGCTGTTGTGGCCGCTGATGGCCTTCGGTAAACCGAGCGCAGGGCCGTAATAGTCGATCGCGCCCGCTTCGCCGTAGTTCCCTCCCAGGATCGCACAATCCGGCTGCTCATCGGCCGGCAGCGAGCGATAGACACGCGCGACCGTCTCCGCCAGATTGCGCCAGCCGAACATGTCGGCGTAAAGCTGCGGCAGCGGCGCGGTGGCGTCGCGTTCCGTCTTGATGCGGAGGCCGGGAAACGCCTGCATGTATCGCAGGAACGTATCGACCGGGAGAATGGGGACGCCGAAGGGAATGGTCGCGAGGCCGCCGGCTATAAGCAAGGTTACGACGGCGGCGCGGAGGCGGCGCTGCGGAACCGATGCGGCGCGCTCCCAGACCACGCCTCCTGCAGCTGCCAGGACCGGGTATGCCGGGAGCACGTAGTACGTCTTGCCGTCGAAGACGATGAAGATCGCGAGGACGATCAGGTAACTCCACCCGAGAAAGCGAGAAGGCCTCGCGTCGCGAGCCGCGAAATACCACGCAAGTCCGGCACCCCACACCGGCAACGACGCAGGATTCAGAAACAAAACCTGCTCGGCCAAGAAACGCAACGGGCCGACGTGGACGTTTTTGTACTCCTGCGCGTTGCGCACCACTCCGATTTGCGGCCAGCCGTGGCGCGCCTCCCAGAGGAGGTTTGGGAAAAAGAGCGCGAGCGCGACGAGCCCACCGAGCCACAGCCATTTCGACCGCAGGATTGACTGGTTTCCCGTCAGCAGAAGCCCCGCGATCAGCGCAAAACCGAAAACGACCATGGTGTGCTTGTTTTCGAGGCCGATGCCTGCAATCGCGCCGAACGCGAGCCAAAGTTTCGGAGACGCGCCGCGGACGATTCGCACCGCGATCAGCGCGCAGGCGAGCCAGAACAGCGGCTCGAAGGCGTTCATGGAGAAGAAGCTGTCGAAGGCGAGGTACGATGGTGCGAGGAAAATCGTTAGCGCCGCGAGCAGTTGCGCGAAGCGCGCTCCGCCCAGTTCGCGCGCGAGAACGCCCGTGAGGAAGACCACCGCCGCGCCCGCGAGCACGGGCAGCAGGCGAATCGCGACGATCGAATCGCCGAAAAGGTGGCGCGCGAACCACGCGGCGAAGGCAATCAGCGGCGGCTGGTCGATGTAGCCCCAGGCGAGATGCTCGCCGCAAGCCATGTAGTAAAGCTCGTCGCGGAAGAAGCCGTAGTGCGCGATTCCGGCGAATTGAACGGCGAGCTTGACGAGCGCAACTGCACCGAGCAGGGCGAACGCGATTGGAGGCCATGAGTGCGATGAAGAGCGCGGGAGCGCGGGAGCGAATCCAGTCTCAGTCATGAGGATAGGGACGCGCGGCGCGTCCCTGCCCGTCCAAATGCAAGCCTATGCCTTCGACCCTGCCGGGACGACGACGGCGGACTTGATGGTGTCGAGATTCGGGAAGTTCTTGTCGAGATAGGCCTTCCCTTGCGTGGTGATAGCGCCCTGGTCGGGCTTTTCGCCGTAGCCGCTGTGGAGCTTGTGGACGACGTCCATGCCGGACGTCACCTGGCCAAACGGCGCGAAGCCCTGGCCGTCGAGAAACGTGTTGTCGCCGAAATTGATGAAGAGTTGCGTGGTGCGAGTGTGCGGGCCGGCGGTGGCGAACGTGATGTAGCCCGGCTTGTTGCTCTGCGTGACAGGATCGTCCTTGATGCGCGCGCTGCGCCACGCGGAGTTCACGGCGGGATCGGCGCTGAGGCCGAACTGGATGATGAAGTTCGGCACGACGCGGAAGAACGCGGCGTCCGTGAAGTAGCCGTGGGTCACCAGATTGTAGAAGCGGTCAGAGCCAATCGGCGCCCACGCGCGCGTCACCCTGACAACGAAATCGCCCTTCCCCGTGGTGAATTTCACGTCATAGACATCCGGCGATTGTGCGTTGAGGCTCGCCGGTTGCAAGAGAGCAGGATCGCTAGGCATTCGTGTGTCCTTTATGCAGATTTATGTTTGCAGCTTGCCGCAACAAAACAAATTTCGTTCGGGGCCGCGCTACGACTGCGGCGCCGCGGGCTTGTGAACCGGCGCAGGCCTGTGAGTGGGCGCGGGAGCCGGTGCAGGCGACGTGATTGTCGCGGTCTTGATCGTGTCGAGCTTGGGATAGGTCTTCTGGAGATACGCTTTCCCGCCCGTCGTGATGTTGCCCTGGTCGTTCGTCGTGGTGTCGCCATAGCCGCTGTAGAGGTTCGCGATGACGTCCATCCCCGACGTTACCTGGCCGAATGCGGCAAATCCCTGGCCGTCGAGCGCGGCATTGTTGCCGAGGTTGACGAAGACCTGGGTCGTACGCGTATTCGGACCCGCGGTCGCGAACGTAATCGTGCCGGCCGCGTTGCTCTGCTTGACCGGATCGTCCTTGATTCGAGCGGTCTCCCAGGCGCGGTTCACCGCGGGGCTCGGTCCGAGGCCGAATTGCACGACGAATCCGGGAACGACGCGGAAGAGCGCCATGTCGTCATAGAAATGATGCTTCACGAGGTTATAAAAACGATCCGCACCCAACGGCGCCCACGCGCGCGTGACCTTCACGACGAAGGGGCCTTTCGTGGTCACAAAGGTGACCTCGTACACCTCCGGCGCTTTCGCCGTGAGCGTCGCCGGATGCAGCAGCGCGGGATCGGTGGCCGAATGTGCGGCCGGGTGCGTCGCCGGGTGAGCCGGCTTCGCGGTTGACGATTGCGTCTGCGCGCTCGAAATCCCGCACGCCAGCATTCCAACAGCAAACAGACAGAGCCAGAGAGCGATTCTCTTCATGGCTTTTCTCCTTGTAGTCTCTTAGCGGCGGCCTCCACTTGCTCCATCACGCGGAGAGTGTTGCCGCCGAGAATCTTTTGCACATCGGCTTCCGAATAGCCCTTCTTCAGCAGTGCGTCGGTGATTTGCGGCAGGTGCGTCACGTCGTCCATGCCGAAGGGCATGTTCGCGCCGTCGAAATCCGAACCCAGCCCCACGTGGTCCGCGCCGACGAGCTTTACCGCGTGGTCGATGTGGTCGATGATCTCGGTCCATTCGACGCGCGGCAACCTGCCCGCCGCGACGAACTCGCGGACCACCTTCTCGCCCTCGACCAGCTCGCACGATTCGTCGGCGCCACAGCGCTTCTTCACTTCCGCGTCGATTTCCTTCCCGATTTCGGGGTGCGCGTCCTGCGCTTCGCGAAATTTCCGGTCGAGGAACCCGACGTGATAGTTGATCTGAATCACGCCGCCTTTTGCCGCAAGCGCCCGAATCATGTCGTCGGTCATGTTGCGCGCGGCATTGCAGAGCACGCGGCACGATGAATGCGACGCGATCAAGGGCGCCTGGCTGGCTTCGAGCGCGTCGTAAAACGTCTTGTCGGACACGTGCGAGACGTCCACCATCACGCCCAAGCGGTTCATTTCGCGGACGACCTGCTTGCCAAAGTCAGTGAGGCCATTGTGCGCCGGCTTGTCGGTGGAGGAGTCGGCCCAGTCCGTGTTGACCATGTGCGTGAGCGTCATGTAGCGGACGCCGAGCGCGGCGTACATTCGCAGCACGCCGAGGTCGTCGGCAATCATATGGCCGCCCTCGACGCCCATCAGCGCCGCGATTTTGCCTTCGCGATGCGCGCGGCGGATGTCTTCGGCCGTTTCCGCCAGGATCAAATCGTTCGGATGCTTCGCGATCGTCTGGCGCACGGCGTCAATCTGGTCGAGAGCGCGCTTCACCGCCTCCGACCCCGTGATTGTACCGGGAATGTAGATGGAGAAGAAAATGCCGCCGAGCCCGCCTTCGCGCATGCGAGGGATATCGATGCCTCCGTCGGGATGCCGCGCGCCGAGGTCGAACTTCGGGTTCAGCAGGCGCTGCGTCGTATCGTCGTGCGTGTCGATCACGATCGAGCGGAAATGCAGATCGCGCGCCCTCTGCGAGATTCCCTCTTGTGCGGAAGATGTCAGCGCCATCAATGGAAGCAACAATCCCAACAGGCAGCAGAACAGCAGCGGCAGAACACGGCTCATTCGTCCCCTCAAACGAACGCAAGATTCTCCTACACCCACTCGCCAAACACAAACGAGAGGTCGTCCTTGCGTCGTCGATTTCACACGGGGGCGCCTAGCGCACAACAGTGGCACGTCGCTTTACTTTGTGCTATGATGTAAAGCGATGACGCAAGCTACCCTTTCTACGAAAAACCAGATCGTGATTCCCCGCGACGCTCGGAAGGCGCTCGGCCTGAAGCCAGGCGATAAACTTGTCGTTGTCGTCCGCGGCGACAGAGTTCTCGTCCTTCACAAACCCAAGTCGCATCGTGCCGCGATCCGGGGCCTTGCGCGAGGCGTCTACCCGCACGGTCACGTGCAAAAGGAACGCCGGAGTTGGGATTAGAAGACCTCGGCGCCTACCTTCACCGCCACAAGAGAATCGCGTTGGATACGAGCGTCTTCATCTACCACCTCGAAGCTAATCCCAAGTACCTCGCCTTCACGGACCGCATATTCTCCTGGGTCGAGCGGCCGGGCTCGAGCGCCGTTACATCGGCGATCACCATGACGGAACTCCTGGTTCAGCCTTATCGCGCTCGCGACGAGGGCCGTGTCGATCAGTTCTACGGATTGCTCTCTACTTATCCCAATCTTGAGTGGATTCCGCCGGACATCGAGATTGCCGATCGGGCGGCGCGGATTCGCGCCCTTCACCATCTCAGGACGCCCGACGCCTTGCAAGCCGCTACCGCTGTACACGCACAGGCAACGGGCCTGATCACCAACGACCCGGCATTCAAGCGAGTCGAACACATTGACACGCTGATCCTCGACCGGCTTCTCTGAGGACTTTCCTAGACGTCACTGCCCCAACGTTGGGTCTTACGTGAGGCGCTCTGCTCGCGTTAGCGCCCGCGGAACCACGATTTCACGGCGTGCACGAGCACCTGCCCGTTGACGGCCGCCAGCGACTCGGTGAGCGGAATTCCCTTCGGGCAGACTTCGACGCAGTTCTGCGCGTTGTCGCAATCCTCGATCCCGCCGGGGCCCATCAAAGCTTCGAGCCGCTCGCCTGCGTGCATCGCACCCGTCGGGTGGAGGTTGAACAGCCGCACCTGACTGACGATCGCGGCGCCCACGAATTGCGTGTGCTCGTTCACCTTCGGGCAGATTTCCAAGCAGTTGCCGCACGTGATGCACCGCGAGAGCGGGTAACCCGCTTCCTGGGCCTCCGGCGCCATCCGCGGCCCAGGGCCGAGATCGTAGGTGCCGTCGATGGGAATCCAGCAATGCGTGCGCTTCAAATCGTTAAACATCTTCGAGCGATCGACCTGCAGGTCGCGCACGAGCGGAAACTTCGTCAGAGGCTCCAAGCAAATCGGCTTTTCGAGCTGATCGACCAGCGCCGAGCACGCCTGCCGCGGCTGGCCGTTGATCAGCATGGCGCAGGCACCGCACACTTCCTCGAGGCAGTTCGCTTCATAGCTCACCGGCGTCGATTCGGTGCCGCTGCGCGTGAACGGCTTCTCGGCGATGTCGCGCAGGCACTGAATGACGTTCATGTGCGGCCGGTAACGCAGCTCGAATTCCTCCCAGCGCACGGACTCATCAGGCCGCTGCTGCCGCTTGATGCGAACGATGAATGTTTTCTCAGCCATTTAAAATTTCAGATCTCAAATTTGAAATCGCCCTACGCTTTTGCCGTGTACTTTCGCTCCCGCAACGGAATCAACGAAGTATCCACCGGCTCGTACTCCAGCTTGATTTTCCCGTCCCGATAACTCGCCTTGGTGGTCTTCAGCCAATTCTTGTCATCGCGCTCCGGGAACTCCGGTTTCCAGTGCGCGCCGCGGCTCTCACTGCGGGCGAGCGCGCCCATGGTGATCACCTTCGCCAAGACGAGCATGTTGCCCAGCTCGCGAACGAAATTCAGCGTCTGATTCGACCATTGCGTGCGGTCCGACAGATTGATGTGCTTGAAGCGGTCGCTCAGCTTATCGAGCTCGCCGAGCGTAGTTTCGAGCACGGTGTTGTGGCGCGTGACCGTGACGTTGGCGGTCATCAGTTGGCCAAGTTCGCGCCAGATCGTCATCGGGTTTTCCGTTCCCTGGTGCTGATTGAGCAGCGCGTCGTTCAAATCCTGCTGGCGGACGCGTTCGCGCTCGAAAACGCTCGACGCCGTGCCTTCGCATCCCTGTTCGAGGTTCCGGGAGTACTTCACGGCAGCGGGCCCCGCCAGCATTCCCGCGTAAATGCAGGAGACCAACGAGTTCGCGCCGAGCCGGTTCGCGCCATGATACTGGTAGTCGCATTCACCGGCCGCGTAGATTCCCGGAACATTCGCGGCCTGATTCGCGTTGTCGACCCAGAGTCCGCCCATCGTGTAATGCATCGCCGGAAAGACCTTCATCGGCTCTTTGCGCGGATCGACGCCCACGAACTTTTCATAAATCTCGAGAATGCCTTCAAGCTTGCGGTTCAGGACCTCGACCGGAATGTGCGAAACGTCAAGGTACACGGCCGGCTCGCCCGGCAATCCCAGCTTCATTTCGAAGACGACCTTGTGAATCGCGCGCGTGGCCACGTCGCGCGGGACCAAGTTCCCATACTTCGGATACCAGTCCTCGAGGAAATAGAATCGCTCGTTTTCCGGCACGTCCTTGCCGCGCCGCGTGTCATTCGGGTTCTTCGGGACCCAGACGCGCCCACCCTCCCCGCGCGCCGATTCGCTCATCAACCGGCACTTGTCCTCGCCGGGAATCGCCGTCGGATGGACCTGAATGAACTCGCCGTTGGCGTAGTAGACGCCCTGCTGAAACAGCGCCGACTGCGCCGAGCCCGTGCACACGACGGAATTCGTCGAGTAGTAGAAGATCGCGCCGATTCCGCCCGTGCAGTAGATCACCGCGTCAGCCGGGAACGTCTTGATCTCCATCGTTTTCAGGTTCATCGCGCAAATGCCGCGCGAGACGCCGGCCTCGTCGATGACCGCGGAGAGAAACGTCCAGCCTTCGAATTTCTTCACCTTGTCTTCGGATTCGTAGCGGCGCACCTGCTCGTCGAGCGCGTACAGGAGTTGCTGCCCAGTGGTCGCGCCCGCGAAGGCGGTGCGGTTGAACAGCGTCCCACCGAAGCGGCGGAAATCGAGCAGGCCTTCCGACGTGCGGTTGAACATCACGCCCATGCGGTCGAGGAGATCGATGATCGCGGGCGCCGCCTCGCACATTCCTTTCACCAGCGGCTGATTCGCCAGGAAATCGCCGCCGTAAATCGTGTCGTCGAAGTGCTGCCAGGTCGAGTCGCCTTCGCCCTTCAGGTTTTTTGCCGCGTTGATTCCGCCCTGCGCGCACACGGAGTGCGATCGCTTCACAGGCACGATCGAGAACAGGTCGACGGGCACGCCCGATTCGGCGACGCGAATCGCCGCCATCAGGCCTGCCAAGCCGCCGCCCACGACGATGATCTTCGGTTGTCTCGCCATTCGAAATTTCAGATCTCAGATTTCAAATTTGACATCACTGCACATAGCCGCCCAGCGGGAACCACGCGTAATGGAATCCCAGCACGACGAAGACGCCCACGATCGTGAGCGCGACGGCTACCACAGCGCCAAACCAGCCCGCCGCGCGTTGCGCACGCGTGCTGACCGCAATACCCCACTTGCAGGCGAAATTCCAGAGCCCGTTGCCGAGGTGGAACGACGCCGAGGTGACGCCGACGATGTAGAAGGTCACGTACCACGGATTCGCCATTGCGCGGGCGACGTCGGCGTAGGTGGTCACGCCGTGCCCGAGGAACCGCTCGGTATAAACGTGCCAGCCGATGAACGCGAACGCGATCATGCCCGTCCAGCGCTGCAGCAGGTACATCCAGTTCGACATCCACGGATGCGCGAACGTGTTCTGCTTCCCCGTCCACCAAATCCACATGCCGTAGATGCCGTGGAATAGAATCGGAATCCACAGGACGCCGGCTTCGACCAGGATGCGCCACGGGACGGTCTGCAATTCCGACGAAACCTGGTTGTACTTGCCGACGCTTACCAGGGCGTAGCTGTTCGACCAGAGGTGGTCAACCAGGTAAGCTCCAATAGGAATGACGCCGCTGAGGGAATGCAGTTTGTCGAGAAGGTAGCTCGTTTTGGATGCGGCCCCTGCGGACTCCATGCACGCTCCGAGAATTGCTGCGGCCCCGTTCAGGCCGTCACATCACACTGGAATCTGCCGCGAGTACCCTCACATTTTGGCTGAAGGCGTCGACCGCGCAGTGACGTACGTCACACACAAGAAATCCAGCGTTTCCCAACCGGGAAGTATATTCACGACGCAAACAGTTTGCAAGTTGGCCTCTTCAGCATGGACGATGCAATCGCAACGACCTGATTCGCCGCACCCGCGCCCTTGTCGGCGCCCTCTCAATCGGAGAGAATTCGCACGCTGGCCCTTGAGGTCCGAGAATGTCGATCCCGGCAACCGTAGCGAGTGACGCGCCTCCCGCATACGCCGGCTTCTGGCCCCGCCTCGCGGCGACTGTCATCGACGCCTGTCTGCTGTTCACTCTTTTTCTTCCTCTCGCTCTGGTTGGGGTTGTCTCCGCTCGGCTGACGAACCCGGTAGGTCACGACCCAGGCGCCGTCATCCTAATCGTTGTGCTTCTTGTCGCGCTGGTCGTTCCTTTTCTCTATTTCGGTTTGATGGAAAGCTCCCCGTGGCAAGCTACGTTTGGGAAGAAAGCCCTCGGGTTGCGCGTCACTGATGCGCAAGGTCGCAGGCTCTCCCTAGCCAGAGCCACAGCGCGAAATCTCGCGAAATTGCTTTCAACCGCCACCGTCGGTGTTGGCTACATGATCTGTGGATTCACGCACAGAAAGCAGGCCCTGCATGACATGGCGGCGAGCTGCCTCGTCGTCCGCGGCGGATCACCTCGATCACGTAAGCCAGGCTCCTAGCAGCGTCGAAACTCACTGTTCATTTTACGCAGCAAGAACTCGGTAGGTTGGGGAGCGCGCTACCCGTACCAATGGAATTTCTTCCAGAATTGCGGCCAGGGCTCGCGGAGATTCCGGCAGACGAAAATATCGATTCTGTCTTCGATGGCGCTATTCGTGATTCCATACGGCTGTGAGAGATGGCCCGCCAGGTCGCACGACTCGAACGCCCACGCGATGTCCTCGCGCAAGAAGCCGACGGCAATCAATGTCTGCGGCGGAGGGTCGCCATAGCCTCGCAGCCAGTGGGAGTTCGACCCGCTGATCGCTGTGGGCAAGCCATACGCAGGGCCGTAGAGGTTGAGCGCGCCGGCCTCACCCGCATCGCCCGCCAGCACGCCGAGCCGAGCGCGATCTTCCGCAGGCAGCGAATCACGGACGCGAGCGACCGCATCGGTCATTTCCGGCCAGCCGAATTCCTCATTGAAATTGCCCTGCAAATTGTCGGCGACCTTCCACCAGGCAGAATTCGGCGATGCGAGGGGCAGAAGCAAGGCAGCAGTCACTACCATCGCGCTGCCCAGCGTCCACCACGTGGTGCGGCGGATGGCATCGGCGCGCCCGGCAGGCAGCGTCTCGACCCAACGCTCGGCCCACGCGGCTCCGCCAGCCAAGAGCATTGGGTACGCAGGCGCGAGGTAATAATCGCGGCCTTGCGCGATCCAGAACAATGCCAGCGGAATCGCGTACATCCAGCCAATCAAGCGATACCGCTTCCCGCTCGGCGCAACAAAAAAGTAATACAGCCCCGCCAACCAGAGCGGGACGGTGACGATGTTCGTGCTCCCCCAAAACTGGTCAAGCAAAAAGTGGTCCGTTCGGCCGAGGCGGACGTCACGCGCGTGAATGTACTTCAAGAAATCGAGGGAGATGAAATTGTTGTGCACCTGCCACAGCAGGTTGGCAAGGAAAATCAAAACCGAAAGCGCGACCCCGAACCAGAGCCAACCGCTGCGCAAGTATCTCCGGGCATCGGTGAGCAGCACGCCGCCGACAATTCCGGCGACGAAGAACGCCATGGTGTATTTCGTCAGCGCGCCCAGGCCGATCACGGCTCCGATCGCCACCCACCAGCGCGGATCGTCCGACTTGAGCAACCGAATCGTCAGATATGCAATCAGCACCCACCACAAGTAGTCGAAAGAGACGTATTGAAACATCGTTCCAGAGACGAACGAGACGCCCGCGATTGCCACGGACGCTGCCGCCACAATCTGCGCCGCTCGCTTCCCGCCCAGCTCCCGCACCATGAGACCGGTGAGGACCATGGCGATACCCTGGGCCAGCGCCGCGAAAAAACGCAGGGCCACCAACGATGACCCGAAAAGCACGAGCGACACGCGAGCAATGAACGGCGTCACCGGAGGATACGCCACGTAGCCCCACGCGAGGTGCCGCGCGTCGTCGAGCGTCGCCAGCTCGTCGCGGTGGAATCCGTACCGGCCATTCGTGATTGTCTGCAGGACAATTCTGAGGAGCGCGAGCAGAATCAGGACGCCGACGTCACTGCGTAACACACGCTGGCGGATTCCGGTTGATAGCATAGATTCGTCGGACACCGCGTCACGCCGTATGCGCCTTCGCGTCCGGCTTCAGCAAGATATCGAGGTCATCCGGATGAACGGCATAGACGAGCGCGTCTTCCCGGTCGATGTGGCCGGCCGCGACGAGCTTCGCCAGCGATTCTTCAAGGGTGAACGATCCCCGCTTTCGGGTGATCGTGACCTCCTGGTTCAAGTGCTGCAGCGCGTTGTGGCGAATGCCGAGATCGGGCGCGTTTTCCATGGCGGCTCCTTCCAACTCGGATATTGACCCAGTCGCCCAGTTTCGTCCAGCTTCCGGTGCCGTCGGCCCGGTCCGCGCCGCCTTGTGCGGTGCGAACAGGAAACTCCGGCCTTCGCGGACTGCAAGCCGGGTCGTTGTGCTGTGTTACACTGCGCTACCGGGGGTCGAAGCACAAGGCATGCCGAGCGAATACGTCGGCGAATTGAAAAAACTGGCGCACGAGATTGCGCACAATGCCGCGCCGTGCGAGCCGGACGCGATGGCGCGCGCGGCCGACCTAATCGGCAGGAATTTTGCCGTGCAGCCGCACGAAGTCGCCATTCTCGGCTTAGCCACAGACGAACGCTTCTTGCATTTTATCGTTCCCGAAAGCCTGCGCGCGGTAGGGCAGATTCCGCTTTCGAGCACGAATTCGCTGGCGGCGCGGACGGTGCGCGAGAAGCGGGCGGAAATCGTCAATCATTTCTCCGTGGTGCCGCATGCCTCCGTATTCGAGGCCGTTCCAATTCCACCGGAACTTCTGCGCGGCGATCCGATTCAGAAAATCATGAGCATGCCGGTGATGCACGAGAAGAGAGTGGTCGGCGTCATCCAGGTGTCGCGCAAAGGCAGCACGGCCGCTGAAGCGGGACCCGATTTCACGCATCCACAGTTGCGCGAGCTGAAGACCATCGCGGACGCCCTCGCTCCGTGCATCCTTCTCTGCCCCAGGGAATAATCCGAAGACCAATGCGACGATCACGTCTCCGAGACGTTTTGGTGCTGTGCGCCTTGCTGTTTCTTGCCGCTGCGCTCGCCAGCCATTTTTCGCGTGCCGCCCGCGCGGATGCGCCAGGCCACGTCACGATTACGCTGCTCAGCACGACGGACATTCACGGCCACATCGAGCCGTGGGACTACTACGCAAACAAACCAGCTGACCTGGGCCTAGCGAAGATCGCGACACTGATCAAGCAGGCACGCGCGGATGCGCCGCATGCCCTGCTGCTCGATTGCGGCGACACGACACAGGGCACTCCGCTTGCGTACTATTTCGCCGAGAAGGACACGACGACGCCGAATCCGACGATCGCGGCGTTCAACTTGCTGCATTACGATGCGATGGCAGTCGGCAATCACGAATTCAATTTCGGCGAGCAGGCGATGTGGAAAGCGAAGGGAGAATCGCATTTCCCGTGGCTGGCGGCCAACGTGAAACAAACCTATACCGAAGGCGTGCCGCGCATCGAGTCGTACATCATCAAGAACGTCGATGGAGTGCGGGTCGGGATTGTGGGCTTCGTCACGCCGGGTATTTCGCGCTGGGAAATTCCCGAGCACTATAAGGGCTACGAGTTCGAGCCAATTGTCGCGGCGGCGCAGCGCGTGATTCCCGAAGTGCGAAAACAGGCCGATCTGCTCGTGGTCATCATGCATTCGGGCCTCGACCGCGATCCACAGACCGGCGCGTCCGCTCCCGACCAGCTCGAGAATGAGAACGCCGCGTGGGAACTTGCGAACGAAGTGCCGGGCATCGACGTGATCTTTTACGGCCATACGCATCGCGAGATGCCAGAACTCGTCGTACACGGCGTGCTGATGTCGCAGGCGAAGAATTGGGGCCAGTCGCTTGCGCGCGCGGATGTGGCGATGTCTCGCGACGATGCGGGCCATTGGTCGGTTGTGTCGAAGCACTCGAAGACGGTTCCTGTCACACCCGAAGTCGCCGCCGATCCGGAAACCATGAAACTCGCTGAGCCTTACCAAGAGGCGACGCAGAAATATCTCGACACGCCGATTGCGAATTCCGAGAAGGCGCTCACGGGACAATACGCGCGGTACGAAGACGATCCGCTCGTAGACCTAATCCACAAGGTCCAGCTCGAGGCGGGCCACGCGGACGTTTCGATGGCTACGATGTTTTTCACGGGCGTCCAGATTCCGGCGGGCCCGGTGACGGTTCGCCAAGCCGCCGCGCTGTACGTTTACGAGAATACGCTGTACGTCGTGCAGATGACCGGCGCGCAGCTGAAGGACGCGCTCGAGCACGCGGCCAGTTTCTTCCCGGCGTGGCCTGTTCCCGAAGGCCAGTCGATACGCTTGCCAGGATACAACGCGGATTGCGCGGAAGGCGTTTCGTACGAGATTGACTTGACGCAGCCGGTGGGCCAGCGCGTCAGAAACCTCACGTTCCAGGGCAAACCGCTCGATCCAGCGCAAACGCTGCGGGTCGCTATCAACAATTATCGATACACCGGCGGCGGACGATATTCTGTGTACCAGGGACTTCCGGTGGTTTATCGCTCGCCCGTCGAGATTCGCGAACTTATGATCGACTACTTGACGCGGACGAAGAAGATTCCACCCGCGGCGGACGGCAACTGGAAGATCGTTCCTCCGGAGGCGCTGGCGGCGATCGAAAAAGCGGCCGACGCAGACGTGGCCGAGCACAGCCGATAGAAAGGAGACGAAATCCGGGGCGCGCAATCGGAAAAGCCGGCAGCACGCGAATGACGGGCGCGCGGTAACGTTCACGCGACGTAACTTGGCCCGAATAGTGATTGACATCGCAGTGCCTGCTTGCTAATTTTCAGCTCGCGACACTTTTTCCGACTGCCACCAGTGGAGGCACCGCAACCCGGCACGATCCATGGCGTTCGTCGCTAAGAAAATTTTCCTCACAAAAGGCGTCGGAAAACATCGGGAGCGGCTTTCGAGTTTCGAGCTCGCTCTGCGCAACGCGGGGATTGCCGCGTGCAACATCGTGCGCGTTTCCTCAATTTTCCCGCCCTACTGCAAACTTATCTCACGCAGCGAAGGACTGAAGCACCTGAAGCCCGGGCAGGTGGCGTTCACCGTAATCAGCGAGAACCAGACGCGCGAGCCGCACCGCCTGATTGCCGCGGGCGTGGGCCTCGCACTGCCCGGCGACAAGTCGATGTACGGGTATCTTTCCGAGCATCACTCGTTCGGCGAGACGGAGGAAGTGGCGGGCGAGTACACGGAAGAGCTCGCCGCGGAAATGCTGGCGACCACGCTGAACGTGGAGTTCGATCCGGATTTGTCGTGGGACGAGAAAAAAGAGGTTTACCGCATCTCGAACAAGATCGTTCGCACGATGAACATCACGCAGTCCGCGGTGGGAGACAAGCGCGGGCTGTGGACCACGGTGCTGGCCGCCGCCATCCTTCTCGCCGACGACGACTAAGAGCAAATCGGGAGTCGGGACCTTCTGAATCTGCGAGCCTTGCAGTCTCCAAAGTATTTGAGCCACGCCGATGAAGATACTGATTCTGAAAATCGCGATTCTTGGGCTTTTCTGCTTCGGGCTTTCTGCCCCTGCAAATGAGCCAGGGCTAGCGTCGGGTAGCACGCTTTCGGAAACGCAAGCCTCCGTAGCAATTTCCGAATCGACTGCTGGACTGCAGGCACAGCTTGCGGCAATCCTCGAGGCTGCGAAGGACCGTAAATCAAACCGGTTCGATGATCTGATCAGCGACCTGCAAGTCCCCGACGATGCCAATTGGTTCGCAGCCGAGTTTGGGGATGAGAGTGGCTCAAAGCTCGCAGCGACATACAAATCCTCTTGGGAAAGCTACCAGGACAGCCTAACGAATGCATTCCGCAATAGCGGGAACGCAAAACACGCCTCTGTAGTGGTCAAGGAGTTTTCGTCCGCTTCTCCGCCGGCCGAAAATGATTTGATTCGCGCCGTGCTTCTCGACGCCAAGAACCCGCTCGTCCTGTACACGGCGGAGTCCATCAACAAGCGTCGAACCGATTCGCTTCCCGGTCTCTATATCTATGCACGTGGAGCCTTCCGCGTCGTGAACTGGACCACGTTTTATGGCCTACCGAACGTGCGGCCGATGCGCATTCGAATCGGAGGAAACGTGGCGGTGGCTCAACTCGTCCATCAGGTGTCGCCGGTCTACCCTCCGGAAGCGCAGCACAGCCGGATACAGGGTATGGTCGTGCTGCATGTAGTGATCGGTATTGACGGGCAGGTCATCAAAGTAGAACCCATCGGTGGTCCCTCCGAACTCGTCCCCGCCGCGATGGACGCAGTCCGCCAATGGCGCTACAAGCCGACGTTACTGAACGGAGACCCCGTCGAAGTGGACACGACCGTCTCGATCGACTTCGCACTCGGTGGGTAACTCGTCTGCAGCCTGCTATTTCGGGGCTGCGGACCCTTTCTTCTTGAAATAGCCGATGCGATGAAGGACGGCGGCGGCTACGAGAGGCAGCGCCACAGTGGCGTCGTCAAACACTTCCGCAAAGCGCCCGCCCTCTTCCGGCGGCACAAACTTGCCCCACGAGACGGCTTCTGTGTATGTGCTCCCCGAGAGGCCGCCCCAATGCACCGGCTCCGGACAAATGCGAACGCCATAGTTGTACCGCTTGAGAGGAATTTTCTCGTATCCGCGGCGGGCCAGAAGCTCGGCGTAGACTCCGAATTGCTGTGCCCAGTTTCGCGGAACGCCGCCGCCAATCGTGAAGAGGGCCATGCGTTTCGTCGCCAGCATCGTCCGCGCGTACTGCTCGAAGTCCTCGAACGGATCGAACCGCAGGAGTGGGCGGCCTTCTTTCTTGCGAATGCGCTGGTGAAGCGCGAAGTCGATGCCGAGCTCGGAGTCCGTAAACGCAGGAACGAAGACGGGGACATTGTGTTCCGCCGCGGACTTCAGGATCCCGCGGCCCTTGGCGTGCTTGGCGAGATGTTCGCCGATGCGGCGATTGATCTTGTAGCTGCAAACGGTTTCCTGCGCGTCCCAGCGCTCCAGAATGTGCTGCATGACTTCCTCGACGGCGTCGAGATTCACTTCCGGTTCCAGCGAATCGTAAACGCGGTTGTAACCGGCAAGAAAAAGCTCGCGGTCGTCCATTTTCTCGTCGTAACGAAAGTGCGAGCGGCCCGTGGCTTCCACCAAGCCGTGCGCCATCAGCGCGCCGGTGGAAACGATCGCGCGGACAATGCCGGACTCGACGAGATCGCAAAAGATCAAGCCCATCTTGGCGACGGTCATCGCGCCCGAGAGCGTCATCACGACAAAACAGTCCTTATCGAGCGCCATGGCCTCGAGAACGTCGGCGGCGTCGCCGATTTGGCGGCCGGTAAAGGCGGTCCGGCCCATCGCGCGGACAAGATCATCCACGGTGCGCGCTCGCGAAAGATCGAGCGGATAAATTGGAGTGAGACGGTCCGAAACGGGATCGTGCAAAATTCGGCCCGTCGCGCCCTTTTTCTTTGCCATTCAGCTTCCTCGCAGGTAATGTAGGTCAACCCGGCATCACCGGGAGCGCAAAATGCGCGCGTGCGCGCCTCATTGATAGTACAAACGAGGCAGAGGCGAAAGAACAATTTAGAGGATTCCCGGAGCCCAGATTCAAAGATGACTCGATACACTCCTGTTCCGCCGAACAATTTCGGCGGACTTCCCGAAGAGCATTCCGCATACGAAACCTCGCGGGCGGTGATTTTTCCCGTTCCTCTCGAACGCACGACAACGTACGAGCACGGAACACGCAACGGCCCGGCGGCGATCATCGAAGCCAGCCGCAACATGGAGCTGTACGACGACGAGCTGGAGCTCGAACCATACAAGGAAGTCGGGATTCACACGCTGCCTCCCATCGACACGATGGACGGGACGCTCGACGAGGTGATCACGGAGCTGTTCACTGCGCAACTCGCGCTGCTCGAAGATGAAAAGTTCCCGGTGGCGCTCGGCGGCGAACATTCACTGACGCCGCCTCTTGTTTCGGCCGTCGCCAAGAAATACAAGGACCTCAGCGTGCTGCAAATCGACGCGCACGCGGACCTGCGCGATGAGTATCAGGCAAATCCCGCGAGCCACGCCTGCGCGATGAGGCGCGTCGTGGAGGTCTGCCCGGCCGTGCAGGTAGGAATCCGATCACTGTCCGTCGAAGAGGCGCAGGCAATTCCGCACCTGCGCACAAAAGTCTACTGGGCGAAAGACATCGTGCGCGCTCCGCTGAAGAGCTGGATTGCGAAGGTCCTCGCCGACCTCAGCCCGCGCGTCTATGTGACGGTCGACCTCGACGGATTCGATCCGTCGGTGGTGCCGGCGACGGGAACGCCGGAGCCGGGCGGCCTCGACTGGCATCAGGTGACGTCGCTCATTCGCGCCGTGGCGGATCACAAGAAAATCGTGGGCATGGACGTGGTCGAACTGCTTCCGCAGCCGGGGGATCACGCATCCAACTTCCTAGCGGCAAAACTCGTTTACAAATGCCTTGGGTACATTTTCTGCCAGGGCTGAACCCCCGAGGGATGAAGAACAACTTAGGCTCCACAGGAGAGGACGATGACAGGAATTCCGGCCGCGATGGCGTTCGCGGGGCGCGATATTTTCGTCGGCATTCAAACGCAGGGATTGATCGCATGGGTGATCATCGGGCTGCTGGCCGGATGGATCGCGGGGCATCTGACGCGCGGCCGCGGCTTCGGGTGCATCGTCGACGTGATTCTGGGATTGATTGGGGCCGTGATTGGCGGCTGGATTTTCACGCGCCTGGGAATCGGGGGAATGGGATTTTGGTGGAGTCTGGCGGCCGCGACCGTGGGAGCCGTGGTGCTGGTGACCATCGCGAGACTCTTCGCGGGCAGCGACCACAACTAGATCAGGGTATCGAGTCTCGCGCCGAAGCATGGGCGCTGACTGACAAGGCCGGAACAATAACTTGAGCCAACCTTCGCTGTGGGCGATTCCGCTGGGCGGACTGGGCGAGTTCGGCATGAACATGCTCGCGCTTCGCTCTGGCGACGACATCATCGTGATCGATGCGGGGCTGATGTTCCCTGAGCAGGAATTGCTCGGCGTGGACATCGTCATCCCCGACATCACCTACCTCAAGCAGAACAAGCGGATGGTGCGCGCGATCGTCCTGACGCACGGGCACGAGGATCATATCGGCGCGCTGCCTTACATTCTGGGCGACCTGAACGTTCCGGTGTACGGGACGCAGTTCACCCTCGCCCTCGTACGCAAGCGCCTGGAAGAACACGGGCTTCTCGAGGACGCCACGCTGCACGAAGTCTCGCCGGGGCAGATCATCCGCATCGAACCGTTCCAGATCGAGTTTTTGCACGTAACGCACAGCACGATCGACTGCGTCGCTCTCGCGATTCGCACGCCAGTGGGAGTCATCATTCACACCGGCGATTTCAAAATCGATCCGACGCCGGTCGACGGGAAGCCGTTCGACCTGCATGCCTTCGCGCGGTACGGCCAGGAAGGCGTGCTTGCACTCTTCAGCGACAGCACAAACGTCGAACGGCCAGGATTCACGCCGTCCGAGCGGGCCGTGGTGGTGCGTCTCGAGGAGCTTTTCCGCGCGGCGCCGGCGAAAGTGGTCGTTTCCTGTTTTTCAAGCTCGATCCATCGCATTCAGCAGGTGATCGACATCGCGCACGCGGTGGGACGGAAAATCGGAATTGTCGGGCGTAGCATGGTGACGAACATCGAGCTGGCGCACGAGCTCGGGAAGCTGCGCGTTCCGGACGGAAGCGTGGTGCGGCCACAGGATATCCGCACGTTCGATCCAAAGCGCCTGGTGGTGCTGGCGAGCGGAACGCAGGCGGAGCCGATGTCTGCGCTTTCGCGGATCGCGGTGGACAATCACCGGCTGCTGAGCCTCGTCGAGAACGACACCGTCATCCTGTCGGCCCGGCTGATTCCCGGGAATGAAAAGGCGATTTTCCGGATGATTGATCATCTTTTCCGGCGGCGCGTGCTGGTCTACTACGAAGGCGGACGCGCGGCACCCATCCACGTTTCGGGGCACGCCAGCCAGGAGGAAATGAAAATTTTGCTGCAGCTCGTGCGGCCCAAGTACTTCGTTCCGCTGCACGGCGAGTACCGGCAGCTCTTCCGGCACGCGGCGCTCGCGGAGCAGGTGGGCGCGGTCTCGGGCGAGATTTTCCTCCTCGAGAGCGGCCAACCCCTTGAGTTCACCGCAGAAGGAACGGCCCGACGCCGAGAACCCGTGACGGCTGGGCGCGTGATGGTCGATTCCGGATCGCTCGAGGAGATCGAGGACGTCGTGATTCGCGACCGGCGCCATCTTGCGGAAGACGGCGTCGTGGTGCCCATCATCGCCATCGACAAGCATACGGGCCGGATGGAGATTGCGCCGGAGATCGTGACGCGGGGATTCCTGCCGAGCGAGGACGGCAACGAGATCCTCGCCAAGGCGCGGGAGGTCGTGCTACGCACGGTCGACCAATCGACTCCCGAGGAAAAAACCGATTGGAGCGTGATCAAGGAGAAGATTCGCGTCGACTTGAAGCGCTATCTGAATAAGCAGACGGCGAAGCGGCCGCTGATTCTACCGGTGATCCTCGAAGTGTGATTGCGGACGTGCCGAGCCGTGAAAGTCTCTCTGCGAACCTACCGGCCCGAGGATTTCGAAACGCTCTGCGAAATCGATCAGGCGTGCTACGAACGGGATACCGCCTATTCGCACTTCGAGATGCACGCCTACCTGACGATGCCCGGAGCGGAATGCGTGGTGGCGGAAGTGCGGGCCGCACGACAGCGCGCGATTGCAGGCTTCTGCATCAGCGCACGCAACGGAAGCGAGGGGTACATCATCACGATGGACGTGGTCGAAAAATACCGGCGATCTGGAATCGGGAGTGCGCTGCTGCGCGAAATCGAGAGGCGGCTCACGCGCAACGGAGTCCGCGAAGTGGGCCTTGAAACGGCAACCGACAACCCCGCCGCCGTTGCGTTCTGGCAGAAGCACGGATATCGTACTTTCGGCTTGCGGAAACGCTACTACCCTCGCGGCCGCGACGCCTTTTCCATGGCGAAGATAATCGGCTCCTCGCGCGCGTCTAAGGCGTAATTCCAACCCGAACGGAGAGAATCGCGAATGCACTTGTGGCAAGTGATCGTGCTGGCGGTCGTGCAGGGGCTCACCGAGCTGTTGCCGGTGTCGAGCTCAGCGCACGTAATCGTGACGGCAGAGCTGATGCGTCAAGACATGTCCGCACCTGCGAATGCTTTGCTGCTAGTGCTGCTGCACACGGGGACCATGTTCGCAGTGATCGTCTATTTCTGGCGGCGATGGGTCGACGAATTCTTTGCCTCTTGGGCCAAGCTTCGTCGTTTCGCCCAGCTTGTGGTCGGGGCGACGCTGGTATCGGGCGTGGTTGGTTATCCAGCGATCGTCGCGATCGAGCGGATTCTGGGCCGGGGCGGGCAGCGCGCGGAAATCGAGGCCCTGTTCAACAAACTGAACTGGATTGCCCCGGCGCTGGCGGCCGTGGGCCTGCTGATCCTGTACGCGGGATTGCGCGAGGCGCGCCAGCGAGAGGCGGTGGGACAGGAGGCGCGGCGCGGGTTGCGATGGCCGGAGGCAGTGGTGATGGGTGTGCTACAAGGTTGCGCCATTCCCTTCCGTGGGTTTTCGCGCTCCGGTTCGACCATTTCCGGGGGCTTGCTGGCGGGCGGAACGCGCGTCGACATCGAGTCGTTCAGCTTCGCGATGGCCGTGGCGATTACGCCGTTGGCGATTGGCCGAGAGGCGTGGCGGGTGTGGCGCAATGCGCATCTGACCAGTGCTGCCGTGTCGTGGGGTGCGGCTTTGACTCCGGGGTTACTGGGCATGGTCTGCGCCTTCGTTGCGGGACTGCTCGCGTTGCGCTGGCTGTCGCACTGGCTCGAAGAAGGACGATGGTACTGGTTTGGCGTCTATTGCCTCGCGGCCGCGGCGGCAGTCGAATGGCTTTTCCATCTCGGATACTGATTCCGTGCGCGGGCCATCGTGTTCCTGCTGCTGTACTTGAAAGCACACACACCGAAATTCCCCGATTTACGGCTACATCGTGTTTGGTATAGTTGCGAACGTACTCGCGTTCCTCCTTCTGGGTTCCGCGCGTTAGCGCCCGCCGCCCCAGACAGAGCGTCGCGCGGTTGACGTGTCACTTTTCGCCGCCGCGATCTTCTGTGACTGAAGCCTTCCCTTCGCCAAGCGTTCGAGTTCCGCACTGCGGAGACTCGGAGTAGACTATTCGCAGCCGGTCGCGGGCTGCCCAGTCCCAGCCCTTCGCATCGAATATGCGAGGGACAGGGCAACCGTTCGCTTCGATTTGTCGAAGCGAACGGCAAGGGGGACGATACGTGCGCATCCTGACGCCAACCGAAAACAAGCGCTTCAACGAGCTCGTCGGCTTCGTGGGCTTGAGCATGGCGATCTTGCTAGCCCTCAGCCTGCTCTCTTATTCGCCGCACGACGCCAGCTTCAATGTCTCTGCGCCTTCGTCCCCGATCCCTGTACGCAACTGGATTGGTCCGGTTGGCGCGCATCTCGCCGACCTCGTGTTTCAATTCTGCGGATTCGCGGCGTTCCTGTTTCCCGTGGGGATGTTTGTCGTGGCGATGAAGTGGTTCCGAAGCCACATGCTCGAGTCGCCGGTTACAAAGACGATTGGGTTCTGCATGTTGGTCGCATCCGTGGCGGCGGAATTCGCGCTGCTCCGAAACGCAGCTCCCTGGCTGATTCCCGAAGTGCGCGGAGCATTGCCGCCCGGCGGCCTCCTTGGAAGCCTGGTTGGAAACGCGATGCGCGCCGCATTCAATCCCATCGGCGCCAATCTGGTAGCGGTGGCGACGCTGCTCACGGCATTGCTTCTGACAACGAGTTTTTCGTTGCACGCGACGATCGACTGGATGAAAAAGCCGATGGCGACCGACGGCGCGTTTGGCAAGCTCGCGGCGCGCGTGAGGGCGTGGCGCGAAGAGCGCGAATCGGCCCGCCTGCGCAAACGCGTCGAGGAAATCAAGATTGCGGGCCGCCCTCCGGTCGCTCAGCAACGCGTTTCGACCAAACAACTCGCGGACGAGGAAGACGAAGAGGAACTGGGCGAGGAGCGGAAATCCGCCGAGCGCGCGCCCGCCGTCATCAAATTCCATGAGCCCGAGACTGCTCTTCCTCCGAAAAAGAGCGCGGGCGAACCGAAGATTTCCCGTGGCCGCACGGCGTTCAAGCTGCCTTCGCCTTCGCTGCTCCGCAACGCCGAGCGCGGCGAAAAAATGGACGAGAGCGAGCTAAAGGAGTACGCGCGCGCGATCGAGCAGAAGTGCGCCGAATTCGACGTCGGCGGACACGTGACGCAGATCAATCCCGGGCCCGTGGTTACGACGTTCGAGTTCAAGCCGGAAGCCGGAATCAAGTACAGCCGCATCACGAGCCTTGGCGACGATTTGTGCCTCGCGCTGCGCGCCGAATCGATCTTGATCGAACGCATTCCTGGAAAATCTACCGTCGGAATCGAAGTGCCGAATCCGCATCGCGAGACGATTGCGCTGCGGGACGTGATCGAGTCGCCTGAATTCAGCCATTCCGCGTCCAAGTTGACCATGCCGCTGGGCAAGGACCTGATCGGCCGCATTCGTACCGCAGACTTGACGCAGATGCCCCACCTGCTAATTGCCGGCTCGACCGGAACGGGCAAGAGCGTGTTCATCAATTCCCTGCTGATGGGGATGTTGTACAAGGCCACTCCCGATGAGATGAAGGTGGTGCTCGTCGATCCGAAGCAACTTGAACTCGGTCTTTATTCCGACATACCGCACTTGTTCACGCCGGTGGTGACGGACCCGAAGGTCGCAGCGAACGTTCTGCGAAACGCGACGCGCGAGATGGAACGGCGGCTCAAGCTCCTGGCAGGACGCGGCGTGCGCAACATCGACCAGTACAATCGCACGTTCGACAAGGCGCAATCGCTATCGCTCTTCGACAACGCCGACGACGAAGAGCACCGCCCGCTTCCCTACATCGTTATCATCATCGACGAACTGGCGGACCTGATGATGGTGGATACGAACGGCGTCGAGGAATCGATCACGCGGCTGGCGCAGATGGCGCGCGCTGTGGGAATTCATTTGATTCTAGCCACGCAGCGGCCGTCCGTGGATGTGATCACCGGCCTGATCAAGGCGAATTTCCCGGCGCGCATTTCGTTCCGCGTGGCGAGCAAGGTGGACTCGCGCACGATTCTCGACTCGAACGGCTCGGAATCGCTGCTGGGCAAGGGCGACATGCTTTATCTTCCAGCGGGATCGTCACGGCTGCATCGAATCCACGGGCCGTACGTTCACGAATCCGAGGTCGTGGCCGTGTGCGACTTCTGGCGCGAACAGGCCAAGGCGCTCTACAACATGGAGCTGCTCAAGCCGCCGCGGGATGAAAACGCGATGGGCGGAGGCGCGAGTGGCGACGCCGAAAGCGGAGACGAAGTCGACGACGAACTGTATCAGGATGCCGTTCGCGTCGTGTGCGAGATGGGGCGCGCTTCGACGTCGACCCTCCAACGGCGGCTGCGCATCGGGTATGGTCGTGCCGCGCGCCTGATCGACTTGATGGAGAAGGACGGCATCGTCGGCCCGCCGGACGGCTCGAAGCCGCGCGAAGTGCTGAAGAGGAAGGACTGGATGCGCGAATTCGACGAGAGCATGAACTAGACCCCCGCTTCGCCGCGAGTGCGCTGTCTCTTTTCGTTTGTGCCTTCCCCGATTCCCAGTCTGACAGGATCTGCTGCGAATCGAAATCGCGCTTTGAAGTGCGCGCCGATTTCCGTAAAATCGATAGGCATCGCACCGTGCCGAGGTAGCTCACCGGTAGAGCGCGGCCCTGAAAAGGCCGGCGTAGGCAGTTCGATTCTGCCCCTCGGCACCACCCTTACGTCCGCCGAACAAATCCGAATCCGACGGTGGCTCACGCACCGTCACTCAGGCCAGTGACCTCGGACACAGACATCGTCGACCTCAAGTCTGTATGTAGCGTGCGCGGATGCGATCGCCGCGTTGTCGGGGTGGGGTTACGCGGTGGTTTGCTTCGTTGTCGTAGTGTGACGCGATAGGCCTGCCGCGTGTCGGTTCTGCTGTTGATAGCGAGCGGATCCTTGGCCGCCGCGCAGCGTCCCGACGGAGGACAAACCTATGAATTCCCTGTCCAGATGGTTCAAAGTTGTTTCGGTGTCGCTGGCCCTTTCCTAGTGTGCTTGCGCGGCCGTCGGCGTGGACGGAAGCTTGACATGAGTGGTTCAAAAGACTAGTGAAGTAGTAACAGAAGTAACAGTTTGCTACGCAGACCACGTCCCTTAAATAAGCGAAGCCGAGGTGGGGGAGTCCATGAAATCGAACTGGGTTCTTTTCCTCTGATCTTCTCCGACGAAAGGAGAAATGACATGAGTAAACGGAGAGGGCGCCCATACCTGTGCGTTTGTTTTCTTTTCCTCTTCGCTGGAACCGCCGCGTTCGGGCAAGCCGGAAGAGGCTCCATCAGCGGCACGGTCACCGATCCTGATGGGGCAGTTGTTCCGGGGGCCGAGGTAGTCTTGCTCGAGAACGCAACCGGAGTGACGCGGCACACGACGGCCAATTCCGCAGGGTTATATAGTTTCATCTCGCTTAATCCTGGCGTCTATGAGGTGACCGCGACTCAGACGGGCTTCGCCAAGACCGAGCGGGACAAGATCACGGTCAACGTTGATCAGGACACTGAGGTTAACCTGACCCTGAAAGTCGGGACTGCCGCCGAGGTGGTCACCGTCACAGAGACAGCCGAGCTAGTCGAGCCGAGCAATTCCACCGTCGGTTCCCTGATTACATCGGCGACGATTGACCGCGTCCCTCTGATCTCGCGCAACGTCTACGACCTCATCCAGTTGAGCGCGGGCGTGAATGCGGTCAACGGTTCGCCCAACTCAAGCGACTCGATGCAGTCCATTCAGAACATTTCATTCGGGCGCCCGGGAGTCGATGTTTCCGCCGACACCATCAATGGCTCCCTGATCGGATCCGTTTATTACATGCTCGACGGCAGCCCACTCGGAATTGCAGAAAACAATTCGGCCGCGATCATCCCAGCGATGAGCATCCCCGAGGACGGCGTCTCCGAGGTTCGCGTCGAGACCCAGAATACGCCAGCGTCCTACCAGAGCGGCGGAGCCGGCGTCATCAGCCTGGTGAGCAAGTCGGGCACCAATCAGATTCATGGCGACGTTTTCGGAGTGTTCCGGCCTAACGTTTTGGCGGCAAACGACTACTTCAATAAGCAAAGTCAGGCGTCCAACGGCGAGCCCAACTCACCGCCCTCTTTCCACCGTTATCAGGAGGGCGCCGCCATCGGTGGACCGATCAAGAAGGACAAACTCTTCTTCTTTGGGGATTACGAGGATACGCAGGAGGAGCAGTTCGAGGGGCTGAAGACCTATAGCGTTCCCACGACCGCTGAAAGGACCGGAGACTTCTCGCAGATGGGCTTTAGGATCTACGACCCGACGCGCCCGGACAATGCTGACGGCACACGACAGCCGTTTCCAGGAAACATAATCCCGAACCCGAATCCCATAGCCCTGCTGTACCTCTCCCAGATGCCGAATTGTAATTACCCCGACCCTTCGACGTGCGAGCAGGCAACGTCTGACGTCAGCCCGAACTATGCTGCGCCGGGCCTGGAACCCTTGCACGCACACAGGTTCGACGTCCGCGTCGATTGGAACCCAAGCGAAAAGCAGCACATCTTCACCCGCTTTTCCTATGACCGCCTGGACTTCTCTACAGCGAATGTGTTCCCAAGCGGGTGGGACATCGACTACGCCCAGAACGTGACCAACGGTCGCAACGTCCTGGTAGCCGACGATCTGACCCTCAATAACACTACAATCTTGCAGTTGCGCTATTCCTTTACCCGCCACTACGAGAAGCAGGGAGGGCCACCATCGTATCTGAGCACCGACCTTACGAATCTAGGCACCGTGAATGGCGCCCCAGTCGGCTTTCCCTCCTCGCTGGCTTCGGAGGTGGTTTTCAAACAGCTCCCTTTTATGACCTTCGGCGATGTGGGCGGAGGGGTTGGCGGCACGGCAAACTACAACAGTTTCGTTTACGCAAGCGAGAACAGCGATGCCGATGCGAGCGTCACCAAGATAATGGGCAGGCACCAACTCTCGTTTGGCTTTGAGTGGATGAAGCGATATCTCAATGTCGGCCAGCCCCCAGCACCAGCGGGATCGTACTACTTCGACGTCAGCGCTACGGATCAGACGGTTGACAGCGTGTCCGGCGGCAGCGACTACGCCTCGTTCCTCATTGGCATGGGAACGACGCCCGGTGGCGAGTCCGGCGGTTACCCCAGTTTCACTAAAGACGTCTTCGCCGCTGAATCCAGCCCTTACTACGGCGCCTTCTTTGAGGACACGTTCCACGCGACGAAGAACCTGACGATTACGGCCGGCCTGCGCTGGGACATTTTCGGCGGGCGTAACGAGCGTCTGAACCGCCAGGAATACTTCGACCCGACGGCGACCAATAGCGTGAACGGCGTTTCCTATACGGGCGCGGAAATTTACGTCAACGGCAACAACCGCTCTCCGTTTACAACCAACCTGCACGATTTCGGGCCGCGCCTGGGTTTGGCCTGGCAGCCGATGGCTCACTTGGTTGTGCGAGCTGGCGCAGGCATCTATTACGGTCCTAGCACCCATAACGTCGGCAGCGCTCTCGTCAACACCGACGGGTTCTCGTCCAGTACGACGTGGCAGGCCACCTGCTTTAACCAGGACGATAACACGGTATTCAACGGTACTTCTTGTGGAGTGAATGCGGGGAGCGCGACGGATGTGTTCACCGGCGACTATTCATTGAGCAACCCGTTCCCCAATGGGGTCGTCCCGGTTCTCACTTCGCCGCCGTCAGGGCTGGCCAACAATCTCGGGATCACATTGAGCACCGTGCTGCGTCACCAGCGCACCCCAACCACTTACAACTACAACTTCGGCGTGGAATATGAACTCCCGCATCAAGTAGTGGTGAGCGGAGCGTATGTCGGGAGCCGCGGGCTCTTCATGCCGTTCGGCGTGGTGGATCTGAATCAGCTCGACCTGGCCACGATCGCACAGTACGGCGACGCGCTGTGCATCACGCAGGACCCGAGCTGCCAGGTGCCCAACCAGTGGGAGGCGATCCTCCCCCCCACGAATCAATGGTATCAATCTCCCACAGTGCCACAGTATGTCGCGCTCGAACAGTATCCTCAGTTCGGCGACGGCAGCCCTAACACCGGCATCGCAGTGTCTGGCTATCCAGCAGGCGACTCCGAATACGACTCTTTGCAGGCGAAGGTGCAAAAGCGACTGACGAGCCATTTCACGATGCTGTCCAGCTTTACGTGGGGAAAATTGATGACCGACGACGGGAATCCTCCCCTCGGCTTCGTTGGTAGTCACAATGGCGCGGCGCAAAACTGGAGGGATCTCCAGTACGAGCACTCGATTAGTCCCCAGGACGTGAAGTATTCGTTCACGGGGCAGGTATCCTATGACTTGCCCGTTGGCAAGGGCCAGGCCGTGGATCTGAGCGGTGTCTCAAACGCCATCTTGGGCGGCTGGACCGTCAATGGCATCCTCTATCTCAGCACCGGCGTGCCTATCCACGCGCCTAGCTCAGGAACTCCTAACACGCCTTTCAATCAGCGGGCCGATATGGTTTGCAATCCGGCAAGCGGCGCCCCGCATACGACGACGGCATGGTTCAACGCCGATTGCTTCGTTCAACCCGGAGTCGAAAACGGGGGCGATCCCAATCCATTCATTCCTGGAACTGCCCCGGATTATCTTGACAACGTTCGCACGCGGGGAGCACGGAACCTAGACCTGTCCCTTTATAAAACGTTTAAGCTGACCGAAACGAAATCGCTGCGCTTCGATGTCTCCAGCTACAACGTGGCCAACTTTGCGCAGTGGGGGTACCCAAACGTGATCAGTGTAGTCGATGCGGGAATTCCGGGTTCCCAATTTGGGTTGGTCAGCAACAACGTCAATGCTCCGCGTCAATTCCAGTTTGGGGCGCGCTTCATCTTCTAGCCCTGAACTGCGGGAAGCGGGGCTGCTGTTCGCCTGCTTCCCGCAGTTACAGGCTCGCCTACTGTGTTGTGGCACCTCTTTACCGAGGGAAGAAAAGATGCGCTTCAGGGTTCGAAGATGAGGTTGCGGAGTGCGTACCGCACGAGTTCGCTGACGGTGTCCACCTGGAGCTTCCGCATGATGTTGGCGCGATGCGTCTCGGCCAGAAGCAACGCGTTCTCCTGAAGAAGTTGCGCTTCAGAAGGGACATGGCACAATCTACGTCCCGGCGCAATGTCCGGCGATTTTGTTCGTGCGGTCGCGGACAAGCGCGGGATTCGTGCCTCTTCCCGCTCACCAATGACTATGAACACAGGCTGCTCGTCACGGTGCGGGATCGATGCAGTTTCGGAGGGTCCTTGAAGGCCGGCAACGCCGCATCACGTGAGGAATGCGGTGGTTTCCTCAAGCGGCTCCCATACGCCGCTTTGATTTCGTTGTTCATTCTTTGTGTTTCGGCGATCATGAGCTGGGGCCAGTCGAATCCTCTCTGGCACGGCGTAGTGCGCGACCCAGCGGGCGCGCCCGTCCCCGGCGCAATCGTTCGCCTAGCTAGTGCCCGCAACCAAACCGAGGCGGTTACAGACTCGGATGGGCGTTTCCAATTGGCATTGCCCGTCGGGAAATATCGCCTGACACTTCAAACCGGCAATCGCAAAATCGAGTACGCCCGGCCGATCTCTGTCACAGGCACTAGTACAGCCGTGGTGCTCACTCTCTCGGGAGGCGACGAACTGACCGTGGCGGTGCTCGCGGCAGGTCAGGCCACCAGAGGAGAGGAACTCTCGAGCCAAGCCGTCAGCGAGCTGCCGTTGAACAAGCGCGATTTCAGCGCTCTATTGCTGCTCGCCGCCGGTACGATGACGGACACCAACGGAGCGACCAACTTCACCGCGCAGTTCGCAATCAACGGCCAGCGTGGCGTTGAGGCCACTTTCGCCATGGATGGCGCCGACATCAGCGATCCGGAGATGGGCGGCTCCACATTCTCGAACCTCAACGTGGACGCGGTCCAGGAGATCAAGTCCATTTCCGGCTGGATGCCCGCCGAAGTAGGACGCGGAGCTTCCGGATTCACGAACATCATCACACGCTCGGGAGCCAGCGGTTTTCACGGTTCGGTCTTCGAGTTCGTGCGCAACTCGGCCTTCGATGCCCGCAACTACTTCGATCACCCGACGCCGGCGTATCCCGGCCGCATTCCGCCCTTCCGGCGCAGCGAATTCGGATTCACGAATGGCGGTCCGGTCTACATTCCCAGGGCGTATGACGGTCGAGAACGCACCTTCTACTTCGTCGAGTACCAGGGTTTCCGCCAAGTCCTGGGAACGACGCAGGTGATGCCGGTGCCCACGGTAACCGAACGTTCCGGCATCGATCTCGTAACGTATCCTGACGGATCGACCGACACACTCACCGTCCCGGTGAATCCAAGCATTGCGGCGATCCTGGCGCGGTATCCGCTGCCGAATTATGCTGCCGGTTCGTTCGGCGCCCGTACCTACGCCACAGCATCAAAGGTTGTAACCAACGCGAACCAGTTCTCGTTGCGCATCGATCACAAGTTTTCGTCGAAGGATCAATTCTTCGCACGATTCACGATGGACAACTCGACGGGACCCACGACGAATCCCGATCAGACTGCGATTGACCCAGCGTTCGGCGTGCAATATATGGACAGGCAACGCAACGCCGCCGTCTCGTACACGCGCACGCAGTCGCCTCGATTGATCCTTGAATCGTTGTTGAGCATCGAGCGCGCTACGCCCGGATTTCCCACCACCGATTACACCGATCCCGCGGTCAAATTCAACGACGGTCTCTACGAGGCATTCAATACGGCGGCAGGATCGGTCATGCAGGCCTATGGAAACCTGTTCCACGGCCGTCAGACAGTGGCGTACGCGGCTCGAAATCACGCGTTCAAAGCCGGCTTCGAAGCGCGCCTCAACCGCGACACAACGTATTTCGGCATAAGCCCGAACGGCGAGTACGGCTTCGGCGGCGGCACGGCCTACGCCACCGAGGCGATCAGTTCGCAGAGTGGAACACACGACATTGCCGTTGGCGATCCCCTGCCCGACACGTTGTCGGCCTTTCTCTCCGGCAGTGCGTTTGCTTATACCGCGGCGATCGCGCCTCCTTATTTTTCGAACGGTCAGCACATAGGCCCGGCAGCCATCTCGCGCAACAATTACAGTATCTGGGCGCAGGATACGTGGAAGGTTACGCCGCGCTTTACGGTCGACTACGGGCTGCGATGGGAACTTTACACGCCGATCACGGAGCGCGCGCACCGCACGGGAGGCTTTCTCACAGTAAACGGCACGCAGGAATACGTCGTGAATCCGCAGCCAGGCTACAAGACGAATTGGAACGGGTTTGGCCCTCGCGTCCAAACGTCATGGCAGGCCACGGATAAATTATCCGTCAACGCAGGCGGCGGCATCACCGTGATCCCGCCGAACATCTGGCAGGATAACTTTCTGACGGGTTCAACTCCGTTCGTTGTCTATCCCCGCCTGGTTGCTGCGTCCGGTGCACCGATCAATGATGGATTCCAAATCACCCCATCGCAGCTGCCCAGAGTGTACACGCCGGACGGAGCCGACATTTTCGCCTCCGGCAACCCGAAAGACGTTCCGCCGAACACCGTGATGGATGTCGATCGCTATGAGCAGGATATTGCCGCGCTGACGCCAAGTCACGTCGTGAGCGCACTCAGCTTAAGCGCGATCGATCGTTCTTTTGGCAACGGCACTCTATTCACATGGACGACAGGGGTCGAGCGCAAGATTGGCAACCTGACGGCGAATGCAAGTTATGTAGGAACGGCTGCCGAAAAGCTGCCGCGTTACGGATTCCCCAACGCGTATCCCGGTGCCGGTCCAGGATTCGCCCCGTATACCCAGTTCGACAGCTCAGGCAATGTCACTGGCGGTTTCGGCGTCGAAAATGTGATCTTTGGCGATGCTCATTCGACTTATCACGCTCTTCAGACTTCCGTCTCGGGAACCGTTGGCCATGGCGGTCCCGGGGTTCAGGCAAGCTTCACATGGAGCAAGTCGATTGACGACACCAGCGAGGTAATCGGCGGAACGGGTTCCACCGGCGCCGTGACGTCTGGCTTCTCCCAAAATCCGTTCGACACGCATCCAGAAAAGGGTCCGTCGACGTTCGACGTGACTCGGGGCTTCGGCCTGAGCATCATTCAGGACCTGCAACTGGAAAAAGTCGCCTGTCTAGGTTCTGTCAGCAGAAAGGTTACTGGCGGCTGGCAACTGCTGAGCATTTCCAGCATCAGCTCCGGTTTGCCGTTCACCGTATACTCGGGCCTCCAGCAGACGGGTTACGGATCAGGCGGCGTAGACCGTCCCGACCAGATCGCGAAGCCACATCTGTCCACTGCCCGCCAAAACCGCCAGGATTACTTCGGCGAAGGAGCCAATAACGCTGCGGATTTCTTCTCGATTCCGGTCCACGTGGCTGGCGGCACAGGACCGAACCAGGGAAGGTTCGGCACTCTGGGACGCAACACGTTCCGCGGGCCTGCTTACTATAATTTCGACTTCGCTCTGATTAAGGACACTCCCATCGGCCGCCGCGGCAGTGGTGTCGAGCGCGTGAACCTGCAGTTCCGCGCCGAGTTCTTTAACCTATTCAACATCGTCAACATGGGCTTGCCGTCCAACGTTCTCTCCGGATCCGGTTTTGGCGAAATCAGCAGAACCGCCGGAAACTCGCGTCAGATTCAGTTCTCACTCAAACTCATTTATTAGCAAGCGCCATCGGCGATGAGCCGGAAACGCTCCCCTGGTGTCTTACCCTACGCATAACTGCATCTCACGAGTGACACTTCCAGAAAGATACTTCGACACAATCCAGAAGTCGTTGCGCCTCTTGTGTCACAATAAGCGTACTGAGGCTAACCTCTAGATTCATCGGGGCTGAGAGCCAAATGGGGCGGCTCGCATCGCTGCTTTCGGTGCCATGTGTGGCGTTGATGGCTGTGTACGCGCCGTCCGTCCGCGCGCAGAACGCTTCTAACGGCTCCTTGCCTGAACCTCCCGCTGCCGCCGCTTGCCGAGAGTCAGCGTCTGAAGCGGATCTTCCCGCTGAGCCGCTGGCAAAGGCGCTTCGCCTCTATCGCGCAGGTGATTTCGATGCAGCCACTGAATCCTACAGAACGTTGATCGCAGCCGGGACCGACCCTGCCGCTGCCTATGCCGGACTGGCCCGCGTATACCTCAGGGAAAAAAGCGTCGACGATGCTTTCGCGGCTGCAAGCAAAGCGATCGACCTTGCGCCCACACTGCCGGCGGCGAACGTCGCGATGGGTGAGGTCTATTTTCGCCAGGGCGAATTGCAGAAGGCCGAGCGCGCCTTCCTGGTCACGGTTCGAGCGTGCCAAGCAGACGCACGAGCGTACTACGGCCTCGGGCGAGTCTATCGTGTCACTTCGAATTATCGCCGGGCGCGAATCGCGATTGAGAAGGCCCACTCGCTCGATCCCGACGACCCGGACATCCGCGAGGCCTGGATGGAAACGCTGCCGCGGGCGGAGAGGGTCAAATATTTGAAGGACTACCTGGCGAGCAACGCTGCCAGCGGTGACGAGGAACGAGAAAATCTCGAGGCCGCGCTGGCTCTGCTTCAGGACGACGCCGACGGGCCTGCCAACGCGTGTCGGCTCATATCGGACGTCTCGTCCACCGAATCGAAGCTCGACATGTTGCTATACGACCCCACGCACGTTCGGGGGTACGGGCTCAAGGTGCTCTTGAACGGCACTCCGGCCAACCTCCTGCTCGACACGGGCTCAAGCGGAATTCTGGTGGACCGTAGAGTAGCGGAGAAAGCTCACATCAAACCACTGGTCGAGCACGAGGCGAGGGGTGTGGGAGACGCGGCGCCGCCGAGCGGCTACATCGGATACGTCGACGCGATCAAGGTCGGCGGTCTCGAATTTCGCGGTTGCCGCGTCGAAGTCGTGGAACGCACGTCGGTGGCTGACAGCGACGGCCTCATCGGCGGCGATGTCTTTTCGCATTTCTTGGTCGAGTTGAATTTCCCTGACGCGAAGTTCAAGCTGACACCTTTGCCGCCCGTTCCCGAAGAGCCCGGCGAGCAAGCAGCACTTGAATCGCGCGCGTCCGAAACCGTTCATCTGCACGACCGCTACATCGCGCCCGAGATGGAATCGTACCTCCGTGTTTTCCGCTTCGGCCACGCGTTGTTGATTCCCACGCGGCTGAACGGCTCTGTAACGAAGCTTTTCCTGATCGATACCGGCGCTTTCGACGACACCGTTTCACCTCGAGCGGCAAAAGAGGTGACGAAGATCAGCCCCGACGGCCAGACACACGTTCACGGATTGAACGGTTCCGTGAAACAGGTGTATCGCGCGAACAAGGTCACGCTCCAATTCGGTCACTTCGAACAGAAGCGGGAGGATTTGATCACCTTCGATTTGACGAGCATGAGCGACGGCTTCGGGACGGAGATTTCGGGAACTCTCGGATTCGCGATGCTGCAATTGCTGGACATCCGGATCGATTATCGCGACGGCCTCGTCGATTTTCGCTACGATCCGAACCGGTTCCACTAGCTCACGACCCGCTTTTCGAGTCCTTGACTCTCGAACATTGAATCGATCGTCGCCAGCAAGGTCGACAACGGAGCCGACTTCACGGCCATGCCGTGAACCCCGACATTCACCGCCTCCGCCTTGATCTGCGCCGACTCATGCATCGTGAAAATCAGGATTTTCGTTGCTGGCGACGATTTCAAGATCGCCTTCGCCGCTTCCAGCCCGCCGACATGCGGCATACTCACGTCCAAGATGGCGAGGTCGGGATTCAACTGCACGGCCTTCTGGATGGCCTCTGAGCCGTCACCCGCTTCTCCGCAGACCTGCAAACCAGCCGCTACAAGAGCGGCGCGCAAACCGCGGCGCACAGCCTCGTGGTCGTCCGCAATCAGGATTCGGAACCACCTCCTTTTGCGATCCGCGTGCCCGCGTGCAAGCGAACCGGAGGCCGAGCCTTCGTCCGAACGTCCGGCCTCCGTAGCCATTGTTGGTTCATGCACCTGCAAGTTCGACCGCAACTCGGTCGTTCCCTTCTCCCGTTTCATTCAACACACCTCGCACACACTTTTTACAGGCTGCTTCGAATCGCAGGTGCTGCCTGAATATCCTGTTCCGCGAGAGTCGAGTATGTAGATACAGCTGCCGCGTGACCGCGCATCTTGTCAGGAAGAAAACAGGCTATGTCAGAAGGCCGCCTTAGGCTCTCCCAATCGGGCCACCACGCACAATACAGGATTCGCTGTAAATCGAACTTCTGGCGATTGTAGATTCCGTTCGTCGGTGAAACAACCGTTTCGCGCAAGCTGCACCGATCAATGCGCCTCGGGAGTGCGGTCACGGCGGTTACCGCGCGTCGGCGGCCTCGGCAGGAACGGATCGTCGCAAGAGGTGCAGAGGCCCGCTGACGAATGGGTTTCCTCGTTCGAAGAACCGGAGGTGACGATGTGCTTCGCGCGAGAGGCCGATGCGCGTGGTCACGCCAATCTCGCCGACCCGCTGAGCTGGAGAGCCAAGCCAGAGGACGCTCCGAGAGCCGCACAGGTCGATTCCGTCAAGCCGCTTATCGACGCGCATCGCCTGAGCGAGACGCCCCGGCCCTCGGGTGAGGTCGCGAAGAGCGCGAACTCCGCGGCTCGTGCGCATGAGCGCGATGCCCTCGAACGGCTCGATCGCACGCAGCAGGACTCCGGCGCCGATTCCAGCGCTCTCGCCGGAGATGTTGAGCATCCACGCCGAACCGTACGCGAAGTAGACGTAGGCATGGCCCCGTTCGAGAAACAACGAGCGCTTGGCAGGCGTCTCGCCACGATAGGCGTGGCCCGCCGCATCGCCGACTGGATAAGCCTCTGTCTCAACGATGCGGCCGCTGAGCCGCGCGTGTGCGAGATCGTGCACAATCGTCTTGCCGATCAGGTAGCGCGCCAGTTCGGTCGTGTCCACCGGAAGCTCGGCGCGCCTAAGACGCCGAATTGTCAGGAAGCCTCGTTTGTCTGGCGGTCGCACGGGACACCGAATATACGACAACTAGGCTCGTATGTTCCCCGCTTGAAAAGTTCTCCGCACGCGGCTCCATTCGTCCAAGGCTGGCGTATACTGCCGGGCGAAATGCAGCACCAACGACTCGAACGAATCCTCCTAGCGACGGTTGCCGTGGCGGCCGTCGCGTTGGCAGGAGTCACACTCCGCGCGCAGCCGGGCCAGACGGGGCTGAAGGTCTTCTCGCTCGCGGCGGCTGAACCCAAGCCCGCCGGCACTCCTTGGCCTGGCGCTGCGCTGGTGGGCGGAGGCGGAGATGTCGACGAAGCAGCGCGATTCCTCTGCGAGCACGCGCACGGAGGCGAATTGGTGGTGCTGCGCGCGAGCGGCGGTGACGCCTACAACCCGTACTTCCATGATCTCTGTCCCAACAATTCAGTGACGACGCTTCTGATCACCTCGGCGGACAGTGCGAGGGATCCTGTGGCGCTCGACCACGTGCGCCGCGCGAACGCTATTTTCATCGCGGGCGGCGACCAATCGAATTACGTGAAATTCTGGTCGGGGCCGATGCAAGACGAACTCAATGCTGCGATCAGTCGAGGCGTGCCCATCGGAGGAATCAGCGCGGGACTTGCGGTGCTCGGGGAATTCGCCTTCTCCGCACGCCACGACACAGTGACAAGCGTCGAGGCCCTAACCAATCCTTTCAGCGCGAAAGTGACGCTCGAACGAGCCTTTCTCTCGATTCCCGCACTCCGCGGAATCATCACCGACAGCCATTTCTCGCCGCGGCAACGAATGGGACGCACCGTTGCGTTCCTCGCGCGCATCGAAGGGGATGGCTGGGCAGATCCCGCACGAGCGATCGGAATCGACGAATCCACCGCCGTCCTGGTCGAGCCCAGCGGAGAAGCCACGATCGCGGGCAAAGGGTCAGCGTATTTTCTCGAATTAGCTCATCGCCCGGACAAGTGCGAAGCCGGGAAACCGCTGACGGTAAAGGGCGTCCGTGCTTACAAGCTTGCGGTTGGATCCGGATCGCGGTTTGACCTCAAGACTTGGACAGGCAACGGCGGGACAAACTTTGTCATCGACGTGGTCGACGGAGAGATGACGCGAAGCGATCGTTAGCGGCTGCAAACAGCGTTGCAGAGAGGAAGAACTGCCATGGCGGCATGCTCACATCTGAAGGAAATCCGGAAGGTGACTCCGAGCGCCAAGGGATGCGAAGATTGTCTCAAGATTGGAGACTCGTGGGTCCACCTGCGCCTTTGCCTGACGTGCGGGCACGTCGGATGCTGCGACAGCTCAAAGAACAAGCACGCGACAAAACATTTTCATGCCACGAAGCATCCCATTATCCAGTCGTTTGAGCCGGGCGAAGACTGGCGATGGTGCTATGTGGACGAGATGGAAGTCTGACGGGAGCGAACGAAACGCATGGCCGCTGGACAAGCACTAACGAGAGACAAGGCCTGGCCCACGCTGCCGCTCGCCGAGTGGAGCGACACGCGCGACACATTGCACATGTGGACGCAAATCGCAGGCAAAGTGCGCCTCGCGCTGAGCCCGCACGTGAATCACTGGTGGGAGGTGCCGCTCTACGTGAGCGCGCGAGGGTTGACGACCTCCGCCATACCCAGCCAACTCGGCCTGTTCGAGATTCAGTTTGACTTCATCGAGCACAAGGTCGACATCGTGACCGGCTGGGCCCCTCCGATGACGATCCGGCTCTACACCCGGAGCGTAGCGGGCTTCTATCGCGAGCTGATGCAGGACCTCAGTTCGCTGGGCATCGACGTGAAAATCTGGACGATGCCCCAGGAAGTGCCGAACCCGATTCGGTTTGACCGCGATGTGACGCACGCCAGGTACGATCCGAACTACGCGAATCGCTGCTGGCGGATTCTCGCCAGCGTCGACATGGTTTTGCAGGAATTTCGGACGCAATTCATCGGCAAGGTCAGCCCGGTGCACTTCTTCTGGGGAAGCTTCGATCTGGCGTTCACGCTCTTTTCGGGACGCCGCGCGCCGGAGCGCGCCGGCGCCGACCGCATCACGCGCGAGGCCTATTCCCACGAGGTGATTAGCGTCGGCTGGTGGCCGGGCAGCGGGGAGATCACGGAACCGATGTTCTACGCCTACGCGGCGCCGGAGCCGCAGGGATTGCGCGAAGCCATCGTGAAACCGGAAAAGGCTCACTACGAACCAAAGCTCGGTGAGTTCCTGCTGAGCTACGAAGAAGTCCGCCGCTCGCCCGACCCGAAAGCCGCAGTGCTGGACTTTGCCCGGACGGTGTACGAGGCGGGTGCGTCGCTCGGCAATTGGGACCGCGCGTCGCTCGAACGCAATCGTCCGGCCTAACCTCACTGAGGTTTCAACACTCTTTGCTTCAGCGCCAGCAGACGTCCGCTCAAATCGCGGTTGGCGAGGTCGACGGCAGGAGGAACGGTCCCGGCCGAGCGTCGGGCCGGCCCGCCGGAACTCGCAGCGAACGGCGCCGCTCAAGAAAATGCTTCTGCGCTCGGCGGCCCCAAGAGCGCACGAACCAGTAATTCAGGGCACCGGCGGTCCCCGCGCTGAGTATCGGAATCAGGCGCGCTGCCCATTTTTCGGCGACCTCCGCTCCCGCCCGAATCGCGACCTGGTCGACAATCCGCGGAACGAGGCGCTCCACCGCCTGCTTCTCGAGAAACTCGCGGCCGAAGTCGAGACCGGCGGCGCTTGCAGCGGCCAACCACAAAGAAGCAAGCTCTTCGCTGGTTGAATACTCAAAGCCATAGGTCAGGCTGAGCTTTTGGAGCATTCGAATGGTGATGGCGGCAAGGATTCCGAAATCGGGCAGGATCGTCACCATCCCGCCTAATCCCAGGCCCATGCCCTCTAGCGCTGCTGCCCTCGCCGAGTTCCTGATGACGTGCTCGGCGTGGGGATTGAGGTCGCCATCGCTCAGATTGTGCATGTCCTGCCAGGAATAGACGGGAGATTGAAGTTTCGGGCGCACTTGCCGAAAGTATCTTTCGGGGTCCACCTGGACCTGTCTGTACGCGCGACGAAAGCCCGCTCGGGCAGACGCTCGAAGCAGGCGGTAGATCCAACCGGAGGAACGAGGTCGCATTTGTGATCCTTTGCGACAGCCAGGTCGGTCGCTCTGTATATTTTGCCTCAATCCGAACGGCAGGGGAAGGCTCCTCTCCGGCGCCGTTTCAGCCTCGAAACACGGGGGATATACGATGGTTAGGTACCCACTGGTACCCCGGTTCTATAGGCTCCTGACGGTGCTTTGGTTTAACTTCAATGCGATGAGAGCGGAAACCAAGGATTCGCGATGAGCACGTCTCTCCTAGTATCGGAAAACGCGGCCCTGTTCTCTGCCCGCTCCGGAAGGGACGCACGGCGGCGAAAGCGTCTCAAGCTTGCGCTGCCCCTGCACGTTCGACCGTTCGATTCCCGCTTTATCGACATTGAAGACGTCGGAGAAGTCGTTGATTTTACGCAAGATGGGCTCTATTTCGTCACCTGCATGCCGCACTATCTCGTGGGGATGCGCGTTATCGTGACGTTCCCGTTCGGCGACAGGGTCTCGGCCCATCGCAAGTTTCTGGGGACCGTGGTCCGGCTCGAAGAGCGGGCGAATGGCCACTCGGGGGTCGCTGTGCGATTCCTGCTGTAATCCTCGAGGGCTTTGGCAGGTTGCGGTTTCGCTTTTGAACAATCAAGAAGGGATTCAGCTTGTATCCCTCCTGAAGCGGCCGCCAGAATAGCAGAATTGACGGTCCCGCCGGTTCCCAGGGCGTTCGAGTAATCCGGTAGGCCATGAGGATCAACCAGCATGAACCGTGATGAAGGCAAGAAAACGCCGTACCAAGTCGGCGGCAGTATGTCGGCGACAAAAGACGCGGAACGCCGCAATTCAGACAGGCACATTCTAACCGCCTCGGCGGAGGTGGTCGAACTGAACTCGGGTGCACGATTCTCCACCCGCACGACCGATCTCGGGCCCGGCGGCTGCTTCGTCGACACGACGAACCCATTCCCTGTCGGCTCGCGCGTTTGGCTGACGCTTCGCAAGGGCAAGACCGAATTCGAGACCGCAGGCGTGGTTGTCTATTCTCAGCACGGCCTGGGAATGGGCATCGCCTTTGACGACGTGGATTCAAAGCAGAGAGAGGCGCTTGATCAATGGCTTGGCGATCTGGCGGGCCGCGTGCAAATGTCATACGCAGGGGCACGACCACCGAAACGTTCGGACCTGGTCCAGTTCTCGGCCCAGGTCGGTCCCGACCGGGCCGCGCTCGTGCGTTTGGTTCAGCTGATGATCACGAAAGGGATTTTGACGGAAGCGGAAGGCTCCTCGATTTTCTTCGATCCGGTTCTGTAAGCTCGGGCGTTGGTCCCGGGGCCACAGGCCTTCGTAATTTCGGTCTGCGTTGATTCTTGGGAGCAGGCTTCGAAACAATGAGGAAAAAACGACTCGGCGAGGTCCTTCGTGAGCGGGGTCACGTTTCTCACGCCGAGCTGAACAAGATCATCGAGGAGCAGCACGGCAAGCTGATCCACCTCGGCGAGCTGATGCTGGAGCGCGGCACGGTCTGCAAGAAGGATCTCGCCGCGGCGCTCACTGAAGTCACTCACGTTCCCTACCTGGATTGCGAGCAGATCGAAATCGACCCGGAGATTCTGAAACTCCTGCCGCACGCTATCGCCAGACGTTGCTGCGTTCTGCCGATTCACGCCCAGGGCACGAAACTCGTCGTTGCCATGGCGGAGCCGCAGAACCTCCAGATCATTGATGAGCTGCGGTTTTCCACCGGTATGGATATCATCCCCCGGCTCTCGTTCCGCAGTGAAATCGAAGCCGCCGTCGAAAGGGCCTACGGCCGGGAAGAAGACGCGGAAGCGGCCGCCGCCGCGGCGATCGTCGACGAAAATCAGGATTCCGGGATGGAATTCATCTCCTCCAGTTCCCTGCAGCGAAATATCGACGCCATGCAGGAAATGCAGGCGGAACTGCTTCAGAAGAGCACCCCGGCGGTGCGCATGGTCGCATCGGCCATCACTGCTGCGGTAACGAAGCAGGCGAGCGACATCCACATCGAACCGCAGGTTACCGACACGGTGATTCGTTTGCGCGTCGACGGAATGCTTCGCGATTTCCAGCGGATTCCGCGCTCGCTCCAGAATTCCGTCGTCTCGCGCATCAAGATCTTGTCCGATATGGACATCGCCGAGCGCCGAGCGCCACAAGACGGGCGCTTCCTCGTGAAGCTGTCAGGCCGCAAGGTCGACCTCCGCGTTTCCACTCTTCCGACTCAATATGGCGAGAAGGTTGTGATGCGGCTTCTCGAGGCAGACGCGCCCTCTCAGGGCTTTTCGTCGCTGGGCCTTCCACCCGAAATCTGCGACAGCCTGACCCGCATTCTTGGCCAGCCGCAAGGCATGGTCCTGGTTACCGGTCCCACCGGCGCCGGCAAGAGCACGACCCTGTATTCGTCGCTGAATTTCGTCCGCAAGCCGACGGTCAATATCATCACCGTCGAAGATCCTGTCGAATACGCCGTCGCGGGACTCAATCAGGTGCAGGTCAACACGAAAGCAGGACTTACGTTCGCCTCGTGCTTGCGCTCGATCCTGCGGCAAGATCCCAACGTGATCATGGTCGGTGAGATTCGCGACAAGGAGACGGCGGAAATCGCCATCAAGGCCGCGCAAACCGGGCACCTGGTGCTCTCAACGCTGCACACAAACGACAGCGTTTCAGCCGTTACCCGCTTGCTGGACCTCGGCATCCCCGGATTCCAGATCGCGACCTCCGTCACTGGAATCGTCGCGCAGCGGCTTGTTCGACGTCTGTGCAGTTGCCGGGACCAAGTCCCCACGAGCCCCGAACATAGCGCCCGCCTCCTCCAGGCCGGAATGCAGTGCCCGCCCGCCACGCAGCATGTGCCGGCGGGGTGCGACATCTGCGATCTCACCGGGTACAAGGGCCGTGTCGGTATCTATGAAATGCTGGTCCTCGACGATGCCATCCGTTCTGCCGTCCGTTCGGGCGGACGCAATGACGAGATTCGCTCGCTCGCCCGCCACAACGGCATGAAGCTCATGCAGGAGTACGCCCTGGAACGCGTTCGCGAGGGTTTGACGACGCTCGATGAAGTCCTGCGCGTCGTTCCCTTCGAAAGGATCCGCTCCTCCCAGTGCTCCGCGTGCCAGCATGAACTCTCCCCTGACTTTAATTTCTGCCCCTATTGCGGCCAAAGAACCGCTGAAAGCGAGCCCCGAAAGACGGAAAGTCGCTCGCTCGTTGGACAAGGAGCCCGACTCGAATGAGTTCCGGCAACAACGACAAAACCTGGAGTTCCGCGCGCGGGGCCCAGCGGATTTCGCACTTGCGCGATTTATCCGTGACGTACGAGGGCCGGAGCGAAGACGTCGCCCTCAGGCCGCCCGACATCAGCACGCGCGGCATGTTCATCAACACGAACCAGAATTTTCCCGAAGGGGCGGTGCTGAACGTTCAGTTCAGACTCGGCCACACCGACACCGAAATCAGCACGCGGGCCGAGGTCCGCTACTGCCTGCCCGGGGTGGGTGTGGGCGTGGAGTTCCTGGATATCTCCCCAGAAGCTGTGCGCGCTATCGAGAAAGAGATCGGGTCCCAGCAGCCAGCAAAGTCCAGACCCGAAGTTGCGCCGCGATAGTTATAGGACCCCATAGTCATAGGACCTTGTAGTTCTAGGACTTACGAGCATCTTCGACCGAGCAGCAATTTCCTAGGGTAGGAAAATTCTGCCCATCTTGACCCGAAACCAGGGCATCCCGCCTACCGTAACTCCCTTAGATTCAGTCCCGCATTCCCATGGCAGCCTTATTGCAAACGTAGTAGGCGGGGGATTGGCATGGGAGAACGCCGTAAAGCAAGAAGGTACGAGGTTTACCTGCCTTTACAGGTTTGCACCTCACGCAAACGGCCGAGCGAATTCTACACGGCCCAGCTTCGTGACATCTCGCGGACGGGCATTTACTTTCACTCGACGGTTGATCTGGATCCTGGCGCTGCCGTTGAATTGACGTTTGCGCTTCCGGCTGAAAGGGATAATGGCGCGTCCGTGCTCGTGCGCGCCAGCGCGAGGGCCTTGCGCGTGGCCCAGATCGAGGGCGAACTGAGCCCGTTGTATGGCGTGGCCGCCACGATTGATCGGATCGACTTTGTCCGGCCGGTCGTCAGCAACGCCGCCTGATTTCGGGTGGTCCTCTTTCAAGGTGCCCGCAGACCTGCTCTGTTGTTTTCTGTCACCTGAAACTACTGTTCTGCTCAGCCGCTGACCGCTAGAATCCCTTCTGCTGCACCATAGCCCATCATGCTGAGTTCTGCCCCGGACCCCGGCGTCGCGATCGAGTGCCAGATACTCCGTGTTCTCTGCTTGCGCGGAGGCTTGACGCAAGTGTCCGCCGAAGCAGCCCGCCGGCTCGGCGAGCACTCCTGGCGGGCGCCGGAGCATCGCACGATCTTTGAAGCAATCGTTCGGTTGAGCAGACGCTCCGTCACGTGGTCTCGGGAGGAGCTCGCGGCAGAGGCAACGCGTATGGGTTTCCCCGATATCGACTGGAATGAGTACTTCGACTCCAGCGCGGCCGATCGCGAACCGGCAGGTCGCCCTTTAATCGAGCTGCTTGAAGAGTTGGCTAGGGTGCCCAGCAAATAATGAGATTCCGCAGGCTGCAATACTGGTTCTCGCTGGCCGATGTCACGCTCCTGCCGGGATTCATACTGCTCTACATGTGGCGGCTGCAATTCACGGCGTACTGGACCTGGGTAATCTTCGTCGCATGGCTGATAGCCAGCTTCTTGGTTCATCGCGACACGCCGAAGACCCTCGGCTGGGGAGCGGACAATCTTTGGCCTGCGACCAAGCAGGCTCTCGTCGTCTTCGGCGCGATGGCAGGGGCGCTGGTCGCAATCGGCGTCGCTCTCGGCCAAAGGCGCGGCATGCCTCCAAATCTAACGTCGGCGTCGAGGCTCGGGAGCTACTTCGCCTTTTGCCTGCTTCAACAGGTCGCGCTCAACTCGCTCGTCAACAACCGGATGCTGTCGCTCTTGCGAAGCGAATGGGCTTCTGCCGTTTTAACCGGAGCCGTCTTCGCGGCCTGCCACTGGCCAAATCCGGTGCTCGTGCCGCTCACGTTCGTCGCGGGCACGGCGATGGCGTGGATGTTCGGCCGCGCGCGGAACATCATCCCACTGGCGATTGGTCAGGCTCTGCTGGGCTCAATCGTTTGGTGGGCGTTTCCGGTTGCGTGGCACCACCACCTTCGCGTCGGACCGGGCTATTACACCTCGCCCCGCTGAGTGCTCTTCATCGCCACGGGCTCAGGAGCGCGTTGCCGCGGCTGTGTACTTGCGTGCGCCGCGAAGGCTTTCGACCGGATCTCCGGCCGGCAGGAACTCCATCGCCGCATAACCTTCGAAGTGCAGCGCGGCGAGTTTCTTGAAGATGTTCGTGTAATTGATTTCGCCAGTGCCCGGCTCGTGGCGGCCTGGCACGTCCGCGATGTGTACGACGCCGACCTTGTCGATGTTCTTCTCGAGCTTCTCGATCAGATTCCCTTCGGCAATTTGCTCGTGATAAAAGTCGTAGAGGAATTTCACGCGCGGATGGCTCACTTCACCAATGATGTCGAAGCCTTCCGCCACCGACGTCAGGAAGTAGCGCGGGTTCTCCTCGGGATCGATGTTTTCGAGCAGCAGCGTGACGTTTCGCTTCTCCGCCAGTTCCGCGGTGCGCTTCAAGCTCTCGACGCAGGCGTGATGCTGCGCGTCGTGCGACAAATCGGGCACGCGGTTGCCCGAAAGCACGATGATCGCGGGGCATTCCAGTTTGTCGGCGGTGACGAGCATCTCTTCCACGTCGCGCACGAACAGTTCCCGCTCGCCAGGATTCGCGGCGCCGTGCCTTACTCCCGCGGCCGCGTCAAACGTGATCCCAAGCCCGCGCTTCCGCCGATTCGCCTCCGCGAACTCCGCATCGGACCAATTCCGGAATTCGTCGACGAGCTCCACGTGCCGGTATCCCGCCTCCGCAATTTTCCCCAGCCGCTCCGCGAACGGCAGATCGCGAAAAACGGTCCACAGCATCACGGACAGCGGAAATGGCGTCTCCCCGACTTCGGATTCGGCCTTGGCGCGCGGCGCCAGCCCCTCTGGTCCCACCGCCATCGCAAGCGCCGCGCCGACCGCTGTTCGCGAAAATTCACGCCGATTCATTCGCTCGCTCCGACAGCGGACTATACATCAATTCCGCTGACATAGACTTTTCACAAGCTCTCGGGGCTACTGTTTCGGCGGCTGGCGGTGGGCCTGCATGATGGGGCGAAGGATCGGATAGAACTGCACGAACACATTGTCGTCGGCGGCATGCTGATTGTGGCACGCGTAGCACGTATCTTTGGGGTTCGCCATTGCTTTCGACCTCAAATTCGGTGTCTTGCCAAAATTGAAGTACGCCCAGCTTTCCGCGAAGTGCTCGTGGTCCTTCACCGCAGCAGCCATTCCGTCAAGGTCACCTTCGAAGTAGCCTCCCTTGGCGGGCGATACGTTCTCGTTCGGTGGATAGAGCGCGAGGACCAGCACCGTTTTTTCCGGGAATTTTCCGGTGCGCACATACTCGCTATAAGACTCGGGTCGGATGTAGACGTCGTGAAATTCGCCGGTGCCTCTACCCTGCATCCCCGGCTCGTAGGTCAACCCAGTCGAGCTGCCGACGAAGACCCACGTCTCGAAATGTTCCGGGCGAATCAGCGCGCCGTCCGAGTCGTAACGCGGCCCCGTACTATGCTCCTCCGCTTGCGCGAGGACGACCGGGACGCGCAACGTCAAGCCCCCACCCATCAACGCTGTCAATCCTGCCCCGACACCGACCAGCAACAAAAGTAATCTGCGCACGCGATTCCTCCCTATTCGCACCGCAACGCCACATTCGGGTCGATCGACGCCGCGCGGCGCGCGGGAACGAAGCACGCGACCAGCGCCGCGATGATCAACACCAACGCAACGCCGATAAACGTAGCCGGGTCCGTCGGCGTTACTTCGAACAGCAATGATTTCAGCAGGCGCGTGAGTGCAAGAGCTCCCGCAAATCCAATTCCCACGCCCAGCAGCGCCAAGCCGAGTCCCTGCCCAAGGAACATTCGCACGATTCCGGAGGGCTGTGCGCCGAGGGCCATGCGAATACCGATTTCGCGCACGCGCTGGCTCACACTCAACGCCATGACCCCGCCGATTCCCGCGACCGCAATCAAGAGCGCAAGCCCCGCGAACAGGCCGAGCAGGCTCGCAGTCAGCCGCGGCGCCGCGAGTGATTCGTGACGCGCATCCTCGACGCTCATCACGTGACTGATCGCGATCTGAGGGTCCACTTCGTGCACAGCGCGACTAAGACGATTGGCGAGAATCCACGGGTCCACCATCGTGCGAACGAGCAAGGTACGCGCATCGGCGGATTGTGCTACTGGCGAATACACCTCGACTCCAGGCGTCTGGTCGACACCCAATTCCCGGACATCGCCCACGACCCCAACAATTGTTAGCCAATCCTTCCCATCGTTCGGTGAAAGACGTTTGCCAATAGGATCCTCATTCGGCCAATACCTTCGGCGCATCGCGTCGTTTATGACCACAACCTGCAGAGACTTTTGGTCGTCGGTATCCGCAAACAGGCGGCCGCGCAGAAGAGGGATCCCCAGCGTCTTGAAATAGTCGGGGGAGGCTGATGCTACGTTCGCTAACGGGGGTGCATCGCCGGATGCGAGGGGATGCCCCTCGATTTGGAAGTTGGTCGTGCTCTGCCCAAAGGTAAGCAGCTCAGGCTCGAGAGGGTACGTCGAGGAAACGGCCGCGGAAAGGACGTCGGGCTCGCCTTTTGCCCGGTCGAGAAGCTGTTTCGCTTCCAGAGCGATTTCCTCACCCGTTTTGTTCTTCGACCAGTTGAAGGTAAGCCGCATCGCAAGTACGCGCTGGGGCACAAAGCCGGGATTCACCTGCAGCATCTGATAGAGACTTCGCAGCATCAGGCCGGCGCCAATCAGGAGAATAAACGAGAAGGCGATCTGAGCAACGATCAGAACGCTGCGAACCAGCGTGCGCTGGCGCCCAGCTCCCGCGCCGGCGCTGCCTTCCTTTAATCCAGACGCAAGACTCCCCCGGGCGGACACCGCGGACAGCGTGCCGAAGATCACGCTCACGCCCACGGCTGCAGCAAGAGTAAAGAGAAGTACACCGGTATCGACATGAATTTCGCGAGCGCGTGGGGTGAGCCGCGCAGCGAAGTCAGCCAGAAGCCCTAGGCTGTCATACGCAAGCAGCAATCCCGCCGCGCCGCCGATGAAGGCCAAAACGAAACTCTCGGTGAGGAGCTGCCGCAAGAGACGGCTGCGTCCGGCGCCGAGGGCGGTGCGCACGGCGAGCTCGCGTTCGCGGCGCGCCATGCGGGAGAGCGTGAGATTCGCCACGTTGGCGCATGCGATCAGCAGGACGAAACCAGCTGCGGCAAGCAAGACGATCAGCGTCGGCCGCGCCCCCTGTGTCAATTCATCGCGCAAAGATGAAGCCGCCACACCGTATCCAGCCTCCGGCGGATAGGTTTTCGAATACGAGGATTCCAGCCGCGAGGCGATTGTCGCGAGATCGGCGTCCGCCTGGGCGAGCGAGACGCCTGGCTTGAGACGCCCGAACACCTCCATCATGCGGTGGTCGCGCCCCTCGATCATTCGCTGAGAAGACCGGAACGGGCACGCGCTGGTCGGCATGTAGACGTCATTCTCGTTCGGATACTGCGGGACAGGCGGCAGAACGCCGATCACGGTATGAACTTTGTCGTTCATCTCAAACGTCTTGCCCACAATTCCCGGATCGCCGTGAAAATCGCCTTTCCAGTACTCATAGCTCAAGAGAAGAACGGGCGGCGCGCCGATCTGATCGTCCGGGGGCAGGAACGTCCTTCCGAGAATCGGCTTGATGCCGAACATTTCGAAATAATTCCAGGAAACGACGCCGGTGCGAACACGGGCCGGGTCGCCATGACCGAAGAGCGTAAAGGACATCGTGTGGTATTCGACAAGACTCGAGAACGTGCGATTCTGATCGCGATAGTCAAGTATCTCCGGCACCGAGAAGCCGATGTCGTTCACCCCCATCTTCTGCGCCTGCTGGCGAACGAAAACGAGCTGCTGTCCCTGTCTATAGGGCAAGGGACTCAGCAACACAGCGTGAACCACGCTGAAGATGGCGGTGTTCGCACCGATGCCGAGCGCGAGCGTGAGAACCGCGATCAGCGTGAAACCCCGATTTTGTCGCATCATACGGAACGCATACGCACAGTCCTGCTTCAGAATCTCCCAATGCTCGCGCGGGGCCGTGCGAAACACTCCGGCGATGGTTTCCGTCCATAAACGAAGAACGCCCCCGACACCTCCGCGCGCTTCCGCCTCGCGCTCCTGCTCGCGAAAGACGCCGGCCATTTCCCCGCCGTAATTCGTCTGAAAATCGAACGGAAAAACACGGACCAGCATCTTGAAGAATCGTTCTGAGAACGGCGGCTTCGAATTTGGCATTTGCCGAACCTCCCTCAAACGAGTCCCGGCTTGCGGAAAAGTCTCTTGGCGTGGGCCTGCGCCAGCGTTTCTTCCATGCGGCGCGCCTCGGCGATGGCAACTTCGCGCCCGAAATCAGTGAGCCTATAGTACCGGCGGCGCTCGTCGTCCAGACCGAACTCCGGCCGGCGGTCGGACTCAAGAATCATTCCCGAGCCTTCCAGGCGCGCGAGGTTGCCATATAGCGTTCCGGCGCTGAGCTGCACCTTCCCCTCGGTGCGGTGCGCGACTTCCTTCAGGATCGCGTAACCGTGCTTTTCGCCGTCCGCCAGAGCGAGCAGGACGTGAAACATCGCCGGCGTAAGCGGCAAATACGATTCCGACTCCCGTTTCTTGGTCATCTGAGCCCCTTCCCCAGACCGCGGACAGCGCCTCTATCGCCGGAAGTACGACTATATCGTGCGACGGTATAGTGAGCACATTCTGTTCCACTGCGCCCCCCCCCTTGTAACCTGCAGTTTTCACGGATATTTACCGGTGAACGCCATCCTGCGCCAGAGGTAGCAGGTGTCCGCTCATGGGATTCGCCCTTTCGCGGGTGAACACGAATCGAGAATTGTGGGTGGCTCGGAGAGCCCGAAGTTCGAGGGGCGAGAACAGGAAGCTACTACTCGGCGGTGATTCTTCTCCCGCTGGCGATCTTCTTCAGGGCGAAGCCGATGGGAACGGTGGCAAAGCAGGCCAACGCCAGGTAGCGGAAGTCGTCCACATAGGACCATAGCGCCGCCTGTCGATCGAGGACGCCTTCGAGCAGTTTCAGCGCGCGTTGCAGCGCGTCGACCGCATCGGCGCGCGCGCTCATCAGCTGATGCACGGCGCCCAGCACCTGGTGGAACAGAGGGCTTTGCGGATCGAGCGAATGCGACAGTTCCGTGCGGTGCATCTGGGCGTGGCGCGCAACAATCGTGTTGACGATCGAGATTCCGATGCTTCCGCCAAGGTTTCGGAATAGGTTGTAAATCCCGCTCGCGTTGCCGATTTGCACGTCCGGCAACGTGCCCATCGCCACCGTCGCGAGAGGAACAAACACAAATCCGAGAAAAAAGCCGCTCAGGAGAATGGCCCAGAACATCGTCCCCTGCGAAATATCCAGCGTGACGCGCCCGAGCCATAGATTGCAGACGCCCACGCCGGTGAACCCAACCGCAATCAAATAGCGGCTGTCGATTCTCGACATCAGGAGTCCGACCAGGGGCATCGCAAATATCGCGCCGATGCCTCTGGGGGCGACCGCGAAGCCCGCCGAAAGCGCCGTGTAGCCCAAGAGCGTCTGAAAAAAGAGCGGAAGAATCGTGATCATTCCGTAGACGACGGCGCCGAAGAGCGCGATCTGAAGGCAGCCGACGGAGAAATTGCGGTCGCGAAACACCCCCAAGTTCACCAGCGGCCTTTTGCCTGCGATCTCGCGCCACAAAAACGCGATCAGTCCGATAACGACCACCACGACTGCCACGCGAATCCACGTCGCGCCGAACCAGTCGTCCTCCTGTCCCTTGTCGAGAATGATTTGCAGCGTGCCGATCCACAGAGCGAGCAAGCCCAGTCCGATTCCGTCTAGCTTGCCGGGGCGCGCGTTGCGAATGTGCGGCGGGTCGGTGACGAGCCGCGAAATCAGAAGCACCGCGAGAATTCCGATCGGGATGTTGATGAAGAACGCCCAGCGCCAAGTGTAGGTCTCCGTGATCCAGCCACCGAGCGTCGGCCCGAGGACCGGCGCAACCACCACGCCGAATCCGAACGCCGCCATTCCCAACCCGCGCTTTTCCGGCGGGAAGCTTTCGAGGAGGATCGCCTGCGACACCGGCTGGAGCGCGCCGCCGCCGGCTCCCTGCAAGGCGCGCGCGATCAAAATCATCGCGAGACTGGTCGAGGCGCCCACAAGAAACGAGGCGAACGTGAAGATGATGATGCAGACGATCAAGAACCGCTTGCGGCCGAAACGCTGCGAGAACCAGCCGCTGGCGGGGAGAATGATCGCGTTCGCGACGAGGTAGCTCGTGAGAACCCAGGTGGCTTCCTCGTTCGACGCCGAAAGACTTCCCCCGATGTACGGCACGGCGACGGCGGCGATGGAAGTGTCCAGCACTTCCATGAACGTCGCCAGCATCACGGCCAGCGCGATGAGCCATGGATTGACTTCGAGGGATAAAGGAACGGGTTGTGCTTCGCTCGCCATCGCGATGGAACGCGCCTGAACGTGAACTGGCAGCGAGACAATTGGTCGCTCGCCGGCGAGGCATCACTTCATCTTTGGCGGGAACGTGTTGCTCGCGTTTCTTAGATGCTCGCGCATGCCCTTTGGACGCGCCGAGCGCCGGCCTATCCGGCCGGAGCGCAGCAGCGCCCTTCTCCCGCGGGCAGGGCGGCCCGGTACGCGGCCAGGGGCGATAGGTTGGCATTTCAGGGAGTCTTCGCGGGCGCGTCCATGTGGCAGCCGATGCAATTCCAGTCGAGGCGTTGCGGTTGCGGCGCACTGGCGAGGAAGGCCTGCGCGCGCGTTGCGTAGGCTGTGTTGGGCAGGAGTTGAACGATCAAATTCATATAGTTGCGGGCCTTATCCTCATCCCCGTCGCGGTACCAACCTTCGGCAAGGCCCGAAAGCAATTCGCCGCGCGAGTGAACGGACATCTTCACCGTGGCGCCGTGCTGAATGACGAAGACCTTCTCGTAATCGGCGAGCCCCTTTTCGAGAGCGGCCCTTGCGCGCGCGGGATCCGGAATGCGCTTCGAGCTCGCCAGCAGCGCGGCACCGCGAGGGATCAACACCGTGATGCTGTCCGGCTCGAGCGCGACGCCCGCGTCCATCTCCGCTGTTCCTTGCGCGCGAAGCTGCATGCCCTTGGCGGTGTCGCCGGCGCGAAAAGCGTCGCCGGAGAGAAAACCGAGGCCGACGCCGTGCCAAACCATAGCCTCGGCGTGCTGCGGATCCTTCGCGAGAGCGTCGGCGCACAGTTTCATCGCGCGGTCGAGCGCTTCGCGGTCGCCGGCCATGCCTGCGAACATGTCGTCGCGAACCAGGCCATCGAAGTGAACGTCCGGCGCGCGCTGCGCCTTTTTCGGCGGCTTCGGCTCCGGCGACTGCGAAGCGGAAAGTGCAACACCCGAAGCGAGGGCCGCCGCAAAAGCGACGAGCGTCGCCATGGGAAGCCACTGACCGCTCGACCGACGAAGTGGAATCATGAGTTTCTCCGGTAGAAGGCGGGACGGCGCCGCTGCCCCCGGGGCCTGATGGAGCACCGGCGCCATCCATATTCGGCTATGCCCTTTCTACGCGGCGGACGGCCGCGAAATATCATTCGGACGTTTTTTTATCGCGTCAGCGTTCTACCGCGGGGTGGTCGACGATTTGGGGGCAGTCGATAATCGTGCCTTCGTAGATGAGGCCGGATTGATCGCTGAAGACGGAAAGGCCACAGCCATGACTCTTCATGTCGTGGAGCGACACCGAGTGCTCGGTTCCCTCGCTCGCCACGAGGAGCGTCAGGCGATAGCCGGGAATCACTTCCTCGCCGGGCGCGATCGACAAATCCCGAATCCTGGGCCAGGTCTGCAGGAGATTCACGACGGCGCCCGAGGCATACACCTCATTCCAGGAGCCGAAGCCGTCGTGGTTGGTGCGATAGTCGTATTCGGCGGCGTTGATCACGCGCGCGACTTCGATCGCTCGTTCGCGATCGATTTGCGCCTGCGTGGGCGGCTGCGGCTTCTGCGCGCGCGCGGCAACGAGCACAACCACCAAAGCCGTCATCAGAACGAGCCCTGCGGGCCGAAAGAACGGGCGATGCATGAATGTTCCTCCTGGATCAGAGGTTGAGGTCGCTGTAGCGCTCGGCCGCAAGCGATTCGGCCTTGCGGAGGGTTTTGGCGGGAGTTTGGCCGTGAGGATTCGACCAGCGGCCCGGAATCGCGAGGTTGCAATTCGGGCAGCGGCCACTCTTGAGGCGATTTAGCCGCACGTCGTGCCACGAGCGGCGAATCAGCAGCGTCTTGCACGCGGGGCACGAGGTGTGCGCGCCGTCGCTGTAGATGTTGCCCTCGTAGACGTAGTGCAGGCCGGTTTCAAGCGCGATGGCGCGCGCGGCGTGCAGAGTTTCGGGCGGCGTGCGCGGCTTATCCTGCAGCTTGAAATCAGGATGGAACGCGGTGAAGTGGAGCGGCACGTCCGGGCCGAGATGTTCGAGGATCCACTCGGAAAGCTGGCGCGTCTCGGCGGGCGCGTCGTTGAGCGTGGGAATGATGAGGTTCGTGATCTCGAACCAGACGTTCGTTTCGTTTTTCAGCCACTCGAGACAGTCGAGCACGGGCTGGAGGTGCGTGAGCGTGATCTTGCCGTAGAAATTCTCGGTGAAGGCCTTGAGGTCGATATTTGCCGCGTCGACGTGATCGTAGATGTCGTGGAACGCTTCATAGGTGACGTAGCCATTCGAGACCATCACCGTGTTCAGGCCGCGCTCCTTAGCGGCGTGGCAAATGTCGATCACGTACTCGCCCCAAATCGTCGGCTCGTTGTAGGTGAATGCGATCGACGGGCAGCCGTTGCGAATCGCGAGGAGCACGACGTCCTCGGGCGGGATGTACGTGGAGTGCACCTGGTCGGAGCGCGATTTTGAAATGTCCCAGTTCTGGCAGAAGAAGCAGCCCATGTTGCAACCGGCGGTGCCCATCGAAAAGATGCGCGTGCCGGGCAGGAAATGGTTCAACGGCTTTTTCTCGATGGGATCGATTTGCAGCGCGGCGGGATGCGCGTAGCCGAGGCTGTAGAGTTTGCCGCCCTCGTTGACGCGGATGAAGCAGAAGCCGGCCTGCCCTGCTCCAATGTGGCAGTGCCGGGGGCACAGATAGCAGTGAGCCTTGCCTCCGGGCTCAGGCTCCCACCAGCGAGCCTCGTGAAGCTCCGGAGTCTTCTGCAGAATCTTCAAGTCCTGCATGATGCACCAGTTGGATGAATTATACGCCCAACCGCCAAGCGACGGCGGAGATCGTTCTTGCGAGGGCGCGGCGAGGTCTCGAAAATGTATCGATTAGAACGGGCGCCGATCCTTTGTTTTCTATGAGTTAGAGGCGGTTCTGTTTCCACTTGTGTACCGATCAGAATGAACCGGGGGCGAGGGCTCGGGGGCGAGGGGCGAGAGAGCAAAGTCGAGCCCGAGAAGGCGCGGAACTGTATATTAGACATGGTGTCGGGCCTGTGTCTTCAATGAGTTAGGGCGATTTCTAATCGCGGAACTGTATATTAGACTGCCGCGATCAGCGACCCGCCCTCCGCGACCGGAGGACTTCACTCCCCGAAACCTCGCTCGAGGCAGGCGCGTGAACCCCAGTTCCGCCATCGCCAATCCCTCCTTTCATTGCGGCGTCGTAGGGTGGGACTGAGCCCCCCAAGCGCACACCCCTAGCGCGCGAGTGGCGTTCCGGGCACAAAAGCGCCCGGCGCACACAAATCGATGATTCTGATTGTCAAGGATGAATTGCTTATATCACAGTTAAGGGACGATTTCAAGACCCAGTACCAGGGTCCCAGCGGGAAAAGTGGAGACCGGCCACACAGAGAGAGTGGACCGCGGCGGGCCGGCGTGCGGGACTTTCGCGCGGACTCCGAAGACACACCGGCGAGGAGACGCTCGCCCGTGCCGACGCGACTCCTTGCTCGCGCTGGGCCGTAGGCTCATACTCCGCTCGTATCGGAGGCGTTATGGCGAACGAAGAAACCGGGCGAGGCGCGGACTCTGGGATCAGTTGGCCGGCGGCCATCACGTCACTGATCGTGGGCTCCGGCTTCCTTGCGCTGTGGTTCTGGTTGCTGCCGCCGTGGCTCGGCTTTCGAGTTGACCTGGCCGGCGTGGCGCGCTGGCGCTGGATTGCGGCAGTGCCGTCGGCGCTGGGCTTCGCGGTGGCGTTACGCTGCGTGTGGGATTTCGGGAGCGTCGGGCGCGGGACGCCTGCGCCGTTCGCGCCACCGCAGAGGCTGGTTGTCGCGGGGCTGTACCGCTACGTGCGCAACCCCATGTACCTGGGCCTCTTCACGGGATGGATCGGGTTGTGGGTGATCTTCGGCCGGGCCAGCGTCGCCGCAATCGGCGGAGCGTGCGCGGTCGTGATCGGCGTGGCTTTGTTCGTACGGCTGTACGAGGAGCCGACGCTGCGAAGGATGTTCGGCGCGGAGTACGAGGAATACTGCCGGAACGTTCCGGGCTGGATTCCGCGCCTCCACCCGTGGACCCGATGAGAATTCGTGAGCGTCGTTCCCGCCTCAAGTGACCGGTGTCACATACATGCCGCTTGTGAGATGCCATGAAAGGAGGCAGTCAGGAGGTGGCATTTATGCGACATGCCGCACAAGTAGCTACAAAGGATGCGACAGAGAAAGCTGCCAGCGAGCTTCAGGCTGTGCTTGTGGATCTGGTTGATCTGGGGTTACAGGGAAAACAGGCGCACTGGAATGTGGTTGGGCCGCTGTTTCGAGCGGTACACCTCGAACTCGATGAGCTAGTGGATGACGCCCACAAGTGGGCTGACGAGGTTGCCGAGCGGATTCGAGCGCTTGGGGTTGCGGCCGATGGGCGGCCCGGCGTGATTCTGAGGGAGAGTGGAATCCCGTCGGTACCCGAGGGCCTCATCGGTGACTGCGACGTGCTGTCGCGCGTTGGCGATGAGCTGACCGCGGTCGTCGCGCGCTGCCAGGCGGCCATCGAGCATCTCGACGGCCGAGACAAAGCGAGCGAAGACATTCTGATCGGAGTGATCAAGGGCGCCGAGAAGCATCTCTGGATGTTCCGTTCGCAACACGCCTAGCCTTTCGCGTCGCACTGGCGTCGCCGCAACCGGTGACGCATCGTGACCACGGGCGAATGAAGCGGTTCACGCGCGGCGATTGGCGCGGTACCATCGGTGTGGCTGCGAGCGTTCACAGCCAGGGAAATGGTCCGCGCGTGAAAAACCGAGCCCCAGCCTCGACGCACAAGAAGGTCGTCATCGTGCCGTTTGACGGCCAGCCGGTGAAGGGTTATGTGAACTCGGGCGCGCTGGGGCAAGAGGAATCCGTCGACCTGCTGACGCCCGACGGCGAGCACCGATCGCTGCGTATCGAGGACGTCAAGTCGATCTACTTTGTCCGCGAACTCGACGCGGATTTCGAGCTCGAGCGCAAGACTTTCCTGAGCCGGCCGAAGCTCGACGGCCTGTGGGTGAGGCTGCGCTTTCGCGATGACGACGCGATGGAAGGAATCGTCGGAAACGATTTGCTCGATCTTCTGAACAACGGCGTCCAGCTCACGCCGCCCGACCTGCACGGCAATACGCTGCGAATGTTCGTGCCGCGTTCAGCTCTCGCCGAGATGAAGGTTCTCGGCGTGGTTGGAGTCGCGCGCCGCATGCCACGCGAAGCCGGCGGCCGCACGCGGGCTCCCCTTCCCGCCCAGTCGAAGCTCTTCGGCGAATAGATCTCGCCTCCGTCCCCGCCGCCTCCCTGCCCGTTTGCGCCCGTGCGCTTAGATGATTCGTAGACATGCGTAGTCGAAAAGGGTAAAAACCCACTGGCAGCACCGGGGCGCGCTTCTCACGAGATCGAGCTGACATGAGGGGGAACAATGTCACTGCAAGATGTGAAGTTCGCGGGGCGAACGCTCCGGAAGAGCCCCATGTTCACGCTTACCGCGGCGCTCACGATTGCACTGGGCGTTGGCGCGAGCACCGCCATCTTCAGCGTCACCAATGCGGTGCTGTTGCGGCCGCTGCCCTACAAGAATCCCGACAAACTGGTGGTCGCGATCAGCGACTTACGGGCTCGAAACGTCCGCGACTTCCCACTCTCCAACGAGAACTTCATCGACTTGCGCGACGGAACGAAAGATGCGTTCGACGACTTTGCGGGGGTCTTCACGACCCGCATCATCCTGCCGCTGGCGGACGGGACGCCCGAACAAGCCCGCATGGCGATAGTGACCACGAACTTCTTCGACCTGATGGGAGCCAGGATCGCCCTCGGCCGTGATTTCACGAAGGAAGACGGGCTGCCGCAACCTCCTCCTCCACCAGGAGGCGTCCAACCGGGAGGCCCGCCGCCGCCGCGCTTTCCCATCATGGCCATCCTAAGTTACGAGTACTTTCAGCAGCGCTATGGCGGAGATCCCGCCGTGATTGGGCGACCGATGGTGACGGGCGGACCGTTCAGCCCGCAGATTGTGGGAGTGCTGGCGCCACACTTCCGCCTGTACTTCCCGCCTTCGTCCGAAGTCGCGACCGAGCCGGAACTCTGGATCGCCAACCGCCTGAACTACGATAACGCCAATCGAAATGGGGTCTCGATCCACGCGGTCGGCAGACTGAAGGAGGGAGTGTCGCCGGACCGCGCACAGGCGGCGGCCGATCGCATTGCCGCGTCGGAACGGAAGGACTTCCCGATCATGCGGACCGCCGGATACGCGCTGCGGCTGGAGCCGATGCGGAGGAACCTTGTCAGCGAGGTACGGCCCGCCATCCTGGCGCTGATGGGCGCCGTGATTTTTCTCTTGTTGATTGCCTGTGCCAATGTGGCCAACCTGCTGCTGGTCCGCGCCTCACTGCGAGAGCGCGAGCTTGCGGTGCGCGCAGCCATCGGCGCAAGCCCATGGCATCTGGCGCGGCAGATGCTGACCGAGGCGGTTCTGCTCGCGGCACTGGGCGCTGCCGGAGGACTCGGGCTTGCGTGGCTGGGAATTCACGAATTGCTGGCCATCGCGCCGGCAAATCTGCCGCGCCTCGATACAGTCCGAATCGATGCTGCCGTGCTGGTGTTTACGGCGGTTGCCGCGCTCGGGGCCGCAGCGATTTTCGGACTGGTATCGGCGTGGCGCGCTTCAAGACCGGACGTGATGAGCGTGCTCGGCGGGAGCAGCCGAAACGAAGGCCTGACGAGCGGAGGCCTATTGCGGAAGCTGGTGGTGGTCGTGGAAGTGGCGCTCTCGTTTGTGCTGCTCGTCGGATCGGGGCTGATGTTTCGAAGCTTCCGCGACGTGCAGCGCGTCGACCCCGGCTTCGACCCGCACGGCGTCCTGACATTTCAAGTTCTGGGCAATCGAGGTGGCGCCACACCGGAAGCACGCGCCGCGTTCACGCGGCAAATCGAGGAACGGCTGCAAGCCATCCCCGGCGTCCAGAGCGTCACCGGTTCGTTCCCTTTTCCGCTGGCCGGGGAGTTCAGTCCGATCCGCTGGGGCAACCTGGATGCGGGAGCCGATGCCAGCAAGTTTCAGGCGACGGATTTTCAGATCGTACTGCCGGGCTACTTCGAGATGATGCGCACGCCTTTACTGGCCGGCCGCACGTTCAGCGACGCAGACAACTTGGGGGGCCGCAACTATGTGATCGTCGACCAAAAGCTTGCGGAGAAGGCCTTTCCTCACGAATCGGCCGTCGGCAAGCAGATTCTGATCCGCGTCCGCACGGCGGAGGCTGAACCGGTCGAAATCATTGGAGTCGTCGCGCATACCCGCGACGAATCGCTGACCGATCCGGGACGGGAGCAAGTCTACTTCACCGACGGGTTTCTGGGGGGCGGAGCAGTGGGCAATTGGGCGATCCGCGGCAGCGGCGACCCGGCGAGATACGGAAACGATGTGCGCGCGGCGATTCGAGGATTCGACTCGCACCTCCTGGTGACGGAGATGCAGCCCGTGGACACTCTGGTGGACCGCGCGCAAGCGGGGACGCGTTTCTCGCTGCTGCTCATCGGCGTATTCGCCGTGATTGCGGCACTGCTCGCGGGCGTGGGGCTCTACGGCGTGCTCGCGACGGTGGTGCGGCAACGGACCGCGGAGATCGGCGTTCGCATGGCACTGGGCGCGCAGCCGTCGAGAATTTTCCAACTCATTGTGGGGCAAGGATTACGCCTGACCGCCGTGGGGATCGGGGCCGGCTTGATCGCAGCTCTAATTCTCACACGCGGGATGACGACGATGCTGGTGGGCGTCAAGGCGACCGACCCTGCAACTTTCGCCACGATGGTCATCGTGTTCCTGGCGATTGCCGCCGCGGCGTCATGGGTGCCCGCATGGCGGGCGGCAAGTCTCGACCCGAACGAGGCTCTGCGCGAGCAGTGAGGTTCCAAGTGCGAGGGCTCGCTCAGGCGGTTCGATGCGAACGCGCGCGAAGCACGCGGGCGGAAACCGCAGCCAGGGCTGCAGAGACGGGGCAACGCTCGTGAATATTCACGACTTGAAGCGCATTTTGCGGATGGCCGTTTGCGCCGCCGCTTTGCTGACACTCAGCAACGCGAGCGCGCTGGCACAGGCCAAGGACCACCCGCTTCCACGCATCGTGCAGAAGGATGGACGCTACGCGCTGTTCGTCGATGGTGCGCCGTACCTGATGCTGGGGGCGCAGGTGAACAACTCGAGCGCGTGGCCTGCGATGCTGCCGAAGGTCTGGCCGGCGATCGAAGAACTGCACGCGAACACTGTGGAGATGCCGACTTATTGGGAGCAGTTCGAGCCGGAGCAGGGGCGCTTCGACTACTCGGTAGTCGATACGCTGCTGGCGCAGGCACGCGAGCACCGTGTCCATCTGGTGCTTCTGTGGTTTGGCACGTGGAAGAACGGCAGCTCGCACTACATGCCGCTGTGGGTGAAGCGCTCGCCGGGGCTTTCTCCGAGGATGATCGGCGCGAATGGACGCGCGGTCGACTCGCCGTCGCCTTATTCCGAGGCAACGTTGAAAGCCGATCGCGCGGCGTTCACCGCGTTGATGAAGCACCTGAAAGACGCCGATGGCGAGCGCACCGTGCTGATGGTTCAAGTGGAGAATGAGCCGGGCACGTGGGGGAGCGTCCGTGATTACTCGCCGGCGGCACAAAAGCTGTTCGAGGCTCCGGTCCCGGCGGAGTTGCTCAAGGCGCTGCATAAACAGGCCGATTCGTCTGCGGCAAACTGGCAGCGAGTGTTTGGCGACGATGCAGAGGAGTTTTTTCACGCCTGGTCGGTGGCACGGTATATCGAGCAGGTCGCGGCCGCGGGAAAGGCCGTTTATCCGTTGCCCCTTTATGTGAACGCAGCGCTGCGAAATCCCCTGAACCCGGGCCGGCCACCAAGATATGAGAGCGGCGGCGCCACGGACAACTTGATTTCGGTGTGGAAGGCCGCGGCTCCGTCGATTGATCTGGAGGCGCCCGACATCTACATGAACGACAGCGCGGAATACCTGGCAGTGCTGGACCTCTATCACCGGCCGGATAATGCGCTGTTCGTGCCGGAGACCGGCAACAGCCCGACGTATTCGCGGTACTTCTTTGCGGCGCTCGGCCACGAGGCGATTGGGTTCTCACCCTTCGGTATAGATTACACCACATACGTCGACACGCCGATCGGGGGCACACGGATCACCAAGGAATCACTCGAACCGTTTGCGCTCAACTACAAACTGGTTGGGCCGATGGACCGCGAGATTGCGCGCCTGAACTTCGAGGGCAAGCTGCAGGCGGTTGCCGAGGAAAAGGGAAAGCCTTCGCAGACGTTCGCCTCGGGGCCGTGGAAGGTTACGGTGTCGTACGGGCTGCGGCAGTTTGGTCCCGGCGACAATCCGCCTGGGAACCCGGAGCCGATGGGACGCGCGCTCGTCGCTCAACTCGGAGACAACGAGTTTCTCGTGGCCGGGTTCTTCTGCCGCGTCGATTTCCATGTGAACGATCCAGCTTCAGCCAAGCAGCGGGAGTACCTGCGGGTCGAGGAAGGAACGTACGAAAACGGAAGATTCAAACCGATTCGCATCTGGAACGGAGACCAAACCGACTGGGGCCTGAATTTCGCTTCCGTGCCGCAAGTGCTGCGCGTCTCTCTGGGTACCTACTGAATCTCAGAACGGTTTCGTTCCGCGAAGAAAAGAACCCCTCCAGATGCGCGCCCGGCAATTCGCTCTCCACGCCAAAGCCCCGACTGGTGACATACGTCATGGCAGCCTGTGACGCACGTCATGGCTGCATTTTCAAATGCCGTGCATGGTTTCCCTACATTGTTCCTGGCACCCATACCGGAACAGGAGGGGCGGCAGGGGATGCGGCGCACGTCCGATCCAGACGGCAGCGTATTAGTACTAATTCAAGGGGCGTGGCATCGCCTCATTCTACCTGCCGATTTGGCCCTTAGCCGGATCATCGCGTTCCCGCCGCCCTCCACCTATCGCTGGCAATGTTCTCTCGACCTTCCCGCCTTCGCTCTGGACGATGCCTGCGCTGACCCCACGGCCGCTCACGGCCGGGTGCGGAAATGAACAGGTTCAAGGACGCTGAACACTTGCTGCGTGTTGTGGCCGTGTTCGCGGTCGGGATTCTCATCTTCGTCGTCCTGCGGGCGTTCTTGGTACCTCGGAGTTTCGGTGAATACGGCCACTACCGCGGGAATGCCATCACGGAAATGGCCGGCCAGCCGCTCGCGTTCGCCGGAAACGAATCCTGCGAGACATGCCATACGGATGTCGTGGCGGTGAAGACCGGCGGAAAGCATGCGGGAGTGCACTGCGAAGCGTGTCACGGGGCGCTCGGAAAGCATGCCGACGATCCGGGCACGGTGCAGCCTCCGAAACTGGACACCGCAGTTCTGTGCGTGCGTTGCCATGGCGTGAACGGCGCAAGGCCAAAAGACTTTCCCCAGGTCGTGGCTGCGGAACATAGCGCCGGACTCTCCTGCGAGACCTGCCACCAGCCTCACAATCCGATGAAGGGCTTGGGAGCCAAGCCATGAAAATTACTCGGCGGCAGCTGCTGATTCTCCTGCCCGCCACGGCGGTGGCCTGGGACTCCATTCTCGCGGGAACGCCGGAAACTTCGCCCAATTACAAGCTGACCGAGCACTGGTGGGGCATGCTGGTGGACATCTCGAAGTGCATCGGCTGCGGAAACTGCGTGCGTGCTTGTTCGACGGAGAACGATGTGCCGGAGGGCTATTTTCGCACGTGGGTGGAGCGCTACCACGTCTCCGACTACGACTTGGCCGATCCCGTAGTAGATTCACCCGACGGCGGCATGAATGGCTTTCCGCCAATCCCGGAACGCGGCGGCAAGAACTTCTTCGTTCCGAAGATGTGCAATCACTGCGCGGATTCGCCGTGCACGCAGGTGTGCCCCGTCGGCGCGACGTTCATCACGCCCGATGGCGTGGTTCTGGTCGACAAGAAATATTGCATCGGCTGCCGGTACTGCATTCAGGCGTGCCCGTATGGTTGCCGGTTCCTGAATCCAAAAACTCAAACGGCGGAGAAGTGCACGCTCTGCTACCACCGCATCACGAAGGGGCTCACCACCGCGTGTTGCGAAGCGTGCCCCACGGGCGCGCGGCAACTCGCCGACCTGAAGAATCCCAACGACCCGATTCATGCGTTCCTGCGGACTCATACTGTGCAGGTGCTGAAGCCCTACATGGCCACGGGAGCGAAGCTTTTTTACAACGACCTCGACGGTTCGGTGCGCTAAGGAGGAGCAAGAGGGCGATGCCGGTTCAAGGCTACATGTACCCTAACGAAGTCGAGCTCGCCTGGGGCATCCTCGTCGTTTTGTACCCGTTCATCACGGGCCTAGTAGCGGGCGCGTTCATCCTGGCGTCGCTGGAGCGCGTCTTCCGCGTCGAAGCCGTCAAGCCGACCTACCGGCTGGCGTTGCTGACGGCGCTAGCGTTTCTGTTGGTGGCGCCGCTGCCCCTTCAGTTCCACCTGGGCCATCCCGAGCGTTCCCTGGAAATGTACCTGACGCCGCACCGATCGTCCGCGATGGCGATGTTTGGGTACGTCTACCTGTGGTACCTGATGGCCGTCCTCGTGCTGGAAATCTGGCTGGACTACCGGCGGGACATCGTTCTGCTGTCGCAGCGGACGAAGGGCCTGGCGCGGCTTTTTTACCGGATCCTCACACTGGGCTCGACGAACATCAGCGAGAATGCGCTTCGCATCGACGAGCGCGTGGGCTACATCATTACGGTGGTGGGCATTCCCTCCGCGTTCCTCCTGCATGGCTACGTCGGGTTCATCTTCGGCTCGGTGAAGGCGAACCCGTGGTGGTCCTCGCCGATGATGCCGGTGGTGTTTCTCTTCTCCGCGATGGTCTCGGGCATCGCTGCGGTCCTGCTCGTCTATATGGTCTCTTCCTGGTATCGCAAGCGAGCCATCGACATGCGCTGCGTGGACACGGTCGCGCGCTACATGTTCTATACGTTCCTGATTGATTTCAGCCTGGAGATGCTCGACCTGGTGCACCGCATCTACGAGGCGGATGAGTCGTTTCGCAGCCTCGATTTCATGGTCCACACGCGGCTGTACCTTTCCCAGGTGGTCATTCAAATCTATCTCGGCACGCTGGCGCCGATCGCCCTGCTTGCCCTCACTCAGGTGCTGAAGCTCAGCGAGATAGCGCGCAAGCGCATCTATGCGGCGGCAGCAAGCCTCACGCTCATCGGAATCTTCGCGATGCGCTGGAACGTAGTGATTGGGGGCCAGCTTTTCTCCAAGAGTTTCCTGGGATACACAACCTACAAGATCGGGTTCGTGGCGAAGGAAGGGTTGCTGACCGCGATTATCCTGACCCTCCTGCCCTTCGCCATTTTGTGGGTCCTGGTGAAGCTGCTGCCACCGTGGCCGGACGGCGAAGCGCCCCCCGTGGCCAGCGCGGCCCACGGCGACGACTAGGCAGCAGGCTGCGGTTGAAGGGAGTGTGGGTGCACGCTCATGCCTCCCGAGAACGCTCTGTCCAATCTGGAAGAACTCAGCGCACGCGTGAACGAGCTTGAGCGGCGCGTCTGCGCGCTGGAACATCCGTCGGAGACGCGTGCCGCTCACGGCGAGGCGCCCGCTAGTTCGGTTACTGGCGCCGCTCCTTCCGGCGAAGCACGGCCAGCTCAACCGCAGCCGAGCGTATTTCCGGTTTTCGGCAGAGCCGTTCTGGGGATAGCCGGGGCATACCTTCTCCGCGCGGTCGGCGAATCAGGAACCATCCCTCCGGGGTTCGCAGTGACCCTGGCGCTGGTCTACGCCGCGGCCTGGCTGGTGTGGGCGGCTTGGCCGAAGACGCAAACGGGACTCGCGCGCTATTGCTACGCCGTCACGGCGGCGCTCATTCTTTCTCCCATGCTGTGGGAGGCCACGGTGCGTTTCCAGATGATCCAGCCGCCCGTAACGGCAGCAATCCTCGCCGCGTTCGCTCTTTTGGCGATGAGTCTGGCCTGGCGCCGCAACTCCTCTCCGATCGCCTGGGTAGGAATGCTCACCGCCGTCATCACCGCCTTGGTGTTGATGGTCGCCACGCGCGCCCCAGTGCCCTTCACGATTGGACTTCTCGTCATGGCAACGCTGAGCCAGTTCTCGGCGCTCCGGGGCCGGTGGCCCGGCCTGCGTCCGATCGTCGCCGTAGGGGCCGACTTCGCGACCTTGATGCTTATCATCATCCTCGGCGATTCGAGAGCAATTCCGCCCGAGTACCGTCCCGTGGGCGAGGGCATCATGATCGCCATTGTTGCCGCCCTTTTCGCCATCTACGCCGTTGGCTTGATTGTCCGGTCACTTGTATTCCGACTGAGAATTGCGGGTCTTGAGGCTGCGCAAGTTGTAGCCACCGTCCTACTGGCGAGTTGGGGCGTGCTCCGAATCACACAGGGCGGCGGTCTCGTAGCGCTGGGGGCTTGCTGCCTCATTGTCGGTTCCGGGTGTTATTTCGCAGCGTTCGGACTGCTCGCTGGGGACGGCGAGCGCCACAACTTCCATTTCTACGCTGTCTGTGGAGTTGCTCTCGTGACGGCCGGGAGCGTTCTCGCCCTTCCCGGTTTCGCGCTGGTGATTTGGCTGTGTGCGGCGGCGGTAATCACCACGGGCTTGGGCGTGCGCGTGCGCAGTCCGGCGCTCGATCTGCACGGCGTAGTCTATCTGAGCAGCGCTGCCGTCGCGTCGGGTTTGCTCGTGTACGCCGGCCGCGCACTCACCGCCGCCGATCCTCCCACTCCCGGCGCGCTGCCAATCGTCGCCGCTGCTGCGACTCTTCTCTGTACCGCAATGGTCTCGCGGTATCCGGGCGAGCACGCGGGCGAACGGGTCTTGCGGTTGTTGCCCGCAATTTTGGCAGCGTACGCGACCACGGCGCTGGCCGCTGGCGGGCTCGTCTGGCTCATCGCTCGCGGGGCCCCACCAGCCCTGCCGCAATTGGCCGTGATTCGCACGACGGTAACGTGCGCGGCAGCGTTGCTTCTGGCTTTTGTCGGCGCGCGATGGACGCGGATCGAGCTCGTATGGATGGCCTATGCCGCTGCTGTCCTGGGAAGCCTGAAACTTGTTTTCGAGGACCTTCGCATTGGCAGCACGCAGTCGCTCGCCGCGTCGCTTGTCATTTATGGCGGTGTCCTCATTCTGATTCCTCGCCTGGTGCGCGCCGGAAGGCGATGGGCCTGAGAATATTCGCTCCTGTTTCTTGCCTGAATCATTTCTGCCGGTCTGATAGCCGATAACCACGGGCCAACGGTCCTTGTGACTCTTGCCTCTTCGCCATTTCCCGGTGGTCTTGTTGTACAGTGGCTCGGCAGACGTTGGGCCGAGGAGAAGCGAAATGAAACTCGAAGAGATCGCGAGGAAGCTGGGGTGTGAGGTGGAGGGCGATGGGGCACAGGAGATAACGGGGGTGGCGGGGATCGAGGAGGCGGAGGCGGGGGAGCTGACGTTCCTCGTCAACCGGAAGTATCGTCCGCTGCTGGCAACGACGCGCGCGTCCGCCATCGTCGTCTCGCGAGACGAAGGTGCGGTGCCGATGGCGGCGCTGCGATCCGCGAATCCCTACCTCGATTTCGCGCGAGCGATTGAACTCTTCTATCCCTCGACAGAGTACGCGCCGGGAATCCACCCCACCGCCGTGGTGGCGAAGTCGGCGAAAATCGGCGTGGGCGCGCATGTGGGTCCGTACTGCTTCGTCGACGAAAATGTCCTGATCGGCCGGGACGCGGTGCTGCACAGCTTTGTGACGATTTATCGCGGGGCGCGCATCGGCGACGGATTTTTTGCGCATTCGCATGCGTGCGTACGCGAGGGCTGCCGAATCGGGAACCGCGTGCTGCTGCAGAATGGCGTGGTGGTCGGCAGCGATGGATTCGGGTTCGCGCGCGAGGCCAACGGCCATTGGTACAAGATGCGGCAGGCGGGAATCACCGTTGTGGGAGACGACGTCGAGATTCAGGCACATGCGGCAATCGATCGCGCCACGATCGGCGAGACGCACATCGGGCGCGGCACGAAGATCGACAACCTGGTCCAGGTGGGCCATGCGTGCAAGGTCGGCGAAGACACGCTACTCTGCGGGCAGGTGGGCCTTGCGGGAACGACGCGCGTCGGAAATGGCTGCATTCTGGCGGGCCAGGTCGGCGCCGCGGGCCACTTGACGATCGGCGACGGAGCAACCCTCACGGCGCAGAGCGGCGTCCCTACCGACGTTCCACCGGGCGCGATTTATTCGGGCTATCCTGCGATGCCGAACCTCGCATGGCGCAAATCGGTCGCCGTCTTCAATGGGCTGCCGGCGCTGCAGCGAGAGGTGCGGGAGCTCCGGGCCGAGATCGCGCATCTGCGGCAAGGCAAACCGGAACCACCGAGCACGACGCTTCACGACGAATAGGGTGCAACCGCAGATCAGGCTTCGCGCCGGGTCGAACGAGGCTAAGTGGAAGGCTGGAGGGGCTGCTGCTCCGGCGGGAGATCTGCGGCAACGAGCGATTGGACGCGGGCAAGCAATTCGCCGCGCTGCTCCATGGTGTATTGGGACGCGTCAACGGGCGAACCGAAGCGAATGACGACATCACCGCTGCGGATCACTCGCGCGCCCTTCGGCATCAACGCATGTGCGCCCACGATGGAGACGGGCACCACCGGCGCAGCCGCCTGGATGGCCAGCACGAACGCTCCTTTCTTGAACGGGCGCAAATGGCCGTCGGGACTGCGGGTGCCTTCGGGATAGACGGCGAAAGATGTGCCTTGCTTCAGCCGCTCGACCGCGCGATCGACGCTGGCGGCGGCAGCCTCTTTATCCGCACGGTCAACAGAGACAAAATTCGCGAGACGCATCGCCGCTCCGAGAAACGGGATGCGGAAGAGCTCCTTCTTGACGAGGATCGCCACGCGGCGCGGAATCGCAGGTATGAAGGCCAGCGGATCGAGGGCGGAGATGTGGTTTGCCGCGAAGACGCACGCAGCGGGCGGGATATTCTCGAGCCCCTCAACGCGAACGCGGATGCCCGCAAGCTTCAGGATGAGGCGCACGGTCTTCATGGCCATGTTGTACATCGCGGCCGGGTCGCCGGTGATCAGGCTCCAGAGAATGAACCATGGCAGGACGAATACGAGCGCGAGGCCGACTAACAGAAGAACAAAGAGGGCGCGGATCATAGGGATGCGCCGGCGTCAGTGTTTCGGGCGGCGAACATTCAGTTGGTCGTGCCGCGCAGCAGGCCCTCGCGGATGCGGCGCTGCCGATCGTTCGGGTGCGGCGTCTCGACGACGGAATAGCGGTCTTCATCGCGGGCGCCGAGCACGTAGGAGATGTCCATTTCCTGTCCGCTGCGATTCACGTGAAGCGCGATTGTGTCGCCCGGATGAAGGTCGCGAAGGAATCCGCGGCGGCCACGCGGAACTTCCTGTCCGTTCACAAGCAGAATCACGTCCCGCTCGCGCAGGCCGGCGGCCTCGGCAGCGCCGCCCTCGTCCACATCGAGCACTGCAAGTCCGCCACCGGGGCCGCGACTCGGCGTGAATCCGATGTCCGCTGATTGCGCCCGATCGACCTTGAGCTCGATCCCGGCCGCGGCGAGAAAAGTGTCGTACGGAATTTCATCGACCCCCGCGACGTAGCGGCGGAAGAAATCCTCAAAGCTCTTGCCGGCGACTTCTTCCACGGCGGCGCGAACTCCTTCGCTGTCGTTGTAGAACTTTCCGCGCTTCGCGTATTCGTCGTTCATGCCGCGCATCACATCGTCGAGCGATTTGTGATTGTCCGTGGCGTCGCGAATCGCGAGGTCGAGCATGACGCCCAGAATCTGCCCCTTGTTGTAATACGAAATGCTGCGGTCGGGAAAAGTGTAAGCATCGTACTTTTCCAGCCACGCATCGAGGCTCGATTCCTCGACGCTTTGCCACTTGTGCGCGGGCCGCGATTCGAGTTCGCTGATCTGCGTCCCGAGGTCGCGATAGAACTGGTCCTTGGGCCAAAGGCCGGTGCGTTCCATCGCGAAAGCGCTGTACGTGCTGGTGACGCCCTCGGCAAACCACAGCGCGCGCGTGTACTGCTCCTTTGTGTAGTCCACCGGCTCGAGCGTTTGCGGGCGAATCCGCTTGACGTTCCAAGCGTGAAAGAACTCGTGCGCGGCCGTGTTGGCGGCAGATTCCGTCGAGCCGGACGCAATCGCCGTCGAGTTCGCGTGCTCCATTCCCCCGCCACCGACCTCCGGATACGGCCCGATGTGAAAGAAAAACGTGTACTCCTTGAACGGCGGTCCGCCCATGAGCTGAAGCTCGTACCCGGTGATGCGTCGAAGATAATCCTCCAGGTGGCCCTTGTTCCAGTCTTTCGAGTCGACGACAACGCGGAAGTGTGCGCCGTCATTGTCGAACTCGAATTCGTCGAAGTTCCCTGCCTCGACCGGCGCGTCGACCAACGCGTCGTAGCTGGGCGCGACGAACGAGTTCGGGTCGGGACCCGCGGGCAATTCGCTCATCAGTTTCCAGCCCTCGGGAACCTGTTGGAACTGGACTTCGACGTCTTCCGAACGGCGGTCCGGCGCGTACATCAGGATTTCCGCTAGGTTCATGAAGGCGTGGTGCTCGTTCAACTGCGAATTGAACGGGCCGGGATCGTCCCACTCGATCGAATAGTTCACTACGGCCGCGCGCGGCATCGCGGGCGAGCCGGCAGCGGGGATCGACACGCGCCACGTGTCTTTGTCGACTGCCGTCACAGGGAGTTGCACGGCTTCCTTGGCCGGCTGGTTCGCGCGGACGCCCTCGACGCGGTAACTGAAGTCGCGGACCTGGTAGAGAGCATTCCAGGCCGGAAGGGCGAGCGTGATCTCTTGTTGGCGCGGGCGAGCGTCAAGCTCGACGCCGACATGAAAACGGTGCTGGCCGGGAGACGCGAGCGAAACCGTGTAGCGAACTCGGGCGGATGCGGAAGGTGCGGCGAAAGAAACCGCGAATGCGATGAGTAGCGCGTGAGCTGCGAGGATTACTCCAACCGCACGGCCGGCAAACTTCATCTGTGAACCCCCAAGGATTTTAGTTTTTCGAGCAGCTTGGCGCAGAGGCCGTCGAAGCTGCCGTTGGACATGACGAGGACCAAGTCGCCCGGATGAGCACGGTTCGCGAGGAAGTCCGGAATCTCGGCCGACGAGTCGAAGGCTTCTGCCGTGCGGCCGCGAGTGCGGAGTTCCTGGACGACTGCCTGCGGAGAAAAACGATCCTCGTCCGCAAGCAATTGCGGGCGATTGACCGGGCCAATGACAATGCCATCGGCGAGCGAAAGCGCGTCGGGCAGAATCCGTTCGAAGAATTTCCTGCGCATCGTGTTCGAGCGTGGCTCGATGGCGGCCCAGATGCGACGGCCGGGCCAGCGCGTGCGCGCGGCTTCGAGCGTGAGGCGAATAGCCGTCGGATGGTGCGCGAAGTCCTCGACGACGAGAACGCCGTTCGCCTCGCCCTTGATCTCCATCCGGCGGCGGACGCTTTGGAATGTCGCGAGGGCGCGCTCGACCGCGTCGCATTCGACGCCGCGCCCGTAGGCAAGCGCAATCGCCGCGAGCGCGTCGAGCACGTTGTGCTTTCCGGCGAGGGGCATGCGAATCCGCGTCACTTCCCTGCCGCGATATGCCACGCGAAACTCCGTGGCCGAATCCTGCCAGAGGATGTCGCCCGCACACCAGTCGCATTCGGAGGTGAGGCCAAACGTCTCGACGGGGCAGAAGGCTTTCGCGACCGCGTCTTTCAGTTCGGGCGACTCTCCCCAGACGAGGATGCGTCCGCGGCGCGGAACGAGTCCGGCCAGCCGTCGAAACTGCAGTGCGATCGAGGCGAGATCGGGATAGATGTCCGCGTGGTCGAATTCGAGCGACGTGAGGATCAGCTCGTCCGGATGGTAGTGGAGGAACTTGGGCGCTTTGTCGAAGAACGCCGTGTCGTATTCGTCGCCTTCAATGATGAATTCTTCCCCGCCTCCGAGGCCGTAGCTTCGATCGTCGAAATTCGGAACGACGCCGCCGACGAGAAAATCCGGCCGGCGCCCGGCGACGGAGAAAATCCAGGCGAGCATCGCGGTGGTCGTAGTTTTGCCGTGCGTCCCGGCGACGACAATCGACGTGTGCCCCGGAATGAAATACTGCTCCAGGATTTGCGGCATCGAGCAGTATGGAATCTTTTCGTCGAGGATGTACTCAAGCTCGGCGTTGCCGCGTGAAATCGCGTTGCCGATCACGGCGAGATCGGGCGCGGGCTTGAGATTTTCCTCGCGATACCCCTCGTTCCACGGAATTCCGAGCGAATCGAGCAACGTCGATGCCGGCGGATAGACGCCGGTGTCCGAGCCGGTGACATGGAAGCCGCGCTCCTTCAGCATTCCAGCGACCGGCGCCATCGCGGCGCCGGCAATGCCGAGAAGGTGAATGTGGCCGGCGGGCGGCTTGTTGGGCATGGCAGTCATGATCGAGGGGCGACGAGTTGGGCCGGCGCGCTACGCAACGGCGGGCTCCAGAATTTCGAGTCGCGTGCCGCTCGCGCCGCCGGACGCTTCTCCGGCGAACAATCGTCCGCGAATACCGAGCGGAATCGTGACGATGGCCCGCTCCGTGTGCCCAATGGGCGCGCCAAAAACGACGGGGCGCGTCCCGGGCCTGTGTTCCAGCGGCAAAAGGATTCGGCGGGCGACGTCGCGAACGGTTTCGGTGCCGGGCGGGGCGGCGCATCCCGGAAAATCTCCGAGAATCACGCCGCGAACGCCCTTCAGCTTCTCCGCCTGCTTCAGGTGCATCAGCGCGCGGTCCACTTGATACGGCCTCATGTCGCGGTCCTCGAGAAGCAGAATCGTTCCGTCCGTGTCGAGCTCCCACGGGGTGCCGAGCGTCGCCTCCACCAGAGTGAGGCATCCGCCGGCCAGCGTGCCTTCCGCGCTGCCCGCGTCAAGGGCTTCTCCGCCAAGGTCGAGTGACCAGCCTTGCTTCGTCTCGGTCAGCGCTCGCAGAAGCGAGTCGCAATCGTAGCCCTTCGGATTGCCGGCCCCATGGTCGAACCCCGAAGCCACCATAGGACCGTACAGAGTGACTCGGTGAAATTGTTCCCAAAGAAAGATCTGGAGCGACGTAATGTCGCTGTATCCGAGCAGAATCTTGGAATTCGGGAGCGCCTCGCCGAGAAGTTCATCGAGGAGATAGCTCACACCATAGCCGCCGCGTGCACAGACAATCGCGCGGGTATCGGGCTCAGAGAGAGCCTGTTCGAGCGCGGCGCGGCGACTCGCTACGGACCCCGCGAAGAAACCGTCGCGCGCGAGGGCCTGCGAGCGGTCGATGCTGGGCGAGTAGCCGAGACGCGCCAGCTCCGCGCAACCCGCATCCAAACGCGATTCCTCAACGGGACTCGCGAGCGAGAGAACGCGGATGGCGTCGCCGGGACGCAGCGCAGGAGGCTTGAGAGGCGAAGGCATCTGGCGAGACGAGGATAAGGAATTTGGTGAGGCAAAGACAAGGTCGCAATCGCCGCGTGACGGTTGAGAGTAAACGCGCGGCGCAGCCGCGATCACTCCTGTGTTTGCGGTGAGGCCGTCGTCAGGAAGACATCGCCGAGGCCGCTGGTGGGAAGCGCAGCGACAGGGCGAATCGCGTGAAACGCGGCGAACCGGCCATCGGGAGTCAACGGGACCGCCGGGAAGCCACCGGTGACGGCGTCGGCCGCTGCTAGAGCCACGGCTACGGTTTGCGGCGCGCATGGGACCAAGGCGGCGAAGCACGTGTCGCGGACGAACACGTATGGCGCTCCGCTCGTCACGCCCGGGACGAGGTTCGTGGCCGAAGATACGAAGCTGATGAATCGGCCCGAGGAACTGACGAAAGGCGCGTAGCTCGGAGCGTTCGCGACACCGCCGGCCGCGTCGACCGTCACGTTGGTCAAGCCGGGAACGCAGCTCGCCAAGGCTGTCGATCCAAAACAGGTGTCGTAGCGGAGGATCTGCGTCGCCTCGAAAACCACAAATCGCCCGTCGTCGCTTACGGAGGGATTTTCCCCCTGAACGCCGCCTCCCACAGCCGCCACCGCGACCGTCTTGACCTCGCAGCCAGCGGGCGCCGTCGCACCAAGACACGTGTCGGCGAGAAAGATCCCGGCGCCGCCTGTGCCTGGGGCACTGCTCGCAGAGCGCGAGTCGAATGCGATGTACCGGCCGTTTCCGGAAATCGAAGGATGCCCTAAGGAGAGCGAACCGGCGCCATTCGCCCCGTTCGCGGGCAATTCGATGGTGGTAGGCGTACACCCGCTTGAGGCAGCGGCGTTCCCGCACGTATCGCGAACGAAGATAGCCGAGGCATGCGGCGAACTGCCCGGCACGAGATTCGTCGCGAACGACGCGAACGCCACGAAGCGGCCATCGGCGCTCAGCGACGGCGAGTCGCTCGAGAGCGAACCGAGATTGCCGCCGGCATCGACGGAAACCGCGGCCGTGCTCACAACGCACGACTTGGGAGCATTGGAACCGAGACACGTGTCCCGCACAAAGACATTCGAAACACCGCTTGGCGAATTCCCCGGCGTGCCGGAAACAAGATCCGTCGCGTACGACGCAAAGGCCACAAACCGCCCGTCGGTGCTGATGCTGATGCTACCGTTGGCTGCGCCGTTAGGAGCGCCGCCTTGGGGTGTCACATCGACGGGAAACGTCGATGGGAAGCAACCGGAGGATCCGAGACATGTGTCGCGTACGAAGACCCGTCCCAATCTCCCGACCGGAACGAGATTCGTCGCTGAGGAGACGAACGCGACGTAGCGGCCATCGGCGCTCATCGCGGGCGAAGAGCTCGCGCCGTCAGCCGGACCGCCGATGGCGCCGACCGAAACAACCTGCGGGAACGTGGCGGCATTCTGCGGGTCCGTGACCGCGAACTGCGCGTTTGCAACGCCGCCGCCGGGCGCGGCATTCGAGACGGTCACGTTGATCGTGGTGGCCGTGGCGACGTCGGACGCCAGCATTTGCACCTGAAGCTCCGTCGCGCTCACGAACGTGCTGCTGCGAGTGACGCCGTTGAACGCAACCACAGAACTCGAAATGAATGCGGGCGAATTCGATCCCGAGGCAGGGCCGGGGCCGTTGATTGTCAGAATGCCGTTCGGCGGAAGGACGCCCACCGTCGCGCTGGCCGGCGAAAGTGAGCTGATCGCCGGCGCCGGGTTCGACGGCTGGGTCACGACGAACGTCGCTGCCGACTGTGTTGGGCCTCCGCCCGGAGCCGGGTTCACCACGGTGACGAAGTTGGACCCGGGCTGGGCGATGTCGCAGGCGAGAACCGTCATCGCGAGCTGGCCGCTTTCCACGTTGAACGCGGTCTTACGCTGCGACCCGTTCCAGTAGGCCACGGACGTCGCAAGGAAGTTGCTGCCTTGAATGTTTACAGTAATGCCAGGATTGTTCGTGCAGTTGGGCGGGCCAACCTGCGTCGCCGCAATACTATCCGGGAACAGGCCCGAGATGGCAGGCGTGGGATTGATGGTGGTACTGCCGCCGCAGGAGACGAGCAACAAGAGCAGCGCGATCAAACCTATGGGCGCGGCCCACCGCAAACGCGTCAATCCCTTCCTCCTATGACCCACATTTGGATCCCGAAGCCGCCCGCCACTCCAGCGACCGGGAAAGCGGAACGAGGGAACACTGCCAGCACAATCCCCCTGCGAGCAGAAGAGAAGTCATAGCATCCCGGCGCGCAGGACGTCAACTCGGATTCCCGTGTGCGAAAAATGGTTGCCGGAAGGCCGCACGCACCTCCCTGCCCGCCGCGGGTCGCCGAGTGCCGACTCCGAGCGATTCCACAAGCGAGCAGGGGGTGCCAAAACGTGCGGCAGAGCCCATCGAGGCTCAGGCGGCTGTGGTCTTACACTGATAGCGAGGAACGAATTCCTCCTTCATGAATGTCTCGAAGGAGGTGGGCGTTGTGTTTCGGGCGCTGCGAGGCTCGAGGGCGCGCATGTGCCCCGAGTTCAACGCACCTGCCATTTCGAGGAGCAGGCCCGCCACGTTCGAAGACATCCCGAGGCCCGTGAGCGCGGCGAGAACCTGGTCGGCGGGAGGCTGCACATATTGGAGGCCGGGCTTGCCGATCTCTTTCCCGATGATCGCGGCCACTTCGGTCATAGTGAGGTCGCGCTGACCCAGAAGCTCGCGCGTCTGATGCCCGCGATAATCGCCCTTCAGCAGCTCCTCCGCCGCGGCCGCACCGATGTCGCGGGTGGCAATCACGGGGACCTTCAAGTCCGCGCGCAGCGGACCCGCTGCCGCTCCCATCTGCTTGATGATTCCGATTTGGGCAAGCGTGTTTTCCATGAAGTATCCGGCGCGGAGGTGGAGAACGTTAAGGCCCGAAATCTGATTGAGGCGCTGCTCGAAATCGTACAGCCCGGAGACCGGCCCCGAGCCGCTGGGTTGATCGGCGCCGACACTGCTGAGAGTGACGGCGCGTTTTAGCCCGGATCGTTCGATCGCACCGGCAATGGAATTGGTGACTCGTTCCTGGTAAGCGCGGTAATCCGTGCTCGCCATATTCGGAGGAATCATGGCGTACACGGCGCCCGCACCCGTGAAAGCCTTGGTCAGCGCGTCCTCGTCAGTGATCTCGCAAACGAAAGGCTCCGCGCCAGAGGCCGCGGTTCTCAAATGATCTGCGTTGCGCCCGATCGCCCGGACGGCCTGGCCCTTCGCCAGCAAAGTCCTGACGACAACGTTTCCAGTATTGCCTGTTGCTCCTGTTACGACGTACATGGGGTCTCCTTCTGCAGGGTCTAGGCTGGGAGGCTCGCGCCCAGAACGATTCTACTGCAACGGTGAGCCCCCGGGGTAGCCACAAGGGCGGAGCCGCCGCAGACCCGCGATCGCCCCCACGAAGCTCGTTCAGTTGCGAGAATTGTGATATGAAGCTTTTCTCGGCCAGTACTGGCGAATGAGAATACTGCGCTATATCGACGGGTTTCTTTTTGCCGGGTTCGGCGCGTTCGTGATATCGCGCCGGGACTTCGGTCTGCGATTCGCCATCGGGATGGCCATGGCGGCCGTTGGGATCGTGCTTTGGGGAGTGGCGCGGAGACAGCTCGGGTCCTCGTTCGCGATTACGCCGCAAGCCAGGAAGCTCGTCACGACCGGACTGTACTCCAGAATTCGGAACCCGGTCTATGTCTTTGGCGGGCTCGGCTACCTCGGCTTGCTCATCGCCCTGGGAAGCTGGACCGCACTGATCGTATTCGCCCTCTTCTACACGTACCAGATCCCGCGCGCCAGGAGAGAAGCACAGGTTCTGGAGCAGGCTTTCGGCGACGACTATCGGCAGTACAAGGCACGCACTTGGTTCTGAGAGGCACCATCGAGCCGGAGAGCCCTCACGACAACCCTTCGAAACGGGTCGCCCTACAGCTTGAATGAGGTGAGCTTGGAGAACAGGTGGGCGCGGCGAGCGATTTCGCTGCGCTTGAGCTTCGTCAGCCGCTCGACTCCGAACCGCTCCACCGCGAAGCTGCCGAGCACCGACCCGTAGACCATCGCGCTGCGCAGCGTTCGTTCGTTGACCCGCCCCACCTTCGCGAGATACCCCATGAACCCGCCCGCAAAGCTGTCGCCGGCGCCGGTGGGGTCATGCACTTCCTCGAGCGGGAATCCGGGCACCGAGAAGATGAATTTGTCGTGCACCATCAGCGCGCCGTGCTCGCCGCGCTTAATCACGAGTGTCCGCGGGCCCAATTTGAATACGTGCTTCGCGGCACGCAGCAGGTTGTGCTCGCCCGTGAGCTGGCGCGTTTCATCGTCATTGATCATCAGGATTTGCGTGTGCTTGAGCGTGTCGCGCAGCTCGGCGGGCGTGCGCTCGATCCAGTAGTTCATCGTGTCGAGGCCCACGACCTGCGGCTTGCGCCGCACCTGCGCCAAGACAGAACGCTGGAGCGTGGGGTCGATGTTGCCGAGGAAGATGAACGACGAATCGCAATAGGAATCGGGCAGCGTGGGACGAAAATTCGCGAAGACGTTCAATTCCGTGGCGAGTGTGGTGCGCTCGTTCAGGTTCTGGCTGTAGCGCCCCGCCCAGAAGAAGGATTTCCCCGAAACCTGCTGGACGCCGGTGAGGTCGATCTTCCGGCCGCGGAAGGCGGCGCGGTCCTTGTCCGTGAAGTCCTCACCGACAATTGCCACGACGCGGACCGGCGCGAAATAGCTCGCCGCCAGCGCGAAGTAGCTGGCCGCTCCGCCGAGCGTGCGATCGACTTTGCCGAACGGCGTTTCGATGGCGTCGAATGCGACAGAACCAACGACGAGAAGTGACATGCAGTCTCCGGTGAAGGCCGGAAGAGTCTACAGAAGCAGTAGGCATCGACGCAACCAGGCGGCGCCAAGCACATATCCGCGGCACAGCAAGCCCCCGGAAGACCATGCACGCGCATTACTTGCTGGGCAGAACTTCGAACTCCTCGGAGGTGACGAGCTTCGCACCTTTTAATTCATCCAGCTTGGCGCAGATACCTACACCCGGCGAAGCGGATAGCGATCTAGGCACGTAGCTCAGTCGAAGGCGGTAGCGTCCCGGCTCGGAGAGCTTCATGAGGAATTCCTGACCCTCTCGCGACCCCAATTGTGTCGGTGCGTAACAGGAGCCCATGTCCAAACCCCAAAGCAGCGAGCCCCATTTCTTAGGTCCAGGCCGTTGGACGTCAACCGCCGGCACGGTTGCTCCGGGCGATGGAACAATGGTCCCAGCGCATGTGACGCAGAAGGAGATCAGCGTGGAGCGTCGATTGATGACGCGCAACGCGAACGGCCGTTCCGCTGTGACCGGGCCAGAAATCTGAATTGCTACACCATGGTTAGGCGGCGAGTTAATGGGCGGCCAAATGCCGGAAGGGATTTCTGACTCGTTAAGCCCTGCCAAATCTTTGCCGAGGGATTGCACCAACTCGGTGAGCGGCCCGGCATTTGGGTTCCAGCGATATACAACATGGTAGCTGCCGCCTCGCACCCCTTCAAAAACCCAGAATGCCCCATCCAACACATAGTACTTGGGTGGAGTAGGATTCGGCGGCTGGACGGTCGGCATAGACCAGAATCCCGAAGTGTCGACGAACGCGAGAAACTTCTCGGCGTCTTCGGCTGATACCTTCAGTTCAACCTTGTTCGGTCTTGGTGCCGCAAGAGGTTCAATCGGACCGGGGACCAGAAACTTCACAATCGTCGCCGATCCGTCGGAGTTCAGCAAAAAACGGATCGCTCGAAAACTGCCGCTGGGGAGGAGCCACGCGTCAAATCGGTACGAAACCGCGGCAGGGTTCTGAGCGGCGGCGAGGAGGGAAGCCTCGCCACTGGAATTCAGAAACTCGGCGATGTATGGCATCGCGTCGTGCGCGGAGGCCTGCGGAAAATACTTCCAAGTTGTTGCATCTGGGAGTGTCCGCTTCTTCGTGGTGCTCTCTTGATTTTGCGGATGATTAATGAAGGCAGTGAGGAGACAAACGGCTGCTGCGCCGACCAGTACAGAGAATCGGCGATGAGCAGACGGCCTCATGCGTTACGCCCCCAGGAATTCCGCAAACGGTTATAACACCGGGTATTACGATGTAAATAGGGAGTTAGCTTGGGTCGGGGATGATCTTGACGCGCAGTTCGCGCGACCGCGGGCCATCGAACTCGGCGAAGAAGATCTGCTGCCAGCGCCCGAGTGCCAGCCGCCCGTCTGCAATCCACACTGTCTCCGACGAACCGACTAGCGCCGTCTTGATGTGCGAATCGGAATTGCCTTCCGCGTGCTTGAAGTGCGGGCTGTCCGGCACGAGGCGGTCGAGCGCGCCTTCCATGTCGCGCGCCACGTCCGGATCGTATCCTTCGTTGACAATCACGCCCGCCGTCGTGTGCGGCACGTACAGATAGCAAATCCCGCTTCGGCACCCGGACTCGCGAACGGCCTTCTCGACTTCCGCCGTGACGTTCTTCAACTCCGTGCGGCGCGACGTGCGAACGTGAACGATGTGCGTCGGCATGAGTCGGCGTCGAGGATCAGCGTCGGGATTTTCTGTGTCGCGTCGCAGGGGCGCGCTAATCGGCAACCAGGGCCGCAGGCGATGTCGCGCCGTAGAACGCGAACCACGGCTTCGCCGCAGTCAGCCGGTCGTTCACGTTCTTGATGTTCTTCACGCCCTGGCCGCTCAGCCAGTCTTCAAGCGCCTTCACGCCCTGCTTGGCGTAGACCGGAATGCCGTCTTTCCATGTCGCGCGGCCGCAAAGAACGCCGGAGAAATTCACGCCGGATTCGCTGGCAAGCTCCAACGTTTCCGCGAAGACGTCGTTGTTGACGCCGGCGGAAAGATAAATGAACGGCTTCTTCGCGACGGCCGCGGCGCGGCGAAAGTGCTCCTTGGCCTCGTCGCGCGAGTACGCCGATTCGCCCTTGCACGCTTTCGACCCCGCGACGAACGCCATGTTGACGGGCACTTCGACTTTCAGCACGTCGACGCCATACTGCGGCTTCGAGAACTCCTCCATGCTCTTGGCGACGATTTCGGGCTTCTTGCGCGCGTAGGCGATTCCCTTCTCGTCGCCACCTTCCTCGTATCCGACGAACTCGAGGAAAAACGGGACGTCGGCGGCAGTGCACTCGCCGCCGATGCGCTCCACCCACGCGTGCTTGATCTCGTTCGTTTCCTTCGGATCGAACGGCGTGTAATAGAGCAGAATCTTGACGCAATCCGCTCCCGCCGCAACGAGCCGCCGCACGGACCACACGTCGAGCAGATCGGGCAGGCGCCCGGGACGCGTATTGTCGTAGCCGCTGTTCTCGTACGCGAGCAGCAGGCCCGCGTTCTTGGCCCGCACCCGCGTCGCGGGCAAGCCGTATTCGGGATCGAGAAGAATCGCGCTCGCGTGCGGCGTGAGAACCTTCACGACGGCGGTCTTGAACTCCTCCAGCATTCTTGCCGTGACTTCCTTCTTATCGATGCCCTTTTCCTTGGCGATGGCGCTCTTCAGCGACCCGCGCTGGTCCATAGCCGCCGCGGCGATCACGCCGCGCGAATCGGATACGGCTTGCAGACCCTTCTGTTTTCCCGGGGTAATCTTCATGGCTTAGCCTCCATATGCCCGCATCATGACAATTGAAACTGGTTATTCTAGCACGCAACGGGGCGCCGGGTTTGGGGCGTTGCGCGGCACGGAGCGAAAGCGGAATCTCAAGCGCGATTCACAGAAACAGCACCTGGTGCTGATGGGCGCAGGAACCGCCGTCCGCCGAATCCGGAATCGCGGAGAGGCGCGCCAGCTCGTCGAGAAGGTCGGACCCGTGCGCCGCGATGAACGGAAGCGCGCTCAGGCTGCGCTCCTGCAGCTCGTGGTTCGGATAGATCGCGTCGAAGAGAATCCGCTGGTGCTCGTCGAGCACGCCGGTGCGGAAATTCTCGGCGCGGCCCACCTTTTCCTTCAGTTTCGCAAACTGGTACAGCATCTTTTCTTCGACCGCTTCCAGTGTGCCGAGCAGGCTCCGGTCGAGCTTTTCGATCGCCGCGCCGTAGGATTTCAGCATCTCTCGCAGCTTTTCTTCGTCCGAGTCAAACCGCCGCGCCAGCACGTCCGGCAGGAACTTCTGCTCCATCTGGGCGCGGACGTGCTGCGGCCCGCGAAGGACGTCCTGAAACTCGAGATGGTACTTCGACAAGAACCGCGCGATGGCCGGCTCGATCAGCGTGAAACTCGCGCGCGGCAGAATCGCGGGCATCCGGCCCAGAACTTTCTGGTACACGACCGCCGCCTGCGCCATGTATGCGACCTCGGCCGGCCCGCCGATGTAGGCCGCCGTCGGCAGCAGCGTGTCTTGCACCACCGGGCGCAGCAGAACGCTCGGGCTGAACGCCAGAGGATCCGATTCAATCGCGCCGCGCAGCGCCTCGACGCTGAACCCGGAATCGCCCGCGGTGAATTTCCCTTCGTGGCGGCGCAGCGGCTGGCGTTTGCCGTTCACGTTGAAAAACAGCAGCGTCGATCCCGGCGCGACTTTCACCTGCGCGTGGAAACCGCTGCGGTCGAGCTCCTTCGATCGCGCGTCGGTTGCCTCGCGCAGCGAATCGGATTCGTCGAGCGCCTGCCGATACACGCCCGCGGCCAAGCGGTGCAGCCGGACGTCCAGCGGATCGATGAAAATGATTCCGCGCCCCGCAAGCAGCCGCGCCATCAGCTTCCCGTACGCGGAGCCGTACGTGTCTGCCGGCGTGTACGATTCCCGCAACGCAGCAGCAACGCCGCTCGCGAACGGCCCTTCGAGGCCTTCCACCAGCTGCTCGACGATCGGCCCAATCGCATCGCCGAACGTCACTTCGCCCACGCGCCGGCCCGTTTGCTCCTCCGTCGCCGGCAGCTCGTAGCGGACCAGCCCCGAGCGCGTGTCGCAGAACGTGTGGTTCACTTCCGCTAGGTCGTGGTCTTCCGTCGCCAGCCAGAAAATTGGCACGGCATCGACACCACGTCGCGTGATCTGCTCCGCGAAGCGGACGGCGCAGAGCGCCTTGAAAACGCTGTACGCCGGCCCGGAGAAGAGGCCCACCTGCTGCCCCGTCACAATCGCTGCGGCCCCGGCCGCGAGCCGTTCGATGTTCCGCTCCGTGTCCGCTCCCGCGCCGAGCTTGCGATTCTGCTCGCGCAGAACATCCACCACTCCTCGGCGTATCGCCGGGTCGAGCCGAATCTCGCGCGCCGCGGCGAGAATCCCCGCCTCACTCGGCGGGTGCGCGTAATACGCCGAAACGCGGCTGAAATCGTCAAGGAAAGTGGAGAAAAGCTTCGTGGTGGAGGGAATCTCGCGGAACGGCAGGCAGTGCGACTCCATCGCCGAAATCATACACGCGGCTCCGGGCACGAGCAACGACAGCCCGTTCCACGCCCGCCCGAACGGGCCGAACGCGCTCCGGGACATGAGATGCGCTGGGATGGAATCATGGCCGATTAGATGGTCGGACTTGCAGTTGGCTTCTTTATTTCTTGCGACGTCGGCGCCGCAGGACAAACAGAGCGCAGGTCGGCTTACTGGCGGGCGGCGAGCTCCGGAACAATCGCCGCAAGCATCCCGTCGAGTTCTCGCCGGCCTTGCTCCCCGACGGGCAGCAGCGGCGGACGCGGCAAGCCCCCGAAGTAGCCGAGACGGTCCATCGTGTACTTGATTCCCGCGATCCCGTAGGTCGGCCCCAGCAATTTCGAAGGCGCCATCACCTTCTGTTGGAGTGAGGCCGCCCGCGCCGCATCGCCCGCGCGATGCGCTTCGAATATCTCGACGCAAATCTCCGGAAACGCGTCCGCGATCGCGATCACCGCGCCCACCGCTCCGCGCTGCAGCGAATCGTACAGCGTCGCGGCCGAGCCGACGAGCGATTGAAAGCCCTTTGGTGCGGCGGCCATGATTTTCGTGATGCCCTCGACGCTGCCCGAGCTGTCCTTGATTCCGATGATGTTCGGATGCGTCGCTACGCGCGCAACCAGAGACGCCTCCACGGTGATGTGCGTGAACACCGGCACCGAATAGACCAGCACCGGTATCCGTGAGGCGTCCGCCACGCGCACGTAGTGCTCCGCCAAAAGATCGTCGTTGATGGCCGGCTTGTAGAAGCTGGGCGTGCGCGCCAGCGCGGCGTCGAATCCCAGCGCCGCGGCGCGCTTCGTGTGCTCGATCGTCTCCGCCGTGGACTCGGCGCCCGTCCCCGCGATCAGAATCTTCCCGGGTGCGGCGGCTTCCTTCGCCGTCTCCCAGAGCCGATAAACTTCGCTCCACAGCAGCAGCACCGATTCGCTGGTCGAGCCGTTGATCACATAGCCCGCCAGGCCGGTCTGGTTGTAGCGCGCGATGTTCTCTCGATAGCGCGTCAGCGCGATGGCGCCGTCGGAATCGAAGGGCGTCGTCAGCGGAGCGAAAATGCCGTGAAGTTTCATGCGAAGATTCTATAACACAAACGCGCGTCAGCCGCGATCGCCGGGCGCCGGAGCGGCGGCGGCCGATTTTCGCCGATGCAAATCTTGCAGCGGCGCCACATCCACCGCATGCCCGGACATCGCCCGGATCCCGCGCGCGGCGGCGCTGGCGGCCGAAAGCGTGGTGATGCACGGAACGTTGTAGCGCACGGCGGCGCGCCGAATCGACTTCTCGTCGTAGAACGACTCGCGCCCCAGCGGCGTATTGATGACCAGATCGACCTTCTGCGTCTTGATCAGGTCGACGATGTTGGGGCGCCCCTCGTTCACTTTGTACACCGATTCCACTTCGATTCCCGCCTCGTGCAACGCGGCGGCCGTCCCGCGCGTGGCGATCACCTTCAATCCCATCGACATCAGGTCGCGTACCAGCGGCGCCACTTGCCGTTTGTCGCGGTCGCTCACGCTGATGAAAACGGTCCCTTCGAGCGGCAGCCGCTGCCCCGCCGCCAGTTGCGCCTTCGCGAACGCCACGCCGAACGTCGACGAGATTCCCATCACCTCGCCCGTCGAACGCATCTCCGGGCCCAGAATCGTATCGACGCCTCGGAACTTGTTGAACGGAAACACCGGCGACTTCACGGCGTAAAAATCCCGCACCGAAAGCTCCTTCACGCCGTGCGTCTGCATCACCGGCAGATTCAGCTCGCGGAGCTTACGTCCCGTCATCAGCCGCGCCGCCACCTTGGCGATCGGAACGCCGGTCGCCTTGCTGACGTACGGCACCGTGCGCGACGCCCGCGGGTTCACCTCCAGCACGTACACGGTGTCGCGCTGAATCGCGTACTGCACGTTCATCAGCCCCACCACGTTCAGCGCGCGAGCGAGCCGCGATGTGTAGTCGCGAATTCGCTCCAGCACGGCGGGCTTCAGCGTCACGGGCGGCATCACGCACGACGAATCGCCAGAGTGGATTCCCGCTTCTTCGATGTGTTCCATGATTCCCGCAATCACCACGTCTTCGCCGTCCGCCAGCGCGTCCACGTCCACTTCCGTCGCATCTTCGAGGAACTTGTCGATCAGAATCGGGCGCTTGGGATCGGACATCCCGCCGATCAACGCGGCCTGCGTGACGTATTCGTTCACGGTTTTCAAATCGTACGCGATCACCATCGCGCGCCCGCCCAGCACGTAGCTCGGCCGCACGAGCACCGGCAACCCGATTTCCGCGGCCGCCAGAATCGCCTCTTCCGGCGCGAGCGCCGTCGCATTCTTCGGCTGTGGAATCTTGAGGCGCTCGAGCAATTCGCCGAACCGCCGGCGGTCCTCGGCCAGGTCGATCGATTCCGGCGCCGTGCCGATAATCTGCGCGCCGTTGCGCTTCAGAGCGAGCGCCAGGTTCAGGGGCGTCTGCCCGCCGAACTGCACGATCACGCCTTGCGGCTTCTCGCGGTCGAGGACGGCGAGCACATCCTCCAGCGTCAGCGGCTCGAAGTAGAGGCGGTCGGACGTGTCGTAATCCGTCGACACCGTCTCTGGATTACAGTTCACCATTACCGTCTCGTACCCATCCTCTTTCAACGCCATCGCCGCATGGCAGCAGCAATAATCGAATTCGATTCCCTGCCCGATACGGCTCGGTCCGCTGCCCAGAATCACCACTTTCGGCCGGTCGACTGCACCCGCTTCATCTTCGTCCTCGTATGTCGAATAGAGGTACGGCGTGAATGACTCGAATTCGGCCGCGCACGTGTCGACGCGCTTGAAGACGGGCCGCACGCCGAGTTCGTGGCGCCGCGCCCGGACTTCCGCCGCGCTCACGTTCCAGAGCTTTGCGAGCTCCTCGTCGCTCGCGCCCGAGCGCTTCGCATCGAGCAGCAATTCGCGCGTCACTTCGCCGAGCGGCGTCGCCGCGGTACGCCGGTCGATCGCCACCATTTCCTGCAGTTGCCGAATGAACCACGGGTCGATCTTCGTCAGCTCGCACACTTCTTCGCCGCTCATCCCTCGTTCGAGCGCCTCGAAGAGCCAGTGGATGCGGTCGGGCCCCGGCACGTGGAGCCGCTCGCGTAGAAGCGCGGTAGTGACTTCGGCGGGCGGACGCCACGCGCTGCTGGGTTCCAACGCGCGAATCCCCTTGCACAGCGCCTCCTGGAACGTCCGGCCGATGGCCATCACTTCGCCGACCGATTTCATCTGCGTCGTCAGCGTCGTTTCGCTGCCGGGAAACTTCTCGAATTGCCACTTCGGAATTTTCGCGACCACGTAATCGATGGAGGGCTCGAAGCACGACGGCGTCTTGCGCGTGATGTCGTTCGGAATCTCATCGAGCGTCATCCCCAGCGCCAGCTTCGCCGCGATTTTCGCGATTGGGAAGCCCGTGGCCTTGCTCGCCAGCGCCGAGCTGCGCGAAACGCGCGGGTTCATCTCGATCACCACCATGCGGCCCGTTTCGGGGTCGACCGCGAACTGGATGTTCGAGCCTCCCGTTTCGACGCCGACCTCGCGGATGATCGCTGCGGCCGCGTCGCGCATGCGCTGGTATTCCTTGTCGGTCAGCGTCTGCGCCGGAGCCACGGTGATGGAATCGCCCGTGTGGATTCCCATCGGGTCGAAATTCTCGATCGAGCAAATCACCACGAAGTTGTCGCGGAAGTCGCGCATCACTTCGAGCTCGAATTCTTTCCAGCCGAGCACGGATTCCTCGATCAGGGCCTGGTGAACCGGGCTCGCGTCAAGCGCGCGTGCAATCGCGTCGACGAATTCCTCATGGTTGTACGCGATCGAGCCGCCCGTCCCGCCGAGCGTGAACGACGGCCGGATCACGATCGGGTAGCCCATCTGGTCGGCGAAAGTCACCGCCTCCGCCACGTCGTTCACCACTTCCGACGCCGGCACTTCGAGCCCGATCCTGCGGCAGGCGTCCTTGAACAGCAGCCGGTCCTCGGCGATCTTGATCGCGCGCAGCGACGCCCCGATCAGTTTCACCTTGTATTTATCGAGGATGCCGCTCTCGGCCAGCTCCACGGCGAGGTTCAGCCCCGTTTGCCCGCCCACGGTCGGCAGGACGGCGTCCGGCCGCTCCGCCGCGATGATAGCTTCGAGATACTCCTTCGACAGCGGCTCGATGTAGGTGCGGTTCGCGATTTCCGGGTCCGTCATGATCGTTGCCGGATTCGAGTTGACGAGGACCACCTCGTAACCCTCGGCCCGCAGCGCCTTGCACGCCTGCGTTCCCGAGTAGTCGAACTCGCACGCCTGCCCGATGACAATCGGTCCCGAGCCGATAATCAGAATCTTCTTGATGTCAGTCCGCTTCGGCATTTCAAGCTTCCCCGGAAGGGCCGGGTTTCAACCCAGCCGTACCCGGGACTTCATTCCTTCCGCGCTTCGCGCATCATCGCGATGAAATCGTCGAACAGATACCGCGCGTCGTGCGGCCCCGGCGACGCCTCCGGATGGTACTGCACGCTGAACAGCGGCAGCGATTTGTGCCGCATCCCTTCGTTCGTGTGGTCGTTCAGGTTGACGTGCGTCACTTCCACGTCGCTCGACGGCAACGATTCCGGGTCGACGCAGAACCCGTGGTTCTGCGCCGTAATCTCCACCTTCTGCGTCCGCAGATTCTTCACCGGATGGTTCGACCCGTGGTGCCCGAACTTCAGCTTGAACGTCCGCCCGCCCAGCGCCAGCCCGCACAGTTGGTGCCCCAGGCAAATTCCGAAAATCGGGACGCGGCCCACCAGCTTGCGAATGTTTTCGATCGCGTACCCGATTGGCTCGGGATCGCCCGGCCCGTTCGACAGGAAGACGCCGTTCGGCTTCATTGCCAGCACATCCGCGGCGGACGTCTGCGCCGGAACCACCGTCACGTCGCAGCCATGATCGACCAGCAACCGCAAAATGTTTTGCTTGATTCCGAAATCGTACGCGACCACGCGATAAGGCGCCTCGGCCTCAGGCGCCGAAGCCGCCGCCTTCTTTGACGCCGTGCCCTCGGAGCTCACGCTTCGCCGCCCGGAAGAAGCTGCGCCAACACCAGCAACCGCAGCCAGCGGCGCCGCGAGTTCAATCGAGCCTTGCGACCACGCGTAGACCTTTGGCGACGTTACGCGGCTCGCGAGTTCCTGGCCCGCCATCGCCGGCAGCGCCCGCGCTTCCGCGATCAGCTGCTCTGCCGGCGTACCGTCCGTCGAAACAATTCCGCGCAGCGCGCCCACCTGCCGCAGGTGGAGCACCAGCGCCCGCGTGTCGATTTCCCAAATCACCGGAACGCCGTAGCGCTCCAGGTAATGCTGCGCCGATTCGCTCGACCGCCAGCTCGACGCAATGGGCGAGAAATCGCGCACCACGAGCGCCTCGATATAGGGCTTCGACGATTCTTCGTCTTCGGGATTCGCGCCGACGTTGCCGATGTGCGGGTAAGTGAGGCAGACGATCTGCCCGGCGTAGCTCGGATCGGTGAAAACTTCCTGGTAGCCGGTAAGACTGGTATTGAAAACGACTTCGCCGCCTCGGCGGGTGCGGGCGCCCGCCGCGCGTCCGTTAAAGATCCGCCCGTCTTCTAGCGCGAGGGTCGCGCGACCTTCGGGGAACTGCGTCAGTGTGTCCTCCAGGACCTGTCATTTGGACGCCGCGTTGACCGTTGACGTCGACGTCAACGATCCGAAGTGATCCACCGGCCAGTATGCGAATACCGCTTTGCCGTAAATGAACTGCCGGGACACGGGACCGAACACCCGCGAATCGTTCGAGCTGTCGCGGTGATCGCCCATCACGAAATACTCATCCGCCGGAACCACCAGCGGCGGATATTTCGACGCGTCCAGATAGCTCGCCGGAACGTACGGCTCCGCCAGCTCGGTGCCGTTGATGTAGAGATGGCCCGAGCGAATCTCGATCGTCTCGCCGGGCAGGCCCACCACGCGCTTGATGAACGACTTCGAACGGTCGAGCGGATACCAGAACACGACCACGTCTCCGCGCTCGATCGGCTCGAAGCGGTACACGAACTTGTTGATGAAGATGCGCTCCTGGTCCGAAAGGAGCGGAGCCATGCTGGTCCCTTCGACTTTTACAGGCTGGTAGAGAAAAATGATGATGACGAGCGCCAGACCGAGGGCAACCGCGAGGTCCCGCGTCCAACTTCGAAGTTCCCGCCGCAATTGAGGAAGGGGCGCGTTCTCCGACGGACCGCTCAGCCCCGGTTGAGAGTTGTCCAACATTCCTTCGCTCCTGATATTTATATCACGACCAGTCCGCGCGCGCCAAGACGTAGAGTAGAGATGAAGCTCACTGTGTCCGTTGAATGCCGCGACTAACGCTAGGGGCCCGACATTGCCTGCAGGAGAAGCTCCCTTAAGCTCGCTGCCTGGTCGGACGTCAGCCGAATCGGCAGCATGTGGAAGCTAACCACTGATCGATTCACCACCTCGATTCCGACTGTGGGGGTTCCGGGCTCTCGGGCCTGCAAATGGTGGACTTTCAGCGTGGTTCGCATCGGCCCGGTCCTTCCCAAATCGAGTTCACCCACTGTTCTTGCAATCGGCGCCCCGAACATCGCGCCTTTGAATCCGCGATTCTTCATCGCTCGATACAGGAAATGCACAATGACCCCCGCGAACAAGATCCAAAAGAAGTAGATGGCGAATTCAGGCTTCACGGCCCACCTCCAGGTGCAAGTTTAGGAGGAAATGGTATTTCCTCTCCATGAGGTGACAGATTCTGTTTCCTAGTCAGAATCCGCGTGGAGGGCGAACCGAAGAATCGCGAGCGCGGCGATTACGGCGGTTTCGGTGCGCAAAATGTTTTCGCCGAGCGACGCCTCGCGGAAGCCTGCCGCACGCGCCGCGGCAACCTCCTCCTCCGTCCAGCCGCCCTCCGGACCGATCGCGAGCGCGGCGGATTTTGCCTCCGCGCCTTCGAGTGCCTTGCGAAGTGCCGGCGCATCGGCGCGTTCCGAAAGCAGCAGCTTCAGCCCCGCGCCCGATTTGGCGAACGCGTCGCCCGGCCGAACGGCGGCGCCGACCACCGGCGGCCTCAGCCGCCGCGACTGCTGCGCCGACTCGAGCGCGATCTTCTCCCAGCGCGCGTGCCGCTTCGCCGCAGCGGCGAGCAGCGCCTTGTCCGTCCGCGCGGCCGCGAGCGGCGTGATCTCCGTCGCGCCCAGCTCCGTCGCCTTTTCGAGGCACCATTCGAAGCGGTCGAACTTGATGATCGAGAGCAGCAGGTGCAACGCGAGCCGCGGCTCCCGCGCGGGAAGGTTCTCGACCAGCGCGAAGTCGATGCAGCTTTCGCCGCGCTTCGGCAGCGTGACGCGTTCGACGCGCGCCAGCCACACGCTGTGCCCGTCGCTCAGCTCGTAGAGCTGCCCCGCTTCGGCGCGCAGCACGCGGCCAAGATGCTCCGCCGCGTCGCCGCGCAGCGCAGCGGAACGCGGTTCGAATCGTTCGACGAAAAATCGGCGGCGCATGAAAGAAGGAGGCGAAGGAGGCAAATGAGGCAGAGGAAGTAAAGGAGAAACGGTTTCGATTCCCAACACTCGGAACGAATTATCGGGCCTTGTCCTTTGTTCCTCTCCTTCCTCTACGTCCTTTACCTCCTCTACTTCCCCTACTTCCGGTTTATCCGAAGATATCCTTCACCTTGTCGAAGAAGCTGGAGCTGCGCTCCGCCGGCTTGTTCTCCACCTTCATGCTCTCGCCGATCTGCTCCAGAACGCGCCGCTGTTCGCGCGACAGCTTCGACGGCACGACGACGCGAACCGTCACGTAGAGGTCGCCCTTCCCGCCGTGCGGATCGGGCAAGCCCTTGCCCTTCTTGCGGAAGATTTGCCCCGACTGCGTGCCCTCGGGGATTTCGAGCTCATCCTCGCCGTGCAGCGTGGGGATGCGAATCTTCGCGCCCAGCGCCGCCTGCGGAAAGCTGACGGGAATCGTGCAGTACAAATCCGCGCCGCGCCGTTCGAAGAACGCGTGCTCCTTCACCTCGAGGAAAATGTAGAGGTCGCCCGCCGGTCCGCCGTTTTTCCCCGGCTCGCCGTGGCCCGCCATCCGCAGGCGCGTTCCGTTTTCGACGCCCGGCGGCACCGGCACTTCGATCGTCCGCTCGCGCTCGATATTTCCCTGCCCTCGGCACGCCTCGCACGCGTCGCGAATCACCTGACCCGCGCCACCGCATGCCGGACACGTCCGCGTAATCGAAAAGAATCCCTGCTGATACGCCAGTTGCCCGCGCCCGCGGCACGTCTCGCACGTGGACATTCCCGTCCCCGGCTTCGCTCCGGTGCCGTGGCACTGCTCGCAGACCTCGTGCCGCGAAATGCGAATCCTCGACTTCACGCCCGCGGCCGCCTCCTCGAAGCTCAGCGAGAGGTCGTAGCGCAAATCCGCGCCCCGCTGCCCGCGCGCGCCCCGGCCGCCGCGGCGACGCCCGCCGCCTCCGAAAATGTCGTCGAAGCCGAAAAGATCGCCGAGGATGTCGTGAAAATCCTCGAAGATCGACGCGTTGATGTTCGTCTCGAAACCGCCGCCGCCCAGCCCCGCGTGGCCGTAGCGATCGTAAATCTGGCGCTTCTGCGGATCGGAGAGGACGCTGTACGCCTCCGTCGCCAGGCGGAACGATTCCCCCGCCTCGTGCTTGTTATCGGGATTGCGGTCGGGATGGTGCTTCAGCGCGAGCTTGCGGTACGCCGACTTGATCTGGTCGGCGGAAGCGTCGCGAGTGACGCCCAGAATTTCATAATAATCTTGCTGAGTCGATGGCATTGGTTCTCGTCTGACCTCAATTCTCGCGCGCCGTCTTCGATACCGGCTCGGCCGCCACGCGCACCATCGCGGGACGCAGCACGCGGTCGTGGAACATGTAGCCCGGCTGCAGCTCGCCGATGATGATGCCGTCGGCGTGCTCCACCGTCTCGACGCGCTCGATCGCGTGATGCAGATGCGGATCGAATTCCTTGCCCACGGAGTCGATGCGTTTCAGCCCCTGCTTCGAGAGCATGTCCCACATCTGGCGGCGAATCAGCTCGAAGCCCTTGCGGTATTCTTCATCGGCCGGATTGTGGTCGCCCGCCAGCGCGCGGTCGAAAGCGTCGAGCACCGGAAGCAGATGCTCGACCAGCGATTCGACGGCGCGATGCCGCTCGGCCTGCCGCTCCTTCTCGACGCGCTTGCGATAATTCTCGAAATCCGCCTGCCGCCGGACGAGCGTGCTCAGCAAATCCTGCTTCTCCGCCAGCAGCTTCTGGACCTCTTCGATAGGCGCGGCGTCGGCCCCGTTCCGTTTGCTCTCGCCCACGCCCGCCGGATCGGAGTCACGCGATCCCGCAGGCCCGCCTTCGAACACGGTCCCCGCGGATTCGGGATTGTCTTCTTTCTTGTTCTTGTGCTCCGGATTATTCGGCGACACGAGTTAGCTCCCCTGTTCGCTGTCCGAAAAGAATTGCGCCATGAACGCCACGGCCGTAATCACGCGCTCGTAGTGCATGCGCATCGGCGCCAGGATTCCCAGCGTGCCTTGCGCCTGATCCTTCGATGTGTAGGAAGACGAAACGAGCGCCAGGTGCTTTCCCGCGCTCGACATTTGCTCGAGCCCCAGCTCCACGTGAACCGGCTCGGGCGCTTCGATGCAGCCGCTCAGCAGCGCGATCAACCGGTCCTTCTCCTCGATGGCTTCCAGCAGCTCGCGCACCTGCTCCTGATTCGTGAATTCCGGCGCGGACGCGATTTGCGCCGCTCCTTCGACGTAGATTTTCCGGTCGGCGACGTCTCCCAGCACCACGGGATCGCACAGGACCAGCGCGTCGCACGCGATTCGCCCGTACTGCTCGCGGTCGTGCTCCACCTGCGCGCGCAGGTCCGCGCGCATGGCCTCGAGCGTCCATCCGATGTAGTGCCGGTTCAGGTGCGCCGCGATGCCATCGAGATCTTCCTGGCAGAAGCTCCGCTCCGTCCGAATCACTTTGTCGCGCGTCAGCCCGCCCGCCGTGATCAGCACCACCAGGATGCGCGTATCCGGCAGCAGCAGGAACCGCACGTGCTCCACCACGCTGCTCGCCAGCGGCGGCGAAATGAAGATTCCCAGGCCGCGCGAAACCGCCGAAAGAACGTGGCTCGCGCGCTCCATCACCGCCTCGGGCGTCTGCGCGGATTCCAGCTCGCGCCGAATCCACTGGCGGTCCTGCGGGCTTGCGGTCGCTTGCGCCGCCACCTGCTCGACGAAGAATTTGTACGCCGAAGCCGTCGGGACGCGCCCCGCCGAAGTGTGCGGCTGGTAGAGATAGCCTTCGTCTTCGAGGTCCGCCATCACGTGGCGGATCGTCGCCGAGCTCAGCGGATCGGGCTGCCGGCGCGCGATGCTGCGCGACGAGACAGGCTCGCCCGTCTCGATGTATTCGCGCACCACGTCCGTCAGAATCTGCTGGTGCCGCTTTTGCTGTAAGGCTGTCGGGCTCATCGCTTCGACTGATTCCCCGCAGTGTCGGGCCGCGCGTCGAAACGCGCGCCACACTACACCTGTAAAAAGTTTAGTCGCGCGCGCTCCCAGCGTCAACTCGCATGCGCGCCGCCAGCGCAAGAACCCAACACGCCTGCGATCATCGAGGTCCGGGCTGACGGATAGATTAGAAATTTGTTTGTCATTTGTTTTCAGAGGTTTAGGTCGATTTCTAATCTTCAGCGTATAGATTAGAAGTGGATTAGCGGCTAAGGATTGCCACAGAGACACAGAGGCCACAGAGGGAGAGGCGGATTCCGGTTCGAACCCCGCTCCGCGCAACGGAACCCTCTGCAACTGTATATTAGACATGGTGTCGGTCCTGTGTTTTCAGCGAGTTACGACGATTTCTAATCGCGTAACTGTATATTAGAAATCCGCGACCCTTCGCTTTGGCTCTGGGTAAACCCTGCGGACCGGGGCTCGCAAACTGCGACTGCGACGTCATAGCCAACTCCTCCTCTCCGGGCACACGTCTAGCGGTGCCTGCGCATCGCCCTTTTCGGGCAGGCGTCTTCAGCTCAGGGTTTGCAAGTACAAACCCTGAAACCCGAAGCGGGCGCACACAAATCAATTATTCTGATTGTCACGAATAACTATTCTTATAACACAGGCAAAAGAAAAAGTCAAGGGGAATTCGGGCGGCATCCTGGCTTGAATTCAGTCGCTCGGCTTCTACGTCCGTCGTGCGAGCCTCGCGGCGCTAGGCTCCGAGCAGAATCAAGTCCTTCGCCTTAGCCTGAAAGGCCCGGTCGAACGTGACGATCGTCAGCCGCGACGCCTGCGCAAATGCCGCCAGGTACGAATCGGCCCATTCCTTGGGGGACGCCTGCACCGACCGCGTCAGAGATCGAAACTGAGCTTCCACTCCGGGAGGCTCATCCAAAAACTCGACCCGCTCGTCTTCCAGCCACCGATCGTAGGCTCTCCAAGCTTCCTGCTGGCTCTTCACCTGTTGTGTCCCCATCACGGCGGCGGCACTCAGCAGTCGAAGCAGCCCCAGTTGCGTGAAGCGGCAGAAAAAAAGCCGCGCAGTCGGCGGCAAACCGTCGAACCATTTCCGCGCGACGACGTGATGAATGTGCGCGTCGTATGTGAGCGCCACCCAGACGTTGATATCAGGGAAAAGAAATAATCTCGAAGATCTTGTCATTGTCGAGATTGAGTGTCCCCGGCCGATCGGATCGGATGATCGGGAGCTTCACCCTTCTTCGCCTCGAACGGCGCCGATCCTTCAATATCCGCTGAACCCCGCGCAGGATCAGTTCCTTTGCCGAACTGCCTTCGCTGGCTGCACGGCTCTTTAGCCGCCGATAAACCGGATCGGGTATGTCGACCGTAGTCCTCATGCTTGTAGATTGCCATATTTATGGCAGATTGAAAAGCCTTCACTCCAATAAATCCCGCGACGCTGATACGGGTGAGCGCGCGGATGACGGGCACAGCCGGCTGCGCCCCCAACCGGGGAAACCCGCTAAGGTGGCCGGAGCCGGCGATCCCGGGAACACCAACCATTGTCAAAATTTGGCAGTGGGACTATGCTGTGCGCCTTGGCGGGGCATCTTGGGGCAACCTCTCGTGAAAGTTAGTGCACTGGTCGGCGTTGCGGCGGTGTGTGCGGCGACGTGTGCCGCGCCGTGCCTTTCGGCACGCACCGCACCGCGAGCGCAAGCGGCGCACAAAGAAATGGCGGCGGCGGCGGACGCGGAGAAGAAGCCGCTCTCGACGCGCGTTGTCGCCTACCAGATTGACGCCAAGCTCGACCCCGCGACGCACTCGATCACCGCAACCGAATCGCTGACGTACCTGAACCTGACGGGCCAGCCGCAGCAGACGTTTCCCTTCCATCTCTACCTCAACGCCTTTCAGCCGCAGTCCACTTTCATGACGGAAGTGCGGCTCTCCGGCACGCGCGGGAACGACCCCGATTCCGCCTGGGATGCGAAGAACTTCGGCTCGATCACGGTGGACAAGCTGGAAGTGGACGGCATGGGCGACCTGACGGGCGCGATGCAGTTCATCCAGCCGGACGACCACAACGCGGCCGATCACACCGTTTTTCAGGTGACGCTGCCGAAGCCGGTGGCGCCGGGCGCCACCGTGACGTTCCGGATGGCGTTTCACGACGTGATGCCCGTCGTGGTCGAGCGCACGGGCTACAAGCGCGACTTTTTCATGGTGGGCCAGTGGTTCCCGAAGGTAGGCGTGTGGTGGAAGAACCAGTGGAACTGCCACCAGTTCCACGCCACGACGGAATTCTTCGCGGATTTCGGCACGTTCGACGTGAAGCTCACGCTGCCGCACGACGAGGTGGTGGGCGCGGGCGGAGACCTGGTTTCGACCGTGAACAATTCCGACGGCACGAAGACGCTCGAGTACCGCTCGGAGGACGTTCACGACTTCTCCTGGACCGCGAGCCCGCATTTCACGGACGCCGAGGATTCGTGGACCGGCAGCGCCGGGACCGTGAAGATTCATCTGCTGATGGCGCCGGGAAACATGGCGTCTGCGCCGCGCTACCTGCGCGCGCTGAAGGGCACGCTTGCTTACTACGACAAATGGGTCGGGCCGTATCCGTACGACCGCATCACGGTGGTCGATCCGGAGCACGGCGCGTTTAACGCCGGCGGAATGGAGTATCCGACACTGATCACGGCGGGCTCCACATGGTGGATGCCGAAGGGATTGCTGGTGCCGGAGGTGGTGGTCGAACACGAATTCGGGCACCAATACTGGTACGCGATGGTGGCGACGAACGAATTCGAGGAAGCGTGGCTCGACGAAGGCATCAACAGCTACATGGAAGTGAAGGTGATGGACGCGCTCTACGGGAAAGACACGTCGATGCTGAATTTTCCGTTCGCGCAGGCGGGCGACGGCGAGGAGCAGCGCACGAGCTATCTCGGCGCGCCGGATTTCGATCCGCTGACGCGGTTCGCGTGGCAGTTCCGAAGCTCGGGCTCGTACGCCGCGGTGACGTACGGCAAGACGGCCACGGTGCTGGCGACGCTCGAAAAGCTGATCGGCGAAGAGAAGATGCAGGAAGCCATGCACACGTACTTCATGCGCTACCGCTTCACGCATCCGACGGGCGAGGATTTCCTGAAGACGATCGAGGAAGTTTCCGGCCGGAATCTGCGCTGGTATTTCGATCAGGCAGTCTACGGCACGAATATTCTGGATTATGAGATCTGGAGCGCGGACTCGGACCGCGTGAATTGGTACGAGAAAGAGAACCCGCTGACGAGGTCGAGCCATCAGCAGGTTTATCGGACGTACGTGACGGTCCACCGCAAGGGCGATTTCATCTTCCCCGTCGATGTGAAAGTGAAGTTCGACGACGGCACTTCCGCACTCGAGCACTGGGACGGGCGCGACCGCTGGGTGCGCTATACCTACGAGCGCAAAGCCAAGCTGGCTTCGGCGGAGGTCGATCCCGAACGCAAGATCCTGCTCGACCGCGATTTTTTCAACAACGGCCGCACAGCCGAGAGCGACGACCGCGCCACTCACAAACTGCTGAGGATTTGGGTCTTCACGAACGAATGGATTTCGCAGCTCGTCGCGTGGTTCACGTGAGGTTTGCAGCCAGAGCGAGATGATGAGCACCAGCCAACCCAAGCCGAAGGCGTTTGCCGCGGGCGCTTCGCTCGTATGGAGGCGGCAGCGAATCCTGTGGTGGATTTTTGTCGTCAACCTGGTGCTGGCGTTCATGGGCGCGGCGGGCGCGTCGCACAATCTGGCGGACGACGCGGGCGTCACGCTGAATCACAGTACGGAAGCCGCGCGCAGGCTGGTTCATGGATTCGATATGTCGGCGCTTCAGGAGCTGGGCTCGCTGCCGCAGGATCCGCTGCGAGGAACGAGCGCGCTGGCGGCGCTGCCGTCGATTTTGTTTTTGCTGTTCATGCTCTTCGCCACGGGCGGAATTCTGGCGGCGTACTACGAAGACTTCAGCCTCGACGCGTCGGCGTTTTTCGAGGCGGGCGCGCGCTGTTTCTGGCGGTTCGTGCGGCTGCTGGTGTATTTCGTCATTGCGATGATTCCCGTCGTGATCATCGGTTCGATCGCGGGCAAGATTTACGATCACATCGACGACGTGTCGGTGTCGCCGTACGCGTCCGTTTGGTTCGGCTGCGCGGCGGTCGCCGTGATTCTTCTTCTGCTGATGGCGATCCGGTTGTGGTTCGACATGACCGAAGTGATCGCCGTCGCGCACGACGAACGAAGAATGCACAAGGCGCTGCGGCTCGCCGCGGGCGTCATGTGGCGCAACCACCACTCGCTCTTCTGGCTCTATTTCCGGATCAGCGTGATCGGATGGGCCGTCTTCGCCGCCGGGCTCTACCTCTGGATGATTCGCCTGCATCCTGAGTCTGGCGCGAAAGCTCTTCTTCTCAGCCAGGCGATGATTCTCTTCTGGATTGGCGCGCGGCTATGGCAGCGCGCGAGCGAGGCATCGTGGTACAAGCAGTACCGCGAAGCGCAAGCCGTTTCGGTTGCGCCGCCCGAGCCGATCGCGCCGCTGATCCCCACGGAGGAAGAGCTTGCCGGCGCGCCGCGCTGAAGGCCGCTACATGTTGAGAGAACGCGCTTGCCTCACCAGATGCGGCAGCGCTCCCCTTCCGGACGCACCATCGCCGAAGTCGCGCTGCAACCCCATGCCTTCGAGAACGACGGCATGTTTGAGAGCGGCGCGTTCGTGCGAAATTGATTCAGCGGGTGCGAGTCCGTGTTCACGCGCAGGCGCGCGACCTCCGGGCGAAAACTTCCTTCCCACACCTGCGCATACGCCAAGAAGAAGCGCTGCTCCGGTGTGAAGCCGTCGATCGCCGGCGGCGCCGGCTTTCCTTCGATGGAGTGGTGGTAGGCCGCGAGCGCGATGGTCAGTCCGCCGAGGTCCGCGATGCTTTCGCCTTCGACGAGCTTCCCATTCTCGTGCAGTCCGGGCTCGACTTCGAAACTGTCGAACTGTTTCGCAATGCAATCGCCGCGCGCCGTGAAGTTCTTCAGATCCTCAGGCGTCCACCAATTCTTCAGATTGCCCTGGGGATCGAATCTGGCGCCCGAATCGTCGAAGCCGTGCGTCATCTCGTGCCCGATGACGGCTCCGATTCCGCCGTAGTTCATGGCGTCATCGCGATTCGGGTCGTAAAAGGGCGGCTGCAGGATGCCGGCCGGGAAGACGATCTCGTTCATCGTCGGATTGTAGTAGGCGTTGACGGTCGGCGGCGTCATTCCCCACTCCGTGCGATCCACCGGCTGGCCGATTTTCGCCATCTGGCGCGCGTGCTCGAATTCGTCGCCGTGAATGACGTTCTCGGCGAACGAAGCGCGCGTGACGTCGAACTTCGAGTAGTCGCGCCACTTGTCCGGATATCCGATATGCGGCGTAATGGCGTCAAGCTTCTCGATAGCCTTCTGACTCGTTTCGGGGCTCATCCAATCCAGAGTTTTCAGATCGTCGCGGAGCGCGGCGATCAGATTGCCCACCATTGCCTGCGCCTTGGCCTTGGCCGCGGGCGGAAACGCGCGCTGCACGTAATATTGTCCGAGCGCCTCGCCGAGTTGCCGGTCGGTGGCCTCGACGCAGCGGCGCCAGCGCGGCAGCAACTCCTTCGCGCCGGTCAGCGTGCGGCCGTAGAAATCGAAATTTTCGTCGACGAACTTTTGCGAGAGGCCCGGCGCCGCCGCGTGGATCAGGTGCCAACGAAGATAGGTCTTCCACTCCGCCAGCGAAACGCTCGAGAGCGCGGCATCCATTCCCTTGAAGAAATCCGGCTGGGCGACATTGATGTCCGAAACGGCGGGCGACCCAATCTCCTTGAGATATTCGTCCCAGACGAGATGCGGCGCGAGGTCGCGCACCTCCGCCACGGTCTTCAGGTGGTAGACGTTGTCGGGATTGCGCATATCGACGCGCTTCATGGAAGCCTTGGCGAGCGAAGTTTCGATGTCCAGCACGGTCTTGGCTTCGCCGCCGGCGGCGGTACCGTCATCGCCCAGCAGCTTGAACATGTTGGTCACGTGCTGGACGTACGCGTCGCGAATCTGCTTCGATTTCTCGTCGTCACGAAGGTAGTAATCGCGCTCCGGCAAGCCCAGACCTCCCTGGCGCAACGTAGCGATTTCCCGCGTGCTGTCCTTGAAGTCCTGCTGCGGACCAAAGGCGAACACGGCAGGAACGCCCTGCGTCTGAAGCCGCGCGATCTCCACCTGTAAGGTCGCGGCGTCGTGAATGGCGGTGATGCGATTGAACTCCGGCTGGAGCGGCTTTGCGCCAGCGGCTTCGATCTGGCTTTCGTCCATACAGGTAGCGTAGAAGTCCCCGATCTTCTGCCAATTCGATCCGGGCTTGGCGGACTTGTCTTTGGAAGCTTCTTCGAGGATGTCGTGCAACACATCCTCGTTGTGCTGGTGGAGGATGTTGAACGTGCCCCACGACGAGTAGGCGGCGGGAATCGGATTGGCCTTCACCCAGCCGCCGTCCGCAAATCCGAAGAAATTGTCGCACGGAGAAACGGAGCGATCGAGATTCGCGAGATCGAAGCCATGGTTCTGCTCCTGATCTGCGAAAGCGAAGGAACAATCTCCCGCCGCAGCCTCCGCCGCTACCGCGCTGCCGGCGACGTGTCCCGGCTGCGACGCAACCGGAAGAGTACACAGCATCAGAACCAGAGCGAGACAGAACGTATGACGAGTCATTTATATCCTCCTGGCGCCGCGCCATAATGAGCGCGCTGCTTGAGAGTGTCAACGGTTCGAGTACCGGGCCAAGGCCACAAACGAGTGGTGGTTTTTGAGTCGCCGCGAGTGCAGAATTGCCTCCTTCTGGAAATCGTGCCGGGAGGACCGAATGAAAACAGGGTGGCTTCGACGCGCGGGCGCGATCCTCGCAAGCGCGCTCCTCGTCAGCGCGGCGGCAGTTGCATTGACGAAAGCGGCGGCGCAGGAGCGGCCTGCGAAACCTGCGCCCGGTCCCATGCTCGAGCAGGGGACCTTCGATGTGGACACGCCTGATTTCACGCTTAGCCTGGTGCGCTCGTCGCAGACCGTCGCCGCACTGAAACCCAAAGGCGCGGGCGGTTTCGACTTCACTCCGGGTGACCTCCTCGTCGCGCGCTCGAAGGATGGTTACTACCATCTGGGCGATCTCGATTTGCGGCTGCGAAGCGGAACCTCGGGCGCGTGGACGGACTACTCGACCGCGCATGCGCGCAAGCCGGTGACTTCCCTGCCCGCATCGGGAAACGTCCTCGCGGCCGCCGATCTCGCGCCCACATTCGGGGCTGACCTTCCGCTCGAGATCAAACGATACTGGGCGCTCGCTGACGGAAAGCTCGCGCTTCGTTTTGAGCTCAGGAACACGACCGCGCAGCCCGTGCAGATCGGCGCGCTCGGCATTCCGATGATTTTCAACAATATCCTCACGGACCGCTCGCTCGACGAAGCGCACGTGAAGTGCTCGTTCTACGATCCGTACATCGGCGAAGACGCAGGCTACTTGCAAGTCACGCGGCTGAACGGCCATGGCCCGACGCTGCTCGTCGTGCCCCTCGGCCATACGCGCTTCGAAGCCTACAAGCCAATTCTCAGCCCTGAACGCCGACGCGGCGCGCCTCCGGAAGTGCCGATCTTCACCGATCCCACGCCGCGCTGGGTGACGTTCGAAGGATTTTACAACTGGATGGTTTACAGCCAGGCGTTCGCGGAGAACGAATGGAAGAACGCGAAGCAGTGGAATCTTCCCACGATGACCACGATTGCACCGGGGGAGATGAAGATCTACGGCGTGCGGTTCGTGCTGTCCGATTCCATCCGCCATATAGAAGATACGCTCGCGGCCAACAACCGGCCGGTCGCCGTAGGTGTCCCCGGCTACGTTCTTCCGATGGACATTCACGCGCGGCTGTTCCTGAAATATTCGCAGGACGTGAAATCCTTGGGCGTCGAGCCCGAAGGAGCGATCTCAATCGAGCGGGGAGATCCCACTGCGCACGGCTGGAAAACGTTTACGCTGACCGGGCACACGTGGGGCCGCGCGCGGCTGACGATCACTTATCAAGATGGCCTCGTCCAGACCATCCAGTACTTCGTCACGAAACCGGAGGCGCAGGCCCTCGCCGATCTCGGCCACTTTCTCACGACCAAGCAGTGGTTCGCCGATCCGAAGGATCCGTTCCATCGCAGCCCGTCCGCGATGACCTACGACCGCGACCTCAACCAGATTGTCGCGCAGGACAGCCGCGTCTGGGTGGCGGGGTTGAGCGACGAGGGCGGCGCCGGATCGTGGCTCGCAACGGCAATGAAGGAATTCGGCGAGCCGAACAAGGAGGAGATCGACAAGTTCGAGCAGTTCGTCGACGGCGTCCTCTGGGGGCACTTGCAGTATGAGGATGGTCCGCGTGCGCATGGCGTGCGCAAAAGCCTTTTCTACTATCAGCCCGACGAGCTGCCGCCCGGCTTCTATCGCGCCGACTTGAATTGGAAGAGCTGGACGAGCTGGAACAAGCAGGCCTCGGAGGCTGTGGATCGCTCCTACGACTATCCGCACGTTGCGGCGGCGTACTGGGTGCTCTACCGGCTGGCGCGCAACAATCAGGGCCTCGTGACGAATCATCCCTGGGACTGGTATCTGAACCACGCCTACGAAACCTCGATGGCGATGACGAAGTACGCCGGAGGACTCGCCGAGTTCGGCCAGATGGAGGGCGATATCTTCCTTGCGATCCTGGACGATTTGAAGCGCGAAGGGATGACGGAGCAAGCCGCGCAACTCCAGGCCGCCATGAAGGCGCGCGCCGACCGCTGGAAGCAGCAAGCCTATCCCTACGGGAGCGAGATGCCGTGGGACTCGACCGGCCAGGAGGAAGTCTACGGGTGGATGAAATACTTCGGCTACGAGGACAAAGCCGACGTCACGCTCAACGCAATTCTGGGCTATGACCCCACGGTGCCCCACTGGGGATACAACGGCAGCGCGCGCCGCTATTGGGATTTTGTCTACGCTGGAAAATACCAGCGGCTCGAGCGGCAGCTCCATCACTACGGATCGAGCCTCAACGCAATTCCGCTGCTCGCGGAATACCGCCAGCACCCCGATGACCTATATCTCCTCCGGGTCGGCTACGGCGGCACGATGGGCACGCTGACCGACATCGATCAGGACGGATTCGGCGCCGTCGCGTTCCACGCCTTTCCGGATATGCTTCGATTCGACGGAATCACGGGCGACTATGGCCCGAACTTCTTTGGTCACGCGTGGAACACGGCCACATACATCGTTCATCATCCGGAGTTCGGGTGGCTCGCCTTCGGCGGCAATGTCGAGGAGAAGAACGGCACAATCACGGTGACTCCCCTCGATTCGTTCCGCACGCGCGTCTATGTGGCGCCGCTGGGCCTGTGGCTGACGCTCGATTCGGGCAAGTTTCAAAGCATCGAGGTGAGCGCCGACGCCGGCAAAACGGGCAGCGTGCGGTGCGTTCTCGATCCAGCGACCGAATTCACTTCGACGGCCCGCTTGCGGATCGAGACTCCCGCGGCGGCCGCGGGAACGCCTACGAGATATCACCCGGCGAAGGCGTTCCGAGCGGAGCGCGGGGCGTACGTCATCGCACTCTCAAAGGAACCGACCTCCGTCGAAATCACGGCGAACCAGTAGGCTCAGCGCCGCCAGCAGGTGCAAGGGAAGTGCCGCGCGGTGCGAATGGTCCCCGATTCTCAGATTCTCACCTCCTTCGTGTCACCGGCCGCGATTCTCAGTTTTGAGACGCGAAGTGAGACCGGATCCCACGAGCCAGGCCCTCTGACTCGCGACAGACAGGCTCGGATGCCACGCGCACTCGCTGTTAATACTTACCGTTCAATAGCTTAGATTTGTCCGGTCGACTTGGCTGCCTAGCCGTCACAGAGCCCCGGTCGCGGCTCACGTTGGCCCGGCACTTGCACCGCAATGGCTCACCGGGGCACCCAGCAAGCTTGCCGTCTGGAACTGAACCCTTGCCTTCTGTGGGTGGCGAATGATGGGACGTCGCTACAGGCTGTGGACCAAATTCCTGCGCCGTGGTGTGTTACTCCTGCTTCTCGCTCCTCCAGCGCATGCACAGGAAAGCCGCAAGATCGTCAAGGAAGTCGAGCCCCAATATCCGTTCGTGCTGAAGCGGATGGAGATCGGCGGAGTCGTCCGGCTGAAGGTGGTCGTCAAGGCGGACGGCAGCGTTCAGGAAACCGAAGTGCTCGGCGGCAACCCGATCCTTGCGGCGGCGGCGCAGAAGGCGGTGGCGCAATGGAAGTTCGCGTCCGCCGAAAAAACGTCCACCGTCGAAATCAAAGTCACGTTCGACCCGCACAAGTAAGCTGCTCCCAGGCCGATTCCCTTCCCTTCTGCAGTGCCCTCGGTCGTACGACTTGACATTCGCCGACTGCTTACCTACTCTCCTATCGAACGTCTATACAGACCGTCGATAGGAGAGCGCGTGAACCCCGAGCAAACCAACCTCCTGCAGGGAACTCTGGACATGATGATCCTCAAGTCGCTGGCGACCGGCGAGATGCACGGTCTGGGCATCTCACGCCGCATCGAGCAGATCACCCGCGGCACCTTCCAGGTGAAACCCGGCTCGCTCTTCCCCGCCCTCCACCGCATGGAGGAGGAAGGCTGGCTGGCGTCGTCATGGGGTGAATCCGAGAACAATCGCCGCGCCAAGTTCTACCGGCTGACGAAGGCCGGACATCGCCAGCTCGAGACCGAGACTCATCGGTGGGGCAAGATTTCGCTGGCGATCGCGCGCGCGCTGGAAGCCTAGGGAACGACCCATGCCAGTGCTGCCACGCTTCAAGAATCTCATCCGTAATCTCACGCGGAAGCGCGAACGCGATGCCGAGCTCGACGTCGAGGTGCGTGCTTATGTCGACATGCTCGCGGAGACGAAAATGCGCGAAGGAATGAAACCGGAGGAAGCTCGCCGCGCTGCGCGCATCGAACTGGGCGGGGTCGAGCAAGTGAAGGAGCGAGTTCGCGACGCGCGGACCGGCGCGTGGCTCGATTCCCTGCTCCAGGATTTGCGCTATGGCCTGCGCATGCTGCGCAAATCGCCAGGGTTCACGGCGGTCGCCGTTCTCACGCTCGCTCTCGGTATCGGCGCGAACGCCGCAATTTTCACACTCACGTATGCGGTCATCCTGAAAAGTCTCCCGGTGCCGAATCCGCAGCAGCTCGTGCGCTACACGTTTCGCAGCGGCGATCAGGATCTCGGGCTGTCGGGGCCCGTCTTCGACGCACTGCGCAAGCACGAAACGGTGAACGACGACATCCTCGCGTGGAGTTCGGACGATCTGCCGGTCGAGGAAAACGGCGCCGTCACGAACGTGCAGGGCGCGCTCATGTCCGGCGACGGCTTCCGCGTTCTCGGGCTGCGGCCGATGCTGGGCCACACGTTCAGCGACGCGGACGACGTTCCCGGCGGCGGCCCGAACGGTTATCAAGCGCTGCTCGGCTATTCGTACTGGAAGCAGCACTTCGGCGCGAGCCGCGACGTGCTGGGCCGCTCGCTCACCATTCATGGAAAGCCCGCGACCGTCATCGGCGTGCTTCCCGAAGGCTTTGACGGCGTCGATGCCGGCCGGGACGCCAACATCGTCCTCCCGCTCGCGTTCGAAGAAGTCCTGAACGCGCCGAATTCCATGCGCCGCCACGGCGGCAGCTTCTGGCTGACGCTCATCGGGAGGCTCAAGCCGGGCGAATCGCTCCGAAGCGCTGTCGCGAACCTTCAAGCAACCGAAGCCGCGGTGCGTGCCGAGGCCGATCCGCGGCACATTTATCTGAGCGGGTTCTTCTCGCGGTTCCACATGGGCGTCGAAAGCGGCCGCGGCGGCCGCAGTTTCCTGCGCATCGTGTACAGCCGCCCGCTGATCGCTCTCGAACTGCTTGTCGGCCTGCTGCTCTCGCTCTGCTGCGCGAACACGGCGCTGCTGGTGCTCGCGCGCGTCAGCAGCCGGTTCCGCGAATTCGCCGTGCGCAACGCGCTGGGCGCACCGCGTCGCAGGCTGTTCCGTCAGGTGCTGATCGAAGTGGCGATGCTCGCCTTCTTCGGGCTCGCGGCAGGCCTCGTGCTCGGCTGGGCCGCCGCGAGGTCGCTCGTGGCGATGCTCGCCGCGCTCGGCCAGCCTCCGCCGCTCGACGTGACGCCGCAATTCATGGTGATCGCGTTTACCGCGGCGATCAGCGTTCTCTCGGCGCTGGCTGCGGGCGTCTGGCCCGCCGTGCGCGCGAGCCGCGTTTCGCCGATGCTCGGAATGAAGCAGGGCGCGGCTTCGTCGTTCTCGAGGGGCTTGGGAGGGTGGATCGTTCCGGCGCAAGTCGCCGTCAGCGTGACGCTGCTCGCAGCCGCGTCCGTGCTCGCGGGATCGTTCGTGCGCTTGCTTTCGGAAAACGCGGGCTTCCGCCCCGGCAACGCCGTGCTCGCCGATGTTGATCTCAGCGCGATCAAGCCCTCCGCCGCGGACTCGACCGCCGACGCGCACAAAATTGTCGAAGCGACGGCGCAAGTTCCGGGCGTAGAAGCCGCGGCGGCGATGACGTCGCCTCCGATTCACGATTGGTTCAGCGCCGGGCACTATTTTTCGCTCGGGCCGAACGGAGCCGTTCACACCGACATGACTCTGTGGCCCGAAACCGTCACGTCCGATTATTTCGCTGCGATGGGGACTCCGATTTTGCAGGGCCGCGCATTCTCTCGCGATGACGTGACCGGCGAACAGGTGTGCATTCTGAGCGCCGCGGCCGCGCGATACTTCTTTCCGAACGAGGACGCGATCGGCCGGTTCATCTATTCCGGAGGCGCCGATCCGGCCGCCGACGGCAAGACGAAGGTCGCGGTCGACGACACGTTCCGGGTGATTGGCATAGCTGCGGATGCGCGCTTCCGCTCGTTGCGTGAGGAAGCTCCGCACATGATCTACCACTTCGCGCGCAAGGACGAAATCAGCAGCGAGTTTTTCGTTATCGCGCGCGGCCCGAGCGCAGGCGTCGTCGCGGGCGCTATCCGCGAGGCGGCCCGGCGCGTCGTTCCCACGGCGGCGCCGCCGACCGTGTTCACGTTCGACCGGCTCGTGACGACGCACCTGCGCCGCGAACGAATGCTCACCGCGCTTTCGGCGTGCTTTGCGGGAGTCGCGCTGCTGCTGACCATCATGGGCCTGTACGGTTTGCTGGCGCGGAACGTCGTCGTGCGCACGAAGGAGATCGGTCTGCGCCTCGCGCTGGGCGCGCGTCCGCGCGACGCTCTCCGCCTCGTGCTGTGGCAGGGGCTGCGTCTCGTCTTCGTCGGCGCGATCGCCGGGCTCGCCGCCGCCGTCGCCGTCACCCGCTTGCTCGGTTCGCTGCTTTTCGGCGTCAGTGCGACCGATCCCGCCATCTTCGCTGGCGTGGTGGTTGCGCTGTTCGCTGTCGCGCTCGGCGCCAGTTGCATTCCTGCGTGGCGCGCCGCTCGCATCGATCCGATGCAAGCCTTGCGGTACGAATAGAGATTTATGCTCCCGCGCCTCCGACATCTGTTCCGCAATCTCGCTCGCAAGAATGAGCGCGACGATGACCTCGATGCCGAACTGCGCGGCTACGTGGAAATGCTGGCGGAGGAGAAAATGCGCGAGGGAATGAAGCCGGAGGAAGCTCGCCGCGCTGCCCGCATCGAACTCGGCGGCGTCGAGCAAGTGAAGGAGCAAGTTCGCGACGCGCGCGCCGGCGCGTGGCTCGATTCCCTGCTCCAGGACTTGCGCTACGGCCTGCGCATGCTGCGCAAATCGCCCGGCTTCACGCTTGTGGCCGTCCTCACGCTCGCACTCGGCATCGGCGCGAACGCCGCTATCTTCAGCATCCTCGAGTCTCAGCTCTGGCGGCCGCTGCCATTCCCCGATTCCGAACGCCTCGCCGATCCTCACGTTGTGCTTCGCCAGAATCCGAAGCAACGGGACGTACTCTCCGCCCGCGTTTTCCGTGCATGGCGTGAACAGTCCCGGTCTTTCTCGAATCTGGCCGGCTACTTCTATCCCGGCTCTCGCAACTTCACCGCGAACGGCACCTCGGAACGTGTTCTCGTGATGCCGACGACGTCCAATTTCTTCGACACGCTCAAAGTCTCGCCCGCGCGCGGCCGTGCGTTTATCGCCGGCGAAGAAACGCCGGGACGCGACCACGTTGTGATCCTCAGCTATTCGCTGTGGCAGGATCGATTCGCGTCCGATCCGGCGCTGCTCGGCAAACCGATCACGCTCGATGGCGAGGCCTACACCGTCGTTGGGATCGCCCCTGCGAATCTCCGGTTCGAGTTCATGGACGAGCCGGCGATCTACGTTCCGCTCGCAATCGATCCGGCCGGTCCGGCGGTGCGCTACCTCGGCGTCATCGGCAGATTGGCGCCCGGCGTGACGCCCGACCGCGCCGCCCGTGAATTGACCTCGATACTCGACCGCGAACTGAAATCCGAAGGTGTTCCATCGGAAGACACGGCCGTGGTCGCGAATCTTCGTGAGGAACGGACCCGGTTCGCCGCCCGCCCTCTCTACTTCTTCGCCGGTGCGGTTGCGTTGGTACTGCTTATAGCGTGCGTGAACACGGCGGGGCTCTTGCTCGCTCGCGGACTCGCCCGCCAGCGCGAATTCGCCGTTCGCGCGGCGCTGGGCGCCAGACGTGGCCGGATCATCCGGCAGCTGCTGGTCGAAAGCGTACTTCTTGCGCTTGCGGGGGGCGCAGCAGGAACGCTCGCCGGATTCTGGCTTGCGGGATGGTTTGCGGCCGCTGTACCCGAAGACACTCTGCCGCGACATGCGCCGATCGCGCTCGACGGCCGCGTGCTCCTCTTCACGCTGGCGGTGTCCATTGTTTCCGCCTTGCTCGCGGGAGTCCTGCCCGCGGTTTTCGCATCTCGCTCCGATTTCAACAGCGGGTTGCGACAAAGCGCGCCCGGGCGATCGGCCACCCGAAGCCAACGCTTCGCGCGCAGTTCGCTGGTCGCCATCGAAGTCGCCCTGGGGCTTGTGCTGCTCTTCGGCGCGGGGCTCTTCATGGCCAGCTTCGTGCGTCTGCAAGAAGCGCCGCGTGGATTCGACGCGCCCGGCTCGCTGACCTTTCGCATCTCGCTTCGCGGCGAGAACTATGCGAAGCCGGAACAAGCACGGGCGTATTTCGATCGCTTGACGGAACAACTCCGGTCCTTGCCCGGCGCGCGCACGGTGACGCTCGGCAGCGGCCTTCCACTCACGGGCTCGGAAAGTCTTTTCGCGACCGTGAACGTCGCGGGACGCCCGCCCGTTGATCCGCACGGCTCGTTCGTGATTCTTCATTCCGTGGCGCCGAATTATTTTGACGCGCTCCACATGCATCTGCTGGCGGGACGGGCGTTCGATTCGAAGGACGCCGAAACCTCGCCGCGCGTCGCCGTTCTGAATCGCAACGCCGCGCAGGACCTCTTCGGCACGGAAAGCCCGATTGGCAAAGTGCTCGAGTTTGTCGCCGACCAGCGGCGCGGCATGCCTCCGGAAGCTCCGGTGCAAATCGTCGGCATCGTGGACAACGCGCACGAATTCAACGCCGACGAAGTTCCTTTCGACACGCTCTATCTCCCGTTTGCGCAGCACCCGGTGCCTTCGTCGTTCGTGCTGGTTGCTTCCGAGATTCCCCGCGGCGCCCTTGCCGCCGGAATCCGCGCAACGGCGTACGCGCTGGATGAGGATCAGCCGATCTTCGACATGAAGACGATGGATGACCGTGTTTCCGACTCGCTCGCAGGTGCTCGCTTCAACCTGCTCCTCGTTGGCGCGCTTGCCGCCGTTGCGGTGATCCTGGTTTCTGTCGGAACCTTCGGCACGGTCTCCTACTTTGTCCAGCAGCGCACGCAGGAATTCGGCATTCGCCTCGCGCTGGGCGCGACTCCAGCAACAATTCTGCGACACGCCATCTCCCAGTCGCTCCTGATCGGCATGACCGGGATGTCGATCGGCGTCGCGACATCCGTGATTCTCGGGCGGCTGCTTCGATATGCGCTCTATCTGGTCCCGCACGAGCACACCGGCATGCTGTACGGCGTCAGCATCTACGACCCGTTGACCCTGGGCTCCGCGTGCGCTTTGCTGACGCTCATGCTCCTCCTGGCAAGCTATGTTCCGGCGCGGCGAGCCATGCGGGTCGACCCGCTCGTCGCCCTCCGCCACGAATAAAACCTTTTGCAGTAAGGAGCCGTCAGGGGCTGCGTGCTGCCCTACAATGTAAGTCCTGGCGCAGGTCTCGGGGGCGGCCATGCGAAAGGGACGATCATTCCGCGCGATCTCGGGAGCCGTGGGAGTCCTCATGGCGGCATCCGTCCTCCCCTGTCCGGTGAGCGCAGCGCCAGCCGCACAACAAGCCGCCGCTCAAGGCGGCGCGACCGCCCAAGCGGGCCCGAAGATCCAACGCGAGGCTGCGCCTAAGTTCCACCTGCTGCTGATCATTCATGATGAAAATGGAAACCCGATCGCTGAAGCCCGGGTGAGCCTTTATGCGAGTGGCACTGCCTCGCCGATTCGTGGAGCCAGCGATGCGGCAGGCCGACTGGATTTTCCGAATCTCTCGTACAGCCCGGTTCGCGTAGTTGTCGAAAAGGAAGGATTCTATGCGCTGACGATTCCCGACGTTCGCGTCGACCAGGACCAGCCGATCGAGGTGCAACTCGATCACACGCAAGAGTTCAAGGAATCGGTGGAGGTGAAAGCGTCGACGGAAGGAATCGATCCGGCACAGGTCGCGCAGCAGCAAACTCTGAATGCGACGGAGATTCTCGAACTCCCGTACACGACCACGCGCGACCTCCGCAATGCCCTGCCGCTGCTGCCGGGAGTGCTGCCGGAGCAAGGCGGGCAAATTCACGTCAACGGCTCGGCCAGCAACCAGACTCTCTACGAGCTGGACGGTTTCGACATATCCCAACCCGCGACCGGGCTGCTCGGGTTGCGCGTGAGCACCGATGCCGCGCGCTCGATTGACGTCGAAGGCAGCCGGACATCCGTGCAGTATGGCCGCGGCTCGGCCGGCGTCCTGGCACTGGAGACGGCGATGGGCGACGACCATTTTCGCTTTTCCGCCACGGACTTCATCCCCTCGGTCCAGCAGCACAACGGGCTTCATCTTCAAAATGTGACGCCGCGATTCGCCTTTTCCGGACCAATCAAGAAAAACAAGGCGTGGTTCTACGAAGCGGTCGAAGGCGAATTCGACCAAAACATCTTCAGCAATCTGCCCGCAGACGCCAATACGGACCATTTCTGGCGGTTCAGCAACCTGGTGCGGGCGCAGGTGAATCTGACGCCGGGAAACCGGCTGACCGGGTCGTTCGTGGAAGACCGGTCGCGCGACGATTACAAAGGGCTGTCCCTTACCCAGCCGCTTTCCACAACCACAACCGATCTCGAATCGGCGCACGTCGCCAACGTGAAAGACCAAGTAAGCTGGACGAACAGCGCGCTTTTGGACGTGGGTTTCGGCTACGTCGAATTCAACACCAACAACCGTCCCCTGGGCGATGAGCCTTACACGGAAATTCCCGGAAGCGCTAGCGGGAATTTCTATTTCGGCTCGCAAACGCAGGCGCGCCGGTACGAGATTCCCGCTAACCTGTATTTCTCTCCGACGAAATGGCACGGGCGCCATCAGGTTTTGGCCGGAGTGGACTTCGAGCGGACGAATTACGAGCAATCCGCGTCGCGAGCGCCGTTCACGATTCAAACGTGCGCTTCGCCGCTCACGCCGCCGGGATGCAACGCGGCCAACAGCACGTTGCTGGTCCGCTCGGTGAGCTTTCAGGCGAATCCGAGCTTTTCCGAAAACGATTCGGACGTGGCTGGATTCATTCAGGATCGCTGGTCGCCAACGGGCCGCGTTCTGCTCGAGCCGGGGCTTCGGCTGGAGTACGACAGCCGCATCGGCAAAGCGGATGTTTCGCCGCGGCTCTCTTCGACGTTCGCGCTCTCGAAGGATGGTCAAACGAAGTTGTCTGCCGGAATAGGGCTGTTCTATGACCGCGTCGACCTTTCGCTTCTGGGCCTCGCGCTTTCGGGGCAGCGGCAGGACGTTTTCTACGCCTCGGATGGCGTCACGCCGATTTCGCCGCCCGTGGTGACGCAGTTTCAGGCGGCTCCTTCGCTGCTGGAACCTCCGCGGTCGCTCAACTGGAGCGTGGGCGTCGAGCGGAAGCTTCCGGCTTCGATCTATTTGAAGACTGAATTCACCGAGAAACGCGGGATGGATGGGTTCGATTACGCGAATTTGGGCGGCGGCGTCGGGCCGAACGGAATCCCGTCGAGCGGATCGTTCGTCCTGCAGAACCAGCGCGAGGATCACTACGACGGCGTCACGATTTCGGCGCGCCACACATTTCGCGAAACCTATCCGGTGATGATTTCCTACACGTGGTCCCGAGCGCATACCAACACGGACCTGACTTCGACGCTCGATAACCCGCTGTGGGGCCCGCAACTGCCCGGGCGGCTGCCTTGGGACTCGCCGAACCGGGTCGTGGGTTGGGGATGGCTGCCCTTGATTCACGGATTCACGCTGGGCTACACGGTGGACTGGCACACGGGATATGCGTTCAGCCTGGTGAATCAGGACCAGGAGCTGGCCGGCGTGCCCGACAGCAGTCGTTTCCCGGACTACGTTCAACTGAACCTGCATATCGAGAAGCAGTTCCGATTTCTCAGGTACGAATGGGCGATCCGCGGAGGATTCAACGACATCACCGGCAGCGACAACCCCTTTCTGGTCGACAACAACATCGATTCGCCTACGTTCCTCCAGTTCACCGGCATTTCGCACCGGGCGTTCACGGGGAGGATTCGATTCATCGGGCGGAAGAAGTAAGTGGCGGCCCGTACGACGGCGCCGAGACGCCGGGGCTACAAACATCCTCGCACTCTCAGCAGGCGCTCCTACGGCGGAACATCCCGAACCGCGCTACAATCCAGCGAGAGCCCCGATGCGAATCACGAGTCGGCGAAAGACGATGGCGTTCTTCATCGTCCTGGGCGTGTGCCTGGTGGCGCTGGCGATTGCGCTGAACGTCGGGTGGATCATCCTGAATCTTCGGCAAGGCATCCTGCTGTTTCTCGGCGTGATTTTTTTCGCGGCGATCATCCTTGGAATGATTCTGAACACGGGCTTTCTGGTCCGCGAGCTGCGGCTGAACGAGCAGCATGACAGCTTCATCAACGCGGTGACGCACGAACTGAAGACGCCGATCGCGTCGATCCGGCTGTACCTGGAAACGCTGCAGCGGCGCGACGTGGACGAAGCGCAGCGCCAGCATTTCTACAAACTGATGCTCGGCGATACGGACCGGCTGCTGGGAACGGTCGAGCAGGTGCTGAAGGCCGGGCAGGTGGCCAACAAACTGGGAGCGCGCGTTCGAATGGAACTCGATCTCGGCAGCCTCGCGAAGGAATGCGTGGAACTGGCGCGGACGCGCCACCGGCTGCCGCCCGGTGCGCTGGAGTACAAGGATTCCGTGAACGGAGTGCCGCCCATCGTGAAGGGCGATCCCGACGGACTGCGGACGGCGATTTCGAACGTGCTCGACAACGCGATCAAGTATTCGCGTGACGAAGTGAACGTGACGGTCGAAGTGGGAATTCCGGACGAGAAGAACGTGCGGCTGCGCGTGAGCGACCGCGGCGTCGGAATCCCGCAGGACGAATTGAAGCGCGTCTTCAAGCGGTTCTACCGCGTTCCGGGGCGAACGCTGTCGCAGGTGAAAGGCACCGGGCTGGGGCTCTTCATCGTGCGGGCGATCGCGCGCGCGCACGGCGGGCGGGTATTCGCCGAAAGCGGGGGCGAACTGCGCGGCACGACGATTACGATCGAATTGCCGAGGAGCGGCGCATGAGCCGCGTATTGGTGGTTGAAGACGAGGCGCACCTGGCGGACGGCCTGCGCTTCAACCTAGAAGCCGAAGGCTATTCGGTGGATGTGGTCGGCGAAGGCGAAGCCGCGATGCAGCGGCTCGGCGATGGAGGCGACAAATTTGACGCCGTCGTGCTCGACGTGATGCTGCCGGGCATGAACGGGTTCGAGGTTGTCTCCGCGCTGCGCAAGGCGCGCAACTACGTGCCGGTGCTGATTCTGACCGCGCGCGGGCGTCCGGAAGACGTGCTCGAGGGGTTCGGCGCGGGCGCCGACGACTACCTTCCGAAACCGTTTCAGTTGCCGATTTTTCTCGCGCGGCTGCAGGGCCTCCTGCGCCGCAGCGAATGGCTGCGCAACGGCGATGCGGGGCGTCCCGAGACCAAGCCGGAAGCCGAGGCAAGGCGCGCGAAGGAACCCGAGATCTTCAAGTTCGACGGCAAGACCATCGACTTCGGCAATCTCGAACTCCGAACCAAGAAGAACACGATTCAGTTGACGTTGATGGAAGCGAAGCTGCTGCGCCACCTGGTTCGCAACGCTGGGCGCAACGTCTCGCGGAAGTCGATTCTCGAAGATGTGTGGGACCTCCGCGAAGATACGGACACGCGCGCCATCGACGTCTTCATGGTGCGCCTGCGGCGCTATCTCGAGGAAAATCCCGCCAAGCCGCGCCACCTGCTCACGGTGCGCGGAGTCGGCTACCGCTTCGTTCCCTGACGCGCGCGGAGGCGCGATTCCATGACTGCATTCGACGAGCACCGCGAGGAACTCGAGCACTACGAAATGATGATGGGGCCTCATCGCGGGAAGCTCGCTGTGACGCTCGACCTGCTGACGAACGCGCTGGTGCTCGTCGGGCAGCACGGCGTCTATTGCCACAGCAACTGGAATCCAGCGACGCCCGTGATGGACATCCGCATCATCAACAGCGAAATCACAAAGGCGAAGGAGCTGATCCAGAGCGTGATGGAAGGCTTGCGCGCCGAACGCGACGCGAAGACGTAAATGCGGCGCAGGGTGCGCGCAGGCGGAAGCCGGCGCGGGCCTACGGTTCGGGCGCGAGAATCGAAAGCGGGGCTTCCGGTTTCCGCCGCGGGTTCGCAAGAGCGCCAGGATCCGGATACTTCGCCTCCCGCAGCAACGAGGCAAAGGCGATCCACAGAATGACAATCAACGCGAGACACAGCCAACTGCCCTCCGGCCCCACGGTGCCTCCCGACAGCCAGGCCGGCTGCGGCGCGAGCTTCGAATCGAACAAATGGCCGGGCGCGACGATGCCGCTGTCCGCAACGCCGTAGAAGTAGGTCTCGCCCCAATCCCACGCGGCGTGGAATCCGATCGCCATCCAAAGATTCCCGGTGCGGCGCAGAATCAGGCAAAACAGCAGGCCGACCGCGCCTGCATTGCATGCCCCGAGCCAGCTCTCACCCGCATTGCTGTGATGCACGAAACCGAAAACCGCCGAGCACAGGATCGCCGCGGGCCAGAAGGTCGTCCCGGTGGTGATCGTGAAAAGCGCGTACCCGCGAAAGAAGAATTCCTCGAACAAACTCACGAAGAGGAACGCAGCGCCCCAGAGCACGGCATACTTCGCGATTGCTGCGCCGTGCAGGCCGATCGTTCCGAAGTAGAAGACGTGCGCGAGGCGGAGCGCGACGAGAAGCAGCGTTATCGAGCCGAAGCCGATCACCGCGCCTGCCCAGAACTTGCCGCGAAAGGCATCACGCGCCGGCAAGCCGTAGTCAGCGACTTTCCGGCGCTCGATCTTTGACATGATCCACGATGCAAGCAGCGCGACTAAGAACGTAATGCCTTCGCTCAGGATGGTGACGGAAGGGGTGAAAGCAGATTGAGGCGGTTTCCCGTGGTTCACCAGCGCCACAATCCCCACGACCACAACGCCGAGCCCCGCCACGATTGCTATGAAGATCAGGAGACGCCACAAAGCCCGGATGCCGTCCGGGCCGACGAAGGCCTTCGACACAGCCGTCTCAAGCGGCGCTTGTGCTGGCTGCGACGGAGACGGCGCGGTGGACTCGGTGGTTGCCGGCTGGGAAGGGGTCTGATCGTCCGTCACAGGGAGCGCCTCTCTCCCGCAAGCGCCTTATTGCTGCGCACTCGCGGCCAGATGCCGAAGTCGAGAGGATACCTAAATTCGTCGGCGGGCGAAACCCGGCACCTCGCACTGGGCCGTACGAACTCCGATTCTACGAGCCACCACGCGAAGGCGCCCGCGAATCACGCGCGGCGTGCTCGATAAGCGCCTCGCAACCTTCCCCGCAAACACGGCGGAGCCGCTTCACGATTGCCTGGTCGACGCCTTCGGCCAGCAGGACCGTGGCCGTGCCGTGAACCAACGCGCCGAGCGCCATCGCCAAGTCCCAATGGTCGTCGAGAGACCCACCGAGTCGCTCGGCCAAGCGTTTCTTGATCAGGTCGAAGGATGGCTTCGGATCATTGCGGCCGAGCCGGACCGCCCAGTCCGCCGTGAACAGCCGGTAGAGATTCGGGTTGGCAACCGCGAAATCGAGCAGACGAAGGCAGGTCTCCTCCGGCGAACACGCGGGAGCGATAAAAGCCACCAGGTTCTCGACGGCCCGCCGCCGAACGACTTCCGCCAAGTCGCGCTTGTCCTTGAACCGGTGATAAACCGTCGGCGTCGTGGTCCCCGCAGCCTTGGCTACGGCGCGCATGGTCAGGGCGTGCTCGCCCCCACGAGCCAGTAAGTCATAGGCAGCATTGAGGATATGCCCCTCGATCGTGGCGTCCCGGTGCTTTGGCATTGCGCCTCCGTGAGGCGGAGCGAAAGTGGCAGAATAATATTGACAGCGTTAAACAAACGCTGTATAACTAACGCTGATTTATTATACTCGGGTCCCGTGAAAAAACAATCCCCTTGAAGGAGAAGAGTTCGTAATGCATCCGTTTAAGTATTCCGTAAAGACGAAGTGTGACCGCCGACAGGCCTGGGCGCTCTACGTGAATTATGAGAACTGGCCGGCCTTCGCGAGCATCTACGGAGAAATGAAATGGACCCAGGGCGAGCCCTGGGAGGTCGGCAGCCGGCTGGATATTGAGATCCGGTATCCCGTCGAGGTGGTCATCGACCACACGATCATTTTTTGGGAACCAGGACGGGCGATTGGGTGGATCGACCGGGCATTGGGAATCACCATCGCTCAGTGGGTGATGTTCGAGGACGAGCGGGACGGCGGCACCCGCGTTTACACAGAAGGAGAGATTTTTTCGCATGGCATCAAGGTGGCGGGGAAGTCCGTCGAAGAATTGATGGAAGTCTTTACGCAAACCTGGTACGAGAATTTCCGCGGCTCGTGCGACCAGCTCTTCGAGAACAATCCCTGCGAAACCCTCGTCTAGGCCCGGCGCGCTAATCGCGAAGGAACGGATTCGACTCGCGCTCGGCGCCGATTGTGGTCGTGTCGCCGTGTCCCGGGTAGACGACGATTTCATCGGGCAGAACGATCAACTTTTCGCGAATCGACCGGATGATTTGCGGGTATGAGCCGCCCCACAGATCCGTGCGGCCAATACTCCCCTGAAACAGCGTGTCTCCCGCGATCAGCCGACGGAGAGGCGGCGAACCTGCCTTCGAAGGCGGACGATGCTGCGCGTCCGCGCCTTCGCGGCTCGCAGGCAGCACGGCCTCCACCGCCGCGTCCACGACCAGGCTGATGCTCCCCGGTGTGTGGCCCGGCGTGTGGAGTACGCCCGCCGCGAACTTCCCCCAGCGAAGCGCGTCCCCTTCTTTCACGAAATCCTGAATGCGAGTGGTTTCGGGCGTTGGAACACCGAGCCACTCGGCCTGGATGTCGAGATGGTTGTACAGATCGAGGTCTGACTCGTGAATCAGCACGGGTGCGCCGGTAGCGCGATGAAGGAGCGCGAGGCCGCCGACGTGGTCGATGTGGGTGTGCGTGCTGACGATCGCGCGGACGTTCAGGCGATGCTTGTGCAGGACTTCGAGGATGCGCTCGACCTCATCACCGGGATCGACGACAATCGCTTCGCGCGTTTCAGAATCGCCCAGGATCGAGCAGTTGCACTGGAGCAAGCCGACGGGGATGACTTCGTGGATGAGATTTCCTGCCATTGTTTCGAGTATAGCAGCGGACGAAGGGCTCGCCACAGAGACATAGAGCGACCCGAAACAGGGGATAACGGTGGAAAGCAGGACTACGGAACTTCTGCCGCAGGGACGCAGAGAGAAACGCCGAGGAATCGAGGCGTCTGACGACACAGAGGAGAGAAGGATGATCTGCCGGATCTGGAGGGGCTGGACAACGCAAGTGAACGCCGATGCGTACGACTCGTACCTGCAAAACGAGCTGTTCCCGCGCGTCGAACGCGAGCTCGGGTCTCGCGGGTATCGCGGATTTCACCTTCTGAGGCTGAGCCACGGCGATGAAGTCGAATTCATGACGATGCTGTGGTTCGATTCGCTCGAAGATGTTCGCGGATTTGCGGGTGAGAAGTATGAGACTCCGGTGATATCGGAGAAGGCACGGCGGCTGCTTTTGCGCTACGCGGACCGGTGTGAACATTACGCACTCAGCGGGTTTCGCTGGCCCTTGTGACCCGGGTACATCTGATAAGATGATTGCGTCGATTCGGGACACGCATTTCTTATGATCAGTCCTCTTCTGGATGAACACCGCGCGGCCAAGGCAGCGCTCGGCGAATTTGCCGGGTGCCTGCTGCCGGAGAGCTTTTCCGACTTCAAGTCGGAGTGGCGCGCCGCCCGCGACACCGTGGCGCTCTTCGATACGAACTGGCACGCGGTGACGACGCTCTCCGGGCCTGACCGCGTACGCTATCTCAACGCGATCGTCACCAACAACATTCAGTCAGTTGCCGAAGGCCACGGCACCGTCGCGTTGCTGCTGAATGCTCAGGGGCATATTCTGGCGGAATTTGAGGTGTATGCGCTGAAGGACCGGCTGATCCTGCTTTCCCACGGGTCGGTTCGCAAGCAAACGCATGCCACCCTCGACAAATACATCATCATGGACGACGTCGAAATGAAGGACGTGACCGACCGCATGGGCACGATTGCGATCGAGGGCCCGCGGGCAAGCACGGTGATTTCGCAGGCCACCGGCCTTGCGCTCGACGGATTTCCGGAGTTTGCCTCGCGCGAAGTCAAGGTGGACTGGGTTCCCTGCCGCGTGATCCGGCGCAGCCACTTTGGCGGCGTCGGCGCGGAGATTCTTGCAAACCGTGAACACCTCGGGCGGCTCTGGCGGACGCTGCATGGCAGCGTGTACGCGCTGGGGGGCGCGGCAATCGGAATGAAGGCGCTCAACGCGCTGCGGCTCGAGGCCGGGATTCCCTGGTTTCCGCTGGACTTCAACGACGGAGTGATTCCGCACGAGGCGGCGCTCGAGAACACGCACATCAGTTTCTCGAAGGGCTGCTACACGGGACAGGAAATCGTGGAGCGGGTGAGATCGCGGGGGCACGTCAACCGGCGGCGTGTGGGGCTGAGTTTCTCAACGACGATCGCGCCCATCCCGGGAACGAAGCTGCGGGCCAACGGCGCGGAATCCGGACACGTGACCAGCGCAGCCTTCTCTCCGGCTGCGGGGACCGCCATCGGAATGGGATACCTCAAACGCGACCAGATCGAGCCCGGCACCGTGGTCGAATTCGACGGAGGAACGGCGACGGTGGGCGCGCCGGGAGCCCGCGAGCCGCAACCGGAAACCGAAGGACAATAGAAGTACGGAACGGAGAGACTGCGGTCAGCTCTTCGAAAAGTTGAGGGACTTCAGGAAGCTGCCCCGCTCGCCATCAATTTTCTTCTGCAGCTGGATAATCGCGTAGAGCAGAGCTTCGGGACGCGGCGGGCAGCCCGGCACGTAGACGTCCACAGGAATCACCTGGTTCACTCCCTGCACGATGGCGTAGTTGTTGAACACGCCGCCGGACGTAGCGCACGCACCCATCGAAATCACCCACTTCGGCTCAGGCATTTGTTCGTACAGGTGCTTGATCACCGGCGCCATCTTCTGCGAAACGCGCCCGGCGATGATCATCAGATCCGATTGACGCGGCGAGCCGCGGAAAACTTCGGCGCCGAACCGGGCCACGTCATAGCGCGACGCAGCCATCGACATCATCTCGATCGCGCAACACGCGAGGCCAAAGGACATCGGCCAAATCGAGCTGCGGCGCGCCCAGTTGACCACCTTGTCGAGCGACGCGAACAGAATCCCCTCATCCTTCAGGAAATTCTCGTCTTCGCCCGGCTTCTCCAGCGTGACGCACTTGGAAACCTCGACGGCCATCGTCTCGAATCGCTCCTAGAGATATTTTGGCACGTTCGCCCGCGTATTTGCAAAGCATCGTTCACAAGCGGCCGGCGTCGAAAGCGCGGAGGCGCGTAACAAACAGAGGTGCCGAACGGCGTTCGGGAGTATTCTCGCCCTGCCATGCACGCCAAGCAGGTCTTCGTCGGTCCCCAGGGCTGCGCGCCGGGTGGCGCTTTGCGCTCTGGTGGGCCATCGCGCTGACTACGACGACCGCCATCAGTCTTGCCGTTCTGGCCCTATTTCATCCGCGGCAACACGCCTTCCTCGATCCTGCCGGCTTGATCGAAGGAGACTTGCTAACGGCGTTTGTTCCGGCTGCGCTTGCGACGTTCGTGATGGTGCGGATCGAGCGGCGCACGCTGCGCGATTACTACATCCCGCCGGACATTCTAGGAAAAAAGTTCTGGGCGGGACTTGTGTGGGGATTCCTAGCCGTGTCTGTTCTCGTCGGGATGATCGCGTCGCTACGCGGCTATTCCATCCAGGGGTTTGCCACAACGGGCATTTCCCTTCTCCATTGGGCCTTGATGTGGATTGCGGCGGCGTTCGTCATCGGGGCCGTCGAGGAATTCGTGTTTCGCGCGTACCAGTTGCGCACACTGGCGGACGGCATCGGGTTCTGGCCCGCGGCGCTGCTGCTGTCCTTGGGCTTCGGCGCGCTTCATTACTTCACGAAGCCTTACGAGCGTTGGGAGGACTTCGCCTCGACGGGACTGCTTGGACTGTTCCTTTGCTTCACGATCCGGCGCACGGGCAGCCTTTCGTTCGCGATCGGCTGGCACGCTGCATTCGATTGGGGTGCGATGTACTTTTATTCGGGAAAGAACGCCGGAGAGTTCGCAGTGGGCCGACTGCTCGAGACACAGTGGCACGGCTCGGACCGCGTCACCGGCGGATTGCTGGGGCCCGAGGCAAGCTGCCTCGTCTTTCCCTTGATTGCCGCACTGTTCGCCGCGTTCGGCGCCGTTTATCGCAAGCCGAGCCCGGCTCCCAACTAATCCACTCGCAGAACGATCTTGCCGAATTGTTCGCGGCGTTCGAGACGCTCGTGCGCTTCGCGGGCGCGTTCGAGTGGCATCACCGTATCGATCACGGGCTTGAGCAAGCCTCGGTCGAACAGCTTGAGCGCCGCAAGCAGCTCCGCCTTGCCACCCATGAACGAACCCAGGATCGAGAACTGGCGCGTGAATAGAAACCGGATGTCGATCTTGCCGTCGTAGCCTGTCGTCGCGCCGCAGGTGACGAGCCGCCCGCCCGTCGCGAGGCTGCGAAGACTCTGCTCCCACGTGGCCTGTCCGACATGCTCGAAGACCACGTCGACGCCGCGGCGATTCGTCAGGCGCTTCACTTCGGCGGCGATGTCCTGTTTCGAATGATCAATCACATTCTGCGCGCCGAGTTCCTTCGCTTTCGCGAGCTTCGCCTCCGAGCCCGCCGTCGCGATCACGCGGGCGCCCGCTACCTTCGCGATTTGAATCGCGGCGCTGCCGACCCCGCTGCCCGCGCCGAGAACGAGCACGTCTTCGCCGGGCTTCAACTGAGCGCGTGTGATCAGCATGTGCCACGCCGTGAGGAAGACGAGCGGCACGGCCGCTGCCTCCTCAAATGAAAGTCCCGCGGGAATCGGAATCACGTTCACGGCCGGAGCGCGTACATATTCCGCGTAGCCTCCATCGACCATGTAACCGAAGAGCGTGTACTCGCGGCACATGCTGTCGTTGCCCGCCAGGCAGTGCGCGCAATGGCCGCAGGAAATACCAGGAGAGAGCAGAACGCGCTCGCCGACGCGAACATGTGAAACGTTCTCTCCGACCTTCGCCACTTCGCCGGAAATGTCGCTGCCGAGAATGCGCGGCAGGGGAATCGTGACGCCGGGCATCCCGGCGCGAATCCACAGGTCGAGATGATTCAGCGCACACGCGCGCACGCGAACCAGCACATCGTTGGGGCCGAAGCACGGCTCGGGAACTTCCGTATAGCGCAGAACTTCTGGCCCGCCATGCTCGGAGAAGACAACCGCCTTCATGGGCACCTCGGCAACATTCGACATGAGACTTAGCAGGCGGGCAGTCCGAGAGTCAAGCGCGAGACGCGCCGAAACAATCGACAGGAGGCCTCGACCTCCGATTGACACCGGCGGAGACGCGCCGTACCCTAATTTCAGGCGCTCGGACATGGATATCTTCGAAGAAATCGTGCGGATGCGGCGGGCGGGCCAGCGGGGCGCGCTCGCGACCATCGTGCACACGAACGGCTCGATCCCGAGCTACGAAAGCTCGCGGATGCTGGTGCGCGACGACGGCACGATTGCGGGCACGGTGGGCGGCGGATGCGTCGAGGCGGAAGTGTGGGCTGCAGCCAAGGAAGTGATCGAGAGCGAGCAGCCGCGCAAGATGACCTTCAATCTGAATCACGACGCGCAGTACGACGCGGGGCTGATTTGCGGCGGCACGCTCGAAATCTTCGTCGAACCGATTCTGCCGCAACCGACGCTGTACATCTTCGGCGGCGGGCACGTGTCTACGGCCGTGGCGCGCGTGGCGAACCAGGCGGGTTTCGCAATCGGCATCATCGACGACCGCGAATCTTTCGCCAACGCCGAGCGCTTCCCGATGGCGTCGGAGATTCACACGTCGTTCGCGGATTCGTTCGAGAAGCTTCAGCCGAATTCTTCCAGCTACATTGTAATTGTCACGCGCGGCCACAAGGACGACATGCGCGTCCTGGCGTGGGCCGTTACCACCGACGCGCGCTACATCGGCATGATCGGCAGCAAGCGCAAGGTACTCTCGGTTTATAAAGCCCTCGAAAAGGAGGGATTCGCGCCGGAGAAGTTCGATCGTGTCCATGCGCCCGTGGGCCTCGATATCGGCGCGCTCACTCCCGAAGAAATTGCGGTGAGCATCGTCGCGGAGCTAATCGCCGTGCGTCGCAACGCGCCGAATCTGCCGCACAAGTCCATCAAACTCTCGGAGGCCGCCAGCCTCTTGACCGAGTGAAGCCATGCTCGCCAGTGTGATTCTCGCTGCCGGCGAATCCCGGAGGATGGGATCGCCCAAGGCGCTCGCTCTGTTTCGGGGCGTGAGTTTCGTCGAGTACCTCGCCGACGCCACACGCCATGCGCGCGTCGGCGTGATGCGAATCGTGCTGGGCTCGGGTGCCGAAGAGATTCGGACCAAACTCAAGGTCGATCCCGCCGCCATCGTGGTAAATCCGGATTGGGAGCAGGGCCAGCTCTCGTCGATTCAGGTTGCGATCCGCAGCTTGCCGCCCGGCACGGAAGGAATGATCCTCTGCCCCGTCGATCATCCGCTTGTCTCCGCCAACCTGGTTTCGCAGCTCATCAAGCAGTTCGACGCGAGCGGCAAACCGATCGCGCTGCCTTCCTATCATGGGCACCGCGGCCATCCAGTCATCTTCCGCGCATCGCTGTACGACGAACTGCTGGCGGCTTCGCCGGACGTGGGCGCGCGGCAGGTCGTCTGGGCGCACGAGCAGCAGATCGCGGAAGTTCCCACCGAAGAAGAAGGCGTCACCCTGAATTTGAACGACCCCGAAACATTGAAGAAGGCGATGGGCGGCGGATCGGTGTAATCCCGCGGCACCTTCCACGAAGTTCCACCGACCGTGTGTGGGCGAAAATCAGCCGAGTTTTTTCAAGACTTGAGTGACGGCATCACAACAAAGCTGCGCGGCGTGAAAGGTCGTGGGAGGCAAGCCGCCCAGCCCGTCTGAAATCTGCTGCGGCGTTAAGCCCCGGGCCTCGGCGAGCGAGCTGCCGACGAGCAGGTCCGTGAGCATCGAGCCCGACGCGATGGCTGCCACGCATCCCTGCGCCTTGAACCGCGCCTCGACGACCTTCCCGGCGCTGACCCGGACGGCCAGCCGAAGGACATCTCCGCAGACAGGGTTGGTCACCTCTACGGCGGCAGTTGCATCTAACAAATCGCCAGCGTTGTGAGGATTACGAAAGTGGTCCAGAACAGCGTCGGTGTACATCGGCCCAGTATAAGTCTTGATTCATATGGCTGCGAGGCATTGTGACGGCCGGCCGATCGGCGCGCCGCAGCTTCGCCTTTTCTTTCAATGTTGTTGACACGCCGACGTTTAGGGCGATACTTTACTTAGTCCTAGCCTCGGCTTCGCCGTTAGGGCGCGGTGGAGCTGATCATCAACCCGCCTACAGGAAATTCTCAGGAGATATGCAGATGCGACGATTCGGATACCTCATCATCCTCCTGGTCACGCTCGCGCTCGGCGCGAACGCCGTCTTCGCTCAGGATGGAAAGCTGAAGATCAAGGTGACCCCCAAGAAGGCGTACGTATTCGTGGACGGCAAAGCCGTCCGCGAGGGAAGCGAAACGATTTCGCTGGCTGCAGGAAAGCATACCGTCGTAGTTGTGAACTACGGGTACAAGATTTCGACTCAGGACGTGAATGTCGATTCGGGCAAGACGACGAATCTGACCGTTGCGCTGGATGCCTACGGTGGTCCGGTCAATGGGCCCTTTGGGCAGATCGAATTCAAGGGTGGCGACAGCCATTCGGCGGTGCTGCTCAACGGGAAGACGCCATCGTATTTCACGGGGCATGTCGGCGCCACAAACCACGATTGGTGGTGGCACCGGAACCTGTTTGTACCACCGGGCACGTATCACGTTGAAGTCACACGCAATGGCACCGACTCTTGGACGGGAGATGTAACAGTCACGGCAAACCAGAAAGTCAGCATCGATCTTTCCAAGAACGGCGCCCAGAAGACCAAGGCCAAGAACGATATCGCAAAGCTGAGCAGCATTCCGCGCTATAAGGGCGGCTGGATCAGCGACCGGATCGCCGTTGCCGGCGTCACTGGAAGCTTCTCTGCCGCACCCACGGACATCAATTGCGGGCAGACCTCCACGCTGACGTGGCAATCGACGGAAGCCGTGGATGCCACCATCAGTGAGGTTGGGGCCGTGCAACCGAGCGGCAGCCAGAGTGTGTCGCCGCATCAGACCACGACCTACAATTTCGAAGCGGACGGCCCGGGAGGAATCGTCAAGGGATCCGGGACGGTGAACGTCAACACGAAAGTGGATGCGAGCCTCGCGGCGAATCCGGCGGAAGTCCACTATCGCAAGATCGGCGACAAGGTGATTACGCAGGACTCCTCGACCCTGACCTGGCAGACATCGAACGCGGACAGCGTTTCGATCGATCCGATCGGCAAGGTGGATCCGAGCGGCAGCCAGTCCATCAAGGCGGAGCCGAAGGACACAACTCCGGTTCCGGAGGGTCAGCCCGCGCGTACCATCGACGAAACAACCAACTACACGCTGAATGCCACGAACGTCTGCGGCGGCAGCGCCACGCAGACTGCGGCGCTTCACGTCGTGGGCTCGGTCGAACCCATTCCCGCGGTCACTCTGCAGAGCATCTTCTATCCGACGGATTATCCGGATAAGACGCACCCGCAGGTTGGGCTTGTGAAGAGCCAGCAGCTTTCGCTCGCGGACCTCGCAGCCGGATTCAAGAAGTATCTCGAGTACGATCCGGACGCGAAGCTCTCGGTCGAAGCGTACGCGGACACTCGCGGCGGCAAGGAGTTCAACCAGGAGCTGAGCGAGCGGCGCGTCGAGCGAATCAAGCAGTACCTGGTCGATCAGGGCATCGCGGCGGACAAGATTCAAACCGCCGCCTACGGGAAAGATCGGCCGATGCCGAAGGACCAGGTCGGACAACTTGAGAGCTCGAACCCGCAAGCTCCACCCAAGCCGCGCATGCGGAACAAGATCGGCGATTGGTACGCGTACAACCGGCGCGCGGATATCGTGCTGCTGCCGTCTGGCAAGAAGTCGGCGCAGTACTTCCCGCACGCTGCGAGCGACTCGGGCCTGATTTGGCAGATACCGAAACCTCCGCTGAAGAAGGTGGAGGAAGACCAGTAGTACGCCCTAGGGCATCAGGAAACGCGCCGGGGAGATCGCTCTCTCCGGCGCGTTTTTTTGTGCCGAGTCGTATTTGCGGAAAGACTACCGGCCACCCGCGGCGCGCGCGGTCACTTTCACAGGCTTGTAACCGCTGGCCCCGGCCTTCTTGAGAGCGTCGATGCCTTCCGCGGTTGTCATCAGGGGCGTGGTCTTGACACTCTTGCATGCTCCGCCGGCCGCAAACGCAATTGCAATGGCGGCCGCCGCAACGTTGTCAGGCATTTCCGTGATCGCGACGATGTCGTAATCACCAAACGCAAAGTATCCGCTAATGATCTTCCCGCCGAGCTTCTCGACGGCCGGGCGGATCGCATCAATTCGGTTCTGTGGATTGCCGATCAGGGACTGCCAGGCTTCCTGGGTGTAAGCCACTTGGGTCAAAAACAGGGGCATGGGAACCTCCTTAACGCAAAGGTGGGAAACTGGGCGAATCTTCGCAGACGCCCACGCGGACGTCAAGCGACACTCCGGAGCCCGCGGGTGTGCGTGAATTGCGCTGCCGCTCGACGTAGAATCGAGCCGGCATGCGGCGCACCGCTCACAAGCCTCGGCAGCGAATTGTCTCGCTGGCGCCGGACGTAACGTCGATTCTGTTCGCGCTCGGCGCGCAGGCGGATATCGTCGGCGTCAGCAAATGGTGCAAGGAAGTTGCGCCGGTCGGGCGGCGGCCGCAAGTGGGTGACTGCTGGAAACTCGACGTCGGCGAAGTCATGCAGCTCCGCCCGACTCTGCTGATCGGCTCGATGCCGTTTGCCCCGGAAACGGTCGCGAAGCTGCTCGCGCAGCCGGTCATGTTCATGGCAATGAATCCGCGTTCGCTCGCGGATGTGGAAGGCGGAATCCGCACGCTGGCGCAGCTCGTGAACAGAAGCCGCGCAGGAGAGAGGCTTATTTCGCGCATGCGGCGGGCCTTCGAACAAGTCGCGCGGGGAGCTGCCAAGATTGACACCCGTCCCAAGCCGCGTGTTTACTCCGAAGCGTGGCCGAATCCGAGGATCAGCTCCCCGCCGTGGGTCGCCGAACTTGTTGCGCTCGCAGGAGGAGAATTTGCGCTGCCGGCGGGAACGCGTGTCACCGATGCCGAAGTGGCCCGCGCCGCACCGGACGTCATCATTCTCGCCTGGACCGCCACCGGCGCTCGCGCGAATCCCGCGAGAATGCTCCGCGACCACGCGTTTCGGAACGTCCCGGCGGTGAAGAATCGGCGAGTCGTCGTGATTCGAGACGAACTGCTGAATACGCCCGGTCCGCCGCTGATCGAGGGAGCACGCGCGATCTTCCGCGCCATACATTCCGAACCACGCAAAAGGAGTACACGAACAGGACAATGTTGACCGTCGTAGCGGCGCTGATTGAGTCCGAAGGGCAGCTTCTCGCGTGCCAGCGAAGGCGCGGCTCGAAGTTCGAGCTCATATGGGAATTTCCCGGCGGCAAAGTTCATCCGGGCGAGGGTCTCGAGGAGGCGCTCACGCGCGAGTTGCGTGAGGAACTCGGCGTCGTCGCGCACGTCGGCCCGGAAGTCTATCGCGTTCGGCACGCGTACAAGGAGATGGCTCAGCCCATCGAACTGGTGTTTTTTGCGGCGAGCGCCGACCGAAACAAGGTGAAAAATCTCGAATTCGAGCAGATCGCCTGGCGCGAACCGGCATCGCTGCCCGAGTTGAATTTCCTCGCAGCTGATCGCGAACTGATCGAAAGGCTGGCCGACGGCACGCTCCGCTTGCCGGGGAGCGACGGGAGTCCGAAGCGAGCGGAGAGCCGCGACCCGTAGGCCGGAACGCAGCAAACTCGACAGCTAGCCCTTTTCGGACGATCCCGAGGTGGGACCGAAGCGTTTGCGCTCGTCGGGATTCAGTTGGTCGGGGGGAAAACTGATTCGCCAGAATCTGGGCGAGGGTTCCACGAATCCAAGGCCGATCTCCGTCAACCCTCCTTCGCTTCGCCCGATGTAGCTGACGCGGACGGCTGTTTCTTCCTCGGTGGCCGCGTTCGTCATCTTCAGCTGCGAATTCTTCGCTACCGAGGCTTTCATGCGAACCAGGCAGCCATTCAGGTTCACGACGACTGTCTTCGTGTGCTCCTCGATCGCCTTCGAGCCGACCTGCCCTTTGATGATCACCGGAATCGCGATCTGAACGCGATGCGTCCGCCGCCGCTCAGGGCCGGACTCGCCCGGCGCGCCGGGCGCGGTGGTCCGTGTGTCATTCATTTAGAGCCTCCGGAAGAGAAGCCGTGCTCGCAAATCCCTGCTTTTTCAGAAATGACGGGCCCCAAGCAAGTGCGGCGGGAGGTTAACACGGTCGCGGCGTCCTGCGAAGCCGATTTGCACAAAGGAGCTGTTTGCCATGTGCGGGGTTGACGATGAGGTGTATTCTAAGAGCTTACGCGCGTGATTGCACCGGCCCCTCGCGCTTGTGGTGCTCAGAGGGGTACGCCAAAAGCATAACGAGGCCATGGACAAGAAAACCCTTACGTCACTGCCAGGCTTGGAAGATGTCGAAATTCAGGAGTGGCTCGAGTCGCTCGACTCGGTCCTTCAGTCGAGCGGCCCCGACGTCGCTCTCGAAATTCTGGAGCGCCTGCGCGCACACGCCGAGGTTGTCGGCCTCGATCTTCCCTTCTCCGCGAACACGCCCTACGCCAACACGATTCCTCTGCGCCTGCAGCCGGACTTTCCCGGCGACCAGAAACTCGAGCGCAAGATCAAGAGCATCGTGCGCTGGAACGCGCTCGCGATGGTGGTTCGCGCAAACCGCCTCGAGCACAACATCGGCGGCCACATTTCCACGTACGCATCGGCGGCAACGCTCTACGAGGTTGGCTTCAACCATTTCTTCCGCGCGCGCACGAACGAATTCGAAGGCGACACGATCTATTTTCAAGGCCACGCTTCGCCCGGCATCTATGCCCGCGCCTTTCTGGAAGGCCGCCTCTCCACGCATCAGCTCGAAAACTTTCGCCGCGAACTGAAGCCGGGCGGCGGACTTTCCTCGTATCCGCATCCCTGGCTGATGCCGAATTTCTGGGAGTTTCCCACGGTGTCGATGGGACTCAGCCCGCTGATGGCGATCTATCAGGCTCGCTTCAATCGTTATCTCGAGAACCGCGGCCTGAAACCCGTCACGGACGCCAAGGTCTGGGCTTTCCTCGGCGACGGCGAGACCGACGAACCCGAATCGCTCGGCGCCATCACGCTGGCCTCCCGCGAGAAACTCGACAACCTGATCTTTGTGGTCAACTGCAACCTCCAGCGCCTCGACGGTCCCGTTCGCGGCAACGGCCAGATCATCCAGGAACTCGAATCGGCGTTTCGCGGCGCGGGATGGAACGTGATCAAGGTGTTGTGGGGAAGCGAGTGGGACCCGATCCTCGAACAGGACGTCGACGGCCTGCTCGTGAAGCGCATGGGCGAGATGGTGGACGGCGAATACCAGAAGATCGTCGTCTCGTCGGGCGACTACGTCCGCCAGCATTTCTTCGGCTCCGATCCGCGCTTGCTGAAGCTTGTCGAACCCATGACCGACGACCAGTTGCGCCGCCTGCGCCTCGGCGGCCACGATCCCCGCAAGGTGTATGCCGCGTACAAAGCGGCCGTCGAACATCAGGGCTCGCCAACGGTCGTCCTTGCCCGCACGATCAAGGGCTACGGCCTGGGTGAAGCGGGCGAAGGCAAGAACGTCACGCACCAGCAGAAGAAGATCAACGAAGACGAACTGCGCGAATTTCACGCGCGCTTCGAGATTCCAGTCGACGACCACGATCTCGCCGACGTTCCCTTCTACCGGCCGCCCGAGGAGAGCGAGGAAATTCAATACCTGCGCGCTCGCCGCGCCGCTCTCGGCGGATATACGCCGAAGCGAACGATCCGGTCGACGCCGTTGGTGGCGGACCACGACGAGCTGTTCAAGGAGTTCCTGAGCGGCAGCGAGGACCGCGAAGTCTCGACCACGATGGCTTTCGTCGGCATGCTTCGCAAGATGCTGCGCGATTCCGAAATCGGCAAGCTCGTCGTGCCGATCGTCCCCGACGAAGCCCGCACCTTCGGCATGGAGTCGCTCTTCCGCACCGCGGGAATCTATTCGAGCGTCGGCCAGCGCTACGAGCCCGTCGACGTGAACACCCTGCTGTACTACAAGGAAGCCAAGGACGGCCAGATTCTCGAGGAAGGCATCACCGAAGCGGGCTCGATGGCGTCGTTCATCGCCGCCGGAACCGCCTACGCCACCCACGGCATCAACACGATTCCCTTCTTCATTTACTACTCGATGTTCGGCTTTCAGCGCGTCGCCGATTTCATCTGGGCCGCTGCGGACATGCGCGTGCGCGGCTTCCTGCTGGGAGGCACTTCCGGCCGCACCACCCTGATGGGCGAAGGGCTCCAGCACCAGGACGGCAACAGCCACGTTCTCGCGCTGCCGGTGCCCAATCTCCGCGCCTACGATCCCGCCTTTGCGTACGAAATCTCGGTCATCATTCAGGACGGAATTCGCCGCATGTACAAGGACGGCGAAAGCATCTTCTACTACATCACGCTTATGAACGAGCCTTACGCCATGCCGCCCATGCCGGAGGGCGCCACCGAAGGCATCCTGAAGGGCATGTACCTCTACCGCTCCGCCGCTCACCCGAAGGCGAAGCTCCGCGCGCAGCTTTTCGGCAGCGGCTCGATCCTCAACGAGGTCATCGAAGCGCAGGAATATCTCGAGCACCACTACGAAGTTTCGGCCGACGTTTGGAGCGTGACCAGCTACAAAGCTCTCTACACCGATGGCGTCGAGACCGAACGCTGGAACCGCCTGCATCCTGGCGAGAAGCCGCGCATCCCTTACGTCACGCAATGTCTGGCGAATGCGCCGGGCGTTCTGGTCGCCGCCACCGACTATCTAAAGACTCTGCCGCACATGATCAGCCCGTGGATGCCGCGCCGCCTCGCCTCTCTCGGCACTGACGGCTTTGGCCGCAGCGAGGGCCGCGCCTCCCTCCGCGAATTCTTCGAAGTCGACTCGCGGTTCATCGTCCTCGCCACGCTCCACGAGCTGTTCGCGCAGGGCAAGATCGAACGCGCCGTCATCGACAAGGCCATCGCTGACCTCGGCATCGACCCCGAAAAACCGAACCCCGTTACCTCGTAGGCGTAAAGGATGCGGACGCGGGCCCTTGCGGCATTCGGTGCCTACACCAACACCCGCCCGCCATCCACCGCAATCACCTGCCCCGTCACAAAGTCGGCGGTTGCGAGATACGCCACTGCGCCGGCGATGTCGTCGCCCGTCCCGACGCGATGCAGCGGCACGCGCTGGATGTAGTCCTCATCCGGCGCTTCGTCCGGGAACTGGATGGTCCCCGGCGCCACGCTGTTCACGCGGATTTCCGGCCCCAGCCCGCGCGCCAGGCATCGCGTCAACATGATCACGCCCGCTTTCGACACGCAGTAGTGCGTGAACGCCGGCCATGCCAGGATCCCGCCGAGCGAAGAGATATTGACGATGCACCCGCGCTTTTGACGCTTCATGATCGGCACTGCGGCCTGCGCGCACAGGAATTGCGATTTCAGGTTCGTGTTCAGGATGCGGTCCCATTGCTCTTCGGTGAGCTCTTCGAACTTCGCCGCGAAAAACATTCCGGCATTATTCACCAGGATATCCAGCCGCCGGAATTCCACTTCGATCGACGCGAAAATATTCTCCACATCCTTCCGCTGCGCCACGTCGCCTTGAATCGCCATCCCCCGGCGCCCGCTCGCCTGAATCTCACGCACCACCGACTCAGCGTCCGGCTTCGACGACATGTAGTTCACCACCACGTCCGCGCCGTCCGCCGCCAGCCGCAGCGCGATGCTTCGTCCGATTCGTTTCGCCGCGCCCGTTACCAGCGCAACCTGTCCCTCCAGCGGTTTCCCCGCCATCGCTCTCCTCCCCGAGTTGCGTCCGGAGCCCTACTGCTTCACCAGCTCCACCCGCCGGTTCTTGGCGCGCCCGTCATCCGTTGAATTGTCGCCGACGGGCTTCATCTGCCCCCAGCCTTTTGCGGCCAGCCGCGTCCCGTCGATTCCGTGCGCCGTCAGCCACGCCACCACGGCCTGCGCGCGTTTTTCCGAAAGCGCTTGGTTCAGCGCCGCCTGTCCCTGATTGTCTGTGTGCCCCTCGACACTCAATTTCAGGTCGGCGTTCTGCTGCAACAGCACCACGATTTGACTGAGCGTGTCCGTTGAATCCTGCTGAATCGTGGCCTTACCTGTATCGAAGTGGATTCCGTAGATCGCCACGTGGCCTGTCTTGTTGATTTCGTCGTTCAGGCTCGAGGCGTCCGCCGTCATCTCCTGCTGCATCTCCTTCACAGTCACGATGCGCTGGGTGTACGCAGCGCCACTGTTGTCCAGGTTGTACCAGGTGTTCCCTTTACGCGCATTGATCGTGCCCGGCGAATCTTCGTAGACGATCGCGAACCCCGCCTTGCGCAGCGCCGCGTCCACGTTGCGGTACACTTGCAACGCGCTTGTGCCTTCTCGCGTCGAGTAATCGATTCGAACGATTTCACCTTCCAGATCCTTGTTTATCACCGTGCCGTCCGCGGCATAGCCCGTGATGATCGTCAGTTGATCGAACTCCTTCGTGTCGCACGCATCGATCGTGCTTCCCGGCAGCCGCGTGATGATCGGCGAATCCTTGCACCCTTCCGCGTCCACGGGCGCGTCCTGCGCCCGCGCGAAGGCTGGAAGCACCCACATTCCGAGAACGAGCAACGCGATCAGCTTGAATGTCATTGGGAGGTCCCTCCGCAGATTCCGGGCGGCCGGCAAGATCGCCGCCCGTCAAACCATTGCCGTGTTTCCGCGGCCAATTATGCCACGGACGTCCGCGACTTTGGACGCTGACGCAAAGCCGGCCGGTGCACCGGTCATGCGACTGCGTCGAGAGTTGCCCTTGGTTTAGGAGCGCCTACGGTCGGGCGTGGAAACGGCGGAACGGCCGGCCTGCGGGAAGGTGTACGGGAAGGAAGAACTGGCTCAGACGCAAAGAGTCTGAGGGAACGGCTGGCGGTTGAACAGCCAGCCGTTCCCACCTTGGGACGCCGCTTGTCTAGCGAAACTTCTGTCCCATGCTGAGCGGCTTGGTCGGGTTGATTTTCTTGCCCTTGCTGAGCTTCTTGCTTTTCTTCGCCATGTCCTCGCTCCTTTGACTGATCTGAGGTTAGCCCCCTGGGGCTGTCGGACTCTTATATGCAAGAACGCTACCAATGTCCACCACGCTGCGGCTGAAGCTAAGTCCTTCGGTCTCAAGTGCCTGGCGTGCGGAAATCCTTGCCGGTCCGCCTTCGCGCGTTGACATAATCAACATCAGTTGAATTATTCAGCGCAACGCGCCGGGACACCCTGCCACAGGCCCGTTCAACTCACGAGGTAGCGCAGCGTGCCCCGGCACTTCGGTGATCCGCAGCGGCACGGTACTCGCCTCACTTTCACGGGATATTGGTAACGCAGCGTCAGCTCTTCGCCCGCCCGGATTCGGCGCCGGCTCACGAAGAATATGTGCCCTCTTTCGCGGCGCCAGCTCAAGTTCGGGTCGCAGGAATGGTTCACCCGTTCCGCGCCGCTTCCCCCGATCCTTCCATCCAGCATCCATCGCCGGCTCAATCGCACCACATATCTGTCGAACGGCGGCTTCAGATCCACGGCCTGTTGTATGCTCAGCCGCCTCCCCCTGTATTCCATCACGCGTTGGCCCGCCGGGATGTCTTCGAGTGCGAATACTCCCCAGCTGTGAATCCCCGAGCGCCCGAGCCGCACCCGAAACCTCGCGTACCTCGGATTGACCTTCGGCGCTCTTCGCCGCCGGGCGTTCATCGTCCCGCCTCCTCGGAGTACCCGCTCTATCCGGAGTTTCGAGCCTTATACAATGTTCGTGCCGCATCCACAAGCCGCACCACTTGTAGAACCCCGGTGGCCCATCCGCACCCAAATTCCCCGTCGCTCGCCTGCGGTGTATAGTACTGCGTCGTTCGTTGTCGGAGCTTCGTCTTTGTATCAGAGCCGTACCGGAATCTTGGCGCGGCAAATCGGAGGGACTTGCGCGTGAAACACGTGACCTGCCTGCTTCTTTCCTTTGTCCCGGCCTTCGCGCTGGCCTTTGCTCAGAGCCCTGACTGGAGCGCGCTGGGCAAGAGCTGGTGGTCGCACGTCCAGTTTCTCGCCGACGACAACCTCGAAGGTCGCGACACCGGCAGCCCTGGCTTCGAGAAAGCCGCTGCCTATATGGCGGACCAATTCCGCAAGGCCGGATTGCAACCCGCGGGCGTCGACGGCTACCGCCAGCCTATCGACTTCAACGTCGTACGAATCGATGAGACCCGTTCGTCACTCGATCTGCTTCGCGATGGGAACACGCAACTCGTGAATCTCGGCGAGGATGCCCTCCTCGGCGTCAACTCTCACGCCGCGGAACATGTCGAGGTCGGCGCCGTCTTCGTCGGTTACGGGCTCACGGTTCCCGAGATGCATTACGACGATCTCGCCGGTCTCGACGTGAAGGGCAAAATCGTCGTCTTCATCACCGGTGGTCCCCCGGACATGCCCGGCCCCATCAAGGCGCATTACGAGTCCGGCGAGGAGCGCCGCAAAGCGCTCGCGAAGGCAGGCGTGATCGGCACGGTTTCCATCGGAAATCCCAGGGCCGTGGAAGTGCCCTGGTCACGGATAGCCGCCTCGCGCTTTCAGCCCAGAATGGAGTTGCGCGATCCCGGCGCTGATGTTCCGCCTCCGATGCAAGTCTCGATCGCCTTCAATCCGAAGCACGCTGAAATGCTCTTCGCAGGAAGCGGCCACACGTTCGCCGATGTTCTCGCCGCGCTCAACGCCGATAAGCCCTTGCCGCACTTCGCGCTTGCCGTGAAAATTCGCTCGCGGCTCGGTATAACGCGCTCGGAAGTGAAATCCGAAAACATTGCTGGCGTCCTTCCCGGCGGCGATCCGAAGCTCAAAAACGAGTACGTGATCATCAGCGCGCACCTCGACCATCTTGGCATCGGTGCGCCCGTCAACGGCGACAAAATCTACAACGGCGCTATGGACGACGCCTCCGGCGACGCTTCCCTCATCGAAATCGCCCGCGCGATGCAGAAGTCCGGCGCAAAGCCGAAGCGCTCGATTCTCTTCCTTTCCGTCACGGGCGAAGAAAAGGGCGAACTCGGGTCCGAATATTTCGCCGCTCATCCCACGGTCTCCGGCCCCATCGTTGCGGACATCAATATGGACATGTACCTTCCGCTCTTCCCGCTGAAATATCTTGAGGTTCAGGGTCTCGCCGAATCGACGCTCGGGGACGATATTCGCGTCGTCTGCGAGCGGGCGGGAGTGCAAGTGCAGGCTGACAAGGAGCCCGAGCACAATCGATTCATCCGCAGCGATCAGTACAGCTTCATCAAGAAGGGTGTTCCGGCGCTGGCCTTCAAGTTCGGCTATATTCCCGGCACGCCCGAGGAGAAGACCTTCAAAGCCTGGTACGCAGAGCGCTACCACGCGCCCTCGGACGACCTGAGTCAGCCCGTCGACCTCGCCGCCGCCGCGCAATTCAACGCCATCCTCGAAAAATTGGCGTTGCGCGTCGCCGACGCCGATCACCGCCCGGAATGGAAGCCGGACAGTTTCTTCCGCCGCTTCGCTCACTGACATGACCTCGCCCGAGAATCCAAAAACAGAGGCACCGATGCCGATGAATCGCCGCGAGTTCCAGTTCTCTGCCCTGAAGCTTCTCGCTGCCGCGGCCCTCGCCCCGCATCTCCTCGCGCGTGCCGCTGACGACATCCCCGCCGACATTGCCGCGCTTTACAAAAACGCCATTGTGATTGACTCACTCTGCGGCCTGTTCACGGGCGAGCATCCAACCGCCGACGCGATGTCCTCCGTTCGTGCCTCCGGCATCACCGCAGTGAACTGGACCGTCTCCGAGAGAACCTTCGAAGATACCGTTGAACACCTCGGCTCGCTGGAAGCGCTCGTCGACGCGCATTCCGATTGGCTCACGCTCGTCCGGCACCACTCCGAGATCGCCCAGGCCAAGCGCAACGGCAAGCTCGGCATTCTGCCCGGCTTTCAGGAGTCCAGCTTCCTCGAGGAAAATCCCAACCGTATCGACATGTTCCGCAACCTCGGCGTCCGCATCATGCAGATCACCTATAACAAGCGCGGCCTGTGGGGAGACGGCTGCCTCGAACCCGACAATGCCGGCCTCACCGCCGCGGGCGCTGCCGCCGTCCACAAAATGAACGTTCTTGGCGTCGCCGTCGATCTCAGCCACAGCGGGTATCGCACCACTTCCGACGGAATCGCGGCCTCCCTCAAGCCGGTGCTCATTACTCACTCCGGCTGTGCCGCCGTCTACGCCCATCCGCGCAATAAGCCCGACGACATCCTCAAATCCCTCGCGGACCGCGGCGGATATTTCGGCGTCTACCTCATGCCGTACCTCGTCGCCTCCCCCACCGTGCCGACGCGCGAGCACGTGCTCGCGCACCTGGTGCACGCCATCAACGTCTGCGGTGCCGACCACGTCGGCATCGGCTCGGACGGCGGCATCGAAAAAGTCGTTCTCACGCCGAAACAGAAGGCCGATTTCGATCAGGACATCGCCCGTCGCAAATCGCTCGGCATCGGTGCGCCCGGTGAAGACCGCTACCCGTATGTGCCCGACCTGAACGGACCCGATCACATGGAAGTCATCGCCGCCGAACTCGCCAAGCGCGGCCAGCCTTCGTCGGTCATCGAGAAAGTTCTCGGCGCGAATTTCCAGCGCGTCCTCGGCGACATTTGGGGAACGGCGTAGCCCTTGAAACCGACCGCCCTCTTGTGCCAGTTTGAATCGACATGAAACTCGATCTTCTAGCCATCGCGCCTCATCCCGACGACGTCGAGCTCACTTGCGGCGGCACGCTCCTGCAGATGGCCGCCGCCGGCTATCGCACCGGCATTCTCGATCTCACGCAGGGCGAAATGGGCACGCGCGGCACTCCCGAAACGCGCGCCCGCGAAGCCGCTCGCGCCGCGAAGATTCTTCGCGTCCAGGTCCGCGAAAACGCCGGCTTGCCCGACGCCCGCCTCCGCGTCTGCGACGAATACAAGGAAGCAATCGCCGCCATCATTCGCAAACTTCAGCCGCGCACCGTGATCCTCCCTTATTGGAAGGGACGGCATCCCGATCACTACAATGCCGCGACTCTCGGCTACGAAGCCTGCTTCATCGCCGGCCTCAAGAACTATGCGCTCGCTGGCGAACCCTTCCGCCCGTTCAAAATCATCTACTCCGCCGCATATTCCACCGTCACACCGACGTTCGCCGTCGACATCACGTCGCAATACGAACGCCGCCGCCGCGCCATCCTGGCGTACGCGTCTCAATTCCGCCCGCCAGGCAAAGCTCGACACTCAAAGGTCTTCTTGCCTCTCGACTCGCTCGAGGACCACATGAACTTCATCGCGCGCCACTACGGCCGGATGATCGGCGTCAGGTACGCCGAAGGATTCGTCGTCAAGGAAACCATTCAGGTCGACGATGTCGTCAAAATGCCCGTGCGCTCGATTTGAGGGAACGACGATGAGAATCGCGCCGGCAGCGTCCACAATATTCGCGGCCATCCTGCTTGCCTGCGCGCTCGCGCCCGCGACGTATTCCGCGCAAGCCGCATCGAATTCGCAGAAATCCTACGAGCTCGACGTCGATGCCACGAAGCAATGGCTCGACACGAACATCGACCTGCGCGCCGGTGAAAAGCTCAGCATAACCGCCACTGGCCAGCTCACCTATCCCGCGCCGCAATCCGCGAAATCGCAGACGCCGCAGACCTTCGGCCCCGACGGCCTCTCGCGCGGCTGGAAGGATCTGCTGCACGAGTACGCCGTTCCGGACGGCGGCCACGGCGCGCTCATCGCCCGGCTCGGCTCCGATGACGCTGCGCAGCCCTTCCTCGTCGGCGCCTCCAAGGAATACACCGCGCCCGTTGCCGGCCGCCTCTTCCTCGGCATCAATCAGAGCCTCAAGGACGGTGCCGCCGCGCAAGGAAGTTTCCACGTCAAGATCGACGTCCTCGATCCCGGCCTGAGCGAGGCTGCCGCGGCCGTTGTCGGCGGTCCCGCCGACGCGCCCATCGCCGGCATCACGTCGGCGCTGCTCGACAAGATTCCGCGGCGCGTCAGCGACCCGCAAAGCAATCCGGGCGACATGGTCAACCTGCTCATCGTCGGCACGCAGGACGAGGTCGTCAACGTGTTCGCGACCGCCGGCTGGGTGCAAGTCGACAAGTCCGTGCAGGACACACTCCTCGAAGGCGCGCTCGCGACCATCGCCAAGAAAGATTATCTGACGATGCCGATGAGCACTCTCTACCTCTTCGGCCGCGCGCAGGATTTCGGCTTCGCGCACGCCGAGCCCGTTCGCGTCGTGATGTCGCGCAATCACCTCCGCGTGTGGAAGTCGCCGTACGAGCTCGACGGCCGGCCGATCTGGTGCGTCGCGGCCACGCACGACATCGGCTTCGAGCGCGACCAGCGCAACAACGGCGTCACGCACAAGATCGACCCGGCCATCGACGGCGAGCGCGACTACGTCAACGCGACGCTCTCCGCCACCGGCTTCGTCGCGCAGCGCGACCACGTCACGCCGCCGAACGCGCTCACCACTGCGAAAACGGCGACGGGCGGCGAGTTCCACTCCGACGGCCGCATCGTCGTCCTCGTACTCAAGAGCGGCACGCCCGCTTCCGCGTCCAACTGACACCGCACGCTCCTCGCGGTGTCATCCCGAACCCCGCGCCTTTTGCGGATGGAGTGAGGCATCTGCTGTTGTCTTGAATTTCGCTGCGACGCTTGCCGCTGCTAGAAGTCGTCCGATTCCTGCGTGTAGGAAAAACCGGGGATGGATACGCTGGCGCCGGCGCGCGACACCCTTACGCGAATGGGCGGCTCGGTTTCCGCGCCCGTTTTCCGGAGAAGGGCGAAAGTAGCCAGAGCCTCATTGTAGATTTTAGTGACTAGAAAAGTCTCGCCGCTGCCGTCTTTCTTCCAGACTTGGCCGACTTGTATCTTTCGCGCGGGCACTTTACGACTGTAGACACAATCGCGCAACGCGTCAATAACCTCGCGCCCCGGCGCTTCGCCACAGCAACAGCCGCGCCTCGCCATCGCCGAAAGAAAATCCGGCGCCTTCCCGCCCGCGTTGTCGTAAGCTCGTTTGCGTACTGCTGAATCCGCCGTCACGCGGCCGCCTCCTCAGGAGAATTCTCATGCCCGAAATTCGCTACAACATCGTCACCCGCGAGTGGGTGATCATCGCCACCGAGCGCGCCAAGCGCCCCGAGCAGTTCGCGCAGCCCGACCGGCACACGCCCGCCCCGCCGCCGTACCTGGCCACGTGCCCCTTTTGCCCCGGCAACGAAAACCAGACGCCTCCCGAAACCGACCGCTTCGACGTCGACGGCCGCTGGCGTGTGCGCGTCGTCGAAAACAAATTCGCCGCGCTCGACCGCAACGCCCCGCTCGAACGCCACACGCAGGGCCTGAAGCGGTCGATCTCCGGCACGGGCTTGCACGAAGTGATCGTGGAGACGCCCGCTCACGACAAGCATCTCGCGCTGCTCTCCGAGCCCGACTTCGATCTCGTCATCCAGGCTTATCGCCGCCGCTACCTCGCCATCACGGCCGACCCGCGCGTCGCCCACGCCACGCTGTTCCGCAATCACGGCGAACGCGCCGGCACTTCGCTCCAGCACCCGCACTCGCAGATCGTCGGCACGCCGATCATCCCGCCGCAGGTCCGCGAGCGAATGGTAAACGCGCTCAGCTTCTACGACCGCGAAGGCCAGTGCCTCTTCTGCGCGCTGCTCGCCGACGAAATGCTCGACGGCGCGCGCGTCGTCGCGTCGAACTCCCATTTCGTCGCCTTTCTTCCCTTCGCGGCGCTCAATCCGTTTCATCTCTGGATTTTTCCGTCCGAGCACGAAGCCAACTTCGGCGACGCGACCGACGAACAGCTCGCTTCGCTCTCCCGGGTTTTGCGCCTCGTGCTGCGCAAGCTCTGCTTCAGCCTCGCGAACCCGGATTACAACCTGACCGTTCGGACGACGCCCCGCGAGGCGCGCGGCTCGCGCTATCACCACTGGTACCTCAGCATCATTCCCCGCGTCACGCGCATCGCAGGCTTCGAGCTTGGCTCCGGCATGTTCATCAATACCGCGCTGCCGGAGGCCAGCGCCGCCTTCCTCCGCCAGGCCTCGGCAGATTAGCGTGGCTTCGAAAGGGATTCGGTGCTCATCGTGATGGGCGTGAATCTCCCGAAGTGGCGTGAGAAGACTTCTACCGCCCTGAGCTAGCCCCCAGCGCGCAGACAGCGCGTCGCGGAAGGGGTTGCTAGGGGGAGCGGGAGAGCCTCTTCAGGAGCTTGCTGCGCGCGTCCTCGACAAAGGTTCGCACGTCGAAGTGTCGGTCAATGCGCTCTAGAGCAAATCGCTGTCGGAGACGCTCGCCAATGGCAACGGCCTCAGGGTTCACGATAACGACTGCAGGGGCCCCGTCACGGACGGCCAGCACCGAACGCAGGATGGACGAAAAGTACAGGTCGGCGGGTGGGAAGGAATACCCGATGAAAACGAGCACCTTCGCCTGCCGCATCTCGCGTTCCATCAGAGACCAGACCCTCTTGATGTGGGGAGAGTGATCGAGGTAGCCGGGCGTGTCGCTCGGGCGTTCAGCGTCGCTCTGCACGAACTTTAGGTGGGTCGGCGCAACCACAAGAGCAATCCCCGCCGAATCGGTTACCTTGATTGGATCCGAGTCCCGCCAGTTGATTGAACCATGCGGCTTAAGTACCCCAATGCTGTTTGGTTGCTTATCTATTCCCTCATAGTGCCAGCGACACGTCGCTGGGAGACTCCTCTCAAAGACAGTGTCATAGTTGAAAGAGACAATGGTATCCCTGGCTCGGACGAAGTTCTTCAGAAGCTTCCTGTACACGCCTCGGGTGTCGCGGTTAGGGCCGAAACGGCTGAACACGTTCGGCAGCTCGGAAATCAGAGCAGCCCAAATCCTAAGCGCTTCTTTGCGTAGTTGAACGGATGTCGAGGGGGCACGAGCTCTCTCGGATAGGAATGTGAAAACCTCCTCAACATCGACGTCGCCGAACATGGCTCGACGCCCAGTCGAGTCTAGCCGCGCCGGCACCCGCGCGTAGCCTTTGAAATAGCGAAAAAGGAACGACTCGATACGTCGCCGATTCCTTTTCGATCCGCAGAACCGCAGAAACGTGTCCCAGAACGTTGACTGCATGGGGATCGGTAGACGGCCTCCGTGCTGCACCGAGGCACACGCCCCGGCGCCATGGGACGCGCCCGCCCCGAGGAAGAACACAATCTTTCTCTGTTGCTTCGACAAGAACCTGCAACCTCACGGCAAACCACCTGGAGTTGGGCCGGTGGCTATTTCTCACCAGGGGCCTGATCCCCACCGCTTCCGGCCTCGACCAGCGTGGCGTTCAAGCCGTCGGCGCGCGCGGCCAGCCCGCGGGCAGCGCTGGAGATACTCTGCCTTGCGCGGTAGGCTAGGAAGCTCGCCAGGGCGGCCGCGAACGAGCCAAGCAGGCCAACAAGCAAGCCCAACACTCCCGTTCCGGCCTCCCGATACTTCGCGCTTTCCCCCGCAATCGAAGAGACCCGTCTGGCGGCGCCCCTGGCATCGGAGAATCCGACGTCAGGAATAGAGCCGGCGGCCCTGTACCAAGCCGAGATACGTACCGGGTATTGCCCCGCCGCGAGCCGGGAGCACGTGATGGATATCAGGGAAGCAGCTCGGGTTTGGAGCACGCGCCCATAGGCAGGATTCGGCCCCTGTACCTGATATTCGATCAGCTCTCCTCCCACGCTGACACTCCCCTCTACGTCGACGGAGGGGCGCCGACCGATGTTTTGCACCGTGACGATCGCCAGCGTATCGGGTAGCTGCCCTGCCAGATCCTTTGGCAAGGGAATATTCTCCATTTCCACTTCGTACACCAAGTCCGGCTTATCGAAGAAGATCACGTACGCCGGGACGCCGGCGAGCAGCGAAACCACCAGCGTTCCCAAGCTGACCCACGTTCCCACCTTGCTTACCCTCATGCGCACCTCGACGGGCACGGTAGCGTGCTTAAGGCTGGGCCACCAGCGGGCTCAGGTTGTCGTGTCGTGCGCGAAGCAAACAGCGGCAGTGCCAAAGTCATCGCTCATCCCTCTTGCCCTCGCCAAGAACTCCGCCTCACCTTTCGTAAGGCGGTCGGTCCAATATCCCCCATCGAGTCGTTGCACCGGCGTTCCCCGAACGTTGAGCAACATTCCGCCGTAGTGGATGGGGCTTACCTCCCGCAGGAGGACTCTTGGCTCGCTGCGGTAGGTGATGAACAAAGTGTGGGTGCCAGAGCGCTCCGAAACTATGGCCGCCGAAAGGCTGACGGAGTTCATCTCGACCGAGAACATTCGCGCGCTAATCGAGGAGAACGTCTGCCGAATCACGAGATAGACCTCGATGGGGCCGGTTCTCTGACCCGTCTCAGGGTCGGGCCAACTGCTGAGGAGGGTGCCCTTCCAGGTGCCGCCTAAGTCGGGCCTCTTGGTCAGCCAGCCGCGAAAGATGCGGTTTCGCCAAAGCCAACGGTCCCAGAGAAGTAGGGTGAACGACGTGCCAGTCACGGCGTACGAGAAGGACGAGAGCAGGTGCCCGGGGAGAGGCTGCCCGCCAGCTAGCGTGATGATGAGCCAGAGCCCCACCACCAGCCCAACAAATGCCTTGATTTGAATTTCGGTCAGCACGCTATGAAAACCCACAATAGCGCCACGCCGCCAGCGTGAACTCGTTCGCTTGCTCGCGTGTCCACGGCTGAGACGGGTGAAAGAGGTATTTTATCCCGTTAACCTCCAGCCAGCCCCGGGAGTCCCCGTTGGCGCTCGTCGCCGCAAAGCACACCGCGAGACAGTCTCTTACATTCTTGAAGTATGAATCGCCCTGGAACATGTTGTCGGGAACGTTGAAAACCAAGCACTCGACCAGGAAGGACCCAATGGCCTTGGCCTCAGCAACACCCTTTTCCTCCATCTCGTATTTGAGGCTCTTCAAGGCGCGGACCACAGACTTGAACCTGTTTCCTGTTCGGTCGTTCTTCGCGACCCCATTCGCGTACTGCTGTTCGGGCCAGTTGACAACCTCACGACCGCCATCGGAGTAGAACTTCGTTCCCGGTGGCGTTACGTACTCCGAAACATACGCCCCGAGAAAGGCGTTCAATGTGCGCTTCTTGTACAGCCTGTACTCAAACGCAGCCACTACGTCCGCGTCGACTCGATAGGTGTTCTCGTGCACGTCGAAAGCCTTGTCGCCCCGTGAGACCCCGCGCTTTCCGAACTTTGTCTCAAGGGCGTTCTGCACGTCAGTCTTAAACTGGGCAAAGGAGTACGCGGCGTCGACGATGTTCGCTTCGGCCTTCGTGTAATCAGCGAGCCCGAGATCGTAGAAAAAAGTGTCGGTGCAGCATACGCAAATGTCGACGTCGCTCTCTTGCCTCACGTTCGTATTGTTTCGGTAGGAGCCCTGCGGAATGATCTTTATGTCGTGCGGGCCGAGCGGTGGGTATTCGCGGACAGCGGCTCTAATCATGCGCTCCGCGTTGGCTTGCTTCTCTGCCTCGGTGTCGCTAGCAGGCTTGCTCCAGGTTCGAAATTTGGCCTCCCACAGTGCGGACAAGAGGTTGTCCCCCCGTACATATCAAGGAAGTAAGAGCCGCAGGCGGGCCATAGTCTACGCCACCCGGTCCGGCCAAGCCAAGGAGCAATCTCTCGGCTTACCCTGGCGGGGTGGGTCACCCGCCACGATGCAGCGCTCCCCAGGTTTTGCGGGCGCCGCGTCCTCGCGGTTTGTGCAAGGGTGCGGATTCTGCCTCACGATTAGTCCCTCATTTTCAATCACTTCCGGCCATCCAAATTCGCCTTGACTTTTCCTGTTGACTGTGCTATAAGCAGCTTACCCTTGACAATTAGAATAATCGTTTTGTGCGCGCCGGGTCTTAGGGTTTGTACTTGCAAACCCTAACCTGAAGACGCATCAGGGTTTGTACTTGCAACCCTGAGGTGAGGACGCGTGCCCGAAAGGGCTGCGCACATGCGGCGCTAGACGTGTGTCCGCAGGGTTTTAGGGTTTGTACTTGCAAACCCTAACCTGAAGACGTTTTAGGGTTTGTACTTGCAAACCCTAGCCTGAAGACGTCTTAGGGTTTGTACTTGCCTGCCCGCCGTGGCGGGCAAAACCCTGAACTAAAGACGACGAAAGGAGGATGCAGCGTGAAGGGCGAAACAGGCTTTGGTCGGCGTTGTGAGGCGTTTCCGGCATCCCCGTCTCTGTGTCTCCGTGCCTCTGTGGCAAATCCCCCGACCGCCGCCGCGGCTTCGCGATTAGAAAACGCTCTAACTCGTTGAAAACAAAGGGTCGACACCATGTCTAATATACAGTTGCGGCGACGCGATGAAGCATCCTCGTACCGCCTGCCACGAGCGCAATCGAGGCGAGCGAGCGCCGCGAGCCGAGGGGTGGAGAGTCCTAATCTGCGTTCATCAGCGTTCATCTGTGGTTCAAACGGGCGAAGTAACTCTTTTTGGCGACGCGCCATCCAAGGAAACAGGGCGGGGATCGGTTCAGGGGTGTATACTCCGATCAAGGTCCCCCGGAGGTTGCCATGAAGAAGTCGTTCTCGGCGCAATGCCTGGCCGCAGTGCTGGCCAGTTCTCTCCTGGCCATGCCGGAACTGGCGCTCGGCCAACAGATTCCGCAAACCGCACAACCGCAGCAGCCTCCGATGCAGACGACGCAGCCGGCTCCGAAGGAAACGCCGTCGACCGTGCCTGCGCAGCAGGGCGCGAAGGCGCAGCCGCAAACAGCGCCGGCGGAACGGCCGCTGCCGCAGGAACAGGATCCCAAGGTCAAGCCGGGGAGCATCGAAGACGTCAACGCAATCGGCAACCGCGACGTGGGCAAAGGCCTCGACTTCTACTCGCTCGAGCACGAAATCGCGCTCGGCAAGCAACTGGCGCAGCAGGTGGACCGGTCGGCGAAGTTCATCGACGATCCGGTGGTGAACGAATACGTGAACCGCGTGGGACAGAACCTGGTGAGGAATTCGGACGCACGCGTGCCGTTCACGATCAAGGTGATCGATTCGGACGTGGTGAACGCGTTCGCGCTGCCGGGGGGTTTTTTCTACGTCAACAGCGGATTGATCCTGCACGCGGACGAAGAAGCGGAAATGGCCGGCGTGATGGCGCATGAGATTGCGCACGTTTGCGCGCGCCACGGCACCAAGCAAGCGACGAAGGGCGACATCACGCAGCTCGCGATGATTCCCGCGATGATTTTCATCCCGTACACGTGGGCGGGCTACGCGATTTACCAGGGGATGAACTTCATGATCCCGTTGACGTTCCTGAAGTTCACGCGCGACGAAGAGCGCCAGGCCGATTACCTCGGCTTGCAGTACATGTACAAGGCCGGGTACGACCCGAACGCGTTCGTGTCCTTCTTCGAGAAGGTGGAAGCCATCGAGAAGAAGCAGCCGGGTACGATTCCCAAGATTTTTTCGGACCATCCGCCGACGCCGGACCGCGTCGAGTCCATCCAGAAGGAAATCGCGACGATTCTGCCGGCGCGCGACGAGTACATCGTGACGACGTCGGAATTCGACATCGTCAAGGCGCGGCTGCAGATGATCGAGTCCGGGCAGAAGCTGAAGGACAAGAATCCCAACAAGCCGACCCTGCGCAAGCGGACCGCCCAGAACAAGGGCGGCGATACGGCCGGCGACCAGACCAGTCCCGACAGCGATCGTCCCACGCTGAAGCGGCGTCCGGACGACCAGCAGCCGCAGCAGTAATTCCGCGCGACAACAGTTCGAAGTAAGAAGGGCGCTCGATGAGATCGGGCGCCCTTTCCGTTTCGGGCGGCGAAGAAATCCACTGCAAAATTCGGGAGTTAGGAATTACTGATGGGCGTGAATTTCGGCGACGCCGAGGCGCTTCAGTCCTTCGGCGTAGTACTTGCGGTAGAGGATGTCCCATTCCTCGCTGCCTTCGAGGATTTCCTTCTTCTGCGAGGCGATCTTCGCACGCACTTCCGTATCGACCTGCTCTTCCACTTTCAGCAGCGATGTGATGATGTTGACGATCTCCTGGCGGATGGTGTCGCGGTCTTCGACGAAATCCACGTCGGAAGCGGAAACGAGAAAGTCGATGATTCGATGAGAGAGTCGGACTGTTTTTTCGCGGCTCAGTCGCATACTAACGGAGGATCAGCTTCCTTTCGCGGGCAAGCTGGCCCTTCACCTTCTTGTACATCTCCTGGTAGGACGCGCCGGTGCGCTTCATTTCGTCGGAATAGCGCGCGAGGATTTCGCGAACCTCCTCGTTCAGACGGTCCTCGATGGTGATTTCGTCGGCCATCACCTGGCGCACCTGCGTCGTCAGGTTCTCGACGTTCTTGGTTTCGATCATTTTGGCGGCGACGAGGCGCTTCACGACTTCCTTGGCCATGTAGCCGACGTAGTCCCGCGACAATAACATCTCGCGACTCCCACCCTGGATTGCGCAAATTCAGTCTACTGGTTGCGAACGGAGAGGTCAAGGCAACGGGAAAAGAAGGCAAAAACGCTTGTGATGCGCGTCACGCAGCGGGCCGCAGTCTGCGCCGAGTGCGTGCTACGGGCCGGTTCTCCCGCGTGCGGCATTCTGATAGTCTGTACTGGCTGCGGTGCCGATTCATCGAAGCAGCGCAATTCATTCGACAAGGAATTCTCACGTGAATCTGATAACGGTTACGAACGAACTGCACCGCGCGCTCAACTTCAACGCGGGGCCGGGGGCGCTGCCGCTTCCGGTTCTCGAGCGCGTGCGTGAGGAACTGCTCGACTATCGCGGGACGGGCATGTCCGTGATGGAGATGACCCATCGCTCGCCTGAATTCGAAGGGATTCTCGACCGCGCCGAGCAAACGCTGCGGCGGCTGCTGGCCATTCCCGAGGAGTACGCCGTCCTCTTCCTGCAAGGCGGCGGAAGCCTGCAGTTCGCGATGGTTCCGATGAACCTGTGCCTGCCGGGGAAGCCGGTCGACGTGCTGCACACCGGAATGTGGACCGCGAAGGCGATCGCGGAGTTGAAAAAGGGCACGCCGTTTCGCATCGCGGCGTCGACCGAGGCGGAAAAATTCACGCGGGTGCCGCGGCCCGAAGAACTCAGTTTGTCGGCAGAGGCGTCGTACGTCTACATGTGTACGAACAACACAATCGAGGGCACGCAGTGGCACGCGATGCCCGAGACGGGTGCCGTGCCGCTGGCGGCGGATATGTCGTCGGACATTCTGTCTGGAGCGCTCGACGTGCGGCGATTCGGGCTGATCTTCGCGGGCGCGCAGAAGAATCTGGGGCCTTCGGGCGCGACGGTGGTGATTGTCCGCCGCGACCTCGCCGAGCGCGCGGACAAGAATCTGCCTTCCCTGCTGCAATATCGCACCGAGATCAAGGAGAAGTCGCTGTTTCACACGCCGCCGACGTTTACGATTTACATCTGCGGCCTCGTTTTCGAGTGGGTTGAACAGCAAGGGGGCCTGGCGGCAGTCGCGAAACGCAACGAAGCGAAAGCGAAGATGCTCTACGACGCGCTCGATGCCGGAGCGTTCTACAAGTGTCCGGTCGAGAAAGCGTCGCGGTCGCGGATGAACGTCGTGTTTCGCGTGGCGGGAGGCGACGAGGCCATCGAGAAGCAGTTCGCGGCGGAGGCGGCGTCGGCGGGAATTGCGGGAATCACGGGGCACCGGTCGGTGGGAGGAATGCGCGTTTCGCTTTACAACGCCGTGACCGTGGAAGCGGTTGAATCGCTGGTCGGCTTCATGCGCGAGTTCGAGCGCTCGAAAAGCTAGAACTGGCGGCCCGGGCGGGCGACGGTTCGGCGGCGCCACTTCACGATTGCCACACTAGTGTGGCTAACACACAACAACCCCGCTTGACGCCACATTCGCTTGCCGCTATCGTTGGCTGTCGATGGGCTCACCGCACATTCAAGGCGCCGGGACCGCAATCGTGGAGAAGATCGCCGGGGTGAACGAGGGCCAGCAACCCCCGCTGGATGAATACTATAACTCGCTCTTCGCGGCGCTGGGACCACAGCACTGGTGGCCGGGGGACACGCCCTTCGAGATCATCGTCGGCGCCATCCTGACCCAGAACACATCCTGGAAGAACGTCGAGGCCGCGATTTCTAACCTGCGCGAAGCGGGACTCATGTCCCCGCGCGCGATTCTCGCCGCCCCGATTCGGCGCATCGAGCGGCTGGTGCGGCCCTCGGGGTACTTCCGGCAGAAGGCGCGAAAGCTGAAGGCGTTTTGCGAATTCCTCCAGAAGGAGTATCGCGGCTCGCTCGACCGGATGTTTGCGACGCCCACGATTGCGCTGCGCGAAAAACTTCTGGGCGTATTCGGCATCGGGCCAGAGACGGCGGACTCGATTCTGCTGTATGCGGGGCGGCACGAGGTGTTCGTGGTCGACGCCTACACGAAGCGCATGCTCGCGCGGCACGGCTGGATCGGCGAGAAGCCGAAATATGACGACGTGCGCTGGATCTTCGAGCGGCGTTTCCCGGGAGATGTCGCGCGCTTCAACGAATTTCACGCCCTGATCGTGAACACGGGCAAGACGTGGTGCCGTCCGCAGGAGCCGAAGTGCGAGGAGTGCCCGCTGGGGCGATACCTCGAGGAGGGCCGTTGAGCGAGAAGCATTCGCAATGGAAGCGGCAACTGTGGCTCACCGTGGTCGGCGTCGTGGTGGCGATGCTGGCGGCGGCGGTGTTCACGCTCGGCTCGCTTAAAATTCCGCTTCATCCCGAACAGGACACGGCGTTTCTGATTCTCTTTTCGCTCTCGACGGTGCTGGCGGTAGCGCTCATCGTCCTGACGTTCGTGCTGCTGCGATATCTGGTGCGCGTGTGGTCGGAGCGGCGCAGCAGCCAGATGGGCTCGCGGTTCAAGGTGAAAATGGTGGCTGGGGCGATGGGAGTTTCGCTCCTCCCCGTGGTTTTCATGTTTTTCTTCAGCTATGCGATCGTGAACCGCACGCTGGCGCAGTGGTTTCCGCGGCCGCTCGAAATGGCGAACGAGCAGAGCCAGGTATTGCTTGACGAGATGTCGAGCCGCGGGCACGCGCGGCTTTCGCAGGAGGCGCAAGCCGCTTGCGAATACATGCGTCGTCCCGACGCGAAGCCGAACGATGCGCTCAAGACAGCAGCGTCGGGCGCCGACGCAATCTGGCTCGTCTCGCCCCAAGGTGGAATCAGCGGATTGGCGTCTTTGGAACCTTCGGCTGCGGGCACCGCGAGCGCGCTGAGGCTGGTGCGCACGCTCCCGTCGGGTCCGGAGATTTGGGCGACGCCGACGCGGACGTACCTGGCCGGACGCGCGCCGTGCAGGGGGCAGTTCCTAGTTGCGGGAAGGCTCGCTCCCAACGACTACCTCGATCACTACGATCAAATCGAAGCGCAAATGGCGACGTACGCACAGCAGAAACGGGATCTCCGCGCTTACAAGCGCGACATTCTGCTCGCATTTGTGGTGATCACGTTGCTGCTGCTCCTGACGACCACGTGGGTCGCGCTGTTTCTGTCGAAGCAAGTCACCATTCCGATTCAGGCGCTCGCCGAGGCAACGCGGGAAATCTCCCGCGGCAACTTCGATCATCAGATTGACGTCCAGGCCCAGGACGAGTTGGGGACGCTCGTTCGCTCGTTCAACCGGATGACCGAGCAGCTCGGCGAAGGCCGCCGCCAAATCAACGAATTCACGCAGAGCCTCGAACAAGCGGTGGAAGAACGCGAGCACCGGCGGAAGATGATGGAAACAGTTCTCGAAAACATTCCCACGGGCGTCGTTTCGCTCGACTCGTCGGGGAATATCGCGCGTGTGAATTCCGCCGTCGCCGCGATTCTGGGCGAGTACGCCCGCACCGCGCGCACGCTCCCCGAACTGCTCGGGGACGAAGCGGCCCGGACCGTGTTGCATTTGATGCGGCGATCGCTGCGCATGGGGGCCGCGTCGCGGGAAATCGAAGTCGCTACGGGCGGGCGATTGGTTCGCGCCGCCGTGACGGTCAGCCCGCTCGGAGCGCGCCGGTCGAATCCCGGATTCATCGTGGTCATCGACGATCTCACCGACCTGCTGCGAGCCCAGAAGGCGGCTGCCTGGCAGGAAGTGGCGCAGCGAATCGCGCACGAGATCAAGAATCCGCTCACGCCGATTCAGCTCTCGGCCGAAAGGCTGCTGCGCTACCTCGATCGGTCGAAGACTGTGAAGCCGGAGGGTCCGAGAACGGAGTTTGAAACCATGACGGCGGAGTGTGCGGGATTGATCCAACGTGAAGTGCAAACGCTGGAGTCGCTCGTCAACGAATTCTCGCAATTCGCGCGCTTCCCTTCCGCGCGGCTGGCTCCGGCAAACCTGAATCCGATCGTTTCGAGCGCACTCGAACTGTTCCGCGGCCGGCTGGAGGGAATCACGCTGCGCACGAATCTGGCGTCGTCGCTGCCTCCCGTAAAGGCGGATCCGGAGCTGCTGCGGCACGTCTTGACGAACCTGATCGACAATGCAGCTGAAGCGATGGAGGGCTCGGCCATTCGCCAATTGACCGTCGCGACTCGAGCGGAAAGCGACGACGACGCGGTGGTGATCGAGATCTCGGACAGCGGCCACGGAATCTCGCCCGAAGACAAGGAGCGGCTGTTTCTGCCGCACTTTTCGACGAAGGGCCGCGGAACCGGCCTCGGACTTGCGATCGCCAGCCGCATTGTGGCGGAGCACAACGGCAGCATTCGCGTTGAGGACAACCTGCCGATGGGCTCCAAATTCGTGATTCGATTCCCAGCGACCGAGGTTCCGATCACGCAGCAGGCCGGAAGTCCCGCAGCCTAGGCGCTCTTCAACATGCCCGCATCCATACTCATCGTCGACGACGAAGGCGGCATCCGCGAATCCCTCGGCGCGCTTTTGCGCGACGAAGGATACGAAGTGCAGACCGTGGGAACCGGCGAGGAATGCCTCACCTCCATCGAGCAACGCCATTTCGACTTGGTCCTGATGGACGTGTGGCTGCCGAAGCTTGACGGCCTCGCGGCGCTCGAGCGGATTCAATCGCACGACGAGCCGCCGATGGTCGTCATGATATCGGGCCACGGAAACATCGAGACCGCAGTGCGCGCGACGAAGCTCGGCGCATTCGACTTCATCGAGAAGCCGCTTTCGATCGAGAAGGTCTCTCTCGTGCTTCGCAATGCGCTCGATTACCTGCGCCTGGAGACGGAGAACAGCAGGCTGCGCGCCGAGCTCGAGGAGCGACATCAGATTCTGGGCGTCAGCGTTCCGATGAAGGCGCTGCGACAGCAGATTGCACTCACCGCACCGACAAACGGGCGCGTGCTGATCTACGGCGAAAGCGGCACCGGCAAGGAGCTTGTGGCGCGGGCGCTGCACGCAAGCAGCTCGCGCAGCGGCATGCCCTTCGTGGAAGTGAATTGCGCGGCCATTCCCGAGGAGCTGATCGAATCGGAGATGTTCGGGCACCGCAAAGGCAGCTTCACCGGCGCGAGCGAAGATAAGGTCGGAAAATTCCAGAAAGCGGACGGCGGGACGCTGTTCCTCGACGAAGTAGGCGACATGAGCCTGAAAACGCAGTCGAAGGTGCTGCGCGTGCTGGAGGAGCAGCGCGTCGAGCCGCTGGGATCGAACACGCCGGTGAATGTGGACGTGCGCGTGATCGCGGCGACGAACAAGAAGCTCGACGAAGAAATCGGGCGCAACCTGTTTCGCGAGGACCTGTTTTACCGGTTGAACGTGATCCCCTTTTACGTTCCGGCGCTGCGCGAGCGGACGGAGGATATTCCGATCCTCGCGGCGACGTTTCTGGCGGAGTTTTGCGAGGCATACGGGAAGAAGCCGAAGGAATTCAGCGCGCCGGCGATGGAGGTTCTGCTGTCGTACCCGTGGCCGGGAAACGTGCGCGAGCTAAAGAACCTGGTCGAGCGGCTGGTGATCATGTGCCCGTCGCCACGCATCGAGCCGCACCATCTTCCGCCGGAGGTTTTTCGCGGGGCTTCCCGCAGCCCGCAAAAACCATACGAGAGTTTGCAGGAGGCGCGCTCGGCGTACGAACGCGAATTCGTTCTGCGGAAACTTGAAGAGAACCGGTGGAACATGACGCGAGCGGCGCACGCCCTGGGACTGGAACGCAGCCACCTCTACCGAAAGATGCGCTCGCTCGGCATCGCACCGTCCAAAGCATAGGGATTTCGCGCGCAGACGCTACCCTTCCGTTTCGGCTCCCTGGCGTTCGCTGAGTTGTTCGAGCTGGTAGCGCCAATCGAACTGGCGGACGAGGCCGGGATTCTCGCGCCAGCGCGGCTGGACGCGGACGAGCGTCTCGAGAAAGATTTTCACTCCGAGAATATCTTCCAGCTCCTTGCGCGCGTGCGTGCCGATCGCCTTGATGGTGGCGCCCTGCTTGCCGATCAGAATCCCCTTCTGTCCTTCGCGCTCAATATAGATTGTGGCGCGAATGCGGATGAGGTTCGGCTCCTCGTCGAAACTGTCCACGAGCACGCCTACCGCGTGCGGGACCTCTTCACGCGTCGCGAGAATGGCCTTCTCACGGATGATTTCGGCGGCCAGGAAACGTTCAGGCTGGTCGGTGAACTGGTCGGCCGGAAAGTACGGCGGCGCTTCGGGCAGGCGCGCGAGCCACGCTTTGGTCAGATCGAAACAGCCCTCGCCCGTAAGGGCGGAGATCGGAAAGATCTCGGCGAATTCGAACTCGCGGCGATAGCGGTCGATCAGGGGCAGAAGCAGCGGCTTTTTCACCCGGTCCACTTTGTTGAGCAGCAGAAAGACGGGACCGCGAAACCGCTTCACCCAATCGAGGGAGAAGCGGTCACCGGGGCCGAAGTCGACGGACGCGTCGACGATCAGGGACAACACGTCGAGGCCGTCCAGAGCGTGCTGAAGCTCGTCCATCATCATCCGGTTCAGCGCCGATGCGGGCTTGTGAATTCCCGGCGTATCGACGAGAACGATTTGCGCGTCGTCGCGATTCAGGATGCCTTGAATGCGATTGCGGGTAGTTTGCGGCTTCGGCGATACGATCGCGACCTTGCGGCCGACAAGGGTATTCACCAGCGTGGACTTGCCCGCGTTCGGGCGACCCACAATCGCGATAAATCCGGACTTGAACGCCATCACGTGAATTGTACGCCAGTCACTGCAGTGGGGAGCGTTTCTATTCCTCGGAGCGGGCGAAGTACGCGGCAAAGGCGACGAAGAGCAAGAGGACACCGACGCTGAGGATGACCGTCATGCTGGGTTTCGGCAAAGAGGCCGATTTGTCGAACCAGCCGGTGAAGAAATTCTGAGCGTTTTGATAGCTCGCATGCCAGATCGATTCGAGTGAAGGACGATTGCCGGAGGCGATTTTCAGCGACGCAAACCAGCCGCGAATTGCCTGCCACTGCCACACGCACACGCCGACGAAACAAAACAGGCCACATGCGTATGCGAACCGCTCAACGAACGTGATTGGCTCGGTGGCGCGTTCGGCGGCGGCGCGCTTCGCAAGCAACTGCGCCTTCCACCACATCAGTCCGGCGTCCGGAACGTGCGATTCCGCTTCGTCGACGGCGCGCATTTCGTTGAGAGAGAGCGCGGCAAGAGCGACGTCGGAGCACGCCGGACACTTCGCAACATGGTTCCGCAAATCCGCGTCCCACGCGCCCGTTCGGACGGCTTCGATAACCAGCGATTCCCTTTCGCACTTACACGGCTTCATCGCTCGCCTTCACTCACCGCCTGCTGCAAGGCCCCGGCGCCGCAACACATTTGCGAGTTTATTGCGCGCGCGAAACAGAAGCGACCGGACGCTCTGCTCCTTGAGGCCGACAACTTCGGCGATCTCCCGGTGGCTCGAGCCTTCGACGTACGCGAGCCAGAGGAGCTCGCGTTCGCGCGGCTTCAGACTCTGCACCGCATGCATCACATCCGATTGCAATTGAAATCCGTGCGCGCCGCCCGTGTTTGCGGGCTGCTCGCGGTCAATTCCCTTTTCCGAGGCGGGGGCCGGCGGGTCCACCTTGCCGTGCCGCCAATGATCGCGCAAGAGGTTCGTGGCAATCCGGAAGAGATAATTCTTCATGTAATCCTGATTCATTTCCGCGAAGCGAACGCGGAGAAAACGATAGTAGCTCTCCTGCATCAAGTCGTCGGCGAGAGTCGCGTTGCCCGAGGTCCGATACAGGTACGACCAGAGCGGACGCGCCGTGCGATCGTAGAAGACGCGGAAGGTCTGCTCATCCATCTGGAAGATCTCATCGACCGCGCCGGCGGCGCGTTCGAGTTGCTGCGCTTCCGAGAATGTGAATTCCTTCAGCATGAGTTTCGTTCCGCGAAGTTGCTTGCGGCGCAATCACGGCTCCGCGCGTCACGCATTGCGCTCAGACCGCGCGAGTGCATCCGGCCGCTCCAGGAGACCAAAATACTTCGCGAGGACATACGATACTCCCCCCGACACCAGAAAACCAATCCCGAGCGTGAGGATCAGAATCCCGAAGATCCGAAACCCCATATCCGCATCGGGCGAAACTCGCCCGCGCAGAAGCAAAAGCCCCGAGCCGAAGAACGCCGCGATGATCCCGATTTGAACGGACCAGAGAATCCGGCCGAACGGGAGCGTTGAGAGTTGCCTTCTCTGGCCCTCAAAGACGGGAGACTCGAGAAATTTCTTTCCGGCGTCCGACGCCATGTACGCGAGCATTTCCTGGCTCGAGCCGAAGCGGTCGAGCAGTTTCGCGTGAGTCTCCGTCTGCACTTTGACCATCTTGTTCCAGCGGCGGTTTTCGAGCACGACGCGGAGGATCCACAGGGTCACGAGCGCGAATACGATGAACACGATCATCGGCGCGATATCGTTCATGAAGCGCCCGAAGTCATAGGAGGGGCTACCGGCATTGCTCATGCGCTCGAGGGCTTGCTGCTCAAGAGAGCGGCGAATGTTGTTAAGTTGCTCGGCCACCTGAGGATCGGTGGGTTGCTGATCAACGGCGCCCTGCGCGGATGACGCAGGTTCAGCCTGAGGTTTCGCGGGCGCGGTGGGCTTCTGCGCCTGTTGCGCCTTTTGCGGGGCGGCCGGCACTTGGGCGGCGCTGCGATCCCCTGTGGCGTGGGCCGGAGCCGCCGAAATGGCTGCGGCGAGTTGCATGCCCAGCAGCACGAGAATCAAGAGAAAGAAAATTCGGAACGACCTGTTCGAGCTTTTCATACTCTCTCCTTCGTCCTTCATCATTGGCGATCGAGTTTCTGCTTTGTCAGGCGATATAACGAACGGCAGAGGCAGGATGTTGACAACATTCGGCGCGTCCGGCGCGCCGAATGTTGAGCATCGCTAAATGATTGACTGGCAGGGCTTTAGGTGGCACCTACACACGTCAGGCGAGGGCGGCAGCTTCCTCCTGGATGCGCTGCCAGGCGCGCTCGACGTGGCGAAGTTCGGTTCGCGTCTGACCGATGGCCATGCGCAGGGTGAGCCGGTCGTTGAGGCGAGTATGGGTGAGGTAGAGGTCGCCGCTCTGGTTGAGGCGGTCCATGATGGCTTGATTGGCGGCGTCTCCGGCGCGATGGCGGAAGCAGACCAGATTGAGCGGCACGGGCGCCGCGAGTTCGAAATCGGGACTGGCTTTCACCCATGAGGCGAATTGCTGGGCCAAGTCGACGTGGCGCTTGACGTGGTGGCGCAATCCGTTCACGCCGTAGTGGCGAATCACGAACCAGAGTTTGAGCGCGCGGAATCGGCGGCCGAGAGGAATGTGCCAGTCGCGATAATCGAATACGGCGCCGGACTCGGTAGCCTTGTTGCGGAGATACTCCGGAAGGATGCTGAGAGTCTTGATGAGCGTCGCGCGGTCGCCGACGTAGAAGCAGTCGCAATCGAAATTCGTGAACATCCATTTGTGCGGATTGAAGCAGTAGCTGTCGGCGAAATCGACGCCGTCGTGAATCCAGCGAAATTCGGGACAGAGCGCGGCCGTGCCGGACATGGCGGCGTCCACATGGAGCCAAACGCCCTGATCGCGGCAGATTTTTGCGATGGCGCGAACGGGGTCCATCGCGTTCGACGAGGTGGTGCCGACCGTCGCGTTGACAAAGCATGGGATGAGGCCCGCTTTGCGGTCGCGGTCGATTTGCGACGCGAGCGAATCGGCGCGCATCGCGAATTTCTCGTCGACGTCAATCAGGCGCAGCTTCGCGCGGCCGATACCCGCGACTTTCGCGGCCTTCTCGATCGAGGAATGCGCCTGCGTGGATGCGTAGGCGACGAGGCGGCCGTCGCAGCCGCGCTCGTTCGAGGCGTAGTTCGTGGCGCGTTCGCGGGCGGCGAGCAGCGCGCAGAGCGAAGAGCTGGAGGCTGTGTCCTGAATCACGCCTCCGCCAGAGCCGCGCGACGAGAATCTTTCCGGCAGGCCCAGCATGTCGACGAGCCAGTCGAGGACGTGCGTTTCGACTTCGGTGCACGCAGGGCTGGTGGCCCACATCATGCCTTGAACGCCGAGGCCCGAGGAGAGGAGATCGCCGAGAATCGACGGAAACGAGTTATTCGACGGGAAGTAGGCGTAGAAATTCGGCGATTGCCAATGCGTGATGCCAGGAAGAATCAGATCCTCGACGTCGCGCAACATCGAGTCGAAGGGCTCGCCATCCGGCGGGGCGCTCTTCGGGAGCGAAGCGCGGATTTCGCCGGGCTTGACGCGCGAGGCGACCGGAAGGGAGTCAACGCGCTCGTAATAGTCGGCGATCCAGTCGATTACAGCCTTGCCGTGGCGGCGGAACTCGTCGGGAGTCATGTGCAAGCTTTTATCGGGAGTCATATGGTCTCACCCAGGGAATTCTGCCACAGAGGCACAGAGACACAGAGGACGAAGGGCGGACAAAGACCAACCGGGATATGGGGAGGCGAGGGGCGCGCGGAGACGCCGAAAACCTAAAGCACAGATGAACACAGATGAACACGGAGGGAGGCGGCGGATCGGGAAGCGGAAAACGGATTTTTGGCGATTAGGACGGGGTCCGGTTGTTTGTTTTCTATAACTTAGGAGGTGTTCTAATATTCGAATTTGGCGATTAGGATTTGCCACAGAGGCGCAGAGACGCAGACGACGAGGGGCAGATAAAGGCCAACCGGGATACCGGGAGGCAAGGGGCGAGGGGCGGAGAGAAACCGAGCGCAACCGTATATTAGACATGGTGTCGGCCTTGTGTTTTCAACAAGTTAGCGCGAATTCTAATCCCCGAACCGTAGATTAGAAAGCTGTGAGCCCGATACGGAGCTCGGAGCAAGCCGACGACCTGCGGTCCGCGACCCATGAACTGCGCCCCCTCCTCTCTTGCCCGCCATCTGGCGGACAGCAAAAACAAGCCACGTTAGCACATTTCGGATGATAAATCAAGAGTAAATATTACACAGTCCTACGAGTTCTAGGACTACGCCCGGCCCGAGGGCAGCCCGGAGACTGCGTTCGCCGTAACCCTTGCATAAAGCGAAAGCGGATTCAACGACGCGATTCGCGCGATTCGCGCGAGTCAGGTTGAGGGTTTCTTACAAGCTCAGAACTCCAGTTCGGCGACGAGCTGCACGTTGCGGGGGCTGCCGTTGCCGAAATAAGGATTAAACGAATCCGGGGTGCTGGTCAAAGGGAAGCCAGAACCGAAAGTGGTAGAGGGGTTGGCAAAGTTCGGATGGTTCCAGATATTGAAAAATTCCGCCCGGAGGCGCAACGACCAATCGCGGGAGATCTGCTGAGATTTGACGAATGACACATCAAAGTCATTCAGCCCCGGTCCGCTGAAAGCGTTTCTTCCCAGATTGCCGTAAGTCCCCGGCAGAGGCTGCGTGAACGCTGCCGGATTCAGATATGGCCCGAGCGGATTGAACGCCACGTGAGGATTACCGACCAAATTCGGGCGGTCGCGAAATTCGCCCGTCCCGGAATTGTCGAAAGGCAAAGTTATGTTGAGCGGTCCGCCAGATTGTAGAGTCGTAATGCCATTCAGCTGCCAGTTAGCGGCGAGCGCGTGCAGCCAACCGGACAGACGGGTGGGCACCGGTATCCGCCAGGCATACGTCAGGGTAAAGCGATGGCGAACGTCGAAATCCGAGCGGCCATAGTCGAGGTGCAGGTTGCGGCTGTCTTCCGGCGGCCCTCGATAAAATCCGCCAGCGCCTGAGGCATCGTCCAGCGATTTGGAAAACGTATAGGCAGCCCGAAATGTCAGGTTGGCGGCCGAGCGCTGGGCGGAGACCTGCAGGCTGTTGTAATTCGAATCCGCGATATCGGAAAGCGTGTTGATCACGCGAAACTGGGGGAAGGCAGCCGCAAACGGCCGGCGAGCCTGCTCGCTCACCGGGTCGGAACTGCCGGGTGCTGGCTGATTGACGTCAATCACGACGGGCAAATCAGTGCCGCGCGATCCGTAATACGCAATGCGCAGAGATTGTTGCGCGCCTAACCGTTGATCAAATGCGAGATCAAAGTTCTGGCTGCGGGGATCGGGGAAATGGGTGCTCACAGCAAAAACATCGAATGGCGGCTGGGGTTGCGCCGGCCCAAAGATGGGGATACCCGGGCCAAACGGCACGGGCGCCGACGGCGTAATCGTGAAGATTGCACTGGAACCGATCGGATTGAACAGCGGCCCTGGAAGGATCGAGTTCGAGTTACTGCTGTTATCCATCAATTCGTCAAACGACTGAGCGTCGAAATACATTCCCCAGCCGCCGCTTAGCGTGCGAGAGCCACCTAGTCCGAGCGAAAACGCGGCGCGCGGCGCGAAATCGCCGAGGTTCGGCTGATACTCGTGCTCAAGTCCAGGAGCGCCGACCAGCACCAGCCCGGCGCTCGGAACGAAGTTACTCAGCCTCCCCTGCTTCTCGGTAGGCACAGAGAATTCATCGTGGCGCAATCCAAGAGTGACCTTCAGGTCCGGCCGAAGCTGCCAACCGTCTTCGACGAACACCGCCCAGCGATGCTGGCGCAGGTAGCGTTGTGAGTCGCCACGCGCAATGGTGGTTACGCCGGGAGCAGGCAGGCCAGCCAGCAGATCCACCAGGCTGGCGATCGCGAAGTCGCCCGTGAGTTGGTCGCCGAGCTGCGAGCCATCGAACAGGAGCCGCCCGCGCATGCCGGTGTCCGTGAAGGCATTCTCCTGAAGTAATGTTATGCTGCCGCCGAACTTCCATTGGTGCGCGCCGCGATTCCACCCGATTCCATCCGAGAAATCGTACACGTTACTGGCTCGGCCGCGCGGCAGCGAGAGAGGGGCGCCGAGATTTTCGTATTCGCCGGGCGCGATGTCGATTTCCGGCAAACCGGAATCCCGGGCCGAGGTGACGCCGGTGTTCAGGCCGAGTGCCGTTGTATTGAAGCCCGTGTCGCCAGGAAACGTTGTTTCGTTGTAACGCGAATAACCGAAGCGGGCAGAGTTGACCAATCGCGATGACACCGCTCGCTGCCATTCGGCGGTAAACAACTGCACGATCGTGTGGGATTGCGAAGCATAACTCGGCAGCCGCGAGCCTCCTCCCAACCCGAACTGGCCCTGAGGAAAACTCTGGCGGTTTGCGCCAAGAGCGTACGAAGCAGAGATACTGTTCCGACCCTTCTCGCCGTGATCCGCCTTCAGCGTCAGCGTGTTGCCGTCACTGCGCCCGATATCAGAAAAACTGAGCGGACCCTGGCCGAGCGAGGCGGGGTAGAGCGCAAGAATGGGCGAGGCCAGCGCGTTCACCGGACGCCCATCTCCCTGGACGAGCGATGTTGCTGTGGCAATTTCCCCGGTTGTGGGAAATCGAGATGCGAAGGTAACCCCAACTCGCTCGTGCTGCCCTTCATACGAACTGAAGAAGTGGCTGCGATACGGCAGCGGGCCACCCGCAGTAAATCCAAACTGATTGTTCCGAAATTCAGGGCGCGGGCGGCCAAAGGCGTCGTTATAGAAATTGTTGGCGGCCAGCTTGTCGTTATCGAAGAATTCAAACAGCGACCCATGCAGGTGCGGCCCGCCGCTCTTGATTGTGGTCAGCACCGCCGCCCCTGACGGGCCATACTCGGCGCCGGTATTGGTTTGGACTTCGATTCCCTCGATAGCATCGAGCGGCAGCAGGACTGCTGGAGCACCAAAGGCGCCCCCCTGCCCGATCGCTTCCGCGTTGCGAAACGGGTCAAGGTTATTCGTACCGCTGACGATATAAGTGTTGAACTGCGCGCGGCTGCCGTTGACGGGAAACGATCCAAACGTACCCCCGGTTGCGCCGGCTCCGGGGATGAGCGTCTCGAGATTGCCGGATGCCTGCCCGCGTACTGGCAGCGCGCGCACCTGCTCTCGCACGTCCCCGGCATTCTCCTCGGTCACTGCGTTTGACAACGCTCGCCCCGGGTCCAGCGTGATCTGCAGTTGCCTGGTTTCTCCTACCTGCAGCGAAATGCCCGCAGCTTCGATGCTGACATACCCAGTGTGCGTAACGCGCAAGCGATAATCGCTCGCAGGTGCGAGGCGGGCAAATTCGAACTGGCCGCGTTGATCGCTTGCCGCAGTTGCCGTCACCTCGGTGCGATTTCCGACATAAAGCAGCAGTTGAGCGCCACCGACTGTATGGCCTCGCGTATCTAACACTTTACCGCGCAGAGTGCCGGTCCTTACCTGGCCAACAGCCTGAATCGCAACAAGCGTGGAAAGAAGAGCCGTGACCGCGAGAATTTGAGTGACCCGGCGGCACCACGTCTGCAAGGACGGCTGTATCAACTTACGGGATGTATTCGTCAAACGCCTTTTTGTGCTCTTCTGATCTGAGTCTCTCGATGCTTGCAAGATCGCTCTCGACTCGCTGACGCTCTCAAGACTCGCCTCTCGACAAGGTCCCCAAAGCGTAGAGTTGGTATACGCAGGCAATTGGAAAAGGTTCTTGTGCCATGTACAACGTCATCTTGCTATGAAGAACAGCTCCAAAGCTGTACAGCAGCGCCACCTCAACAGCTTTCTTGCGGTTGGTGACGGCGACGCCAAAGCATCATACCCCCGATCTGCGCATTGTGCATGAACTGGGCAAACGCTGAGCGAAGGAGAGAGCGATGTTCTTACGACAATTGCCCCAGGCGATCACCTGTGAAATACGAGGTTGATGGCGGCGCGGAAACCAGCGGCGCCGTTTGTTCGTCACTCAATCAGGCGCATGTTATCGTGCGAGTAACAGAAAGTAAGGGGTCGAGGCGATCCTAGGCGATGTTCCCAGATATGCCAAGCCGGCCTGTAGCCAACCGCAAGAGCTTACCTATGGCCGCGGTACGGAGGTCCCACTCTGGCGGCGATTCTGAGACGCCGCAAGCGAGGCCTGCATGGCTCCCGTCCTAGTCTGGCTGATTCTGTTCCTCTGCCTGGTAATCTCGATTGTCAAATACACGCTGGCGCTCATCCTAAAGTGGTCGGTTCCACAGGCGACGGTCAAGAAGGATTACACGTATCAGCCTATGGTCAGCGTCCTGATGCCCTGTTTCAACGAGGGCAAGACGGTCTACGAGACCATCGAAAGCATCAGCAAGAGCAATTATCCGAACGACCGGTTCGAAGTGATTGCGCAGGACGACTGCTCGGTGGACGACAGCTACGAATGGATGCTGAAGGCGCAGCGGGATTTCAGCAACATCAGGGTCAGGGTGGGACGCAACGCGTCGAACTGCGGGAAGGCGCGCACGGTGTGCAATGCGCTGCACCACTCTACCGCCGACATGATCATCTCCATCGACTCCGACTGCATTTTTCATCCGGACGCGATCCGGGAGCTCGCGGCTTGCTTCTCGGAGCCGAAGATCGGGTCGGTGGGCGGCAGAGTGGGAGTAAGAAATCCCAACGAGAGCACGATCACCGCGATCCAGACGTTCATCTACTACGCGGCATTCCAACTTTATAAGGTTCCCGAGAACTGGACGCGCAGCGTGGGATGCATCAGCGGGTGCCTCTTCGCGATACGGCGCGAGCTGCTGCTGGAGATCGAGCCGAAGATTCGCAGCCGGCACTGGTTCGGCATCCCGGTGAATCAAGGCGAAGACCGGTTCCTCACACATCAGACGTTGCTGCGCGGCTACGGCACTTACATCAACAACGACGCACTGTGCTGGACAACGGTGCCCGTGAAGCTGTCCGACCTGTTCAAGCAGCAGCTCCGCTGGCGGCGTAGCATCATACGAGATCTTTTCTACACGCTAAGGACGCTGCCGCAGCACGTCTGGACGCTCCACCCGAATACAGTGCTGACGCTGGTGCTGACGCCGCTCGGCGCATTGCTTGGGTTACTCGTGGCGATCACCATGCTGTCCGGCAGTTCGATGGCATGGGCGGGACCGGCGCCGCTCGCGGCGTACCTAGGCATCGCGGCGATTCTCAGCTGGGTGATCCGGAAATACAGCACCCGCGAAGCGGTGAACAACCCGCTCGCCTTCGGCGCCTATCTGGCGTGGTCGCTGGTAAGCAGTCTGTTCATTACGACGCTCGCTCTGTGCACTCTGGATTCGAGGGATTGGGGAACACGAACGAAGCAACAGGAGACGACGGATGACAACATCGCTGACGATACCGCCCGTCAAGAAAGCCGCTGAACCAAAGGCTCGCGTGATTCAACCGATGCTGTACAAGTCGGTGGTCACGGTTTACCGGATCTTTGCGATCGCGACGCTCTATCTGGTGCTCGCCGGCGTATTGGCGTACGGCTTCGTGATGGGCTTCTATGCCTTGAACACGTCGTGGGCCGCGCCTGTGATTCTTTCGCCCTCCGACGACAAGAGCCTCGATTTCACGGAGAAGCTGGTGACGAGCCGGCAGAGCCTGGAAGACCTGAACGTCGACAAGAAGCGGCTGGAAGACGGCGTTGGAGAAATGATCAAGCACCGGGCTGCGCTGCTGACGCTCGAGCCCCAGCTGCAAACCGCCATTACACGCGAAGCGGAACACAACCGGCGCACCGGCCCGGAGCTGGTGGAGCTCGAAAAACAGAAGCAGGCCGATAACCTGAAAACGCAAGCGGTGGTGGCACAAGTGAAACAGGTGGAGGCCGAGATCGACAAGGATCTGGCGGCCGGCTTGATCACGAAAGGGGATGCGGCAACGCAGCGAGCGGCGCTGAACCAAACCGAGAATTCATACACCGACAGCAAGATCAACGAAGTGCTGCTCACCGACAAGGTTCTCGACAAAAACACGACGAATACGAATTCGCTGGACGTTCTCGACAAGCAGGCGGAGCTGGTGTCCGAGATCGCGCAACTGGATATTGCGATCGGCGTGGCGCAAAAGCAGCTCTATGAAGAGTCGAAACAGATCGATCGCCTGAAACAGGCGCTCACCACGGCAAAACAGACGCCGTATTACCTCAGCGCGTCGGGAGAGAGCTCCGTGTACTTCGCCTTCGTGCCGTACGACAACCAGCGGCACGTGGCCGCCGGCACCGGCATCTACGACTGCTACCTGAACATGCTGGTGTGCAGAAAAGTGGGCGCGGTGAAGCAAATCTTCGCCGGCGAAGAACATGCCACCCATCCGATCTTTCGCACGGACATCCGCGGCTTCCTGATCCAGATGCAACTGGACCATCCGGAATCCGCCAAATCAAAAACCATATTCCTGAACAGCAAGCCGCTTTTCTTCTGAGGAGACGCGAGATGCTCTGGACAAGACTGGAGCGCGAGACGCTTCAAGCGAAACTCTGCGCAGGCTTCGTCGTCGCAATGCTGCTGGTCCCCGCCGCTTTTGCGGACGACAGAGATCAGCAGGCGTACTGCCGATACGTGACAGAGCAAGCCGACGCGCAGCGGGACCTGCTTCTGACGCCCGACGCGATTGGGGGCGTGACGCAACCCAATACAGGCTTGCCGATGCAGTCGGTGTGGGGCGTCTCGAGCAGCCTTTCGAACGTGAGAAAGGCGAGCTTGACGATCGACGCAGCGCGAAAGGACTGCGCGCTCTATCTGGCGGCTACATCCGCGCAGCAGGAACTCGAATACGCACTGCCGAACCTGGAGAAGCAGGCACTGCAGCACAGACTGGAGCTGATACAGCAAGCGTCTACAAGCCTGGACGCGCTGCTGGCCACAACGGCAAAAATGCTGGCCGCGCAGGACATGACGCGGCCCATGGCCTTCGCATTGCAGACCACGAAGATCAAGCTGGAAGCGGATCGAGCCGATACGCAGTCGAAAATCGTGGCCATTTATGTGCCGCAACTCAGCGACAAGCCGATCAAGGAACTGATCGCCGAGAAGCAGAATGGCGAAGCGAACGATCGGCGAGCTCTCACCAAACTGCGCCGCCAGAACAACTGGGACGTCGCGCTTTCTGTCGGCGCGCACCAACAAATCAACCCACTCGTTGGAAACCCGGCCGCTTACGGCGAGGTGACCGTGAGCTACAACCTCGCGAGCCACGCTATCGACAAACATCTGGACCGGGCTGCCAATGCCTACGACGATTGGAAAAACGTTCAAGAAGGCGATGTCGTCCGCGGCGCAGACGCGCTCAAGCAACAGGTTGCGGAGGGTATTTCGGTCCAGGACAGCAGGCTCACGGCCCTCGAGGAGGAGCAGAAGCAAATCGAAAGCAATCTTCAGCTGCTGGGTGACACGCGAACCAGCGCGGCGGTGGACTTCCGGAACCAGTTGACCACTGCCCAACTGCTGCTGAACATCGAGATCGGCGACGCAAGCTTTCGACTAGAGCGGCTGAAAGAGTTTCTCGGAAGGAATTTCTGATTAGGGATGAGGGAGGGCAGCGGACTGAGAGCGGGCTCGGTTGAGGGCGCGCTCGAGCTGGGCGCGCGTCTTGCGGACCTGGTCGCTGGTCGGGCCGTCGGGGACGAGCTTGAGGTAGGCGTCGATATCCTGCAAGACGGCGGCATAGTTGTGCAGCGCCAGGTGGATGTTTGTAAGGGTGAGGTAAACCAGCGGGTATTCCGGGTTCAGGTCGCGAGCCTTGGCGGCGCTCTGCTCCGCGTCGGCGGGGCGCTTCAAGCCGAGTTGGGAGCGAGCAAGCTCGTAGTAGGCGCGCGACGAAGAGGCGTCGGCGGCGACGGCCTGGCGGGCGACGGGCTCGGCATCGGCGAAGCGCGCGGTGTTGTTGAGCAATCCGGCTAGATCGAGGATCGCGTACGGATATTTCCCGGAGCTGAGGGCCACGGACTTTCGGAGCGCGTCCTCGGCAGCCTGAGCCTCGCCGAGGTAGTAATGCACGATGCCGATCTCAGCGTAGGCTTCGTAGTAAGCGGGATAGGCGTCGATCGCGGATTGAAACTGGGCGAGAGCGCCGGGGTAATCCTTCTTCGAGTTCACCAAGGTCATTCCTGTCTCGTACGCGTCGCGGGCCTTGACCGGCACGCTAAGCTGGTGCGCAGAGACGGCCGCGGGCGGGCCCGCGGTGGAGGAATCCTGCGGAGCTTGCCGCTGGAGATCGATTGAGACGTCGGTCTCTTCGCCCGGTCCAATCGCGACTTTTATCTTCGCGGGAACGTATCCCGATTTGTCAGCGAGAATGTAGAAATCGCCTTTGCGGCAGCCAAGCCGGAATTGCCCGTCGGTGCTGGAAGTTGTGGGCGCAGCGACGAGATCATCTCCGCCAGCCACGAGCTGAATCCGAACGCTCGCCAAGGGTTCATGCGAGGAGGCATCATGCACGGTGCCGACGATGACGTGACTTCCATTCAGGACCTGGGCGGAGCAGGAGAAGACCATCAAGAAAAAGAGCACCACGATAAATGCGCCGCGCCGTTCGCGCATGAAGCCCCCACAGGCATTACTTGGCACGTACCCTCGCACAAATCGAGCGCGGATTCAATACGGAGTTGTTTTGGCGGGAAAAGACCTTAAACCACGGGTGAACATTGATGAACACAGATCGGGGAAAAAGGCGGATTTGAAATTGGACACTTGAAATTTGAAATGAGGCGCGAAACGGGGCTCACCGCAGAGACGCAGAGGATGCGGAGAAAAACGAAATGCGAAGCTCAGGGTGAGGCGGCGCCGGCGACGCGGCGGGCGCGGACGCGGAGGACCTTACGCTGGTTGGCTTCGATGACTTCGAAGCGAAGGCCGTCGGACTCGATGATTTCGCCCGGGCGAGGCACGTGGCCGGCGAGAGCGTTGAGGAGGCCGGCGACAGTGGTGGCGTTGGCGTGACGCGCGGCCGATTCGAGCGAGCCGCCGAAGAGTTCGGTGATCTTGTCGATCGGCACGCTGCCGCGCAAAACCAGGGTGCCGCCCGTTTCGCGCACAACGTCAGGGGCGGGGCGCCGGTCCTCTTCGCCGATCTCGCCGACAATTTCTTCGATCAAATCCTCGACGGTGACGACGCCCGCCATCAGGCCGTACTCGTCAATGACGACCGCCATCTGCTGGCTTTTGCGCTGCATTTCCTTCAGGAGGTCGGAGCCGAACTTGGTTTCGGGAACGAAGAGCGCGGGCCGCATCAGCTCGCGAACGGTGCGATGGGCGGCCTCGCGGTCGGGCACTTCGAGCATATCGCGCGCCATGACGATGCCGACGATGTCGTCGAGCGATTTTTCGAAGACGGGGAGGCGGGAGAATTTCGTTTCGACAGCCAGGTCGCGAAGATCCTCGAGCGTGGCAGAAGCCTTGATGGCGACGACGTCCGGGCGAGGAGTCATCACGTCGCGAACGCGCTTTTCGCCGAACTCGACGACCTGCTCGATCAGCCGAGCTTCGTCCTGCTCGATGATTCCCTCTTCCTTCGCGGACTCGACGAAAGCCTCAATCGACTGCTCCTCGGCGGGAGCGGAAGGCTCTTCCTCGGACAAATGAAGGAACGAGATGACAACGTCGAGAACCGACTCGATCGGGTAAACAAGCATAAGAAACGCGCGAACCAGAGGCACGAAGGGCGAGATCCACGTCCCACGCACGCCGGCAAGAAGGAGCGCCGGAACGAATTGCATCAGGATGACGACTTCTGCGCCGAGAAAAACAACCATTTCGGCGGCCGCTTGCCACGTGGTGGGCGCGAAGAAGATGACGCCGCGAGCCGTGAAGGCAGCGACAAGAACCAGCCAGAGTCGCGCGAGAAGATTGAAAGAGAGCGAGAGGCGGCGGCGGTCCATCTTGAAACGCGGCTCAATGTCCGCCTCGAAGGTTTGCAGATGCTCGTGGATGCGGCCGGTAGTGATTGTGCCGAGTTCGCGATAGACGCGGTCGAGGTAGGCGAAGACCGGAAGGCCCGCCGTCAAGGCGAGTACACCCAGCGTGTAGAGGAACATCTTCAGGTTCATGGGCTAGGCTAACCCCAGAGCGCGGCGAAGCTTTCGTTCGCGGCGGTCCATTTGGCCGGCGTCGGTTTCGTGGTCGTAACCCATCAGATGAAGAATGCCGTGGAGAATGAGGATGCGCATCTCGTCGTCGAGAGCGCGCCCGAAGCGGCGGGCGTTTTCACGCGCAACGGCCGGGGCGATGGCGATATCGCCGAGATAAGAGGCAGAGGAGGCAAAGGATGCAGAGGAAAAGAGATCCTTTTGCCGCGCTCTGGGATGACGCCGACGTTTCACTTTGTTTTCCGGCCGGTGCGGCCTGGTTGGGAAAGACAATACATCGGTTGGGCGGTTTTTGCCACGGTAGGCGCGATTCCAGCGGGCGATCTCAGAGTTCGTAACGAGGCAGACGGTGAGCGCGCCGCGCGGAAGGCGAAGGGTACGTTGGGTGCGCGCGAGGAAACGGTCCAATCGAGAGACGGAAACGCGAACGGCGCGTTGGCGATTGAGGATCATAAAAAAGAGGCAGAGGAAGCAAAGGATGCGAAGGATGCAGAGGACAAAACATCCTCGAGGCTGACGGACTCACGGCGACAGAACCTCACCGCAGAGGCGCAGAGGGCGCAGAGAAAACCGCGACTCAAGAAAAGGAGCGAGGCGACAAACGAATCACTGCTCTGAGGCATCGGCGCAATCATTCGGACTGAGTTGAGCCGCTCGGCGTTCTCAAACCCCCGTTTGCGCGGGACGAACGGTTGGAACCGGAGGACTGCGGGTTCGGGCGCTCGTCGTAAGCTTTGATGATGCGCTGGACGAGGCTGTGGCGCACAACGTCGCGCTCATCGAAATAGATGAAGGCGATGCCCTCGATGTTGCCGACGACGTCGATTGCTTCGACGAGGCCGGAGCGGCGATCGTTCGGGAGGTCGATCTGCGTGATGTCGCCGGTGATCACGGCCTTCGAATTGAAGCCGAGGCGCGTGAGGAACATTTTCATCTGCTCGCTGGTGGTGTTCTGCGCTTCGTCGAGGATGACGAAGGAGTCGTTCAGCGTGCGGCCGCGCATGAAGGCGAGCGGCGCGACTTCGATGATGTCCTTCTCGAGGAAGCTCTCGAGTTTGTCGGCTTCGAGCAGGTCGTGCAGCGCGTCGTAGAGCGGGCGCATGTAGGGATCGACCTTTTCCTGCAGCGTGCCGGGAAGAAAGCCGAGGCGCTCGCCCGCTTCGACGGCGGGGCGCGCGAGGATGATGCGGTTCACCTGCTTCGAAAGAAGCGCGGAAACGGCCATGGCGACAGCAAGATACGTTTTGCCGGTGCCGCCGGGGCCAATCGCGAAAACCATGTCGTACGTTTCGAGCGCTTCGAGATAGCGGCGCTGGTTCGCGCTCTTCGGCGTGACGGCCTTGCGGCCGGCATGGCGCGAATGCGACGGAGAAAAAGCTCCACGAAGCCTGGCGGGCGGCTGCTCTGTGGCGATGCGGAGCAGCGCCTTCACCTCCTGGCTATTCGGGATACGGCCTTCGCGGATGCGCTGGTTGTACTCGCCGACGATTTTCGCGGCGCGTTCCACCTGCGCAGGCTCGCCCTCGATTTCGAGGTCGTCGCTGTCTCGAAGTTGGGTCGTTACCTGCAGAGCGGATTCGAAGAGCTTCAGATTTTCGTCGAGAGTGCCGAAGAACTCGCTGACGCCCCCGGCGATGCGGACGGTTTGTTTCATTCAGTTCGGTCGGCCGCGCGAGCGGCGCGAGAAGTTAGGCTCCTAGAATTAGCGTAGCGCGCACGACGGGGCGGGTCAAGGTGGGCGGGCGAGGATTCACGAAACTGTAACAAAGGTGGGCTGACACTAACGTCAGCTCGAGGGGAACCTCGGGCCAGCGATCGACGTACTTGCTTGCAGGAGTTGTATAGTTAGGCTCGCTCGCAGCGAGGAGGCGCCGATGGAGAGTTGGAAGCAGCATCTCAAGTTTGCCGCGCGACAACTGTGGCGCAACCCCGGATTCACGATCACGGTCGTGGTCACGCTGGCGCTCTCGATCGGCGCCAACACAGCGATCTTTTCGCTGGTGAATGCGCTGATGCTGAAGAGCCTGCCCTACACGCATCCGGAGCGAATGGGCACGATCTACGCTCGCGTGACCGGAGCCAACCCTTCCGACGACCTCACCGGCATCGATGGCGAGAAGTGGGAGCTGTTGCGTGACAACGTTCCCGCACTGATATCCGCCGTTTCGGGAGGCACCTCGGGAGTGAACCTTCAGGCGGGTTCTCATGTGGAGTATGTGCACGACGGGCGCATCTCCGCGCATTATTTCGATGTTCTGGCGCTCCATCCCATCATTGGCCGCAATTTTTCCGAGGACGAGGACCGTCCTCACGGACCCAAAGCCATCATTCTCAGTTACGGGATTTGGCGCAACGTCTTCGGCGCAGATCCGAACATCCTGGGCCAGGCCATCTCCCTGAGAAGCGAGCCCTATGCCGTCGTCGGCGTGTTACCAGGCGGCGCAACCACCCCTTTGAACGCGGACGTGTATACGCCGTTGCAGCCCAGCCGGTCCGGCGAAGGCGGCGGCACAAACTTTCAGGCCATCACGCGCCTGCGCGACGGCGCCACATGGCAAGAGGCGGACGCCCAAATCAACCGCGCCTGGGCCATCCGTGCCGAGCGGCTTGAAAAGGCAAACGTAGGTTCGCACGTTCGCTACTATTCCGTGCCGCTCCAGAGGGGCGAAACTGCTTCGCTGCGTCCGCAGGTACTCGCGCTGATGCTGGCGGCCGGCTTCATCCTGTTCATCGCATGCGCCAATCTGGCCGGCTTGACGCTGGTCCGCATGCTGCGGCGCACTTCGGAAGTGGCCACACGGCTGGCGCTAGGGGCCTCCCGCTGGCAGATTCAGAAGCAGTTCTGGGTCGAAAACCTGCTGCTGGCGTTGGTAGGCGGAGCCGCTGGCTTCGGGGTGGGCTTTCTTGCGCTGCGCGGGCTTTTGCTGCTGTTGCCCGAACACTTTCTTCCCGTCGCGCGCGTCCCGCTCGACGGCCGCGTGATGGGCTTCACGCTTGCCGTCTCGCTCCTGACGAGCATCCTGTTTGGCATGCTCCCGGCGCTGACAACGCGGAAAGTGGACATCCGCTCGTCGATGGCCAGCCGTACCGTCTCAACGTCAGGAAGCCAACGGTTCCGCCAAGCCATGATTGCGGGCGAAGTCGCTCTGACGGTTGTGCTCCTCGCCGCTTCCGGGCTGCTCATCCGCACGCTGGTCCACCTGGAAACGCTGCCACCGGGCTTCAATCCCAATGGCGTCATCGTCGCCAAGGCTTCGCTCGACGACGTCCGTTTCCATGATCCCGCCGCATTCAGAAAGCTACTGGACGAAAGCACGGCCGCGATGCGGCAGATTCCCGGCGTGCGCGCCGCGGCAGTCGGCCTGAGCCTGCCGTACGAGCGCGCCCTGAATGACGGAGTCACGCTGAGCGACGGCAAAGAGGCCGGGCGACAGGACGGGACCGACGTGGTCTACGTCACGCCCGGATATTTCGCCACGCTGCAGATGCCATTGCTCGCGGGCCGCGTGTTTACCGATGCGGATGGACCCAACGCGCAACACGTCGCGCTCGTGAATCAATCGTTCGCCCGCAAGTTCTACGGGGGGACGAGTCCGGTGGGCCGCTACGTCAACAAAGACACGCTAATCGTGGGCGAAGTGGCGGATGTTTCCGTTTCTTCGGGCTTGTACGAAGGCGCTCCGCTGATGAGCGAACAAGCGATGTACGTTCCAGCCGCGCAGGTGGACGCATCGTACCTCTCGCTCGTCCATGTGTGGTTTCAGCCGGACTGGATTGTTCGCACGGCGGGTCCGGTGGAAGGATTGACTGCAGAGATGCAGCGCGCCATGACGAGCGCCGATCCCAACCTGCCTGCCTCCGGCTTCTACAGCATGAACGATCTCCTGGCCCAAACGCTCGCGACGCAGCGAGTTGAAGTGGCGCTGCTGGGCGCAATGGCGGGGTTGGCGCTGCTGCTGAGCGCCGTCGGAATCTTCGCGCTGGTGGCCAATATGGTCGCGCAGAGGGCGCGCGAGATCGGCATCCGAATGGCTCTCGGCTCGACCGTAGGCCGGGCCATGGTGCAGATTGGCCGCTCCGGTGTGAACGCGTCGGCTCTGGGCCTTTTGCTGGGACTGGCGCTTTGCGCGGGCGCGCTGCGAGTGATGCGAAGCTTACTCTATGGGGTGGGCGTCTACGATGGGCCAACGCTGGCCACGGTGGTGCTCACTGTTGTCCTGGTGACGCTTCTGGCCACAACGCTGCCGATCCTGAGAATCGCGAAGATCGATCCGGCTAATACCCTGCGCGAGGAGTAGGACAAGTCCCAGCTACCGCGAATCGCGCAGAGTCTCTTCGCTCTAGCCCTTAGTGGTTGGGCCAGCGCTGAATCGCGAGAATATCTCAAACGCGAAGCCGTCGCCGGAACTGGAATCGAACGTGGAGGGGCGGATGGAGCCGTGCGTGGCGAGGCAAATCCTCCAGGTGTCGCCGTCCAATTCGTAGATTCCGAGATTGGTGTTTCCTTTCTCCGGGCCGAGATCGAATTTCATGTTCAGGCGTCGCGGGGTGGCCGACGAGTCCAATTCGAGGATGCCTTCGTACACTGCACCCATTCCGGTGCTCACGAACCGGTTGCCAGTTATGACCAGCCGGCTGGCTGTGAACATGGAAGCGGGCATCGTCCGACCACCAACCTCCAAAGAGGTCAACGCCCAGGAGCCCTGTAGCAGATCAAGATCTCGAGACACGTTTTATTCACCTCCGCAGGCGATTACGCTCAATGGGTCGGCGCCGGAGCCGCGCTTGGGTTGGCCGGCGGGAAAGCTACTTTGGGGACGGCGCGCGAGGCTTCGGAGGCCTCGAAGTAGGCCTCGTTGCGGTGGAAGCCGGCCCAGCCGGCGAAGAAGCTGTTCGGGAACTGGCCGATGAAGGTGTTGTAGGCCTGAAGAGAATCGTTGTAGCGCTTGCGGGCGACGGCAATGCGATTTTCGGTGCCCGCGAGTTCGTCCTGAAGGCGCAGGAAATTCTCGTTGGACTTGAGTTGTGGGTAGTTCTCTACGATAGCCAAGAGGCGACCGAGAGCACCGTCGAGCTGATTGTTGGCGGCGATCTTGCTTTGCGGAGTCTGTGCGCCGAGCAAAGCCGCGCGCGCATTGGCGATGTCGCCGAAGACGGTCACTTCCTGCGCGGCGTAGCCTTTCACGGTCTCGACGAGATTGGGGATCAGGTCGGCGCGGCGCTGAAGATTGACGTCGACCTCCGACCAACTTGATTTCACCTGCTCATTCAGCGCGACCATCTGGTTGCGGCTGCTGATGTACATGCCGCCGCAAATCAGCGCGACGACGAGCACGATTGCCACGATAGCGGCAAGAACTTTCATCGAAACCTCCCACGCGGAAAGCTATTTTCACCGCAGAGACGCAGAGGGCGCGGAGAAAGACAGTGCATCATCTCATAAGCGACAAAGACCCCGCCTTCGGCAGCCAAAGCCCCCTTCTATAACGACAGAATCGGTACTTCAGCGGCTAAAGCCGATCCGATTCGGTGACCGTTATGTCGTGGCTAAAGCCACGACCTACAAACATCCTCGTGCGCTCACCCATGCCCTGATTCCCGTTCATCGCCTAGAGGGCGGCGAGGCGGCGATCGACTTCGTTGGTCACAACCTCGACGAGCTCAAGATACGCGTGCAGCGTTTCCTCGATATCGATTTTTCGCGCTTTGCGCTTCCCTTCCCGCAATTCGAGGATTGCATGAAACGCGGAGGGATCGGCACCGGTGAGCGCAGCGACGCCGTCGACCGCTTCGCGCTTGGTCGCCGGGATCGGATTGCCGAGCGCCCAAAGCGCGTGCCGAAAAAGCGCGCAGAAGGTGGAAACAGACGCCATCATGATCGCGAGATGCGACTTCTTCCTCTGCGGTGCCGCAAGGATCGCTTCGCGCAGGCGCAGCCAGTGCGTGCGCAGCTCACGCTCAAGCTGCAGGCCGTGCAGGCGCAGCGGAATTTCGAATTGCTCGAAGAAATCTTCGCCGAGGAGCATGCGATGGCGCAGCTTCATGTCGACCAGCTCGATGGCGAAGACGTCCGCCGACCGACGCAGTTCGTCGAACGTGAAGAGCAGCGGCGGAGGATTGCCCTGCCGCATCCACCACTCGGTAGCGTCGTGAAGGGCCTCGAGTTCGGCGGTTCCCGCGCGATCGACGATGCAGAGGACGTTGAGGTCCGAATGCTTGGCCGAAAACTCGCCTGTCACGGCGGAGCCATACAGCACGATGGCCTTCAGGTTACCGGCGGCGCCCTTCTTCAGGCGAGCCACGAGTTCGGTGAGCGTGCGCTCCATCAAAAAGCCCTTCGCGTTCTTGCGTTATCCAGCTTCATGCTGCGACCGTGAGAGCCACGAGATTACCAGCTTCCGCTGGCGCCGCCACCCCCGAATGAGCCTCCGCCAAAACCGCCGAATCCTCCGCCGCCTCCGCCCCCGCCGCCAAAACCACCTCCGCCCCAGCCGGCGCCACCGAACCCACCACCGCCGAGCATGGGGCCGATCCACCAGCCGCCGCTGCGATAACGCCTGGAGCTGGAGCTTGAGCTTCCGGATCGCGCGGCCGCGATCAATCGAAGCACGGCGATGAAAAACAGGGCCATAAGGACGATGGCGAGAACGCCGAACTCCTGGCCCGGCGCCCAAGGTCTCTGTGGGCCACCTCTTGATTCCCGGGTTGGCGGAGGCTGCTCGCTGAGCGTCACGCCACGATCGGCCGCGATCACGTCCGCGGCGCGGCGCGTCATAAGCATCACGGCGGCGTCGTAGTTGCCTTGCCGCAAGAAAGGCACCGCTTCGCGCTCGAAACTTCCTACCTTGCCGTCGGGAAGAATGCCTTCGAGGCCAAAGCCAACTTCGAAGCGGTCCTTGTGGTCGTCGATCGCGAGGAGAATCAGAAGTCCGCGGTCTTTCTGCTTCGGACCGATGCCCCATTGGGTTGCCAGGTCGATCGAGTAGTCCTCGATCGTGCGGCCGCCAAGGGATTTCACGGTGACGACGGCGATTTGGGCCTGGGCCTTCTGGTCAACTTCGGTGCAGAGAGCGGTGAGCTGATCCTTGGCGGACTGGCTCAGCACGTTTGCGAAATCGTTGACGTAGCCCTGCGGCTTGAGCTGGCTGGGGTCCTGCGCGCGGGACGCGAGGGCGAACAGGCTACCGCAAGCGAGAAATGCGAACGCGAGGAAAGAAGCCCTGCCGAAGGCGCTGGGTGCAGGCGTCAGGAGCCGAGAGGGGCGTTGCCTGGACAGGAGTTGGACTCGCATGTCAGCAGCAACGCCATGGTAGAACTCGGGGAGCAGAGGTGTCAACGAACGAGGGCGCTGCCCGCGGGCGCTTCGATCAAAGTTACGAGACGGATCAGAGATTCAGAGCCGTGGGGTGAGTGGGTTGATAGAGGCCGACCTCGCCGCCACTGGGCAGTTTGATCGTCGTCTTGATTCCCCACGCCTCGCTACTGATTTCGGTGCAAGCCACGTTCTTGGACTTCAGCAATTGGACCTGCTCCTGCAGATCGTCGCACATCAAGTAGAGCACGGCTCCGAGCAGGTGGTGGCCGCCGTGGATTTGATGGTCGTCGCCGCCGGATGGGTGGACAGCTGCCTCGGCGGCAGGAAGCTTGAAAATCAACCAGCCATGGCCGACGTCAACGAACGGATAGCCGAGGACATCGCGAAAGAATGCCCGATCCGCCTCAGGCTTCTCGCTGTAGAGGAGAACATGAGCGCCGATTATCATCGACGGGAGTCTAACAGTTTTCTCGGAGTGCGGAGCCAGGCAAATGTGCGGCGGCGGATTGTGACCGCAAAGCTCTGATGCTAAACTCGGTGTCCGCTCTGTTCGGATACGCACGGTAGTGCCCGATATCGAACAGTTCAGGTGCGCAAAACCCGTCTTAACCGCCCGTTTTCAAGCGGATACGCATGGCCGCAGCGTTGCAGCGCAGTTAGGCCTACTGAAACAAATTGATGCTTCCGCGCGTTTGTACTACTTGGGGTTCGCGCAGAGTGCAGGCCAGCAGTTCTGACGCGTTCAAAGCGCAATACGAAGCGCTCGAAGCGCGACTCTTTTCTGGGGAGAGGATGGATACGATGAGTCGAAGTCTAAAGCAGGTGGTGGCCGTGCTGTGGACGGCGGCCTCGCTGATTGTCTCGCCGGTGTATGCCGAGGCGCAACAGGACCAGAGTCAGAGCCAGACGCCGGCTCAGGCACAGAGCCAGCCGGCGACGCCCGCCACGCCACCCACGATGAGCCAGAAGCTAAAGATCGATATGGGCAAGGACTATTCACACGGCAAGTCCATGTTCCCGAATCCGTTTGGGGTGTATGCGAAGAGGGATATCCCCACGCCGACGCTCGCGAACTCGCCGAAGGTCAACCAACTGATCCAAGACGGCAAGCTGATGCTGAGCCTGGAGGACGCGATCGCGCTGGCACTCGAGAACAACCTCGACGTCCAGGTCCAGCGGTACACACCGTGGCTGGCCCAAGTGAACTTGCTGCGCACAAGAGCCGGTGGTGTGTCGGTGGGAACGGGAGCGTCGGCACCCGTGCTGCTGGGCTCTGCGCCGGCAGCGGGATACGACCCGGTGTTCACGTCGAGCTTCAACGTGTTGGACCAAACATTTCCAATCAGCAACGCGTTCACTTCCGGCACGGGTACCGCGTCGCAGACTACGGTGACAAACCACACGACAAACTCGAATTTCGCGCTCTCGCAGGGATTCTACACGGGGACGCAGGTATCGGTTTCCTGGGACAACAGCCGGACATCCACGAATTCGCCGGGCAGCTTCGTGAATCCAGCCGTGCAATCGACGCTGGCGGTGACGATCTCCCAGCCACTGCTGAAGGGTTTCGGGCTGCTGCCGAACACGCGCTACATCATCGAAGCGAAGAACACGCTGAAGGTGGCCGACGCGCAGTTCGCACAGGCCGTGATCCAGGACATCACGACGGTTTCGGACGATTACTGGGAACTGGTGTACGCGCGGGAGTTCGTCAAAGTGGAGCAGGCAGCCGTGGGCGTGTCGGAAAAGCTGTATCAGGACAACCAGAAGCAGTTGGAGATCGGAACGATGGCCCCGCTTGACGTCCTGACCGCCGAATCACAACTGGCGACCGACAAGCAGAACCTCGTAGCCGCTCAGACCACTCAACTGCAGGACGAAACCATTCTGCTCAACGCCATCACGAAGGACCCGTTTGATCCGACGCTGCGAGGGATTGAGATCATCCCCACGAGCGCAATTTACCAGCCCGAAGCCGAGGAGAGCATGCCGCTGGATCAGGCGGTGAAGGAAGCCTGGGCCAACCGTCCGGAACTCAAGGAGGCGGATTTCAACCTGCAGAATTCCAAGGTCGAGGTTCGCGCGACCCGCAATGGTTTGCTGCCGTCGCTGAACGCTTTTGCGCAATACGGCGCCACGGGCCTCGGCGGCGATACGACGGTGATCACGTCGGCGACCCCCACGGGCTACGTGGCCGCGAACCCGATTGTCGATTCCCTTGGCAACACATTCAACGTAGGCAATCCGGGCGCTCCCGGCATCCTCGCGTTCGTGGGAAACCCGGTCTTCCCAACTGCCGTTCAGAAGGGCGGATTGGGAGACGCCCTGAACAGCATGATCAACGGAAGCTTTCCGAGCTTCATCGTGGGCCTGAACCTCACGATGCCGTTTCGCAACCGCTCGGCCCAAGCCGACAATGCGCAGGCGCAATTCAACGAGCGCCAGCAGGAAGTGCTGTACCGCGAAACGCAGAACACCGTCTTCGTGAACGTGCGGAACGCACTGATCGCTCTGAACCAAGACCGGGCGCAGGTGGCCGCAGCAGGCGAAGCGCAGAAGCTGGCTCAGCAGACGCTCGACGCCGAGCAGAAGAAGTATCAGCTGGGTTCGTCGACGAGCTATCAAGTGGTACTGCGAGCGCGTGACTTGACGTCCGCGCAGGCTGTCTCGCTGCGCGCCCGAATCAGCTTAATCGAGGCCTCGATCGCCCTGCACCAGGCCATGGGACGCACTCTGGGAGCGAACAACATCACGATTGCGGACGCGTTTCGCGGCAAAGTTTCCCGCACGCCGAACATTCCGGGAGCGCTCGACGCCGACGAAACACCGGTGAATACGTGGGCGCCCGGCAAGAAGTAAGGCACGGGCGGACGGCGAGTGAATCAACAGCGAGACGCGCTCGCCGACGATGATGCAGTGACCATTTGCGCGGTCGCCGTCGCCGCGGCGATCGTCGCAGACGTGCTGCACGAAGGCGTGGGCCACGCTCTGACGGCGCTGCTGACGGGCGCACAATCGGGCGTGCTCTCAACCGTGGCGTGGTCGAGCGCGTTCGACTCGCGGCTGGTTGCCGCGGGCGGAACCTTGGTGAATCTGGCGGCGGGACTCGCGTTCTGGATCGCGCTGCGAAGCGCGAGAAATGCGTCTCCTCAGATGCGGCTGTTTCTGCTCTTGAGCTGCGCTTTCAACCTCCTTGACGGAACCGGATATTTCTTCCTTTCGGGCGTAACCAATTTCGGCGATTGGGCCGTCGTGATTGCCGGGATGCAACCGCACTGGCTGTGGCGCGCGTTGCTGACTCTCGCGGGAATGGCGTCGTATTACGCTTCGATGCTTCTGATTGCGGCCGGGATCGTGCGGTACGTCGGGGTCCCGCGCGAGAATCGCAAACGCATTCGCAAGCTGACAATTCTTCCCTACATCGCCGCGATCGTGCTCGCCGTCGCAGCAGGCGTGCTGAATCCGGTCGGGATGCGGCTGGTGGTCGTGTCGGCGCTGTCCGCGACGGCGGGCGGCCACTTCGGGATGGTTTGGGTGCAATACATGGCTCCGCGGGGAGCAGTTCCGGAGCGCGCGACTGCGGGCGTTTCTCGCAGTTACGCCTGGATCGTGGCCGGAGCCGCCCTGGCAGTGGCGTTCATCGCGGTGCTCGGACCCGGTGTGACGCTGACCCGTTAGCGACACATTCCGCTCTGGCGTTGCCCTTCTTGCTGGCTCACTCCCGTTACCATAGAATGCAAAGAGCGGCGCGCAATCGGATGGAGGAGTCCTCCCGATGAGCCAGAAGATTACTGACGAATCGAAGGTTCGCCCAGCAGCGGGATCGCAATCAGAGCGGAGACCCTCCGAGTCCGAGCGCGCGTGGGAAGAAAAGACGCTGCGGCCCACGCTCGAAAAATCTCCCGAACGGGCGCGCGAGTTCACCACGGTGTCCAGCTATCCGATCCGGCGTCTCTACACACCGGCCGATCTCGCGGATTGGAACGCGGAGCGCGACCTCGGCTACCCCAGTCAGCCTCCCTACACTCGCGGAATTCATTCGACGATGTACCGCGGGCGCCTGTGGACGATGCGGCAATTTGCGGGCTTCGGCACGGCCGAGGACACGAACCGGCGCTTCCGCTATCTGCTTTCGCAGGGCCAGACGGGACTTTCCGTTGCGTTCGATCTGCCGACGCTAATGGGATACGACTCCGACCACGCGCTTTCCGAAGGCGAAGTCGGCAAGTGCGGTGTGGCGATCAGTTCGCTGGCCGATATGGAAGTGCTCTTCGACAAGATCCCGCTGGCAGACGTCACGACGTCAATGACGATCAATTCGCCGGCCGCGCCGATCTGGGCGATGTATCTCGCCGTCGCGGAAAAGCAGGGCGCGGACTGGAAGACAATCTCCGGCACGCTGCAGAACGACATTCTCAAGGAATACATCGCGCAGAAGGAATATATCTATCCGCCCGAACCATCGATGCGGCTAGTGATCGATACGTTCGAGTTCGGCGCGAAGCACACTCCGAAGTTCAATTCGATTTCGATCAGCGGCTATCACATTCGCGAGGCAGGCTCGACGGCGATTCAGGAACTGGCGTTCACGCTGCGTGACGGAATCGAGTACGTCGACTGGGGCATTCGGCGCGGCCTGGATGTGGACGATTTCGTGCCGCGGCTTTCGTTTTTCTTCAACGCGCACAACGATTTCTTCGAAGAGATCGCGAAATATCGCGCGGCGCGGCGCATCTGGTACAAGACGATGCGCGAGCGCTTCGGGGCCAAGAATCCGCGCGCCTGGGCGCTGCGATTCCATACGCAAACGGCCGGGTGCTCGTTGACGGCGCAGCAGCCGTACAACAACGTGGTGCGCACGGCCTTGCAGGCGCTCGCGGCCGTGATGGGCGGCACGCAATCGCTGCACACGAATTCGCTCGACGAAGCCTGGGCGCTGCCGACGGAATTCGCCGCGACAATCGCGCTGCGCACGCAGCAGATCATCGCGCACGAAAGCGGTGTGACGAACACAGCCGACCCGCTGGGCGGCGCGTATTTCGTCGAAGCGCTCACGAACGAGGTAGAACGCGGCGCGTGGGATTACATCGAGAAAATCGACGCCCTGGGCGGCATGGTGGCTGCGATCGAGCGAGCCTACCCGCAGCGGGAAATTGCGGAGGCGTCCTACCGGTATCAAATGGCGATCGACCGCAAGGAGAAGATCATCGTCGGCGTGAACGACTACGTCGCGGAAGAAAAGCCGATCGAGACTCTGCAAATCGACGAGACGGTCGCTCACCGGCAGGCCGCGCGGCTGCGCAAACTGCGCGCAGAGCGGTCGAATGACGAAGTCGAGCGCCGCCTGAGCGCGCTGCGGAAGGCGGCAGCCGGAAGCGAGAACCTCATGCAGTACTTGTACGAGGCGGTGAAGGCTTACGCCACGCTCGGTGAAATCTGCGACGCCATGCGCGCCGTCTTCGGCGTGTACGAGGAAGTCGCCATCACGTAGCGACTCTGGGTTTGCTTCGTCTCTCAACCTGAGATCACCCACCAAGGGTTCGTTCACTGCGAATATGCAGAGCACGCGGAGAAAACAGTGAGACCAGTGAGAGTTACATTGGCGGCAGTTCTTCTCATTTCGGTGGTCGCATGCGCGACTGCCGTTTCAGCCACGGCTCGCGAGAACCGTGCGCGCACGAAAGGCGGGTTTGTCACTTCGAGTGACGGAGCGAAGATTCATTACATTGAAACAGGGCACGTTCAAACCACCGGCAGCGTCCGGATCGGCGGCCCGGCTCCGGGAGCAATGGCCCAAGGGCAGGTTTCCTTCACGAATGTCCACCAAGCTCCAACGATCCTGTTCATCCCGGGCTGGACGATGCCGGCGTGGATCTGGCAGCAGCAAATCGACCACTTGGCGCCGAAGTTTCACGTCGTGGCTATCGATCCGCGGTGCCAGGGCGAATCGTCGCAGACATCCGAGGGCCTTTACCCCGCGCAGATGGCGCGAGACATCAAGGCTGTCATCGACCAATTGCATCTGGCGCCCGTCGTTCTGGTGGGCTGGTCGATGGCGGTGGAGGAAACGTTGTCCTACGTCGATCAATTCGGCACGCGAGACGTCGCGGGATTAGTTCTTGTGGATAGCAATGCCGGCGGCCTGGCACCAGGCGAGGCGGAGCAAGATTTGACGCTGCTGAAGGGAGTTCTGGAGGATCGCCACAACACGGGCACCTTTTTCGTACGGAAGATACAGTTCCACAAACCCCAGCCGGAAGACTATGTACAACGCGTGATCCGGGCATCACTCAGCGTTCCGACGAACTCCGCTGTGGCGCTCCTCGCGGGAGCGTACACGGCGGACTATCGCGCCGTGCTCCCCAAAATAGACAAGCCGACACTCGTGTGTGCGGCCGCGGGCCCGTTCCTCGATCGGGTCGTCGAGATGCAAAAGCAAATTCCAGCCTCGAAGCTGGAAGTTTTCGAGGGAGCGGGTCACGCGCTCTTCGTGGACAATCCCGACCAGTTCGATGCGGCACTCGACGACTTCCTGGCGCATTCGATTTTGGCGCCTGCGCACTAGGACGCGGCCCGCTGTCGTTTTTTGCCGAGACTTGAAGTATTCTGCGTGGGCCGCTGAAACCGCTTATGCCAGAAAAGAAAATCCGCGTGCTGATTGCCAAACCGGGGCTCGACGGTCACGACCGTGGAGCGAAAGTGATCGCGCGCGCGTTGCGCGACGCCGGCATGGAAGTGATTTACACCGGGCTGCGGCAAACGCCCGAGATGATTGCCTCCGCGGCAGCGCAGGAAGACGTCGACGTCATCGGGCTTTCGATCCTCTCCGGCGCGCACAACACGCTTTGCCCGCGCCTGATGGACCTGCTGCGCGAGAAAGGCATGACCGACGTGACGGTCCTGATCGGCGGAATCATTCCCGAAGCCGACATTCCGGCCCTCAAGCAAGGCGGCATCGCGGAAGTCTTTCTCCCCGGCACGCCCACGCAAGCGATTGTCGATTTCATTCGCCAGCGAATTCACGCCACACCGCACGGGGCATAAAGCGGCCGTGAGCACGCGCGTCGTGTCCGCGCCGCGGGGCCGAATCCTCCTTCTTACGCTCGAGAGCGACGACGGATTGCCGCGCCTCGAGCGCCGCGTCCTCGCGGACCTCGCCTCGCAGATTGAGCGGCTTGCGGCGGCCGAATTCGACGGATGCGTCATCACTGGCGGCGAAGCAGCCTTCGCCGTAGGCGCGGAAATCAGCGAACTCGCGCGGCTCACGGCGGCCGAAGCGTACGAATTTTCGCGCGTAGGTCAGAGCATCTTTCGGCGCGTCGAACAATCGCCGAAGCCCGTGATCGCGGCCATTCGCGGCTACTGCATGGGCGGAGGACTCGACCTTGCGCTCGCGTGCCAGGCGCGCGTCGCTTCGCCGGATGCGGCGTTCGCGCACCCCGGCGGCTCACTCGGCATTCTGACCGGCTGGGGCGGAACGCAGCGGCTCACGCGGCTTATCGGGCGCGGCCGCGCGATGGAGATGTTCACGACGGGCCGCAAGCTCGACGCTTCGGAAGCTCTCGAATGTGGCTTGATCTCGAAGATTCTGCCCGCGTCAGAGATTCTCTCCGCTGCCGCCGAGCTCTCAGGTCGAACTGGTCGAATTAGCAGGCGTGCTCCCGCCCGGGGGAGCCTCTGGCTCTAGGAGTGGAATTGGCTGATCCTGGCCAGCGACGTAGACCTCGAGCCTGTCGAACTTCCAGACCCTCGCGCGCTCGGTTGCAACCACGACGATCGTCCCATGCCCTTTGGGACCGGAGATGGGAATATTGAGCGCGGCTTCTCCGTTCGGGCCTGCGTACCTGAGGTTGCCGGTGGTAAACCGCCCAACCTTCAGCGGCGTCCCGATGAGATCGGAAACCTGAGGTGACTCCTTCGCGCGTTCCAAAGCAACCTGATAGGGATAGGACTTCACGAACATCGAATTGATAAACGTAAGCAGTCCGGCAACAAACGCGCAGGTCATCACCAGGGAAATTGCGACAAGAACCGGAATGAACCACTTCCGATTGCGGTAGAGCCAGTTGTTCGGGCGCGGCGGCACAGCGCCAAGAGACGGGTCAGGCGAAACCACTTGTTGGCCCTCGAGACAACGCCATGGCTATCATAATCCACGCCGTAGCTGCAACGCGCGGCAACTATTGGCGCGCGAGCTTCGTGCGCGTGTAGAAGACGCGGAAGCCGAAGCGCTCGTGGTTGCGGTGGGAAATGCTGCCGGGCAACGTAATCCCCTTCGCGAGATCGCAACCATGGTCCGCCACCCAGCGAAGGCGCGCGGCGAGCAGCGCTTGCTGCACCCCGCGGCCGCGAAACTCCGGCAGTGTGCTCGCTCCGAACATTCCGGCGACACCATTGAACGTGAACGCCGAGGCGCCTCCCGCCGCGACGCCGTCGACGTAGGCCAGGAATGGATGATGGCCGTCACTGTGGAAGAAACCGTCCATCACGTCGAGCAGGGCCTGCGTGATTGGCGCGATCTCGGCAAAGCCCTGCGCGACGGTGTGCGCGAACAGCTTCTCCTCTTCGGGCGCAACTTCGCGCACCGTAACGCCTGGCGGCGATGGAAAATCGTCCGAAAGCGCCAGCTCACGGAAAAGCACGTTCGATACCTCGACCAGCCGGTACTCGCGCTTCGCGAAGGCCTCATAGAGCGGAATCCCCGCAAGCGGGCAAAGGTCGACCGCCGTCGCGGCGCCGCGCGAGCGAAAGAACTGCTCGAGCCGGTCGAGCTCGGCTTCGGACACTTCCCCGTTAAGCCCCACGCCGAGGGCTTGCGTCACCGGCGAATCGACGCCCGTATACACGGCAATTCCACCGGCGATTTCCTCCGCCACGGCTCCAATCTCCGGATGAAGCTTCTGCGCGCCCTCTGCACAGCTCTTGCCGGACTTGGCCGAAGCCATTTCAAGACGCCTTGCCAGTTCCAAATCCAGGAATCTCATTTCCGTTTTTCTCCTCTTATGGGCGCCCGCGTGGGCGGAAGGCAATCGCAATGGGTCGAGTTGCAAGAATCGCGCGGCGATAGGCCAAGGGTCAAATCGCGAGATGAAGAGCGGGGCGCCGAATCCGGCGAGACTACGGCTGGATGCCGACGGAGGCGGACCCGTCCTTCACGAGCAGCGTGCAGCGCATAGGCGCCTCCGTAAGAGGAATTGGCTCCGCGCAACGAGGAGCGCCTGGAACCGCCGGGATTTTATCGCAGGTCTCGCCGAAGTCAAAACGGATGGCGAGTGATACAATCTGCGTTTCGCGCACGCGGCAAGACGCCACAGGTCGAGCCGATCCGCGGGAAGGAGCGGAGTGACCCGAGCCGTCATCGAAACGAGCGTCGACCCGAAGGCGCCCAACTTCCAGAAAAACAGCCGCCAGATGATCGACCGGCTCACGGAAATCAAGAACGAAGAGGAGCAAGTCCGCCAGGGCGGCGGCGCGAAAGCAATCGAGGCGCAACACAAGAAGGGGCGCCTCACCGCTCGTGAGCGCATCGCCAAGCTGATCGACCCAAAGACGGAGTTCTTCGAACTCGGCCTGTACGCCGCCTACGAGATGTACGAGGAATGGGGCGGCGCTCCCGCAGCGGGCACGGTCACAGGCCTCGCCCAGGTATCCGGCCGGCGCGCGATGATCATCGCGAACGATGCAACCGTGAAAGCGGGCGCGTTCTTCCCGATGACCGCGAAGAAGGTGATTCGCGCGCAGAACATCGCGATCGAGAATCGCATCCCGACGATCTACCTCGTGGACTCCGCCGGCGTTTTTCTCCCGCTGCAAGAGGACGTTTTCCCCGACACGGACGATTTCGGCCGCGTCTTCCGAAACAACGCCGTGATGAGCGCGATGGGCATCCCCCAGATAACCGCGATTATGGGGATGTGCGTTGCCGGCGGGGCGTACCTGCCGGTGATGTGCGATCACATTCTGATGACAGACGGCAGCGGGCTGTTCCTCGCCGGGCCGGCCCTCGTGCAGGCGGCAATCGGCCAGAAGACGTCCGCCGAGGAGCTCGGCGGCGCGGCCATGCACGCGCAGGTGAGCGGGACGATCGATTTCCGCGAGCCCGACGACGCCGCGTGCATCCAGCGAATTCGCGCGCTCGTCGACAAGATCGGCCATCCGCCCGCCGCGCCGTTCGATCACAAGCAGGGGCGGCCGCCCGCGTATGCCGCCGAAGAAATCTACGGCATCTTTTCGTCGGAGCCGTCGAAGCAGTACGACATGCGCGAGATCATCGCGCGCATCGTGGATGCCAGCCAGTTCGACGAATACCGCGCGGAGTCCGGGCAGACGCTGGTGTGCGGCTACGCGCGCATCGGAGGCTGGGCCGTCGGCATCGTCGCGAATCAGAAGAAGCACGTCACGGTTTCGGCGCCTGCAACCGGAGAACGGCGAGTCGAATTCGGCGGCGTGATTTACACCGAGTCTGCGGACAAGGCAGCGCGATTCATCCTCGACTGCAATCAGCACCGCGTGCCGCTGGTTTTTCTGCACGACGTCAACGGCTTCATGGTCGGCAAGGAAGCGGAGTGGAGCGGCATCATTCGCGCGGGCGCGAAGATGGTGAACGCAGTCGCAAACAGCGTCGTCCCGAAGATCGCGGTGATATGCGGCGGCAGCTTCGGCGCGGGACACTACGCGATGTGCGGCAAAGCGTACGATCCGCGTTTTATTTTCGCCTGGCCGACGGCTCGTTATGCCGTCATGAGCGGCGATTCGGCGGCGGGAACGCTGGTCGAAATCAAGATCAAGCAGCTCGAGCGCGAGGGCCAGAAGCTCAGCGACGCAGAGAAAAAGGCGCTCTACGAATCGATTCGCGCCACCTACGAGCATCAGACCGATCCGCGCTATGCCGCGGCGCGCTTATGGGTCGATGCGATTGTCGATCCCGCGCGCACGCGCGACGCGCTGATCGAGGCGCTGGAGGCCGCGGCGCTGAATCCGTCCGTCGCCGACTTCAAGACAGGAGTACTGCAGACGTGAGTCAACCTGAGAGTCCACGTTGAGCGAGGTCACCATCGTGGAATGCCCCCGGGATGCGTGGCAGGGGCTGCGCCAATTCATCCCGACCGAGGAGAAAATCAAATACCTGACGAGCCTCGTCTCGCTCGGCTTCCGGCACATCGACGCGGTGAGTTTCGTCTCGCCGAAGCACGTGCCGCAGATGGCGGACAGCGAAGCGGTGATGAAGGAATTGAGCCACGCCAAATCGCCCTCGGGCGAATCGCCGGAAATCATCGGCATCGTCGTGAACGCGCAGGGGCTGGACCGCGCGCTCGCAACACCCGGCGTGACGACAATCGGCTATCCGTATTCGATATCGGCCTACTTCCGCCGCGCCAACGCGAACATGTCACGCGCCGAATCGCGCTCGCTCGTCGAAAAGCTGCAACGGGAAACAAAAGCCGCCGGCCGCAGGCTGGTCGTTTACGTGTCAATGGCGTTCGGCAATCCGTACGACGAACCGTGGGGACCTGAAATCGTCGACGAGACGCTCGTGTGGCTCAAGGATATCGGCGTGCGAACAGTTTCGCTCGCGGATACCGTCGGAACCGCGTCGCCGGAATCCGTCGCGGAGGTGTATCGTTCGGCGCAGCAGTGCGTGGCGGGCATCGAGATTGGCGTCCACCTGCACAGCCGCCCGGAGCGCGCGGCCGAAAAAGTTCTGGCGGCGTACGAAGCGGGCTGTCGCCGCTTTGACGGCGCGCTGACGGGTCTCGGTGGCTGTCCCTTTGCAGGCGACAATTTGGTGGGTAATATTCCGACCGAAACCGTGCTGACGACGCTTTCGGCGCGCGGCGTCTCGACTGGAATCGACACGAAATCGCTGGCGGTCGCGTGTGCCATGACCCACGACCTTCGCGAACGATACACGCACGAGCCGGAAACGGCAAAGCCCAACTGAGCGGTCGTAAGGCATTCGGCGCGGAGAACGCAGAGAAGAGTCCACGATCATGAGTTACGAAACGCTCACATATGATGTCGCGGACCGGCTCGCGACGATTACGCTGAACCGGCCCGACAAGCGCAATGCCATCTCGAGCCAGATGATCGCGGATCTGCTTGCGGCGCTCGATTCGGCTGAAGGCAGCAACGCCCGGGTCGTCATCCTGACCGGCGCCGGAAAGGCTTTCTGCGCGGGAATGGACCTCGATGGTCTGCGCGCCATCGCCGAGCAACCACAGCACGCGAACGTCGAGGACTCGCGGCGCATGGCGAAAATGTTTTCCCGCATTTACAGTTTTCCCAAGCCCGTGATCGCCGCGGTGAACGGCGCCGCGATGGCGGGCGGGTGCGGAATCGCGACGCTGGCCGATTTCACGCTCGCGGTGCCGGAAGCGAACTTCGGATACACCGAAGTGAGGATCGGATTCATTCCCGCGCTGGTATCGGTATTTCTCCGACGCCAGGTGGGAGAGAAGACGGCGCGCGACCTGTTGCTCAGCGGCCGCATCATCGACGCGGCGGAAGCGTTTCGACTCGGCCTCGTGACGGAGATTGTTCCCTCGGACGAGCTTTCGAGCCGCGCGCAGGAACTTGCCGCGACGCTGCTTGCGTCGAGCCCTACAAGCATCCTCCGAACGAAGCGCTTGCTGCTCAAGCGGGACGAGGCCGCGATAGCGGCTGAAATCGAGGTCGCGATCCGCGAAAACGCCGACATTCGTTCGACGGCGGATTTTCGTGAAGGCCTTTCGTCGTTCCTCGAAAAGCGGCCGCCGAAATGGACAGGTCATTAGACGACCCCGATGAAACACTACGCCGAAACAAGCGTGCGCGTGCGGTACGCCGAGACCGACCAGATGGGAGTCGTCTATTACGGGAATTATTTCACTTGGTTCGAAGTGGGACGCGTCGAGCTGTGCCGGCAGCTCGGCTTCGAATACAAGCAAATGGAGCTCGAAGACGACAGCTTCATCGTCGTCGCCGAAGCATCGTGCCGCTACAAGCGCCCGGCGCGATTCGACGACCTGCTGACCATTCGCACGCGCGTCTCGGAGGCGCAGCGGCGAATGGTGCGCTTTGCATACGAAATCGTGAATGCATCGTCGGGCGAAGTGATCGCGACCGGCGAGACCGTGCACGTGATCTGCGACCGCACGGGGCGGCCCAAATCGCTGCCCGACAAATATCGAAAGTATTTCGATATGCTCGAACCCCATCATCTCCATGCCAAAGATTCAAATTGACGGCGAGCGTCTGACTCTCGCGCAGCTCGACAGCGTCGTGTTCGAGCGCGCGGAAGTGGACCTTGCCGCACCGGCGCGCGCGAAGATGAACGCCTCTCGCGCCGTGGTCGAGCGACTGATCGATTCGAACACGGCTGTATACGGCGTGAACACGGGCTTCGGGAAAATGGCCTCGGTGCGGATTTCGCGGGAGCAGATTCGGCAGCTTCAAGTCAATCTGGTACGCAGTCACGCGTGCGGAGTCGGCGCGCCGCTCAGCGAGCCGGAAACGCGCGCCATGCTCGTGCTGCGCGCCAACGCCATTGCGAAGGGCTTTTCGGGCGTGCGCCCGCTGGTTGCAGAAACTTTATGCGCCATGCTGAATCGCCGCGTGCATCCCGTGGTTCCTTCGCAAGGCTCGGTCGGCGCATCGGGCGATCTCGCTCCGCTCGCGCATCTCGCTCAGGTCGCAATCGGCGAAGGCCAGGCAATATACGACGGGCGCAAGGTGCCGGGCGCCGAAGCCATGCGCAGCGCCGGAATCGCGCCGCTGGCGCTCGAGGCGAAAGAGGGCCTCGCTCTGCTCAACGGCACCCAAGGAATGCTCGCACTCCTTGCCCTCGCCCTCCGCGACGCCGAGATTGCGGCTGACACGGCCGACGTTGCCGCCGCGCTCTCGCTCGACGCGCTGCGCGGCAGTCCGGCCGCATTCGACGCGCGCATCGCGAGCGTCCGCTCGTACGCCGGTCATGCGACGACGGCGCGAAATCTCGAGCGCCTCAACCGCGGCAGCGAGATCCGCGAGTCCCACCGCTCCGCGGAGAAGGATCCGCGCGTGCAAGACCCGTACAGCCTGCGCTGCGCGCCGCAGGTCCACGGCGCCGCTCGCGACGCTATGGCTCACGTCCGCGCCACCATCGAGATCGAACTGAACAGCGCCACGGATAATCCTCTGGTCTTCGCGGACTCGGGAGAGGTTCTCAGCGGCGGGAATTTTCACGGCCAGCCGCTCGCGATGGCCGCAGACCAGCTTGCAGTGGCGCTCGCCACGCTTGGAGGAATTTCCGAACGCCGCATCGAGCAGATGACGAACCCGCAAACAAGCCAGCTTCCGGCGTTTCTCGTTCGCGAAGCCGGACTCAACTCCGGATTCATGATTTTGCAAGTCGAGGCGGCTGCATTGGCAAGCGAAATGAAGGCAATCGCGGTTCCCCACTCCACCGATTCGATTCCCACGTCCGCGAACCAGGAAGACTACGTCTCGATGGGAATGGCGGCGGCGCGTCGGTTGCAGCCAATGCTCGCGAACCTGCGGAATATTCTCGCCATCGAACTTCTCGCCGCCTGCCAGGGAATCGATTTCCTCGCGCCCCTGCGCACGGGAATCGAAGCGAGGAAGGCCTACGACGTCGTTCGATCTCTATCGAAAGCGGTCGATGCGGATCGCTCGCTCGCGCCCGACATCGAAGCCGTGGCTCGGGCCATAGGGGCCGCGGAGTTCAGCGTGCTACTCCGCTAGCACGAATTTCCTGCCGAAGATCCCTCGACCGAAAGACCGCGTGGCCCATCGAGAGCGCAGCCAGGATGAAAGGTGCCGCCAAAAGCAGTAACGTCAAACGGGCGACCCAAGGAGACGTTATGCAGAACGTCCTGATGCAGAATGAGCGTTTGGCGTTCCAAACAGACGGTAGGCCGCTTAACACGGTGGCCGACCAGAATGCACAGTAGGCCAGGAGCAGCTCGGCGCTGAGCTTTCTTCGCTTCCACACAATTACGCCGGCGAGGCCGACGAGGGTCGGCAGAAGCGTAATCCAAAGCCCGGTGCGTCCGGTCGTACGCACGATTCCAATCGCGAGCGGGAAACGTGGATCGCGAGACACGGCAACAGACAGCCCCGCAAAGTAGAAGATCGTGAACGAGATCCATGCCAGCGCGAGGATGTTTCCTAGCGGGGCGTTTGACTTCAGTGCCCGCATAGCAAGGACATGATAAACGGGAACCTGCTCCAACGCTATCTTTGAAAGGGCTCGCGCCGTTCCCCTTCGAACCGAGGCCGCTTGCAGCGCTCTTCCAGGCGTGGCCCGCTTCACGCCAGCGACTGAAAAAGAAAAGTGCCGAAGCGATATCCGACGGCGTACTTAAACGGCGCAACGCCGAGCGAGTAGTGTCCGCACGGAAGCGAGAGGGTCTCGATCCGGAGGCCGTCCCGCTGGACCTCGCGCAAAAAGGCGTTCGTGAATTCCAGCCAGAAGGTCGGGTCATAACGGCCGCTGATTGCGAGAATCTTCTTGCCGCTTCCGTGCAGCTTGCCGATGTACGGAAACGGGCTGACCGGAGCCCAGTAGCGCCGCAGTTCGTCGTGTGACACCTTCGTCTGCAGCGACTCCCACACGTTCATGGTTGTGAGTCCGTTTGCGACGACCTCGCCAAAGTACGTCGCCACGTGAAGGAATGCCCCGGCGCGCAGGGCAGGCTCGTGGCACATCGTAACGAACGCAATCGAGGAGCCGACGCTCGTGCCCACGATCCCGAGCCGGTCGTAGCCCTGAGAAGCAAGCCACAGCAGGGTCCGGCGCGCGTCGAGCACGGCCTGGCGATTCGCCTGGAGCGTCAGCCCGACGTTCGGCCCCACCAGATGATCGCCGCGCGGATGGCCGGGGATCGCGCGGCGGTCGTGATACGGCAGGCTCAGTTTGACCGCGGTAATGCCGAGGCGATTCAGCCACCGGCAAATGTCCTGCTGCTCCTCCCAGCGCGCGTTCCATTGTGCGAGCACCACCACGGCTGGACCGGTGCTCCGCGCGCGAAAGAACTGGCCGTGGACGCGATTGTTCTCCGGCCACGGCGACGCGATTTGGCTTGTGAAGGTGAGGACGCCGTCGTTGAGCGCGTAGTCGGCCGCCGGCGTCACGGCGAACCATTCGTCACTGTGCGCAAGCGTTTCGTCGACGAAACGGTTCAGGAACTCGCGCGGGTTGGGCTCGTTTGGACTGCCGCCAATGTGCTCGAGGCCCCACGCAAATGGAAGAGTGCGGCGGTTGGGCTCCTGCGCCCAGCGCATGTGCTCGTAGCGGCGGATTTTCTGTTCGAGCCAGCGCATCGTGCGGGCGATCGGCGGTTGTCAGTTTACAATCCGCCGCGAATGCGAACAACCGGACTATTTCGGCAGCGTTTGGCTGCCCGTGACGCTGAACTTCGCTTCCGCCAACGGCGCGCCGGTGCCAGGCTGTCCGCCGCCAACCGAAATCGTATAATCGCCCGGCTCGATGACGTGCTCGCCCGCATCGTTCACCTCGCTCAGGTCGCGTGGCCCCAGCGAAAAGTGAACCGCGCGCGTCTCGCCCGCGGCGACGTGCACGCGCGTGAATCCGCGAAGCGCGCGAATCGGCGCGTAATCCGACTTCGGGAACGTCAAGTACAGTTCGACAACTTCGTCGCCGTCTCGCCCGCTCGTGTTCCGCACGTTCGCGTCGACTTCGAGTGGCGATCCCGCTTTCAACGCAGGGGACGAAAGCCGAAGCCCGCTGTACGCGAATTGCGAATAGCTCAGGCCGAAGCCGAAGGGAAAGAGCGGCTGGCCCGTGAAATATCGATACGTGCGGTTGCGCATCGAGTAGTCGTAGAACGGCGGAAGATCGGCGACCGACTTGTAGAACGTCACCGGCAGCCGCCCGGCGGGATTGTTGTCGCCCGCAAGCGTCTCCGCGATGGCCGTGCCGCCCTCCTCGCCGGGATACCACGCCTCCAGGATCGCGCTCGCGTCAGCCGGATCGACGGCTACGGCGCTGCCGCTCATCAGCACCACGATCACGGGCTTCCCGGTCGCGCTGAGTGCATGCAGCAATCTCCGCTGCGGCGCCGGCAACGCAATGTCGGTACGATCTCCCCCGTAGAATCCCGGGAGGTTGATGCCGAGGCGCATCCACTCGTTTTCCTCGCTCTCCAGCTCACGCGTAATTCCGAGGCACACCACAATCGCGTCGGCCTTTTCCGCGGCCGCCACCGCTTCGTTGCGCAACGCCTCCTCGGGCGCTTCCCACACAAGCTCGATGCTCGCAACATCGCCGCCGAACGACAGGTTGCGGTTCGCATCGCCGCGGCGGTGCGCGTAGTCCAGCCGAATCTGGTGGGCTCGCACGTCGTCGAAGCGAATGGAAATCATCAACTCCGGCGTCGTGGGCCGCTCCTCCAGAAGCTTCCCATCGAGGTACAGCCAGAAATTGTCTGCGTTCTGGCACGGATAGCAGCCCCCGACCTTGACTCCCAACCGGTAGTCGCCCGGCGCGGGCGGCGTGAACGTGCCTGTCCAGCGCACGGAGAATTTGCCGTCCTTGAGTACGGGAATCGGATCGAGCCCGGCCCAATCGAAACCGATAGATGCATCCGTGCGAGTCAGGGCAGGCGCACCTTCGAAGCTGTCGTTGGCGAAATATTCGCCGGTTAGCCCGCCGAGTGCGGGCGTTTCCGTCTCCGGACGCGACGGCCGCAGTTCCCCCGCCGGAATCGGCGCGGGCATTTCGTTGATGAGCTGTGATCCTTGCGCGTAGACAATCGCCGCCTGCTTCCCAAATCGTCGCTCGATTCCGAGCAACGGTGTCACCGGATGCGACGGCGTGCCGTTGTAGTTCCCTTCCAGCGCAACGACGAGGTCGGCCTCGGGCCCGACCACCGCAAGCGTCTTCACGTTCGAGCCGAACGGCAGAATTCCCTTGTCGTTCTTGAGCAGCACCATGGACTCACGTGCCGATCGCAACGCCAGCGCGCGGTGCTCGGCGGAGTCGATTTCCCCGAGTGGCGTGTTCGCGTATGGAACGCGCGCCGGCGGATCGAACATCCCCAGCCGAAACCGAGCGGTGAAGAGACGCTTCACCGCTTCATCGACATCCGCCTTGCTCAGCAAGCCGTCTTTGACAGCCTCCGGCACATCCTTGTATTCCGTGCCGCACGAAAGATCGGTGCCCGCCTTGATGGCGAGCGCGATCGCGTGCACGTTGTCCGGCGCGTAGTGATGATTGTCCCAAATGTCGGCGATGGCGCCGCAGTCCGAAACGACGTAGCCCTGAAAACGCCACGCATCGCGCAAGTGGTCCCCGAGCAGCAGGTCCGACGTGCAGTCGGGCTTGCCGTCGACGGCGCTGTACGCGCACATTACCGAGTCGGCCTTGCCGTCCACCACCGTCTCGCGAAACGCCGGCAGGTAGGTGTCCTCGAGATCGTGCGGCGACACATCCACATTCGTGATGTGCCGCAGCAGTTCCGACGCGCTGTGCACCGCAAAGTGTTTCGGCGTCGAAACGGCGCGCAGATAGTGCGGGTCGTCGCCTTGCAAACCCTCGACGAACGCCGTTCCGAGGCGTCCCGTCAGGAAGGGGTCTTCGCCGTACGTCTCCTGGCCGCGGCCCCAGCGCGGATCGCGGAAAATATTGATGTTCGGCGACCAGATCGTGAGGCCGCGATTCGCGCCGACATAGTTCGTTGCAACCGCCTCCTCGTATTTCGCACGCCCTTCGATCGAGATCACCTCGCCGGTGCGGTGAATCAAGTCCGTATCCCACGTCGCAGCCGCGCCGATCGCTTGCGGAAACACCGTCGCTCGCCCCGCCCGTCCGAAGCCGTGCAGCCCTTCGCTCCACCAGTTGTAATACGGAATGTCGAGCCGCGGGATCGCGGGCGACGCGTAGCCCATTTGCGACGCTTCCTCGTCGAGCGTCATGCGCGAAACCAGATCATCGACGCGCTTCTCGATCGGCAAATCGGCGTTCTTGTATGCCGGAGATGAATCGTTATTCTTCGGCCTCTCCGCATTCTGCGCGAGGCCTTGTGCAGCGCACGACAGCGTAAAGGCAGCGCAGAGACTCAGGCGCGCAAGCACGGCAACTTTGGTTTGCATGAGAACTCCCGAATGATGGTGTCAGACCGGGCGGATTATAGTCCCAGGCGCACAGGAAAAACAAAGAAACAGGTAAACGCGACGACTGAACTATGGCGCTACCGGCGCCGCTTTTCGCCGGCGAGCAGCAGCCATGCCGCTAACGTCGCGCCTTTTTGATCTTGCGTCCACGGCGGCCCGAGTTCTCGGCCGAGCTTCGTGACCTTCGTCTTCAGCCGTGCACCTGTGGTGCGCAACTCCGCGGATGCGCGGTCGAAGAGCTCTCGCTCGCGGATCTTCGACACCGGAATCCCCAGCTGCTCGCACGCCCGCGCAAAGGCATCGCGAAAGAACTCGCCTTCCGCCGTGTGAATCATCGCGTGCGACGCCAAAATACTGCCAAGCTCCGGCAAGGGCCTGCCCGACGCCTGCAGGATGCCGCACCCGACCACACGATGCCCCGTCTCGCCCAGCGATTTCACGATGCTCTCGAGCCCCGCCGTCGCGAGCCGCACAGCGGTCTTTTCGCAGCGATCGAGGTGGCCTTGGGCTTCGTCGAGCGGGAGCTTCTCCACAAAGTGGTACGGTTGATTCGCGCGGAACCCGGCAGAATCCACGGCGGCAATGCGTTGGCGCTCAAGAACTCGCACGCCGTGCGAATCGCCCGCCGCGGCGACCACCGCCGCCCACCCCGAGTGGGCTCGGATTCCGATCGCCGCGCGCATCGTTGCACGGCAGGGACTCATGGCACGCATTCTACTCCATACGCCGTGCGCGCGTTAGAAGTCGGGCACTCCCGGGACGAGGCCGCTTGAGGGGCTGCCAGCGATGTGGCACATTCAACGAGTGGCCCCGGCGACGCTCATCGGCATTTTCATTTTCCTTTTCGGGCTGATCATCGGCAGCTTTCTGAACGTCTGCATCGTTCGGATTCCGGAGCGGAAGTCGATCGTGCTGCCCGCGTCCGCGTGCCCGAAGTGCGGGACGCCGATTCGACCGTTCGACAACATCCCGGTCGTCAGCTATCTGCTGCTGGGCGGAAAATGCCGCAAGTGCAAAACGCGCATCTCGCCGATGTATCCGATCGTCGAGCTGCTCACCGGCCTGCTCTTCTTCGCCTGCTATCGCGCGTTCGGATTGACGCCGGAGGCCGTGAAGTGGGCCGCTTTTTCGGCGCTGATGATTGTTCTCGTGTTCACCGACCTGCGCGCGCGTGTTCTTCCGGACGTGGTGAACTACACGGGCTTCGGACTCGGGCTTGCGATCGCGTTTTTCACGCGGCCGACCGACGGCACTGCCTTGTGGCTCTCGAACAAGTGGTTCGCCTTCGCTCCCCCGGCTCCTGCGCTGTCCTTTGCCGACGCTTTATTCGGAGCCGCGCTGGGCAGCGGCGTTTTGTGGCTCGTTTCCGAAGCCTATTTTCGCCTCCGCGGCCGCGAAGGGATGGGGTTGGGCGACGTGAAAATGATGTTGATGGCCGGCGCATTCCTGGGCGCCAAGCGTACCGTGCTGACGATTTTTGCCGGCTCGCTCCTCGGCAGCATACTGGGGCTGGCGTTCATTTTCGCGCGCCGCAAGAAATCCGACTACGAGCTGCCGTTCGGCAGCTTTCTGGGAATGGCCGCTGTGCTGGTAGTCTTCTTCGGCACGCCGCTGATCAACTGGTACCAATCCCTCCTGGTGGTGCGATGATCGCGAAGGAGGCTCTTCCGTGACCGCGCTTGCGGCTCTTCATTTTCTCGTCACGCCGTCCGCCGGGCTCATCTACGCGGTCGTCTTTCTCGTCATCCTTTTGGGCACGATCGTGGCCCTTGTCCTGCTGATCCGAAAGTTCGTACGCGAGGCGTCGGGGCACGGCCCCAATTGGTCGGAGGCGAAACCCGACGTCGAAAATGCCTCGGCGTTCATGGCCGCCTCGATGCAGGGAGTCATCGAGAAGCTGCGCGCTCAGGAGAAAGAGCTCGCGCGGCTGCATCTGGTGGCTCAGGAGCGCGCGCAGGAATCCGAGCGCCTCACCGAGGAAGTCACGCGCAACATGCCGACCGGCCTGCTGCTCGTCAACGCGACGGGAGCCATCAGCTCCACGAATCCCGCCGCTGAGGAGGCGCTGCAGATTCGCCCGCTGCGATATAGGTCCTACAAGGAAATCCTGGGCGCCGATTCCGACCTCACGCAGATGCTCACGGCATGCTTGCGCGAGGGCCAGACATTTCAGCGCGGCGAAATCGAGCACGTCACTCCGGAGGGCGGCGTGCGGCGTCTCGGCGTGACGATCTCGCCGATCTATCGCACGATGCGCAATTTTTCTCGCACGAACCCGGAAACCCCTGTGGCCGAGACGAAAGTGAGCGGCGCGCTTTGCCTGATGAGCGATCTCACGGAACTCGTCGCGCTGCAAAAGCAGATCCGCTGGAAGGAAAACCTGGCGGCGCTCGGCGAGATGTCCGCAGGCATCGCGCACGAATTCAAGAATGCCCTCGCGACCATCTCCGGCTACGCGCAAATGATTCGCAGCGAAGCCAAGCCCGGCGAAACGCGCGATTCAGCCGACCGCATTCTCGATCAGACTCGCGCGCTCACGCACGTGGTTACCGAATTTCTCCGCTTCGCGAAGCCCCTCGAGATTTCGTACGAGACGGTCCCGATGCGGCCGGTGGTGGAGCGCGTCGCGCAGGAACTGCAGGAAGTGATCCCGCAATGCGAAGTCACGTGCGAGGGGGCATTCGAGGAGCTTCCGGGCGACGAGGCCCTGATCCGGCAGGCGCTCCTCAATCTCGCGCGCAATGGCGCTGAAGCGGCTCGCGACGCGGGGCGGGCGCCGCGCGTCACGATTTCCGGCACGATCGAAGACCTCGGCGGCCGAAAATGGCAGCGCGTCTGCATCTCCGACAACGGCCCCGGCGTCGCCGAGCACGATCTGCCCAAGATTTTCCTTCCGTTCTACACCACGAAGTCCGAGGGCACCGGGCTCGGGCTCGCCGTCGTACAAAAGGTCGCCCTGCAGCATGGCGGAAGCATCGAGGCGCGCAATTGCTCCGAAGGCGGCGCGGAGTTCTTGCTGTGGCTGCCCTTGCGGCAAGAACCCTCACCCTCCGTGTCTCCATCCCAGGCCGTCCGCATCTAGCATTTCCCCGACATTCGACACCTCCCGTGCCCGATTCGGCTCGACCGCCCGTTTACCATTCGGGGGTGCTGGCCTCCAACCCGATTGTCTCGCCCCGAAGCCGCATCTAAACTAAGGGGTACCCCAAGGCCCTCCAAGGAGGCCAGTCAATGCGTCGCATTCTTACGATTTGCGCAACGGTAATTCTCGCGCTCCCGGCAGCCGCCTGGAGCCGCCAGGATCAGCCGCAGACCCAATCGCAAAGCCAGCAATCTTCTTCCGCGTCCCCGCAGGCTCAACAGCAACCGCCGGCGCAGAAGGATTCGCTTGCGGAAGCCGCGCGCAAGGCCCGCGAACAGAAGGAGCAGAAGCAGGGGACACAAAAGCCTGCCAAGGTCTTCACGAACGACAATATGCCCGCGGCCGGCGGCATTTCCACCGTCGGCGAAGAGAAGGAGCCGGCTGCGGATCAATCGGGCGCAAATGCTGGGGCGCAGGGCGCTGCCGCCCCTGCCGATCAGGAGAAAATCTGGCGCGATAGATTTGCTGACCTTCGGCACAAGCTCGACCAGGACCAGGCCGAACTTGACGTGCTGCAGCGCGAGCTTGGCTCCGCTGAAGTTCAGTTCTACGGCGGCGATCCCCAAAAGGCTGCCATGGACCAAATGGCTCAGAAGCCGATGGGCAGTGACTACACAAAGAAGCTCTCGGCGCTCGACGCCAAGAAGAAGCAAGTCGAGGCGGATAAGCAGGCGATTTCGGACGCCGAAGACGAACTTCGCAAAGCCGGCGGCGATCCCGGATGGGCCCGCTAGCCGCGGACGCTCATGGAGCCCGTCCTTCTCGTCGAGGATAAAGCCGAGCTGCGGGCGATGTTCCGCAAGGCGCTCGAACGAGCAGGCTATATCGTCGAAGAGGCCCCCGACGGCAACTCCGCCATCGAAAAGGTTCGCAGCCGCCGTTTCCTGCTCGTTCTTTCCGACCTGAAGCTTCCCGGCAGCTCCGGCATCGACGTCTTGCGCGAAGCGCGCCGCGTTGAGCCCACTCTCCCCGTCATTCTCGTCACGGCGTACGGCTCCGTCGAGGAAGCCGTCACCGCGATGAAGGAGGGCGCGTTCGATTTCATTCAGAAGCCGGTCGACCTCGACCACCTGAAGTTGCTGCTTGAGCGCGCGGCCAGGCAGCAGGAGTTGCTGCGCGAGAATTTGCTTTTGCGCGAGGAATATGCGGCGCGATACGGCTTCCCTCGCATCGTCGGCGAAGCCGCCTCGATGAAGGAGGCCAGCCAGATCACGCAGCGTGTGGCCGCCACCGATTCCACCGTCTTGCTGCTCGGTGAGAGCGGAACCGGCAAGGAGCTATTCGCGCGCGCGATTCATCACCTGAGCCCGCGGGCCGAAGCGCCGTTTGTCGCGCTCAACTGCGCCGCCATTCCGGAAGGTCTCGTCGAAAACGAGCTCTTCGGCCACGAGCGCGGCGCCTATACCGGAGCGGGCGCACGCAAGATGGGAAAACTGGAGCTCGCCCACCGCGGCACGCTCTTCCTCGATGAAATCGGTGAACTGCCTCTCGCCATCCAGACCAAGCTGCTGCGCGTTCTGGAGGAAAAGCGGTTCGAGCGCGTCGGCGGGACGCTCCAGATCGACGTGAACGTGCGCATTCTCACTGCAACCAACAAGGACCTGCGCGCCGCGATTGCAGACAAAACTTTCCGCGAGGACCTCTATTTCCGCATCTCCGCCGTTCCCATCACGATTCCGCCGCTGCGCGACCGCGGCGACGACGTCATTCTCCTCGCCGAGCATTTCCTGGAGCGCTTCAAGCGCGAATTCCGCAAGCCCGCGCTCGAATTGACGCCCGATGCGCGCGCCCGGCTGCGGACGTATCCCTGGCCCGGCAACGTTCGCGAGCTCCAGAACACCATCGAGCGCGCCGCGATCCTCGTCAACGCTACTCAAATCGATGGTGCTGCGCTCCAGCTCCCCGAACCGAGGCCTTCCGCCTCGGAACTCCCCGGCGGCATGCTCGAAGATGAATTCCTCTGGGAGGGCCCGCTCGACGAAGTTGCGCACCGCGCCGTCGTGCACGTCGAGCGATTCAAGATTCAAAACGCGCTGCGCGAATCCAAATGGAACAAGACGCGCGCCGCCGAAAAGCTCGGTGTCTCCTACAAAACTCTGCTGCACAAAATCCGCAGCCTGAACCTCGAGAATTAGCCGCTCCGCTTCGCCCTGTGCAGTACAACGCTGCCAAAATTCCACGATTCGAACTGCGGCTCCACAAATCCGCACGCCTGCATGAGCTCCGACAATTCCTGCGGCGACGGGAACTTCCCCACCGATGCCGGAAGATACGAATATGCCTCGCCGCTGCCGGAAATCGCACCACCCACGCGCGGCAGAATCTTCCGGAAATAAAATCGAAAGAGCCCCGCCAGCATGCCGCTCCCCGGCTCTGAAAACTCCAGAATCCCCGCTTCACCGCCCGGCCGCAGCACGCGTGCGATTTCGCGAAGCCCGCGCTCGTAATTCGCAAGGTTCCGAAACCCGAACGCCGACGCTACCAGATCGAAGCTCGCGTCGGGAAACGGAAGATTCAGCGCATCCGCTGCCGCGAAAACGGCCCGCCGCCCTCGCCGCGCCGCTTTTGCTTCCGCTCGTTCGAGCATCGGCAGCACGAAATCGCTGCCCATCAACGCCGCGCGGTTCCCGGCCGCGTAGCACAGGAACTTTGCGCGCGCATCGTCGAACGCGAACGCCAGGTCGCCCGTCCCGCAGCACAGATCGAGAATTCGCGCGTCCGGCCTCCGCAGGATGCGCTCGAAACGCTTCGCCGCGCGTCGCCGCCACACGTGGTCGAGCGAAAAGGAAAGGAAATGATTCAGGAAATCGTAGCGCGGCGCAATCCGGTCGAACATTTCTCGCACGCGCGCCGCCGCCTCGCGTTCATCGCGCGCGCCTTCCGGCCTCGTCCCGGCCGATTTCCCGTCCACGCTACCTGTGTCTCCGAGCTTCCCTGTTACCGCGATTTTTCCGCCGACGCACTACCATTCCCATGATGATGTCTCCGCCGTTCTCCCTCTGTTCTTTGATGATCGAGGGCAGCACCAGCACGGTCTTGCGGACTAACACTTCCGGCAGTCTCATGTCCCATTCTGCCTGCCCGATTCGGCGCGGAAGAACCCAGCGGACTTCGCCTCCCCGCGACTTCTTATCGCCCGCGAGCAACACTCGTAGCTCAGCGCCAGGAATCTTTGGAGGATCGGGAACCGGGCCAACGCTTCCGATAAGCCGCAGGACGCGGAAGCAATCATGGAAAGGCAGGCGATGGGTCGCGGTCGCTAGTAGGGTCGCTGCAATCATTCCGCATGCGATCGCTTCGCCGTGCATAAAGCGCTTGTAACCGGTCGCCGTCTCGAACGCATGCCCCAGCGTGTGCCCGAAATTCAGAATCTTGCGCAGTCCCGATTCGCGCTCATCCTTGCTCACCACGCGCGCCTTGATTGCGACGCACCGCGGAATCATCCAGTCGAGCGCGGCCGGATCGCGCCGCAGCACCGCGTTCATTCGCCGTTCGAGAAACTCGAACAATTTCGCATCCGCGATGATTCCGTACTTGATCACCTCGTACAAGCCCGACCGGTACTCGCGATGCGGCAGCGTGCGCAGCATCTCCGGGTCGGCAATCACCAGCGCCGGCGGATGGAACGCTCCGACCAAATTCTTGCCTTCGGGCAGATCGACGCCCGTTTTGCCGCCGATCGCGCTGTCCACCTGCGCCACCAGCGTCGTCGGCACATGCACCACTCGCACGCCGCGCAGATACGTTGCCGCCGCGAATCCCGCGACGTCACCCACCACGCCGCCGCCGACCGCCACCACCGTGCAACGCCGGTCCGCGCCCGCCCGCACCAATCCCCGCGCAATCCTCTCGACCGTCGCGAGCCGCTTCGCCGCCTCGCTGTCGTCGAACAGCACCACTCGCTTCGCCGTCACGCCCAGCGCCCGCACCACCTCACGCCCCCAGAATCGCCACACGCGCGGCGACGACACCACGAACGTGCCCGTCGAATCGCCCAGCCGCGCAATCAGCCGCCTTGCACGCGTCAGCGCGCCGCACGCGCAGTGAACCTCGTACGCGCCTGCCGAGCTTCGAATTCGTATCGTTGCCATCGCGAGCCACAAAATGTAACACAGTGCCCCGGCCGCTTCTTCAATGGGAGTCTCGGTGGGTTCTCAGCTTCCGTACGGCTGGCTAATGAAATTTCTGCTGCAACTCGGAAATCGTCTCGACGATCACGTGCCCGACGACCGCCAAGCTCTTCGGGCTGACTTTATCCATCGTGTCGGTTGGCTGGTGCCAGTAGGGGTAATCCGCCAGGTCGATGATATCGATTGCCGCCACACCTCGGCGCGTGAATGCCTGGTGGTCGTCCTCGATCCCCCCCGTGGGGTCGAGCACGAAGTATTTGGTGTAGCCGAGCCGGTCGGCCGTCTTCCACACGAGCGTATTCAGCCACGGCGTCGAATTCGGGTCTTTGCGAATCTTCAGATCCTTCGGGCCGACCATATCCGCCAAAATCACGGCGCGCACGCGCTTCAGGTCTCCGGAAATCGCCATCCGCGCCGCCAGTTCGCGCGAGCCGTACGTGTTGTCGTTGTTCGTGTTCCAGTCGACCAGCGCTTCCTCGCCGTCCAGAAACGCCATCCACACCGCATTCGGCCCCTTCTTCCCGCCGCAATAATCGCGCGCCATCTCCAGCATCAGTCCCGTCGACGATCCCCCGTCCACCGCGCCCACAAAATTGTCGAGCCGCGCCGTGTCGTAGTGCGTCAGCAGCAGAATCACGCCCTGCCCCGTGCCCGGCGCCTTCGCAATGATGTTCTTCATCGCCAGATCGCCGATCGGCGTCGATGCGTGGAAATCGTCCGTATCGACCTCGCACCCGAATCCCTTCACCTCCGACAGGATGTAATCCTGCGTGCGGTGAATCGCGTCCGAAGCCGGCGGCCGCGGACCGAATGCCACCAGCTTCGCCGTGAAGTCGTACGCCTTCTGCCCGTCGAACCCTCCGGTCTGTGACGCAGGCGGCGCCTGCTCTCCCTGTGCGATCACCGGCGCACGCTCCGCACTCTGCCCGCCGGAATTCGCCGCAGCCGGAGCCGCCGCCGCGCTGCTCGATGCCGCAGCCCGCTCTGCGTCTCCATGTCCGCACGCAATCGCCGTCATCGCCCCAAGCGCTGCAATCCCCACCCACCATCCACCGCGTCGCGTCCTCACGTTAGTGCGCCTCTCCCGCCGCCAAAGCCCTGGCCCGCTTCTTGCGCAACACCATATACGAAACGAATACGCCCACGAAGTAGAGCAGCACCATCGGCGCCATGAAAATCAGCATCGTCGTCGCGTCGGGCGTGGGCGTCACCACTGCCGCGACAATCGTGATGATCAGCATCGCATACCGGAAATTCTTCATCAGGAACTTCGGCGTCACGATCCCGAACAGCGACAGGATGAAAATCAGCACGGGCAACTCGAAGATGACGCCCAGTCCGATCAGCACGATCAGTATGAAATCGAAATACTCGTTGATGCTGATCAGCGGCTTCAGCGGCATGTAGTTCGCGAACCCGATCAGGAAGCTCAGCACCTGCGGCAGCATGATGTAGTACCCGAACGCGATGCCGCACAGGAACAACACCATCGACGACACCACGAATCCCATCACCGCGCGCCGTTCGTGTTTGTAAAGCCCCGGCGCAACAAACAGCCAGATCTGGTACAGCACGAACGGCATCGCGATCACGATGCCTATATACAGCCCCAGATTGATGTACAGGGTGATCGGCGTCGCCGGGCTCGGATAGTACAGCCGATCCTCAAGATGATGGTCGCGCAGCGCCTTCAGCATCGGCTGAACCACGAAGCTGATCACGTGGTTCGACACCGCAAACCCCACCAGCATCCCCGCGCCGATTGCCAGCAGCGAGTTGATGATCCGCTTGCGCAGCTCCACCAGGTGATCGAAAAACGACATCCGCGCGCCGGCTTCTTCCTCCTCCGTGCGCTTGGCTCGCGTGGGATCAGGCTGGGATGTGGCCGCCATCGCTCGTTGTCTCGGAATTCACCTTGGGTTCTTGCGCCTCAGGTGCGGCGCCGGTCGCTGGGGTCGGTTCGGCTCGCTCCGCCGACGTTGGCGCGCTCGTCGGAACCGTGCCCGCAGGCTGCTCGACGCTCGCCGCGGCCGCAGCGCCGCTCGTCGCCGGCGACGCCGGATTCGTGCCTCCGCCGATGCGCCGCAAATCCGCCTCGCGCTCCAGGTCCCTCAGGTGGCCCTCAAACGTCGACCGCAGGTCCCCTGTCGCGCGCCGGAATTCGCCCATCACCTTCCCCAGGTTGCGCGCCAGCTCAGGCAGCTTTTCAGGACCGAATACCACCAGGGCCACCACGAAGATGATGATCAGATGCGGGATGCTCAGCATTTCCGCCCTATCGCGGGCTCCTTGAGTGCCGTTTTTGCATCATAGAAGAGGGCTCCAGGCCTGTCAAACCGCCCCAAAGTTGTATGCTATACTGACGTTCGGGGCACTCTAAGACTCTAAGGGGTCGCATGGACCAACCACAAGCATCACGACGCGGAATCATACTTTTGGCGCTGGTATTGGGAGCCTCGGCGCTGCTCGGCGGCCTCTATGGCCCCAGCGTGCGCGCCACCGCTGCCGGCACCGGCGACCTCCAGGACTCCGTAAAGAACTTCACCACCGTCCTTTCGGTCGTCGAGCACAATTACGCCGACCCCGTCGACGCCGACAAGATCATCTACGACGGCGCGATCCCCGGCATGCTCCGCGTCCTCGACCCGCACTCCGTCTTCTTTGATCCTCGCGAATACTCGAAGTTCCGTGAAGATCAGGAAGGCAAGTATTACGGCGTCGGCATGACCGTCGCGCAGCGCGAGAACCAGACCGTCGTCGTCGCGCCCTTCGTCGGCACCCCCGCGTTCAAGGCCGGCATCCGGCCCGGCGACGTGATCCTCAAGGTCGACGGCAAGACCTGCCTCGGCCTCACCGTCAACGACGTTGCCGACATGCTCAAGGGCGCCAAGGGCACCACCGTCCACATCTCGCTCGGCCGCGAAGGCTGGGGCCAGCCGATCGAAGTCACCGTCGTTCGCGACGAGATTCCCCGCCCCGCGGTGGAATATTCCACGATGATCAAGCCGGGCATCGGCTACGTGCGCGTCTCGACCTTCAACGAAACCACCGATAGCGACCTCGCCGAGGCGCTTCGCCAGCTCGACTATCCCAAGCTCGACGGCCTGATCCTCGACCTCCGCAACAATGGCGGCGGCCTGCTGAACCAGGCGGTCGGCATGGCGGACATGTTCCTCGACAAGAACGAAATCGTCGTTTCGCACCGTGGCCGCCAGTCTCCGGAGCGGCGCTACTACGCGGTGCACGGAAATCAGGGACTCGACGTCCCGGTGCTCGTGCTCGTCAACTCGCAGACCGCTTCGGCGTCGGAGATTGTTTCCGGCGCGATTCAGGACCATGACCGCGGCCTGATCGTCGGTGAAACAACGTTCGGCAAGGGTCTCGTCCAGACGCAGATTCCGCTGAGTGAAGACACCGCGATGCTGCTCACCACCGCGCGCTACTACACGCCCAGCGGCCGCCTCATCCAGCGCGACTACAAGAACGTCACGCTCTACGACTATCACTACAATCCCAAGCCGCCGAAGCAGCCCGAAGTCAAGCTCACCGACACCGGACGCCAGGTCTTTGGCGGAGGCGGCATCACTCCCGACGACGTCGTCGCCGCGCCGAAACTCAACGATTTCGAGCAGTTGCTCATGGCTCGCGGCATCTTCTATCCGTTCCCGCAGAGCGTGGGCGATTTCGCCCGCTTCTATCTCTCCACGAAACCCGACGTAACCAAGGACTTCGTCGTCGACGATTCCGTCATCGATCAGTTCCGCAAGTATCTCGACAAGGAGCAGGTCAAGTACACGAACGCCGACATTCAGGACAATCTCCCGTGGCTCAAGTGGCAGATCAAGCGCGAAGTCTTCACGACGGTCTTCGGTCTCAACGAGGGCTACAAGGTCGCGCTGCAGAACGACGCTCAGCTCGAGAAGGCCGAGGAACTGATTCCTCAGGCGCGCGCGCTCTATCAGAACGCCCGCAAAATCGTCGCCGAACGCGAAGCCGCCGGCGCCACCACCCCCCAATAGCGGCGCTTTATTCCGCTCTCCGTAGGGGCACAGCACGCTGTGCCCGTCCCTTGCTTTCTGCCGTGATGGATCCCACGTCGCCCGGGGTTTCGGAGTGGGTCTTGCTCTCTGAAACTTGAAATCTCAAATTTCAAATCGGCGGTCTTTGTAGAAGCATTGCCTGACCTGAGCCCCGTGTAGCCTTAGGTTTGAATGTAGCGCTGCCCTTCAGGGCAGCATCTTCGCTCTCGCATTATGGTTGAAACCCCGGACTTCAATCCGGGGAGGGCGGCCTTTTTACCCTGACATCCGAAGGGCAGGCCGCCCGAACAATGGGGTGTCCCAAATCGCCTCGCGCACCGCCATCCAGCCCATCACGGTGAAGGTCGCCCTGGCAATCTCGCACGGAAATGGCTTGCGAAGCAGGTGAAAGCGTTGGAAAAGTCACCAACGTTGAGTAAGTCAAGGAGGACACCGACCAAGGCCGCGACTCCGCTCCAAGCCTGGGTCGCTGGGGGCTGCGGAAGGCGGAGAGATCAGAGGGTAATCAGAAGCTAAGAACGCGCACCTTCGCGAACGCCGAAGCGCTGCGGCGCCCAACAAACTGAGGCCGAGGCTGTGCCGCCCACCTGACTCTCGTACTGCGAACAGCTCGGAATCTGAGAATCCGACGCGAATCAACAGATTTTGCGACTATACTTCGGTCAAGAGGTGCACGGCCGGTTGCGGAGGATTGGGCAGTGGACAATAGCATCAAACAGTATGCTGATACTCTTTACGAGCGATCGCTCTTTGAATCCGGCCGGACGCTAAGAGATGACAGGGTGAAATTCGCTCACGAAATGGCCATGCGCCGGACGACAACGCCGCTTCCGCTTAGCGGCCCCGAGATTCAGACTCTGATGAATCTCTTCGCGAAGCACGTGGAACGCTGTATGGAAGCGAGGTTCGAAAGCTACAGGACGGCTTATGGTGAGGCTAATCGCAATCCAACGGGCGAGGAGTTCCGCGAAATCCTAGCTAGCGTCGAAGACGTTCAAAGGGTTCAGTCACAACATTCTGCTCACGCCCTAGGTGGATTTGTGGGAACGCACGGCGGGAATCGTGGTATGTCCTTCGATTTGACTCCGAGATCCGCCAACGGGCATGATCGCGTCTTGGGAGACTTGAAGGTCTGGCGTGGACGGGTCCAACTAGCTAGAGCAAATGGAACTGACGACGAAAAATTCTCGCGCATCGCGCTTGAGCAGGCCAAGCTCAGTGCGGTCGAAGACGAGCGGATTCACCCGAAGGTCGGCGTCGTGGTTGTCTTGAACGGCGCGATCCTAAGCACGGCTCATCGGGGCGAATTCCTGGGATCACATGCGGAGTTCATAGCGCTTGAGCAAAAGCTCCCGGAAGTGTCGGTCGCGGGCGCGACAGTCTACACGACACTTGAACCCTGCACCACACGGAATCACCCCAAAATTCCTTGTGCAGACCGTCTGATCGAGCGGAAAGTCAGGCGTGTTGTAATCGGTATGCTCGATCCCAACCCGAAAATCAGTGGGCAGGGGCAGCGGCGACTGAGAACTGCGAATATCATTACGGATTTGTTTCCACACGACTTAATGACGGAAGTCGAAGAACTGAATCGAGAGTTCACGCGCAGGCACGACCACGCGGGCAGGGTAACGGGAGGTATCGTCGACAAATGGGTAAGCACGGGATACGAGCACAAGTCTGGAATCGCCAAGATACTTAACGAACAAGGCTTTGACCTAGGCTGGGTATCAGCCGACAGAGAGGCCGAGAGGATAGAGTTCGAAGGTTGGGAGCACGTTCTTGCCGACCAACCTGACGGCAACAAGGCGCGCTTGAAAATCCACGACCACCCCGTTGTTGGCGGCTACCTCGTTCTGCTAAAGAAATGCAAAACGTGAAGTCAGGTCGGCCGCCCGACGTTCGGGATCCGTCCTAGAGCGATACCTCGACAAACACGATCTGATAGAATTCCTGTTTGGTTTACCGATGGCGATCGTCGACCTATATTCGAAGCGAAAGAAGCGACAAGAGTCGCAGGGCAAGGCAGATGTCTACCAGTATGACCAAATACCCGAAGGGCTGAGGATTCAGGTCGTTAAGATTTGGGCCGCAGCGCTCGGCCGCTGGCGTCCCCCCAGCGACACTCCTTTCGTACGCAACTCTCCGTCATCTGGGTGGTGGGAATACATTGAGCGAAACGTCTCCACCGAAAAGAGCATGTGGAACCTGGGTAAACCTAGCAGCGACCCCCAAACGCGCTGTATCGAATACTTGATGGGAGCGGACACCGACGGCGCGCTGGACATTATCGAGCTGTCCTTTAAAGTATTGGATCTGGCTATTCGTAAATTTGGCCCCGGCGATTGTGACGATGCCCGGATCACGCTTGACCCCGACGAGGCCATTGAAGACCTAAATCATAGGTTCCGCGAGCACGGGGTCGGCTACCAGTACGTGAACGGGATCGTAGTACGCGTAGATTCGCAATTCCTACACGCGGAGGCCGTGAAACCAGCACTCGCCTTACTGGACGAAGTGGGCTTTACCGGCCCCGCAGATGAGTTTGTGCGCGCATTCGACCACCATCGAAAGGGCGAGAAAAAAGATGCACTTGCTGACGCGCTGAGCGCCTTCGAAAGCACTATGAAGGCGATCTGTGACGCGCGGGGCTGGCGTTACGGTCCAAAGGATACGGCCAAGCCTCTGCTGGACCTTCTCTTCAAGAATGGCTTGATCCCACGTGAGCTACAAACCCACTTCGCCGGGTTCCGCGCTGCAATTGAAGCGGGCCTACCCACAGTTGCCAATCCAAACAGGCACGGGCAAGGGTTGAAGCCAGTAGATGTTCCCGAACACTTTGTCGCGTACGCGTTGCACTTAGCGGCATCGAACATCGTGTTCCTGGTCGATTGCCACAAACGTCTGAAGTAGGGGGGCCTTCGCTGGAAAATCCTTGCCCAGCCCGTCGACTCATCCATCTCTCTCCAACTCATTTGAGGCAGAGGTGTTAGCCGGTTCCGCCGCTGAGATTCGATTACTTTTCGCCTTGTCAATCCGTATTTTTGCGAATTTTCAACCACTCCAAAATGTGCTAGCGTGATTCATTTTATGATTACACTAAACAACTCGCTGACGGACGCAGACCCCGCCACACCGGCTCGCGAAGTCATTTCCATTCACTCGCTTACAGAACGCCCTTTTCTCTCTCTAATCTATACGGAAAATATTAGAAACGGACTCAACCCACTGAAAACAAGCCACATAATTTTTTCTAATCTATCCGTCTCCCGGCCCACGCGTTCCGAGCCGCATTTCGCGGGCCGCAGACCGCCGGTCGCGGATCGCGGGTTTCTAATATACAGTTCCGCGATTAGAAATCGCTCTAACTCGTTGAAAACACAGGGCCGGCATGCCGTCTAATATACAGTTGCAGACGGGCTGCGGTCAGCCGATCCGTGGGAATCGCACCGGCTTGCCGATCGGGGTTCGGGCTTCATCCTCCACTTCCTCTGCCTCCTTTGCTTCCTGTGCTTCCTTTCTCTTGATCGATACACAAGTGGAAACAGAATTCACCCTAACTCATAGAAAACAAACGACGGCGACTCATTCTAATCGATACATTCCTGAGCTATCGCGCAGAGCTTTCGCGCAGCGGGAAACTCAGCAGGAGGGCGTCTTCGGGCGGGGCGGAGTAGTAGCGGGGGCGGCGGCCGGCGGGCGCGAATCCGTGGCTCTCGTAGAACTGAATGGCGGGCTCGTTCGAGGCGCGCACTTCGAGGAAGACGCGATCGGCACCGACGGAGCGGCTCCAATCGAGCGCCTTCGTCAGCAGCGCCGTTCCCACGCCGCGGTGGCGCGCATCCTGGCGCACCGCGAAGTTCAGGATCTCGGTCTCGCCGGTAAGAGCGCGCGCGACAAGAAAACCGACGATTCCCGCTTCCCCTTCCGCCACCCAGCCGGCCATCTCACCGCGAGCGATGCGCTCGTAGTCCGCAGCCGTCCACTGGGCGATCTCCGGCGAGACGGACTGAATTGCGAGAACGGTTTCGATGTCGCGGAGTTCGAGCGCACGCAGGTTCAAGATTTCAGGGGCCCTTCCAATGGAGCTCGGCGTCCGAACGGCGAACGTAGTTCGCATCGAGCGTCAGCGCGTCCATCACTTCGCCGCGCAACGCGCGCGCATGCGCGAGCTGGCCAATCACCGGCGCGAGGACGCCCGAGACTCGCTCGAAATGAAGGCCTGGACCGCCCGTCTCAGAATGAGATAACAGCTGCTTCAGCATCGCGGCATCCGGTGTCACGACGGTTGCGCGCTCCGGTGCGAGCGTTTCGCGAACCGCCTGCCAGAATTCCGCGGGCGAGGCAACGCGATCCGGTCCATCGGCAACAAGGCGGCCGCCATCGCGCCGGTAGAATCCGAAATAGTATTGGCCGCGATGCGCGTCCACGACCGGCACAAGCGCTGATTCTGCAAGCGATTGCTCCGCAACCGCTTCGAGGCCGCTGATGGCGGCAACGGGCTTGTTGTGGACTTCGGCCCAGGCTTTCGCGGCTGTGAGCGCAACGCGCAGACCGGTGAACGAGCCCGGCCCCGCGTTCACGGCAAACAGATCGAAACGGTCGTGGGAGAGATGGAGTTCCGTGCAAAGAAAATCGAGATGCCGAAACATTCGTGACGAATACGTTTCGTCCGTCTCGGTGGACATTACGCCGATGACTTTTTCATCATCCAGTACGGCAACGCTTCCGGCGCGCGAGGCCGTATCCAGGGCAAGAATCAGCACGGAGGCGATTATAGGGCAATTCGCGGGCCAAACCGGAGCGAAACAAGCGTTTCTCGCAAGATTTCATGCTGTAGGAAAAGCGCGGATTTACTTGACGTTTGCTCTGCATGTGCCTAAAATTTCAACATGCTCTTCGGGGAGGGGCCTTCCACTTATGGACTTTAAGCTAGGCGAAAAGGTTGTCTATCCGAACCATGGCGTAGGGGTAATCGAGCAGATCAGTTACGGGTACCTGAACGGGCGGTCCGAACGCTACTACATGTTGCGCATCGTCTCGAGCGGGCTGAAAGTGATGGTCCCGCAATCCAACGCAGAAAACGTGGGGCTGCGGGCCGTGATCCGATCCACCCAAGCCGGTGAGGTTCTCTCCTATCTCGAGAAGGGCCGTTCGGCGTCCCACCACGACTGGAAGCACCGCTTCAAGGAGAATTCGGACCGGATGCGGACCGGATCGCTGATGGAAGTCGCCGCGGTTCTGAAGGGTCTTGTCGCGCTGAGCCGGACGAAGCCGCTTTCGTTCCGTGAGAAGAAGATGCTCGAACGCGCGAAGTATTTGCTGGTCAGCGAACTCGCCACCGTGCGCAACACCTCTGAACAAGCGGTAGAGGTGAACATCGTCCGCGCGCTGGCGAAGGCGAAATTGCAGATGCCGGAAACGGTGACTTTGCCGGAATAGCTTTCTCTTTCTCTCCATACGCCGGGCACAATCCTTACGGGTTGTGCCCGGTTGTATTTTGGGGCGCGATTTTTTCAGGCACGCCTTACTTCTTTCCCCAGCCGCCCCCGCCCGGGGACTCAATCCGGATCACGTCGCCCGCCCGCGCATAGAACCCGCACTTCGACGGCACAGTTTCCCGGCGGCCGCGCGAAATGAATTCGTTCTTCCCTTTCGCGCCGGGCAAGCCACCGGCTAGGCCGTACGGCGGAATCGTGCGCCGGTCGCTCAGCATGCCCACTTGCGCGTCGACGAGCAGCTCGATCTCGCGAACGATGCCGTCGCCGCCGCGGTACTTCCCTTTTCCCCCCGAGCCGCGGCGCAGGCCGTAACGCCGCACGCGGACGGGGTAGGTAATCTCGAGCACTTCCGTCGGCGTATTCAGCGAGTTCGTCATGTGGGTGTGAACGCCGCTGATGCCGTCGCGTCCGGGACGCGCGCCCATGCCGCCGGCAATCGTCTCGTAGTACGCGAACGGTTCGCCGCCGTGCCGCGTGTCGGCGCCGCCGAAGGTGAGATTGTTCATCGTGCCGGAACTGGCGGCTGGAATCCTGCGCGGCAGAGCGCGAGCGAGCGCGCGGAGAAGCGTGTCCGTGATGCGCTGCGACGTTTCGACATTGCCTCCGGCGACGGCGCGCGGCGGGCGGGCGTTCACGATCGTTCCCTCGGGCGCGATCACGCGAATCGAGCGCATCAGGCCCGACGTGGCGGGGACCTGCTCGTCGAGCAGGCACCGGAAGACGTAGAAGACGGCGGATTCGGCGATCGCCGCGACGGCGTTGACGCTGCCCGCGCACTCGGGCGCCGAGCCCGTGAAATCCACTTCGGCGCGTTCTCCGCGAATGCGAATCGTCACGCGGATGCGGATCGGCTCCGGCGTGACGCCGTCGTTGTCGAGGCAATCTTCGCCGCGGTAGACGCCGTTCGGAATGCCGCGCAGGACCGAACGCATCATCGCGTCCGAATACTCGAGGAGAAATCGGCTGTAGCGTGTGACTTCCCCGCGGCCGTAGCGGACAACGATTTCCCCGAGGCGGCGTTCGCCGATGCGGCACGAGGCGATTTGCGCGGTCAAGTCGCCTTCGCGCTCGCGGGGCGTGCGGACATTGAAGAGCAGCGTCTTCAGCACGTCGCCCGCGACACGCCCCGCGACGTAAATCTTCACCGGCGGAATCCGCAGGCCTTCCTGAAAGATCTCGCGCGAGAGCCCCATCGAGCCGGCCTGTGCGCCGCCGATATCGGAGTGGTGCGCGCGATTGGCGACGTAAAACATGGGACGGCGGCTGCCGCGCAGAAAGACAGGCATCACCATCGTCACGTCTGGCAGATGGGTGCCGCCCGCGTACGGGTCGTTGAGGACGGCGATGTCGCCGGGGCGGAGATCGACGGCGCGGACGGCGGCTTCGACCGAGCGCGGCATCGACCCAAGATGAACGGGCATGTGGTCGCCCATGGCGAGCACTTCGCAATCGGCGTCGAAGACGGCGCAGGAATAATCGCGGCGCTCCTTGATGTTCGGCGAAAACGCCGAGCGGCGCAGCGCGCCTCCCATTTCCTCGGCAACGGAATGGAAGAGGTTCTTGAAGATTTCGAGGAGCGTCGGATCGAAGCGGCTCGGCATCGTTTCTCCCTTGCTCACGTCCCGGACGGCGTCGCAATCAGATTCTCGAATTCGTCGACGCGAACGGTCCAGCCCGGCGGCACGACGGTGGTGGCGCTGTATTCCGAGGCGACGGCGGGACCGCGCAGGAGATTTCCCGGCGTGAGCTGTTCGCGCGAATAGATCGGAGTCTCGCGCCGCTTGCCGGCGAAATAGACCTGCCGCCGCGTGACGATTGCGGCGCGCGAGTCCGCGCGGCCGAGTTTCCGGCGAGGCCAGGGGATGGCCGACATCCGCCCCGTGAAGCGCGCGCGGACGTTGACGACTTCGACCGGGCGCGCCGGGTCCGAATAGCCGTAGCGCCGCTCGTGCTCGCGATGAAACGCGCGGACGAAATCGCCCGCGGCCGCAACGAGCAGTTCGTAGGCCTGGCCGACGTAGCGCGCCTCAACGAAATACTCGAGCCGAATCGAGGAGCCGGAAAAGCCTTCGGCGCGCATTTCGCGAAGCCCGTGGCGCGCGAGGCCCGAGAAGTGAGGCCGAAGCGAACGCGTGACCGCCGGCAACGAATCGACCGGAAGCAGCACGGTCTGCGAGAAATCCTTTACGACGTCGGCGCGCAGAATCCCGAGAGCCGAAAGAGCTCCCGGAAACTTCGGGATGAGCACGCGCGGAATCGAGAGGCACGCGGCCAGCGTGCAGGCATGAAGGCCGCCGGCTCCGCCGAATGCGACGAGCGTATAGTCGCGCGGATCGCGGCCTTTCTCGATCGAGATGACGCGGATAGCTTTCTCCATCGTCGCTTCCACGACGTCGAGAATTCCCTGCGCGAATTGCTCGAGCGAGCGCATCCCGCGGACGCCACGAATCGCGCGATGCATGAAGTCGCGCGCGCGGTCCTCGTGGAGGCGAAAATCGCCGCCCAGCAAACCTTCGCTGCCAAGCCGGCCGAGAATCAAGTGGGCGTCGGTGACGGTCGGCAGCTCACCGCGGCCGTAGCAAATCGGGCCGGGATCGGCGCCGGCGCTTTCGGGTCCGACGCGGAGCGCTCCCGCGCGATCGAAGCGCGCGATGGAGCCTCCGCCTGCGCCAACCGTGTGAATTTCGAGCATCGGCACGGCAATCGGCAGTCCGGCGATGACCGACTCGTTGGTGGTGCGGAGCGCGCGCTCGATCAGCGCAACGTCGGTGGACGTGCCGCCCATGTCGAAACTGATGACGTGGTCGTAGCCCGCGTCCGCCGCAACACGGCGTGCGCCCAGAACGCCGCCGGCGGGCCCCGAAAGCACGGTTCGCACAGGCTCGCGCGCGGCAAGGCCTGCCGGGAGAATGCCTCCACCCGATTGCATCACGCGCACGCGCGAGCGGCGCGACGCCGGACTGCGTTTGCCGCTCGCGGCTACGGCCGCGGCAGCGTGCCGCTCGATCTCCGCGAGATACCGGCTCATTACGGGCGCGAGATAGGCGTTTACGACAGTGGTGGATGTGCGCTCAAACTCGCGGAACTCGGGAAGAATTTCGTGGGAGACGGAAACCGCGTAACCGGCTTTGCGCAAGCGGCGAGCAAGCGCTCGTTCGTGCTCCGGCCTGAGAAACGAAAACAGCAGGCACACGGCGATCGATGAGGCTCCGGACGCAGCGACGCGCCGGACCATTCGCGAAATTTCCGCCGGTGAGAGGGGCGCAATCACTTTTCCGTCGGCGGCAACGCGCTCGCGCGCGCCGAATCGCCGTTCGCTGGGGACGAGCGGCTCGAGGCGCTCGACGAAGAAATCGTACAGTCGCGGGCGCGCCTGGCGGCCAATTTCCAGGACGTCTTCGAAGCCGGCGGTCGTCACCAGGGCGACGCGGCCGCCACGGCGTTCGAGGATCGCATTCGTCCCGACGGTGGTACCGCACAAGAGGTCGAGCTCCGCCTTATCCGAACGTGACGCGCCGACCGCGATTTGCTGCAGGACGTCCGCTATGGCTTTGGCGGGGTCGCTGCGCGCCGAGGGAATCTTGAGGATTTCGATGCGGCCATCGCGGAGAAAAAGGCAGTCGGTGAATGTTCCGCCGGTGTCGATGGCGACGCGCATGACTTTTGTAGGTCAGGGTTTGCAAGTGCAACCCTGAGGACCCGACATTTTACACGCAGCGGAGCGAAATCCGATGCGAACCGCGAATAACGCCTACGATTTGCGCGGAGCCAGGATGCGTTCGATCTGCCGGATGTGATTGAGGTCGTGGCCAGCCATCATGCGGACGATCGTCTCGATGGACTCTTCGCCGCGCTCCGCATGTATGCCGTAATGTTTCCACTGCTCGGGCGAGAGGGATTTCAGGAGCGCGAGGTTCGCTTCACGGAATGCGCGGTACTGCTCGAGCGATTTCCGCGCGTCGCGTTTTTCGTAGTGCCCGCTCTTTACCCAATCGTCCTGATTGAACGCTTGAATCGGGCAGCCAGGGGCGCCGAGGATCATTCGCATGCGGTAACCGACGACGATTTCAGCCTCGGCGAGGTGCGCCGTGATTTCCGCCACCGACCACTTCTCCGACGCCGGCCGCTTGCGCAATTTCGCGGCGGGAACGCCTTTCAACAGGCGCTCGATCTTCCCGGCTGCGGCGGCTTGCATCTTCATGGGATCCTGAGCACTGGCGACGTTGTCGAGGATGCGTTTTCGGTATTCCTGGAATGTTTCAGGCATTGGGTCATCTCCGGCTTGGATTCGCCCCGCCGATATTCTAGTGAATCGGCTGGAAGGCTACAAACCCCGTCGACCGGCCATACAACCCTGGCGGCTCATCCAAATTGGCATCCTTGGTTCAGGAGTCAGGCCCGTACCGAAGGGCGTATTTCCGGTTCTGGAAACTCGCCGCTTGAAAGCGGCGGCGGTAGCCCCATGCCCCTTTACAATTTTCCGATAGGATCTACATGGCACCAAACCCGACCGACATTCGCCCGGTCAAGCCGGAGGAGCGCGAACTCGCGCTAAAACGCGAGGAGCAGACAAACATCGAGACCGAGCTCGCCGAATGCGAGCTGCGCGCGGCGAACCTGCGCGCGGAACTTGGCGCGTTTGAGCGGCAATATCTCCATTTCGTCGGCCTGCGCTACGCCGAACTCGACGAATTGAACGCGCAGGTGGCCGAGGAAATCGCCAAGGCGCAGCCCGGCAACGAGCGCGCGCAACGAACGGCACGAGAGGCGCGAGCGCGCGCGAGCAAGACTCGAACGTCAGCCGGCGAGAAGACGGAGCAGGAACCAAAGCCGTTCCAGGCGTCGCCGGAGCTGAAGCGTCTCTACCGAGAAGTTGCTCGCCGCGTGCATCCGGACCTTACATCGGACCGGGACGACCGAGCCAAGCGGCAGGAATTGATGGCCGAAGCAAATGAAGCATATGTGCAGGGCGATGAAGCGCAACTGACGAGAATCCTGACCGAATACGAATGCAGCCCCGAAGCGGTGAAGGGCGAAGGCGCGGGCCCGGAGCTGATCCGCGTGATCCGGCGCATCAGCCAAGCGCGCGGCCGCCTGACCGAAATCGAGGCGGAGCTGCAAGAGCTGCTACGGTCCGACCTTCATCAACTGAAGACGCGGGTGGACGAAGCGGAGAAGCATGGCCGAGATGTCGTGAAGGAAATCGTCGGCAAAGTGGACGAGCAGATCGGCCAGGCGAAGCGGCGGCTGGAAAATCTCCAACAGCGGGTTCAGGCGTAGGCACGCATATGGAAGTGGACGAGAAAACGAAGGGCTCCCACATTGTACCGGCTGGGCCGCAGGGATTGGCGGTGCGGTCGGCCGCATTGGTCGCCCGAGGCCTACGCGACCTTGCGCGGAATTCGAACTGGCTGACAACGAAAGTGTTCGCGGGCCGCTCGCCGCACGCGGCAGTGTCCGCCGACGGCCACGTCTGCGCCGTGGCGCCGCCAGCCAAGAATGAGGCTCAGCGCGTCGTGCTCTACGACATCGAACGCGGCGCGCCGGCGCTGGCCCTGGCAGTCCCGAATGAGGCGATTTCGTTCGGCTCGAAGCTCGCGGAGAAGGCCGTGCTCGCATGGTCGCCCAGCGCGACATTCCTTGTGGCGGCATGGGGATTGTGGGAGCCGTCGCTGCACTTCTTCGATCTGCAAAGCAAGATGTTTCTCGGCATGTTCGGCGAGTTTGCGGAGTTTCCGCGCTTTGCGAGCTGGTCTGGCATGGGCCGATACTTCGCGCTGGCGGGATCGGGGAAGAAAGCGTCACTGGGGCTGTGGACCGCAGGCACGAACGCCATGGTGCTCGCGGGGCCAGCGTTGAGAACGATCGGACCGCCCGACTGGGTCGAGCGGCAAGACATCGGCGACGAAGCCGGCGACCAGGGAACGTTCGCCGGCTACGGGCGAATCGCTTTCAGTCCCGATGAACGAAGACTCGCAGCCGGAGTCGAGATTCAGGGAGAGTGGGCGGACGACGAGATTCTGTTCGTGGAGCTCCCATCCTTTGGAGCGGAAAAGACATTCCCCGCTCAGGGGCACATCACGGACATAACCTGGACGCCCGACAGCCATTACCTGATTTATTGCGCCGCCGGGCAAGCCTATCGCGTGAACGTGGAGACGCTCGAGTCCGAGTCGATGCCATTCGGCGCGGAGCTGTGCCTGTGCCACCCGAACCGACCGCTTTGCGTCTGCTTCAGTTCGTGGCTGCGGAATTCGGCGAAGGGACGGCTGTTCCTGGTCGATCTCGACGCGCTCGACGTCTTCGACGAGCAACCTGCCGAGAATGTGGTCGACCTGCGCTGGAGCGTCGACGGGTCGAAGGCGTTCGCGGTGACCCGCGACGGCCTGGCGTATTCCTACGAACCGCCGTTCTAGCCCACCTGCGAGCTCGCAGTCAGGCCAGCGGGAAGTTGGCTTCCGCGTTCAGTGTGGCGTCTTCGCGTTCGCCGGAACAGAATCGCGCATAGCCCGCAGCAGCAATCATCGCGGCATTGTCCGTCGAAAGCGCGCGGCTGGGGAAATAGACGTCGATGCCGCGCCGCGCGGCTTCGGCTTCGAAACTGCGGCGGAGTTCGGAGTTCGCAGCGACGCCGCCTGAAACGAGGACAGTGCGAGCGGCGTGCTGCTCCGTGGCGGCAAGCGTGCGCGTGACGAGATCGTCGACGACGGCGCGCTGAAAACTGGCAATCAGGTCGAGCGTTGGCTGGGTCGAGTGGGCGCGCAAGGCGTCCGCGCTGCGCTCCCCACGCGCGAGGGCCTGCTGCCGCGCCTGAATTTCGGGTTGCAATTGAGGATTGCGGCGCAGGTGATATAGCACCGCCGTCTTGATTCCGCTGAAGCTGAAATCGTACGGATTCCCTTTCATTTTGGGCTCGCCGAAGCGAATGGCGTTCGCATTCCCATGCGGCGCGAGGCGGTCGATCACAGGCCCGCCGGGATATCCGAGCGCGAGCATCTTCGCGACTTTGTCATAGGCCTCGCCAGCCGCGTCGTCGCGCGTTCCGCCGATGCGGGAATACGAGAAAAGCGGCGCACCGTTCGTCGAGCCGGACTTGACGTGAAAAAGAATCGTGTGGCCGCCCGAAACAATCAAACAAACGGCGGGAAGCTGCGGCGAACGTCCGGCGGCGTGGGCTTCGAGCAGGACCGCATGGACGTGGCCTTCCAAGTGATTTACGCCAATCAGCGGCTTGCCAAGCGAGAGCGCGAGGACCTTCCCGTAGGTTACTCCGACGAGCAGCGAGCCGATCAATCCGGGACCGCGCGTGACCGCAATGGCGTCGATTTCGCCAAGGCCGATTCCCGCGCGTTCGAGCGCCTCGCGCACAACGGGGACCACCTGGCGCAAGTGCTCGCGCGATGCCAGTTCCGGAACGACGCCGCCGTACTTGCGGTGAATATCCACCTGCGACGCGACCACGCTGGAGACGATTCGACGTCCGCCAGCGACGATCGCGGCCGCAGTCTCGTCGCAGGACGATTCGATACCCAGAATCAAGTGGTCTTGCCGGCTCACGAACAGCCCCTCTTCGAGGTGAAATGACCTCCAAAATCCTATGCTAGCATAAGAGCGTGGGCCATCTTCACAGCCGCAGCCGCGTTCGGAGTGGCGGGCGCGTCTTGAGACGCAGATCTGATTCCTGATTCGATCCGGGGCGACAAATCCATGGCTGGAAAAGTGAGACGAGTGCGCAAGGCGGTTCTGCCGGTGGCGGGGCTTGGGACGCGATTCTTGCCGGCGACGAAGGCGATGCCGAAGGAGATGCTGCCGGTTGTCGACAAGCCGCTGATTCAGTACGCCGTCGAGGAATGCATCAAGTCCGGAATCGAGAACGTGATTTTTGTCACCGGCCGGCGGAAGAACGCGATCGAAGATCACTTCGATTCGGCGCCGGAACTGGAACGCTTTCTCGAAGAGCGCGGGAAACCGAAGCAGGCCGCGATGGTCCGCGACATCAGCGGGGGCCTGCATTTCAGCTACACGCGGCAGAGCGAAGCGCTCGGCCTGGGCCACGCGGTGCTGGCGGCCCGCGAGCTTGTGGGCGACGAGCCGTTCGCCGTGCTGCTGGGCGACGTGATCATGGACGGGCCCGAGCCGGCCACGGGTCTGCTGGTCGATATTTACGAGAAAACCGGAATCGGCGCGATTGCGGTGGAGACAGTCGCTCCGGAGCAGGTCCACCTGTACGGAATCATCGACGCGGCTCCCGCGAAGGAAGCCCGCGTGTCCGGCGAGCTGCTGCGCGTGAAGGATCTCGTCGAGAAGCCGAAGCCCGAGGAGGCACCGTCAAACCTCGGCGTCACGGGACGCTACGTGCTGCCGCCCAAGATCTTCGAGTACCTCGAACGAACGAAGCCCGGCATCGGCGGCGAGATCCAGCTCACCGACGGGCTGCGAATGCTCGCTCACAACGAGGGGCTGTACGCGCAGATCTACGAAGGGAAAACGCACGACGCCGGCGACAAGCTCGGCTTTCTGAAGGCGACCGTCGAAATTGCGCTGAAGGATCCGCGTTTCGGCGCGGACTTTCGCAGCTACCTGCGGAGCCTGAAGCTGTAGCGCGGATCGAGACGGCTCCCGCTTGGCGCGAGCGGCACGCGCCGCTCACGAAAATCTTCAACTGAAGTGGGCGACCACCTCGAACTCTTTTGCAGTGCCAGTCGGGAAAATCGCCGTGTCGTTGTGAGCCCCGCCGATCTTCGCGGCGCTCCCATTCACCGTAACGCTCTGCAGGGCGTTGGCCGCCGGCAGCCGGAACTTCACTTGCAATTCCTTCGGAGCGCCCGCGCGGGCGAGTTCCACCTTCGCCGTCACGTTCTTTGCGTCCGGCTTCGCCGCCATCCTGAAATTGACGCGGCCCCAGCGCGTCGGCGCGTGATCGACGCGAATTTCCTTTCCTGAGATTACCCAATCGCGAGGCAGGCCTTTCGCAAGGTAAAGGCGATCGTCATCGGAGTCTTCCAGCACGAGCATCCAGCGAACGAGCAGCGGAATCGTCTGTTGCGCGGGAATGCAAAATGTTGCGAGGCCGCCCGTGATCCCGGAGACCTCGCCGGCCGTCCAGCTTCCCCGCGTGTGATCGTGATAGCGATGCGCGTACAGGAAGAGCAGATACTCCTCGATGCGATCGAGGCGCAGCAGCATCAGCGCATAGCCGTGCGAAATGAAACCGAGAATGTCGCGGCCGGTCGGATGCGGCGGCTCGACATTGGCAACGACGCCGAATGTGGTGGCGCCGTAGGCGCGCATGCAGTCGATGACGGTGTTCGCGAGGTCCGGCGGCAAGACGTCGGCCTGCAACAGCTCTGCATATCCGCGATGCGGCCAGCCCTGCGGGCTGGGACGCTCCTTCTGCATCGACTCCCAGAACGTCATCGTCGTGCCGGCGTATGTGCCAATGTAGGGAGGGTTCATGTCTTTCCGCAGATTCTTCTGCATGCTGGCGACGACGGAATCCTGCAGCGTCTTGCTGCGCTTCAGCCAGCCCGCAGCCCAGTCTTCGACGCCCGGCTGCGGCTTCGCGCGATTGATCTCCAGCCACGCGCGGCTCAGGTCCTTCATCCCGCGTGCCGCCCACGCGTTGTGGGAGTAGTACGGCAGCCACCAGGTCATCGGCTTAGGAGAGAGAGCGGAATCGGATTCGCTCCAACCGTGAATCAGCCCGTGGCCCGGATCGTCGGCCGGCAGCTTGAGACTTTCGTCGTGGAGTCCGGTGAGCAGGTCAACGGTTGCCTCGATCTTGTCGCCGTGCTTTTCGAGCAGCGCATGATCGCGCGTGTAGTAGTAGTACCGCGCGAGAAGCGAGAGGGTCATGCCAAACTGCGCGACTTCCGGCCCGCGCATGTCGATCATGCCCTTCGCGTCGGTGAAATCGGTGAGGTAATTGTCGATGATGTCGTGCGCCATCCCGAAGCGGCCCCATTCGAGATTCGCGTACGTCGCCATCGTGAAGATGTCCTGAAAACCATCGCATTCGGGGCCGCGGTACCAGAAGTCGACTGCGCCGTAACGCGGATGAATGCCACCTGGCCGGACCATCAGCTCTTTCGCGAACGCGTGCTTCGACATGTTCACCCAGTCATCCTGCGGAAGCGACGTGGGCGCGAAATCGTGAAGCAGCGCGTCCCAGTAACTTGCGAACGACAAGAGCGCGCTGTAAAACTCCTCCGGCTTGGGATCAACGCGGCGCGGCGGGAATGGAGTGTAGGTATTGCCGTACACGACTTTCGTCACTTTGCCGTTTTCGATGCGGGCGGTGCGGTGCCATGTCCGCACGATGAATTTGTCGGGCGCATGGACATCCGCAAACACGATGGCTTCAATGTATGCCGAATCGGAAATCGGGAAGACCTTCCTGACCGCAGGCATCCAGCCTCCGACGAGACCGTCAAACCGCTTTCGCGCCAGCTCGAACGTGAGCTCCGGGAAGAACTGGACCGGATGATAGGTTTCGGTGTTCGCCCCCGGCAGGACCGGCTCCGTCTCCAGCGATTCCCTGGTTCCGACGAAATTGTCCCATGGCAATCGTCCGGCACCGCCGCGCTCTCTCACGCTTCCCTGCGGTGGCGCCGCCAGCCGCACCTGCTCCGGGTCCGGGTCTCCGTTCTGCAGCAATTTGTCCGCAAGAAGATCTCGGCCCGACGTTCCAATATCCTTCAGGTCGAGGCCCAGATAGGGCGTCGCTGCTTCGTCAAACGTGGGTTCGGCGTTCCTGGTCAGCACGCGCGCCGTGCCAGCGGAAGAAACGAAGGTAATAGAGCCGTCACGGGTTCGCAGATCCTCGTAGACCTTCCATCTGGCGGCACCAGATTTGAATTCGCATACAAGCGTGCGGCCGCTTGTATCGACGGAGCTTGCCGGAAGGGACGCGAACGGCTTGAGTGGCGCAGCCGACGGAGTGATCGTGGCGCCCACGGCCCCCACGTATTTCATGCTCGCGGTCGCTACAGCCAGATTCTGCAGAAACCTTCGACGGTCCATTTCGCTTCCCCCAGGTGACGTTCATGGGCGGGACGAGAGCGCCCGCCGGGCACACTGTACCGCCAAGCGTTCCGCGTGTAAACGTTTACTGTCCTCCAGGGCCGAAGGGCAAGGCCTCACTTCCCCAGCTGCACAACCGTCAGCGACTTGAGACCATGCGAACCCAGCGGGCCGGCCGCTTGTCGTGAGGCGCGACCAGCTTGAATGGGCCTTCCTTGGAATCGAGCGGCGTCCCCTCGAGAGTGTCCGCGACGAGCACGTCGGAATCCTGAAAATCCGAATCCAACTCAGCCAGTGAGAGCGGCAGACTTCGAGCGTCCAAGGGGATGCGGAAGAAACTGAGAAGTGGCGGAGAGGGTGGGATTCGAACCCACGGTAGGGTTCCCCCTACACTCGCTTTCGAGGCGAGCTCTTTCAACCGCTCAGACACCTCTCCGCGGTCGGTGTGCAGCTTGTTTAGCTTAGCAAAGGCTCTCGGGCCTCACAACACCGCTTGCTGCGAGCGAACACTTAACGGCACGACCCGCTTCGGCGATTTGCGCTTGGATAGGGGGGGCGGTCGCGGTATTGTGGCGCGCGTTCGATGGCGAACATCCTTTACGGCGTCAACGGAGAAGGCGCCGGCCACTCCAGCCGGGCGCGCGAAGTGCTGGCGCACCTGGAATCGCAAGGCCATGCGGTTCACGTCGTCTCGTTCGACCGCGGGCTCAAGAATCTTTCCGGCGATTTCGATGTGACCGAGGTTTTCGGGTTCCGGCTTTCCTATCTTCGCAATCGGGTCCGCTACGGCAGGACCGTCCTGGGAAACCTTGCGCGCGCCCCGCGCGCCCGGCAGAGCGTTCGCAAACTGCAGGAACGCGCGAAGGAATGGAAGACCGACATCGTGGTCACGGACTTCGAGCCGATCTCCTGCTTCGTCGGGCACCGGACGGGTCTTCCGGTGATCTCGATCGACAATCAGAATATCCTCGTGCGGGCCGAGATCTTGTATCCGCCGCAATATCGCAGAGACGCGGCGGCGGCAAAACTCGTCACGCGCGTGATGACGCCGCGCTGCGACGTCTATCTCGTAACGTCGTTCTTTTCCGCCCGGCTGAAGAAGAAACGGACATTTCTGTTCCCGCCTATCTTGCGCAAGGAAATTCTGGATGCCCGCGCGCGGATCGGCGACTCGGTTCTGGTTTACGTCACCTCGCCTTCGGCGGAGCTTCCGGCACTTCTGGCGCGCATCCGGGAGCGCTTCGTGTGCTACGGGTTCGGGCGCGAAGGCACGGACCGCAATCTGACCTTCCGGAAGCCGAGCCTCGCGACGTTTCTCGAAGACCTGACTTCCGCGAAAGCCGTGGTCGCAAATTCGGGATTCTCGCTGGTCAGCGAGGCGCTGTACCTGGGCAAACCGTACCTCGCATGGCCCGTGAAGCGCCAGTTCGAGCAGATCTTCAACGCCTTCTATGTGGACAAGATGGGCTACGGCGCCTACTGGGACGACCTGAACAAGGAACGCATCGAATCCTTCCTCTTCAATCTGGATTCGTATCGTGAGAATTTGCGTCAGTATCCTCGACAGGATAATTCGGCGCTATTTGCCAAGCTGGATGAGCTGATACTAAGATTTTGCGGCTCGCCTTCGTGAGGAGTAGAAGATGAAGAGGACCGGGATCGCTCGCCGCGCAGTCTTTGCGTCAAAGCTGTCCGTCATTCTGGTGGTGGCGTTCGCAGTTCAGGCCGCGGCCACACGCCCCGCAACAAATCCTCCCGGGAAAAACGAGCCCGTCGCTGACCCGCGAGCCGTGGTAACAGTCGGCCACGCGCGATTCACGATTTTGACGCCGCAGCTCATCCGCATGGAATGGGCCGCGGACGGCAAGTTCGAAGATCACGCCTCGCTCGTCTTTCTGAATCGCAAGCTGCCGGTACCGAAATTCGATCAAACCGTAATCGCCCGCGGTGGCATTAGGAGTGTGAAGCTACGGACGTCCAGCTTCTCACTCATGTACAGCGCCACAAGCGAGAACAATGGGAAATTCACCGCCGAGAATCTCCGCATCACCTTCACGCTCGATGGCAAGGAGGTCGTGTGGCATCCGGGCATGGAGGACACCGGCAACCTCCTCGGCACGGCGCGCACGCTCGACGGCGTGAAGGGCTCGAACACGAAACTCGAGCCGGGTCTCGTTTCTCGCGATGGATGGGTCCTGGTAGACGACAGCACGCGGCCGCTTTTCGATTCGGACGATTTTTCGTTTACGCAGGGCGAGAAGAGCCCGTGGCCGTGGGTGATGGAACGTCCGGCCGGCGACCGGCAGGATTGGTATTTCTTCGGCTATAGCCACGATTACCGGCGCGCGCTGTACGATTTCACGCAAGTCGCCGGGAAGATTCCGCTGCCACCCCAGTTCGCGTTCGGCGTGTGGTGGTCGCGCTACTGGTCGTATACGGACCAGGAATTCGAGCAACTCGTTGAGCAGTTCCACTCGCACGAAGTTCCACTCGACGTGCTCGTAATCGACATGGACTGGCATCCCACGTTCGGCATGCACTGGTGGGACAAGCAGGTCGACGCGTCGGGGCACAATCTCGGCTGGACCGGCTATTCCTGGAACAAGCTGCTCTTCCCCGATCCGACCGCGTTCCTGACGTGGGTCCATCAGCGGGGCCTGAAGGCCACCATAAACATGCACCCCGCTTCCGGAATCCAGCCGTGGGAGACGCGCTATCCCGAAATGGCTCGGGCTATGGGCATCGATCCCGCGACGAAGCAGTACGTTCCCTTCGACATCACGAACAAGAAATTCGCGACGAACTATATGGACATCATGCACCATCCGCTCGAACGCCAGGGCATCAACTTCTTCTGGCTCGATTGGCAGCAGGAGGCCAACACGAAGCTGACGGGCGTCAACCCGACCTGGTGGCTCAACTACGTTCACTTCACCGATCAGGAGCGCGAGGGCAAGCGCGCGCTGCTCTTTCATCGCTGGGGCGGTCTCGGGAACCACCGCTACGAAATCGGATTTTCCGGCGACACGATCTCCGTGTGGGATTCGCTGGCGTTTCAGCCTTACTTCACGGCAACGGCTGCAAACGTCGGGTACGCCTACTGGAGCCACGACATCGGCGGCCATATGCCGGGCAAGATCGAGCCGGAGTTATTTCTGCGCTGGATCCAGTTCGGCACTTTCAGCCCCATCCTGCGCACGCACACGACGAAAAATCCGGACGCGGAACGCCGCATATGGGCGTACCCCGAACCTTATTCCGACTTGATGCGGCAATCGTTCCTTCTGCGCTATGCGCTCCAGCCGTACATCTACACGGAAGCGCGGCGCACCTACGACACCGGCGTGGCTTTCCTGCATCCGCTTTACTACGACTCACCGGAAGCCACTGAAGCCTACGCCGACAATGATGAGTACATGTTCGGCGACTCGATGCTGGTGGCCCCGATCGTTCAGCCGGTAGACAAGGACTCGCAGCTTGCGAAGCGCTCCGTCTGGCTCCCGAAAGGAGATTGGATCGAATGGTACAGCGGCGCGCACCTCAAAGGCCCTGCCTCTCTGAAGCGCAGTTTTTCGATCGAGCAGGTCCCGGTCTACGTCAAGGCCGGAAGCATCATCCCCATGGAGCCGCAGATGCGTTATACGGGCGAGAGGCCGGTTGATCCGCTGATCCTCACCGTCTTCCCGGTCGAAGATGGTCAGACGTCGACCTACAACCTTTACGAGGACGCGGGCGACACGCCCGGCTACAGGATTGGCCGGGACGCTTGGACCAGGATTCGCGCGACTGCTTCCGCCGACGGCGCCGCGACCATAATCACGATTTCGCCGGTCGAGGGCAGCTACCCTGGCATGCAAACGACGCGAGCCTATGAAATTCGCCTTCCAGGAAGCTGGCCGCCGGAGTCCGTCAGTGTTAACGGCGCGCCTTTGACGCACACCCCGAAAGGCCCGGGCTGGAGCTACGAAGGAGGCGCGCTGGCGACGGTCATCCGAACGCACAGTTTCAGCACGTCAGCCGCCGTGAGCGTCTCCGTGAAAATCAAGCCGGAGCTAGCGCGCGAAAAGTCGTTGCTCGATGGCTTCGAGGGCAAAACGGCTCGTCTGCGCGAGACGTACGACATTCTGAACCGGGCATGGCCCGAGGGCTGGAGTCCAGACGATCTCGTCGAAGCAATGCAGACGTGCGACCGAATCAGCTACCGGCCGGAAACCGCCTTCGATGAACTTAGCAAGTTCTCGGAGCGGCTTGCGGTACTCCGCAAACGGATTGAAGCGATGCACGAAACCGAGAATTCGCCGGAGTTCCGCGCGGCGGTGAAAGCGAACCTCTTCGGCCAGCCCGGGCCGGGCGAGGAGGACGTGGTGACCCGCTATCACCGGCTCGTTGAACTCGGCCTCGCCCATCTGGCGGGCGCTCTGCCGGCGCAATAGAGGGACGTCTAGTGTGACCCGCCGATCTTGGTCAGCGTTTCCTGCGCGCGACCCTTGTAAGGACTGTTGACCTTCACGGCCTCCGCGAGAACCACTCGCGCCTCAGGAATCCGCTGCATCTTCGCCAGCGTGAAGCCCAGCCGGTACAAATTCCGCCCGTAATAGAAGTCGTTCGGCTTGAGCAGAGGGCTGGCCTGCTTGAACGCGTCGACCGCAGCCGGATTCTTTCCCTTCACCACATTCGCCTCACCCAGCGCGGAAAGCGCGATTCCCTTTTCGAGCGAAAGCTGCTGCGACCACTGGTCGTCCGTCACATTGTCGGGCTTCTTCGCGGTTTGGAGAACGTCGAGAGCCTTTTGCGCATCAGCCATGGCTTTGTCGAGCTGCTGGCCGTTGTCGGTCCAATAATCCGCCAGCAGAAGCAGCATCGAAACGTCATTCGGATCCGCGTCGAGCGTCTTCTGGGCCGTCTCGAGCATCTTGGCCGTGTTCTGCCCTTGCTGGTAAGCGATCGCCGTCTGATCCCGCGCACCCGCCGTGTAGGGCGAATCCGGGAATGCAGCCACATAGCGCTCAAAGAGCGCCGCGCGCGCGGCGTTGTCCTGGGTCTTGTACGCCGCTTGGACCATCGCGTACTCGACGTAGCCCAGGTCGCCTTGCGCCTTCGCAAGCGCGTCCTGCTGCGTTTGGGCCCAGTCTGCCGCCGAAGTCCCCGCTGGAGCCGGCGCGGCCCTGTAGTGCGTGATCACGGCGGACACTTTCTCGCCAACGGCATAGAGCTGCTTCACATCTCCCATTTCGTCCGCTGCCCTCGCCATGTTGGCGGCCGTCGCCAAATTGTCGGGATCAAGCGCGAGCGCCTTTTCGCCGTATTCCAGCGCCTTCGCGTAGTTCTTCTGCGCGAGGTACGTTTGGACATAAAGCTGATCCCCGAGCAGCTCCAGGTCGCCCTTGCCATAGTCGGCCATGAACTTGTCGAGCAGCGCGACCTTGTCCGGCCCGTCCGGGGCCGCATAAATATCCGCCAGGGCCTTGTCTTCATCCGTGCCGGCCGCGACGACCACCGTCTTCCCAATTTGCGCAAAGGCCGCGCTCGCCAAGGCAAGCAATGCTGCGCCAACAACCAAAATGCGGTTCATAGGCACCTCCTCGCGGCCACCACGCGCGCATCTTAGTCGAAGGGGAGCGCACGCTACAATATCTTTCCTGGCCTCGCGCCAAGGCCATTGACGATTCGGCCGTTTCGTTGGAGCATTTCGGCGGCCATCATTTGACACGGAGGTGCACGATGCTCGCGGCAAGAACTTGGGAGACGCTCGACAGCGAAAAGCTCAGCGAAGTCATTTCGCGCAACATGATCAGCGGCGAGGACGGCACGCTTGCCCGCGTCCTGATCGCGCGCGGCGGGGTCGTGCCGCGGCATTCGCACCGCAGCGAGCAGTACACGATGATCCTCGCCGGCGCGCTGAAATTCATCTTCGACGACGGCGAGCTCGTGGTGCGGCCGGGCCAGGTGCTGCTGATTCCGGCGAACGTGCCGCACGCGGCTGAAGCGCTCGAAGACACTGTCGACATCGATTTCTTCGCGCCGCGCCGCGAGGATTGGATCAACAAGACCGACAACTATCTTCGCCGCGGAACGCGCGCGTAGGGAGCCGACCATGGACCTTGGACTCAAAGGAAAAGTAACAATTGTAGCGGCGGCAAGCAAAGGACTGGGCCGCGCGGTCGCGGAGGAGTTTGCGAAGGAAGGATGCGAAGTGGCCATCTGCGCGCGAACCGCGTCGGAAACCGAACGCACCGCGCAGGACATCGAGAAGCTTTCGGGGCGCAGCGTCCTGTGGCGCGCGATGGACGTGACCAAGGAAGACGCCGTGCGCAGCCTCGTCGCGGACGTCGAAAAGAAGTTTGGCCGCGTCGACATCTGCGTGACCAACGCCGGCGGCCCGCCAGCGAAGAAATTCCTCGACACCACGGTGGAAGAGTGGCGCACCGCAGTGGACCTGACGCTGATGAGCTCCGTTTATTTCGCGCGCGAGGTCTTGCCGCGGATGCAGCGCAATCGTTGGGGCCGCTTCCTCACGATCACGTCCGTTTCCGTCAAGCAGCCTATCGACGGATTGCTGCTCTCGAATTCCCTGCGCGCCGCGGTTGCGGGAATGGCGAAAACTCTCGCCAACGAGTTCGGCTCGAGCGGCATCACGGTCAACAACGTTTGCCCCGGCTACACGCGGACCGAGCGCCTCATCGACCTTGCGAACCGCCAGGCGCAGATGACGGGCAAGACGCCCGAAGAGATCTCGAAAGTGTGGACTTCGCAAATTCCCACGGGTCGCCTCGCGCTGCCGTCTGAATTCGCCGCGCTCGTCACCTTTCTCGCTTCCGAGCGGGCTGCTTCCATCAACGGCGCTACGATCCCCGTCGACGGCGGCTGGGTGAAAGGTTTGCTGTAGGCGGGCCGCAGGCGCGCAGCTGTCGCGGGCGAGCCAATCACTCCGCGAGCAGGATTCGCAGGTCGCGCAAATTGTTCCCGGTCGGGCCGGTCACAATCGCGTCGCCCAGCTTCGCGAAGAAAGCGTACGCGTCGCTGCGGCGCAGAAAATCTTTGGGATCGAGCCCCGCCGCTAACGCGCGCGCCATTGACTCGCCGTCCGCCACAGCTCCCGCAGCGGGACTGTTGCCGTCGATCCCGTCAGTTCCGGCGCTCAGCACCGTAATCTTCTTTCCGACAATTTTCGGTACGCACGCCAGCACGAACGCGGAGTTGCGCCCGCCAATACCGTCGCCGGTCACCGGACTGCTGACTTCCCCGTCGGCGATCACTGCCGCGCGCCGCTTTGGATTCGCTTTCTTGTGCGCCTCGAGCACGCGGATCAGATGATCCGCAGCCTTTTCGAATGGCCAGCTATCTGCCGCGATGTCGCAAAGACAAACGTAGCCCTCCGCCTCGCACGCTCGATGCGCTGCATGAGTCAGGTCATGCTCTCCAAGAAGAATCCTGAAATGCGCGCGCTCGAACGCCGCATCGCCTTCCTTCGGCGTCTCGCGCAGGAGGCGCCGTTCAAATTGGCCGCGAATCGACGCCGGAAACTTCGCGAGGAGGCCGTACTTGTTCACGATGCGCTCCGCGTCGGTGATTGTGGTCGGGTCGGGCAGCGTCGGTCCGGAAGCCAATGCGGACTCCTCGCCCTGCGGCACGTCGCTGATCGCGAAGGTTAGCTTCATTGACCGCGGGGCCGCAGCCGCAAGGCGGCCGCCTTTCGTCGCCGAAAGATGCTTACGCACGACGTTGATTTCTTCGATGGGCGCGCCGCACGTCACGAGCGCCGAATTCAGCTGCTGAAAATCCTCGAGCGTGACGTTCGAATCGAGCGGCTGTTCGACCAGAGCGGAGCCGCCGCCGGAGATGAGAAAGAAAACCAGCGTTCGCTCGTCGCACCGCGAGAGCCGGTCGAGAATCGCTCGTCCCGCGGCCAAGCTCTGCGCGTTCGGCAACGGATGCCCGCCGACGAACTGCGCCCATCCGGGCAACTCGCGAGGGGGAGGCGCCGGCGTTACCACAATCCCATTGGCGCGAAACTCGGGCGCGAGAATCGCGCTCAGCGCGTCGGCCATCGCGAACGAAGCCTTGCCAAAGGCAATCGCCACGATTTCCCGGTAATCGCGCAGATCGATCCCGCCGCCCGCTTGAATGCGGGAATCGCTGCGTGCAAGTTTTCTGGTGAGTGCGGCGCCGATGTCGATCGCCGCCAGGGTTTCCCGGAAGATTCGCTGCGCGGTTTGCTTCACGCCTTCTCGAGTGCGGCGGCTCCGGCGCGCGCGACGTCGAGGTCCTGGTCCTCGGTCCCGGCGCTCACGCCAATCGCGCCGACCACCTGCCCATCGGCAACCAGCGGCACGCCGCCTCGAATCGGTGTTTGCGCCCCAGGATTCGCCACCGCAAGGCCCACGACCAGCGGCAGATTCACCTGGTCGCCCACCATCGCCGGACCCGTCGCCGCGCGCCGCATCGCTGCAGCCTGCGCTTTCACGAGCGCGATCGAAATCGACGAGGGCTTGGCTCCATCCATCCGCTCGAAGCTCAGCAGGTGCGCGCCGTCGTCGACCACCGCAATGTTCATCGGGCAGCGGATTTCTTCGGCTCGGCGTTGCGCCGCAGCCAGCACAGCCCGCGCGCCCTCGAGCGTAAGCCTCGGATGGTTTCGTGTGATCAGTGGCATCGGTTCAGCCTCGCTACTTCAGCCCCAGCGCATCGGCGTTCAGCGCGTTCGGCGGCCGCTTGCCCTGGAACAGCGCCACCACGTTGTTCGCCGCCATCACCGCCATCTTCGTGCGCGTGTCCACTGAGGCGCTGGCAATGTGCGGCGTCAGAACCACATCCTTTCGCACCACGAGCGCAGGATGAACCTTCGGTTCATTCTCGTACACATCCAGCGCCGCTCCCGCGATCTTCTTGTTCTCGAGCGCTTCCGCCAGCGCCGCCTCATCTACCACGGGCCCCCGCGACGTGTTGATCAGGTACGCCGTCGGCTTCATCTTCTCGAGATTCTCCTTCGAGATCAGGTGATGCGTGTCGGGAAGCAGCGGTACGTGCAGGCTGACGAAATCGGAATCGCGAAAGAGCTTGTCGCGGTCGACGTATTCCGCGCGAAGCTGCTCCTCGACGTTCGCAGAGGCACGCACCGCGTCGCTGTACAGCACGCGCATGTTGAATCCGTACGCCCGCCGAGCCAGCCCGCGGCCGATGCGCCCGAAGCCGATAATTCCCAGCGTCTTGCCCCACACATCGCCGCCCACAAGCTGGTCGAGGTCCCACCCCGGCCACGTGCCTGACCGCAGCCAGGCGTCGCCTTCGAGCACGCGCCGCGCAACCGCCATAAGTAGCGCCCAGGCAAAATCGGCGGTTGTGTCGTCGAGAACGCCCGGTGTATGCGTTGCTGCAACTTTGTGCCGCGTGCACGCGTCCACGTTGATGTGATCGAAGCCGACGGAAACGGTTGCTGCGATGCGCAGCTTCGGCGCCGCGTTCAAAAGCTCCTCGTCGACCTGCTCCGTCAGCAGGCACACGAGCGCTTCCTTGTCCGCCACTCGCTTCAACAACTCAGCGCGGGGGATGCGCTCCGGTGAGGTCCAGTATTCGACGTCAAACTCGTCGTCAAGTATCTTGCGTGCAGCGGGAAACAGCGGGCGCGTCGCCAGAACCTTTGGCTTGGACAAGCACCACCTCAGGAATGCGGAAAATATGACCTCAGGTTGAGTAACACACAGTTCGCAAAAGTGTCAACGCGCGCCATACCCACGTGTTCACACGCGTCGCGGCCTTCGTTGACGTCCCCTGTTCCGCCCGACTATAGTGGCCGTGAGCCACGCGAAAGGTTCCTGCGCCGCCCAATGGATTCTCACCTTCTCCGCGATCTCAAGAAGCTCCTCGGACAGGACGCCGTCCTGGACAAAAAAGAGGACTTGCTCCTTTACGAGTATGACGGCTCCGTCGAAGTCGCCCGCCCCAATTGCGTGGTCTTTCCACGTACCACGGCCCAAGTGCTCAAAATCGTCCAGCTCGCGAATGAGCACAACACTCCGGTCGTCGGGCGCGGCGCTGGCACCGGCCTTTCAGGCGGCGCGCTCGCTCGCCACGGCGGCATTCTCATCGTTTTCTCGCGGATGAATCGAATCCTCACGATCGACGTCAAAAATCAGCGCGCGGTGGTTCAGCCAGGAGTTGTCAACTCGGACTTGAGCGCCGCGGTTGCCGATGCCGGGCTTCACTTTGCGCCCGATCCTTCCAGTCAGAAGGCGTGCACCATCGGCGGTAACGTCGCGGAGAACTCGGGCGGCCCGCACACCCTCGCCTACGGCGTCACCACCAACCACATCCTCGCTCTTGAAGTCGTGCTTCCCACGGGCGAACTGATTCGGATCGGCAGCCAGAGCCTCGATTCGCCCGGCTATGATCTGACGGGACTCTTCGTCGGCTCCGAAGGGACCATCGGCCTCGCCACGGAAATCACGGTGAAGCTCACGCGGCTTCCCGAATCCGTGAAGACGCTCCTCGCCATTTTTGATTCCATCGACGACGCCACCGAAACCGTCGCCGACATCACCGCGCGCGGAATCACGCCTGCCGCGTGCGAGATGCTCGATGGCTGGACTCTGCGCGCCATCGAAGACTACGTGCACGCCGGATTTCCGCTCGATAGCGGCGCTGTGCTCCTGATCGACGTCGACGGCCTCCGCGAAGCCGTCGAATCGCAGGCCGAGGGCGTCGCCGACGTCTGCCGCGTTCATCACGCACGAGAAGTTCGCGTGGCCCGGGATGCCGCCGAGCGGGACCTGCTCTGGAAGGGCCGCAAGAACGCCTTCGGCGCCGTTGGACGCCTTTCGCCGACCTACTACGTCCAAGACGGTGTGATTCCGCGAACCAAGTTGCCCGCCACGCTGCGCCGCATCAACGAAATCGGTAAGAAATACGGCTTCGACATCGGCAACATCTTTCACGCCGGCGACGGCAACCTGCATCCCATCATTCTCTTTGACGCGCGCGATGAAGACCAATTCCGCCGCGCCGTTGCCACGTCGGACGAAATCATCAGCTTCTGCATTGAGATGGGCGGCTCGATCACGGGCGAGCACGGCGTGGGCATGGAGAAAGACCGCCTGATGCCGCTGCTCTTCAGCGAGGCCGATCTCGACTTGATGCGCCGCGTCCGCGACGTCTTTAATCCCAAAGGCCTGTTGAATCCCGGCAAGATTCTGCCTTCCTCGAAAAGCTGCGGCGAAATCCACGTGCGCCCGCTGCCGGTCGCCGGTGCACCTCCCGCATGAGCGCCGGGACCAAGACGGCTGCGGCGCGATTCGCGGATATCGTCGGCGACACGCATTCCGTTCAGGATTCTGCTTCCCTAGCCGCATACACGATTGACGCCCGGCAGCCGTCGGTTGCTGTGCGTCCTGGCTCGAGCGAACAAGTCGCAGAAATCGTGAAGCGCGCGTCGGTCGAGAGACTTGCCATCGTTCCCGTCGGCGCTCGAACGAAGCTTGCCATCGGCCTGCCTCCGCGCCAGTACGACATCGCGCTCGACCTCACTCGTCTCAATCGCATCATCGCGTACGATCCTGACGATCTCACGCTCAGTGTCGAAGCCGGCGTCACGCTTCGCGAATTGGCTAAGGTACTCGCCGAGCATCGCCAGCTCCTTCCGCTGGCGGTTCCCTTCTTCGATCGCGCCACCGTGGGCGGCACGATCGCTTCGGGAGTCGATTCACCTCTGCGGCAGTACTACGGCACGGCCCGAGACTACGTCCGCGGCATCGAGTTCGTCACAGGCGAAGGCACGCCGGCGAAGAGCGGCGGGCGCGTAGTCAAGAACGTCACCGGGTACGACCTTCATAAGTTGATGATCGGCGCACTCGGAACGCTCGGCGTGATAACGAAAATCAATTTCCGAACGTTTCCCTCGCCGTTTGAGACTCGGGCGTTTGTCGCCAACTTCGACACCGCCGAACGCGCGCTCGCCATGCGCGCACTCGTCGCCCGCTCGCCGGTCACTCCGATCACGATGGAGATCTTCAGTCCCGGCACCGCGGATTTGCTCTATAGCGCGCCGCCTGCGCAAATCGAGCGGCATGCGATTGCACCGGGTCTTATCAGCAACGATTCTTGGTCGCTCACATCCGGCGTTGCTGGCACCGCCCAGACTCTCGACCGCTGCGAAGCGGAATTTCGACAAATGGCGTCACAAACGGGCGCGCTCGGCACGACGGTCTTAGGCCCGGATCAAATCCCTGGCGTGTTCGGGAGAAAACGTGAGTTCATCCCCATCGCGCTCGCGTCCTCCTCTGCCGCGACGATTCTGAAAGTCAGCGTCCTGCCGTCAAGGATGAAGGACGCGCTCGCCGAAATCGCCGGCGCCGCAAGAAACAATTCCTTGCGCTGGGCCGCCATGGCGCGCGGAGTAGGAATCATCTACGCGGCATTGCTTCCGGATTCATTGGGAGACGACTGGTGCGCCCGCACCGTTCGCACCGCGAACCAGATTCAAGTATCGGTCGCGCGGGCCGAGGGCCATGGGACGATACCGTGGTGCCCGAGCGAATGGAAATCCTCGCTCAGCGTCTGGGGTGCCGACCCAAGCGACTTGCCGCAGATGCGCGCGCTCAAAGCCGTCTTTGACCCGCACGGAATTTTGAGCCCCGGGCGATTCGTGGGGGGAATCTAGGCGATGTCGCCCGTGGCCCCAGAGCGCCCACGCGTCGCCCCGAGCGGCCCGCAGACCCACGAAGATGCGCAGCGTGAATTCGCGCTCACGTTGAGCGGCTTCAGCGCCGTCGACAAACCCGAATACGATGATTACGCGCGCTGCGTTCACTGCGGACTGTGCCTGAACCATTGCCCTACGTATCGCCTCTGGGGCCTGGAGGCCGATTCTCCGCGCGGACGCATTCGCCAGATGTCTCTGGTGGATCAGGGCCGGCTCGAGGTCGGCGAAGTCTTCGCCACCCACATTGACCGCTGTCTTGATTGCCGCTCGTGCGAAACCGTCTGTCCCTCGGGCGTCGAGTACGGAAAGCTCGTCGAATTGGCGCGCGCGCAAATCGAACAGAAACACAAACGTCCGTTTACCTCTCGCGTGCTGCGCAATTTCGTCTATCGCCGTTTGCTGCCTTACCCGAATCGAATCGCGGTGGCGGCGCGCCTCATGCGCTTCTATCAGCGCTCGGGACTCGCTTCCGCCGCGCGCGCCAGCGGCGTTCTGCGTCTCCTCAGGCTGCAGGACCGTGCGAAGCTCCTCCCTCAGATCGATTCGCGCTTTTTCTTCGACGAACTTGGCAGGACGTTCCCCGCGCGGGGTACGCGCCGCGCCCGCGTCGCGTTCTTTGCGGGATGCGTGGCACAGGTCACGTTCAGCGAGCTGAATCGCGCCACGATTCGCGTCCTTCAGGCAAACGGCTGCGAGGTCGTCGTGCCCCCCGGGCAGGGCTGCTGCGGCGCGCTTGCAGCGCACGCCGGAATTCGCGATGTCGCGCGCGATCTCGCTCGTGCGAACTTCGAGGCCTTTCGCGCGTTCGATTTTGACGCCATCGTGACCAACGCCGCCGGCTGCGGCTCCACTCTGAAGGAATACACGCATTTCTTCGCTTCATATGATCCCGCGCACGCGGAGGCACAGAATTTCTCGAGCCGCGTTCGCGACGTTACGGAATTCCTCGCCGATGTGGGCCTCACGGCTCCGCTAAAGACCGTTCCTCTTCGCGTGACGTACCAGGACTCCTGCCACTTGCTGCACGGCCAGAAGGTTCGTGAGGCGCCGCGCAAATTGATTCACGCTGTGCCCGGAGTGGAATTCGCCGAACTGCCTCTCTCGGATCAGTGCTGCGGCTCGGCAGGTGTTTACAACGTAACGCAAACGAAGACCTCGCTCGAACTGCTCGCGCAGAAAATGGAATGCGCACGCCAGACGAAAGCCCAGGCCATCGTCACCGCGAACCCCGGATGCCTTCTCCAGCTTCGCGCCGGCGCCGCCATTCATGACACGGGCCAGGAAGTTCTTCACGTCGTCGAACTCCTCGACCGGGCCCTAGCCAGCACCTGACTTATTTCTCGCCGATAAGATACCGGCAGCTGCGCGGCCCCATCCGAGCCGAATGAACCGCGCCCGCCGGAACGTCGCAGCGATCGCCCGGGCGATAGGTCTCCGCCTTGCCGTTTATCGTGAGCGTCATCTCGCCGTCAAGAATGATGTGCGCGGTTTCGCCGCGTGAGTGTGGTTCGGATAGAACGCCTCGGAGGCGTCTTGCCAAACATACGTGTGCGTGAATCCCTCACTGCGAAGCTGCGCCTCGAGCTTCCGAACATCCATGAAATCCTCTCCCGATTTCATTCTAGCAGGGGGACGAAAGACAAGAACCGCGAGAAGGGGGGCTTGCGGGCGGAGCGTGGTGGGGATTCCGCCCGCAAGTGCTACCTATGGTGCAGGGGATAGATTGCGCCGGGTCATTGTTCCGGTGGCGGCGCTGCCGCGCCTCGACGAGACGCGCGTCCTGCCCCGCGAGGCCGGCCCTGGCTCACGGAGTAGTCGGACGGCACTTGGAACAGAGTCGCGTCCGGCTCCTGGCGCTGAATGTTCGTCAACTGAGTCACGGTGTCGCCCATCATCGGGTCGGTTCGCTTGGTCATCACGTAAGTTTGCAGTTCCGGTGAATACCATCGCTCGACGGTGATTACGATCGGCTTCGCGTTTCCGATGGCGCCCGCCGGAATCGTCCGCGTGATGCGCGTGCCTTGCGCCGAAATTCCGTTGATCATCTGCGTTCCCAAATCCGTCGTCACACCGTTGTCATTCCGCAACTCTCGCCTGAATCCGGGCTCGGCGTCCGCGTTTCGGCCGCCCTTCCTCGTCCGCATCGGGATTGTGTCGGCCGTTTTCCGGTTGGCGTGCAAAATGTAGTTCACTCCCGCCACCGGGTCGCTGATAAAGATCGCGTGCGGAGGCGTTTTGCCCTCGGTCGTGAACGGCCCGATTGCAGGCAGCGTCATTTCGCGCCGTGTCCGGCCCTGCGAGTCGCGCGCAAACGCGCCGCTCGTCGTCCGCTGGATTTGATTGCCGTCAGCGAGCGCGTGCGTCGACTGCGTTGAAAACGTCGCGGTGAAGGGCGCGCCGGTCACCGTCTTTCCTCCGATGCCCGCCTCAAATCCCACGAAGCCGACTTCGTCGAACGGCATCGGCCGCGGGCCCATGCGTCCCGGGCCCTGGGGCGGAGGAGGAGCGCTCGCATCCTCTTGTTGGGCTTGCACTCCCACATCGGCGAACAGAACTGCCATCGTCAGGATCAGGCCCATTCGCAAAACCCTCGTTCCGATTTTCATGTGCTTCTCCTCCAAAACTGTCGCGTTCCGCCTAATCGCTGTCGACCTGTGAAATCAGCCGAATCGCCTGCGGCGTTCCGTCCGGGCTGACCACCACTTCCGCCGAAATCTGATCCGGCCCTGCAGCTCCCGATACCGGCAGCCCCAGCGACGCCAGCGCCGATCGCGGCATCACGACGCGCACCACCGCGCCACCGTCGACCAAAGCTGTGTCATCCGCTGACGGGAGCGCAACGAAGGAGGTGCCCTCCTCCGAGCCCGCCAGTTCGTTCAGCTGTGCATCCGTCTCGAGCGCGTACTGCTCACCCGAAGTCGGTGACACGCCATTCGCCACCGTTGGCTGGTTCGTCTGCGCGCCGATTCGCGCGCGCATCACTCCCAGCGCCAGCAGCGCCAGCGCGGCAACGCCGATCACCGCGATCTGCCATTCCGCCACCCGGCGTTTGACTCCGCTGCGGCTCCGGCGAAATTCGCGCACCAGCGCCAATTCCAATTCCGGCGACGCCTCGCACTCCCCGTCGCGAAGCGCCAGCGCGTGCAAACCGTAATCCAGCGATTCGGACTCGCTCAGAAGCTGCGCGCAACCGGGGCACGATTCCGCGTGGGCGAGCGCCTCTTCGCGCTGCGACAGGCCGGCCGTGCCGGGCCGATCCAGGTCATGCAAGATTTCCGCAAATTGAGCGCAATTCATGACTGCCCCCTCACCGCTCGTTCACCTGCCGCCGACGTGCGCGGAGCCCCTTGCGCGTCGCGCAGTTTCTCGAGCAGCAACGCCCGCGCCCGGTGCAACCGCGAACGAACCGTTCCGACCGGGCACTCCAGCGCCGCCGCTGCTTCCTCGTAGCTCATGTCTTCGAGTTCGCACAGCACCACGACTTCGCGGTAATTCTCCGGCAGCGTCGAAATCGCCTGCCGCACCCGGCCCACATTCTCGAGCGACTCAAACTGATCGACCGGATGAGGCCCTCCGCCATGCCCGTTTCCATTCGCGTGTCCAAATCCTTCTACCGGCGGGCCGGCCTGCGACGCGTCGAAATGGTCCAGGTCCCGCCCCTCATCCGCCAGCGCCACCGTGCGCCGATCCTGCTCCCATCTCTTCCTCAGATGGTTCCGCGCGATCCCAAACAGGAAACCCGACAGCGTGCCTTTCGCGGGATCGAATCGGTTCGTATCGCGGATCAACGTCATGAAAACCTCTTGCGTCACGTCCTCGGCCACGGCTGCGTTTCGGCTCATGTGCAGGGCAAACCGGTAGATCGCCGGCTGTCTGCGGCGATAGAGGAGCGTGAACGCCTCCTCGTCGCCCGCGACCATCCGCCTCAAAAGGCCGTCGTCTGCTAGCTCGGTGACCTTGCTCATCTCATATTGGGACGGCCCGCTCTCGCTCTGGTTACATATTCCGCCCGCGGGCCTTGAGAGTTCCAAATTCAGTCCCAGGCACGGCCGGCAGGTCCGCCAGTCCCATAAGTACCAGCCGCCGGGCCCGGGCTGCTGACTTGACCCCGCGCCCAATGTCCAATAACGTAAGGGCTCTTTACGGGCTGCTTGCACCGCCCCGCCGCCCGCCGCAGTTCGCATGCTTCAGCCGCTCGGACCTGGAGGAACGATGCTGGAATTCGACCCGCACGTACTCGACGAACAGCCGATACCGCCTCCCTCGGACTTCAGCAAGCACGCCCGCGTCAAATCGCTCGAAGAATATCGCGAGCTACACGACCGCGCCCTCAACCATCCCGAAGAGTATTGGGGCGAGCAGGCCAAGATGCTCGATTGGTTCGAGCCGCCGAAAAAGGTCCTCGAGTGGGATTTCCCGCACGCGAAGTGGTTCGTCGGCGGGAAGCTGAACGTCTCCTATAACTGCCTCGACCGCCATCTCGCCAAGAACGCCAACAAGCCGGCCTTGCTCTGGGAGGCCGAAGACGGTTCCACGGTGCAGTTCACCTATGCGGAACTTCACGCCCGCGTCTGTAAATTCGCGAACGTCCTCCTGAGCCTCGGCGTCAGAACCGGCGATTGCGTCGCCATCTACATGCCGATGGTTCCTGAACTGCCGATTGCGATGCTGGCCTGCGCGCGAATTGGCGCGATGCACTCCGTCGTCTTCGGCGGCTTCAGCGCCACCGCGCTCGCGGACCGAATCGCCGACGGCAAATCCAAAATCCTCATCACCGCAGACGGCGGCTTCCGCCGCGGCAAAGTCGTTCCGCTGAAAGACACCGCTGACGCCGCGCTGAAGAATTGCCCCACCGTCGAAAAGTCCATCGTCGTCCGCCGCACCGGCGACAAAGTCGCCTGGCAGCATGGCCGCGACCTCTGGTGGCACGAACTCGAAGAAGCCGCGAGCCACGACTGCCCCGCCATCCCTCTTGATTCCGAACAGCCGCTCTACATCCTGTACACCAGCGGCACCACCGGCAAACCGAAAGGCGTGCTGCACACATCCGCCGGCTATCTGCTGCAGACCATGTGGAGCACGCGCCTTGTCTTCGATCTCCGCGACGACGATGTCTACTGGTGTACCGCCGACATCGGCTGGGTCACCGGCCACAGCTATATCGTCTATGGCCCGCTCGCGAACGGCGCTAGCGTCGTGATGTACGAAGGCGCGCCCGACCATCCGCGCAAAGACCGCTTCTGGGAAATCGTCGACCGCTACAACGTTTCGATCTTCTATAGCTCCGCCACGGCCGTCCGCGCTTTCATGGCCTGGGGCATGGACTGGCTCAAGCCGCACAGCCTGAAGAGCCTGCGCGTCCTGGGCACCGTCGGCGAGCCCATCAATCCCGCCGCGTGGAAGTGGTATTTCGAGGTCATCGGCAAGAACCGCTGCCCCATCGTCGACACGTGGTGGCAGACCGAAACCGGCTCAATCCTGATCTCCCCGCTTCCCGGCGCGACGCCAGCCAAACCCGGCTCCGCCACGCTGCCTTTGCCCGGAATCGCCGCGAAAGTCGTCGACCTGAAGGGCGAGCCCGTTAAGCCTGGCGAAACCGGCTACCTCATCATTCAAAAGCCGTGGCCGTCGATGCTGCGCACCATTTACGGCGACGACGAGCGCTACGTCCGCGAGTACTGGAACCGCATCCCTGGCGTCTATTTCGCGGGCGACGCCGCGCAGTGCGACAAGGACGGCTACATCTGGGTTCTCGGCCGCGTCGACGACGTCATCAAGGTCGCCGGCCACCGCCTCAGCTCCATGGAAATCGAAAGCGCGCTTGTTGCGCACGCTGCCGTCGCCGAAGCCGCCGTTGTCGCGCGCCCCGACGAAATCAAGGGCGAAGCCATCATTTGCTTTGTCACGCTGCGCTCCGGCCAATCGCCGAACCCGCAACTTCGTACTGCCCTCATGGAGCACGTGGCCAGCACCATCGGCACCATCGCCCGCCCCGCCGATGTGCGCTTCTGCGACCTCCTCCCCAAAACGCGCAGCGGCAAAATCATGCGGCGCCTCCTCCGCGAACTCGCCTCCAAGGGCGGCGTCTCCGGTGACACCACAACCCTCGAGGACATGGGCGTCATCGACCGCCTCGCCAAAGCCAAAGGCCAGGACGAAGAATAGCTGCCGCGCCACAATCCGCCGATTTGCCCGTCTCGTCCCGAGGCGTGTTACTATGCTCCGCATCCATCGCGCCCCTGCAGGAGGCACAAAATTTCCAGGCTTGAATCCGCGAACGTTCCCCTGAGCGCCGGCTCGGCCTCCGCCGTCCGCGCTGACGCGCCCTCCTCTCGTCACTCCGCCCTCGTCCGCATCACGCACTGGATCATCACTCTCAGCTTTTTCGCCCTGCTCGTCACCGGCGTTGAAATTCTTATCTCGCACCCTCGCTTCTATTGGGGCGAGACCGGCAATGTGAGCACTCCGGCGTTGTTTCAACTGCCCATCCCTTCCTCGAGGGACTTGGTCCAGTCCGGCTACGGGTACGTGTTGCCGGACCAGAACGGCTGGAGCCGCTATCTCCACTTCGAAGCCGCCTGGGTTCTGGTCCTCACCGGTCTTCTTTATGGAATCTTCGGCTTCTTCTCGGGCCACTTCCGCAAGAACCTGCTCCCTGCGCGCTCCGATTTTTCCTGGCGCGGCCTCGCCTCCGCCCTCTCCGGCCATCTGCGCTCCGCTCGCCGCAGCGCCGCCGACGCCTCCTCCTACAACGTCCTCCAGCGCCTCACCTATCTCCTTGTCATCTTCGTTCTCTTCCCGCTGGTCATCTGGACCGGCCTCGCCATGTCCCCCGCCTTCACCGGAGCCTTCCCCGCCACGGTCACTCTTTTGGGCGGACGCCAATCTGCGCGCACGATTCACTTTTTCGTTTCGATAGCCTTGGTGTTCTTCCTGTTCGTCCACATCGTGATGATTTCTCTTGCCGGATTCTGGGCCCGCACGCGGGCGATGATCACGGGCCGGCCCGCCGCGCAGAGGGAGCGCCAATGACCGATATCTCGCGCCGCAAACTGATTTTCACCGGCCTCGGAGCTGCCGCCGGCCTGACGGGTCTTGGCGTCGCCGCGCGCCTCGCCGAAAAGTATGGCCTCGTCCCGCCCGACGGTGGCGGCGTCTACGGCCTCGGCGAAACACTCACCTACGCGTCTCATCGCCTCATCGCGCGCCACTCGCTCGCCCGCGAATTTCCCCCGAGCCAGATTTCGAATCCCGCCTTTGCAAACGAGATCGGGCCGCCTCTCGATGACGCCTTCAAACGCCTCGAGGCCACCAATTTCGCCGACTGGCGCTTCACCGTCGACGGCATGGTCGACCGCCCTGCTTCCTTTTCGCTCCCTCAGCTCAGGAGCTTCCCGGCCTGCAGGCAGGTCACTGAAATTTCGTGCGAGGAGGGCTGGTCGCACATCGCCGAATGGCACGGCGTCCCTCTGTCGCACGTTCTCAATCTCGTCGGGGTGCACCCGCAAGCCCGCTACGTCGTCTACTTCTCGATTCAGCCCGATTGGAAGGAAAGTATCGATATGGACGACGCCATGCATCCGCAGACGTTCCTCACCTACGGAATGAATGGCGCCGATCTACCGGTTCCCAGCGGCGGGCCGCTTCGCCTGCGCGTTCCGCGCCAGCTCGGCTACAAGAGCGTGAAATTCCTCAACCATCTCACCGTAACCGATGACCTGAAGAAGTTCGGCAAAGATCGCGGCTCCGGCGCCCTCGGCGCAGGCTACGCCTGGTACGCCGGCATCTGACCGGCGCGTTTCACGCGAGTGGCGTATCTCTGTCGTGGAAGTGGTTTCTTTGTCTGGGTCATGCACCCCAACGCGAAGCAGACCTAACCGGGCAGGAGTGTCTCCTGGCCCGCGATGGCCTGCCAGCCGCGTTGGCCGTAGACATATACGTGGGTAACACGCAACTGCCGCGAAAAAGGATGTCCGTTCTCGGTTCCGCGCGAACTCCAGAGACAAGTGACGACGGCCGTATCCTCGAAGACGCGCACCTGGATGTCTGTCGCACCAAACGAGTCGTACTTGATGCTGGAATTCTCGATTGTGGCGATCCACCCCGCCTTGTCCACGGTCCGTCCCGACGGCAATATTCCCACGAAGTCGTCACCGTAGATTTGCTGGAACAGCCCGACGTTCTTCGCCTGCAGCGCCCGCGCCGTCTGTTTTTCCAGATTGACTAGCTCGTCTTGCTTGACCTCGTTTTCCTTCGCCTGCTCCCTTCGCTCAACGGCACCAAGGCCCTGTGCCCAGCTGCAGGGAACCAGAGAGCCCGCCAGTATCAACAAGACCAGCGCAGATAGATTTCTCATGCCATGGCACCTCGTCATCCGGATGAGCCGGGCCTCCCCAAGACGTCGTGGCCCCGCAGAGTTTGCCCTGTCCATCGCAAGTATAACGCGGCCACGACTATGTTTGCCGAGCGTGCGCCCTTCTTCTAAACAGCTGGAGCGTATCGGCACTCTTCGCTCGAATCGTTCCTTCGAAGAGCATTGCAGCGGAAGAACGGCTTCTCAAGACCGTGTGGCACAAGCAGGCACTCCTGTGCCCGAAGATGGCAGAGCCAGACACGGATTAGGATGGATCTTCTTTGCGCGCCAGAGAGGCGCGCCAGCCTGCCATCAAGGCTCTCTCGCTTGTGCCGAGAATCGCCAAAGCCTCTGCCGAACTACGCGCGCGCAACAGGCGAACTATAGTAGCTCGCCCCCACGTCTGGTCTATGTAGCGGACCAGCGATCCCGCAAACGCGTAGCGCTCAGCCCCGGTCCACACCTTCGAAAGCGCCTCTGGCACTTGACCAGCGGCCACTGCTGCCTGCATATGGTCGACTCGGTCCTTCGTCAGTTGGCCTGACCCGAACACAGCTAGTCCTTCAACGAACCAATCCAGATCATCAACGCCTGTGAAGTCACGGGTGGGATTGAATTGCCCGTGATACACATGAATCAGTTCATGTTCGACCAGCCGGCGGGTGGCCTCCACGTCATTCGGATCGTGCTCGCAGGCTTGCTTTCGCCAGGCTTCGGGGGAAAGGACCACCATCAAATCGGCCGTGCCTACGCCAACCATCCAACACTGCGTGGGACTTAGCCCGAACCTCTTCACGGCTGCGTCGAACTCTGCTCTCTCATCGACCAAATGAAAGTGTATGGGATCGGGGAATGGAGCGCCAAAGAACGACTCAATCTCTAGCAGGGACGCGCTTGCGTCCTGGTGAATCGCATCAGCGTAAGGGTCCTTCGGGGGAGCCTCGAACTCCAGGCCACGATGCCGAGTGGTCGGCGCGGGAGCGGTTTGGCACAGTGACGTCGAAGATAGAAGTGCCGAAAGCGCGAAAGCCCAAAACAGTCGTCTCCAAGTCACGCCGGTGATACGGAAAAGTGCCTAGACTTGTTCCAGTTCATCTTCCAACTTGCCAGTCGCGTTACTGCTTCGCCGCCCGATACACCCGCACGTAATCGACCAGCATCTCCTGCGGAAACTCCGTCGTCGCATCCGGCGGCCCCGGCCAACCTCCCCCCACCGCCACATTGAGCAGAATGAAAAAGGGATGATCGAACACCCACTTCTTCCCCGCCGGAAGGCTTGCGGGGGTCACGGTCTCGTAAAGCTCCCCGTCAACGTAAAACCGCACGGCGCCCGGCTCCCACTCGATTGCGAACACGTGAAAATCGTCCGCAAACTTCGCTCCGCCGGCCAACTTGTACGCGGCCGTGATTCCACCGCCTCCTGAATAACCCGGCCCGTGCATCGACCCGTGAATCGTGCCGGGTTCGTTCCCGATGTTCTCCATGATGTCGATTTCGCCGCACGCTGGCCAGGCGACCTTGCCGAAGTCGTTTCCGAGCAGCCAGAATGCTGGCCAAATGCCTTGCCCGCGCGGAATCTTGATTCGCGCCTCAAACCACCCATAAGCCTGGTCGAAAAGCCCCAGCGTTTTCAATCGCGCCGAGGTGTAATCGCGCGTCACGTGGTCCGGGCCGGTGAAGCTCTCTTTTCGCGCCTGGATCACCAGATTGCCGCCGCGAAGAGAAGAATTCTCCGGCCTGCTCGTGTAGTACTCGAGTTCCTTGTTCCCCCAGCCATTGCCACCCAAATCGAATTCCCATTTCGACACATCTGGCGGCGAGCCGTCGAGCCCGCTGAACTCATCGCTCCAGACGAGCGTCCATTGCGGCCCCTTCGCCTGCGACGCCAGCTCTCTCGCCGTCGCATTCGATCCGCCGACCAGAGCCACCATCCCGAACACAACCACCACTATCCTTGTGCGTTGGCTATGAGACATCTTCATTTCTCCTCGCAACCTTCACGACACGCAGTTGTGGCCCATGTCTATGCTGCGTATCAGTCTATCGGAGTTTGCTGCAGGGCGGGGTTGAGCACAATAGCCAGCCGGTGGGGCCGACAGCTTCAGGTCGGACTGGTTGAGGACGCAAAGCTACCTACGCTGAGCTAGCGGAACAACTCGAATCCGCCAAGCGACTGCAGAGATCTTCGGCTCCCGATCAAGACCGCCAAATGCGCTAGGAGGTTTTCTCAGCCGGGGTGTTGGGTGGCTCTGGCTGGGCTGGGACTGGCGGTTTGTATTCCGGCGCTGGCCTTGCGGGCCTGAACGTCACTCTAGTCTCTGTCTTCTTTGGCTTCCTCTTCTCTCGGCCTCGTTTGTCTCGATTGCCCATGGCTTCCTCCTCCCCAATAATCTACATTACGCCTATGGAACACCCGCGTCCATGTCGTAGAGCACCCTTGGCAGTGGGCTTTGTCACTCTTGGGCTCGTTCGTCTGAGAGGCGACGGCAAAGCGGGTAGCGGATGCCATCATGTCGCAGCGCGAGAACGCGTTGCGCGTGCTAATCTATACAGCGAAGATTAGAAATCGGGCCAACTCATTGAAAACAAACGACAAAAGAATTTCTAATCGATACAGTTTGCCGATCCGGCGAGGATCGACATCCGGCGGGCCAGCGGGAGCCCTGCTTGCGCTTCTCCGGGTCTACCGTTCAACTCGACCCTTGAACCTTAGCGGCTTCACGGGACGCTCCCACAACCTCGTAGTAGTCGAACCGCACGCCCACCCCAATCGTATCCGGGGCTTCCTCTAGGGGTTTGGCGTGCACCACATGCCCCATGCACTTCCACTCCGAGGCGGTCGCGTCCCCGGTTATCTCTGCCGGCATATTCAAGAGCAGCTCCACCGCGGCGCCCATATTCAAGGGCGCGTCCGTGGTAAAGTAGACTCCCTTCTCCGACAGGTTCACCGACTCCCGTTCTTGCGCGGGGAGCAGCGACTTCAAGACCTGAATCCGCAGCGGAATACGTACATTGACACGGCTGGCAAAACGTCGATCGGACGGCTTCATAGCGATTCTCCCGGTGCCTCGGGAAGGGGGATGAGACTGGCACCAAACGGTTAAGAGTAGGAAGGGAACGTCAGGCTAACCTCCGGCTGCAAGACGTGTCAAGGTAAACTCCGGGCTGATGTGCGGTACGTCACAGGAGTGGTACTAGTCCCCCCGGGAAGATGTGGGACCCACAAGGCGAAGAGCGCAGCCTCTAGTTGTGACCTTTCAACAGGTTGTCCATTCGACCTGAACGGGAGATGCTGATTGTGCTGAGCAATCAAATCTTCCCGGGAGGTCGAATGGACATTCATAAGAATGCCCGACTTACGGTGCAT